>BNJS01001167.1_pt1 | contig 472846 bp, 730 predicted proteins | sample 8540461 | NCBI WGS metagenome assembly BNJS01 (sample SAMD00202454, study PRJDB9452) | human saliva metagenome | isolation source: human saliva | place: Japan
AAGATACCAGAAGATATTTAGATAATATATTATCTAAATATTGACTTTTATATATTTTAGATAATATATTATATATGAATATGAATTTTTAAATATGAAGACACCAAAAGAAAATACTATTAGAAATAGCTAAAAATATTAGAAAAAGAAGAAAAGAATTAAAATTAACACAGGAAGAATTTCTCAAAAAGTCAGGGGTGAGTTTTGGTTCAATAAAACGTTTTTGAAAATACTGGGAAATTTCTTTTTTCTCTTATAAAAATTGCTATTGTTTTAGGATGTCGAAGATGAATTTTTAAACTTATTTCAGCAAAAAGCAATATAGTTCTATTGAGGAGATAATAAATGAACAAAGATTAAGTCTCTGCAAGTTTTCTATAATGAAAAAAAGGTCGGAACAGTAGCTTTAATGAAAAATAATATTATGGCTTTTGAGTATGACAGTAATTGGATAACTAATGGTTTTTCAATAAGTCCATTTAGTCTTCCTAAAAAGACAAGTTTTTATTCCTAGAATAGATCCTTTTGATGGTCTATATGGAGTTTTTTATGATAGTCTTCCTGATGGTTGGGGAAGATTGCTTGTTGACAGAATGTTAAATTCTCAAAATATAAACCCAAGAGAGATTAGCCAAATAGATAGACTAGCTATAGTTGGTGAAACAGGACAGGAGCTTTATCATATAAACCAGGAATATAATCTTTTTAGAAGATAAAGATTATCAAAGAAGATTATGACAATCTAGCTTTGTCTTGTAAAAATTCTAAACACAGAATATTCAGCTGATTTAGATGAGCTTTTTAAATTAGGAGGTTCATCAGGAGGAGCAAAACCAAAAATCTTAACAAAAATTGATTAAAAATATGGTCGCACACTTGTGACTCTAGCACTCGTAGGTGTGTCAGTCATGAGTTAGACCATTAAGTATAGTCAGCATATATAGAAATATGTATGTAGAGGTAGCAACTTTAAAAAGCTATCCAATACTACTCGAATTGCTGGAAATCCCTAAAACTAGTATAACTACAACATAGTACCTAAATAAAAATATGGTACAAGTGTGAAAGTGGCGAAAGCAGATATACTAGATGACATGAGGTTAAATCCTAAGTGTTAAGATAATGGGCAATCAGCAGCCAAGACCGAAAGAGTGAGGTTCAACGACTATTCCTCCTGAGGAAGTACACTAAAGCTAGTGGAAGTGGGTAGACCCAAACAGATAGAGCTGTGGGATAAGATATAGTCTGTGTAATAGAAATATTAAGAAGTTCGAGGCTAATCTCCTTAATTTATTAAAGAGTGTATATGCCAGGAGAACTGCATAGGTGGTAGCGTACTTATGTGAACGACAACCTCTAAAACGACTGAGTCAGTTTTAGGTTCATATAGTTAGAAAAATTTTACTTTTTCATTTACTTATAGTATAAAAAGTGGTATACTATATATAGGTAAATGGAGGTGAAATCACATGGAAAAAGCATATAAGTTTTAGATTTTTATCCAACTAAAAACTCAAAATAACAATATTAAATTGTACTTTTGGTTGTGTGAGATATGTCTATAATCATTTTTAGATTTAAAACAAGAACTATATAACAAAGAGATCTATTTCATATAGTGAGTGTAGTAAAAGAATTAACAGTTTTAAAAACAAGAGAAAGAATGGTTAAAAAGATGTAGATAAATTTTCTTTACAAAATTCTTAAAAGATTTAGATAAAAGCCTATAAAAACTTTTTAGTGGAAGTGGCTATCCTAAGTTTAAAATCTAAGAAAGATAATAGAAAATCATACAGAACCAATTATACAAATAATAATATAGAGTTTTTAGATAAATGGATAAAAAGTACCTAAGTTAGGAAAACTAAAAATAAGAGATAAAATGAAACCACAAGGAAGAATAATAAGTGCATCAATAACCCAAGCACCTAGTGGAAAATATTATATATCTTTTATGTTGTACTGATGTAGAAGTAGAAAAATTAGAAAGTACAAATAAGAATGTTGGAATAGATTTAGGTATAAAAACTTTTGCACTTACCAGTGATGAAATCTCAATAGAAAAATCCAAAATATTTACAAAAATCTTTGAATAAACTAGTAATATTACAAAGAAAACTATCACGAAAAAAACAAAGGGTAGTTCAAATAGGAATAAAAGCTAGAATAAAAGTGGCAAGATTATTTGAAAAGATATCAAATCAAAGAAAAGATTTTTGCAAAAAGTTATCAACAGAGTTAATAAGAAAAATATGATATTATCTGTATTGAAGATTTACAAGTAAAAAAATATGGTAAAAATCATAAATTAGCAAGAAATATTGTAGATGTATCATGGAGTGAATTTAATAGAATACTAAGTTATAAAGCGAAATGGTATGGAAGAACAATAGTAAGAGTAGATAAATTTTTTTGCAAGTAGTCAAATATGTAATTGTTGTGGATATAGAAATGAAGAAGTAAAAGATTTAAGTGTGAGAGAATGGACTTGTCCAGTATGTGGAGCTATACATAATAGAGATATAAATGCAGCCAAAAACATATTAAAAGAAGGACTAAGGATATTAGGTATAAGTGCTTAAATATACAATATATGAACCGTAGGAACTATGGGGATAGCTTGGTAAATTTAGTTGGCTAACAGAAGCAACTACTACCCAAGAACCCTGCGACTTCAGTCGTGGGAGGTTCAGAATGAAGATTGGATTATAAAGTTTCCTTCTTCATTAGATGACAGTAATATAGGTAAGTTAGAATATCTATATTCTGTCTGTGCTAAAAAAATGTAAAGATTGATATAGCTAAAAACAAAACTTTTTCCTTCTAAAATATCATGCAGGTTATTTTTGGGATAAAAAGATTTGACAGGAAAAAAATTATCAACAGGGGGCAATTAGAAAACTACATATGATTTCTGTGAGTGGCTTACTAGAAACTTCTCATAGAATCCCCAATCTTGACTATAATGATTTAATGCAACTTACTTTAAATCTTACTAAAAGTTTTGAAAGAAGTGGAAAAAGCTATTTAGGTTGATGTGCTTCAATGTTTTTTCTCATAATAGAGATGACCACTCTAAAAATTTTTCATTTATTTACAATGAAGATCTAAACAAATGGGAACTTTCACCAGCTTATGACTTAACTTATAGTTATTCAATAAACGGAGAACATGCAACAACAATCAATGGAAATGGAGTAAATCCTGGTTTAAATGATATATTAAAAGTTGCTGAAAAAGATTGGTTTGGATAAAAAGAAGGCTGAAAAAGATTGCTATTGAAATAAAAAGAAATAGTAAAAAGAGTTGGAAATATTTTTATCAAAATAAATTTAGAACAAGGATTGAATTCTATATTGAATGGAATTTAATCCTTTTTATTTTTCTATATTCCATTAATATATGTTTTTATTCAAAAAGAAAATATAAGTAAAAATAGAAATTCTAGTAAAAATTATTTGACAAATAATCGCAGTTATTTTATAATCACATTATAAAAATAATAAAAGTAAATTTTTATATAGATTATTTATGGTTAAATGTAAGAGGCATATGGATAAACTAGATATTAAGAGAGTTATGATGTATTTTATCAAGCAACTCAAGAGTTAATTTTTAAATGAAGGTATTGAAAATTTATCAATTAAAAATAGCTGAAAAAGCTGGTTACAATACAGCAACTATTTACAATTATTTTGAAGATTTAGAAGAGCTTATTCTATATAGTTCAGTGGATTATTTAAAAACCTACTTAAAAGATTTAAGAAGTGAAATAAACCCTGATATGAAAGCTATAGAGATGTATGAAACAATCTATAAGGTCTTTGTTCACCATTCATTTGAAAAAAACCTGAAATTTTTTTATACTCTATTCTTCGGAAAAATACAGCTATAAACTTGAAAAAGATAATAAAAATACTATGAAAATTTTTCCTGATGACATAACAGGTCAGTCTGATATAACAAAGTCTGTGTTGATAGAAGCAAATATACACAATAGAGATATTCCTGTAATGAAACAGATGATAAAAGAAGGTAGTATTTCAGAGGAGGAAGCTCCTTATATAATGGAAACAATAGTTAGAGTTCACCAAAAGTTACCTAGGAATATTTTACAACAACGAGACAAAATTTCCTTGGATGAACATAAAAATAAATTTTTTAAAAATTTTTTTAATTTTTTTATTAAGAAAGAAATAACATATATTTAAAATCTCAAAAAGGAGGAAAAATGGCGTATAAATGTGTTGAAGATTTAAGAGAACATAGAGTTTTTCTATCATTTTTTTAGAAATATCTAAGATTCCAAGGCAGACATTTTTTTGAAAAAGAAATAAGTGACTTTATATTAAATTGGGCTAAAGGTTTAGGGTTTAGAAGTTCATCAAGATGAAAAAAATACAACCTTTTTAATAAAGAAACCAGCAACTTTGGGATACGAAAATAAAAAGCCTATTATCATACAAGCACATATAGATATGGTTTGTGAAAAAGACCTGAAGTTGAGCATGACTTCAGAAAAGACCCTATAAAACTTGTATTAGAAGGAGATATCTTATCTACTGGAAATAGAACTACACTAGGTGGAGATGATGGTATAGGAGTAGCTATGGCTATGGCTGTACTTGAAGATAAGAATTTAAAAACATCCTCCTGTTGAAGTAATACTAACTACTTGTGAAGAAGAAGATATGAGTGGAGCATTAAGTGTTGATAAATCTTGGTTTTAATACAAATAGAGTTATAAATATAGACCATGTTGTTGATACTGAAATAATAGCAGGTAGCTGTGGTGGAATAGGAGTAGATTTAAGATTTCCTGTTGAATACACAAATAAAGCAGACAACTACAAAGGATATAAAATAAAAATTAGAGGTTTTAAGAGGTGAGCGCTCAGGAGAAGACATACATAAAGGTAGAGCAAATGCAAATGTTTTTACTAGCTAATCTTTTAAATCTTTTAAGAGAGAAAGTTAATTTCTTAATCACTGATATAAAAGGTGGAAACTTTAGACTTGCTATTCCAAGAGAAGCTCATGTTACATTAGCTTTAGAAGAAAAAAAGATGCAGATACTTTTAAAAAGATACAGCAAAACATTTTTGAATATGAAGCTAAAAATCTATGAAGAAACTGCTGTAGATTTAAAAATTGAAATTTCAGAAGATAATTTAGCTGATAAATTACTTTTCTAAAAAAATACAGTTGATAAGATTATAGATGCTATAATTTTATCTCCTAATGGTGTATCTAGCATGATAGGAAGTTTAAATGTGGTTGAAAGTTCATCTAATTTAGGTGAAGTATATGTAAAAGATGATTATGTTTACTTAGTTACAGAAATAAGAGCAACTTTTTGAAAAGAATAGAGATTATCTATATAACAAGATAGCTTTAATCGGAAAAATATTTAGGTGGAGAGCTTAGAGGTTTTTCAGCATATCCAAGTTGGGTTTACAAGCCTCATTCAAACCTTAGAGACACTGCTAACAAAGTTTATTCTGAACTATTTGGTGAAGAAATCAAAAACTCTTGCAGTTCATGCTGGGCTAGAATGTGGATGTTTTGTAGATAAAATTCAAGGAGATATGGACGCTATATCAATAGAATCCTAATGCTTGGGATTTACATTCACCTAATGAAAGATTAAGTGTATCTTCAACTGAAAAAGTTTATAAGTTTTTAACTCATATTCTTGAAAACTTAGATTAATCTATAAAATAATTTAAAATAGAAGGAGGAGTTTTTATGCATCCAGCAATGGCGTTTTTATCTTAATGGCATTCTTAAGCTTTAGGGGAGTTCATCTCGGTTAAAACGAGAGCTATAGTCCCTTCAATCTTAATATTCTTAATTTTACTTCTTTCAGGAGTATGGGGAGGAATTTTACCAAAAAGAAATCATTGATTTAGGTGGATTCTCTGAAGCAATGACAGAAGTTATCATGGTAGTTATAGTTGTTAACATGGGAAGTTCATTGAGTTTAGATTCTTTAAAGAAAAGAATGGAAAACTGTTTTAATAGGAATTGGAGCAATAGTAGGTATAGCAGCTGTTATCCTTCCAGTAGGAAGCATGATATATGATTGGCAAACAGCAGTTGTTGCTGCACCACCAATAGCTGGAGGTTTCGTTGCTGCATTTGAAATGTCTAAGACATCTCTTGCAAAAGGCTTACCTCATTTATCAACAATAGCTTTACTTTTACTAGCTTTACAAGAATTTCCAGTTTACTTCATCTTACCAGGATTATTAAGATCTGAAACTTTAAGAAGATTAGATTTATTCAGAAAAGGTGAACTTAAAAGCTGTTTCAGCTGAAGAAGAAGAAAATAAAAAGAGACTTATCCCAGCTATACCTGAAAAAAATATGGATACATCAACTTATCTATTCCTTTTAGGACTTGTTGGAATGATAGCTATACTATGTTCAACACTTTCAGGAAAAATCTTCAATAGCTTTGGAGTAGCATTTAAAATTTCTCCTACAATATTTGCATTATTATTCAGTATCGTAGCTGGAGAAATAGGATTATTAGAAAGAAAAATCATTACAAAAAGCTAACTGTTTTTGGTTTCTTCGTTGTAGCATCTGTGGTTGGAGTTATGGGTGGACTAGTAAACAGTTCAATGGAAGAAATATTAAAAATTAATCGTACCTCTAGTTGTTCTAATATTCTTAGGAATTATAGGAATGGCCATAGGAGGAATAATTGTTGGAAAACTATTAAAACTTACATGGCAAATGTCTTTTGCTATAGCTCTAAACTGTTTAATAGGATTCCCTGTAAACTTCCTATTAACTAACGAAGCTATAAACGTATTGGCTAAAACAGAAGAAGAAAAAGATTTCTTAACTAACACAATGGTTCCAACTATGTTAGTTGGAGGATTTACTACTGTAACTTTAGGTTCAGTTGTATTTGCTGGAATATTAACAAACTTCTTATAAAATATTAAAAATTTGTCAAATAATACTGGTGGAAGAAATTTCATCAGTATTATTTTTTTCTATAAAAAAACTATTGCAAATCATAGTGATCTGCAATAGTCCCTTTTTATTTATCAGCTGATATTTGTTACTCTTATACTAAATATTGTTTGACTGCTTCTAACTCAACCTTTTTTTAAACTCTATATTTGTAAGAGTGCTTTCAGATTTCTTTATTTGTTTCTTTTATAGTGTCTATCCAAGCATCATAGCTTTCATAGGCTGTAGTATCTAAAGCTGCTCCTGCCGCTTTTTTTGAGCTTCTAAATATTTTTATTAGAGCTTTGTCATTTTCTATTTCCTTTGTCACAGCAACTTCTCTTTTTTTATAGCATTTTCTAACTTTTTTTAGCAAATTTTCCCATTACTTCTTTTTCATTTTTGATTCATAACTTTTTACCTCCATAAATTTTTAATTTTTTTCTTTTCTAACTTGGCTGCCTTGTTATGAATACATAATAACTTATTTTTTAGTTATTTCCTTTTCTCTATGGACAAATATGCTTCTATAGAAAGTTTAAAAAAATTTCTTTAACTAAAAATTCTACATTGTCTTTTTAATTTTTTTCTTCTAATTCTTCTTGTGTATTTCCTATTAACTCAAAGACTAGATACTTGAGAGGAAGAGACTTTATGATATACAAAATTTCTTTATCTTCAAATGGATCATAATAGTCGATAGAGCCTACATGTTGATAGACATTGCTCATTATTTCTTCGATATCTAAGTTTTTTTCTCTATTTTTCTTTTTATAGCCTTATTTACATATTCTCCTGATAAAAGAGTAGTTAAGGTGCATTCCATATATTAGATTTTTTTATATTCTCCTATATTTTTCTAAATTTTTAATATATTCTATTCCTTCTTTTGAATTTTTTTGATATCTCTATTATTGTTAATCATATGTCCTGTATCCAAGATAAAAACCAACATTTTTTTATATTTTACTCCATTTAAAAGATATTCAATTTCTTCTTTATTAGTAAGTTTAAGACCAGACCACCATAGATTTTTCAAATAAAAAGTGTAAAATTATATTCTTCATCTTCGAAAATATCATTTATTATTGAAATAACAATTGTTAAAAACTTCTCTATCAGAATATTTAAAATCATAAGTCATAGCTTCTGTAACTTTTTACATTGCAAGCATGAAAAACTACATATTCAACTTCTAGTTCTTTAGCTCTTTCCAATTCTTTTTTTATAGTATTCAATTAATTCTTTTTGCTATATCCTCCACAAAGAGATTTAAAGTATTTATCATCTTTAAGTTCATCATACAAAGAAGTAAAATCTTCTAGATATAATTCCAGCCATGAAGGAAAAAAATCTCATATGATAACCCTTTATATATCCCTTTAGTGGAGAGTTATCACCGTCAAAAAAAATTTAATTAATTCAAAACCATCAAAACCATATTTTTTTGAGAAAGATATTGCATTTCTTTCTCAAGCTCTTCATTGAACAGAAATCTGCTATATTTAATAATTTATACATATCTTACCTTTCTAGCTATATCTTCAAAGATTTCTGTAATCTTTCTCCCAAAGAAATAATCTTTCAAGAATATTTTTTTAAACTTTTCTTTATTTCACTAAATTTTTGGTAATTCACCAAATACCATATTTCTAAATTTTTTTCTCATAAATTTCTTTTAATTTTTATCTATTCTTTCAAAATTAGTATATAGAAATGAATTAGAGTAAATTAGATTTTTTTCTTTTTCTAAAAAAATCATTTTGAATAACTACTTTAGAAGCCATTGAAAAAGCATCTGAATTCAAAAAAATTTTTTTATTCTTTCTTCTTGATTTAATTTGTAAATATCATATATATGTCTAATTTTTATTTCCTAATTCTATTTCAGGATTTCTTTCAAATGTATAGTCCAATACTGCAAATATTTTTTTCTACAAATGTTCTTTTCTATTGAAAGGCTTTCTATCATAAAAGATTCTAACTCAAATTTCTTTATAAATTCTTCTCTATTTATTTTTCTTTAAATACTTTGAAATATAACTTTCTATTTCTATTTTTTTCACTTGGTTCTGGAATAGACATTGAATTAATTTCTAAAAACAATAACATTACTAATTTGTCCAATGTCTTTTTCAGAAGTTTTTAATTGGATACTCATATATAGTTTTTTTCTTATATTTCCTCTTTTTACTTCTCTAATATGATTTTTTTAAACAGAGCATTCCAACTGTTATCTCTTTTTTTCTATATTTTTTTAAAAATATTCTTTTTTTGATTATCATTTAGTTCAAGAGATTTCAGTTGTAAATCTATATCTTCAGAAAATCTATCTATAATATTGTATGCTTTTTGATAATGAAGTTCCTCCTTTAAATACAACCTTATTCCTATATTCACTATTGCTTAGTCTTTTTTTAATATATATGTTACCCAATAATCTTTTTCAATGTAAAATTCCAGTATTCCTAAATCATTAGCAGTCAGATTAATTAAATCTTTAAAATTTGATAAATCTTCGTGTAAATTCATCTAATCCTCCATTCTTTTGAATTAGGTAAATTTAATCCTATGTTAAATGTTGTATTCTTATTAATTTTTTTCTTCAATTCACTAAGATCTAAATCTCTTTTTATTTTTCAAGCATACTTCCTAACAAGGCTATCACCCTTACGGGATAATATTTATTAGCCAAATTTATCAATTTGTTCAATTCAATATTTGAAAATTTAAGAAAAGTTTTTTTGTATTATTTTTATAACTCTCTTCTATGTCTGAATCTAATATACATTTGATATTTTTTTCAAAAATATCTAATATTTCTAAATACTTAATATTTTTCTTGATTTATAGGAGCTTTTATTGTAGTTAAATTTTTATAGTAAAAATTCTCATATTTTTTTGATTTTTTTCTTTTTATTTGTTGTAATTTCAATTTCATTAGCTATTTGGGTAGTCAAACCATATTTATTAAATAGATTATTCCCACTTAGATATCCAATAACAGTATCTTCTCCTTCATATAGATATTTTTTTAACAATTCATTTTTTTACTTAAAGGAAGTTCTCCAAAAAAATACTTTCTTTAGGAATATAGTATACTCCTCTCTCTGCTCTTCTTATTTTTTTCCCAATTTCACTAACCTTTCAAATGATTTTTAATACAGTTTTTTTGATAATTTATCATTAAAAAAATTATTGATATCAATTATTTTTCCCTTTTTCTATTTTTCTTTATATTTTTTTCTTTATTTCTGAATAAATACTCATATTAAGACCTCCTATAAAAATTATATCATTAATACATAAATATTAAAAAGTTTTTTTACATAATTAACGACAAAATAAAGGAGGTAATCTTCTATATTATACAGAAATCTAAAGATTTAGAAATCTCATTATAGTATACCTTAGTTTTTTTATTTCAAAGACATTATTTAAGTTTTCTTCTGTTATAACTTCTTCAACACTTCCATCTTTTTACAATATTTCCATTAGATAGAAGTACTATCAGGAAAAAAATACAACTATCAAAATAAATGGCAAAAATCTTTTTTTCGGCATTCTTTTCACCTCCATTTTTTTAAAAGGCTACAGAGATGTCTACTGGGATTACAGTGAATATTATAACATAATCATTGACTTTTTTTAAGCTTAAAAAGTTATAATTGACTTAGATATAGAAGTATATCATAAATGGCAAAAGAAAAAAATCAGGGATTACAAAAACACCATTAACGGCAATTGATGGTGTTTTTTTCTTTTTAGAATTATAAAATACTTTTTCAATAAATTAAGTGCAGACTCATCACTACTATTTTTGAGTTCCAAGCTCCCCTTTGAAAGCTTTTATGTAAGATAGATTTTTTTCTAATATATCTATTCTTTCTTCAAGCTCTAATAATTCTTTTACCTTATTTTTCATTTTCTAAAACTTCATCTAATATTCTAACAATTTCTTGTTGTTCTTCTAGTGGGGGTAGAGGAATAGAAAAAAATTTTCAATTCTAAATATTGCCAATTTCAGTTGTCCACTCGATGTAATAGAGTCATTAATTAAATTTTTGAATAAAATTAGTTTTTAAAAGCAATTTAGTAGAAATTTATTATTTGTAGCATTTGAAAGATTAGTTAGTTTAACAGCGTTTTTCTGTTAAAAAAAACTTTTATCTAATTCATAAGGAATAATCCCAATCTTTCCAATAGTTCCTGCTATAGAAAGATATAGATCTTCGGTAGAGATTTTTATAATTCTTTAATTTTTTTCTGCTAAATCATCAGAAATATACTTTAATTTATCTTGGTTAATGCTGTAATTATTAAAATCACTCACTCTTAAGTATACATTTTTTTGTTTTTTTCGTTAGAAAATTCTTCCCCTTTTGGAATTCTTTTTTTCCACCTTTAACTTCGCATAGATTTTTCTAATCTCACCCATACCCAACTATCAGGTAGTTTATATGGTTGTTCATCAACTGGAACTATCATATCTTTAACTTCTTTTTATAATTGGTTTTTTTAGGTTTTTTTATTACCATCTTTCTCAGCTTGTAGACAATCTTCTTCCCACTTTTTTTAATTTTTTTCTTCATTTATAGATTTTTAAAAAGTTCTTTAACATCTGATGTCTTATTCTCATTTCTCCATTTTTGATGTTAAAGTTCCTTTTAAAAAGCTCTATCTAAAATAGAAATTTTTCTATTTTCAATATCAACTTTTATTTCTTCAATTATTTCTTTTTGCCCTTTTTAGTTTTTTTCAAATAAGAAATCTAATTTTTTTCTACTATTCTTTTTTTGCTCGTTTAATGGAGGTAAAGGAATAATTTTTTTCATTAACTATTGGAACAGTCAATTGAGGGTATACTGCTACCAACACCTTCTAAAGAATTATATTTAAAGTAGTAATCTAGAAACTCATATAGTATTCTATCTTTTTAAGATTATAACTATTAATCTAATTATTGGTGTGAAATTTGCTTCCCTTATTTTTTTGTAAATCCAATTGTTCCACGAGCTGATATTGTTAAAAGCTTTTTCTAAAACTTTTGCTTCATCAGTATAACCATATAATCCATCTTTATCTATTCCATTTGAGAATATTGGAAATATTTTTTTATCTGTTTTTCATTTTTAGAGAAATTTTCTGGCTTATCTCCACCTGCAAATATTTTTTTGAAATGTACTTTAATCCTACCCACACCCAATTACTAGGTATTGTATATGGTTGTTCATCAACTGGGACAAGGGCTTGTTTTTAATTTTTTTCTTCAAACTAATTTCAACATTCTTATTCTTAGCCATTTTAATCTTCCTCACTTAATCCACAGTTTTTTTCAGCTCATTCACAACTAATTTTTAATAAGTCAATGGCTTCTTCTAATTTTTTTCAATAGTTTCATTAGTGTTTAGAATTGGATTAGGTAAAAGCTTCTATATCTAATAGGCTTTCATCTTTGATTAGACCCAAATCTAAGGAATAATCTTTCTTGATACTTCATCTATGCTGATTTTTTTGTCCATCTTTCTAGCTTTTCTTTTTTTCTTCATCATTATCAAAAGTTGAAATAAATTCTTCAAAAATATTTCTCAGTAAGTGGAGTTGTTTTTACCAAAATTAGGCATATTAGTTCTTAAATCATAGAACCAAATATCCTTTGTATTTCCTATATCAGTCTTAGCTCTATCAAAAGAATAATACATTAGTTTTTTTACTCCTTGAGCATAGAATATTCCTGTTGGTAATCTCAATATAGTATGAACATTACATTTATTTAGTAAATCTTGTCTTATATCTTTTCCAATTCCACCTTCAAATAATACATTATCTGGAAGCACTACTCCAGCTCTCGCTCTTCCTGTCAAATTTAAAGAACGATAGATAATTTCTAAGAAGTTTAATTGCTTATTAGACGAAGAGAAAACTAAGTCATCTCTTGTTGCTCTTTCTCCACCTTTTTTTGTACCAAAAGGAGGATTAGAAAGGATTAAATCAAAGTTCTTTAACTGTGTTCCTGTTGCAGAAAGAGTATCACCTTGTAAGAAATTCCCTTCCACTCCATGAAGTAAGGCATTCATTATACCAAGTCTATGAGTATCAGGAACTAATTCACAAGCAGAAAAAGCTTCTTTCTTTTTGAAAAGCATAGTCTTCTTCTGATATTCCATAATAGTCATCATTTTTTTCTTTTTATATATCTATTTGCAGATATGATAAAAACCTAATGTTCCAGAGGCAGGGTCACAAATTCTCTTTTTAGTTGAGGTTTAGTAACCTTAACAATAGTATCTATTAATACTCTTGGAGTGAAATATTGCCCAGCTCCAGATTTCTTTTTCAGAAGCATTTTTTTCAAGTAAACCTTCATAAAGGTCTCCAAAGTCTTCTTTATCCACTGAATACCAATCCATCTTATCTATTTCAGAGAAAATCTTTTTTTAAATTAGCAGGTTCTTCAATATTAGTTTTAGCATTTCTATAGATAATAGCTAAGTTATTTTTCTTTTTTTGAGCTAAATCTATTAAAAGCCTTTTTGATAGGTAGTTTTTTTAATTCTAAACCATCTAATTTAATAAGAGTATTCCAACGATATTCTTCAGGAATTCCAACTTCAGCTTCATTATCTTGTTCTGCTAGCATTTTTTTAAAAAAATAGGATATATGTTAATTCTGTCACATATTCATGATAGGTAATTCCATCATCTCTTAATACATTACATAGATTCCATAATTTTTTGAACTATTTCATTATTTGTCATTTTCTACTTCCCTTAATTTAGAATGATTTCTTCATTGATAATAGAAACAATATCAGCTAATTTATCTTCAAGCTTTTTGATTAATCTTATTGTAACCACCAAAAATTATCTTTGAATATTCCACTTGAAAAAAATCTTCCTCTGTCAAATAACTATTTTTCTCTTAATTGAGAAATAATTTTTTTCTATAATTTTTTTAATTGAATAGGATTCCAATTCTTCAATCTTTTTTTATTCTTTTTTTCAATATCTTGAATTTTTTTCTTCCTTATCTAAAATAGTTGAGCCTTTCAATACTTTCTTTATATAGCTTAGTATGTCAGCTGTGATATTGACATTTTCAACTTTTTCCATAGGCAGAATTTAACTCAGTTTCCTTATATCCATTTTCATCTAAAAATATATCTTAATTCTTTTTAAGTCTTTTTCTTTTTAAATAGTTTTTGGATTTTCTTTTTAACAATTTTAAAAGCTTCTACTTTATCCTGATTTTTCTCTTATATACTTTTTCAAAATTTTTCTAGATAGTCTTCTGGTTTTTCATTTTTTACCATAGATTTGTCTAACAGTTCTGATTTCATCTTCATGCTCAGATATGATTCTATCTTTTTTTAGTATTTTTGAATACTATCTAAGAATACTAGAAAATCTTCTTCTTTTTCTATGTCATCAGGATTTATGTTTTTTTAATATATTCAATATAGTCATCAATATTTTTTTATGTCTTCATTTTTTTCTGTATATTTTTAGAATTTATCTCAAACTTATTTTTCACCCTAAGTCTTTTTATTCTTTTTCTTTTTTTCTTTGTAATCTAGCAATAACTTGCTCAATAAAAATATTTTTTTACTTTCATCAGGAACATCTTTGCTATAGCTATCTAATAATTTTTTTCCATATCTATTTGTGGATTATTTACTACAGGATTCATATCAGAAAAAAATCTTTCATATCTACATAGTTTCTAGCAGCATCAAATACCTTATAGCTTGTTTTTATCTATTTCATCACATTTTCTAGTAGCTCTACCAAGCATTTGATGATAGAGTATACGGCTTTTTAACCTTTCTTAAAAAAATACAAGATTAGTTATTCTAGGTACATCTACTCCTGTTGTTAATAAATCAACAGTTACCCCTATGGTAGGATAAGCTTCATTTTTTTAAACTTTTTTTAACTAAATGGTCTACGTCCTTAACATAACCTGTCATTTTTAGCTATCATTTCCATATTCATATAAAACATAGCTTGCTTTTGATATTCTTCTCTTAAGATACGAACAACCATATCTGCATGTTCATCAGAAGCAGTGAATATCAATGTTTTTTCAGGACCTTCTGGATTGATGTAGTCGACTAATGCAGAGCAAACTTCTCTATTAAAAGCTTTCTGTTATCACAGATTTATTAAATTTTTTTCAATGTCAAAATCTAGCTCATCAGCTAGAACTTCTCTTTCCTTTACTTTTTTTGAGCTTCAACATCATAGACTTTTACCATAGCTCCCTTTTGATAGTGTATTCCTTCTTCTGATAACTTTGTTATTATCTCATAAGGTGGCTCAACATCAACTAAGTATCCATCTATAACGGCTTGAGAACAAGAATAACTATATACAGGTTCTCCAAATATTTCTTGAGTATGAAGTGCTGGAGTAGCAGTTAAAGCAATTTTTACAGCGTCAAAATAGTCTATTACTGCCTTATATTTACTTTCAAAATCTTTTTTTCATCGAAGAAGTCTCTCTCTTCTTCTTTCATATTTCTATCTAAAAATATATCCTCTGTGAGCTTCATCTACAATAATACAATCATATTCTCCAACTGTTAGTTTATCTGTAGCTTCGTCGTTTGGATATAGAATTCTTTTTAATTAAACTTTGTACTGTGGCTATATGGACTCTTTCGTCTTTATCAGTAGACTTATCATTTAAACCTTTAACACCATATATTCCACCCAGACTAAGTAATTGTTCTATCTTAACATCCTGAACCTCCCACGACTGAAGTCGCAGGGTTCTTGGGTAGTAGTTGCTTTTGTTAGCCAACTAAATTTACCAAGCTATCCCCATAGTTCCTACGGTTTATATATTTATATATTTAAGCACTTATACCTAATATCCTCAGTCCTTCTTTTTAATATGTTTTTTTGGCTGCATTTATATCTCTATTATGTACAGCTCCACATACTGGACAAGTCCATTCTCTCACACTTAAATCTTTTACTTCTTCATTTCTATATCCACAACAATTACATATTTGGCTACTTGCAAAAAAATTTATCTACTCTTACTATTGTTCTTTCATACCATTTCGCTTTATAACTTAGTATTCTATTAAATTCACTCCATGATACATCTACAATATTTCTTGCTAATTTATGATTTTTTTACCATATTTTTTTATTTGTAAATCTTCAATACAGATAATATCATATTCTTTTTATTAGCATTGTTGATAACTTTTTGCAAAAAAATCTTCTCTTTGATTTGATATCTTTTCAAATAATCTTGCTACTTTTTATTCTAGCTTTATTCCTATTTGAACTACCCTTTGGTTTTTCGTGATAGTTTTTCTTTGTAATATTGCTAGTTTATTCAAAGATTTTTTTGTAAATATTTTTGGATTTTTCTATTGAGATTTCATCACTGGTAATCGCGAAGTCCTTTATACCTAAATCTATTCCAACATTTTTTTATTTGTACTTTTCTAATTTTTTTCTACTTCTACATCTGTACAACACAGAGATATATAATATTTTTCCACTAGGTACTTGTGTTATTGTTGCACTTATTATTCTTCCTTGTGGTTTCATTTTATCTCTTATTTTTTTAGTTTTTCCTAACTTAGGTACTTTTTATCCATTTATCTAAAAAAACTCTATATTATTATTTGTATAATTGGTTCTGTATGATTTTTCTATTATCTTTCTTAGATTTAAACTTTGGATAACCCTTTCCACTAAAAGAAATTTTTTTATAGGCTTTATCTAAATCTTTTAAAGAATTTTTGTAAAGAAAAATTTATCTACATCTTTTAACCATTCTTTTTTTCTTGTTTTTAAAACTGTCAGTGCTTTGCTACATTGATTATATGACATAGATTTTTTTCTCTTTGTTATATAGCTCTTGTTTTTAAACCTAAAAAAATGATTATAGACATATCTTACACAACCAAAAAGTACAATTTAATATTGTTATTTGAGTTTTAGTTGGATAAAATCTAAACTTATATGCTTTTTTTCCATATGATTTCACCTCCATTTACCTATATATAGTATACTACTTTTTTTATACTATAAGTAAATGAAAAAGTAAAAATTTTCTAAATATATGAACCTAAAAACTGACTCTGTCATTTTTGAGGTTGTCGTTCACATAAGTACGCTACCACTTATGCAGTTCTCTTGGCATATACACTCCTTAATAAATTAAGGAGATTAGCCTTGAACTTCTTAATATTTCTATTAAGCACAGACTATATCTTATCCCACAGCTTTATCTGTTTGGGTCTACCCACTTCCACCAGCTTTGGTGTACTTCCCTCAAGAGGAATAGTCGTTGAACCTTACCTTGCGGTCTTGGCTGCTGATTGCCCATTTTTAGCCTTTCCCAAATCTTTGATTTGGGGCATTACTGGCTTAACACTTAGGATTTAACCTTATGTCATCTAATATATTTTTTCTGCTTTCGCCACTTTCACATTTGTACCATATTATTTAGGTACTATGTTGTAGTTATACTAGCTTTAGGGGTTTCCAGCAATTCGAGTAGTATTGGATAGCTTTTTAAAGTTGCTACCTCTACATACATATTTCTATATATGCTGACTATACTTAATGGTCTAACTCATGACTGACACCCTACGAGTGCTAGAGTCACAAGTGTGCGACCATATTTTTTTAATCAAAAGTTTCCTTTGCTTGTTCTCCTAAAAGAGTTCTATCTACAACAAATAGAATTCTTTTTAAATTTATTTGTTTTTCAAAAGCCTATAGATTAAACCTAAAAGCAGTTCTTGTTTTTTTCCTGTTCCTGTTGCCATAGTAAGCAGAACTTTTCTCTTTCCAGAAATAAGGCTTTCTTCAACTGATTTAATAGCATCTTTTTGATAATATCTAAGTCCTAAACCAAATTTTGATTCCAGATATTCAAAAACTTTCTTCTTTTTAGTTTTTTTGATTTGCAAGCTCGTCGTCTTTTTCTAATAATTCTTTTTAAATCTTTAGGTGAGTAAAAACCTTTTTAAGACTTTAGGTAAATTACTTTTCTTTTTCTAGCATCTAAAAACCAAATTCCAGATTTTTTTCAGGTAAATCTTTATTATATCCTCTACCATTACTTGAAAAATAGGAAAGGAGCTTTATATTCTCTGAAAGGTGAACCCTCACAAAGTTGTACATTTTCAAATATTTCCACACCTTTTGAATATATACGACTGTCTACATTTAAAGCTGCTGGAATATCAGTATTTAATCTTTTCGCCTCTAAAATTCCATAAAAGTTTTTTTCTCCTAAAAAAACAGAGCATAATCTGCAAAGCCTTTTTCTTCCATTTTTCTTTTTATGCAAGGCCACTCAGCAATAGCAAGATTTTTTTCTTTTTTTCAGGTAAAGTTTTTATTTGTTTTGTAATTTAAAACTTTTTGTATCAACTTCCCAACCAGCTTCTGCTAATTGTTTATCTATAATAAGTCTAGTTTCTTCTTCAGTAAACTCTATTTCTCTCTTCTTAGAGATAGCTTTCTTTCTATCTTCTCTAGTTGTTAAATGTGGATTAGTTTTTAATATCTTCTAATTCTTTTTTTGTATTTCATCAGTTCTTTCAACTAGTTTTTAGATATTCTTTTTTTCATAATCAATATTTTTCAGGTTTCTTGTATTCTATAGTTTCTGAATGGAATGACATGTCTGTTCCATATATTTCTTGAAACCAAGCTCCAAGTTTCACTGCCAATGATAATAAAGTTTCAGCTGTTTTTTTCATCACCATAGGCTCCATGAGCAGCTTTATTTCCTTTTTTTACGAAGAGAATGTAAGATGTTATCAATATCATCTGGTATTAAACCTGCTCTTTTTTTAAAATTAAAATTTTTATCTACAGCTAATGTAGTTTTATCACAACTAAAAATTTTCAATTTTTTTATCATAGTATTTATTAATTCTTCTCCAAATTGTCTTAGCTTCATGATAGCAGTATTTGGATCTTTATATAAAAGTGTACTCAGCCATTTCCCCGATTTTTAGCTAAGCCTTGCCAATCATTTTTGTAAAAAAATTAAAATTTGAATACATATGCCCCTCCAACTTAAAAATTTACTTTCTTATTGACTATTATATCTTATTTAGAACAAAATTCCAATGAAAAAAAAGAGTTTTCAGACTATCATCTTACTCACTCTTTAATCTATTACATAATATTACTATTTAACAGCTATAACTCCAATTTCAACTTTAACATCTTTTTGGTAATCTAGCAACTTCAACACAAGCTCTTGCAGGTTTAACTTCACCTAAATATTTATCGTATACTCCATTTATTTTTAGTGAAATCATTCATATCTTTGATATAAACTGTTGCACTAACAACATCTTTAAAAATCATATCCAGCTTCTTTTTAAGATAGCTCCTATATTTTTCTAAAGATTGTTTTTGTTTGTTCTTCAACATCTTCAGAAACTAATGTCATTGTAGCTGGAACAAAAAGGAATTTGTCCTGATACATATAAAACTCCGTTTGCTTCAATAGCTTGAGAATAAGGTCCTAGTGCAGCTGGTGCATTTGTTGTGTTAATAACTCTTTTCATCTTAAACATCTCCCTTCTAAATTTATTGTTTTTTTAAAAAAATTAACTTATTTTTTTACATTATAGAATTTATTTTGTTATTCTGTCAAATATTTTTTTACATATTGAAGTAGTCTAACAATTCTTTTTTTGACATCTTTCTTCAACTTAAAAAAATATTTAACCATAGATTTCCCTTGACTATCCTTTATTTCTTTTAGCAGATAGAACCTTTTCAACATCACCTAAATAATAAAAAAATTTTTCTCCATTATTTTTTTCTTTACAAAAACATTTATCTCATAGAAATTTTTCCGCAATCTTACCTTCAATAGTCAGTTTATTATCTTTTTTTCAAGTAACGGCTAGATTTTTGAAAACCAACTGAAAGTTTGAGCAGCATAGAACTCATTTGAGTAATCAGCTCTTTCAGATAAATTATCCATAGTAATGAAAAATTAAAAGTTTTTCTTTCATTTTCAAAAGGAGTGTAGCCACTAACTTGGAAACCATTATTAAAATTCAAATTAAGATACCAAAAAGCTTCTTGCTTAGTATATTCTCCAAAAAGTTTTATACTTTCTTTTGCAAAAATTATTGTAGTTATTTTTCAGCAAAAAGCTAGATTATATTTTATTAAATCATCTATTAAAATTTTTAAAAATAAGGGTTAGTACTGTATGAGTTTTTAAAATTCTCATCTAAGAAATAGTAATCATCTTTTCTGTATAGCACAGGTTCAAATGCCTTTGTTGTAGATAGAGTAATAAATATTTCTTTAGATAGATGTTCAAAAGCATTTTTTTATATTATTTTTTTGATTAATTAAAGAATATTTATCTTTCAATATGCTTTCTACTTCTGTTGTGTTTAATTTTTTTCTTTAACAAATATTTCTTTTTAATATCAACATCTCATGTACTCTTTTTGCAGGGGTAAAGAAAGTAGATAAGAATATCAAAAATTTCTTTTCAATGCTATTTAATGAACCTGCCCTATATTTAGGTGCTATATTTTTTTAAGACTTCGTCATAATCTTTTTTTGTACTTTTAAAAATCACAGTGGGTGACAGCATATTTCTTGTATAGAAATCATATAGATAAGGAATTCTACCCTAATTGACTTTCAAGTAATTTAAAGTCTTCTTCTATAAGTTTTTCTATTGGAAAAAAATTAACTTTGTTGATATTTTTCAAAAAAATTCTTTCCTTTGAGATTTCATCAAAACTTATAGAGCTTTCTCCAGCTAAAAAGTCAGTTGCATTCATAAGAAATCTTTTTCATAAAGTCTTTATCGTAGCTATTATTTTGAGATATTGCTATTGGTATTAAGAAGTTTTTTTCTCATAGTTACCAATAAAATCTAAAACTACAGTATAGGCTTTATTTTTTTATGCTTTCTTAAACCTCTACCTAACTGTTGAATATATACTATTGCAGAAATGGTAGGTCTTAAAAGTATCACTTGATTGACACAAGGTATATCCACCCTTCATTGAATATATCCACAGATATGATATATTCTATTTCTCCTTCTTCTAGCTTCCTTATAGCTTCTTCTCTTTCATTATCAGAATTCTCAGAACTTAAAGCAAGAGCTTTTTACACCTTGTTCTAGAAAATTTCTCAACTAATATTTTAGCTTCTTCAACCTTTGAAACAAAAGACTAGGCAATGTAATTTCTCTCCACTATATGAATAATACTTACTTTTTTTCTAAAATATGTCTCACTCTTTCATCAGAAGTAAGATTTTTTTATAGATGTTTTTTTCATCTATACTTTCACCATCAATTACAATATCTGAAATCCCAAAAATAATGGAAAGGACATAATAGTTCTTCTTTCATAGCATCTTGCAAACGAATTTCGTAGGCGACATTGTAATTAAATAGTTGATAAATATTAAAGTCATCTGTTCTTTCAGGAGTTGCAGTTATACCCAATAGAAACTTAGGTTTAAAGTACTCAAAAAAATACTTCGATAAGTCTTAGCTCCTCCATGATGAACTTCATCTATAATGATGTAGTCAAAGTAGTCTTTTTGGAAAAAAATATTCAAATTTTTTTCTCCTTATTTAAAGTCTGTACCATAGCAAAAAAACTACTTCATCTTTATCATTTATTTGAAAATTAGAATCAAAAATTTCTAGCTTTTTTTATCCTTCAAAAATTCTTTGATAACTGATTTTAGATCTTTCAAGAATAACTTTTTCTATGTGCTACAAAAAGTATTTTTCTTTGCCTTAGCTTGTTTCACATCAAAGGCTGAAAGATAGGTTTTACCTGTTCCTGTTGCACTGATAAGTAAGGCTCTATCGTTTTTCTTTTCTCGTTTCTTCCAAATTTTTTTAAAGGCTTGTACTTGCATAGAATTAGGCTTAATTTCATTCAAATCTATATTTTTGATTATTAGCTTCAATTAACTTTTTTTAAGTTGTTCATATCTCTTTCGATAGTTTTCTATATCTTCTTCTGTTAAAGTTTTTTTAAATTATCAAACTCTTTATTAAAAGTTTCTAAAACTGATTTAACTATTTTTTTCCATTCTCAAGAGAATTTACCTTTATATTCCATTCAAAATTAACAGTCAAAGCTCCTTGAGTTAGATTACTACTTCCTACAATTAAAGTCCAAATATTTCCCTTTCTAAAGAAATATGCTTTAGTATGATGCTTTCTATTAGTTGCAACTTTTTAAATCTATATTCTTGTATGATAGGAGTTTCTTTAAGGCTTTTTGGCTCTGTAAAAGTCAAGTAATCTCCCGTTAAAATTTTTTTCCTTTTATTCCTTTATTTTTCAAGATTTTTTTAATTCTTCCAAAAAAAGAGAAATACCTCCCATAGTTATGAAAGCAACAGAGATTACAAATTTGTCACAATCCTCAAAGTATTTTTCTAAGTCTTGTGACAATCTTTTTCTTCTCCATTGGCTATTAACTCATATTGATATTTCTCATCTGAATCTATATTAAAAATCTATACTACTTGTTTTTCAATGCTTCTAGTAAAATATTTTTCCACTTTTTTTCACTTCCTAAAACTTTTCTTTTATTTTTACCATAAAAATTTTTTTAGTATGATTATCTTTATTATGAAAAAAAAGCATTGAAGGATATCGATTTAAGTAATTTATATCAAATTATCAAGAAGTCTTTAGTAACCTAATCACATAAATTATATGCAATTGTTTGTTCTTAATAGAGATCTTTGATAATTTTTTTATTGAAAAACATTTATAATAAATGTTATAATAATTGCATTAAAAATATAACAAAATGGAGGGAATTATAAAAAAATGTTATTAAAATTACTTTCACAAATAGGTTTTTTTAAAAAGAAAGGTTAAGAGTTCAGAGACTTATTCTAATGAAGAGGGATAGTATATGTTAAAGGAGAAAAAAAGCCTTATACTGGTGTAATTGAAAAATTATGATTTGAATGGTGTTTTTAAAAAAATAAGAAACAGATATAAAAAAAGGAAAAACTTGATGATTTTTACAGAGTATTATGAAAATGGAAAACTTCAAAAAGACGTAATGTATAAAAATGGTATAAAAGAAGGTCTATACAGAGAATATTATGAAGATGGAAAAACTTCAAAAAAACAAGGAAGATATAAAAAAATGATGTAGAAGAAGGGTCGTATAGAGAATATTATGAAGATGAAACTTTAAAAAAAGAGGTTACATATGAAAATGGGATGAAAGAAGGACTGTGTAAAGAATATTATAAAGATAGAACTTTAAAAAAAGAGGTTACATATGAAAATGGGATGAAAGAAGGATTGTGTAAAGAATATTATAAAGATAGAACTTTAAAAAAAAGAGGTTACATATGAAAATGGGATGAAAGAAGGACTGTGTAAAGAATATTATGAAGATGGAAAACTTCAAAAAGAAGTAATATATAAAAATGGAAAAAAAGAAGGAGTATACAAAGAATATTACAAAGATGGAACTTTAGAAAAAGAAATAATGTACAAAGATGGAAGACGTGAAGGTATTGCAAAAAGACTATTATGAAGATGGAGTTTTAGGAGAGAAAGTGATGTATAAAAAAATGATTTAAAAAGAAGGAGTATATAAAGAATATTATGAAAGTGGAGAACTAGGAAGAGAATTAATATATGTATCTGGTGTTCTAGAAGGATCAGCTATGGTCTATTATACAAATGGAAATTTAAAAAGCTTTAGCAATATATAAAAAAATGGTAGAGTAGAAGGGTCGTATAGAGAATATTATGAAGATGGAACTTTAGCAGAAGAAATAATTTATGAAAGAGGTTTTTAGAAAGGAGATTGTTGTAGCTCGTAAAGGAATTTTTTTAAATGATTTAATAATAAAGTGAAATAATGAAGATAATTTTTCATAGAAATAAAAAAAGGAATTTTTGATCTATACCCCCAATCATGGATATAAGATTGGGGGTAGTTTTTTTATTTGAAGAAAATTTTATTTAGGAAAAATTATAATTTGGATTTCAGCAATGGATTTCATATATTCTAAAAAAATTTTTTTCTTTCCCCATTGTATTTCTATTTAATAATTGTTCAATATGATATAAGCAATTTTTCATCAACTATGTCAAATTCTTTAATACAAGATTGATTAGCTAATTCAAGAAGTTTTTACTGCTTTATCATATTCAGCATTACAAGCTAGGGTTTTTTTAGCCATAGCTATATATAGAATTCCACTTGCTCCATCGGTACTTAAAAATATAGTTGTATATTTCTTGAGCCTCCTCATATTTGCCTAAACGTTTTAATTTTTGTCCTCCTAGTAAGATTTGATTTGTTGCTGTAGAAATATCATACTTAGGTGGCAAAAGTAGTAAGAAGATACTCTTTTCCATTCAATAAACTCATAAAAACCCCTCCTTTTTAGATTATAGCATACGACCTTAATTATACAATAATAAAAACAATATAGTCAAATAATAAAAAAATATGTAAATTCAGTTATCATATGTTATAATATAAAAAAATAAAAAGGGAGGATAAAAAAATGTTAAGAGTAGAAATTATTAGAAAAAAAGGATGAACTAGTACAACTTTTTAAATAGTTTTAAAAAAATGCTGAAAACATATATATTCTTGATGAAGATGAAGATGGGACTTTTTTTATTTTAAGTTTACCAATTATTATTATGAAAAAAATAATTTAACTTCAAATTCAGTTATTGTTATAGATGAAAATAATACAACTATTCTAGTTAGGTTAAATTTAAATATTCCAGAAACAAAAAGAAAGAATTTGTATATTGTTAAATGAATTCAATAATGAGGTTGTATTTAAATATGTATTGAATCCAAGAATTAATAGAATAGAAGCCATTTGTAATGTTTATAATTTTAGAGAAGTAAGTGCTATGCTTCTTTTGGCAAATAACTTGCAGTTTGGTAAAAAGTTTCGAAGAAAATAATAGACTTGAAAAAAATATTGAGAGGATTATAATAGAATAAAAAAAGAAATAATTCATTTTTTTAATTTTAAATTATTTCTTTTTTTCTATAGCGTGTTTTTTTATTTTTTTACCTACATATTTTTGCTTGTTAAAAAAATTAATGAATTAGATAGAGAGTTCCAAATTCTTTTTACAACAGTAAAACAATTATTTATTAGAAAAAAATCAGTTTCCTATAAAGATTCAGTATAACTACATTTAGGATAATGAGAACAACCATAAAAATTCTTCATTAGTCTTTGAATTTATTTTTTTAACCATATAAGAGCCACATTTTTTTACAAATCCTTTTTATTTTTTAGGTAATAAATTTTTTTAGAATTAGTATTATATGATTCCACTACAAAACAAGAAGGTTTTTTTATCATCAAACAATACATAACATTTATTTTTTTGTTCTAGTTAGTGCTACATAAAAAGTCTTCTTTCTTCTCCAAATAGGAAATTATCAGCTTTTTGATAAAACATAGCCTAGAACACTATCATCAGTTATTTTATTTGGAAATCCAATTATATCATCATCTACATCTATAATTATTACTTCATCAGCTTCTAATCCTTTAGATGCATGAACTGTACATATATTTAATTTTATATTTTTTTAAATATTTAAGTTTTTTTAATTCTTTATCATTTATAAAATTACTTGCTTCTATTTTTTTATTTTTCTTATCCTTCACATGAAAAATATTTTTCCATTTAATTGAGAAAAAAACTTTTTATTATTTCTTGCTAAAATTAAAACTTCTTTTTTTCTTATTTAGATTTTTCTTTAGCAATATTTTTTTAAAATTTCAAAAAAATTACTTCAGTTTTGTTTTTTTGGACTAACACTTTTTAAATTCTACAGGTTTAGTTAAACTTTTTATCTGATTTTTAAATTTTTTTCTTTAATTGATTTTTCATTTTTTCATAATAAAATTTTTGAGCGATATCAATTAGCTCTTGTGAATTTCTGTAAGTCTTTTCAATAAAATTGATTTCTGTTTTTTTCCAAAATATTTTTTTCAAATTCAGTAAAAATTAATATGTCTGAACCTGCAAATCTATAGATAGACTGCCAATCATCACCAACTGCTAAAATTTTACACTCTTCGATTTTTATCTTTTTATAGCTTTAATTAATTGAAATTTTTGAAATTGAAGTATCTTGAAACTCATCTATAATAATGTATTTATAATCTAAATTGTTCTTTTTTTAATCACTTCTATTGGATTGTTATTTAGATTATCAATAGCTTTTGTTTATCATATCATTAAAAATCAATTAGATTATTTTTCATTTAATTTTTTTATTATAGTAATCATATAGTGGCTCAAACATTTTTAAAAAAAGTAAATGTTTTTTTGTCTCATATAAAGATTTTTTCTGATGCTTCTCTTTTAAATTTTACTAACTCTTCTTTATTGAAATTATTAGCTTTAAAAAGAGTTAAGAATGTATTTATTAATTTACAAAATGCTGAAAATTCTTCATCATTATTGTTTATCATCAATAATAGTTCTTTTTCTTCTTTTTGATAAAGGCTTAAATTTGACCCCTCTTTTCTTTAATTCTTCCTCTAGTTTTTTTACTTAGAATTCCTTCTTGATGGTAAAAAGAATAAGTTTCAATCAAATCTGTTCCATTTATCTTGTGGGTTTCTCTTTTCCAATGCATAGCTTTTTTTCATATTTTTTTGGTTTTCACTTTCTGTATATTGATGAGCTTTCATATCTTTATCTACACCAAAAATGTTCTATATAGATGTCATATTCTGGAAGATAAAAAAATCAGGAAGATACCCTCTAGCTGTTTTATAACTGTCTTTAGGCATACAGTATTTACCATTTTTTTATATAGCTTTTTCATATTCAAATTTTTATTCTATTTAAAAAAATAAGAAATTAGCAATAGTTCTCTCTTCTTGACTTTTTTTACTTTGTCACCACTATAGGATTTAAATTTTTTTCATTAAAAAAATAAATATTCAAAGAAATCCTTAGGTTTTTTTGTATTCATCTTTCATAATCTCTAAAAAAATATTTTTATACTTTTCAAATCACTTTCTTTTAAAAAAATAAAATATCTATTTTTCTAAATTTTCAAATAAATCAATTATTATTTCTGTGTTTGGTAATTTTTTTAATAAAGCAATACAGTATTCTTTTTGTAAAAATTTTTTTAGTTGTATTAAATTTTTTTGTAATACAATGCTTTTAAATTTTTACAATACTCTCATATAGATTGTATATTGTCTTTTCTCTTAATGTATATAAATTATCTAGTGTATATAAATAATCACTTTTTTTGATTTAAATTTTTTTCATCTAAGACAGTTTCATTGTCTTTTTATATAATAACTACTATATTCTAATAGAGCATCTATTGTTTCAGCATTATTAGACAAAAATATTTTTTTAATTGCTTTATCATTTAAAAATTTTATAAGGATTTTTTTAAAAACTTTATATTTTTTTCATCTTTTTAAACAACCTGAAATTGTTGAACCTAATGAATGAAATGTACTAGCTTCAATAGAAATCCCTAATCTTGTATTTATTCTTTCAGTCATTTCATTAGTTGCATTTTTTTGTAAATGTTATTAAAAAGAATATCTTTAGGATCTATATTCTTTTTTTCAACCAAGTATTTAACTTTTTCCAGAAATTGTTAATGTTTTTTTCCTGAACCAGCTCCTGCAACAACAAGGTTATTGTCTTCATCTATAACTACTGCTCTTCTTTGTTGTTCATCTAAAGATTTTTCCATCTATATTTGAAAAAAATTCTTTATTTTCATTTAATTCTTTTTCTACATATTCTTTATTTAAATTTTTTTAACTTCTTCTTCAGATAGGAGAAGACTATTTAATTTTTTTCAAAAATATTCTTTATAGTCTTCTATAATATCAAAATAGTCATCAAGAACTATAAATTCTTTCCTTAAATTTTTCAACTTTTTGAAGTATATTTTTTTACTTTAAAAATCATTTATATAAAAATTTTAATTCTTTATATTTTTTTCTTTTTCTTCTAATAAATTATCTATTTTTTTATTTTTTTATATTTTTTTATATTGTTCATTTAAATTATTATCTTCATAATATTTTTTTCTTGTTTCTCTTGTCCTCTCAAGTTTTTTTCTAGTCTTTTTCTTTTCTTCTTTTTCTTTTGGATTACCTCCTGATGATAAAGCAACTCCTAGAATTCCAGCTATTAAGTATGTTAACAATTTTATCTCTCCCCTTTTAATAGTTTATATTTATAAATAGTTTTGTAATCATAGTCAACTATTTTTTTCATTTTTTTATATGGATTTCTAATATTATATTTTTTTACAAAAAAATATTTTTATGAAATATATAAAATCCTTTATTTCATCAATAGGTGCAACATGATATTTTACTTCCATTATTTCTTCAATGGACTGATTTAATTCATGTGATTTAAAAAAACTTTATTTGTTATCCCTTTGGATAAGCTAAAACTTTTAATTTTTTTATCTGACAAAAACCTAGGATATAAAAATTTTTTTCTTTCTTTGGTTGAGAAATATATAAATTTTTTTAAAAAGTGTTAAAACTTCCTTCTTGTAGAAAATGCGAATTATATAATATTAAGAAGTAAACATCTATTTTTTTGCACTGTTTTTTTATTAGGATTAATAGCCTCTCCTATTACATTAAAAAGCTGAATAAGATTTACAGTGATTAGATTTTTGTAGCTACTATCAGCATATAAAAGCAAATAAAAATTTTTATTGCTAATGAATGATGAATGAACTTTTTATTGTTACATTTTTTTATTAAAAATATTTCCAAATTATATAACTTTTTATCTTCTGATAAATAAGCTGAATTTAATATTAATTTATTAAAAAAATATGCTTTACAGCTATTGTTGAAAGTACATTGTAGTATATTTTATTTTCATAATCATCTAACTCATTTTTCAGTCATATCTATTTTTTTAAATTTTTTTAAAGAAATACTCAAACACTTCTACGACTTCTTTTTTTGTTCTTCTGAATTTAAATCAGAGTAATTGAAACTTAATCCTAAATAATTTCTTTCTATTCCACTAGCTCCAAATACTTGTTCAAAAAAATTATTTTTTTAAATCTTATAATCTTAGACATAGATTCCCCTCTTAATAAATAAAAAAATTTACTTTACTATATCATTTTTATAAAAATTCATTTATTTCTAACTAATAATAGCAAATTCTAATAACAATTACAATTATAGATTTTTAAATTATGTGATATAATAGAAATAATATTTGAAAATAAGGAGAAAAAAATGAAAAAAATAGAACTTTATAAAAATTTTTTTAAACTCAAAAAGACCTATTCAAAAAAATCTATACTTTCTAGAATAGAAAATACTTTTAAGAAATGATTTTATATATAATAGTAATGCTATTGAAGGAATTCACTTACAAGACAGGAAACAGAAGTCATATTAGAATATGGGGTAACTGTAAAAGGAAAACCTTTTAAAAAGATCATCTTGAAGTAAAAGGACAAGAATATGCTATTAACTTTTTTTGAATAATATAATTAAAGAAAAATGAAGTTTTATCTCTTAGACTTATTAAAGAATTTCATAGTCTTATTTTTGGGAAATCAGTTGATCCTGAGATTGCTGGGCAATTTAAAAAAAATTTAAAAAAACAAGATAGTAGGTTCAACTTTTGAGACCTCTGATCCTATTTTTTTGTGGAAGAAGATTTAGAAAAAAATTTTTAAAAGATTATTTTTTTCTTCAACTGAAAATGCTATTGAAAAAGATAGCTAAATTTCATGCTAATTTTGAAAAAAATACATCCTTTTTTTCTGATGGAAATGGAAGAACAGGTAGATTGGTAATGAATTTTGAACTTATGAAAGCAGGATATCCTATTTGTATAATAAAAAAATGAAGATAGATTAGAATATTACAATAGTTTAAATGAGGCTCAAGCAAATAATAACTATGATGAAATTATAAAATTTGTTGAAGAAAATTTAGAAAAAAACTTTTTGAATTTTTACTTTGAGCATATTTCTAATAATTGGCAGGAAGAATTTGAAATATTTTTGTAAGGGAGGAAGTATATGATAACAACTCTATGTTATTTAGAAAAAAAGAAAATAAATATCTTATGTTACATAGAACAAAAAAAGAAAAATGATATAAATAAAAAAATAAATGGTTAGGAGTGGGAGGAAAATTAGAAAAGGGTGAAACTCCTGAACAATGCCTAATAAGAGAAGTAAAAGAAGAAACAGGACTAGATTTAATAGACTATGTTCATAGAGGCATAGTAATTTTTTTAATTATAATGATGACGAGCCACTAGATATGTACTTATATACTTCTAAAAAAATTTCTCTGGAGAAATCCAAGAATGTTCAGAAGGAGATTTAAAATGGATAGATAAATCTAAAAATATATAAGTTAAATCTTTGGGAGGGGACAGAATTTTTTTAGAGTTGTTAGAAAAAGATGCTCCTTTTTTTCATTTGATTCTTAATTATGAAAAATGATAATTTATTGTCATCAGAATTGAAAGTTTGTTGAAAAAAATAAAATAGCAGATGTATAAAAAAATTTGGTATAATAAAAAAAGAATGAAAAAAAATTTATAATTAACTTAAATTTTTTTAATTAGTTACTTACCAGCCATTAATATTTCAAGAGCTCTACAAAGGTTCTTTTCAATATTAATAGACATCGCAGTAGCCTGTTTAGAAATATTCTTTTTTATTATAAAATTTAAAAAAAGTGAGGTAAATAATGTTTATAGATGAAGTTATTATAACAGTTAAAAGCTGGGAATGGTGGAGACGGTTCAGCAGCTTTTAGAAGAGAAAAAAATTTATTCAATTTGGAGGTCCAGATGGTGGAGATGGAGGAAAAGGTGGAGATGTAGTCTTCGTAGCTGATTCTAATATCAACACTCTTATTGACTTTAAATTTAAAAAAATTATTTAAAAGCTCAAAATGGAGAAAATGGACAAAAGAAGCAAATGTATGGAAAAAAAGGTGAAGATTTAATTATTAAAGTTCCAGTTGGTACACAAGTTAGAGACTTCACAACAGGAAAATTAATTCTTGATATGAATGTAAAATGGTGAGCAAAGAGTTTTTACTAAAAAGGTGGAAAAAGGTGGATATGGAAATGTCACTTTAAAAAAAACTCTGTAAGAAAAGCTCCAAAGATAGCAGAAAAAGGTGGAGAAGGAGCGGAAATAAAAGTTAAGTTAGAATTAAAACTTTTTAGCTGATGTGGCTCTTGTTGGATATCCATCAGTTGGAAAATCAAGCTTTATAAATAAGGTTTCAGCTGCAAACTCTAAGGTAGGAAGCTACCACTTTACAACTCTTGAGCCAAAACTTGGAGTTGTTAGACTAGAAGAAGGAAAATCTTTTGTTATAGCAGATATACCAGGGCTTATTGAAGGTGCTCATGAAGGTGTAGGACTGGGAGATAAATTCTTAAGACATATTGAAAGATGTAAAATGATTTATCATATAGTTGATGCTGCTGAGATAGAAGGTAGAGATTGTATTGAAGATTTTGAAAAAAATCAATGAGGAATTAAGAAAATTCAGTGAAAAAAATTAGCAAATAAAAAAACAAATAGTTATTGCTAATAAAAATGGATTTAATTTGGGATATGGAAAAAAATTTGAAAAAAATTTAAAAGCTATTTAGCAGAAAAAGGAATTGAAATCTATCCTGTATCAGTGCTTTTTAAATGAAGGTCTAAAAGAAATTTTTATATAAAACTTATGATATGTTATCTAAAATTGAAAGAGAACCTTTAGAAGAAGAAGTAGATATCACAAAACTATTAAAAAGAATTGAAGATAGAAAAAAAGATGACTTTGAAATCACAAGAGATGAGGAAGATGCAATAGTTGTTGGTGGAAGAATAGTAGATGATGTTTTTAGCAAAAATATGTAATAGGTATGGATGATGAATCACTTATTACTTTCTTACATATGATGAGAAATTTAGGAATGGAGGAAGCTCTACAAGAATTTGGTGTACAAGATGGAGATACAGTAAAAAAATAGCAGATGTAGAGTTTGAATATTTTGAATAAGGCTATTGTTATAGCAGGACCTACTGGAGTTGGAAAAACTAAAAATCTCAATAGATTTAGCAAAAATTATTGAATGCTGAGATAATTTCTTCCGACTCTGCTCAAGTCTATAAAGGCTTAAATATTGGAACTGCTAAGATAAGTGAAAAAGAAAAAGCAAGGAGTAGAACATCATTTAATAGATATAGTTGAGCCAATAGCAAAAATACAGTGTTGGGAATTTTTGAAAAAGATGTAAACAAGATATTGAATCAAAAATCCTGAAAAAGAATTTCATGTTGGTTGGAGGAACAGGACTATATATAAATTCAGTGACTAATGGACTATCTGTTTTACCAGAAGCAGATAAAAAAACTAGAGAATATTTAGCAAGTTTAGATAATCAAACTTTGCTTGAACTAGCTTTTAAAAATATGATGAGGAAGCAACAAAAGAAATTCACCCTAACAATAGAGTTAGACTTGAAAGAGTTGTCGAAGTTTTTTTATGTTGACTAATAAAAAGTTTTCAGAGCTTTCAAAAAAAGAATATTAAGAACAATAATTTTAAATTTTTTTAAAGATAGCCTTGGAAAGAAATAGAGAAGAACTTTATGATAGAATTAATAAAAGAGTTGACATAATGTTTGAAGAAGGCTTAGTTAAAGAGGTAGAAAAATCTTTATAAAATATATGGAGAAAAAAATTATATAGTTTAAATATAATTGGCTATAATGAACTTATAGATTATTTTTAATGGACTTAGTAGTCTTGAAGAAGCAAGCTATAAAATAAAATTAAATTCAAGACATTATGCTAAGAGACAATTTACATGGTTTAAGGCAGATAAAGAATATGTATGGTTTAATCTTTCAGAGGTTTCAGAAGAGGAAGTTGTTAAAAGAGGACACACATTGTTTAATATCAAGTCTTGATTTAATTATTTTTTTATGTGATATGATAAAAAAAGGTAGAGGTGTCTATTATGAAAAAAAATTATATTATTAATTGCAATGGTTTTTTTATTAATATCATGCTCTAATAATAACTATGTACAAAAAGGTTTTTTTCTCAAAATGAAAAAAACAAGCATTGATTTTATTTAAAAACAAGATAAAGAGTAATTTAAGTGAAAAATAATCTTGCTTACATTAAAGAGAACACGAAAAGATAGTTATAGAAACAGGTATATTTTTAGAAAAAAATTACAGAATATCGACTTTACAAAATTGAATATATTTGTGTCTCAGCCATCTTATACAACTGAGTATCCTAGTTCGATATTAGCTCTGAATATGAACGAAGATACTTATTATTTTTGATTTGATCTTTATCTATGACAAACAAAATAAGAAATGGTTAATATTTGACTTAAAAAGAAAAGGAGTGAGCCTATGAACAATTTTTGATGAAGAAATAAATAAAATTAAAAATATTTATTCCATCTTTTTTTAGAAGGCTTGTCCACAGTTAGAGCTATGATCAGAGTTTATCTCAGAGAACATAATATAAGTAAGTTAGATGAGATACAACTACTATCAGTTGTAGACGAACTAACTACTAATGCAGTAGAGCATGCTTATAGTGATAGTCAAGGTGAGATAGAAGTAGTGCTAAATTATTATAATAACACTATTTTTCTTAACTGTTGAAGACTTTGGTAGAGGTTTTCGATGAAAGTTTAGACAGTAAAGAAGACGGTGGGTTTGGTTTATCAATTGCTAGAAAGTTAGTGGATGTTTTTTTGAAATTGAAAAAGAAAAGAAAAGGTACTATTATTAAGGTAGAGAAAAAGATTAAGGAGGCAGTATAAAATGGAAAAATAACTTTGAAATTTTTAGAAAGAATGAAAGACGATATACAAATTATAGAGATTAACGGAGAACTGGATGCTTTTTGTTGCCCCTAAATTAAAAAGAGACTTTTTAATAAACTTATTGAAAAAAAGATATCAATAAGTATATTGTTGATTTTTAAAGGACTTATCCATATCAACAGTCTAGCTATGGGAATTTTTGAGAGGAAAGTTACAAACAGTTAGAGAAATGGGAGGAGATATTAAGATAGTAAATCTTAATAAACATATCCAAACCATATTCGAAACAATTGGTCTAGACGAAATATTTGAAATATACAAAAAAATGAGGAAGAAGCATTAAAAAGTTTCAAATAAAGTGGTCTGAAGGGGTAGTGTATGAATTTATTGATATTTTTTTAGGCTTTAGCTATATTAGCCTTAGCTTTAGTCTTTACAGTATTCTTTAAAAAAAATCTGTTATAGATAGACAAATTGAAAAGCTAAATGATTTAGAAGATGAAGTAGAAAAAAAGCTAAATTAAAAAGCAAAAAGAAATTGTAGAAGAAGCAGAAAAAGATGCTAGTTCTAAAGCTAAAGAAATCGAATTAAAGGCTAAAGAAAAAAAGCTTACCAAATAAAAAGAAGAGGTTGAAAAAGAAGCTAGAAATTTAAAAAAATGAAATAGCTCAAAAAGAAGCTAGAATAGTAAAAAAAGAAGAAATTTTAGATGGAAAAAAATTGAAAAAAAGCTGAAAACAAAAAGTTTAGAATTAGAAAAAAATTAATAATGAACTTGAAGCAAAAAGAAAAGAAATTGATGAATTAAAAAGTTAAACAAGAAGAAGAACTTTCAAGAGTGAGTGAACTTACTAAGGCAGATGCAAGAGAAATCTTACTACGTAAAATAAGAGAAGAACTTACTCATGATATGGCTGTAACTATAAGAGAGTTTGAAACTAAACTTGATGAAGAAAAAGAAAAAAATCAGCCAAAAATTCTATCAACTGCTATTGGAAAAAGCAGCAGCAGACTATGTGGCAGATGCAACAGTATCTGTTATCAACTTACCTAATGATGAAATGAAGGGTAGAATAATTGGTAGAGAAGGAAGAAATATAAGAACAATTGAAGCTCTAACAGGAGTTGACGTTATTATAGATGATACTCCAGAAGCTGTTGTACTATCATGTTTTTGATGGAGTTAAGAGAGAAATTGCAAGACTTACAATAGAAAAAAATTAATTACTGATGGTAGAATACACCCAGGTAAGATAGAAGAAATTGTAAACAAAATGCAGAAAAAGAAGTGGAAAAAGAAATAATTGCTGCTGGTGAGGAAGCTTTTAATAGAACTTTCTATACCATCTATGCATCCTGAAATTATAAAAAAACTTTAGGTAGATTGAAAATATAGAACAAGCTATGGTCAAAAATGTATTGACTCACTCAATAGAAGTTGCAAAAATTGCTTCAACAATGGCTGCCGAAATAGGTGCTAATGTAGAACTTGCAAAAAAAGAGGAGGTCTACTTCATGACATAGGTAAGGTTCTAGTAAATGAAATAGAAACTTCACATGCTATTGTTGGTGGAGAATTTGTAAAGAAATTTGGTGAAAAAGCAAGAAGTTGTAAATGCTGTAATGGCTCACCATAATGAAGTTGAATTTGAAACTGTTGAAGCTATTCTTGTTCAAGCTGCTGATGCTGTATCTGCATCAAGACCTGGAGCTAGAAGAGAAACTTTAACTGCCTACATTAAGAGATTAGAAAATCTTGAAGAAATTGCTAACTCTTTTTGATGGAGTAGAATCATCTTATGCTATTCAAGCAGGAAGAGAACTAAGAATAGTAATTAATCCTGATAAAGTTAGTGATGATGAAGCAACTTTAATGTCAAGAGAAGTAGCTAAGAAAAATAGAAGATACTATGCAGTATCCAGGGCAAATTAAAGTTACTATTCTAAGAGAAACAAGAGCAGTGGAATATGCAAAGTAATATCTAATTAAGATTTAGAGGACTTTTTAGAATAAAAACTAAAAAGGTTCTCTTTTTTTCTATTGTAAAACTGTTCATTTTATGTTAAAATAAAAAAATATAAAAGTTTTTAATTTTTTTAAAGAAGTATTTAAAATTAATACTTAAGAAGAACTATGGAGGTGTTTTTTTATGTCAGAATTAGGAAATATAAGAATAGCAGATGAAGTGGTAAAAAAACGATAGCAGCAAAAGCAGCAGGAGATGTTGAAGGTGTTTACAAACTAGCTGGTGGAGTTGTTGATGAAGTTAGTAAAAATGCTTGGTAAAAAGACCTACTAATGGAGTTAAAGTTGAAGTTGGAGAAGTAGAATGTAGTATAGAAGTTTACTTAGTTATAAAAATATGGTTATCAAATTCCTAAAGTTGCTGAAGCAGTTCAAAAAGCAGTTTTAGAAGAAGTATCTAAATTAAGTGGACTAAAAAGTTGTTGAAGTTAATGTTTACATTCAAAAATATTAAAGTAGAAGAAGTAACAGAAGAAGAAACAACTGAAGAATACGAAGACTAATTTTAGGTGGTATATATTATGTTGAAAAAAATTAATATTTTTTTCTTTGCTTGGATAGGAATATTTTTTTAATATCTCTAGTTGCTTTAAACTACATACTTTTACCAGGTCAAATTGTATATGATAACCCTTATGCTGAAAAAGATAACAAGTTTTCCAATATAAGATGATTATTTTAGTTTTAGCTGCTCTATATCTTTTTATATGTATTATCAAATTTTTTTAGTCTATTTGAAAGAAAAAAAGATTATGAAAGAAAAACTGAAAATGGATTATTAAAAAAATATCAAAGGCTACTATCAATAATTATGTTATGGATTTATTGAGAAGAGATCCTGATATTACAGGAATAAAAAAACAGTTAGTGAACTAAAAAGGTAATAAGTTTTTTTATTAATATAAAATGTGAACTATTAGCTAAAAATGAATATAGCTAATAAGATTTCATATCTTCAAAATTTAATAAAAAAACAGACTTAATGGAAAATCTAGGTGTAGATGTTAATAAAGTTGTAGTTAATATAGCAAAAAAATTGAAGCAAGAGAAAAAGAAAAAAACAAATGATGAAGCTTCTAATGAAGTCCCTGCTGTAAATGTTGAGGGAGATAATGTAGAGGTGAATAATTAATGTTGCCAGATAATATTTTTAGAAGTTTTTACTAGAAAAAGATTATTAATAATTGGAGAAAAAGTCTACGGGTCTATTTTTAGGCTTCATAGTTGGGCTAACTGTAGTCAATTATGGTATATTAAAAGCTATTGTAATCTTTTGCATTTGCTTTTTATAGGCTATAAGCTAGGAGATTCTTCATTTACAAAAAAAGATGAAAAACGATTATAAACAGATTAAAAGAGGATTAATCAAATGAAAGAAATTTTTTTGGAGAAGAAACTAAGAAAAAAAGCTGGAATAAGACTTGTGAGAGAAGAACTTTTTAAAATAGTTTTTTTGGAGTTGAAGCAACTGAATCAACTTCTGAGGAATTAGAAAAAGCTTTTTGATATTTACTTATCTAACAATGAAGCTTTTTGTCTCAACTTTAAGTGAAAGTCAATTAAAAGTTTTTTTACAAACTTCTGTTAAAGGAATAAGTGAAAAATTACGATAATATCAAAGATACTATCAAAATTAATACTCAAAATTGGGCTTATGAAAGAATAGGACTTGTAGAGAGAACTTTTATTAATCATAGCAACTTATGAGTTTTTTTGAAAGCAAATACTCCTATTGAAGTTGTTGCTAATGAAACTGTTGAGTTAGCTAAAGAATATGGGAATGAAAAGTCTTATGAATTTGTAAACGGTATTTTTGGCAAATATAGGAAAAACTAAATAAAAAATAAAATGGTGTTGAAAAATTCTCAACACCATTATTTTTTTATAATTTAAAAATGTTTTTGTTTAATATACCTAAAGCAGCTAGTACAGTAGCTGTTCTAAGTAATTTTTTTGTAATTTTAGCTGAAAGAATTTTTATTAAAATCCTCTCTATTATAGTTTCTATAAGTTTCCATATTCTTCACCTCTATTTCTAAGCTACTATATCTAAGTCTATTATATAACAAAATATTTTTGTAAGTCAATATATAATAAGTAAAAAAATATTTTTTTACTATTTAGTAAAAGTATTTTAAAAATTAATTTTCATAAAATTAAAGATTATTATTAACCTTTAAATTTAAAAAAAGATTATTTACATTTTTTTATTAGTGTGTTATAATTCTTGTATCAAAAGCTTAGAAAGGAGTTATTTTATGGAAGATATAAGAATAGAAACATATAAAGAAATAGAGGATAGAGATATAAAAAAATAGATAGAGAATATTAGGAAAAAAATTAAAAAAACAATAAATTATAGTGATGTTGAAACTACTTTAGAAAAAAACACTAGAAAAAAATATCAAAGAAAGTACAGAGTATATATATATAGGAGCTAAAGATATTGCACTTCTTCTTGTAATTTTACAAGATCCTATACTATAAAAAAACTTCTTTCAAAAAGAAGATTCAAATTTATCTTATGATATCAAATGGGCTAAATACATAATTTTTGAAGAAGATAATGGTGGAGATTTTATACCTTATGTTAATCCATTAATAAATAAATTTGGAAAAAGATGAACTATTAGCTTTTTGTATTATTTAGTTCTAATTATTTAGATTATAATGATAAAAAAAGTAATTTTTTTGAGTACTCAACAAGATTATATTTAAATTTATTAGATATTAAAGACAATGATAAAATTTTTAATCTTAGAAGATAAAGATTTGGATTCAAGTTTTTCTAATAGAAAGTTCTTTTTAAAAATTCTAATATAACTATTTATAGTAATAAAAAAATCTTCTGACATTGATTAAAAAAAATATGGTCGCACACTTGTGACTCTAGCACTCGTAGGGTGTCAGTCATGAGTTAGACTATTAAGTATAGTCAGCATATATAGAAATATGTATGTAGAGGTAGCAACTTAAAAAGCTATCCAATACTACTCGAATTGCTGGAAACCCCTAAAGCTAGTATAACTACAACATAGTACCTAAATAATATGGTACAAGTGTGAAAGTGGCGAAAGCAGAAAAAATATACTAGATGACATAAGGTTAAATCCTAAGTATTAAGCCAGTAATACCCCAAATCAAAGATTCGGGAAAGGCTAAAAATGGGCAATCAGCAGCCAAGACCGAAAGGTAAGGTTCAACGACTATTCCTCCTGAGGGAAGTACACTAAAGCTAGTGGAAGTGGGTAGACCCAAACAGATAGAGCTGTGGGATAAGATATAGTCTGTGCTTAATAGAAATATTAAGAAGTTCAAGGCTAATCTCCTTAATTTATTAAGGAGTGTATATGCCAAGAGAACTGCATAAGTGGTAGCGTACTTATGTGAACGACAACCTCTAAAACGACTGAGTCAGTTTTAGGTTCATATATTTAGAAAAATTTTACTTTTTCATTTACTTATAGTATAAAAAGTGATATACTATATATAGGTAAATGGAGGTGAAATCACATGGAAAAAGCATATAAGTTTAGATTTTATCCAACTAAAACTCAAATAACAATATTAAATTGTACTTTTGGTTGTGTAAGATATGTCTATAATCATTTTTTTAGATTTAAAACAAGAGCTATATAACAAAGAGAAAAAAATCTATGTCATATAATCAATGTAGCAAAAGCACTGACAGTTTTAAAACAAGAAAAAGAATGGTTAAAAGATGTAGATAAATTTTTCTTTACAAAAATTCTTTTAAAAAGATTTAGATAAAGCCTATAAAAAAATTTCTTTTAGTGGAAAGGGTTATCCAAAGTTTAAATCTAAGAAAGATAATAGAAAATCATACAGAACCAATTATACAAATAATAATATAGAGTTTTTAGATAAATGGATAAAAAGTACCTAAGTTAGGAAGACTAAAAATAAGAGATAAAATGAAACCACAAGGAAGAATAATAAGTGCAACAATAACACAAGTACCTAGTGGAAAATATTATATATCTCTGTGTTGTACAGATGTAGAAGTAGAAAAAAATTAGAAAGTACAAATAAGAATGTTGGAATAGATTTAGGTATAAAGGACTTTGCGCTTACCAGTGATGAAATCTCAATAGAAAATCCAAAAATATTTACAAAAAAATCTTTGAATAAACTAGCTATATTACAAAGAAAACTATCACGAAAAACCAAAGGGTAGTTCAAATAGAAATAAAGCTAGAATAAAAAGTAGCAAGATTATTTGAGAAAAATATCAAATCAAAGAGAAGATTTTTTTGCAAAAATTATCAACAATGCTAATAAAAAGAATATGATATTATTTGTATGGAAGATTTACAAGTAAAAAAATATGGTAAAAAAATCATAAATTAGCAAGAAATATTGTAGATGTATCATGGAGTGAATTTAATAGAATACTAAGTTATAAAGCGAAATGGCATGGAAAAACAATAGTAAGAGTAGATAAATTTTTTGCAAGTAGTCAAATATGTAATTGTTGTGGATATAGAAATGAAGAAGTAAAAGATTTAAGTGTGAGAGAATGGACTTGTCCAGTATGTGGAGCTGTACATAATAGAGATATAAATGCAGCCAAAAACATATTAAAAGAAGGACTAAAGATATTAGGTATAAGTGCTTAAATATACAATATATGAACCGTAGGAACTATGGGGATAGCTTGGTAAATTTAGTTGGCTAACAGAAGCAACTACTACCCAAGAACCCCTGCGACTTCAGTCGTGGGAGGTTCAGATATCATTAATTCCAGAAGTTTATAATAATATAGAATTAGAATTATTAACAGATGAAAGAGGTAGACCTAAAAGTAATTTTGAATATTTAAAAGCTAGAGTAGAGCAAAAAGAAAAGTTAGATAAAATACTTCTAGCTCCTTCATTAACCTTTTGAATATTCTAAAAATGATGAAGAAAAAAATATAGAAATATGATTCAAAAATGATTTTAATTTTCAAAAATGAAATTTTAGAAAAACTTCATTAGAATGGTTATTCAATTTATTAACAATAAATCATTTGACAGATGATGGTAGAGCCTCTCTGTTGTTAAAATAAATACATTATCTAATCCTAAAAATAAAAAAATATTAGAAAATATTTTTATTGAAAATGGCTATATTGAATCTATTATCCTACTACCTGAAAAATATATTAATAGGCTCTTCTGTTTCATTAGCATTAATTGTATTTAGTAAGGGAAATAAAAATAAGATTTGTGGATGCCTCTAATTTTTTTACACTAAAGAGAGAAGAAAAAAAGGTGATAGATTAAAACCCAACTAAGAAAAATATTAGAAGAAAATAATATAAGAGATATTTTAAAATTCTTAAATAGTGATGATAATAGTGAAATTTCAATTTCTAAAGGAATTGAGGAGTTTTCTGAAAATGATTATAATCTTGATGTAATCGAAAATATAGAAGTTATTCCAGAATTTGAAAAATAGTAAAAAGATTAAAGAACTTATTGATAAAAATTATTAAAGATATTATAAGAGGAAGTCAAATAAGCTTAGATGAATTGAAAGATTTAAGAAGTTATGAGGAGACACCATATATATACTTAACTCTATCTAATATAAACGATGGCTTTATTGAGTATGAAAAATATAGAAGATTATCTTAAAAAAATTCCTGAAAAACAAGAGAAATTTTGTATAAAAAAATAATGCATTTTTTTAATATCTAAAATAGGAAATCCACCATATAAGTTTGTAGTTGCTCAAATTCCTGAAAATAGAAAAAAATTATAGCTAGTGGAAACTTTGCTATAATTGAAGTTAATGAAAAATTAAATCCTTGGTATTTGGCTGCTTTCTTTTATGACAGATATAGGAGTAAAAGTATTAAAAAAAGCTTATATAGGAGTAAATTTTTTTCTAGTCTGTCAATAAAAAAATTAGAAGATATAGCTATTCCTGTTCCATCAATAGAAGAACAAAATAGAATTGCTCAAAAGATATATTGATGCAATAACTGAAATTAAAAAAATATGAAGAAAGATTTAAAAGATAAAATTCAAGCTGTAAAAGAAGTATTTTTTTGAAAAATAAATAAGATAGCTAAAAAGGCACGTTGAATATGTGCCTTTTTGTTTTTTTACATATTTGATTTTTTTGCTTTTTCCACTTTCTTTTTATTATAAAATAATTTTTATAAAAAAAGGAATAATGCAATGTAATGTTTTAAAAAAAGTACTTTTAAAAAAATATTGTACTTTCTAACATTTGAGGCAAAGCTTTTAGTTCTCTCATAAATTTTTATTATCTACTCTATAGTAGTTACACATGTTTCTAGCCATTTCAAATGTAAATTCTTCATCTGGAATAGAGGTAATATCATCTGTAAAAATCTATAACAGATTTCATATATAACAACCTTCTATCAAATTCATCCTCAGATATTCCCTCTTCACTGATGTTATAATCTTCAAATACTTCATCTTCTAGTATAAGAGCACTTAATTTATAATTAAATAATGAATCTGTTTCTGAAAAAAACGAGTATTATCCACTTCTAAATTTTCAAATTCAAAAGGTAAGCTAACTTTTGTAAAAAAATATGACGTATGCTTTCTGAAATATCAAATTCATTATAGTTTGGATTTTGATTTTTTTAAAAAGCTGCTAAATCCCTGTAAAGTATAGAATAGGAATTTCCATATTTTTTTACTTCCACTTCTTCAAAAATGTGTGTTAGCTAAATCTATCACAAGTTTTTTTCTATATGTTTTTTTGTAAAAAGCTTTCAAAAGAAATCTTCTGTAAAAATCCATATTAGTTCCATAGTAAAGTGTATTTGGAAATTTTTTTCTGATTTCATCTAAAAACAGATGCCATGTCATTATATATAGTTTCATTTCTTCCATAATTATAGTCTATTGATTTTTAATGTTGCATTATTTAAGTATTTAGATAAGAAAGGTTTTTTTCTTTAGCTTCAGGTGTTTCAATAGCACAATATGTGTAACCATCTTTTTCACGAAGATATTCTAATGGTATTAGCATTCTTATTTTTTTATAACCCCTTCTAAATCAAAGGTTATAAATTTATTAAACTTTAATGAAATTTCATGCATTTTCTTTTTACTGTAGTTACTTGCTTCTAGAAAATCTTTCTCACATCTTTCTCTAATTAAGTCATCACTTGTTTCAAAAGTAAAAAAATACTTTCTTTCTAAACCTACGAAATATTCAAGGTCGGTAATATCAATTAATTCTCTAGCTTTTTGTTACCATTTTTACCCCTTTTCTAGTTATAACTATTTTTTTGTTATTTTTGAGCCTTTTTCTAAAAATATATAAACACTTCAAATTCTGGATCAACACCTGGTGGAGGAGCTACTTCAGCTCCCATAAGAGCTAAGGTATTTTTTTCTTTATATCATATGCAAAAATATCTCCATTTTCACTTTTAAGAAAGATTTTTTTATAGACCTTTAATTTAGATTTTTACATTTTTCAATTTCACCAGTTCCTGGATTTTCCCATTTACCTGTAAGATAGTAATCATTTCCTTTTTGTTATTGTATAATTAAGTAAAAAAATCATAATTTTTCACCATTAGGATAATAAGGCTTGACAAATTTTACTCCCACTAGTTTATCAAAAATGTGGTTCTCCATCAGTATTTAGTTGTTGTGCAAACATTCCTAAACTAAAAATTATAAATAGACAAAAATACATATAGTTTTTTTCATAAAAATTTCCTCCTATTTTTTTATTTATTCATTAAATTATTTTTAATTTTTGTGCTGTCCAGATATTATATTTATCGCGCCTCTTGCTGAAAAGAAAACCCTAATATACCTGTTTCTCCAGAAATTCCTTTGAGATCACTAGCATAACTACATTCCCCAGTTTTTTGTGTTAAAATAAAAAAATATCCATATCCTTCAACTGATTCATATTCTAATTTTTTTCTTTATTTTTCTTCACTTAAAAAAATTTAGTATATCGCTATGTACTCTTCCAAGTTCCATCATATCTTTCATTTCAGGGTGAAATTTTTTTAATATATCCTCAAGGTTTACTATATCGGCTGAAATAATGTATTTATAGTAAACAACATCTTTATTTTTTTCTTGAATTCTTCTATTTGTTCAGGGCTTGGAGGATCCACGATAGAAATTTTTACTAAACATTCCTCCTTGTCTTAATTCATTATTTCTTTCTTCTAAATTTTTTTAGATATATTTCTATAAACTCCTTACTTGATATTACATCTGTAACCTCTATTTTTTTATATTTTTTTGCTAACTCTACCTCTCTTATTCTTAAAGAAGTTACATCTAATCTTCTCTCTTTAGCTGGAGTATTTTTGATGTCTTCAATATCACTGTTAATTTTATCTATAATAAATTTAACAACTTCAGGCTCTTTTTTTAGCTCCACCACAACCTATAAAAACATAACATACTTAAGATTAAGAGTAAAAAAATAATGATATCTTTTTCATATATCCTCCTTTTTATTTAGGCTAAGCAATTTTTTTATGAGATTTGCCCTCAACTTGATTTATAAGTTGGAGCTTCTCACCAGAATTATCAAAGTTATTGCTCGTATATTTTTGAAATACTCTAATATATTTAGGTCTTTATCAATAAGAACAGGTTTCTTTTTGCTAAATCATAACCATAAATATTCCCGTTATTATCCATTAAATATAAATTTTTTTATAAATTTTTAATTTTTTTGATAGTTACTTCTGTCAGCTGTTTTTTTATTTTTTTCTTCCATTCTTTTTGGATAATAACTATCTGTTAAGTAATAATCATTATCTATTTTTACAACTTGAAATATTAAATTTCTTCTTGAATATGCTTTATCTTGCTCCACATCCCACAATTCCCATAAAAATCTTGTCAAAATGAGGCTTTCCATCACTTTTTGATTTTTTTGTGCAAATGCTCCTAAACTTAAAATAAGAAACAAACAAAGTAATAATATTTTTCATAACTTCCTCTCCTTTTTTTATTTAAAAATTTTAATAAAATTATTTTTCTATTATTTTTCTTCATACATTACCATTTCTGTATTTTTTTAAGATACTCAAAATTTTTCAGGTAAAAAAATTCTTCATATTGTTTAAGCTAAGCAATTTTTTTAATGAGACTTGCTCCAACTTGATATTTTTTTCTTTTTTTATAAGTTGGAGCTTCTCATTAAGAATACCATCAGAGATCTTTAATGATTTCTCGCTTTTAAATTAGATTCTGCTGTAGCTTTTTATTTTTTTATATTCACTAAGACCTTTTATTAGACCAATAGGTGATGTTATAAAAGAAAGACCAAATTTTAATAATTCTAACTTCCCAGCACTTTCTAAAGAAGTTGGAACATAAAGGTCAGGAGTCTCCCCAAAAAAACAAAGTATGATACAGGAAGACAAGCTATGAAGAATCCTATGATAAATCCCTCAAAGTATACCAGCTGTACCAGCTTCTTTAATGACAAGAAATAGAAAGGCAGCTCCTATAATTCCACCAGCAATAAGTCTTTTTTTAAATTTCTTTAACCAATTTAGTTGATAAAGACCTAAACTTTCTAAGCAACTAGGACATAAAAGACTACCATCTTTCATTTCTGTTGTGCAATCTCTGCATATAGCCTTTCCACAATCTCTACATGTTGCCACTGCTGACGTATTTGGATGATAAAAACAATTCATTTTAATTCCCCCTTTAAAAAGTTTTTATTTACTTTTAAAAAAATTTTTTTATAAATAAGTTTTTAACAACTTTTTATGTACAACTGAATTCTAACATATCGATTTTTTTATTTTGTCAAATAATTTTTTTAGAATATTCTAATATTATTTTCTATTATTTTTAAATTAAAAAAAATCAATATTGAAAAATAAGTTTTTATTACGCTTTTTTTAAAAATAAAAAAAGTATTTAAAACTTTTTAACAGTGTGTTATAATTATCTTATAAAAATTAATATAGGAGTATTTATATGAAAAAAATAGATAAGGAATATTATAAAAAAACTAAAAAGCTATAAATTATAGTAAAGTTGAAACTACTTTTATATGAAAAAAACTAAAAGATTATGGAATATGGGAAGTAAAAAGAAAAGAATTGAAAAAGCTGAAGATCATTTGTTATCTTATAATAATAGAATTGAATATATAAAAAAATATATAAAAAAAAATATAAAAAAATATTATGAAGATGACTTCAGAATTAATTTTTAATGAAAGATTAGAACAATATGAAATATTATGTGAGAAGAAACCCTTCCTATTTCAGTAATTTCTATTTTTTTAATAAAGAAAATGGAGAAGTAGAGCGTATTGAAGTATCACATAAAAAGAAACTTTTTTTATTGATATACCTCAAGAAGTGGATCATGATTTATATAACTATTATTTTTTTGTCACCCTAACCCTGACTCTTATACTTCTTTAGAGGAATATTTTAAGAAGACTTATAATTATGATGAAGATAGAATACTTTTTAGAAAAAAAGGGACTTATTGTTATGAATATATAGAAGAATTAATGATTTTAACTGCATATATTTTTGTTGAAATTACAAGATCCAACATGGGAGAGAGGACTAGACTTAGCTTCGCTAAAGTTTCCTGAAAAATATTGGATTAAATTATATTAAAGAGCCTAGATTTAAATTTGAAAATCGTATTCTTGATTTAATGAATAGATTCAATGAAGATGAATTATTAGCTTTTTATTTTATTTGCCTTTTGATTTTTAATTATTATTTAAATAAAAAAATCAGAAAAAGAAAAAGAAAATTCTAATGAGTTCTTTACCTAATAGTTTATCAAAAACTTTCTTTTAAACTTTTAGATATTAAAGATAATGACTATGTTTTTAAATTTTTTTATTCTGAATTAGGAAATTTTGCAATAGAAAGTTTTTTTAAATTCTCCCAGTATAAATATTCGTGGAATAGAAGATTTTTTTCTTGCTAGAAATATCTCTATATTAAGAGCTAGTCTAATTTCTGATAACATTAAATTTAGTGACATAACTCCTAATTATTTTTGAAGAAGTGGAATCTGAAGATATAGAAATAGACTCTTGTACTGAATTATTTAGAATAAAAATCTGCTTTTTGAATATAATCCTAAACAAAAAAAGTAGATAAAATATTTTCAAATCTTGCTTTAATTTCTAATTATTTTTTTAATTCTTTATATATTTCAGAATTTTTATCAATATAATAAAAAGAGGAAAAGAAGAAGTTACTGAAATTTATAAAAGATATCTTTGTAATGATTTAAAAAAATTTCAAAATGAAATTGTAGAAAAATGCTTCTTTAGAATGGCTATCTTATATTAAAAATAGTAGAAGAACAATTAAAAAGATGAAGGAAAAAGCTCTTTCGCTTGTTGAAAGTGAAATATTATATGATTATAATAATAATGAAAAAAATAAGAGAATATTTTATAAAAAAAGGGATATATTGAAGCTATTATTTTATTACCTGAAAGGATAATGTTTGATATAAATGCTTCGTTAGCTCTTATTGTGTTTAGTAAAGGGAATAAAAAAATAAGATTTGTTGATGCTTCTAATTTTGGAAAAAAACAAAAATTAAAGAAAAAAATATCACTATATTAAAAGATAGTGATGTTGATGAAATAATAAATTTATTAAATAATGATACTAATTCTAAAAATAGCTATTTCAAAAGAAATAAAAGATTTTTTTCAGAAAAATTACTATAATCTTGGTGTTGATATAAATATAGATCCTTCAAGTATAGCTCCTTCAAAAAAAAACTATAAGAGGGATTCCACTAAAAAAAGCTTATTAAAAAAAATATTATGAGAGGAAGTCAAATATCATCAGAAGAATTAGAAGACTATAGAGCCACTGAAAAAAACTTCAAATATATACTTGTCTATATCTGATATAAATGATGGACTTATTGATTTTTAAAAAAATATTGAAACTTATCTCAAAAAAATATTCCTGAAAAATCAGGAAAAAAATTTCTTGTAAAAAAATGAATACATTTTACTATCTAAATATGGTAAATCACCCTAAATTAGCTATAGTTAAAAAAATCTAGGTGAGGAAAAAGTTATAGCTAGTGGAAATCTTATTATTATTGAAGTTGATAAAAAGAGATAGATCCTTATTATTTAGCTGCTCTTTTTTTCTAGTAAAAAAAGGGATTAAAAATATTAAAAAGAAGCTTATAGTATCAAAAGCTAAAGATAAAGAGAATGCAACTTTATCTATAAAAAAATTAAAAGAGCTCAGAATTCCTATTCCTTCAGAAGAAATATATATTGAGATTGCGCTCAAATATGAAAGAATACTAAATGAAATAAATAAAAAAATAAATTAGAGTTAAAAAGAATTAATTGATAGTAAAGAAGAAATTTTTAAAAAAATTAAAGGTGGAGGTTTAGTATGAATGAAATTAAAAAGAATTTTTAAATTTTTTTGGAAAGAGGTTAATTTATTAACACCTGTTACAGTAAAAAGCATTGCTTTTTAAAAAAATCAAGAGTCTTTAAGTGTGAAAGATGTTTTTAAAAAGTTCCTTACAACAGAATTGAGGATTCATTACTTTTAAATAATGATGAAAAAGTATGAAGTAGAAATTGGATTTGGAGATATTAAAAAAATACTTATTTGTATGAAAAAGGAAGTATTGAAAAAAAGAAGATTTTGTTGATGGAGATGGAGGAGAATCTTTTATTTTTTTCTTTTTAAAATAGATGGAGATAAAAAAATATAAAGAAGACTCTTTTTACAATTTCTAAATTTACTTTTTATTCTTCTTAAAAAAATCTTATTTCAAAAAAAGCTATGATGACATAGAATATGAAATAAAGAAATTTAATGAAAATATAGAAATAGACCTAAAATCTTATGAAAATTATAATGTAGAAAAATGTAAAAATTACTTCTTTAATACTAAAAAGAATTAAATATTGATAACTTAGATGAAAAGATATTAAAGAAATCTTTTTATTTAAAAGTTATTTAGCTTAAGTGAAGAAGATAATAATGAAAGTTCTTTTGCTCAAATGGATTTCTACACTAGAGATTTAGAAACTATTGCTAAAGCTGATTTAAAAGATGACTCACTTTTATCTAATATTATTTATTCAAAAGAAAATAAAAAAATCGTCAAAAAAATTGATGATAATAAAGAGTTTTTTTAAAAAGAAATAACTCTTCCAAAAAAATATGCCTATAGGTAAATGGCCATCTAAGTATAATCCAAGTTTAATGCAAGCTGCAGCAATAAATATATGTACAAGTAAAGATTATTCACCTAATATTTTTTTCTGTAAATGCACCACCTGGAACAGGAAAAACTACTTTACTAAAGGAGATTATTGCTGATACTATAGTAAAAAAAAGCTAAAATTATTGCTGATTTAAATTCTACTGACTTAGAAATTATGAAAACCAATACAACTAATTCTTATTATCGTAATTACTATAAGATACCAGATGAATTAAAAAAATTAGGAATAATAGTTTCTAGTAATAATAACTCAGCTGTTGAAAATATTTCTAAGGATTTACCGAAGGCAGAAGATGTTTTAAGCAAAGATACATTAACTAATTTATTTGACATCAATGAACATGAAAAATATCTATTTTTACTAAAGATAGTGAAAATATCTTTGGAGATAATCCTAGAACATGGGGACTAATTTCAGCACCTTATGGAAAAAAACAAAAATATTCAAAAAGATATTAGGTATTTTTACCTGAAAAAAACACAAAAAAATGAAGATTTTAATTTTTAGTTTAGGGAACAATATTCCTAATTTTAAAGATGCTGTAAGTATTTTTTTAAAGAAAAAGTATGAAAAAGTATTAAAGTATAGAGAAGACTTTAATAGTAATATAAAAACAATTTTTTTAGAAATAAAGATGAAATAGCTGAAATAAATAATAGCTCAGATCAAATTTCTAATTTAAAAATAAAATAGAGTATTTAATAGAAGAACTAAAAAAATTCAAGACAGTAAGGAATATAAAGATTCTATTTTAAAGCAAAAAAAGGGAGCAAAAAAATCTAATATAGAAAACTCATACTCTTTTTTTCACTAAAATAGCAAATAAGCTTGCTGGAGAGAAAAATCCTAAAATTTTTGGAATTGAATAAAAGACATTGAAATATTAAATGAAGAGCTTATAAATATCAATAAAGATCTTAGAAATATTGAAAATGATAAAAATGAACTTCATAAAAAAATTCAAGTTTTAGAAAAATAGTAAGAAAAATTTTTAAAAGAGTTAGAAGAAGAAATAAACAGGTTCTTTAAAAACATACTCTTCAAAATGAAAAATGATTTGAAATTACTAGAAAGATGCTCAGATTTAGAAAAATTTCTATAATGACATTATAAATAATGAAAAAAACTCAAGAAAGTTGTCCTTGGGGTGTGGAAGAATTTAATAGATTAAGAGAAGAGTTGTTTGCACATTCTCTAAGTTTAATAGAAGCTTATATCGTAAATAGCAAGGGAATAAAAGCAAATTTAAAATTATTAAAAACTTCTTTTTAAGTGGAGAAAATTTAGGTTATTCTATTGAAGAAAGAAAAAAATGTTTTCAAAGAATGTTTCCATACTTTAAATTTACTAATTCCTGTTTTATCAACAACTTTTTGCTTCAGTTTCAAGAGCATTTAAAGATTTTGGAGAAAATGAGTTGGGAATTGTGATTATTGATGAAGCTGGACAAGCTACACCTTTCAGTGCAATGGGATTATTATATAGAGCTAACAGATGTATTATTGTTGGAGATCCTTTACAAGTTGAGCCAGTTATGACAGTTACTTCAACTTTAATTCGTGCTATTGCAAATAAATATGAGCTTAATAAGTTGGAAAAAGAATTTAACATAGCTGGTAAGATATTTAATTACACATCACCTAGTTTATCTATACAAACATTAGCTGATTATGCAAACTTATATTATGGTAAAATTGGTGAAACAGAAGTAGGTTGCCCTTTAGTTGTACATAGAAGATGTCTATCACCAATGTTTGATATTTCTAACAGAATTTCTTATGATGATAGAATGATAAATAAGTGTAGTGCCTGACAAGAAACCAATAGACTATGTTCTAGAAAAAAATGAGTTTATAGATGTTAAAGGACAAGAAGCAGGAAATGGAAATCATTATGTAAAAGAACAGGGAGATAAAATTATTGAAATTATAAAAGATTGTATTGAAAAATAGAGAAATAAATGTCTTTGATAATTTTTAAAAATTTATATGTAATTTCTCCATTTACAACTGTCATTAATGGACTTAAAAATGATATTAAAAAAAGCTTTTTAAAGATCAGGATGAAAAAAAGGTAAAAGATTGGTGTGATAATTGCCTTGGAACAGTTCATAAATTCCAAGGAAAAGAGGCAAATTCTGTAATATTATTATTAGGTTGTGATAATAATTCTAAGAGTTCTGCTCAATGGGCTGCACAAGCTGCAAATATTTTTAAATGTTGCTGCTACTCGTGCAAAAAAACGTTTTTGCTATTGTTGCTGATTTGGAGCTTTTGGGGAAAAACTTAATTTCTTTTAAAGATGCAAAAAGAAATTTTTAAATAAAGATTTTAAATAAAGAATAATGTATAAAAAAACTAGGGGCTGATTAAACCCCTAGTCTTTTTATTTTTTTCTTAAATTCTTCTTGGAAAGAATTTAAATCTAGTCCTTTTAATACTCTTTTCAAGTAAAAAGAGGTAGTTTTTTTCAGGATTACAAGCAAAGCAAGGAATACCCATTGAAGAGATTTTTTTCCTGCCATTTGTGAATCATAGTAAGGTTGTCCATCACCTGAAATTGCAAGAAGACAGACAACTATTACTCCTGAATCTTTCATTTCTTGTAAATGTCTTAACATTCCTCCACGATTTCCACCTTCCATAAGGTCAGAAATCAAGAAAAATATAGTTTTTTTAGGATTTTTCAATATAGTTCATACAATAGGTGATAGACTTATTGATATCAGTACCGCCACCTAATTGGAAACCATATAGTAAATCAACAGGATCATCAGATTTTTTTCTGTTAAATCTACGATATTAGTATCAAAAGCAACAATACGAGTCTTTAATGCAGCCATACTTGCTAAGATACAAGCCATTACTGAAGAGTATATAACAGATTCTCCCATAGAACCACTCTGATCTATATCTAAAAATAACTGTAAATTTACTTGAAGGATTAGTACTAGCTCTCTCAAAGAAATAGTAATGTTCAGGAATAATTTTTTTCAATTCTTTATTATAATTTTTTTATTCCTCTTTGGATAGTTCTCTTAAAGTCAAGTGCTGAGGCTGAAGGAATAGGAGAATGTTGTCTCTTATTAAGTGCAGCTCTCACAGCTCTTTTTATATCACTTTCTAATAATTTATTTATTTCTTCTACAATTTTTTTGATAAAGGCTCTCACACTTTCTTTACTATGTTTAGGAATTTGATCTTTTAAAAGCATAATTGTAGATGCAAGACTTATATCAGGCTCAACTTGCTCCAATATTTCAGGTTCAAAAATTAATTGCTTTTAAAACCACATCTATCCATAGCATCAGTTTGAATAATCTTAACTAATTCTTTATCAAATAAATCTCTAACATCTCCAAGCCATTTACTTATTTGAGGGTTAGAAGGTCCTCTTCCAGCACCTAAGGCAGCTTCACCCATAAATTTTTCCTGTGGGATTATAAATGGCATCTAAAGCTCTATCCATAAGCCAATCTTCTTCACTAAGAGAAGAAATAGCTTCAGAGTTCATAGAGGAGAAAGTATCTTGAGTATCTTTTTCCTAATATTAATCTCCAACGTTTTTATATCTTCTTTATAGTCCATCATTCCCCCTAAATATCATCAAAATCAAAGTCATCAAGGCTTGAAATTATTTCAACTTCTTCTTCTTTTTAAATCTTTATTCATAGCATCACTTACAGCAATCTTATTTAAGCCCCATATTTCAGCCATATTTTTCAGCTATATCATGTTTTTTCATTAGAAGAAAAAAATCAGCAAAAAGCTCTTCTTAAAAAAATACTAAAGCTCTTTTTAAACTCATCTTCATCTAAGGCTGAGATATAGTCTTGAAGTTTTTCCCAAAGCCCAAGTCGTGCAATTAGAGTATAGTGATTTTTCATTGATAGTCCTTCAAACCAACTTGCTCCTAAATCAGCAGGTATAGCTTTTGATAATCTTCTTTCAACTTCTAAACCAAGCTCATCATTAGAAATTTTTTTCCAGTTTCAAGCAAGATTGCCATAGCAAGTCCTGATATTTTTAGTGTTTAAATTGTCTCTTTTTGCAACTTCAGTAAGAAGTGCATACCATCTTTCTCTATCTAAAAAGTCATGATTTTTCAACCACATTATGTAAGGCTATTATAGCTTCAGCAAGTTCAATAGCTGCATTAGTATCACAGAATGCCTCAGTAGGTAAGATTAAACAAGCTCTTAAAAATAGTTGCTCAAGTATTGGTATAAGTACATCTCTATCTAATTTTCTAATATCTCCATAACGTAACATTATAGAAAGAGTAGTTGAAGTTTTAGCAATTTCATTGATAGGAATATCATCAGCCATACAACTTTGTAAAGCTTGAAATGCTTGTTCCAAACTCTTAGGCAGTCCACAATAGAAAGCATCTTTTACAATTTCTGCAATCTGAGATATAGAACTTGAATTTTTCTATTCCTTTGATTTAATTCAAAAGCAGTTGCAAATTCAATAGTATCTCCTTTTAAAATAGCTTCTACTATTTCTATTTCTGCCTCAGGAGTCCATTGTAAAATCCAATCTTCTGCCCAAGTTTTATTATCTTGTACCTTATCAAGAAAAATTAACAAAAGAAATTTTAAGAACTCTTAATCTATGGAAAAAAATAAGAACGTTCTAAGTCTAAGAAAGCAAGTTTTTTTCAGATTTTACTCTTTATATTTTCTCTCAAATCTAATCTCAATTCTGTAGCAGTCAATGTTTGATATTTTTTTCAAGTTTCAATCTTTTTAATATAGAATAGAAATCAGATTGTATAGAAGTTTGTATAGAGTCCTGTGGTATTTTTTTCCAATCTTCTTTCCAACTTCTGTGTTTGCCATAGCTAAGATTATTTCTGAGTGGCTACCCTGAGCCATACAAGTTATAGCAGCATCTTGCATATCTTTAAGAGTAGGAATTTTACTATTATGTATATTAGCTAAAGAAATTGCAAGCTGTACTGCTTCAATAATTTGTGCAGATGATACCATATTTCCACTTGTTCTTTTGAAAGTCAGCTAATCTACTTAAATATCCATAAACTGCATAATATATATCTTCTTTATTTAAGCCCTTCCATAGTAGTTCATAATAGCCAGGTGCTTTTATTTCCAGCTCCATAGTTAGAATAAGTTGATAACTTATAGTAAGAATAAGGCATTAAAGTCTTTTTTTGTTTCCACTTTTTTTAATAGATTAAACTCTTCATCACTTAGGAAATTGCCTTTTTCTATCCCTTCTATATGGAAAGCTCCAACAACCATAGCTATTTCATTTATCTTAAAGCCTTCTTCACATAGTTCAGCAACTTGCTTACACATATAGGCTTCTCTTATAATATTTTCAGCATCTGATTTAGTATTTGCTAAAGTAAGTTCTCTTAAATTTGTTCCATAATCTCTAGCTCCACTACGATATGCCTGATAATCGGCTGCCTGTTCCATAACTCTTTCCCAAAAAACTTCACTGTCACTATCTTCTGAAAACTCATCAATCTTTCTATGAATATAGCTATTTAAGCTTTCTTCAGAAGGATTTTCTCCTTTATTCTGTATAGCCAAGAAAACAGACGAAGGCAGGTCACAAAATCTACATTCAACCTTATTTTCTTTTGCCCATAGAATAGCTTGATATTCAGGTGAGAATTCTGCAAAAGGATATATAATAGTCTGTATAGGTGCTTCCAAAGTATAGGCCATTATAGCAATGGGAGGAACAACTTCTTTAGCTGTGATTTTATCTATTAAATTTGTAAAAATCAGAAGGTGCTTCTATTAAAACAACTTTGGGTTGCACTTCATCTAGGTATTTTCTTACATAATATGCTCCTGCTGGTGAAAAAAATGCCTAACTCCAAAAAAATATGAGGTTTATTCTCATTTTGTTTTTTTCATATTTTTTTCCCACCTTTATTTGCTAGTTTTATTAAGTTCTTTACATTCTTTTGTAAAGGTTTAGCCATTCAGAACCTCTTTTTTTCATAATATTTTTCTAAATATTCTGTCCAGATTTGTCCATCTTTACTATCTTCTTTAACAATAGCTCCTTGTAGACCAGCCGCTAAATCATAGTCAGATATCTCTCCATCTCCAAAACTTCCAGCTAAGGCCATACTATTTGCAAGTAAAGAAATAGCTTCAGCTGTTGAAAGTACGTTAGTAGTAGTTTTTATTTTTTGTTTTCCATCTAAAGTAAGCCCTTGTCTAAGTTCTCTAAACACTGTGCAAACTTTTTCTATAACTTCATCTTCTGGTAATTTTGCATTTAAGTCTAGGTTGCTAGCAAGTTGCTCAACTCTTGTTCTAACTATATCTATTTCAGCTTCAAGAGAGTTAGGACTTGGTAAAACTACAATATTAAAACGACGTTTTAAGGCAGCTGACATTTCGTTAACTCCTTTATCTCTTGTGTTAGCAGTTGCAATTATAGAGAAACCTTTTTTAGCAGGAATTTCTAAATTAAGTTCAGGTACAGATAGTCTTTTTTCTGACAATAAAGAGATTAAAGCATCTTGTACTTCTGAGGCACAACGAGAAATTTCTTCCACTCTTGCGATAGCTCCATCTTCCATAGCTCTGTATATAGGACTTGGAATTAAGGCTTCCTTTGTATATCTCTTCAGCAATAAGCATTGCATAGTTCCAAGAATATCTTATTTGTTCTTCTGTTGTTCCTGCTGTACCTTGAATAACTCTTGTTGAATTTCCATTTATTGCAGCAGTCAAATGCTCAGATAACCAAGATTTTGCTGTTCCTGGCTCTCCAATTAAAAAGTAAAGCTCTATCTGTTACTAAAGTTGAAATAGCTATTTCAACTAATCTTTTTATTTCCAATATACTTAGGAACTATAGTCTTTTTTTACCAACTTTTTCCACCACAAATATATGTCAATACCGACTTTGGAGACATCTTCCAACCAGTAGGTACAGGATTTTTCTGCCTTGATTAAAGCATCTATTTCTTCTTGGAATAGTTGCTCTGCTGTCAGTCTTTGAACTTCTTCTTTTTTTACTCATTTTTTATAACTCCTTTACTTTTTACTCCATTTTTTTAATCTTTCTAATCTATCATCACTCATATATGAAAGTGTTTCAAAAATCTTTTTAGTTGAATCTAAAATATAATCTCAATATTATCTTGGCTAGATTCTATTGCAATTTCTTTTCATTTCTTTAGACCTATTTTTCAATGCAATATTTGTAAAAATCATTTTCATCTTCTTTAGCAATACTGGAAATAATATCCAATCTAGCAAGCATTTCTTTTCTATATCAGGGGAAAAATTCATCTTTTTGCAATGGAACTATTTCCTTTCTTTGTTTTTTAATTTTTGTTGCTAGATTAATAACCTTTGAATATTTATTAGAAAGACCTTTTATCATATAGCTTTTTAGACGAAAATCATCAAATATATCAGCATTATTGTTAACAGCATCTTGTATAATGAATAGATTTCCTTCAGTGAAAGCATAGACAAGAGGACTTAATTCACTATAATGAAGTTCCTTGTAGTAGTCTTTACTCTTAGCAATAGTTTTTTTATTTCTTGAGGCTCATTACCTGAATAAGTTGTAGCTTGAGTGCAAAAGAACAGCATCAACTAAAAGCAACTAAGTCTAAAAAAATAGATCATATTTATCCTCATCATTTGTGCTTATCAGTTCATTACCCATATCATATATTTGTTTAAATACTTTAGCAATAGTACTATATTCTTTAAGATGTTCAACAGCTCTTTTTAGACGGAAGTCATCTTTAGCTAAGTTAATTCCAACAACTGCTACATTTTCAAGTCTATTTTTTTAATTCATATAAAGGTTCAAAAATTCATCTTACACTTCTCCTTAAAACCTTATAAGTCCTTTACTTTTTACTCCACTATTTAATTTATCTAACCAAGTTTGGCATAAATCTCTTGTTGATTTTTTTGAATAGTTTTTATATTTTTTTCTAATAATTCTTCAATTTGAGCTTTTTAAATCTTCCTCTGATATAGGAATTTTATTTATGAAATCAGAAATATAATTTAATCTATAAGAGATTAAATATATGTTTTTTTCCTACATTCATCTTACCTACAAGAAAGTCTTTATAATTTGTCCAATCCAATTTATTTAAAAAAATTCTATATCAGAAAAAAATAAGGTGTACGAAGAAGTGTTATATTATAGTAAAATTCTCCAAACTTTTCTTTCAATCCCTTTATATTTGGATTATACAAATATCTAAAAATCTCCATGAGATGAACTATAATAATCCCAATTTCCTGTTATCTCTGTGCTAGTACCTAAGATGATATCGTACCACTTCTTATCGAAGCCATCTAACTTTATTTGTATAGGATAGCCAACGATAGTATCTGGCCATTCTAAAATATATTCCTTATTCTCCTCATTATAATGTATACGTAAAATTACTTGGAATATATCTCTGAAGTCTTCTTGAACCTTACGTTCTTCTTTCTTTTTAGAGTAATTTCCTCTAATGAAAGTATTAAACAATCTCTTATTTCTTCTTTCTTTTTCCTGCTCCTGCATATTTAGAGAAATTTTTTTATAAACAGTTTCAGCCTTATCTTTAATAAGTGAAATTAAGAATTCTTGTTGTAAAAAAATTCTCCTTCATATTCTTTAGCTAATTCTTTAACTACATCAATAACATCTTTATCTAAGTCTTTTGCTATGTAGAAATTTAAAATTCTTTTTATTTCATATTTATTGAAAGGGTATAGCTCTTTACAGAATAATAAACTTTTCTCATTTCTATTTTTTTAGAACAAATGGAGATACTTTTAAGAATATCATATTCAACAGTTCTTTTTTTCTTCAGCTGTCTTTAATGTCTTATTTTTTTAGTTTCTGTTACATAATTTTCTATAAAGTCATTTATGTAATCTAATGCCCATTGTTGATCTGTTCCTCTTAAATATTCAAGATTATCCAAAGTTTTCTTTTTTTAAGGAATTTGCTCCCATTCTTCAACAGCTCTATTATCACTCATATATGAAAGTGCTTCAAAAGCTTTTATTTTTTAAGTTTACCTTTTTTTCTGTCTTAGTTAAATCTAAAAAGATAATCAATATTGCTTTTGGTCAAAACTTAAATATCCTATTGCATCCTCTTTCACTTCTTTTAGAGCCATTTTCTATACAGTATTTATAGAAGTCATTTTCTTCTTCCTTGCAAATAGAGGCAATAATTTCAAGTCTAGAGACCATATTTCTCTTACCTTGTGGATCAAAAACCATCTTTTAATATAGGGACTATATCCTTCGATTGTTTCTTAAGTTCTTCAACCATTCTGTCTGCAATTTCAGAATATTTATCAGAAAGTCCATGTATCATACAAGATTTTACTCTAAAATCATTCATAATTTCAGGACTACTTTCAAGTGTATCTGTTATGATATTTAATCTTCCTCCACCTTCTCTAGTAAAGGCAGAGACAAGAGGACTTAACTCACTGTAATGAAGTTCCTTATAGAAATCTTTTATTCTTGGTAATGGTATTTATTTCTTGAGGCTTATCCCTGAATAAGTTGTAGCTTGAGTACAAAAGAACAGCATCAAGTAAAGCAAGTAAATCTAAGAATAAATCACATTTATCTTCATCATCTGTGCTTATCAGTTCATTTCCCATATCATATATTTGTTTAAATACCTTGGCAGCAGTACTATATTCTTTAAGTTGTTCAACAGCTCTTTTTAGACGGAAGTCATCTTTAGCTAAGTTAATTCCAACAACTGCTACATTTTCAAGTCTATTTTTTTAATTCATATAAAGGTTCAAAAATTCATTTTCTACTCCTCCCTAAAAATCCTAAACGAACAATTTTATCGCCTGTTATGATACTATGTGCTTCTGCATAGATAGTTCTGTCTTTTTGGAATAATTTTACAAAACATAACTTGATTTTTCTAAACATTCATTTGGTAAAAGCTCATAGAAAAACTGTTGTTAATTCTTTAGAACCATTATTTCTAAGCTCTATCATCTTTTTGATTTTTTTATCCACTAAAATGTATTTTTTTACTTCCTTCTTCTTCTACAAACATAATCTTTTTCAAACTCTAAAAAGCAAAGCTACATGATTATCTGTTAGAATATTCTTTAATTCATTTTTAGCAATCTTTGTCGCTTCTTCTATATTTTTTTAGCATAAGTTTTTATTTTTCTTAAAAAGAAGTTTTTATCTTTTTTTCTTCAAAGTTTGCACTAGCCCATCTTATTCTTTTTATTCAATCCACCTGGATAATAAGTTAAAAGTAGGTACTGTAACTAGAGAAAAATTAGAGTCATCTTGTTTAATATATTTTTAGAGCAGAAAGAGGTCTATAGTTAGCTGTATATGATATTTCTCCACTTTCTATATCTATCCAATATCCGTAGTCAGTATAGATTTTACTAGCCTCATCATAAGTTACTTCAAATGCTAACTGCATAAGTTTTGCATTTTTCTTTCTTTAAACCTAAGTCATTTAGTTGCTCTAACTTCCATACTCCACCTAAATCTTCATATAGAGTATTGTCACCATTTCAAGATTTTCTTTCTCAAGCTCTTCTTTTAGATATTCTCTACCTTTTTTTCTATTGCTCTCAATCTTTTCAAGCATTCTAAAAGCTTGTTGATAGTGTACTGTATCTTGGTCTTCCTTATATTCTTGAATTTCTAATATTAATTTTTTTGGAATAGAATTTGTACATCAGGTAAATAGTAATCACCTAGTTGTTTAACAACATCTTTATATTCTTTTAAAGAGACAGTTCCTATTGTTGAAAGTCCCAATTTTTAAAAAGTTGAGTGCTTATATTTTTAATTAAATCTAAACCTTCAATTTGTTTGTTAATTTTTCTTTGCTCTGGCAGCTTTTTGAAACTTTTGAAGGTGCTTTTTTCTTTTTTACAGTTCCTTCAGTACTTTCTTTTTCTTTCTTAGCCTTAGTTTTTTTCTTTTCTTTTTCTTTTTTTGTTAAAATATCTTCAGGAATTTCACATTCTTCAAAAAGTTTTTTTCCATCAGCTATTTCAAAACAATAAAGCTAAACCGTGCTTACAAGGAAATTGTCTCACTTGGACAAGTACATCTCATAACAGGATTTTTCATCATCTATAAAAATCAGCAGAAACAATGTAATTTGATTTTTCCGCTTCCTTTACATTCTCCCATATAGAAAGTATCATCAGATGAGTGTGCTAATTTTACAAAAAGATCCACTGCTACAAATTTTTCTTTGCATTTGCAACGGCAGATGAATTTGGTGCAAGTGCAAGAATTTTTTTCTTTATCTAACTTCTTCAAAATAAAAAAACCTCCTTAGTTTTTTTGTATTTATTTGATTATACTATAATAGCTTTATAATAGAAGAAAAAAAACTGTTACAAGACTGTAACAGTTTAAAGTTTTTTTATTTATAACTAATTTTAATTTGTTTTTCCACAAAATGCTATACCCATATATGTTATATCTTTTATACCATTTTTGTTTTAATGAGATATCATATTTTTTTATCTTCTATTTGTCTTAATGCTTCTTTTTGATACTTCTTCTAAATTTTTCGACACTATCTGTTGCTTTTAAATTCCATTATATAAGCTCTTTTAGTTTTATTCTTTGGTTCTATTACAAAGTCATATCTTCCTAAGCCACTTTCTATATTTGATTTTTGTAATATACTCACCTTCTAAATACAGTCCCATACCCATAATCAATCCATGGTAAAAAGCTTCATTACCTTTCTTAGTGTCATTATAGCTAACTGATGTCAGTAATATCTCTTGCAATCTTTCTTCATATTCATCTATTCTATTTTCTGTTAAGGCTTCCATTAAATACAATAATTTACTTCCTCTACCGAAATATTTTTTTCAAAAAAAAGTTTTTTTCTATATAAAGTTCTTACTTTTTTATTAGGTAATCTTAAAACATAATTATCTTGATCTATTTTTTCTTCTACTGTTAAATAGCCACTGAATAACATCAATTCCCATAATTCTTCTTCACTTAGCAATTTTTGATAAGTCTGATGTCCCTGATATATTTTGTTTTTAATCCTTTCTCCATTAAATAATCTTTCAAGAGCTTCTATTGTGTTCTTTGTTATTTTTAATACATCTTTTATCAAATCATTTCCTGATGTATCCACCCAATATGCTCTCAATTCTTTAAATCTTAAAAAAATTTAATATACTCCAAGGATTGTATACTTCACTATCTCCAAATTTATATCCATCATACCAATCTTTTTACATTTGATATCTCTTGCTCTATTCCATAATATTTAAGGCTTTTTTTCTACTTCTTCTTCTGTTAAACCATAGCTATCTGTATAGACATCACTTAATATTGTATATGTACTTAAATTATTTAAATCTGAGAATATTCCAGCTTTTATCACCCTTTATTATTCCAGTTAGAACTCCCATTTGTAAATAGCTATTATCTTTTAGCACTGTACTATAAAAAGTTTTAAAGAAATCTTTTTGCTTTTTTTCATAATATCCATTTATATAGGCTGATACTAATGGGCTATCATATTCATCTATCAATACAACTACTTTTTTTATTATATTTTTTTCATATAATATTTTTTTGTTAAAAAAACTTTAATGCTTCTTTTAAATCTTCTAATTCAGTATTTTTTTCAGAAGAATATTCTCGAATGCAAGAGTGTCAAATTTATCTAAATCATTTAATAAATATTTATACTCTGAAAATAATCTTGAAATTGCTGATTTTATAGCTTTTTTTCTATTTGTTCCCAAGTTAAAGCTTTTTAAATCTTTTAATGATAAAAAAATATAATCGGGTACTGTCCTTGTTCTTTAAAGGCTTCTGTTTTTTTCTATATACAAATCTTTAAATATTTCTTTATTTTTCTTCTTTATTTTTTTATATCAAAGAAGTACTTTAACATAGACATATTTAATGTTTTTCCCAAATCTTCTAGGTCTTGCAAAATAATTTTACTTGTGAACCATCTTTTATTACTTCTTCTATAAATTTTGTTTTATCAAAATAATAAAAATCTTCTTCTATTAAATGTTTAAAGTCACTTAGTCCTATTGCTAACCTTTTCATAAATTATCCTCCTTTATTGTGGATTGTTTAGTATAGCATAGCATATTTTATTTTTTTAAAATGAATAAATATTCATGGGCAATTAAGAAAAAGTTATATCTTATACTATTAGTTTTCTAATAACCTGTTGCTTTTACAATTTTCAGGTAAAAGTTGTCCTTTACCTCCAACCCATTTAATAAATGGTTTACATTCAATTTTTTTCTTCTTTTTCAAACAGAGAAAAAAATTTTTCCATTCTTAATCTCTCCTAATATTTTTGTATTTATTTAATTATACTATATTTGAATTATAATAGCAAAAAAAATAAAAAAATATTTGCAACACAAGGCTATCTTCTTAATTTATTATGGGGAATATATATTAAGAGAACTGTATAAGTAGTAGTGTATTTTTTTCCCACTGTTGTGGAGTTTTGAAAACTTTAAAAATAAAGAGAATTTTTTTCTATAAATATGAAAAACAATGCTTGACAATTGAAAACAAAAATAAATTATAATAATCACTATAAAAAAATAAAAGGAGAGAATTCTATGTCAAAAATTAATTAATTACAATGTAGCTGTAGTAAAAACCCATAGTTCCCTAAGAGGGATTTGTGTTTAGTTAATTTTGAACTAGGTGCAAGTCCAATTTTTTTGTTTTCAATATTTTGGACTGAGCCTATGGGATTTAATAATATATATTATGTGACCATTAGGACAAAATCTTAATGGTTTTTTTATTTCATAATGTCCAAAAATATTAGGGTATTATGAATTTAATTTTTTTGGGAGGTTATCATGGCAAGTTATGAGATTTTTATAACATTTGGAATTTATTTAGTATTTTTTTAATGGCGATAGGGGTATATTTTTTTACAGTAAAACTACAACTCACGAATCTTATGTTTTTAGGAGATAGAGGAGTAGGATATTGGGTTACTGCAATGTCAGCTCAAGCGAGTGATATGAGTGGTTGGCTACTTTTAGGTCTCACCAGGTGCAGTATACACAAGTGGGCTTACAGAAATTTGGGTAGTAATTGGATTAGCTTTTAGGAACTTATCTTAACTGGAAATTCGTTGCACCAGCTTTTAAGAGTGCAAACTGAAAAAAATATAACTCTCTTACAGTACCTTCATTTATTTCACAAAAATTGAATGATAAAAAGGGATATATAAGAACATTTTCAGCAATAGTAATCCTATTTTTCTTTACTATATACTCAGCTTCAGGTTTAGTTGCAAGTGGGAAACTATTTGACTCTTTACTTGGAATAGATTATAAATGGGGAGTTCTAATAGGTGGAGGAACAATAATTGTCTATACATTCTTAGGTGGATACTTAGCAACTTGTTGGACAGACTTCTTCCAAGGGTGCTTGATGTTCTTTGCAATAATAGTTGTTCCAGTGGCTGCATACTACAGTGGTGGAGGAATAGATGGAATTAGCACTGCAATGGAAGCTAAAGATATTTCTTTTAAATATTTTTTTAAATATACTAAAGTTTGGAGTTTACCAATTATAATATCAGGACTTGGTTGGGGACTTGGATACTTTGGACAACCCTCATATAATTGTTAGATTTATGAGTATTGATAGTGCAGATGAACTATGGAAATCAAGACTTATAGCTATGATATGGGTTTTCATTTCACTTTTTAGGAGCAATAGCAGTTGGAATAACAGGAATAGGAGTTTTTTTCTGATATTTCTCAAATGGGTGGAGATGCTGAAAAGGTATTTATATTCTTAATTCATAAGTTATTTAATCCTTGGATGGCAGGAGTATTGTTTGCAGCTATCCCTATCAGCAATAATGTCAACAATATCTTCTCAACTTTTAGTATCATCAAATACTTTAACAGAAGATTTCTATAAGCATATAGTAAAAAGAGAAAAAACTCATAAAGAAATGATATGGGTAGGTAGACTATGTGTAATTGTTATTTTCGTAATAGCAAGTGTTTTAGCAATGAATCCAAGCTCTAAAGTTCTTGAGCTAGTTTCTTATGCTTGGGCAGGTTTTTGGTGGAGTTTTTCTCACCAGTAATCCTATTTACATTATATAAGAAGGATCTACATTGGAAAAACAGTGTTGGTATCTATGATAATAGCAACAATAACAGTTATTGCTTGGAAAAACAAGTGGACTAAGCAATACAATCTATGAAATGGTACCAGCTTTTTGTCATAAACTCTATCTCTATATACCTATTAGAAAAAAATTCAAAGTCTTTTGGTAATAATGAGAAATAAAACTATTAAAAGTTGTAATTTTTAAAATTTTTTTAAAGTATAATATGATGAGAGATAATAATTTATTTGATATAAAGGGGTTGCCGTGAAGAATAGAGAATATTATACTAATGGAAACTTAAAAAGCTGAATATGAAAGGAACGAACGTGGTGAGAAAGAAGGTTACGAACTTTTTACTACGAAAGTGGAGTTTTAAGAGCTGAGTATCATTACAAGGCTGGTAAATTACATGGTGTTACAAAGGAATACTATGAAAATGGTAATTTAGTTGCTGAAGGTAACTATAGAAATGGTATGCTTTGAAGGTTTATCAAGAATCTACTATGAAAGTGGTAAATTAAAAGCTGAAAGTAGCTATAAAAAAATGATGCACTTGATGGTTTATGTAAGATGTACTATGAAAGTGGTCAAGTGAAGGCTGAATATTACTATAGAGATGGTAGTCTTGAAAAAAACTATTAGCTCACCTAAAGATAATGCTGATGCAAAAAGTTACTAATGATAAAGAGTTTTTTTGATGTTGACTACGAAGATGGACAATTAAATTTAAAACTTGACTTAAATACTTTGTTAAAAATCTAACTTATCTAAGAAAGATATTTGTAAAATTTCTTATGAAGATAATGAACTAAAGTTAAAGATATATGATGAGGACACAAAAGAAACAAAAACAAATTCCTATAGATAAGGAAAAAAATGTTAAAGCTGTCCAAGAAGAAGTTAAGAAATCAGAAACTAAAAAAAGGTTGAAGCTAAGAAAGAAGAACCAAAAAGTTCAAAAATCTTGTAAGTCCAAAAAAAGAAACAAAGAAAGATGAATTAGAAATTCCTAGTTTCTTAAAAATCAAGATATGAAGATGAGTTAGAATCAGAGCCTGAAGTAAAAAGAAGCAGAGCCAGAAGCAAAAAAAGAGTATTTGATCCTGAGAATGATTTAGATATTCTTGAAAATGGTTAAAACAAAAAAAGAGATGTAGATAAAACTCAAAAAAACAGAAGAGAAAAACAGAGCTTAAGTTTGCAAAAAGAAACTGAAAAAGAAACCAAAGATAAAAAAAGATTATCAAAAAAATAGATTCTGAAGAAGACGAAATTGTTGATATCAGATCAATTTTAGATACAAGCGATATTGATACAGAAGAAGAAATAGTAAGAAATAGAGGGAATAAGGTAAACAAAGGGAAGAAAAAAATTCAACTGCAGCTGTTACACCACCTCCTTCTAGAAAGAAAGATTCTTTAGAGGATCAAAAGAAGAGTGTTTTTAAAGATGATATTCTTTACTCTTTTTCTTGCTTGCTATAGGTATACTTTTTCTATTTCCTATATCAAAAAAATTTACAAGTGAAGATACAGAAAGTCTAATACTTGATAAAAAAAGGAACTGTAGCTGAAGAAAATGCAACAGAAGAAACAGATGAAGAGAGTGGAGCTGATACAGAAGGAAGTCCAGAAGAAGTGGCAGCAGAAGCTCAAAAAAAGACGAAAATAAAGAAGAAGCAAAAAGCTGAACCTGAAACAAAGGAAAAAGAAGTAACAAAAAGACGAAGTTACTAAAGATACAAAAGAAAAAAAGAAAATGCTAAAGCTAAAGAAGAAACTAAAAAAAGAAGATAAGAAAGAAGAAGTAGCAAAAAAAGTAGTGATAATTCAGATATAAAAGAAAAATAGATGAAGTTATCAGTCAAGTTATGGATAAGAAAAATCCAGATTATCTATTGAAGTTTAATTCTGAAGAATTAGCACTTATAAGAAATACTTTGTATGCAAGAAGAGGACTTAAGTATACTAAAGGAAAAATACAAAGATTACTTTGAAGGAAAAATCTTGGTATAAACCTTCAGTAACTTCAGGTAAAGATCTTTTACCAGAAAAAGAAGAAAGATTAGTTGAAATCATCAGAAAATATGAAAAAGAAAGCTAAAAAAATAATAAAATTAGGCTGTTGTAATATCACAACAGCCATTTTTTTGTTGTCTATTATTAATAGTTGTGGTATAATTTTTAAAACTAATATAAATATATATGGGGGATTTAAAATGAAAGATATAATATTTTTTTGCTACCCAAGATGTAGCACATGTCAAAAAAAGCTAAAAAAATGGTTGGAAGAAAACTCAATAAAATTTACTGAAAGAGATATCGTAAAAAGATAAACCTACAGAAAAAAAGAATTAAAAAGAATTCTTTTAAGAAATCTGGAAAAGAATTAAAGAAATTTTTTTAACACAAGTGGTATTTTATACAGAGAATTAGAGTTAAAAAGATAAATTACCAACAATGACAGAAGATGAAATGATAAAACTATTAGCAACTGATGGAAAAACTTGTAAAGAGACCAATGATAGTTACAAAAAGATTTTGTTTTTAAATGGTTTCAAAGAAGAAGAATGGAAAGAAAAAAATTAAAAAAATAAAATTATTCTAAAAAGGGTCTTAAAAAAATGTATAATATGATAGATGTTGTAACAGCAGGTTTTGCTTTATTTGCAATGTTATTTGGGGCAGGAAACTTAATATTTCCTCCTATGCTAGGTTATGAATTAGGAAGCAACTGGGGAGTAGCTGCAATAGGATTTATTTTAACAGGAGTAGGAATTCCTCTGATGGGAATAATCGCTTCTGCAAATGCAGGGAAGGATTTGGATAGTTTTTCAAATAAGGTTTCACCTTTATTTGCAAAATTTTATGGGATTGCACTTATTTTATCAATAGGACCACTTTTGGCTCTACCAAGAACGGGTGCAACAGCTTATGAAGTAACATTTTTCCATGCAGGATTTACAACTTCAACATTTAAATATGTGTATTTAATAGTTTATTTCTTATTGGCTTTACTATTTTCATTAAAGTCATCAGAAGTTGTGGATAGAGTGGGGAAGATTTTAACTCCTATATTATTGATAGTTTTTATTTATAATTTTAGTTAAGGGAGTATTTTTCAATAGCTCAACAATAGCTGAAAAAGTTTATGAATTACCATTTAAAAAAAGGTTTTGTAGAAGGTTATCAAACTATGGATGCCTTTGGCAGCAATAGTATTCTCTACTGTTATATTAAATGCTATAAGAGGGAAAAACTAAACTTACAGAGAAACAAGAATTTTTCTTATCTTTTTAAAAAGTTGGACTTATTGCAGCTTTTAGGACTTACAATAGTCTATGCAGGTTTAACATATATTGGAGCAACTTTTTGGTGGAACTGAATTAGTTGCTGGAGCTGAAAAAAACAGATTTACTTGTAAAAATTTCTATAAATCTTTTTAGGAAAAAAATAGGATATTTAATATTGGCTATCTGTGTTGCTGGAGCTTGTTTAACTACTTCAATAGGGCTGATTGTTACTGTTGCAGAATATTTCAGTGGACTTATGAAGGTATCTTATCAAAAAAATTAGTAGTGATAACAACAATAATAGGTTTTTGTATTTGCAATGTTTGGAGTAAATAAGATAGTTATTATATCAGTTCCAGTCTTAGTATTCCCTATATCCTATAAGTATAGCTCTAATATTATTGAACTTCTTCCGTGTAAAAAAATGCTAATGTATTTAAGGGAGTAGTTTTAGTATCAGGATTTGTAGGACTATATGAAGGAATTTCAGTAACTGGAATTGCTATGCCAGAAGTATTTACAAATATATATAATTCTTTACCATTGGTAAATTTAGGATTACCTTGGTTAGTACCAGCTTTAGTGGTTGGAATAGTATGTAATTTTATTAAAACAGAAAAATAATATAAGAATAGTTTATGCGACTATATAATAAACTGCCTGATAGCCATTAGTGTTTCGTGAGCTCCGAAATGCTCCCTCAACAATAATGGACATCGCAGCAGTTTCTTTAAAATTAATTCAACTATTCTTAATATTAGTAGAGAGATAGAGAGAGAAGGAAGATTGGAGGAAAAAATGGCTAATGTATATGACGTGCTAAAAAGAAAAGAGGATATTTAAAACAACTTACACATGAAGAAGAAATAAAAGAACTTCTTGAAAAAGAGAAGGTTACTTTCTATATAGGATTTGACCCAACAGCAGACAGTCTACATGTTGGACACTTCATAGCTATGATGTTCATGGCTCATATGCAACAACATGGGCACAGACCAATAGCTTTAGCTGGTGGTGGGACAGGAATGATAGGTGACCCAAGTGGTAGATCTGATATGAGAACTATGATGACTGTTGAAACTATAGACCATAATGTTGAGTGTATAAAGAAACAAATGCAAAAGTTTATAGATTTTTTTCTGATGGAAAAGCTATACTTGAAAAACAATGCAAATTGGTTAAGAAATCTAAACTATATAGAATTTTTTTAAGAGATATAGGGGAACATTTTTTTCAGTTAATAGAATGCTTGCAGCAGAATGCTATAAGTCAAGAATGGAAAATGGACTGTCTTTCTTAGAATTCAACTATATGATAATGCAAGGATATGACTTCTATGTTTTTAAATAAAAAAAATATAACTGTACTATGCAATTAGGTGGAGATGACCAATGGTCTAATATGATAGCAGGAGTGGAGTTAATAAGAAGAAAAGATAGAAGACAAGCTTTATGCTATGACTTGTACTTTACTAACTAATAGTGAAGGAAAGAAAATGGGAAAAAAACTGCTAAGGGAGCATTGTGGTTAGATCCTAAAAAGACAACACCTTATGAATTTTTACCAATATTGGAGAAATATTGATGACCAAGATGTTGAAAAACTGTCTAGCACTTTTTAACTTTCTTACCTATGGACGAGGTTAGAAGATTAGGAGCATTAAAAAGATGCTGCAATAAATGAAGCTAAAAAAAGTTCTAGCTTATGAAGTAACAAAAAAATTATCCATGGAGAAGAAGAAGCAACAAAGGCTAAGGAAGCAACAGAAGCTCTATTTGGAAGTGGAAATAATTTAGATAATGCACCTAAAATTGAATTAGTGGCTGAAGATTTTTTTCAAAAAGAACTATTAGATGTTTTAGTAGATAGAAAAAAATTCTTAAAGACTAAGAGTGAAGGAAGAAGACTTATAGAACAAAAATGGAATGTCTTTAAATGATGAGAAAAATAACTGATGTTAAATTCACTTTTAAATGAAAAATACTTTTAGGACTTTTTAAAACTAGGTAAAAAGAAATTCTATAATATTGTAAAAAAATAAGAATATAAAATAGTACTTGCTAGAAGGTGAGTACTATTTTTTTATTGTTTATTATCAACAACTATGATATAATTTTTGAAATTAATAAAGAAGAATTTACTATAATTATCTTGAAGCAATAATATGAACATATAGAAATTTGAGGAGAAAAAAAGATAAAAAAATAGGGGTTAAAGATGAGTGAATTACAAACAATTAGAAAAAAATACATGGTGATTTTTTTCTTAGAAAAAAAGCTATAGAGAAGGTAAATTGTTTTTATGAAGTTTTAAGATATAAAGATGATTATATAGGTATTAACTATGGTTATTTTGAAGATGAACTAAGCGAAGAAACATATATCAATGATAATAGAATAGGAATGCTTGTAAGTAAGGAAAAAGACAAAAATTTACATCTGTACTTTAGATGGGAAAAAGACATGAGATAGGGATAACTGTCACATATCATAATAAAAGTGGAAGACTGGCTCATGAAATAGACTATTTAGATGATATTTGTATGGCTACTAATAGGATATATAAAGATAGCTTTTATCAAAAAAATGCTCCTTTAATAAAAAAATTTAGAAAAAAAGGGAAAAATATAGATAAAAAAATACTATAAAAAAAGTATTATGAATTTAAGCACAAAAATATATATTAAGAATAGAGAAAAATATATTGTAAAAAAACAGGAAAAAGAGTAGACTTCAAAGCCTATAAAAAAATAATAAATTATATGGTTTTTAGAGAAGTAAGAGATGATAATGGCAATGTTATATTGAGAGGAAGTTATTTAAATAATAAAAAAATAGGGATATGGCATGAGTATGAAAATAATAAAGTAAAAAAATAAAGGTAGCATTTGACGAGAATGAAAAAAATTTTCAGGAATATATAGAGAATTTTTTTCCAAATGGTGACATCAAGGAAGAAAAAAATATTATTTTCAAGGTAAAGAAATAAAGGCTAAAAAAATAGATATATATAGAAAAGAGGTATATAAATGAGTGATGATACATTTATTTTTTTAGACGAATTTTTTTAGATATTGAGTTATATATTTTTTTAAATAGATGTAAAAGAAAGAAAATTTTTAAAAATTTGTATGGAAAGATAAAAAAATATTGAAATTATAGGAAAATATCAAGAAACAAACTAGAAAGCTGTTATAATACAGAATTACAATTAGAAGCTTCTTTTTAATTTGGTTGAAATAGGTTATGATGCAGTTGTTTATAAGATACTTAGTAAAATAGAAGAAGAGTATTTTTGAATGCTTAGAGATTTATAATTGGAGTGATGATTATTTAGCAATTGAAATATCAATCTATAATTATCCTGATGAAATAAGAAACTTGGATAATGAAATAATATGGACAAAAAGAAAAATATCAATAAAGAACATATGGATATAATCAATGAAAAAAATAAAAAAATTAGAAGAATTAAAAAAAGAAAAGGAAGAGAGTATCTTAAGTATTTAGATGAGTTGGAAATTTTAAGAAGAGAAGGAGTAAATACTCCAAAAAGAGAAGAGGAACTTATTAAAAAAATAAAGGAAAGAGAAGAAATTGGCAAAAAAATATGCTGAATATAAAAAGAAATTTAAAAAAAATGGATAAAATCTTTAAAAAGATAAAGAGATAATGAATTTACTCATTAATTAAATTTTAAATATAGAAGATAAAAATAGGCTTATTTGTCAAATAGTATAGTAGTTATTAAAAATAAATAAAAAAATAGGGGAAGAGATGAGAATAAATATAAATTCAATAGGAGTAGTTATAATATTTTCAATAATATTTTTTGCTATTACTAATATTACAATTTCTACATAGAGTTCCTGAAAAATCATTATACAATTTCAGATCAAACACAAGAAATTATATTAGAAGATTACCCTGAATTAAAAAGAGGTCAGCTTTTATGTATAGCACAGATTTATATATAGAATATACAGAACCAATAAATTTAAAAATTAGAAAAAGTTAATTTTTCGTATTAATGATGAAGTAATAGGAACAGCAGAAATAAATAAAAATTTAAATGAATTAGAAGATTTTACAGAACCCTATATTGATAAAAACAAAAGAAAAAAATCTATAAGAAAAATGTGTACTACAAAAAGAATTTTTAAGAATTTTTAGGAAAAAGAAATGAAAAATACAAGGTAGGAACAGGAACTATAGAAGGAAGATTTTATATAGATATCTATATAAAAGATTTAAAAAAACAAATGAAAGTTTTTATAATAAAAAGAGATAATATATCTATTTATTATGAAAGTGCTGGAATAAAATTATACTTACCAAACATTTAATAGGAGCAAATTCAAGCTCTCAAAATGTTAGTAGGAAATGGAGCAGTAAAGCCAAGTAGCAAGTAAAAGTAGGACAAGTACAAAAATAATAGGTTACCTTTATCAACCCTAAATATATTATATAAGGAGGAGAAGGATTTTATTTTGAAACAGAAGTTAAAGAGTACAACTGAACTCTCACGACTAACACCCTACGAGTGCTAGAGTCGCAAGGTTCTTAAGTACTATTTAGTTTCTTTTGAATATCTAGTATTCAAATACTAGCTAATTTCCTTAAGACTTTAATGGACAAGCTCTCCGTTGAGAACATTTACATCCTGTTGGTTCGGTTCAAAAACCATTTAATTTTGGCAGTGAATATTTTTACGAGGTTACTGCATTTTTCTAACCTCAACCTTATATATTCAGTTTCCAAAGTTCTTAAATGTATTATACTCTAAAATTAGTAAAAATTACAAATTTTAGAGCAACATTTTCAATGTTGGTGTTATTCATACCCTACGAGTACATGTCTCACGGCTAGAGTCACGAGTGTTCTAACACACTTAATAAAGCAAAAAGTTAGCAGTTTAGATCAATTTGGTTTAGGTAAAATTATAGAAAAATGAAATGTAATTTGGAGAAAAAAATTTATGAAAATAATAAAAAAAATAGAAGCATAATATTAATTATATTTATATTTTTATTCAATTTCTCTCTTATTTTTTTGATAAAAAGAAAAAGAAAAATTTTTTTACTTATGAAAATAAGTCAGTTGAATATACTTTAGAGCAAGTTTTTTTAAAGAAGGGTATAAATTATATTTTTTTATGATATAGAGTTTGAAAAGAGTAGATAAAGTTGGAGAAAATGATAGTTACTTTGCAATTTTTTTCTTATCTGGAGGAAATGAGAGAGCATCAACTTTGTCTATTAAAAAAATTATTATATTATTGATAAGAATAAGAATGAAATCTATGAAACTTCAGAAAAAGATATTATAGAAAAAGGAATAATATTAGAAGATGTTGATATTTTTTTATAAAAAAAGAAAGGAATTATTGTATATGATTAAAAAAAGAATACTATAGTTTTAATGAGATTGGTATCATATCAATGATAATAATAATTTTGAGAAATATATACACATATTTTTAATCTAAATATTTTTTTAATTATAGGATCTTTTTCAGATTATATATATTCTAATTTATATATATACCAATATATTGAGATATTTTTATGCTACATTACTAATTGTATATAATATATTACTCGTAATAAGTAAAAAGTATTTTTAATCTTATAGTAAAATATAAATTAAGAAAAATATTTTTGTATTAACTAATTTAATAATATTATTTTTTTATATATTTAAAGAACCTTTATTTTTTTCTATTCCAGTAAAAAAACAATATCAGTTTTTAAGTTTTCTTTTTAATTGAAATTTTTTTACTTTTTTTGTTCATAAAATAAGAATAAAAAAATAAAAAAATTGGAAAGAAATAATTGAAGAAATTTTTAGGATAGTTTTAATTTCAGCTTTTTGTTTATTTTTTTCAATATATTACAGCAGTATTAGTGTATATTATGGGATTATTTTTTTATTTTTTTCTTTTAATAGTTTTTTTAAATCTTTCAGAAGAGATAGTAAAAAAATAACAAATATAACTGAAGAAGTTAAAAGAATCAAATAAAGTATTGACAACGGAACTTAAACAAAAAGCTTCTTGCCAGAAAGAAAAAGAATATATAATTAAATAATTTAAAGAAAAAAACTATATAAATTGAAAAATTATTTATATAGCTTTTTTTCTATAATTAGAGCCAAGATTAGATATACCAACAACCTTTGAAAGACTATTGGAAGATTTAGGTTATAATGTAATAGGTTCAAGAGTTGAAGAACTAGCTAGACAGTTTATGATGACTATGCTAATTATACAAAAAGTTATGGTTGAAAGAGAAGCAGCAAAAAAAGAGCAATAATATATAATCCAAATTTAAGCCATGATGAAAAATAAGTATCTAAATGATTATATGGGTAAAGAAATGCCAGGAAAAGTTACTTCTAAATGTGGTGATGTTAAAACTTATCATTATGCTGATGTTGTTGATAACAATAAAAGTACAGATATTCCTAAAAAAATTCAAGATTAAGAATAATATAAAAAGCTCAAAGTGACGGATATGTTATGAATATAGGAGCACAAAAACAAGTATTTGAGAGGAGAAAAGTGAATATGAAGAATTAACCAAAGCTGGAACAAAAAGCCCTTTTGCTGAAGGAACAACAAGAGAAGATTTACAAAAAAATATGAAGATAATCTTGAAATAGGAGATATATATGAAGAACAGCTTAAAAAGTGGAGGTGTAAGAAAATATAAAATAATAAATTTAGATAAAAAAAATAGGTGAAGTATATAATAAAGAAGAAAAATAGATGGGAAGCTGCATTTGGGGTAAAAAAATACATTATAATGAAAAAAATAAAAGAATATCATATGGTTCCTCATTATGATGGAAAGGACAGAGATAAAAAAAATGATGGATTATAAAACAATAAAAAAAATATATAGGGAAAAAAATAAAAAAATTAAATTTACAGAAGATTTTTTTAATAGAACAAAAGAAAAAAATTGTAAGAAAATAGAAGAAGAAAAATAAGTTACAAGATCAGAGTTACGATACTCAAAGACTATTAAAAGAAAAAAAGGATTATCTTCTGTAAATGAAATAGATTTTTTTCAGAAGGAGTTTTAACTAGGATAGATATTGTATCAGATTACACTACTGATGAAGACTATTCTGTTATAATAGATAATTATAAATCTGTATATCTTAGTTATATAGAATCAATAGAGGAGATTGAATGATTTAAAGGAGTTCTTAAAAATATAAATGGTTTATTTAGAGAATTTTCTATTAAAATTTTACAAATAATAGAATTGAAAAAAATTTCATTATGATTAGAATGAGTTAATAAATCATTGTTATTACAAGATAGAAAAAGCTGAAATAAATAAAGAATTATTAAAGTCAGGTTCAAAGAAATTATTCATAATGAAGAAAATTCAGCAGGAAGCCTTTATGTAGAAAAATAAAGGAACAATAAAGGGTGATGTAAATCTTGTAGGAAGTAATTTTATTCTAGGAGATAACTCTATAATAAATGGAAAACTAACAACAGATTCTAATGAACTTCATAGTTCATACTCGCTAGAAGAGAAGAAAAAAAGGATTTAGTTCAAACATAGAATATGCTTTTAGGAAATTCAAAAATTAGTAGGAACTATTTTTTTATGAAAGATGGGAAGCCTTATTTAAGATATAATTTATCAGATAGCTTTCAAGATGTAACAGGAAGTAAAAAGTAAAATTGGAGTTGAGATTGAATATGGAAAACCTTATGATATGTTAGATCCTTCTAAGGAAATTCCATTATTTGATAAAAAAAGGAATGAAAAAAATGAAAAAAAATTACAATCTTATTATTAACAATATTCTTTTTTTAACAAAGATAGCTACATATGAAAAATACTGTGCTTATCTTAAATCAATATACTGGAATAGTAAGAGAAACACCAACATTTGATAGAGATGAAGCTCTTCTTGTATTAAAAAAATTATGATATGGAAGATAGTTTGTATGTAAAAGAATTATTAAAAGTTAATAATACTTGGATAGGAAATACCTATAATTATAAAGAAGCATATGAAAAAAATTACTTATTTAAGTGGGAAGAAGATGATCAGTCTTATAATAACCCAAACTTTGATGAAGAAGAAAGAGAAAAAGAGTACAACAAAAAAATACTGGTTATTTTTATTATAGAAAATAATACAAGAACTTATGGACTTTCAAAAAGAAGAGGTTGAGAAAAAAATTAAATATCTCATCTTTAAAATTGAAAAGTGCAGAAATATATATGAAAAAAATATGGTGGGAAAAGGGATTTTTAAAAAAATTTTATCGTGATTTTTTTCATTACTCTTTATAAAGATAAAAAAATTATGATGAAGATGATTTTATGAAGGATGATGAAAAAAACAGCACCAGAAGTTAGAAAAATTAATTATATCAAGAAATATTATAATTGTATATTTAGGGATTATTTTAATTTCATATCTATATTTTTATTTTTAAAAAAAGAATATAGATGATATCTTAGAAAATATAAAAAAATTATGAGTGGGAAAAATAAAGAGACTATTTGCTTTTAGACTTCATAGTTATAATTTCTTATTTTCTACTTATACCAAAGCTATACAATAGTATAAAAAAATACTTGAATTTACATTTTGGTGGATTGTAGTTAAAAAAATTTCTTATTATATTATTATCTAAAAAAAGATAAATTAAAAAAATTTTACTAGGATTGCATTTTCTATTATTTATCATCTTAATTACTATTACAATAAAAATTTAATATAAAGCTATTGGATAGTTTGTATTATATTATTTACTTTATTTCTTTATTTAGTTTTTACAATTTTATTATTTTTATAAAAAAAGAAAAGATTGGAAATATATTAATGCTAAGTTCTTCATATATAGTGCAACAATTTATATATTTTTTTATAATTTCAAGATTATTCTTAATTTTAAGTTGATAAATAGCTACTGATAACAGAAAAATTCACTAAGAATTAAATGCAGTAACCTAAATGAATAGTGATGTAAATTTTTGTAGGAAGTAATTTAGTTCTAGGTGACAATATCAAAGAGTAGTGGAGTAAACTTATCTGTAAGAATAAAAATCAGAAGCATTAGATAGAAGATTCATTTAAACGAATGAAGTCTGTATTGCTCTTAAAAAGTACTAATAAGGATTAATTTCTGTAAGTAACAGAGGTTAATCCTTTCATTTTTTTCATCAAAAAAATATTGATACATATTAATAAATATGTTATTATATAAGTACTTAAATAAGTAATGCAAGGAGGTAAAACATGTTAGCAATTAATTATACAACTTTGAGAACCAATTTAAAAAAAGCTATTTTTGATAAAGCAGTTGATAATGATGAAGATATTATTATAACAAGAAAAAAATGAGAGAAATGTTGTTCTATTAAGTCTTGATAAATATAATGAGTTTTTTTAAAAGCTATGAGGAATCTTGAATATATGACAAAAAAATAAGAGAAGGAATAGCTGAATTAGAAGCAGGAAAAGGAGAAATTCATGATTTAATAGAGGTTGATGATGAATAATTTAGTATGGACGCATAAGGCTTGGCAAGATTACTTATATTGGCAAAACTCAGGATAAAAAAAACTTTGAAAAAAAGATAAATGAATTAGTCAAAGATATTGAAAGAAATGGAGCTTTTAAAAGGAATAGGCAAGCCAGAAGTATTAAAAAAACGAAAGTGCATACAGTAGAAGAATTGATGAAAAAAAATAGACTGGTTTATAAAATTGTAGATGGCTTTTACATGGATAATTGCTTGTAAAGGTCATTATGAGGAATAGGTGTTTACTATGGAAATAAAAAAATAAGAGAAATAGAAGTAGAAGACTATAAAGAGCTATTGGATTTTATGAAGAAAGTGAAAGGAGAAACCAATTTTTTTACGTGGTTATCCTAATGAAATAAAAAAATGAGTTATGAAGATGAAAAAAAGAATACATAAAAAAAGTAAAAATCTTCTGAAACAAGTAATCATTTTGTAGCAATAAAAAGGTAATAAAATAATAGGTTGTACTAGTTTTTAATGGAAATACAGCAAGAAAAAAATGAAGCACTATGGAACTATTGGAATTTCTGTTTTTAAAAAGAATATTGGGGTAGAGGAATAGCAACAACATTATTAGAAAAAAATTAATAAGTTGGTCTAAGGAAAAAAAGGGATAAAAAAAGATTAATTTAGATGTTTTTTTGAAAAATAATGAAAGAGCAATAAAAATTATATGAAAAGTTTGGTTTTTAAATTAGAGGGTTGTATAGAAGATGGAATTTTTGATGGGGAAAAATTATATAAATTTACTGGTATATGGATTAAAAAAATATGATAAAAAAATAGTTAAGGTAGTGTGGTATTCTTGTCTAGATTTAAATTAAGAAACATGAGAGAAGATGATATTGAAATTATTTACAAAAAAATTTACATTTAGATTTTTGTAAATAAATACTTTAAAAAAATAACAAAAGAAAAAGAAAAAGATACATGATAATCATAGTGAATGGTACAAAACTCATATATCTTCTTTTGATTACTTAATTTACATTTTTTTGAAGATGAAGAAGCTAATTTTGTGGCAATGACAAGTTATGAAATTTTAGAAGATACAGCTAAAATAAATATCTATTTGAATAAAAAGCTATAGAAATAAAGGATACTCACAAGAAATACTAGCTGAAAGCATAAATAAATTTTTTTGAATGACAATAAAAAAATATAAAAACTTTAAAGGCATGTATATTAGAAGAAAAATCTTGCTTCAAAAAAATTTTTGAAAATTTATCTTTTATATATGACAAGACTGAAATTTGTAACGACGGGCTAGAATACCTAATATATAAGAAAAACTATAATAATTTAATACTAGAAAATAAGTGAATTATATATTTGAGACAAGTAAAAAAACAAGTGAACTTGCATCTAAATTTTTAGATGAAAAATTAAAGCAAGTGAGCCGAGTAATTGTCGGCGTGTTTGAAGCCAACTTGTTGGCAAGTTTTTGCCGAAATTACAGCGAAACGTTAATTTTTTTCATCGTTAAGAAATTTAGCTAGCAATGAACTGTTTTTTTACTTTCTAAACTGATTAATAATGAACTGTTTTCTATGAATACGAGGATATGATACAATGACAAAAAAAGAAAAGGTAAAAAAAGATATTGGAGGAACTTCATAAAAAAATTTGGTGAGCCTAAGTGTGCATTAAATTTTGAAACTCCTTTTGAACTTTTTGGTGGCTGTTATACTTTCTGCCCAATGTACAGATAAGAGAGTAAATATAGTTACAGAAGAAATGTTCAAAGAAGTAAACACTCCTGAGCAATCTGCCAATATGGAAATAGAAGAAATTGAAAACTATATAAAGAGTACAGGATTTTTTTAGAAATAAAGCTAAGAATATAAAAAAATGTAGTCAACAGTTATTAGAAAAAAATACAATGGAGAAATCCCACAAGATATGGATAAACTTACAGAACTTGCAGGAGTTGGAAGAAAGACAGCCAATGTTGTTAGAGGTGAAGTTTGGGGACTTGCAGATGGAATAACTGTAGATACTCATGTAAAAAAAGAATTACAAATCTAATAGGTTTAGTTAAAAGTGAAGATCCTATTAAAAATAGAACAAGAACTTATGAAAAATTGTTCCTAAAAAAAATCTTGGATAGTGTTCTCTCACTATTTAATTTTTACATGGAAGAGCAACTTGTATTGCAAGAAGACCACAGTGTAAAAAAACTGTGAAATTTCTGACTGTTGCAACTATGGTAAAATAAAAATTATTAAAAAGAGAACTAAAAAAAGTATAATTTATTCTTGACAAAGATAATAAAGAATGCTATAACATATATAGAGATACAATTAGGGAGATGAGAGTAATGAAAGTTTATTTAGATAATAATGCAACTACAAAGGTTGATGAAGAAGTAGTAAAGGCTATGATGCCATATTTTTCAGACTATTATGGAAATCCATTCAGTCTACACTTATTTGGAAATGAAACAGGGCTTGCAGTTACAGAAGCAAGACAAACTATTGCTGATATTTTAAAAAGCAAAAACCTAGTGAAATAATATTCACAGCTTCAGGAAGTGAGGCAGATAACTTAGCAATAAGAGGAATAGCTAAAAGCATATAAGCACAGAGGAAAAACATATTATAACATCTACAATAGAACATCCAGCAGTAAAAAAAATACTTTCATAGATTTAATGGAAGATGGTTTTGAAGTTACTATGGTTCCTGTTGATGAAAATGGTGTTATGATCCTAGATGAATTCAAAAAAGCATTAAGAGAAGATACTATTCTTGTCAGTGTAATGCATGCAAATAACGAAGTTGGTTCATTCCAACCAGTTGAAGAAATTGGAAAAAAATTACAAAAAGAAAGAAAAAAATAATATTCCACGTTGATGCAGTTCAAACAATGGGAAAAAGTTGAAATATATCCTGAAAAAAATGGGAATAGATTTATTATCATTTTCAGGGCATAAATTCCATGCACCAAAAAGGAATAGGAGTTCTATACAAAAAGAGATGGTATTCGTTTTTGCTAAAGTTATCACAGGTGGTAAACCAAGAAGGAAAAAAAGAAGACCAGGAACATCAAATGTACCATATATAGTTGGATTAGCTAAAGCATTAAAAAAATGGCTACTGAAAAACATGAAAGAAGAATGGGTAAGAGAAGAAACTTTAAGAAACTATTTTTGAAGACGAAGTTTCAAAAAAAGAATACCTGAAATTAAAATAAATGGAAAAAGGTGCAAGAAGATTGCCAGGAACATCTAGTATTACTTTTTAAATACTTAGAAGGAGAATCAATGCTTTTTAAATCTAAGTTTAAGAGGAATAGCAGTAAGTTCAGGTTCAGCTTGTTCATCTGACAGTTTACAACCTTCTCATGTATTACTAGCTATGGGAGTGCCTGCTGAATATGCACACGGAACTTTAAGATTTTTCTTTAGTAAATACACTACTAAAGAAGAAATAGATTATACTATTGAAGCTTTTAGTAGAAATAATAGGTAAATTAAGAGAGTTATCTCCATTATGGAAAAACTTTCAAAGACAATAAGTTAACTGATACAGCAAGTTTTTTTAATAAGAATTAAATTGAAATTAGACTAAGGAAAAATTATATAATTGTTTTTAAATGATTAAAGGAGATGAAATCAAATGCAATATACAGAAAAAAAGTTATGCAACACTTTATGAATCCTCACAATGTAGGTGTAATAGAAAATCCAGATGGATATGGAAAAGTTGGAAATCCATCTTGTGGAGATATAATGGAAATTTTTTTATAAAAGTTGATAATAATGTTATAACAGATGTTAAATTTAGAACTTTTGGTTGTGCTTCAGCTATAGCAAGTTCTTCAATTTCAACTGATATGATAATAGGAAAAACTGTTGATGAAGCATTACAAGTAACAAATAAGGCAGTTGTTGATGCTTTTAGGTGGATTACCAGCAGTTAAAATGCACTGTTCTGTTCTAGCAGAAGAAGCTATTAAAAATGGCAATAGAAGATTATATCTCAAAAAAAGAGATGGAAAAAAAGCTGAATAAATTTAAAAGAAGCTATTAAATATAGAAAAAAATAAGGTTGCAAATAAAAGCAATCTTATTTTTTTACTTCTAATAAAAACATAAGAAATAATAATAAATTATAAGATATGATAATTTTTGTGCTATAATATAAAAAGTATTATAAATTATTAGGAGTAAAAAAATATGTTTAAAAGATTTAAAAAAATTTGTTTTTTTAGTTATGGCAATTTTGGGACTTATATTTACAACTTCATATTCTGATCCAGTTAAGGAGATTCAGTCAATAGAAGAGTATTCAGCTCAAGTTTTAGGAGATGAAGAAGAAGACGCTGAGGATACAAGTCAAAACAATAATAATGCCTGTAATTAAAAAAAGGTAGAAAAGAAAGAAGATGTAAAAAAAGAAACTGAAGTAAAAAAAGAAGCTAAAAAGGAAGAAATTAAGGAAGAAGTAAAGAAAGAGACAAAAAAAGAGGCTGTTAAGGAAGAGCCTAAAAAGAAAGAAGAAGTAAAAAAAGAGCCTGAAGTTAAGGCTGTTAAAGAAGAAGTAAAGAAACCTGAGAAAATAGAAACTAAAGAAGTTAAAAAAAGTAGAAGAAGAAAAAGAAAAACAGAAACTAAAAAAATTTAGCTCTTGAAGAACCAGAAAATCCAGAAAAAGATAAACAAAAAAATGAGGAAATGATCACATATTATTCAAAAAGATGGAGTTGAATGGGTACTTCCAGATAACTTTAGAGCAGTTTTTAGTTGGAGATTTAAATGGAAATGTAATATTCTCAAAGAATGCTGACACTATGTATCCACTTGCTTCAGTAACAAAAAGTAATGTCATTATTGGTTACTTTTTGATGAAATCAATGCTGGAAATATCAGCTTAAATGATAGTGTAAGAATAAGTAAAACCCTTTAAAAATATGGAGGTAGTGGAATAGCTTTTAAAAAGAAGGACAAATATTTGTACTGGAAGATTTAATAAAAGTTTCAGCAGTTTATTCAGCAAACAATGCAACTTATGCTATAGCTGAATATGTAGGTGAAGGAAGTATATTCAATTTTTGTGGCTAAGATGAATAAAAAAAGTTAAAACAACTTGGTCTACAAAATGATATTAAATATCATACACCTGCTGGTTTACCAACAAGAAATACTAAGATGCCTATGGACGAAGGAACTCCAAGAGGAATCTATAAACTATCTATAGAAGCATTAAAATATCATAAATATATTGAAATAGCTGGAATAAAAAAATACAAAGATATATAATGGTAAGATTTCTATAAGAAACAGAAACCATTTAATAGGTGAAGATGGAGTTTATGGAATAAAAAAACAGGATTCCACAAAGAAGCAAAATATAATATAACAGTAGCAGTTAAGTTTGAAGGTATAGATTTAATTATAGTTGTTATGGGTGGAGAAACATATAAAACTAGAGATGATTTAGTAAGAACTATAATAGCTAATTTAAAAAGAAAATTATACAGTAAGAAATGGTCAATTAATAAGAAAAATAAATATAGTTGAAAGGAGCAGTTTGTATGAGAAAAAAATTTAGAGAATTGGTAAAAAAAGAAAAAAACAGAATACATGCTAACTTAGAACTTATTCAATGGGATTTAGAAACAAAGACTCCATTAAAAGTCTAGACCTTATTTATCTGAATTGGTTGGAGAATTAAGTATGCAAGACTATGCTCTATCTACTTCAGATGAATTTGTAAATTTAGTAGAAGAATTAAATAAGCAAAAAAAGAAACTTTAACAGAAATAGAAAAAAAGAGAAATAGAATTATCTATGGAAGAAATTGAAAAGAAAAAAAGAAAATTCCTGCTGATGAATATGAAGATTATGCAAGATTAACAAGCTATAATCAAACAGTTTGGGAAGAAGCTAAGGCTAAAAAAAGATTTTTTTCAATAGTAAAAGAAGGATTAAAAAAAGATATTTTATTACAATAAAAAAATTTGCTACATACAGAAGAAAAAGATGAAAAAAACTCTTTATGATGTATTGCTAAATGATTATGAAAAAAAGGTATGGATACTGAAAGATTAGATGTTTTTTTCAGTGAATTAAAGAAGGAAATAGTTCCTTTCTTAAAGAAAATCCAAGAAAAGAAAAAAAGACTATAAAAAGAAGTAGATAAAATAAGTGTTCCTATTGATGAAGATGTGCAACTTAAATTTGCAAAAATTTTTTTATCAAGCTATGTAGGTTTTGATTTTTGAAAAAAAGGTCTTGTTGAAAACAAGTGAACACCCATTTACTTTTAAACTTAAATAAAAAAATGATGTAAGACTTACAACAAAAGAATAAAAAAAGATAGCCCCTATGTCTACTGTATTTTCAATAATCCACGAATCAGGACATGGTATCTATGAACAACAAACAGGAGATGAATTAATAGATACTTTACTTGGTACAGGTGGAAGTATGGGACTTCATGAATCTCAATCAAGATTTATGGAAAAACATAGTTGGAGCAAAATAAAGCTTTCTGGAAACCTTTATATAGTAAGGCAGGGGAATTTTTATCCTTTCTTAAAAAGATTTAGAATTTGAAGAATTCTATAAACAAATAAATAGAATTGAACCTGGACTTATAAGAGTTGAAGCAGACGAGTTAACATATTCTTTACATATTATGTTGAGATATGAAATAGAAAAAAATGTTAATAAATGGTGAAGTTAATATAGATGATTTACCAAAGATTTGGAATGAAAAAGTAAAGGAATATTTAGGTTTAGAACCTCAAAAAAATGATTCTGAAGGACTTATGCAAGATATACACTGGTATTGTGGATTAATTGGATATTTTCCCATCTTATGCAATAGGAAATGCCTATGCTTCACAAATATATAATGCTATGAAAAAAAGATTTTGATGTAGAAAAAGCTCTAGAAAATCAAGATTTGAAAAAGATAACTGATTGGTTAGGAGAAAAAAATTCATAAATATGGTCTGTTAAAAGATACTCCTACTATTATAAAAAGAAGTTACAGGGGAAGAATTAAATCCCTAAATACTATATTGAGTACTTAAAGGAAAAAAATATAGTAAAATATATGAAATATAAGTTGACATTTGTTTAATTTAAGTGTATTATTATAGCAACCAAAAAAAGAAAATGTTTTAAAATAGAAAAAAAGTAAAATATAAAGGAGGAAAAAAATGGGAATATTTGATGATTTAACTAAAAAAGCTGGAGACTTAGTTGATAGTGTTAAAGATGAGGCTAAAAAATTAAAGGATGAAGTGGTTACAAAAAGCTGAAGAATTAAAAAGATAAGGCTGTTGACAAAGGACAAGAGTTAAAAAGAAGGTGCTAATAGTAAAACACAAGAAATGAAAGAAGAGCAGAAAAAGAAAGCACAAGAAGTAAAAAGAAGCAGCAGAAAAGAAGGCACAAGAAATAAAAAGAAGGTGCTGATAATAAAGCACAAGAAATAAAAAGAGGCAGCAGAAAAGAAAGCACAAGAAATAAAAAGAAGGTGCTGAAGGAAAGCAGCAGAATTAAAAAGATAAAGTTGTTGGTGGAGCAGACGATCTTTTAAATAAATTTAAAAAAATAATACTATAAATTATATTAGATGGCTTATGGCTTTTAGTTGTAAGATGTTCAATAGGATTTTTGTATTTTTATATTTATAAGGAGTATTTTTCTAATAATGCTCCTTTAATTTTCAAAAAGGTGGAGGAAATAAGAATGAAAAAAATTAGTGTTAATAATTGGATTGATTTTAGGGCTTAGTGCAATGGCAGAGAATAATACAACTAAAGTAAATATTAAAAAAAGCTGAAGAAACAGTTAAGTCAGATGTAAAAAAAGATTTTGAAAAAAATAAAAGGTAAAGCAGATACAAAAAGCAGAAGCTGCTAAAGTAAATTTAAATAAAGATTTTTGAAAAACAAATACTAAAAAGTGGAGCTGCTAAAGTAGATTTGAAAAAAAGATGTTGATGGTATTGACGCTAATATAAAAAAAGATTATGAAGCAGTTAAAGATAAAGTAGTTACTAAAACAGATGCAGCTGGAATAGATGTAAAAAAATGGTTATGAAAAGGTAAAAGATAAAGTTGTTGATAAATTAGAAGCTGTAAAAAGATGATGTAAAAGCAGATTATGAAGCAGCAAAGACAGATGTAAAAAAAGGTTATGAAAAAGTAAAAGATAAAGTAGAAGGAAAAGCAGATGTAGCTGGAGCCGATGTAAAAACAGATTATGAAGCAGCAAAAAAATAAGATAGATACAAAAAGCAGATGCAGCTAAGGCAGACATAAAAAAAGATTATGAAAAAGTAAAAGATAAAGTAGAAGGAAAAACAGAAGCAGCTGGAGCCGATGTAAAAACAGATTATGAAGCAGCAAAGAATAAGATAGATACAAAAAGCAGATGCAGCTGGAACAGATATTAAAAAAAGATTACGAAAAAGTAAAAGATAAAGTAGAAGGAAAGACAGATGCAGCTAAAAACAGATGTAAAAAGCAGATTATGAAGCAGCAAAGAATAAGATAGATACAAAAAGCAGATGCAGCTAAAGCAGATATTAAAAAAAGATTATGAAAAAAAGTAAAAGATAAAGTAGAAGGAAAGACAGATGCAGCTGGAACAGATGTAAAAGCAGATTATGAAGCAGCAAAGAATAAGATAGATACAAAAAAGCAGATGCAGCTAAAGCAGATATTAAAAAGATTATGAAAAAGTAAAAAGATAAAGTAGAAGGAAAGACAGATGCAGCTGGAACAGATGTAAAAAGCAGATTATGAAGCAGCAAAAGAATAAGATAGATACAAAAAGCAGATGCAGCTGGAACAGATATTAAAAAAAGATTACGAAAAAGTAAAAGATAAAATAGAAGGAAAGACAGATGCAGCTAAAACAGATATAAAAGCAGATTATGAAGCAGCAAAGAATAAGATAGATACAAAAAGCAGATGCAGCTGGAACAGATATTAAAAAAAGATTACGAAAAAGTAAAAGATAAAGTAGAAGGAAAAGACAGATGCAGCTAAAAACAGATATAAAAAGCAGATTATGAAGCAGCAAAAAAATAAGATAGATACAAAAAGCTGGAGAAACAAAAAAACTAAAAATAGAAGCAACAAAAAGAAAAGAAAGCTACTGCAGTTAAGAAACCAGTAAAAAAATCAGTAAAAAAAGGAAAACATGTAAATAATGCTGCTAGACCAGTTGTTGTAGAAAAAAATTGTACAACCAGTTATAATTGAAGTGCAAGAAGTTAAAAAAATAAAACTAAATCAGCTGTAAAAAAACAGATGCAGCAAAAAGTTGAAGAAGCAGCAAAATAAATTTAATTAAAATTTAAATAAATTCACTTAGAGGCTGTTGTAATTCATAAAAAAAGTAAAAAAATAGTTTGTAACTCACTTATTTTTTTACTTTTAAGATTGAAATTTTTAAATTTGCAACAGTCTCCTTTTTTTATTTTTCAAATACAATTTTTGTTTTTGAGTTCATATAGTTTTTAAAAAAATAATTTGACAACTAAAGACTTTTAATATAATATATAACTAATCAAGTTAACTATTATTTGATGTATTTTTTAAAAAGAAAAGGGGGAGGAAGAATGGAATTACAATTACATACAGGAGACATAGGGAACTACTTAAAAAGACCACGATATAAAAACCTTCCTACCAAAGGATGAAAAATATTTCAATATTTATTAGATAATCATGTACATCCAACAGTGGATACAATATATAAGGCACTTTTGTCCAGAGATACCAACTTTATCAAAAAAACAACTGTCTACAATACATTAAATTTATTTGTAGAAAAAAAAGTTGGTTCAAGTTATAGTAATAGAAGAAAAATGAAACAAGATATGATTTAATAACTCATACTCATGGACATTTTAAATGTAATTGCTGTGGAGCACTATTTGATGTTGAATTAAATATTGATTACAGTATGAGTCTCAGAACTAGCAGACTGTGAAATTGATGAAAAACATATTTACTTTTAAAGGTTTATGTAAAAACTGCAAAAGGAAAACAAAAATTAAAAATTTATTAATTTTTAATTTACCTGTTGACACTATATTAAAAAAATATGTTAAAATACCAAAGTCTTAGAAAGCAGAATACAGGAAAAAAACTCGCATACCATATTAAATTATGGGAGGATCATTAAGGATACCGTTAAAGAGTGGACTTGTTTTTTTGATAAATAGTTTACACTTTGATGTAGATTGTGAAGGAGTTAAAATCAAAAGATTTCTTCGTTTAGTTGAGTAGAATTGTATGAGCTATATAAGATTAGAAAATACAATTTAATAGGAGGAATGCAGATGAGAGTACAAGTAATTTTAGAATGTACAGAAACAAAGTTAAGACACTATACTACAACAAAAAATAAAAAGACTCATCCAGAAAGATTGGAAATGATGAAATACAATCCAGTATTGAAGAAACATACTTTGTATAAAGAAACAAAGAAGTAGGATGAAAATTTAAGTAACAACACATGCAGGTCAATGGCTCAATTGGTAGAGCATCGGTCTCCAAAACCGAGGGTTGGGGGTTCGAGTCCCTCTTGACCTGCCACTTTTTTATGAAAGGAGATAGAGATATTTATGAATTTATTTCAAAAGGTTAAAATGGAATACTCAAAAGTTGAATGGCCTTCAAAAACAGAAGTAATACATTCTACTATATGGGTTATAACAATGACTGTTATAGTATCTGTCTACCTTGGTGTGTTTGATATTCTTGCAGTAAAGGCTTTAAACGCCTTGGAGGCATTAATATGAGTATAGAAAATGTAAGAAAATGGTTTATGATTCATACTTACTCTGGATATGAAAAAAAGTAAAAACAGACCTTGAACAAAAGGTTGGGACATTACAATTAAGAGATGTCGTTACTAATATATTAGTTCCAGAAGAAGAAACAACTGAAATCGTTAGGGGAAAACCTAAAAAGATATACAGAAAACTTTTTCCTGCATATGTCATGCTTGAAATGGAAGCTACAAGAGAAGAAAATGAAAATGGAATAAGCTATAAAGTAGATCCTGATGTGTGGTATATAATAAGAAACACAAATGGAGTTACTGGTTTCGTAGGAGTAGGTTCAGACCCAATTCCTATGGAAGATGACGAAGTAAAAAATATATTCAATATTATAGGTATGGATACATCAAAAGAAACTATAAAGCTTGACTTTGCTGAAGGGGACTTTGTTAAAATCTTAAAAAGGTTCTTTTATTGACCAAGAAGGACAAGTCGCTGAAATTGATTATGAACATGGCAGAGTTAAAGTAATGGTTGATATTTTTGGAAGAATGACACCAGTTGAAATAGAAGTAGATGGTGTTTTAAAGGTGTAGTACACACAATCTTATGGAGGTGTAATTTAAAAAAATGGCAAAAGAAGTAATTCAAATAATAAAACTACAATTACCAGCAGGTAAGGCAAAACCCTGCTCCACCAGTTGGACCAGCATTAGGACAACACGGTGTAAATATAATGGAATTTTTGTAAAGCATTCAACGCTAAAACTCAAGATAAAGCTGGATGGATAATCCCTGTGGAAATTTCTGTTTATAGTGACAGATCATTCACATTTATATTAAAAAAACTCCACCTGCATCTGACTTATTAAAGAAAGCTGCTGGAATATCATCAGGAGCAAAAAAACTCTAAAAAAAAGAAGTTGCAGGAAAAAAATTACAACTGCAAAAGTTAAGAGAATTAGCTGAAACTAAAAATGCCTGACTTAAACGCTTCATCTGTAGAAACAGCTATGAAGATAATTGCAGGATCAGCAAGATCAATGGGAATAAAAAAATCGAAGACTAATTGCTTTTATAATTTAGTGGTAGAGTTTAACCTCGTTAAGCCACAAAGGGAGGAAATGTAATAATGGCAAAACATAGAGGAAAAAAATATTTAGAAGTAGCTAAATTAGTTGAAACAGGAAAACTTTATGACATAAGAGAAGCTCTTGAATTAGTTCAAAAAAACAAGAACTGCAAAATTTACAGAAACTGTTGAAGTAGCATTAAGACTTGGAGTAGACCCAAGACATGCTGATCAACAAATCAGAGGTACAGTCGTATTACCTCACGGAACAGGAAAAACTGTTAAAATACTAGCAATCACTTCAGGTGAAAATATAGAAAAAGCACTAGCTGCAGGAGCAGACTATGCTGGAGCAGAAGAATACATCAACCAAATTCAACAAGGTTGGTTAGACTTCGATTTAGTAATCGCTACTCCAGACATGATGCCTAAAATCGGAAGATTAGGGAAAATATTAGGGACTAAAGGATTAATGCCTAACCCTAAATCAGGAACAGTAACTCCTGATATCGCAGCAGCAGTATCTGAATTCAAAAAAGGTAAACTTGCATTCAGAGTAGACAAATTAGGATCTATCCATGCTCCAATAGGAAAAGTTGATTTCGATTTAGATAAAATTGAAGAAAACTTCAAAGCATTTATGGATCAAATCATCAGATTAAAACCAGCTACATCTAAAGGACAATACTTAAGAACAGTAGCAGTATCATTAACTATGGGACCAGGAGTAAAAATGGATCCTGCTATAGTTGCTAAAATCGTTGGATAATTAAATTGAATATAAATCCAAACCAAAAGACCGTAGGGGAGATAATCCTTAAATAACCTACTGAGGTTGGAAGTTAGATATACTAACCTCAACACTCAACCCCTGTCTTTTGTATAGGGGTATATTTTTTTAAAAAAAGAGGAGGTGAATCAATATGGCAACTCAAGTTAAGAAAGAACTTGTAGCAGAATTAGTTGAAAAAAATTAAAAAGCTCAATCAGTTGTTTTTTTGTTGATTATCAAGGTATTAAGGTTAATGAAGAAACTTCATTAAGAAAAACAAATGAGAGAAAATGGAGCTGAATATTTAGTAGCTAAAAACAGACTATTTAAAATAGCTCTTAAAGAATCTGGAGTTGAAGATAACTTTGACGAAATATTAGAAGGAACTACAGCATCTGCATTTGGATATAACGATCCAGTAGCACCTGCAAAAAGCAGTATTCGATTTAGCTAAAACTAAAGCAAAAGCTAAAACAAGATGTATTTAAAATTAAAGGTGGTTACTTAACAGGTAAAAAAAGTTAGCGTTCAAGAAGTTGAAGCATTAGCTAAATTACCTTCAAGAGAACAATTACTATCTATGTTATTGAACTCAATGTTAGGACTCAATCAGAAAAACTTGCTTATGCAACTGTAGCAATAGCAGACAAAAAAAGAAGGATCTGCTGAATAAGAAAAATTTGAAAAAAATTATAATTGATGAAATTTAAGGAGGAAAATAATAATGGCATTCAATAAAGAACAATTTATAGCTGATTTAGAAGCTATGACAGTATTAGAATTAAAAAGAATTAGTATCTGCATTAGAAGAACACTTTTGAGTAACTGCTGCTGCACCTGTAGCTGTAGCTGCTGCTGGACCAGTTGAAGCTGCTGAAGAAAAAAACTGAATTTGATATCGTATTAAAGAACGCAGGTGGAAACAAAATAGCTGTAATTAAAGAAGTTAGAGCTATCACTGGTTTAGGATTAAAAAGAAGCTAAAGACTTAGTTGATAACGGTGGAGTAATCAAAGAAGCTGCACCAAAAAGAAGAAGCTGAAGCTATAAAAAGAAAAAAATTAACTGCAGCTGGAGCAGAAGTAGAAGTAAAAATAGTTAATATTTATCTTTTGATAAAAAAATAATAGGCACTCTTGGAATTTTAGAGTGCCTTTTTGCCAACTTTACAGTTTAGATAGTTAATCTTTTGAAGTAAATGAGCCTTTTTTTCTTACAAAAGACTAACTATACCAAGCAATTTCGACAGGTATAAAGCAAATAAGTGAGTTACATTCTAAATTTTAGATAAAAAAATCAAATAGGATGAGTCGAGTAATTCTCGAGTGTCTGAAGCCAACTTGTTGGCGAGTTTTCCGAAATTACAGCGAATTCTTGATTTTTTTATCGTTAAGAAATTTAGCTAGTAACGAACTATTAGCTTATACTTATATTTTTTTAAGGAGAGTGAAACGTGCAAAAACTCATTGAAAGACTTGATTTTGGAAAAAAATAAAACCCTAGAGGATCAATGCCTCATTTTTCTTGAATTCCAATTAAATTCTTATGAAGATTTTTTTACAAACAAATATGTCCCCAAATAAAAAGGGAAGATAAAGGATTTGAATTGGCATTTAAAGAAGTGTTCCCAATAGAATCTTCAAATGGAGATGTAAGGCTAGAATACATAGGATATGAGTTACATGAAGCAGAAGCTCCATTGAATGACGAGCTAGAATGCAAAAAGAAGAGGAAAAACATATTCTAATTCATTGAAAGTTAGATTGAGACTAATCAATAAAAAAAGATGGGAAATGAGATTCAAGAATCTTTAGTTTATTTTGGAGAAGTTCCTAAAATGACAGAAAGAGCTACATTTATTATAAATGGAGCAGAAAAGAGTTGTTGTATCACAATTACATAGATCACCAGGAGTTTCTTTTTAGTAAAGAAGTAAATACTCAAACAGGTAAGGACTTATTTTTCAGGAAAAATAATTCCATACAAAGGGACTTAGTTAGAATTTCGAAACGGATAAAAATGACTTTTTAAGTGTAAAAATAGATAGAAAGAAAAAAAGTTTTAGCAACTGTATTTTTTTAAAAGCAGTAGATTTCTTTTAAAGATAACAAAGAAATCATAGAACATTTCTTAGAAGCTAAAGAATTAAACTTAAAGTCATTATATAAGAAATATGCAAAAAGAACCTGAAGAATTATTAAATGTTTTAAAACAAGAACTAGAAGGTTCGTTAGTTAAAGAAGATATTTTAGATGAGGAAACAGGGGAATTTATAGCAGAAACAGAAGCTACAATAACTGAAGAACTTATCAATATTTTTAATAGAAAACAAAAATAGAAACTATTTCTTATTGGTTTGTTGGACCTGAAGATAAATTACTTGCTAACACTTTAGCTAAATGATGAAACTTTAACAGAAGAACAAGCAGTTGTTGAAGTATTTAAAAAAATTAAGACCAGGAGATCAAGTAACTATTGATTCAGCTAGAAGTTTAATCAGACAAATGTTCTTTAACCCACAAAGATATGACTTAGAACCTGTGGGAAGATATAAAAATGAACAAAAAGATTGAAAACTTGATGTAGCAGATGATCAAATTTCATTAACTAAAGAAGATGTTTTAGGAACAATGAAATATGTTACTGACCTTTATAATGGTGACCAAAATGTTCATACAGACGATATTGATAATCTATCTAATAGACGTATTAGAGGGGTTGGAGAATTACTTCCTATGCAAATCAAAACAGGACTTGCTAAGATGAATAAAATGGTTAAGGAAAAAATGACTACTCAAGATATAGAAACAGTTAGTCCTCAATCATTATTAAATACTAGACCTCTAAATGCACTAATACAAGATTTCTTTGGTTCTGGACAATTATCACAATTCATAATTAATCAAATCCACTAGCTGAATTAACTCATAAGAGAAGAATATCAGCTCTAGGACCTGGAGGACTTTCAAGAGAAAGAGCAGGGTTCGAAGTAAGAGACGTTCACGATTCTCACTATGGAAGAATCTGTCCAATAGAAACACCAGAAGGACCAAACATTGGACTTATTGGATCTCTTGCAACTTATGCAAAGATTAATAAATACGGATTCATAGAAACTCCATATGTAAAAAGTAGAAAATGGAGTAGCTTTAGTTGATGATGTTCATTATCTTGCTGCAGACGAAGAAGATGGACTATTCATAGCTCAAGCCGATACAAAATTAGGTAAAGGTAATAAATTACAAGGTTTAGTAGTTTGTAGATATGGACATGAAATCGTTGAAATAGAACCTGAAAGAGTAAACTATATGGACGTTTCTCCTAAACAAGTGGTATCTGTATCAGCAGGTTTAATACCATTCTTAGAACACGATGACGCCAACAGGGCGTTAATGGGATCTAACATGCAAAGACAAGCAGTTCCTCTATTAAGACCAGAGGCTCCTTTTATAGGAACAGGGCTTGAAAGAAAGGTTGCAGTTGACTCTGGTGCAGTAGTTACAACAAAAGTAGCAGGAAAAGTTATTTATGTTGATGGTAAAAAGATAGTAATAGAAGATGCAGATAAAAAAGAACATACATATAGACTTTTAAATTATGAAAGATCTAACCAATCAATGTGTTTACATCAAACACCTTTAGTTGATTTAGGTGATGTTGTAAAAGCAGGAGATATCATTGCTGATGGACCTGCAACTAAGTCAGGAGACCTAGCTCTAGGTAGAAATATTCTTATGGGATTCATGCCTTGGGAAGGATATAACTACGAAGACGCGATCCTAATCTCTGACAGACTTAGAAAAGAAGATGTATTTACTTCTATACACATAGAAGAATATGAAATAGATGCAAGAGCTACAAAAATTAGGTGATGAAGAAATAACAAGAGAAATCCCTAATGTATCTGAAAGTGCATTAAGAAACTTAGATGAAAACGGAATAATCATGATAGGTTCAGAAGTTGGACCTGGAGATATACTTGTTGGAAAAACAGCTCCTAAGGGAGAAACTGAACCACCTGCTGAAGAAAAAAACTTTTTAAGAGCTATATTTGGTGAAAAAAAGCAAGAGATGTAAGAGATACGTCACTTACTATGCCTCATGGTTCTAAAGGAGTTGTCGTTGATATTCTTGAACTTTCAAGAGAAAATGGAGATGAACTAAAAGCAGGAGTAAACAAATCTATTAGAGTTCTAGTTGCTGAAAAACGTAAGATAACTGTAGGGGATAAAATGTCAGGAAGACATGGAAACAAAGGGGTTGTTTCAAGAGTATTACCTGCAGAAGATATGCCATTCTTAGAAGATGGAACACACTTAGACGTTGTATTAAACCCTCTAGGGGTACCATCTCGTATGAACATAGGACAAGTACTAGAAGTACACTTAGGTATGGCAATGAGAACTTTAAATGGTGGAACTTGCATATCTACACCAGTATTTGATGGAGCAACAGAAGAGCAAGTTAAAGATTATCTTGAAAAACAAGGATTCCCAAGAACAGGAAAAGTAACATTATACGATGGAAGAACTGGAGAAAAATTCGATAACAAAGTTACAGTTGGAATCATGTATATGTTAAAATTACACCACCTTGTTGAAGACAAAATGCATGCGAGAGCAATAGGACCTTATTCGTTAGTAACACAACAACCTCTTGGAGGTAAGGCACAATTTGGTGGACAAAGACTTGGGGAAATGGAAGTTTGGGCTTTAGAAGCATATGGAGCATCAAATATACTTCAAGAAATGTTAACAGTTAAATCAGACGATATTACAGGAAGAACTAAAACTTATGAAGCAATAATTAAAGGTGAAGCTATGCCTGAATCTGATTTACCAGAATCATTCAAGGTTCTATTAAAAGAGTTCCAAGCATTGGCACTTGATATAGAATTATGTGATGATGAAGATAATGTTATAAATGTTGATGAAGAAGTTGAAGTTGAAGAAACTCCAACAGAATATTCACCACAATATGAAATAGATACATTTGGACTTCATGAAATAGATGAAGATGCTGAAGAAGATGTTGAAGATTTAGAATAGTTAAGATGTTTCATTAAGGAGGATATGTATTTAATGGGAATAAGAAGTTTTGATAAAAATTAGAATAAAAATTAGCCTCCCTGAAAAAAATATTAGAATGGTCTCATGGAGAAGTAACAAAAACCTGAGACTATAAATTATAGAACTTTAAATCCTGAAAAAGATGGATTGTTTTTGTGAAGTAATATTTTGAGCCAACAAAGGATTGGGAATGCTCTTGTGGAAAAATATAAGAGAATGAGATATAAAAGGCCTAGTTTGTGAAAAAGTGTGGAGTTGAAGTAACAAGAGCTAAGGTTAGAAGAGAAAGAATGGGACATATAACTCTAGCTTCTCCTGTATCTCATATTTGGTATTCTAAAGGAAGTCCAAATAAGATGTCTTTAATTATTGGTATTTCTTCTAAAGAATTGGAATCAATTTTATATTTTTGCAAGATATATAGTAACTTCAAGTGAAGAAGATTCTATAAAAGTTGGAAAAATATTAACTGAAAAAGAATATAAATTATTAAAAGCAAACATACCCAAATAAGTTTGAAGCTTTATATGGGAGCTGATGGAATTTTTTAAAAACTTTTTAACAGCTATTGATTTAGAAGCTTTTAAGAGATGAGCTAGAAAATGAATTAATAGATGTAAATTCTGCTCAAAAAGAGAAAGAAATTAGTAAAGAGATTAAAAAAATAGTTAGAGATTTCATTTCATCAGGAAATAGACCTGAATGGATGATACTTACAAATGTTCCAGTAATTCCAGCTGAACTAAGACCAATGGTTCAACTTGATGGAGGAAGATTTGCAACATCTGACTTAAAACGATTTATACAGAAGAGTAATAAACAGAAATAACAGACTTAAAAAAATTATTAGAAATAAAAGGCTCCAGAAATTGTTGTAAAGAATGAAAAAAAGAATGTTACAAGAAGCTGTGGACGCTCTTATAGATAATGGTAGAAGAGGTAAACCAGTAGTTGCTCAAAATAATAGAGAATTAAAATCTTTATCTGATATGTTAAAAGGAAAACAAGGAAGATTCAGACAAAACTTACTAGGAAAAAGAGTTGACTACTCAGCGAGATCGGTTATCGTTGTTGGACCATCTTTAAAGATGAACCAATGTGGTATACCTAAGAAAATGGCTCTTGAATTATATAAACCATTTATAATGAGAGAGTTAGTGAGAAGAGAGTTAGCTAACAATATAAAAATGGCTAAAAAATTAGTTGAAGAATCTGACGATAAAGTATGGGCAGTAATAGAAGATGTTATAGCAGATCACCCTGTTCTACTAAACAGAGCCCCTACACTACACAGGTTATCAATACAAGCTTTCCAACCTGTATTGATAGAAGGTAAAGCTATAAGATTACATCCTCTAGTTTGTTCAGCATTCAACGCTGACTTTGACGGAGACCAAATGGCTGTACACTTAACTTTATCTCCTGAATCAATGATGGAAGCAAAACTTTTAATGTTTGCTCCTAATAATATCATTTCACCATCAAGTGGAGAACCTATAGCTGTTCCTTCACAAGATATGGTTATGGGATGTTTCTATATGACTAAAGATAGAGATGGAGAAAAAGGAGAAGGAAAATTCTTCTCAAATCTTGATCAAGTTATAACAGCATACCAAAATGATAAAAGTAGGAACTCATGCTAAGATAAAGGTTAGAATTAATGGAAAAATTAGTTGATACAACTCCAGGAAGAGTTTTTATTCAATGAAATTTTACCTGAAGTAGATAGAGACTACAGTAAAACTTATGGTAAAAAAACAAATAAAAAGCCTTAATAAAATCTTTTATATGAAGCACATGGATTTACAGAAACAGCTGAACTTATAAACAGAGTTAAAAACTTTGGATATCACTATGGTACTTTTTGCTGGAGTTTCAGTTGGAGTTGAAGACTTAGTAATTCCACCACAAAAGAAAGATTTACTAAAGCAAGCAGATGATGAAGTTGCTCAAATAGAAAAAGATTATAAGTCTGGAAAAATTATAAATGAAGAAAGATATAGAAAGACAATAGAAGTTTGGTCAAGAACTACTCAAGCTGTTACTGATGCAATGATGGATAACTTGGATGAATTCAACCCAGTTTACATGATGGCGACTTCAGGAGCCAGAGGTAATACTAACCAAATGAGACAGTTAGCAGGAATGCGTGGAAACATGGCAGATACACAAGGTAGAACAATAGAAGCTCCTATCAAAGCTAACTTTAGAGAAGGACTAACAGTATTGGAATTCTTTATGTCTTCACACGGAGCGAGAAAAGGACTTGCCGATACAGCTCTAAGAACCGCCGATTCAGGATACTTAACAAGAAGACTTGTTGATATTTCTCATGAAGTTATAGTTAATGAAGAAGATTGCCATACTCATGAAGGAATAGAAGTTGAAGCACTAGTAGATGCTGCTGGTAAAGTAATAGAAGAATTAAAAAGAAAGAATAAAATGGTAGAGTTTTAGCAGAAGATCTAGTTCATAATGGAAAGACAATTGCTAAAAAGGAACACTATGATTCATAAAGACTTACTTAAAAAGATAGAAGATTTAGGAATTAAGAAAGTAAAAATCAGATCTCCTTTAACTTGTGCTTTAGAAAAAGGAGTTTGTCAAAAATGTTATGGTATGGACTTATCAAACTACAATGAAATCTTACTAGGAGAAGCTGTTGGAGTAGTTGCTGCTCAATCAATAGGGGAACCTGGTACTCAGCTTACAATGAGAACCTTCCATACAGGAGGGGTTGCAGGAGCTGCAACAGTAGTAAACTCTAAAAAAGCTGAAAATGATGGAAAAGTTTCATTCAGAGATATTAAAACTATTGAAATCAACGGTGAAGAAGTAGTAGTAAGCCAAGGGGGAAAAATTATAATTGCTGACAACGAACATGAAGTTGATTCAGGATCAGTAATAAAAGTTAAAGAAGGACAAGATGTAAAAGAAGGAGATATCCTTGTTACATTCGACCCTTACCATATCCCTATAATTTCATCTCATGATGGTAAAGTTCAATATAGACACTTTACTCCTAAAAATATAAGAGATGAGAAAGTATGATGTACATGAATATCTAGTTGTAAGATCAGTTGATAGCACTGACTCTGGAAACCAAGAGTACATATACTTGATAAGAAAAATGAAAAAAATTAGCTACTTATAATATACCTTATGGAGCATACATGATGGTAAGAGATGGAGCTAAAGTTAAAAAAGGTGACATCATAGCTAAGATTATCAAATTAGGAGAAGGTACTAAAGACATTACTGGAGGTCTACCAAGAGTACAAGAACTATTTGAAGCTAGAAATCCAAAAGGTAAGGCTATACTTTCTGAAATAGATGGAAGAATAGAAATATTACCAGCTAAGAAGAAACAAATGCGTGTTATTAACGTTAGATCTTTAACAAATCCTGATGATTTCAAAGAATATTTAATTCCAATGGGAGAACGTTTAGTTGTTACTGACGGATTAAAGATAAAAGCAGGAGATAAGATTACAGAAGGAGCTATATCTCCTTATGACATATTGAACATCAAAAGGACTAGTTGCTGCGGAACAATTTATACTAGAATCTGTGCAACAAGTTTATAGAGAACAAGATGTTACAGTTAATGATAAACACATAGAAATTATTGTTAAAACAAATGTTTAGAAAAGTTAGAATAGTTGATTCAGGAGCTTCTATATCTTGAAGATGAAGTTATTGAAAAGAGAATAGTAGATCTTGAAAATAAAAAAATTGGCTGAAGAAGGAAAAGCACTTATTAAATATGAGCCAGTTATACAAGGTATTACAAAAGCCGCTGTAAATACTGGAAGCTTTATATCTGCTGCTTCATTCCAAGAAACAACAAAAGTTCTATCTAATGCTGCAATTGAAGGAAAAAGTTGACTACCTAGAAGGATTAAAAAGAAAAACGTAATCTTAGGTAAGAAAAATTCCAGCAGGAACAGGATTTAACAAATACAAAGCTATAAAAAGTAAAAATATAGCAGTGATGAAGAAAAAAATCAGAAGAGGAATAAAAACTAAAGTTTTCCTTGAAAATAGTATGCTCTAGTCTATAGACTATAAAAAGACTGTCTGATAGCTATTAGTGTCTCGAAAGCTCCACAAAGGCTTTCTCAACAATAATGGACATCGCAACAGTCTTACATAAGATTTGAATAAATCTTTCAAGGAAAAACTAAATATAAGGGAAGGTAGGTAGTTATATGAGAAGTATGACAGGATATTCCAAATTAAATTATGAAGATGAAAAATTATATAATTAGTATGGAAATTAAAAAGTGTAAATAATAAAAATTTGACTACAAAAGTCAAACTTCCATATAACTTAAACCTTCTTGAAAAATTATATAAGAGCTGAAATTGCCTCATTTATAAGTAGAGGTTCTATTGACTTTAGAATCGAGTTTGAAGATAAAAATGAAAAATCTTAAAAGTTTAAAAATATGATGAAGATTTAGCAAAGTCTTGTATGCAAATTTTAAATAAAATGGAAGAAGATTTTAATGAAAAATTTTTCAAATAAATTAGATTTTTTTAGTTAGAAATTTTTGGAGTTATCTCACAAAAAGATTTAGATACTGATGAAGAAAAAAATATAAAGAAATCATAAGTTTAAAGCTTAGAGAATTGCTTCAAGATTTTGTAAAAAAACTAAGGTTGAAGAAGGAAATAGATTGAGAAGCTTTTTTTAAAGAGCAATTAAATATTCTAAAATCAAAAGTGGAAGAAGTTAAGAAATTAAAGCCACAGGTTGTAGAAAATTACAGAGAAAGATTATTAGCTAATGTAAACTCTGTAAAAGCTGACATAGATTTCAAAGAAGAAGACATCTTAAAAAGAAATCTTATTATTTAGTGATAGAGTGGATATAACTGAAGAAGTTTCAAGATTAGAAAGCCATTTTTAAAACAATTAGAATATGAATTTAATGCAGATAAAGACTCTCAAGGAAAGAAAAATTGAATTTATCTTTCAAGAAATATTTAGAGAATTTAATACTATGGGTGTAAAAATCTAATATGTATGAAATATCTAAATTGGTTGTTGAAGGAAAAAAATGAATTAGAAAAAAATGAGAGAACAAATAATGAATATAGAGTAGTATTTGAAAAACAGCTCGAGACTGAGTATATTTTTCATAATATTAAATGACTACTTGCCAGCCATTAGTGTTTCGAGAGCTCCACAAAGGCTCTCTCAACAATAATGGACGTCATAACAAATGTATTAAAATAATGATAACTGAAAAAATAATTGAGTTACGATTGTAGATTTTAGATAAAAAAATCAAATAGAATGAGCCGAGCAAATTCAGGAGTGTTTGAGTGCAACGAGTTTCCTGATTTGCAGCGAATTCTTGATTTTTTATCGTTAAGAAATCTACTTAGTAACGAAATATTTTTTTCAGTGAATATGTGGAGGTATTATGTCTTTAGGAGCTTTGTATGTTGTTTCTGATCCTAGTGGAGCAGGGAAATCAACAGTTTGTAAATTGGTAAGAGAAAGGCTTGGAATAAATTTATCTATATCTGCCACAAGTAGAAAGCCTAGAAATGGTGAACAAGAAGGAGTTGACTATTTCTTTTATAACAGCTGAAGAGTTTGAAAGAAAAAAATAAAAAAATGGTGATTTCCTTTGAATATGCAAATGTACATGGAAATTATTATGGAACTTTAAAATCTGAAGTTGAAGAAAGGCTTCAAAGAGGAGAAAAAGTATTACTAGAAATAGATGTTCAAGGAGGAGTACAAGTAAAGGAAAAATTCCCTGAAGCTAATTTAGTATTCTTTAAAACTCCAACAAAAGAAGAATTAGAAAAAAAGATTAAGAGGAAGAAACACAGATAGTGAAGAGGTTATACAAGCAAGACTTAAAAACTCATTAAAAAGAACTTGAATATGAAAATAAATATGACACTGTCATAATAAATAATGAAATTGAACAAGCTTTGTAATGATTTAATAAGTATAATTGAAAATGGAGTGAGATAAATGAAAAAGGAAATCACTTATGATGAATTATTAAGTAAAAATACCAAATAAATATGTTCTTACAATAGTTTGTGGAGAAAGAGCTAGAGAAAGAGCAAAAAGAAAGAATGGAAAGAAATGGAGAACCTTTACCACTTACAAAATATGACAAGAAAGATACTGAAATGAAAAAAAGTATTTAAAGAAATATTAGCTGGAAAGGTTGGCTATGGTAAAGACGAATAAATTTATAGCTTTTTATTTTTAGTTTTTTTCTTGAGCATATTTTTTAATTTCTTGTGGTAAAAAAAGTAGAAAAAAAATAGAAGAATCTAAATTTTCTATTTGGAACATACATAAAAAAATAGTAGTGTATAGTGATAATAAAGAAAAAAAGCTATGAATTCTATAGAAAAAGCTTTTTAATGAAATTCAAAGGATAGATGAAAAAAATACAATAGTAAAATGGAAGGTAGTTTGATATATAAGCTGAATACTACTGATAATAAAAAGTATTAAATTAGATGCAGAAGGTTTAGAATTATTTAAAGGTGTAAAAAAAGCCTATGAACTATCAGAACATAAGTATGATGTCACTATAGCACCCCTTTTAGAATTATGGGGCTTCACAGAAGAAGCTATGGAACTTCCAAATTTAAAACTTCCAACAAAGGAAGAGATTGAGTATACTAAAACTTTTTGTAGATTTTTTTCTAAAGTTCATATTTCTGAAGATGGAACTCTAACTTTAGAAAGTCCAGTAAAAGAAATAGATACAGGTTCTTTCTTAAAAAGGGTATGCTATTTATAGAGCAAAAAGAGGTTTTAAAAGCTGATGGTATAGACAGTGCTTTTTATAACTTCAATCTCAAGTATGGATTTAATAGGAACAAAACCAGAAGGAAAACCTTGGAAAATAGGTTTACAAAATCCTGAAAATCCAAGTGAAATATTAGGAATTGTACCTTTAAAAAAATAGAGCTATGGGAGTTTCTGGAGATTATCAAACTTATGTTGAAATAGATGGAAAGATGTATCATCATATCTTAGACAAGGATACAGGTTATCCAGTAGAAGATAAAAAAATGGTAGTAGTTTTATGTGATAATGCTTTTTGAAGCAGATTTACTATCAACAACTTTCTTTTTAATGCCAATAGATAAGGCAATAGACTATGTAAATAGCAGAGATGACTTGGAAATTTTAATAGTTGACAAGGATATGAATATCATCACAAGTAAAAAAATTTTTGAGTATGAAGAAGTAAAAAAATAAAATAAAAAAACTTGTAAATATATCAAAATTAAAAATATAATATTAAGGTATTAAATAAAAAAATAATGGAGGGAAAAGAAATGGATTTATTAACACAAGTTATGTATCTTGGTTTAGTTGTTGGGATATTGTCTTTACTTGCAGCATTTCTATTATGCAAAAAAAGTAGAACATTATCAAATAAACATACCAAAGGTAGAAGAAATAACATCAGCAATAAGAGAAGGGGCTATGGCATTTTTTTGACAGCTGAATATAAAAATTCTTATTGTTTTCGTAGTCGTAGTAGCAGCTGCTTTTAGGAATCTTTTATAAGTGACTCTACAGCAGGAGCATTCGTATTAGGAGCTATAACATCAGCTATAGCTGGGTAATGCAGGAATGAGAATTGCTACTAAAGCAAACGGAAGAACAGCAATAGCTGCTAAAGAAGGAGGACTTGCAAAAAGCACTTGACGTTGCATTCTCTGGAGGAGCAGTTATGGGACTTACAGTTGTTGGTTTAGGAATGTTTATGCTTTTCTTTAATCCTATTACTTACACAAAAAAAATTTGAAATTAGTGTAAATGATGTAACAGGATTTGGAATGGGAGCTTCTTCAATAGCATTATTTGCAAGAGTTGGAGGAGGAATCTATACTAAAGCAGCAGACGTTGGGGCAGACTTAGTTGGTAAAGTTGAAGCAGGAATACCTGAAGATGACCCCTAGAAACCCAGCTACTATAGCAGATAACGTTGGAGATAACGTTGGGGACGTTGCAGGAATGGGAGCAGACTTATTTGAATCTTATGTTGGTTCAATAATCGCTACTATAACTTTAGCTTACTTATTACCAGTTGCAGATAAAACTCCTTATATTGCAGCACCTTTATTAATATCAGCTTTTGGTATCGTTGCTTCAATAATAGCTACTTTAACAGTTAAAACTGATGATGGAAGTAAAGTGCATGCAAAACTTGAAATGGGAACAAGAATAGCAGGATTATTAACTATAATAGCTTCTTTTGGAATTATCAAATATCTTGGATTAGATATGGGAATATTCTATGCAATAGTTGCAGGATTAGCTGCAGGACTTATAATAGCTTACTTCACAGGAATCTATACTGATACTGGAAGAAGAGCAGTAAACAGAGTATCTGATGCAGCAGGAACAGGAGCAGCTACAGCAATAATTGAAGGTTTAGCAATAGGGAATGGAATCAACAGTTGCACCTTTAATAGTTATAGCAATAGCAATCATAGTTTCTTTCAAAAACAGGTGGACTATATGGAATTTCAATAGCAGCAGTTGGAATGCTTGCAACAACAGGAATGGTTGTAGCAGTTGACGCTTACTGACCAGTTGCAGACAACGCTGGAGGAATTGCTGAAATGTCTGAATTACCTCATGAAGTAAGAGAAACTACTGATAAACTAGATGCAGTTGGAAACTCAACAGCAGCAGTTGGTAAAGGATTCGCAATAGGATCAGCAGCTTTTAACAGCTCTATCTCTATTCGCAGCATATAAAGAAGCAGTAGATAAATTAACAAGTGAACCATTAATAATAGATGTAACTGACCCAGAAGTTATAGCTGGATTATTTATAGGAGGAATGTTAACATTCTTATTCTCAGCTTTAACTATGACAGCAGTTGGTAAAGCAGCTATAGAAATGGTTGAAGAAGTTAGAAGACAATTCAGAGAATTCCCAGGAATCATGGATAGAACTCAAAAACCTGACTATAAGAGATGTGTTGAAATATCAACTCATTCATCATTAAAAACAAATGATTTTACCAGGAGTTTTAGCTATAATAGTTCCAGTTGCTATTGGATTATGGTCTGTAAAAAGCTCTTGGAGGATTACTTGCTGGGAGCTCTTGTAACAGGAGTTTTAATGGCTATAATGATGGCAAATGCTGGTGGAGCTTGGGATAATGGTAAGAAACAAATCGAAGCTGGATACAAAGGAGATAAGAAAGGTTCTGACAGACATAAGGCAGCAGTTGTTGGAGATACAGTAGGAGATCCATTCAAAGATACTTCTGAATCTTCATTAAATATCTTAATTAAATTAATGTCTATAGTATCACTTGTATTAGTTCCATTATTTGTAAGATAATAGAAATATTACAGATATAAATAACAAGGGATTGTTAAAATATTAGGCTTCTAACAATCCCTTTTTACTTGAAAAAAATTTTTAAAAAAATTTTAAAAAAATGTTTCTCAAAATGAAAAAAATATTATATAATTATAACTCAGGGCAATATAACAATCCTTAGTTATGGAGAAGAAAAAAATGAACGAATTAAAAAAAAGAGGAGTATAGGAATAGATATATTAAAAGCTATTTCTCTAATTTCAGTTATAATCTATCACTTTTTATGAATACAAGGGGACTTACATTGGAGTTATCTTGTTTTTTTGTAATTAGTGGATATTTGATAACAGAAGTTTTATACGAAAGAGATGATAGCTATTTTTAGTTTCATCAAAAGAAGGTTTAACAAAAATTTTTTTCCACCTCTGATTGCAGTTCTAACTTTTTACATACTTAGCTTTTTTTATTATTTTTTTATGATTATATAAGTGAAAAAAATTAATTTATAGTTCACTCTCAAGTTTATTTGGAGTGAGCAATCTCTATCAGATATTTACAGGAATGTCCTATTTTTGAAAGAAGTGGAGATTTATTTCCACTCTTACATACTTGGAGTTTATCGATAGAAATACAATTCTATATTTTTATTTCCATTTCTTATATATCTATTTAAAAAAATTAAAGTTAGATACAGAAAATCATAGTTGCTATAGTTATATTGTTATCTTTTTATATCAGCAGGAGTAATGTTCTATAAAGAATATATTAACTATGATATAAGTGCCATATACTATGGTACAGATACAAGAATTTTTTTCAATCTTTTATGGGATCTGCTTTCTATTTCCTATTTAAAGATAGAGATTTAGAGAATGAAAAACAAAAAGTTAAATATTATTTCCTATATGTGTTTAGGGCGTAATAGTAGTAATAACTTTATCAGTAGATTATTTATCAAAATCTAATTACTATGGCTTTTTATTTTTTTAATAAGTATCTTTAGGCTCATTTATAACAGTGACAAGTTTAAAAACAGGCTTTTTTTAGATTTTTGATAATCCAGTTGCGAATACTTTTAGCTAAATTAGGTGAACATAGCTATGTTTATTATTTATGGCAGTATCCACTTATGATATTTTTCATTAGAATTTTTTTAAATGGTCTGATATAGACTATAATTATACAGTTGGAATACAGGTAATAATTTTAATAATTTTATCAGAAATTTCATATGAATTTTTTTGATAAAGAGAAGACAGGAGTCGATAGTTTTGAGAAGAATATTTTTTTAGTTTTTATATGTGGCACTTTTTAGCATTTTTTTACCTATAAGCTCAGAAACAAATTCAGAAGAAGTTAAAAAAACAGAGCAAATGAAATTGATAAGATGGCAGTGGTAGAGAATAGTGAAAATACTTCAAAAACCAGATAATAAAAAAATAAAGATGAAGAAAAAAACACTGGCTACTAAAAGTAAATACAGCTGAACATAAAGAATTGAAAAACAGATAGTGATAAATCTTCTGCTAAGACAAATATAAAAACAGAAGAAAAATAAAACAGTAGCTAAAAAAATACAGATACTATAGAAGCTAAGGATTATACTTTTTATAGGAGATTCTGTTATGAAAATGGGAGAACCATATATCAAAGAAATCTTTAGAGATGCTAATGTTGATGCAAAGGTATCAAGACAATTTACAGATTTACCTAAAGATTTTAGAAGAATTAAAAAGGAAGTAAAAAAATTAAGAAATACAGTGGTTATACACTTAGGAACTAATGGAGTTATAAACAAGGAAGCTTTTTGAAAGTTCAATGAGAATGTTGAAAGGTAAAAAAAGTTTATATTATGAATACTGTTGTTCCTAAACCTTGGGAAAAAAATCAGTTAATAAAAGTTTAGCTGAATGGTCTCAAGAATATGACAATATAACTATAATAGATTGGCATAAATACGCTAAGGGAGAAAAAGCAATTATTCTATAAAGATGCAACTCACCCCTAAACCAGAAGGTGCAAAAAAATATGCTGAATTTATCTTCAAAAAAATATAAAAAGATAGTAATGTAAAAAGCTGTTGAAATTTAACTTGCAACAGCTTTTTTTATTTGTTATATATTAAAAAAAAAGTTTACAGTGTTAAATCCAATTGGAAGATTAAACATCAACCAGACACCAAAGAAAAATGATACTAGTTATTAAAATTATAATAGCATGAGGCATCATATATGCAATTAAATCTCCAAAACCAAATTTTTTTATTATATTTATTACAATATATTAAAACAAGTGGGAAGAAGCTCATAAGTGGAGAAATTATATTTGTAGCAGAATCTCCAAGTCTATAAGCTAGTTGAGATAATTCTGGAGAAACACCCATCTTGTATAACATAGGTAAAAAAATATTGGTGCAATCAATACATATTTACTACTCATAGAACCTATAAATAAATTTATGAAAGAGCAAAAATAGTATAAATACTATCATAAGTGGTATTCTAGTTAATCCAATTTCAGAAAGAAATTGTCCACCCTTTGGCAGCTATTATTATTCCTAGTTGAGAATAAGAGAACCAAGATATAAAAAAATAGATGAGAAGAAACATAAAACTATAAATGCTCCAAAAACCATCTAATGATTTAAATAGGTAAGTCATTAAGTCTTTATCACTTTTTATCTTCTTTGTAGCAATTCCATAAAAATATTCCAGGGATAAAGAAAAATAAGGCATATAACAGGAATTATAGCAGATAAAAAGAGGACTCCAACCTAAAAGTAAAAAGACCAGTTTTAGGATTTCTAAGAGGTGCTCCACTAGGAAGAGATAATAAAAAGAATTATTCCTATAGAAACTAAAAATCCAATACCAGCATACTTTTAAACCTTTATTTTTCATCAGCAGTTAATTCAGTAAAGTTTTTCTTCAATTTCATTGGTTTCAGTTATTTCTTCTGGAAAATATTGATTAACTTTAGGTTCAATAATCTTATCATTGATATATGCAATGATAAAAAGTTATAAAAAAATGTATAGAAAAAAACATAAAAAAACTGAATTAGCTAAAGGAGTTACTACATAGTTTGGATTGACAATACTCATTGCAGAAGTTGAAAGTCCTCCAAGAAGAGCATCAATAGAAACTAAACAAGCAGCAAAACCTGCTGAAGTTGAAGAGAATCCTAGTAAAATACCAGCTATAGGATTTCTTTTTAAGTTGTTTATATAGAATACCAGCAATAGGTATTACAAGGACATAACCTATATCTCCAGCAAAAAGAAGAGTTTACTCCTAAGAAAGCTATGAATAAACGATACATATTTTTCCTTTAATTTTTTTGCATAGATTTCTTTTAGAAAACTTGGAAATAATCCAACTTCATTTAAAAAAATTAAAGAAAAGTGAGAAGAATAAAACAACACCCTAAAGGAGCAAAGCCTATAAAGTTTGGTACAGCTTCTTCAAAAAAATCCATCTAATACCATCAGCATCAAATAAGCTTTTTTTACTGTATAAGTTTGAAGTTCAACTTGTTTAGTAGAACGATTGATAGCTTCAATCTCGACAGAAACTCCCATTTTTTGAAAAAAATTACAGATAAAAATTCCCACAATGATAGAAAAAAAATAATAAAAAAATAGTAACAGGATGTGGCAAATGATTTGATACAGCTATTACTTTTTCCCATGAAAACCTTTTCTTTCACTCATAATAGACCTCCTTTAAAGATATTAATAAATAACTATATATTTATATTATACACCTTTTTTATTTTTTTAATACATTTTTTTATATAAATATTAAAAAGAGGCTGTTGCAAAATTAAAATTTCAATACTAAAGTAAAAAAATAAGTGAGTTATGAATGGAAATTTTTATCGTTAAGAAATTTACTCAGTAACGAACTATTTTTTTACTTTTTTTGTGAATTTGCAACAGCCTCTTTTTTGAATGACTTATATAATTAAAACATTGTATTTATAACTAGCATTACTGCAGAGAAAACTCCAATAATTCCCATCAGAGGTAAGATATATTTCAACCACTTATCAAATGTTGTTCCTGCCATTTCCAGTGTTACTAGAATTAATCCAGTTGGTGTGATGAAAGACATCCAACCTTGTCCCCAGTTATATGCATTGATAACAACTTCTCTTGATAGACCAACTGTATCTGCAAGTGGGAGCCATGATAGGCATAGAAAGTACAGCAAGTCCAGAAGATGAAGGTATAAAGAAACCTAAAACAGAGAAGATTAGTAGTTGTGCAATAGCAAAAGTTCCCTTACCCATACCAGCTACAAATTCAGTTGAATAGTATAGTAAAGTATCAGAGATAAAACCATTATCCATTACTATATTGATAGAACGAGCTAGTCCTATTGTTAGAACAACTCCAACTAAATCTCCTGCTCCAGCAATAAAGGTATTGACAGCATCTTTTTCTGATAGACCAGAAAAGAACATAAGTAAAAGAGCAACTCCTAAGAATAGTGCTGACATTTCTTCGAACCACCATCCACCACGAGAAACTCCCCAAATTAAAACAGGGAATGCAGCAGCAAATATAAGTAAACAAAGTCTTCTTCTCCAAGTAAATTCTTTTTCAGAGTTAGAATCATATTCTCCTAAAAATCTTTTATGTATTTCTTCTTTATCAACATAAACATATGATTTTGTAGCATCTTTATTAACTTTTTTAGCATACCAATACATATATGCTAAAGTGATAATTGAAGCTAAAACTAAAGTTACTATTCTAAATGTTAATCCTTCTGTGAATGAAATTCCTGCAGCATTAGATGCAATAACAGTAGCAAAAGGATTTATGGTTGAGAACATGGTTCCTATAGATGAACCCATGTAGATTGCAGCAATACAAGTTAGTACATCAAATCCACTTAATAGGAAGATAGGCATAAGTATTGGATAGAAGGCAATAGTTTCTTCTGCTAAACCAAAAGTTGTTCCTCCTAAAGTTGTTAGAACAAAAACAAGAGTTACCAACAAAAATTCTTTTCCTTTAGTTCTCTTTGAAAGAGCTGCCATTCCAGCATCGAAAGCTCCTATTTTATTAATAATTCCTATAATTCCTCCAAGAATGAAAACGAAAAGCATAATATCAGTAGTATCTAAAGCACCAGTGATAGGAGCTTTTAAGAACATCTAAAAATCCTTGTGGTTTTTGCTCAATTCTTTGATAAGTTCCAGGAATAGCAATAGGTTTTTTGATTACACCTTCAGTAAATTTATCCAAACTTAATTGAATTTGAAGTCTATCTAAAACTTCTTGAGTTGCAGGCTCTGTTGTTACATTGTTCTCATGATCTGTGATGACAAATTCATTTGTACTATCATCATAAGTTAATCTTGAGAACTGACCTGATGGAACTATGTAAGTTAAAACTGCAGCTAAAACTAAAATAATAGCCAATACCGTGAATGCACTTGGGAAACCTCTTTTTTTCTTTTGTTTTTCAGACATTTTAATAGGAGTTATTGCAATTTTTATTTGCAAAGACTCCTTCACCTCCTTATACTTTTATATCTAAAAGTCATTATATATATTTTTAATGCTAAAAAAATCAACTAAAAATTTTATTAATATAACTATTTATTCTATTTTAAATCATTTGTATTGTTCAAAAAAATATAATAACTGTCTAAAAAAATTTTGGTGATATTAGAATTAATGCATTATGTATTAAGCTGAAAAATATTAATTTAAAATATATTGATATTTGTTATGGTAACTATAATATATATGTATTTTTACAAATAATAAATAAGTTATAGAATTTAGTTAAGGCAATTAAATAGTTAGGAGGTATACATATGTCAAAAGAAAAAAAGTTAAACCGTCGCTTTTTTTGTAGCTTTACTACCATTTATTTTTTTCTAATAATTTTTTTATGTTATTAGGGACTTTAGTTTATTCTTCTCCTGCTCAAATTCCATTAATTCTAGGAATTGCTATAACTTGTATCATAGGACATTTTTTTAGGTTATTCCTATGAAGAAATAGAAGATTCTATGATAGAAACAAATAAGATGGGCTTACAAGCTAATTTTTATTATGTTAATTGTAGGTTGTTTGATTGGTTCTTGGATAGTAGGTGGAGTTGTTCCAGGTATGATATATTATGGCTTAAAATTATTTACACCTAGAATATTTTTTTAATTATCTTACCTATAATGTGTGCAATAATAAGTGTATCGACAGGTAGTGCATGGACAACAGCAGGGACAATGGGAACTGCAGCTATGGGAATTGGAGTAGGAATGGGTATTCCCGCACCATTAGTTGCAGGTGCAGTTGTTAGCGGAGCCTCTTTTGGAGATAAATTATCACCTCTTTCTGACAGTACAAACCTTGCAGCTGCTACGGCTGAAGCAGGATTATTTGATCACGTAAGACATATGTTAAAGACTACTATTCCAAGTTTTTTAATAGCACTATTAATATTTGCTTTTTTAGGTAGAAATTTTGGAAGTGCTAATATAGATAACAATGCAATAGATAGTATTACTAATACAATAGCTAATAATTTTAAAATTACACCTTTAATTTTTTTATTCCACCAATTATAATAATAGTTGTGATATTTTTTTAAAAGTTCCTCCTGTTCCAGGAATGTTAATTGGGACTCTTGCAGGTGTAGGAATGTGTTTTTACCAAGGTGAAAACTTGACTACAATAATTGCAGCACTATATGAAGGACCTAGTATAGAAACAGGAAATGCTGTTGTTGATAAACTATTAAATAGAGGTGGTTTACTTTTTCATGATGGAAACTATCTCATTAGTTATGTGTGCCTTTAGCATTTGGAGGTGCTATTAAAGCAATAGGTTGTATAGACACAATAATAGAAACAGTTCTAAAGCATTTAAGAAGAAGAGGTTCTATAATCACTTCAAATGTTGTTATGTGTATTTTATGTAATTTTGCTGCTGCAGATCAATATATGTCAATAGTTATTCCAGGACAAATGTATAAAAAGGTCTATAAAAAAATTAAATTTAGCACCTGAAAATTTATCAAGAACTCTTGAAGATGCGGGAACATTAACATCAGGATTAGTTCCTTGGTCAACTTGTGGAGCTGTTTATTTAGCAACTTTAGGAGTAAGTGCTTTTTCAATATGGAAGATACCATATTTTTAGGTTTAGTAAACCCAATAGTAGCTATAGTTTATGCATATTTGCTAATTTTTCTTAAATCCCACTTGATAAATCAAAACCTATAAAAGATAGATTGACAGATGAGGATTTAAAAGACTTATAAAAAAATATTTAATATCTCCAAGAGAATAATGAATAAATATAGATAATTGTAGTATGAGCTGTTGCAAAATTTAAAATTTTAATCTAAAGTAAAAAAATAGCGAGTTACGAATGGAAATTTTAGATAAAAAAATCAAATAGAATGAGCGAGCAAATTCAGAGTGTTTGAGCATAGCGATTTGCAGCGAATTCTTGATTTTTTATCGTTAAGAAAATTTACTCAGTAACGAACTATTTTTTTACTTTTTTTATTTGCAACAGCCCATTTTTTTCTTTTTGAAAATCAATTATTTAGTTTTTAAAATTTTATTCTTCAGTTTTTTTCTCTTTTTTTAATTGAGCCATTACTATTGGTGATAATAATGAGAAAAAGAGTTAAGAATAATAGAACTTTTGAAACTGTACTTTGGAATAGTATAGAATAATTATTATGGTTTAAGATAAGTGATCTTCTAAGTCCTGATTCACCTATTGGTCCTAATATTAAAGCTAAAACTATTGAAGCAGAGTTAAGTTCAAATTTTTTTGAACGAAAGTATCCAATTATACCAAAGACAAAACATTACCCATACGTCAGCCATTTGGTTGTTAATAGCATAAGAACCTATTACACTTAGTGCAAATATAAGAGGTATTAAGTAACTATCTGAAACTCTTGATACTTTTGCAAATAATTTAGAACCGAAAAAGTCCTAAGATAAGCATGAATATATTAACTATAACAAATCCTGCAAAGAAAGTATAAGTTATTTTCCCATGAACAGTAAATAGGTCTGGACCTGGTTGAAGCCCTTGTATCATAAGTCCTCCAAGTAAAACAGCAGTAACACTTTCACCAGGTATTCCTAATGTGAATGTTGGTATAAGTGAACCTCCTGTAACAGCGTTGTTAGCTGCTTCAGCTCCTGCTATTCCTTCTATACTTCCATGACCAAATAATTCTTTTTTCTTTGAGAATCTTTTTGCTTCGTTATATCCTAAGAAAGCAGCAATACTTGCTCCAGCTCCTGGTAATATTCCTATAATACTTCCAATAACTGTTGATCTTAAAGATGTAGGTAATATCTCTAAGATTTGTTCCTTAGATAATAGAACTTTATTATCAAAATCTACCATATTTCCTGCTTCTTTAATTTTCTTTTCAGCCAACATCAATACTTGTGACATTGAGAAAAGTCCTATAAGAGCAGCAGTAAAAGGTATTCCTGAAAGTAATGCAGGAACTCCAAATGTGAAACGAGCATTTCCTAGCATAGGATCCATTCCAACAGTTGATAACATTAATCCTAAAGCTCCTGAAATTAATCCTTTTACTATTGATTTTGTACTTGCACCAGCAATGATAGTTAAACCAAATATAGATAACCAGAAATATTCAGCTGGTCCAAAAAGTAATGCAAGTTTTGCTAGTCTTGGAGCAAATAGATAAAGTGGAATAGCACTTAAAATTCCTCCTATGAATGAAGCAGTGATTGCAGTACCTAATGCAGTACCTGCTTTTCCTTGTTTTGTTAATTCATAACCATCTATAGCAGTTGCAGCTGCAGCTGGAGTACCTGGTGTACGAATTAAGATAGCTGAAATTGAACCACCAAATATAGCTCCACAATAAACTCCTGCAAGAGTAATTAATCCTGTTGAAGGATCCATTCCAAATGTAATAGGAATTAATAAAGCAACTCCCATTGCAGCAGAAAGTCCTGGTAAAGCTCCAATAGTTATTCCGATAGCCACACTAATTATAGCAGCAACTAAATTTATTGGTGTTAAGGCTGCTGCATATCCAAATAAAACATCTGACATAATTATTTCTCCTCTCCTAACTTATAGTAAAAATCCTCTTGGTACAGGGACTTTTAAGAATGATACAAATATTAAATATAAAAATATTGGGAAAAGTATACTCACAACAATACTCCATTTAATACTGCTCTTTAATGCTACCATAGTTACAAAAAAAGGTAAATTGCAGTTGTAACAAAGAAACCAATTATATCAATTAAAACTATATATACAGCAGATAATGCAATAATAAGGAAGAATTGACGATATAAAATACCTTTTAAATTGATCATCTCTTTTTTTCTGCCTCATTTTTTTAGGTTTGATAATAAAAAGTATTTATAGCTAAAAGTAAAGTTAAAAAAATACCATTAAACCTAGTACAAAAAGAGGATATCTTGCTGCTTTTTTTCTGGAAGCTGTTTTTATTAAAAAGAAATAAAATGCTTCTAAAAATAAATAAACCTATTGTTAAAAAAATTTATCATATTTTTCTCATATTATTTATAACCTTTCATTCATTGTAAAAATAAAAAGGGCATTGCAAATATAACTATTGAAAAACCTCGTTGTACTTGCAACAGCCCCATTTTAAATTAATATTTTCTTAAATATAATTATTTTTATTCCTAAAGTAGGAACAGTTTCTATAATATATGTTTCTTGATCTTTAATATATTGAGCTAATTCTTCAGGTGACATATATTTGTAAAGGTAGACTAGCATTTTTTTAGATTTTTTTCAATATTATCTGGAGATTCTAAAGCTGCTTTTAAAACATCATGTAATTTTTGGATGATTTCTTTTGGAGTTCCTTTAGGAGCAACAATAGCACGAGCTGAACCAAATATTACAGGATATCCACTTTCAGTTAAAGTAGGAACATCTTCAAAACCTTCTAATCTTTTATCTGTGAAAGAAGCTAATAATCTTAATTCACCAGATTTAACTAAACTTGCAACTTCACTGATTTTTGCAACTGTTGCATTAACATGTCCACCACGTAAAGCAGAGATCATATCTGTACTTCCACCGAATGGAACGTGAGTTACTTGAATTCCAGCTTCTTTTGCAAAGTGAGCAGCACCAATGTGGTTAGAAGCTCCTGCACCATTGTTAGAAATAGTTAATTCATCTGGATGAGCTTTTGCATATTCAACGAAATCAGCTAAAGTGTTGAATGGGCTATCAGCTTTAACAACTAATACACCTGGATCATAAACGTGGTTCATGATAGGTTCTACATCATCAATTTTGTACTTTGTTTGTCTTTCATGAGGAAGACTTACGAAAGTTGGTAAGTTAATAAATCCGATTGTATATCCGTCTGGAGCAGCTTTTGCTAATTCAGTATATCCGATTTCTCCATCTGCACCTGGTTTATTTACGATAACAAATGTTTGAGGGAAGTTCTTTTGAGCTTCTGCCATTAATATACGAGCACCAACGTCAGTTCCTCCACCTGCTTTGTAAGCTATAATTACGTTTACAGGCTTTTCAGGATAAGCGTCTGGGTTAGCCTCTGCCGCTTTCTTTTCTCCACCACAAGCTACTAAAAGTAGAGAAAGTAATAAAGTTAATACTGCTAAAAATTTCTTTTTCATTTAAAATGACCTCCTAATAAATTCTCATCTAAATTGTACACTATTATATAAATTTTTTTCAATATAATTATTTATAAAATTAATAATCAGATTGAACTAAAAATAACATATATATCCGATAAGTAATAAAAAAATCCTGTTATAGTAAGGTCTAAAAAATTTATTTGACAAACGAAAAAACTGGTATACAATAGGGACGAGGGAGTAACAAATAAGGAGTGATTAAAAATGACAACAAACAAAAATTTTTAGGAAGCAAAAAAATGTTTTTAAAGAAGGCATTTGTATTCTTGGTTTTATCAGCAAGTTTTTTTATCTTTAAATTCCCAAGATGCATTTGCAGAAGTAGCAGGTGATCAAAGCAAAATTACAAGTAAACTTGTTAAAAACGTAAAAGAAGTTGACTACGATAGATATTATAAAGGAGATTTTTATTCAGATGTTGGAGCTTATCCTGAAGGAATGTTCCTTGTAGTAGAAAAACTTATAGAAAACTACATAGCATTTGCTCATATGGGAGATGCATCATATCTTGCACCAGTAGGTCAACGTTTTGAAGAAAAAAATAGAAGGTCAAACTATAAAACGCTATATCGCAGTAAGCCAAAAAGAAAAAAAGAAGGTTATTATTGTATAGATATTTATAATAACTTAAATGATCAACCTGTAGCAACTCTTACAGCAGGACTTAAGATAGAAAAAGAAGAAAAATGGATATTTAATAAGTCCTAAAAATGATTTGAAAAAAATAGTATATAAAGGAAAAAAACATATAAAAAAATCAATCTGCTTTTAAATTTCTTAGGATTTTTAATAAAAAAATAGCACCTAATAGGTGTTATTTTTATTAATTTTATAAAATAAAAAAATATTTTTTTATTTTATAAAAATTAATAGTATTTAAAAAAATGTTAGTTTTTTTACAAATATTTTTCAATATAGTAGAATAAAAACTTTCATCTATTAATATTATAAATAAATAACTTTAAAAATATTGAAAAAAATATGATAATATATAACAAATTTTAATTTTTTTAGTAGAGGAGGAATTTTTTTATGCACTTTGATTTGGTCGGGTTTATTTTTTTAACTCATTGGTACTATTATTTTTCACTATGACTTTAGGAAACCTATTTGGAGACATAAAGTTTAAGAAATTTAATTTTTGGTATTACAGGAACTCTGTTTATTGGGTTATTTGTAGGATATTTTTCTAACAAAATATGCTGTAACAATTCCAGAAGATAGTAAATTCTTTTCAAAAAGCTCAAAATGTATTAAAGGGAAATATTATAGATAGTTCTATAATGAATTTATCACTACTTATTTTTTTATAGTTGGAACAGGGCTTTTTAGCAGCTAAAGATATGAAGTATGCTATTACTAAGTTTGGAAAAACAATTTGTAATCTTAGCTATATTTATTCCATTTGTTGGTGCAGTAGCATCTTATGGTTTCTCAAAAGCATTAAAGAACATGAGTCCTTACCAAATAACAGGAACTTACACAGGAGCTTTTGACAAGTTCAGCAGGACTTGCAGCAGCAACTGAATCTTCAGAATCTGAATCAAAAACATTCAGCAGCTAATTTTTGAAAAATCTAGATGAAGGAACAAAAAGTAAAGATCTTAGCTATAATTAATAATGCAAAAGAAAGAGATGCAAAATTAAAAAAATGAAGCAATTCCAGAAAAGATGACAGTTGAAAACACAACAAGTCTATCAGCAGAAGATACTGAAATATATGTAACTGAAGCAAAAAGCTGGAGTTGGAGTAGGACACTCAATTGGATATCCATTTGGAGTATTATTTTTTTAATTTTAGGTATTAATTTCATTCCAAGAATGTTTAGATTTGATGTTGAAAAAAAGAAAAAGAAAAAAATACTTTTGCTCAAAAGAAAATAGATTTAAGCAATGTTAAAGATTCAGAAAAAAATACTATCCCAGAAGTTAAAATGGACTTCGTAGGTTTCTCAATAGCAGCATTCTTAGGATATTTTTTTAGGAAGTATTAAAATTGCAATGGAATTCTAGGAACATTTTCATTAGGAAGTATTGGTGGAGCAATCATAGTTGCATTGATTTTTAGGATCTATTGGAAAAAAATTGGACCTATCAACTTCCGTATGGATTCTGTTGTTTTTAGGAAAAAAATGAGAACATATTTCCTATCAATTTTTCTTAGCAGGGACAGGATTAAACTATGGTTTCCGTGTTGTTGAAGCTGTTACTGGAGATGGAATTATGATAGCAGTTGTTTCAGCACTTGTAGCAATTTTTATCTGTTCTATTTGGATTCTTGTTAGGACACTATGTTTTCCATGTAAACTGGACTCTATTATCAGGAGCTATAACAGGTGGAATGACATCAGCACCAGGTTTAGGAGCAGCTATAGATGCACTAGATTCTGATGAACCAGCAATATCTTATGGAGCTACACAACCACTTGCAACTCTATGTATGGTTATTTTTTCTATAATTATTCATAAATTACCTATCTAATATATACAAAAAAAGTCAGTTGAGATTTATTTAAAAATTACAACTGACTTTTTATTGTGTAAAAAAAGTCAAAGTATTTTTTTAAATTTTATTAAAACTAAATACTTGTAAAATCTTTCTAATATCAAATTATTATAATAAAGTTTAGCATAATAATTATTTTGATTTTTTTGTAAAAAAATGATATACTAAGATTAATGATTTTTCAGTTTTTAATAGGAGGGTACATGAAAAAAAGCAATAAAATATTTATTATGTTCGTTATTAATGCTAGTATTTTTTTGTAGCTTGTGGAGAAAAAAAGGAAGAAGAAAAAAAGTTGCAACTGAGGATAAGCCAATAGTGATAGGACAAACTTTTGTAGTTGGTGCAATAGAACCAACAGTTGGAGGAACGCCTTGGTCTTTAACAACACATGGTCTAAGTGAAACAGTATTTTCTGTTGATAAAAATGGAAATTTAGTTTCAAGATATGTAGAAGAAGTTGAAAGAGTAGATACATTAAATTGGGTATTAAAATTAAAAAAAGGGAGTAAAATTCTCTGATGGAACAGAAGTTAATGCCGATGCTTTAGCTTGGGCAATGAATACAGTTATGGAAGAAAATCCTTTATCTAATGCAACAGCAGGTAAGGTAAAGTTTGAAAAAGTTGATGACTATACTGTAAATGTTACAGTTGAAAGAGAAACTCAAAACTTAAAATCTCTTTTGGCAGAATGGACAAATATAATATTTAAAAAAGATGATGATGGATATATTTTCACAGGACCTTATGTAGTTAAGAGTTTAGAGCCTGAAGTTTCTTTTAACTTTAGAACCAAATCAATACTATGAAAATGCTGAAAAAAAGAGGAGAAGTTATAATAAAAGCAATAAGTGATATGGCTTCTATGAAATTAGCATTTGAATCAGGAGAATTAGACATGGCTTTTGGAATAACTCCTGAAATAGCTGGTGAATTGAAAGATGAAGGTAAAATTGTTGAAACAATAGATGCAGGATATCAATATTTTGGAGTATTCAATACTGCAAAAGGAGTTATGGAAGATAAAGCAGTTAGAGAAGCAATAAATTTAGGTTTAGATAGAGAGGATTATATAAAAGCTTTTAAAAAGGTGGAAGAGTAGCAAATGGTCTTTTTGCTCAATATTTTTGCTTTTTGCTGGAGATGTAAAAAGTTGAATATAATTTAGATAAAGCTAACACTATCCTAGAAGAAAATGGATGGAAATTAAATAAAGATGGTTTAAGAGAAAAAGATGGAAAAAGTTTTTAACTGTAAATATACTTACATATAATAGTAGACCTGATTTAAAAAAATAATAATGCAAGTTATGTTATCTCAATTAAATAAGATGGGTATTGAAGCTAAAACATCAATTGTAGATAATATAGATGTTGAAGCTGAGAAAAAAAGAATTTGATTTAATTTTTGTATGCTCAACATACAGCACCAACTGGAAACCCAGCATATTTCTTAAATCAATTCTTTAGAACAGATGGTTCTAAGAATATGATGTCTTATTCATCAAAAAGAAGTAGATGAGTTATTAGATAAAAATGGGAACTATTCCTTATGGTGATGAAGTTATAAAAAAATATCTAAAGAAATTCAAGCAATTATTTATAAAGATTTACCTGTACTATATTTAGTTGATCCTGAATGGAATGTAGCTTTATCTGAAAGATTAAAAGACTATAAACCTTACGGTGGAGATTACTATATAGTAAACTCAGAATTATATAAATAGTGAACTACCACGACTAACACCCTACGAGTGCTAGAGCCACGAGTGTTCTAAACATTTAATAAAAAAATAAATAGACTAGGGTGTATTTATTAGTATACCTTAGTCTTTTTAGTTTTTTTATGGAGGAAGTATGAAATACATTTTAAGATGGTTAGCTATTATATTTGTTTTTGAGCGTAATAACATTTCTAATAGTTAGATTTATTCCTGTTAGTCCTGTGGATATGCTATTGCAACATTATAATCTACCATTGACAGAAGAAAATAGACAGTTATTAACTTCATATTATAAGCTGGACAAAAAGTCTTTTTCAGCAATATATAGTTTGGATAAAAGATTTCTTAAAAAGGAAATTGGGGTATATCTTTCATAACGAAACTACCTGTTAAACAGGAAATGTTAAGAAGACTACCTTTTTCTTTAATTATAGGATTAGGTTCTTTGTTTTTTTATCGATTATACTTTCATTTTTTTCTTGGATATCTATCAGCTATAAAGGAAAAAAAGGTTTTTTTGACAGACTGACAAGGGCAATATCAGTATTAACACTTAGTGTACCTTCTTTTATAATAGCAATTATTATCATCTATTATTTTTGGAGTAAAAAAACACAGTTAATAAAGTTTTTTTCATAGGTGGGAAATTCTATGGAGTCCTATTCTCAATAATGATATTAGTTCTATATCAAGTTGGGAATTTAAGTAGAATTGTTAGAGATGCTTTTTGTTGAGATGAAACAAGAAACTTTTTGTTAAATTCTATTTAATTAGAGGTTTTAATTTAAATTATGTTCTATTGAGACATTGCTATAAGCCAGTTCTTTACTCTTTACTTTCAGCAAGTATTTCAAAAATTTTCATCAGTTGTAGGTGGAAGTGCTATTGTGGAATTCAGTTTTACAATTCCAGGAATAAGTTACTTTTTAATAAGTAGTATAGTAAATAGAGACTATAATGTAATTCAAGCTTTATATTTTTTTAATTTGTATTTATATGTTTTTTTGTCCATTTAATATTTGATTTTTGTATTAAGTTTTTTTAAAAGAAAAAGGGGAATAAATGACGAAGAAACTAATATTTATTAATATTTTTTTAGTAATTTTACTATTAATTTTTTTCCTCAAGATTAAATGCAGATATAAATTTAAATTCAGTATTTTTTTAGGTTTTTTTCAAAGCAACATTTCTTTTGGAACAGATGATTTAGGAAGGGACGTATTTTTCTTTAGTAATTATTGGAGGTTTTAGAACTCTAGAAGTTGTTGCCATTGCGACAAGTCTTTCTTTTTTTGTTGGAACTTTCTTAGGTATGATAGCAGGATATTTTGAGAAAACTATAGGAACTATTATAAAATCGATGGTTGATTTCTTAATGGTTGTGCCAACTTTTAATAGTTGCTTTAATAATAACTTCAATTTTTTTGGTATTACTCCTATTACTGCAGGAGTTTCAATTGGAGTATTTGGAATAGGAAACTATATGAATCAATCAGAAGCTTTTGACAAAAGTTGAAAAAAATAAAGACTATATATTGGCATCACAACTATTAGGAGTTCCCTGGTATGTTGTACTATTTAGAAGAATCTTTGTAAATATATTACCTAGATTACTTGTAAATTTAGGAAATACTGCAAGTGGAGTTATATTACTGTATTCAGCTTTAACATTTATAGGCTTGGGTTCAGACTATACAAAAACCTGATTGGGGAGCAATGCTATATCAATATAGAATATATTTAGTGAAAAGACCTTCTTTAATTATAATTCCAACTTTATGTATTTTTGTGGGTATCGTTATCTTTTTAATCTAATTTTTTTGATAAGAGGGAGAATTAAAAGTGAAAAAAATATTTTAGAATTTAAAAACTTTCTCAGTATCTTTAAAAAAATGATAAAAAAATATTGAATAATATAAATGTTCAGATAAAAGAAAAAGAAATTTTAGGTATAGTTGGTGAATCAGGTTCAGGAAAAAAACTACGCTTTTAAATTCTATAATTTCTTTTTTTAGATATGAAAAAAATTTATAGTTACTGGAGATTTCTTTCTTTTTGAAAAATATAGAAATGTATAAGATATCAGAAAAAGAAAGAAAAGAACTTTGCTATAAAAAAATATCTCAATGATACTTCAAGATTCAATAAATTCCTTAAATCCTTATGAAAAGATAGAGAAACAACTTCTTGAAACTTACTTATTTCATTCTAAGGAAAAAGTAAGAGATGATTTTGCACTTAAAAAAATAAAAGAACTACTTTCAGATGTAGGTTTTTGAAGATATAGATAGAATTTTTAAAAAGTTATCCTAATGAATTATCAGGAGGAATGAGACAGAGAATAGCAATAGTTTTTAGTACTATGTACAGATGCAAAAATAGTTTTAGCTGATGAACCTACAACTTCATTAGATGTTGTAAATCAATTTAAATTCATAGAGTTACTTAAAAAAATCAGTGAAGAAAAAGGATTGACTCTTATATATGTAAGCCATGATATTAAAGTATTATCAAAAAAATTTGTGAAAGAATAATAGTTTTTAAAAAGATGGAAATATCATAGAAGAAAAATAGTACAGTACAAATTTTTAAAAAGAACCCAAAAAAATGATTATACAAAAATTATTAATTAAGGCTGCAACTGCTGATTAAAGGAGAATTATGGAAGAAATATTATCAATAAAAAAATTTGAATAAAACTTTTTGAAAGGGGTTTTTAAATTAAAAGATATTAATTTTTGATATAAAAGAGGGAGAAGTTGTTAGTCTTATAGGAGAATCAGGTAGTGGAAAAACAAGTATATCTAAAATAATAGTTGGTCTATTAAAGGCTGAGGGACAGGTTCAAATCAATGGAAAAGTACAGATGATTTTTTTCAAAGTCCATATAGCAGCTTGAATCCAAAAATACAAGATAAGAGATATAATTGCTGAAGGAGTAATTTATCAAAAAAAATTCTAAAAAAAGAAAGAAAATTTAGATGAGTATTTACTTAGTATATTAAATGAAGTGGGCTTAGATAAAGAAGTGTTAAATAAATATCCACATGAATTATCTGGTGGAATGAGACAGAGAGTGGGAATAGCTAGAGCAGTGGCAGTTAAACCAAATCTGATAATAGCAGATGAAATCTTAACAGCATTAGATGCTTTGACACAAATCCAAATACTAGAACTTTTTCAAAAAAATTAAAAAGAGAATAAAAAAATATCCTACCTATTCATAAGTCATGATATAAATGTAGTGAAGAAAAATTTCTGATAGACTTTTAATTATAAAAAGATGGAGAAATAATTGAAAGTGGAACTAAAGAAAAAAATCTTTTTCTAAACCTGAGAAAGAGTACACAAAAAAAGTTGATAGAGATATCAGGAATAGAAATTTAAAAAAGGATTTTTTTAGACTTTAATGAAAAAGTTTAAAAATCCTTTTATATTTTATTATTTTACTGCTGGTTTTGTTACAGTTGTAGAATTTGTATAAGCAGCAGCACCTGGGATAGAATCCATAGTTTTAATTATATTTTCTATAATTCCACTCTTAGTAGCTACTTTAAATTTGTAAACAGCTATTCTTTTACCAGTTCTTAAATCTGAGAATTTAATAACTCCTTGATGAGTTCCTAAATAATCAGGATATAATGATTCACAAGTAATTGCAAAATTTGATTTTTAAAGATGGTGAAGAAGTGTCTTTATTTGAAACTACAGAAACCTTCCAAAAAAATTATTTTCTAAAGTCTTTTCTAAGTCAATTTCAAAGTCAGTTGGAAAAATATTGAATAAGTACAGTTTTTTTCATCCTTTGTAATAGGCTTTAGCATCATGAATAAATTGTGTGTTAGAACAAGCAGCAAAGGCAAATAACATTAATACAAATAAAAAAAAATCTTTTTCATAAAAAGTACCTCCAAAAAAAATGTAATAAAAATAAAAAAATTGTTATTATAATAATACAATATATTAATAAAAAAATCAATCTAAAATTTAAAATTAAAATAAAATAAAAATAAAAATATTTTTAAAAAATTTCTTGGTTTTTTTAAAAAAAGTTGTGATATACTCTTTAGAGTGCATAAGAATTATCTTATGTAGTTAATTTAAAGGAGGTGCAATATATAAATGGCTTCTAACAAATTAAGAATCTATTTAAAAGCATACGATTATACTTTACTTGATGAATCAGCAAAAAGAATAGCTGAGGCTGCAAAGAAAAGTGGAGCTACTGTAGCAGGGCCTATGCCTTTACCTACAAAAAAATCAGAAAGTATACAGTTTTTAAGATCAGTGCATGTTAATAAAGATTCAAGAGAGCAATTCGAAATGAGAGTGCACAGAAGAATGATAGAATTAGTAAATTCTACAGATAAGGCTATTAGTTCGTTAACATCAGTTCACTTACCAGCTGGTGTAGGAATAGAAATTAAACAAGTTTAATTCTATTCTTGGTATTTATTTATGGGAGATGATGCGTGAGCATCATACTTACAGAATAGTACAAGTTGATTTTTATTCTTGCGGTAAAAAAATAGAACCACAAGGGTAGGTTGTATCAACCAATATATTATTTGATGGAGGTTAAAAAAATGTCTGGAATTTTAGGAAAGAAAATTGGAATGACTCAAATTTTTTTGAAGATGGAAAAATTCGTTCCAGTAACAGTTGTAGAAGCTTTTATCTCTAACTTTGTTCTTCAAAAAGAAAAACTGAAGAAAAAGATGGATATGTAGCACTACAATTAGGATTTGATGAAAAGAAAGAAAAAAACACTACAAAACCTTTAATGGGAATATTCAACAAAGCTGGGGTTAAACCTCAAAGATTCGTTAGAGAATTAGCTGTTGAAACAGTTGAAGGATATGAATTAGGACAAGAAATCAAAGTTGATGTTCTAGCAGAAGTTGGATATGTAGATATCACAGGAACTTCAAAAGGTAAAGGAACATCTGGTGTTATGAAAAGACACGGATTTGGTGGAAATAGAGCTTCACACGGGGTTTCAAGAAACCACAGACTTGGTGGATCAATAGGGATGTCAAGTTGGCCTGGTAAAGTTCTAAAAGGTAAAAGAATGGCAGGACAACACGGAAACGCAACAGTAACAGTTCAAAACTTAAAAGTAGTTAAAGTTGATGTTGAACACAACTTACTTTTAATAAAAGGAGCAGTTCCTGGAGCTAAAAACAGTTATTTAGTAATTAAACCAGCTGTGAAGAAAGTAATAGGATAGTAGAAAGAGGAGGAAAAGCAATGGCAGTTTTAAACGTATATGACTTAGAAGGAGATCAAATTGATACTCTTGAAGTTAAAGACACTGTGTTTGGGATTGAACCCAAATAAAGTAGTTCTTCATGAAGTACTTACTGCTGAATTAGCAGCTGCTAGACAAGGTACAGCTTCTACTAAGACTAGAGCAATGGTTAGAGGTGGAGGAAGAAAACCTTTCAAACAAAAAAAGGTACTGGTAGAGCAAGACAAGGTTCAATAAGAGCACTCATATGGTAGGTGGAGGAGTTACATTTTGATCCTCATCCAAGATCATATGAAAAGAAAGTTAATAAAAAAAGTTAGAAATCTAGCATTAAGATCAGCATTTATCTGCAAAGGTAGCAGCTGGAAATGTATTAGTGTTAGACTATGAAGGAATAGACACACCTAAAAACAAAAAGTGATAGTAAATCTAGTAAATAAAGTTGATGCAAAACAAAAAAACAACTATTTGTAGTAGGAGATTTAATAAAAGATTACAATTTATACTTGTCAGCAAGAAACTTAGAAAAACGCAGTAATTTTTACAACCAAAATGAAATTGGTGTTTACTGGTTACTAAAAACAAGAAAAAGTAATTTTACTAAAGAAGCATTAGCTGTTGTAGAGGAGGTACTAGGATAATGAATGTTTATGATATAATCAAAAAGCCTGTTGTTACAGAAAAAAACAGAACTTTTAAGAAAAGAATACAATAAGTATACTTTTGAAGTACATCCAAAAGCTAATAAAATAGAAATAAAAAAAGCTATAGAAACTATATTCAATGTAAAAAGTTGAAGATGTAGCTACAATAAACAAAAAAACCAATTACTAAAAGACATGGTATGAGACTTTATAAGACTCAAGCTAAGAAAAAAAGCAATTGTTAAATTAGCTAAAGAAAACACAATAACTTACTTCAAAGAAGTATAAGAAACTTAAAGATATATATAGGTCAATGGAGGAAAATAAAAAAATGGCTATTAGAAAAATGAAACCAATTACTAATGGTACTAGACATATGTCTAGAATAGTAAATGATGAATTAGATAAAGTAAGACCTGAAAAAAATCTTTTAACTGTACCTCTAAAATCAGCGTATGGTAGAGATAATTATGGTCACAGAACTTGTAGAGACAGACAAAAAAAGGACACAAAAAGATTATACAGAATTATAGATTTCAAAAAGAAATAAATTAGATGTTCCTGCAAGAGTTGCAACAATAGAATATGATCCCTAACAGATCAGCAAATATCGCTTTATTATTCTATTTTTGATGGAGAAAAAGATATATACTAGCTCCTAAAGGGCTTAAAAAAGGAGATATAGTTTCTGCTGGAAGCAAAGCTGATATCAAACCTGGAAATGCACTTAAATTAAAAGATATGCCAGTTGGGGTTCAAATTCACAATATCGAACTTCAAAAAGGTAAAGGTGGACAATTAGTAAGATCTGCTGGAACTGCTGCAAGACTTGTAGCTAAAGAAGGAACTTACTGCCACGTTGAATTACCTTCAGGAGAATTAAGATTAATACATGGTGAATGTATGGCAACTGTTGGAGAAGTTGGAAATTCAGAACACAACTTAGTAAGTATCGGTAAAGCTGGAAGAGCTAGACACATGGGAAAAAGACCTCACGTAAGAGGAGCTGTAATGAACCCAGTAGATCACCCACATGGTGGAGGAGAAGGAAAGAACTCAGTTGGAAGAAAATCACCTTTAACACCTTGGGGAAAACCAGCACTTGGTATTAAAACAAGAGGAAGAAAGACTTCTGACAAATTTATCGTAAGAAGAAGAAACGAAAAATAATTTGCGAGAGGAGGCTAATCAGTAATGGCAAGATCATTAAAAAAAGGACCTTTTTGTGACCATCATTTAATGGCTAAAGTTGAAGAAGCAGTTGCTTCTAACAACAACAAAGCTGTTATCAAAAACTTGGTCAAGAAGATCTACAATATTCCCAAATTTTTATAGGATTAACTTTTTGGAGTATATAACGGAAAAAAACATATCCCAGTTCACGTAACTGAACAAATGGTAGGACATAAATTAGGAGAATTTGCACCAACTAGAACATATCATGGACATGGTGTAGATAAGAAGAAAAAATAAAATTCATTAAAAGAAGGAGGATGGACTAGTGGAAGCTAAAGCAATAACTAGATTCGTAAGACTATCTCCCTAGAAAAAGCTAGATTAGTAGCTGACTTAGTGAGAGGTAAATCAGCACTAGAAGCATTAGATATTCTAGAATTTACAAATAAAAAGCTGCTAGAATTATAAAGAAAAACTTTGATGTCAGCAGTAGCAAATGCAACAAATAACTTCAAAATGGATGAAGAAAAATTAGTAGTGTCAACTATAATGATAAATCACGACCAGTTTTTAAAAAAAGAGTTATGCCAAGAGCAATGGGAAGAGCTGATATAATCAGAAAACCAACTGCTCATATAACAGTGGCAGTATCTGAAAAAAATAAGATTAAGGAGGTAAAACTGTGGGACAAAAAAAGTAGACCCTAGAGGACTAAGACTTGGAATTACAAGAGCTTGGGATTCTAATTGGTATGCAGATAAAAAAAGAGATGTAAAAATACTTCCATGAAGATGTGCAAATAAAAAGAATTTATAAAGAAAAAAACTACTTCCATACAGGGATTTCTAAGGTAAGAATCGAAAGAACATCTCCTTCACAAGTAGTTGTACATATACATACTGGAAAAGCAGGATTAATAATTGGAAGAAAAGGTGCTGAAATAGATGCACTTAGAGCAAAACTTGAAAAATTAACAGCTAAAAAAGTAACTGTTAAAGTACAAGAAATAAAAGACTTAAATGGAGATGCTGTATTAGTTGCAGAATCGATAGCTGCTCAAATTGAAAAGAGAATAGCTTACAAAAAAGCTATGACTCAAGCTATATCAAGATCTATGAAATCTCCAGAAGTTAAAGGTATAAAAGTAATGATTTCAGGAAGATTAAATGGTGCTGAAATTGCTAGATCTGAATGGGCAGTTGAAGGAAAAGTTCCTTTACATACATTAAGAGCAGACATAGATTATGCAGTAGCAACAGCTCATACAACTTACGGAGCTTTAGGAATTAAAGTATGGATATTCCATGGTGAAGTTCTTCCTAGTAAGAAAGAAGGAGGGGAAGCTTAATTATGTTGATGCCAAAGAGAACAAAACACAGAAAAATGTTCAGAGGTAGAATGAAAGGGGCAGCTCATAAAGGTAACTTTGTTGCTTTTGGAGATTTTGGATTACAAGCTCTTGAACCATCTTGGATAACAAACAGACAAATAGAATCTTGTCGGGTTGCTATCAACAGAACATTTAAAAGAGAAGGGAAAACATATATAAGAATATTCCCTGACAAACCAATCACAGCAAGACCTGCTGGAGTGAGAATGGGTAAAGGTAAAGGAAACGTTGAAGGTTGGGTATCAGTAGTAAGACCTGGAAGAATATTATTCGAAGTTTCAGGAGTAACTGAAGAAAAAGCTAAAGCAGCTTTAAGAAAAGCAGCTATGAAATTACCAATCAGATGTAAAGTTGTTAAGAGAGAAGAAAATGAAAATGGTGGTGAAAACTAATGAGAGCTAAAGAAATAAGAGAAATGACTAGTGAAGACCTAGTTGTTAAGTGTAAAGAGCTAAAAGAAGAATTATTCAACTTGAAGTTCCAACTTTCATTAGGTCAACTAACTAATACAGCTAAAATAAGAGAAGTTAGAAGAGAAATTGCAAGAATCAACACTATCTTAAATGAAAGATAATAATTTCTTTAATATATAAAGAGGAGGTTAATCTTGAGAAACGAAAGAAAAGTAAGAGAAGGAATAGTTGTTTCTGACAAAATGGAAAAAAACGATAGTTGTTGCTATAGAAACAATGATACTTCATCCTATATACAAGAAAAGAGTAAAAAAAGAACTACTAAATTTAAAGCTCATGATGAAGAAAATGTAGCTCAAGTAGGAGATAAAGTAAGAATAATGGAAACTAGACGTTTATCTAAGGATAAAAATTGGAGACTAGTAGAAATCATAGAAAAGGCAAGATAATCACATTTAGTGAGAGGAGGATATTTTAATGGTACAACAACAAACTATCCTTAATGTTGCTGATAACTCAGGGGCTAAAAAACTTATGGTAATAAGAGTTTTAGGAGGATCTAAAAAGAGATTTGGAAGAATTGGTGACATTGTTGTGGCATCAGTTAAAGAAGCTATCCCTGGTGGTAACGTTAAAAAGGGAGATGTCGTAAAGGCTGTTATAGTAAGAACAAGAAAAGAAACTAGAAGAGACGATGGTTCATATATAAAAATTCGATGATAATGCTGGAGTTGTAATAAACAATAACAACGAACCAAGAGCAACAAGAATATTCGGACCAGTTGCAAGAGAATTAAGAGCAAGAAACTTTATGAAAATCTTATCTCTAGCAATAGAAGTTATATAATGAGAGAGGAGGCTTATAAGAAACATGGCTAGACCTAAAATTAAATTTGTTCCTGAATCATTACATGTAAAAAAACTGGAGATATAGTTTATGTAATATCTGGAAAAAGATAAAAAAAGAAAACAGGTAAAGTTCTAAGAGTTTTTCCCTAAAAAAAGGAAAAAAATAATCGTAGAAGGTATAAATATAGTAACAAAACATTTAAAGCCATCTCAAGTGAACCCACAAGGTGGAGTTGTACAAAAAGAAGCTGCAATCTTCTCATCAAAAAGTTATGCTGTTTGATGAAAAGACTAAAACAACCAACAAGAGTTGGATATGAAGTTAGAGATGGAAAAAAAGTAAGAGTTTCAAAAAAATCTGGAGAAATAATATAAGAAAGGAGGAAAGCATAAGTGGATAAATATGTTTCAAGATACCACAAATTCTATAATGAAGTAGTGGTTCCTAAATTAATGAAAGAATTAGAAATTAAAAAAATATCATGGATTGTCCTAAACTAGAAAAAGATCATAGTTAATATGGGAGTTGGAGAAGCTACTCAAAACTCTAAATTAATTGATGCTGCTATGGCAGACTTAACTTTAATCACTGGACAAAAACCATTATTGAGAAAAGCTAAAAAATCTGAAGCTGGTTTCAAATTAAGAGAAGGAATGCCTATTGGTGCAAAAAGTTACTTTAAGAAAAGAAAGAATGTATGATTTCTTAGATAGATTAGTAAACGTAGTTCTTCCAAGAGTTAGAGACTTCGAAGGAGTTCCAAGCAACTCATTTGATGGAAGAGGAAATTATTCAGTAGGATTGAGAGACCAATTAGTATTTCCTGAAATAGATTTTGATAAAGTTGAAAAACTTTTAGGAATGTCTATCACTATGGTTTCTTCTGCAAAAACAGATGAAGAAGGAAGAGCATTACTAAAGGCTTTTGGAATGCCTTTCAAGAAGTAATTGTAGGGAGGTTAAAGTAGATGGCGAAAAAGTCAATGATCGCAAGAGATGTTAAAAGAGCAAAACTTGTTGACAAATATGCTGAAAAAAGAGCTGAATTAAAGAAAAGAATCGCTGCTGGAGATATGGAAGCTATGTTTGAATTAAACAAATTACCAAAAGATTCTTCAGTTGTTAGAAAAAGAAATAGATGTCAATTAGATGGTAGACCAAGAGGATTTATGAGAGAATTCGGAATATCAAGAGTTAAGTTTAGACAACTTGCAGGTGCTGGACTTATACCTGGTGTAAAAAAATCATCTTGGTAATTAATCAAAGGAAGGAGGATTTAAATAGATGTATTTAACAGATCCAATTGCTGATATGTTAACAAGAGTAAGAAATGCTAATGCAGTTATGCATGAAAAAGTAGATATACCTCACTCAAAGATGAAAGAAAGAATTGCTGAAATCTTAAAAGAGCAAGGATATATTTCTAATTTCAAAATTGTTACTGATGAAGAAAATAAGAAAAAGTATAAGAGTTTATTTAAAATATGCAGGAAAAAGAAAGAGTTATAAAAAGGATTAAAGAGAATATCTAAACCTGGAAGAAGAGTTTACTCTTCAGTGGAAGATATGCCAAGAGTTCTATCTGGACTTGGAATAGCAATAGTTTCAACTTCAAAAAGGGGTTATTACAGATAAAGTTGCTAGAGCTGAAAAAGTTGGTGGAGAAGTCCTTGCATTTGTATGGTAATAAAAAAACTTAGGAGGTGTACATTAATGTCAAGAGTAGGTAAAAAAACCCTATAGCTGTGCCTTCTGGAGTTGATTTTTTTCAGTAAAAGACAATGTTGTTACTGTAAAATGACCAAAGGGTACATTAACTAAAGAATTTAATAAAAAAATATAACTATAAAATTAGAAGATGGTCACATTACATTTGAAAGACCTAATGATGAACCATTCATAAGATCAATACACGGAACTACTAGAGCTTTTAATCAACAACATGGTTAAAGGAGTTTCTGAAGGATACAGAAAAAAACTCTTACTTTTAGTAGGGGTAGGATATAGAGCAGCAGCTAAAGGAAAAAGGATTAGAAATATCTTTAGGATTTTTCTCATCCAGTAATCATAGATGAAATACCTGGAATTACTTTTTACTGTTGAAAAGAATACTACTATTCATATAGATGGAATCGAAAAAGAATTAGTAGGTCAAGTTGCAGCTAATATAAGAGCTAAGAGACCACCTGAACCATATAAAGGTAAAGGGGTTAAATATGCTGATGAACATATTAGAAGAAAAGAAGGTAAAAAGTCTTAAAATAGCTTAAAAAGGAGGTAAGACAGTTGTTTAAGAAAGTTGATAGAAAAGCGTCAAGACAAAAAAAGCAAATGTCAATAAGAAATAAGATTTCTGGAACTCCAGAAAGACCTAGACTTTCAGTTTTTAGATCAAATACTAACATTTTTGCTCAATTAATCGACGATGTAAATGGAGTTACTCTAGTATCTGCATCTACAATAGATAAAGCATTAAAAGGAAGTATTGCTAATGGTGGAAACGTTGAAGCGGCAAAAGCCATTGGTAAAGCAATAGCTGAAAGAGCTAAAGAAAAAGGAATAAATGCTATCGTTTTCGATAGATCAGGATATAAATATACAGGAAGAGTAGCGGCTCTTGCAGAAGCGGCTAGAGAAGCTGGATTAAGCTTCTAATTTCTAGAGAGAGGAGGATTTCACTTGTTGAACAGAGAAGATAATCAATATCAAGAAAAAAATTATTGAAGATATCTAGAGTTTCTAAGACAACTAAAGGAGGAAGAACAATATCTTTCTCAGTATTAGCTGCTGTTGGAGATGGAGAAGGTAAAATAGGATTAGGACTAGGAAAAGCAAACGGAGTTCCTGATGCTATAAGAAAAGCTATTGCAGCTGCAAAAAAGAATATCGTAAAGATATCTTTAAAAAAATAATACAATACCTCATGAAATTACAGGAAGATGGGGAGCAACTACTTTTATGGATGGCACCAGCATATGAAGGGACTGGAGTAATAGCTGGTTCTGCTTCAAGAGAAATATTAGAATTAGTTGGGGTTCATGACATTTTAACTAAAATTAAAGGGTCAAGAAATAAACATAACGTAGCAAGAGCTACTGTGGAAGCATTAAAATTACTTAGAACTGCTGAAGAAATAGCAGCTTTAAGAGGATTAGAAGTTAAGGATATCTTAAGCTAGGAGGAAGATGAAATGGCAAGACTTAGAATAGAGCTTGTAAAAAGCATAATCGGAAGAAAGCCTAATCACATAGCGACTGCAAAGTCACTAGGGCTTAAGAAGATGCATGATGTTGTAGAACATAATGAAACACCTGAATTAAAAGGGAAATTAGCTCAAATTTCTTATTTGTTAAAAATTGAGGAGGTGCAAGCATAGTGAAACTAAATGAATTAACACCTTCAGTTCCTAAAAAAAGAACAGAAAAAAAGAATAGGAAGAGGAAACTCATCTGGTTGGGGAAAAACAGCTGGAAAAAGGTAGCAATGGTCAAAATTCAAGAGCAGGTGGAGGAGTAAAACCTTACTTTGAAGGTGGACAAATGCCTATCTATAGAAGAGTTCCAAAAAGAGGATTCTCAAACGCTATATTCAAAAAAAGAATATACAGTTATATCTTTAAGTTTATTAAATGATAACTTTGAAGATGGAGAAGAAGTAACTTTAGAAACTTTATTCAATAAATTCTTAATCAAAAAAAGTAAGAGACGGAATCAAAGTTTTTAGGAAATGGAGAACTTAACAAAAAAATTAACTGTTAAAGTACATAAAATATCTAAATCAGCTCAAGCTGCTATTGAAGCAAAAAGGTGGAACAGTTGAAATAGTTGAAGTTAAAGGTTTTGAAAGAGCAGAAAGTAATAAATAATATTAATCTGAGGTAGGTGTATATATGACTTTAATGGAGAAATTTAGCTCTAGATTAAGTAGTATAGTAAAAAAATTCCTGAACTTAGAGAAAGAATTATTTTCACATTATTAATGTTCTTGGTTGCCAGAGTAGGAACTTTAATTCCTGCTCCTGGTGTAGATGTGGATAGACTTGCTTCGATGGCTTCTAAAAGTGACGTACTTAGTTATATAAATATGTTTTCTGGAGGAGCCTTCACAAGGATATCTATATTCTCATTAGGGATTATCCCTTACATTAATGCGTCAATAGTTGTAAGTTTACTTGTATCTATTATTCCTCAACTTGAAGAAATTCAAAAAGAAGGGGAATCTGGAAGAAACAGAATAACTCAATGGACAAGATACTTGACAATAGCACTTGCTATTATTCAAGGAGCTGGAGTTTGTCTTTGGCTACAATCTGTTGGGCTTGTTTATAATCCAGGAATAAGCTTTTTTGTAAGAACAATAACTACACTAACAGCTGGAACTGTATTCTTAATGTGGGTAGGAGAACAAATTTCTGTCAAAGGAATAGGAAACGGAGTTTCACTTATTATATTCTTAAATGTAATATCAAGAGCTCCTTCAAGTGTTATACAAACAGTTCAAAAAATGCAAGGAGATAAATTCTTAATTCCTTTTATTTGTATTGGTAGCATTCCTTGCTACTATAACAATAGCTGGAATAGTATTATTTCAACTTGGGCAAAAGAAAAATTCCTATTCATTATGTTGGAAAAGGATTTAGCTCAAAAAGTGGAATAGGAGAAAAATCTTTCATTCCGTTAAGACTTAATACAGCAGGAGTAATGCCTGTAATCTTTGCATCTGTATTTATGTTAATTCCTGGAGTAATAGTTAATGCTCTTCCTTCAGACTTACAATTAAAAAAACAACTTTATCTATAATATTTGGGCAAAATCACCCAGTATATATGATATTGTATGCTTTTAGTAATAATGTTCTTCTCATTTTTTTCTACACAGCTTTTAGTTTTTTTGATCCTGAAAAGGTTGCAGAAAAACTTAAGACAAAGTGGAGGAACTATACCTGGAATTAGACCAGGGGAAGAAACAGTAGAATATCTTGAAGGTGTTGCTTCAAGAATTACATGGGGTGGAGGATTATTCTTAGCAGTAATCTCTATACTACCATATGTAATATTTACTCTCTGGGACTTCCAGTTTATTTTGGTGGAACAGGAATAATCATTGTTGTTGGTGTTGCACTAGATACTATACAACAAATAGATGCTCATTTAGTCATGAGAGACTATAAAGGATTTATTTAACATATTTAGCAATTCATCCCCTACTTCTATAAATAGGGGATGAATTGCTTTTTTTATTTTCTTGAAATTGTCTCTAAAATATGATATAATTAAATCAGTTAAAGGTAATAAAAAAATGAATATTTTTTTGGAGTAGAAGTTTTACAGTGTTGAATGTTGGTGGAGCAAGTAAGGAGGAGGAAATGAAGACAATTAAAAAAAGCATATAAATTCAGGATATATCCCTACCTTAGAACAAGTAATCTTTTTTTCTCAAAAAAAACTTTGGTTGTGTTAGAAAGGTTTATAATCTTATGTTAGATGATAGAAAGAAAGGTTATGTAGAATATAAATCAACAGGAATTAAAAACTAAATATCCTACTCCCTGCTAAATATAAAGAAGAATATCCCTTATTTAAAAAGAAGTTGATAGTTTAGCTCTTGCTAATGCACAATTAAATTTAGAAAAGGCTTTTTAAGAATTTTCTTAAAAAAATAAAGATTTTGGTTTTCCAAAAATATAAGTGTAAATCCAATCCAGTCCAAAGCTATACTACAAATAATCAAAAATACAATATATATTAAAGATAGCTACATAAAACTTCCTAAATTAAAATCATTAGTTAAAAATTAGACTACATAGAGAAATAAAAGGTGTAATTAAATCAGTAACAATAAGTAAAAACAGTCTTGACCATTATTCTGTTTCAATATTATGTGAAGAAGAAATAGAAGAATTACCAAAGACTAATAAAAAAATATTGGAATAGATTTAGGAATAAAAGAATTTGCAACAATGAGTGATTGTACAAAAAGTAGAAAAATTTAAAAGCTAACAAAAAGAATATGAGAAAAAAACTGAAAAGAGAACAAAGAAAAACTATCAAGGAGATGTAAACTTGCTAAAGATAGCGATAAAAAAACTATCAGATAGTAAGAATTATCAAAAACAAAAAGAAAAAAAGTAGCAAAAAAATACATAATAAAAATTAGAAATAAAACGAAAAGACTTTTGTAAATAAGTTGAGTACAAAAAAATTATCAATAACCACGATATAATCTGTATAGAAGACTTAAATATAAAGGAATGTTAAAAAAATCACAAATTAGCAAAAAGTATATCAGATGTAAGTTGGAGTGAATTTGTAAGACAACTAGAATATAAAGGAAATTGGTATGGAAGAAAAAAATTATAAAAAAATACCTACATTTTTATCCAAGTAGTAAGACTTGTTCTAGTTGTGGTAGTATGAAAGAAACTCTAAAATTGTCAGAAAGAATATATCATTGCGAATGTTGTGGACTAGAAATAGATAGAGATTACAATGCAAGTATAAATATATTAAGAAAAGGTTTAGAAATATTAAAAAGAAGAAAAAGTAAGTTAGAAAAAAATATCAGGGTAGGGACTACCCTGAAGAGCTTGGTAAATATATGTGGCTAATAAAAGCACATACTTCCTAAGAAGCTCCCACTTCTACAAGTGGGAGTAGTTCACTAATTATTAACTAAATTTAAAGGTTATTTGTCAAATAGTGTTAATAAAAAAAGTTTAGACTATGACCCTGACATAATTAAGAGAATTTTTTTGAGAATTACAATGAGGACAAGCACAGTAATTAGACTTAAGAAATCCTTTTAAAAAAATTTTTAACTAGATAATTACCTTTTTTTGAATAACTTGATAATTTTTCTTCTCCTGGAAAAGAAATATTATCATCTTGAATATTTAAAAAAATTTTTTTGATAAGATTAGATAGAGACAATGAAATCACTTCCTTTTTGAGTTATTTTTTTGACGATTTAATTTTAACAGGAAAATTTTATTGTCTCAACTTTTTTTATTAAAAAAATGGCATTGATAGAAATTTCTTCTATCAACACCATTTATTATACAACCATCTTTTTTTATTTTTTTCTTATTGACATTTAGCTAGTATAATTATAAAATAACTCGTATTCAAAAAAATAAAAATAAAAATTAAAGTTACAAGGGAGGTTGATATGTCAAAATTAGATCAAAATAAAAACACCATTATTTACAGTATTAAAAAGATGAATATGTAAGAAGAAATATACTTCCATTTCATGTTCCTGGACATAAAAGAGGTAAAGGAGTAGATAAAGAGTTTTTTAACTTTATGGGAGAGGCTCCGTTTTCTATAGATGTAACAATATTTAAAATGGTTGATGGATTGCATCATCCGAAAAGTTGTATAAAAGAAGCTCAAGAATTATTAGCAGATGCCTATGGAGTAAAACATAGTTTTTTTGCAGTAAATGGAACTTCTGGAGCAATACAAGCAATGATAATGTCAGTTATCAAAGCTGGAGAAAAAAAATACTAGTACCAAGAAACGTACACAAATCAGTATCAGCAGGGATTATTTTAAGTGGATCTGAACCTGTGTACATGAATCCTGAAATAGATGAAAAACTTAGGAATTGCTTTAGGGGTAAAACCTCAAACAGTTGAAAATATGTTGAAACAAGATCCTGATATAGCTGCTGTACTTTTGATAAATCCAACTTATTATGGAGTGGCAACAGATCTAAAAAAGATAGCAGATATAGTTCATAGCTATGATATACCTTTAATTGTTGATGAAGCACATGGACCTCATTTACATTTCCATGATGAATTACCAGTATCAGCTGTTGATGCAGGAGCAGACATCTGTACTCAAAGTACACATAAAATTTTAGGTTCAATGACTCAAATGTCTGTTATACATGTAAATTCTGATAGAGTTGATGTTGAAAAAGTAAAACAAATTTTAAGTTTACTACATACAACATCTCCATCTTATCCATTGATGGCATCTCTTGACTGTGCAAGAAGACAAATAGCTACTGAAGGACAAGAATTACTTACTAAGGCTATTGAGCTTGCTAAATACTTTAGAAGAGAAGCTAATAGAATTCCTGGAATTTACTGTTTTGGTGAAGAACTTGTTGGAAAAGAAGGTTTCTTTGCTTTTGACCCAACAAAAATAACTATATCAGCTAAAGAATTAGGACTTAAGGGTGGAGAACTTGAAAGTCTACTCGTAGATGATTACAATATCCAAATGGAATTATCAGATTACTATAACACTTTAGGACTTGTTACTATAGGTGACACAGAAGAAAGTATAGATAGATTACTTGATGCTTTAAGAGATATCAGTAAGAGATTTTTGGAAAAGGAAAAACTTTAGAAAAAAATAATATAAAACTTCCTGAAACACCTGAATTAGTATTGATGCCAAGAGAAGCATTCTACAGTGAAAAGAATAAAGTTCCATTCAAGGAAAGTGTAGGAAAAGATTTCTGGTGAAATGATAATGGCATATCCACCTGGTATACCGATAATCATTGCTGGAGAAAGAATCAGTCAAGATATAATAGATCATATAGAAGAATTAAAAAGAAGCAGATCTACATATTCAAGGTATGGAAGATCCAGAACTTGAAACAATAAATGTAATTGAAGAAGAAGATGCTGTTTACTTATATACTGAAAAAGATGAAGAATGTTCTTATTGGAGTACAAACAAATCTTGGAGTTAATAAGACAGGTACAGAGTTTTGAATCTGATGATTTAATTCAAGCATATCCAGATACTTTTTGATGAAATGGAATTAATCACAGTTGAAAGACAAAAAGAAGATTTCAATGATAAGAAATTGAAATTCAAAAAAATACAGTTTTAGATACTTGTGAAAAAGATAGCTAAGAGAGTTAATGAAGCAGTTATTGATGGATATAGACCAATACTTATTGGAGGAGACCACTCAATTTCATTAGGAAGTGTGGCAGGGGTTTCTTTAGAAAAAGAAATTGGAATCTTATGGATAAGTGCTCATGGAGATATGAATACTCCTGAAAGTACATTGACAGGAAATATCCATGGAATGCCTCTGGCTTTTAATTCAAGGACTTGGAGATAGAGAACTTGTAAACTGTTTCTATGAAGGAGCTAAAGTAGATAGCAGAAACATAGTTATCTTTGGAGCGAGAGAAATTGAAGTAGAAGAAAGAAAAAAATTATAGAAAAAAACTGGAGTAAAAAAATAGTTTACTATGATGATATTTTTAAGAAGAGGAATAGATGCCGTCTTAGAAGAAGTTAAAGATTATCTAAATGTGGATAACCCTACATATCAGTATAGATATGAACGTCTTTGATCCAGAAGTCGCTCCTGGAGTATCTGTTCCAGTTAGAAATGGAATGTCATCTGATGAAATGTTTAAATCATTGAAGTTTGCATTTAAAAACTATTCAGTTACATCAGCAGATATAACTGAATTTAACCCATTAAATGATATTAATGGAAAAAAACTGCAGAACTTGTTGATGATATAGTTCAATATATGATGAACCCAGATTACTAGGATTCAAGAAGAGAATGTTACATAACATTCTCTTTTTTTATAGAAAAAGATAGGAGATTAATTGACAAAGTTTGAAAAAAATGATAAAATCTATAAGCGTTAAATAATCACATCAATTATTTCTAAGCAAGGTGCTCTAAATTTAGATGGCTTTAGTTTTTGAGATTGATGGAAGTATAACCAAATTTAAAAATTTTTAGGAGGAAAAAAATGTCAGTTGTATCAATGAAACAATTATTAGAAGCTGGAGTTCATTTTGGACATCAAGCTAAAAAGATGGAACCCAAAAATGAAAAAGTATATTTTCACAGAAAGAAATGGAATTCATGTAATTGATTTGCATAAATCTTTAAAGAAAAATAGAAGAAGCTTATGAAGAAATGAGAAAAAAATAGCTGAAGATGGAGGAAAAGTTCTATTCGTAGGAACTAAGAAACAAGCTCAAGAAGCTATTAAAGAACAAGCAGAAAGATCTGGAATGTATTACATCAACAACAGATGGTTAGGTGGAATGCTAACAAACTCTCTACTATCAAAAAGAGAATTGAAAGAATGAAAGAATTAGAAAGAATGGATGCAGATGGAACTTTAGATTCTGACTATACTAAAAAAAGAAGCTGCAGAATTCAGAAAAGAATTATCTAAATTATCTAAAAAAACTTATCTGGAATCAGAGATATGGAAAAAGCTCCAGATGCTATATATGTAGTAGACGTTAAAATGGAAGAATTACCAGTTAGAGAAGCTCATTTATTAGGAATCCCTGTATTTGCTATGATAGATACAAACGTAGATCCTGATTTAATAACTTACCCTATCCCCTGCAAAATGATGACGCTATAAGATCAGTAAAATTAATTACTTCTGTTATAGCTAATGCAATAGTTGAAGGAAACCAAGGACATGAACATGTAGAACCTCAATCAGAAGAAGTAAATGTTGAAGAAGGTTCAGTAGAATAATATAGTTAATATAATCAATCACAGGAGGTTATGAAATGGCTACAGTAACAGCTGCTTTAGTAAAAGAATTAAGAGAAAGAACAGGAGCAGGAATGCTTGACTGTAAAAAAGCATTAGAAACTAATGACGGAGATATAGAAAAGGCAATAGACTACCTAAGAGAAAAAGGTATAACTAAAGGCTGTTAAAAAAAGCAGGAAGAATAGCAGCAGAAGGATTAATATTTGATGCAGTTACTCCTGATCACAAGAAAGCAGTTATTTTAGAGTTCAACTCTGAAACTGACTTCGTTGTTAAAAAAATGAAGAATTCAAAAGAATTCGGAAGAAAAATTAGTAAAACTTGCTTTAGAAAGAAATGCTCATCAATTAGAAGAATTAAATGAAGCTCAAATTGAAGGAGACAAAAAAGTTTCTGAAGCTTTAACAGAATTAATAGCTAAAATCGGAGAGAACATGAGCTTAAGAAGATTAGCTGTTGTAGTTGCAAAAAGAAGGTTTCGTACAAACTTACAGCCACTTAGGTGGAAAAACTTGGAGTAATTGTTGAAATGTCTGGAGAAGCTACAGAAGCAAACTTAGAAAAAGCTAAAAAAACATAGCAATGCACGTAGCAGCTATGGATCCTAAATATCTATCAGAAGAAGAAGTTACAACTTCTGACTTAGAACATGAAAAAAAGAAATAGCTAGAAAACAATTAGAAGAAGAAGGAAAACCAGCTAATATAATTGAAAAAAAATATTAGAAGGAAAAAAATGCACAAATTCTATGAAGAAAAATTGTTTAGTAGACCAAGTTTATGTAAGAGCTGAAAACAAAGAAACTGTTAAACAATATGCAGGAGATATAAAAGTTCTATCATTTGAAAGATTCAAAGTCGGAGATGGAATAGAAAAAGAAAGAAGAAGATTTCGCTGCAGAAGTTGCTGCTCAAATCAATGGATAGTTATTTATGAGGATGCAACTTTGCATCCTCTATTTTTTTATAAAATTTTAGAGGAGGAAAATAAAATATGGAAAGTCCCTTTTTACAAGAAAATCTTATTGAAGTTAAGTGGAGAAGCCCTAATGGGAGATCAAGAATTTGGAATTTCATCTGATGTAATAGCTTCTATGCAAAACAAATTAAAGAAATTGTAGACCTAGGGGTTGAAGTTTCTATAGTTATAGGGGGTGGAAATATATTCAGAGGAATTTCTGGAGCAGCACAAGGGGTAGATAGAGTTACAGGTGACCATATGGGTATGCTTGCAACTGTAATAAATTCTTTAGCACTACAAAACTCAATTGAAAAATTAGGTGTTCCTACAAGAGTACAAACTGCTATTGAAATGCCAAAAATAGCAGAACCTTTTATCAAAAGAAGAGCTCAAAGACATCTTGAAAAAGGTAGAGTAGTTATCTTTGGAGCTGGAACAGGAAATCCATATTTTACAACAGATACAGCAGCAGCTTTAAGAGCAATAGAAATGGAAACAGATGTTGTTATAAAAGCTACAAAAGTTGATGGTATCTATGATAAAGATCCTGTAAAATTTGCAGATGCGAAAAAGTATGAAAAAGTTACATATAATGAAGTTTTAGCAAAAGATTTAAAAGTAATGGATGCCACTGCTATTTCACTATGTAGAGAAAAATAAATTACCTATAATTGTTTTTCAATTCTTTAATTGAAGGAAACTTAAAGAAAGTTGTTATGGGAGAAGATATTGGAACTACAGTTGTAGCAGATTAAATTTTATTAACTTAAGGAGGAATAATGAGTATAGCTAGTGACAAACTTGTAAAAAGAATGCGAAGAGAAAATGTTAAAAAAACTATTGAATCAGTAAAAAGAAAGATTTACATCTATAAGAGCAGGTAGAGCAAACGTGGCTATGTTAGATGGAGTAAAAGTAGAAAAACTATGGAAGTGATGTTCCTTTAAATCAAATAGGGTCAGTATCAGCTCCAGAAGCAAGACTTTTAGTTATAGATCCTTGGGATAAAACTTTAATACCTAAAATTGAAAAAAAGCATTACTTGCTGCAAATTTAGGAATGACTCCTAATAATGATGGTAGAGTAATAAGACTTGTTTTACCAGAACTTACAGCTGATAGAAGAAAAGAATATGTAAAACTTGCTAAAAACGAAGCTGAAAATGGTAAAATCGCTGTTAGAAACATCAGAAAAAGACATCAACAACCATTTAAAGAAATTAGAAAAAGATAAAGAAAAATCCTATTTCTGAAGATGAATTAAAGAAAGAAGAAGCTAATGTTCAAACTTTAACTGATAAATATATCAAAAGAAATAGATGAGTTACTTGCTAAAAAAAGAAAAAAAGAAATAACTACTGTTTAATTAAATAATAAATTTTTTTAAAAAAACATTCTTAAGAAATTAAGGATGTTTTTTTAATATACATAAAATTTTGAAAAAAATATCATCATTGAAAAGAAAGTGGCAGAGTGCTATAATAAGTAATAAATAGTCATATATTAGGATAAAGGAGGTTATACAATGAAGAAAGGAATTTTGTTATTTTTGCTATCTACAGGATTAATTGCAGATGATACTATAGTATCAGAACTAAAAAGTTTAAATTCCGAATATGAAACTTTAGTTCAAGAAGAAGAGATGCGTTTTCAAAAAGGAAAAATCGCTTTCAGAGGCAGCAGCAGCTCAAAAATATAGAGTTAGAAAAAAACTAAAAATTAGATATTGAAGAAAAAGCTTGCAGCAGCTCCAGAAGAAAGAAAAACCAAATTTTTTTAAAGATACTTATGATACATTAGTAAAAGATTATGTAAAATATTTAAAAAAAGATTGATACTAAAATAGAAGAAAAATTCTGAAATAATAAGTAATTTTGAAAAAAATACAAAAAAATAAGATAATAGGGGTGGAATTATGAAAGTAAAAAAAGATCTTACTCTGTTCTTTAGCTATATTATCTTTAGTAGCATGTTCTAATACAAACTCAATTGCAGGGGCAACAGATGAGGAAAGAGAAGCATTAAAGATATTAGAAGAAAAGAGGGAATATTATCAAAAATTAGATAAAGAAAAAAAGCAAAAGAAATAGAAAAACAAAAGCAAGAACAAGAACAAATAGCAGAAGCAAACATTACAGAAGAAGGCAATACAACAACAGACACTACAGAAGAAATTAAGACAGAAAAAGAAAAAAATGGCAAATATGACTCAGACGAAAGACTTGTATATAGAGTAGATAAAGCAAAAGAAAAAAATAGATTCAATGCTTGAAACTGCTAAAAAAAGCGAGACAGGAAGAATTAGATGTAGAAGAAACTAAGGCTAAAGTTGAAGATGCAATAAAAAAATATAACAGGAGAAAAAGCTCCAGAAACAGCTACTATAGTAGAAGAGGCTAAATAAGGAGGGAAAATGTTAAAAAAAAATTATTGATATTATCATCAGCTCTATTGATGCTTAGTTGTACTAATACAATATCAGGTGGAGCAGATGAAACAAAGGAAGATCAAGTTACAAGACTTTTTAAAAAGAAGCAGATAAAATTAAGACTGTAGAAGTAGAAAAAAACAGAAACTAGCAATGAAAAATGGGGAAGTTGTAGTTCAAGAGGAAGAAGTTTCAATCACAGAAGAAGAAAAATCAAAACGTAGACACAAGGGAATGACAAGAGGGGAAATCATGGAATATGAAATGACAAGAATATCAGAAGAAATGAATGCCCTTCAAGCTGACATACATCAAACACAAGAGAAAAAAGCACAATTAAAAGGCATATAAAGAAAAAAATTAGAAAAACTTAAAGAGGTTAAATGAAGCAGGAATAAAATAAGGGGAAGCTAAAATGTTGGACTATACAAAAAAATAGAAAGTCGTTTAAAAAGCTTTTTTTAAAGAATAATAAAAAAACTAGGCTTTTCTGTAGCATTATTAGTAACATTTTTAATAAATGGAGATTTTTTTCTTACACAGATGAAGTACTAAAAAGTCCCAGTAGTAACAAGACAAGAATTACAAGAGAAAAATAGTAGCAGAACAAGATAATATAGATCAGTTAATAAAAAAACTACTGAGAGAAATGAAAATGAAATAGAATTGAAAAATAAAAAAATTAACTCAAAGAGCAGAATTTTTGGGTAAAACCTTTGGATAAATCTTATCAATTATTCTTTATAGCAGATTGGGGAAAATTCAGTAGAAATAGAAAGTAATACTGCTAGTAACTTTTAAAGGTGCAGAATACTCAAATGAAGTCGGTCAAGAAAAATGGTTATGGACAATATGCAAATGGTAAAATATTTAGGAATGTATGGAATAGTTAAGAATCCAATAGAATTTGTAGATAAAATAGATTTTGGTGCAAATATTACACCTAAATCAGTACCTGAAAAAACTATAGTTGAAAAATCAGTAAGTAAGAAAGTTATTACTCCTCCAACTGTAGTTCCTCCAGAAATTACAGTGGGAACTGTAAAACTTGCAACTGTATCTCCTCTACAAATAGGAACAATGAGAGACCTAATCAACCTACAGTAAATGTAAGCGCTCCAGGAACAATGCCATCATTGGGAGCAATAACAGTTAGTCCAGTAACAGCATTGAATATAAGTCCTAATCCTCCTTCAGTAGGAGAAGCACCAACAGTTGAAGCTCCAACAGTTCAACCACCTGCTACACCAGCTGGATTTACACCAAGACTTGTTAGTCCACCAGTAATAGAAGAAAAAAAAGTTAATGATCCAAGAGTTCCAAATCCACCTGCATTATCAGTTACAGTTCAAGATATTCCACAAGATTTAACTGGATATAATAAAAATGCAGCAATGAGTAATAATGGATTAATTTCACAACTTGATTTACTTACAGGGACATATAATATGTATTTTTAAAGGGCATGGACAAGGACAGGAATTTTTCATTTTCAGGGGCAACAGCCAGTCCATTTACTCCTTCATCAGGTGGACTTACTTTACCAAGTAGTGGTAGTGATAGTGGAAGTTACAGTAAGGTAGCATTTTTATGGAATAGGTGGAAAGGCATCAGCAACTATCACAGAAAATGTTACTATGAATATGATAGGAAACTATGTAGGAGGGCTTTTTAATACAATTTTCTATATTGGTAATCATTCAAGTTCAGGAAATCAAACATCACTACTAACAAATAAAGGAAAAGTTAATATATATGGAAATAAAATTTTAGTTGTTAATAGTGATAATGTAAGTTCAGCAACTGGTTCCATAATGAAATTTGTTAATACAGGAACGATAACTTCATATAATGAAAGTAAAGAATTTGCATCAGGTAAGAATTCATATCCAGGAGAAAATATAATTTTTTTGCAGGATTTACTTATGGTAGTAATGCTTCAGAACATATTGAAAATGGAGCAGGAGGAAAAGTAGAATTTTACACTCCTGGAAGTGCTGGTTGGATGTATTCACCTTCTGCATCAGATACTGTAAAAAGAAGTGCAGTAAATAATGGTACTATGAAACTATATGGAAAAAATAGTTTAGGTGTGGGAACTAATGAAAGAACTAGAATAAATGATATAGCTTATGCAGATATACAATTAAATACACCAATAGAAATATTAGGTGATCAATCTGTTGGAGCAAGTATAAAGATACAACCAAGTACTAATTCTCAAAATTTTTACTAATTCTACTTGGAATATTAAAAATAGGTGGTTTAGATAAAGCACAACAAGCTGGTTCAGGAGATGAAATTTATGATAGCAAAACTTCAACTTTAAAAAGCTGGAAATACATCAAAAGTTGAACAATCAATAGGTTTAAATTTTGATTTTACACATCCAAGTTCAGGGACTTTAAGAGAAATTGAAATAAAAAAAGATATAAAATTTCATTAGAAGCAGATTCAGATAGCTCTACAGGAATTAGAGTAGGAAAAGCCAACATTAATTTAACAGATGCAGATACTTTTACTCAAGTAAAAAAATAAATGGAACAAATAATATAGGTCTTCTTTCAGATGGAGCAGATGCAACATTAAAATATACTAATACTAGAAATGCTTTTAAATTTAGATGGTGGATCAGGAAATATCATTTTTGCAACAATAAATTCAGGAAAGCTTAATGTAGAGAATGAATTTAAATTAAAAAAACTTCTACTGGCTCAGAAGAAACAACAGGAGATAAGTTTGTATCAACTTATACAAAAGGTTCGGGTTCTGTAGTTACTCTTGAAAAAGGGAATTTCTTTTTAAAACACACTGGTGCTGAAAGTATTGGTATGTATGCAACTGACAGTGGAAAGATAACAGTAACAAATCCAACATCAGTTACTTTACCAGCAGTTACAGCTACTACTATTGTAGATAACTCAACTTTACCAAGTATAGCAACTACACCAACTATTAGCTCAAAACTTTCTATTACTGGAGCTAAAAGTGTTGGTTTCTATTCTAGTAATGGTGGACTTATTGAAAATAAAAAAACTCAAGTACAAAAAGTAACAGATGGTTCAGCTTTAGCTTATGCGAAAGGAACAAATAGTAAGATAACTATATCTAATTCTTTACTTGATTATTCTGGAGAAGGTTATTCGCTTTATACAGAAAATGGTGGGAAAATTGATGCTGATAATAGTGTGTTAGTACTAAGAGGAAAGGCAGTTGGAATGAGAGTAACTTCTGCAACTAATGGAGATATATCATTTGCAAATGGAAAAATTGTAATGATGTCTAATGATGCTATACCTTTTGTTGCAAGTGATATAACAACACCTGTCAATGTAGATGACATTAGAAATGGTTTAGGACTTCCTTCTACTATTACAATAGCAAAAGGAAAAGATGGAACAACAGTATTTAACAAGTATAAGATTGCTGCTGTTGATGGAATGACAAAATTAAATATAAATCAAGATTTAGATAAGAAATATGCAACAGATGATACAAATGAAACAAGTACAGATCTGAGTAAAAAAAGCTTCTTATGATTTATTTAGAAGATATTTGATTCAAAGAGCTAAAGTAGAAGTTGACGGACATAAGGTTAAAAGCAATTTTTAGATGATAGCGATTTAGCAACATTAGACACCACACAAACTGTTGGTCTTGAAATGAATTCAAGTAAAAAGTGCTGCTTCTAAAACAGAAACTTCCATTGACTTAAAAAAATAATGCAGAAATAATAGCTGATAAAAAAAAGGTAGTGGATCTGGAGCAGTAGGGGCATATATTAATTATGGTTTAGTAAATATAGATACCACATCAAAAATAAAAGTAGAAAAAGATACTACAGCTGGAAATACAGCCAATGCTGGAGCAGTAGGTGTATACTCAGTAAATGGTTCAGAAGTAGATAATAAAGGAAGTATTGAAGCAGGAGGAAAAGAGTCAGTTGGTATACTAGCTATGGCATACGGTGAAGTAGGAGGGGCATCTTTAGGACAACAATTTGGTGGAAAAACAGGAGAAGGAACTTTTTTTCTGTCAAGAATAGCGGAACTATAGCAATGTCAGATGATGATGCTATTGGTATTTATGCTAAAAATAATAATAGTTCAGCAGCAAGTGATAACTATAAAGTAACAAATGCTGGAACTATTGAAGTAAAGAAATCTGATTCTAAAACAGCAATAGGAATTTATGCGGATAAAAGCAAAGGTATTACCTAAAAGATGGAACAATAAAAAAATAGGGGAAAAAAAGCTGTAGGAATTTATGCTAAAGACTCTATTGTTGGTGCCACTGGAGATAATCTTGGAAACATAGATTTTTGCTGGAGAAAAAGGTGTAGGAATTTATTTAAAAGATGCTTCCACTTTACTTGGAAACAAAGTTACTTTAAAAACAAACTACAGCAGGAACTCTAAAAAGGAAAGGTTGGAATACTCGCTGATAATCTAACAAATAAAAACTCTTACTACAGAAGTGGTAGCTGACACAGGGGTTAATGATGTAATAGCATACTATTCTAAAGGAAATGGAACTTTAACTGTTCAAGCAGATATTTCCTTAAATAAAAATAGTACAGGTATTTCTGGAGAAAACACTGAAAACTTAGTGTATAGTGGTAGTAAAACTATGAAATTAGGAGAAGGTTCTACAGGAATATTTGGACAAAAGAATATAGATTTTGCTAGTGGTTCAAATATTGAATTAAATGGAGTTAGTACAGTAGGAGTTTTTTTGCTAAAGGAACAAGTGGAGTAATTAATTCTGAAGGAAATATTAAATTTACTAAAGAAAATTCAATTGGTTTATATGGCTCAACAGGAGCAACTGTTAATGACAAAACTGCATTAATGGATTTCTCTTCTGGAACTGCTAAAAATAATATAGGAGTATATTTAGCAGGTGCTAAATGGGTAGATAGTAGAAGTGGAGCATATACATTCAGTCCAGATCATGCTAGAAATAATATATATTTATTTGCGCAAGGTGGAAATGATGGAACAACAGATTTAGGAAGTACTGCAACTTTAAATAATGAGTTTAAGGTTAATCCAAGTGGAAGTGCAACTTCAACAGCTAAAGCAATAGGTATGTATTTCGATACAGCAGTAAAAGGAAAAACAACTTTTGTAGACAATACTTTAGATATGACTAATGGAAAAGTTGTTGTAACAAATAAAGGTATAGGAATATATGCAAAAGAATGGTAGTACAAATAAAAAAATAATATAATAAATAAGATAGCTATCTCATCTACAGGAGATAGTACAGTTGGACTATTTACTGATGGTGATTTAAAAATTGATGGAACTGGTGGAAAAATTGAAGCTCTAACTCAAGGAATAGGGCTTTATGGAAATAAAGGAAAAATTACTGTTGCAAATACCCATAAAGTAGAGGTTACTTCTGCTGGTACAGGAATGTATTTAACAGGAGAAAGTTATCTTGATGGTGGAAAAATTAGAACTTGAAAAATAAGACAACTGGAACAACAGCAGCAGCTATATATTACAAGAAAGGAACAAGTTCTAATGAGGTAAATCACAAAACAGACTTAACTGTAACAGCTGGAAATGATTTACTTGCTTTATATGCCGACGGTGGAGTAAAGTTAAATAATAATAATAGTATTGTTATAGATACTGGAAAAAAAATAATGTTGGTTCATATGTAACTGGAGGCTCTATATTCAATAATAAAGGAAGTATAAAGTTAGGAACAACCACTGGAACTAACCTTATAAATGCTATAGGAGTATATGTTGCAGATGGAGAAGCAACAAATACAGCAGGAAAAAAACTATAGAAATTTATGATAGAAACAATGGTGGTGGAAGCTCTTTATCAGTTGGAATGTTAGCTAAAGCAGCTCCAGGAAAAAGTGCTAAGATAGAAAAATGCTGGAAATATCAATGTAAATGGTGAGGCAGTTGGAATGAATATTGATGATAATTCAACTGGTATAAACTCAGGTAATATCACAGCAAAAAGAAAATAATAATTTAAAGGCAATAGGAGCTCATGTAAATGGAGCTAATGCCAAATTTACTAATACTGGAACTATATCTGCTGATAATATAGCTCTTGCATTAAAGAGTACAACAGCAACTAAAATTGCTAATTCAGGTACTTTAAAATTAACTAAAACAGGAGCAGTAGGAGTTTATGCTGACGATTCAATTGTAGACTTTAATATTGCACCAACAGTAGCAACAGGAGCAGACGGAACAGTTGCTTTATATGCAACAGGAAATACTAAAATTAAGAGTCAAATAACATCTGTAACAGGTAAATCTCATATAGGAGTTTATGCTGAAGGAAATGCAGAGTTTCAGTCAGGCTCTAAGGTAATTGTTGGAAATGGTGTTGGAAATGACTATGGAATAGGAATATATACAAAAAGCTGGATACAATAAGGCAATAACTAGTAATATTGATTTAAATGGAGCTGAAACTATAGGGCTATATTTAGGAAATGATACAGTCTCTTCTACAGGTTCAACTGTAAATCATACAGGAACTATCAATGTTGGAAGTGGGATAGGGGTATTTATTCCTCAATATTCAAAATTTGTAGCACAAAATACTACTTTTAATGTAAATGGAGGAACAGCAGTTTACTTAAAAAGGAGGAGCGGTAGATTTAGGAGCAACTGGAACTGCAACTATTAATTTCACAGGAACAGGAGGAAAAGGAATATTCCAAGATGGTGGAACTATAACTACAGGCTCAGGTTTAAATATAGTTGGTTCTGGAAGTTTCTTAACTCTTAAAAATGCAGATTCTACTATAAATTCTGCTTTAACAGTAGGAACTGATGGTATTGGAATTAATGGTATTTTTGATGCAACAGGAAAGGACTATACATTAACTTTAGATAGTCCAAATGGACATATTAAATTAAATGGAAATAAAGCAAAAAGGTATCATAGCTGTAGCAGAACCTTCTGTTGCACCAAATAAAGTTGATATTGTAAACAAAGGTACTATTGAAACTATATCTGGAGCAGAAACTACTGGAATTTATGCAAAAGGAGCAAATGTACATAACCAAACAGGAGCTAAAATAAATATAGGAACAAAAAGGAGTTGCTATATATACAACAAATGATGCTGCTTTAACTAACACAAGTTTAACAAATGATGGTGAAATTAAGTTAATAGGCGACGAAGCAACAGGACTAATGGCTATCAAAAGCTAATACTACAAAAAGATTTTGTTCTTGGAAAAAAATAAATGGAACAAAAAGATAAATTAGTAGGAGCATATTTTGAAAAATAGTGTTAATCCAGTTAAAGTTAAAGACTTCAATATAAATCTAGGAACTAACGCTAAAGGACTTGTTTTTCAAAAGATAGTAAAGATTTTTACTATAGATGCAACAACAACTAATAATAATATAACAGTTGGAAATACAACAGGAGAAAACCGTGGAATAGGAATAGTAGCTCTTGGAGTAAATGGAAATGTTACTAAAAACTGATGTTATAGTTGGTAAGAATTCTTTAGGATTATATGTAAAGGATAAAAAAACTAACATTTAACTTAGCAAATGGAAAATTAGAATCATCAGATGCAAATAAAAGCTCAATATTAGCCTACGCTGATGGAAATACTTCAGAAATTGCTCTAAATGGTGGAGGAACTTTAAAAGTAGGAGCAAAATGGAATAGCAGTAGGAACTAAAGGTGGACAAGTTACTGCTAATGCTACAACTACTATTGAAGTAGATGGAGTAAAAGGATTAGGAGCGTATGTAGAAAATGGTGGAGCTATAAGTAATAATTTGGATGTTAAGGTTAAGAGTGCAGAAGGTATAGGAATGTATGCAAAAGGAGGAGCTTTAACATCTATTGCAAAAGTTAGTGAAGTTAAAGGAAATAAATCAAAAAGCTTATGTTTTTGAAAATATAACAAATGCTATTAATATAGCTAACCCACTTCAATTGAATGATATTAATGCAAGTGAACAAGTAGGAGTAGTTCTAAAAAGGAACAGGTGCAGGTTTAACAGTAGCAGGACTATCTGTTGTTGGAAATGGAAATACTGGAATATATAATGAAACAAGTGGAGCAGTAATAAATAATGGAATACTTACTGTTGGAGATTCAACTGGAGACTCATCTATAGGTATCTATTCAAAAGGTGGAGCAGTAACAAGCACAGGTAATGCAACAATAGGAAAGAATTCAATAGCTGTCTATGCTAAGAAAACAGGAGTAAATTTCAATGGAGATATAGCTCTTGATGAAAAAGCAATAGGACTATATGTAGAAAAATGATGCTACAACTGAAGGAGATACAAATATAAATGGTAATGTTACTGTTGGTACAAATGGAGCTATAGGAGTTCAAGCAACTAATTCAAAAATTAATTTGAATGGAGACTTATCAGTTGCAAGTGGAGATAGTAAAGGGATCTTTTCATCAGAAATAGGAGATGTAATAACAAACGGTAATATAATAGTAGCTGATAATTCAGTTGGTATTTATAAGAGTGGTAATGCTGAAGTTAAAACAACAGCTGGAAAAACTATAACAGTAGCTGATAATGGATATGGAATCTTTGCTAAGGGCGGAGCTAAGGTAACAAATAATGCAAATGTAACAGTTGGAGAAGATTCAGTAGGTATTTATGTTGATGGAAATAACTTGACATCAATAGCTGATGTAACAGTAGCTGATAAAGGAGTTGGACTATTAGTTAAAAATGGTGGAACATTGACATCAACAGGATTTTTGACAGTGGGTTCTAATAATGCAGTAGGACTATATGCTGATAATTCTAATATAATTCAAAATGGAGCTTTAAATATAGGAGCTAACGATGGAATAGGAATCTATTCTAAAGGTTCAGGAAACATTTCAACAGTAGGAAATATAACAGTTGGTAGTGATGCTATAGGAGTTTACAAAACTGGAAAAGGTTTAGTAAATATTTCATCAACAATGAATATTGGAGATAAAAGCTTACGGTGCTTACTATGTTGGAACTTCTAAAAACTGATAGTACATTAAATGTTACAGGAAATATGACTTTAGGGAAAGAAGCTGTAGGAGCATATGCTAAAAAAATACTACTGTTAATTACAATGGAAATATAACGGTTGGAGAAACAACTATAGGCTCTAATGGATATAATAATCCAAAAGTTAATAAGAACTCTATAGGAATATTTGGAGATAATAGTGACATTAACTATACAGGTAATATGTTAGTTGAAAAACCATTATCAGTAGGTATTTATGGTGCTAATGGAGGTTCAATAACTTTAAAATCAGGTTCAACTTTAACTGCTAAAAATGGTGCAACAGGAATTATGACAGGAAATGGAGTTTCAACTATAACTATTGAATCAGGAGCGACATTAAATGCTATTGGAAAAGCAAGAGATGTAGATCCTAATGCAGATACTAAAAATGCTACATTTGGAATATCTGCTTTTAGTGGAAATATCTACAACTATGGTGTAATTAATGCAACTACAGGAGCAACAGCAATATATAAAGACGGAACTGCTGAATTAAAGAATAGAGGAACTATAAATATTGATCCTTCTTCTTCAGCTTTAGGAGCAACACCTACAAAAGCAAATGCTGACGTTGGAGGAGTAAATATAGATATTAGTGGTAAAACAACTATAGGTGGGAAATTAATAAATGGTGGAACTATTAACATCAAAGGTGACTTAGCTATGGAAGGAATGGGACTAGATATTAGCACAGGAAAAACTGTTATAGATGCAAGAACTATTTCAGGTGTTGCTTATGTAGAACCTACTTTCTCTAAAGGTAACTCAGAACAAAAAATTACTGTAAAAGATGTATTTAGAGTAGCACCAAATGGAATAGGTGCATTTAGTGGAGATGTAAAAATCTAAATCAGTATCTTGGATAGCAAAAAAATAACTAAAGATCCTACTGATACAACTACAGCAACTAAAGATATAACTATGGTTAAATTACCATATACTAGTTTGATAGCTGGAGAAAAGTATAAAAAAATCTAGCGACAGGTTTAGAAGATGTAAGATCTAAAGTAAATGTAAAATCTGAATCAGCAATTTTCAAATCATTAGATAATATAGATAATCATAAAGATTTTTGCAACAGCAGTAGCAAATATTCGTGGGGATATATATTCTAATATTCAAGAAAGAATGAAGACAGTAGAATCTGCTTTTGATAAATCATACGATGAACTTCTATCTTCTTACAATAAAACAAGAAATGTAGATAAATACAGTGTAATCTATACAGCAGGAGAACATGAAGATGGAACAGTTGGAGTATCAGGCTATAAATATAAGACAGTGGGAGCATTGTATGTAAATGATAGAGAAGGTTTTCACTTATGGTGGAAAATATGGTTGGTCAGCTGGTGTAGTAGGAACTGATTTTTGACTTTAGAGGCGATACAAATAAAGATTCAAAAAGAAAGAGTAATATCAGGAAAATTAGGTGTACACTATCAAACAGCATTGAATAAAGATGATGATAATGCAAGATTGAAATGGCTAAGCAGAGGAGAATTTACAGTAAATAGACATAGAACAAAGAGATATGGTCAAATAGGAACAGACATTTATAAACATAAGGCAACTTTCTATTCAACAGACTTATCTTGGAAAAAAATAAAATATACTATGAATATGATGTAAATACTAAATGGACAGTAAGTCCGTATGCAGGATTGGATATGTCGTATGGTCATATTTTTCAATGTAAGAGAAAAACGGAGAAAATTTAGGCTTAGAAGTGAAAGGAAAAGACTACTTTGTAATGACACCAAATGTAGGAATAGAAACAAAATATGTTTTTACCAGTAGGAGTAATACATCAATTATTTGTAAAAGCTGATACAAGATTAAGCTATGATGTAGTTGAAATGTATAGAAATCCAAATCAAGCTAAGATAAGAGAAGCTTCTAGTGGATATTATGATTTATCAGAACCAGAAAGAAGAAAAAGCAAGAATAGCAGTAGGAGCTGAAATAGGCTTTAGAAAAGGAAAAATATATATGGACTAACATTTAGAGCAGAATATCAAGGCTATAAGAAGAGTCAATTAAATTATGGAGTAAGACTAAATTATAAATTCTAATTTTATACAGATAATATCTGGAAAAAAAGGCAGTTTAAATAGACTGTCTTTTTGATACAAAAAAATATTAAAAAAACACTTTACTTTTTTTCTGATTTTTTTGATATAGTATGGCTTAAATATAAAAAAATAATTTGGAGGAAATAAAATGAAGAAAAAAATTAGTAACAACTCTACTTGGAGCTTCGCTTTTTATTAGCAGCTTGTGGAGGAGAAAAAGCAGCAGAAAAAAACCAGCATCAACAGAAGCGGAAACTATAAAAAAATTGAAATCTTTAGATATTAACAGGATCAGTTGCAATTTATGGAATATCAGCAACTAATGGACTTAAATTAGCAGTTGATGAAATCAATGCAAATGGTGGAATATTAGGAAAACAAATCGAATTAAAACCTTTTAGATGAAAAAGGAGATTCTACAGAAGCAGTAAACGCATATAATAAACTTGTAGATTGGGGAATGGTAGCTTTTAATTGGTGACATTACATCTAAACCAAGTGTTGCAGTTGCAGAAGTTGCAGCTCAAGATGGTATACCCTATGATAACTCCTACAGGAACTCAACTTAATATAACAGAAGCTGGTTCAAATGTATTTAGAGTATGTTTCACAGATCCTTACCAAGGAGAAGTTTTAGCAAAATTCACTAAAGATAAATTAGCAGCTAAAACAGTGGCTATTATCTCTAATAACTCTAGTGACTATTCAGATGGAGTAGCAAATGCATTCGCTAAAGAAGCAGAAGCTCAAGGAATTCAAGTTGTTGCAAGAGAAGGATATTCAGATGGGGACAAAGATTTTAAAGCTCAATTAACTAAAATAGCTCAACAAAAATCCAGATGTTTTATTTGTTCCTGATTACTATGAACAAGATGGTTTAATAGCTATACAAGCAAGAGAAGTTGGAATAAAATCAGTTATAGTTGGTTCAGATGGTTGGGATGGAGTTGTAAAAACTGTTGACCCATCATCATATGCTGCAATAGAAGATGTATTCTTTGCTAATCACTATTCAACAAAAGATAGCAATGAAAAAGTACAAAACTTTATAAAGAATTATAAAGAAAAAAATACAATGATGAACCTTCTGCATTCTCTGCTTTAAGTTATGATGCTGCATATATTTTTAAAAAGCTGCAATAGAAAAAGCAGGAACTACAGATAAAGAAGCAGTAGCTAAAAGCAATAAAAAGAATTAGAATTTGATGGAATCACAGGACATTTAACTTTTGATGAAAAAGAATAACCCTGTTAAGAGTATAACTATAATCAAAATAGTAAATGGAGATTATACATTTGATTCTGTAGTGTCTAAATAAAATTTAAATATTTAAGGATAAAAAAACAATTTCTGCTTTGTTAATGGATTAAATAAAGACTTTAATTTAGTGGAAATTGTTTTTCTTTTTAATGAATAATAGAATGGGAGGATAAAATGGAGTTTTTTTACTTCAGATAATTAATGGTTTACAAATTGGAAGTATCTATGCCCTAGTATCCTTAGGATATACAATGGTATATGGTATAGCACAACTTATAAATTTTGCACATGGAGATATAATAATGATAGGTGCATATGTTTCATTATTCTCAATACCAACATTGTCATCTATGGGTTTACCAGTATGGGTTTCAGTTATACCAGCAATAATTATTTGTGCAATAGTTGGTTGTCTAACAGAGAGAATAGCATATAGACCACTAAGAAATTCACCAAGAATTTCAAACTTAATTACAGCTATAGGAGTTAGTTTATTTTTTTAGAAAATGTATTCATGAAAGTATTTACACCAAATACTAGATCTTTTCCTAAAAATTTTTTTATTCAAGATTCAATAAAATTAGGAGATAGTATACAAATTAGTTTTGGAGCAGTTGTAACTATAGTTGTAACAGTAATATTATCAATAGCTTTACAATTATTTATGAAGAAAAACTAAATATGGAAAGGCTATGATAGCAACAAGTCAAGATTATGCAGCTTCAGCTTTAGTAGGAATAAATGTGGATAGAACAATACAACTTACATTTGCAATAGGAAGTGGACTTGCAGCAGTTGCAGCAGTTCTATATGTTTCAGCTTATCCACAAATTCAACCTTTAATGGGATCTATGCTTGGGATAAAGGCTTTCGTTGCAGCAGTTTTAGGAGGAATAGGAATATTACCAGGTGCTGTAATAGGAGGATTCATATTAGGAATTGTTGAAAGTTTAACAAGAGCATATCTATCATCACAACTTGCAGATGCTTTTTGTATTTTCAATATTAATTATAGTTTTATTATTTAAACCTACTGGAATACTTGGAAAAATGTAAAGGAGAAAGTATAATGGATAAAAAAATAAAAAAATTAAGTTATATAGCTACTTATGCAATTTTATTAGTTCTATATTTTTATTCTTTTTTCTTTAATAAATTCAGGATTCATAAGTAGATATCAAATTGGAATTATAATATTAATTTTTAATAAATGTAATTTTAGCAGCTAGCTTGAATATAACAGTTGGTTGTTTGGGACAAATAACTTTAGGACATGCAGGATTTATGTCAATAGGTGCATACACAGCAGCACTTTTTAACTAAGTCAGGTTTTTCTTTCAGGTTATCCAGGTTATATTGTAGCTCTGATAGTTGGAGGAATAGTAGCAGGTATCATTGGTTTTTATCATTGGTATACCAGCTTTAAGACTTACAGGAGACTATCTTGCAATCATAACTCTAGCCTTTGGGGAAATTATAAGAGTTTTAATAGAATATTTTAAATTTACAGGTGGAGCTCAAGGTTTAACAGGAATTCCTAGAGTAAATAACTTCACACTTATATACTTTTATAACTATATTTTTCAGTTATATTTATGTATTCTATTATGACAAGTAGACATGGTAGAGCAGTTCTTGCTATTCGTGAAGATGAAATAGCAAGTGGAGCATCAGGAATAAATACAACATATTACAAAACTTTTGCCTTTGTTTTATCAGCAATATTTGCAGGTATAGCAGGTGGAATCTACGCACATAACTTAGGAATTTTTAGGTGCAAAACAATTTGACTATAACTATTCGATAAATATACTTGTTATGGTTGTACTTGGAGGAATGGGAAGTTTCACAGGTTCAATATTATCAGCTATAGTTCTTACTATTTTACCTGAAGTATTAAGAAGCTTTGCAGAATACAGAATGATAGTTTATCCATTGATATTAATAATAATGATGTTATTTAGACCTGAAGGTTTACTAGGTAGAAAAAGAATTTCAAATTAGTAAAAGTAATTTCTTATTTTACTAATAAGTCAAAAAAAGAGGTGAAGAAGATGGAAAATAAAAAAACCTCTTTTAGTTGCAAAAAGATATTTCAATTAGTTTTTGGAGCATTGAAGGCAGTAGATAAATTTAATTTAGAAATAAAATCTGGAGAATTAATAGGTTTAATAGGATCTAATGGAGCAGGAAAAAAACAACAGTATTTAATATCTTAACAGGAGTATATAATGCTAGTTCTGGAGAATATACTTTAGATGGTGAAGATGTTATTAAAAACATCAACTTCAGCTCTTGTAAAAAAAGGTTTGGCTCGTACTTTCCAAAAATATCAGACTATTTAAATATCTATCAGTATTAGACAATGTTGTTGCTGCATATAATTTCCGTATGAAATATGGAATTTTCACAGGTATGTTTCGTTTACCAAGTTTTTGGAAAGAAGAAAAGTTAGCTAAAGAAAAAGCAATGGAGCTTTTAAAAATATTTGACCTAGATAAGTATGCAAATATGCGTGCAGGTAATTTACCTTATGGGGAACAAAGAAAATTAGAAATTGCCAGAGCCATGGCAACAGAACCTAAAATTCTTCTTTTAGATGAACCAGCAGCAGGTATGAACCCAAAAGAAACGGAAGATCTAATGAATACTATAAAATTAATTCGTGATAAGTTTGGAATAGCAGTTTTATTAATTGAACACGATATGAAACTAGTATTAGGTATCTGTGAAAGATTAGTTGTGTTAAATTATGGACAAATATTAGCAAGTGGGGATCCACAAGAAGTTATTAATAATCCAAAAGTTGTAGAAGCATATTTAGGTAAGGAGGAAGATGAATAATGGCAATGTTAGAAGTAAAAGACTTGCAAGTTTTCTATGATAATATACAAGCTCTTAAAGGAATTTCATTAGAAATAAATGAAGGAGAAGTTGTATCTATCATTGGAGCTAACGGTGCAGGGAAAACAACTACATTACAGACTATATCTGGACTTATAACTCCCAAAAAGTGGTTCTATAATATTTGAAGGAAAAAGATTTATTAAAAGAAAAAAAGCTCATAATATTTGTAAATTAGGTATAGCTCAAGTTCCAGAAGGAAGAAGAATCTTTTCACAACTTGCAGTTAAAGATAATTTAAAATTAGGACAGTTCACAATAAAAGATAGTGCTGAAAAGAAAGAAGAAGACAGAGCAAACTTCTATAAAGTTTTCCCTAGAATGTCTGAAAGAAAAAAATCAGTTAGCTGGAACTTTATCAGGTGGAGAACAACAGATGCTTGCTATGGGAAGAGCTCTGATGAGCAGACCTAAACTTTTAATTTTAGATGAACCATCAATGGGACTTTCACCACTATTTGTTAAAGAAATTTTTTTGAAGTTATAAAACAATTAAAAAGAAAAGGGAACTACTATCCTATTGGTAGAGCAAAATGCTAAAATGGCACTTTCTATCTCAGATAGAGCTTATGTTATAGAAACAGGAGAAATAGTTCTTGAAGGAAATGCAAAAGATTTACTACACAATGATAGAGTAAAGAAAGCATACCTTGGAGGATAAAAAAATAGAAATTTTTAAGAGATAAGAGAGTTATTGTAAATTTGCAAGGACTCTCTTTTTGTATAATATATAAAATATAAAGTTTTTGAAAAAAAGGAGGGTGTTATGAAAAGGTTAGCAATAGGAGTAAGTGACTTTAAAACATAATAGAGGGAAGATTTTTTTATTATTTTGATAAAACAAAATTTATAGAAGAAATAATAAAAGATGGCTCAGAAGTAAAAATTATTTGCAAGACCTAGAAGATTTGGAAAAACATTAAATATGTCTATGTTAAAGTACTTTTTTGATATAGAAAATAAAGAAGAAAATAAAAAAATATTTAAAGATTTGTATATAGAAAAAAACAGAAGCCTTTTAAAGAACAAGGACAGTACCCCAGTTATATTTTTTTATCATTAAAAGATTTAAAAAGCTTTTAACTTGGGAAGAAATGGAAGAGAAAAATAACTGTTATACTTTTCTGAACTGTTTTCTGAATATAACTACTTAATAAATGAATTAGTAGAAACTGATTCTGATAAATTTAAGAAAATAATCAATGAAAAATGCTAAATTTATCTAACTTTAGGAAGATCACTAAAATTTTTTTAACAAAAAAATATTATATGAAAAAAATATAATAAAAAAAGGTAGTAGTATTAATAGATGAATATGATAGCCCATTAGTATCAGCCTATATAAATGGATATTATGAAAAAGCAAAAGGATTTCTTTTAAAACTTTTTTTATAGTACAGTATTAAAAAGATAATAGCTATTTACAAATGGGAGTTCTAACTGGAATAATAAGAGTAATAAAAAGCTGGAATATTCTCAGATTTAAATAATTTAAGTACCTATACAATATTAAGTGATGTCTACACAGATAGCTATGGTTTAACAGAAGAAGAAGTAGAAAAAAAGCCTTAAATATTATGGAATAGAGCAAGAAATATCAAATGTAAAAAGATTGGTATGATGGATATAAATTTGGAGATAGTGAAGTATATAATCCTTGGAGTATATTAAATTTTTTTAAGATTTAAAGAATTGAGAGCATATTGGGTGGATACATCAGGGAAATGATTTGATAAAAGATGTATTAAAAAAATAACAAAGAACACAATAGAAGCTCTTGAAAGATTATTTAATGGAGAAGGATTAAAACAAAATATATCAGGGACATCAGACTTATCAAAATTGCTAAGTGAAGATGAATTATGGGAATTGATGTTATTCAGTGGTTATTTAACAGTAGAAGAAAAAAATAGATCATAAGAAATTACGTTTTAAGATTACCAAATAAGGAAATCAAAAGAACTTTTTTTAGAGATACTTTTTCTAGAAAAAAATACTTCGGTAGAGGAAGTAAATTATTGTATTTAATGGAAGCCTTAACAGAAAATAGAATAGATGAATATGAAGAAAGATTACAAGAGATACTATTAACTTCAGTTAGCTATAATGACACTAAGAAAGGTAATGAAGCTTTTTTTACCATGGATTGATTATGGGTATGGGATTATATTTAGAAGGTGAGTATATTACAAAGTCTAATATAGAAAGTGGCTTAGGAAGATATGACTTTGTTATAGAGCCAAAGAATAAAAACTAAAAGAGCCTTTATAATGGAATTTAAAGCAACAGATAATATAGAAAAGTTTAGAAGAAGTATCAAAAAGAAGCTTTGGAACAAATAGAAGAATAAAAAAATATGATGTATCACTAAAAACAAAAATGGTATAAAAGATATAACATACATAGGTATAGCATTTTGTGGTAAACAAATAAAAAAATAGAATATAAATAAAATCTTAGAGGCTGTTGCAAATTTACAAAAAGTAAAAAAATAGTTTCGTTACTGAGTAGATTTTCTTAACGATAAAAAAATTAACGTTTCGCTGCAAAACATGAAACTCGCTTTGCTCAAACACTCATACTTTTGCTCGGCTCACTTGCTTTTAATTTTTTTATCTAAAAATCTACATTCGTAACTCACTTATTTTTTTAACTTTTAGATTGAAAAAGTATAATTTTGCAACAGCCATAATTTTTATTAGTATATTTTACATTCAAAAAGAAATCACAGCATTTCCACCAACTTGTATAGTCACTCCATCTTTTTTTATATCTACTCAAAATAGTTGAAGCTCTTTGCATAGCCTCTCCTTGTCTAAAAACTATTTATATCTTTTACAGAAATGATATTGTATTCTTTTTAGATAATGAGTTAAGGCACCATTTGAAGTACCTGTGGCACATTCTTCATCAATGCCAACTAAGGGAGCAATATTTCTACAAAAAGCAGTGAAATTCTTTTCTTTATCTAAAGAGAAAAGGTGAGCTCCTACAACATTATATTTTTTTAGAAAGTTCTATTACTTTTTCCTTATTCATAATAAAACTATCTAAAAATCTCTTTATCTTCAATAGGAATAATAATATCACTTAAACCTGTATTTACAATTTTAGGAAATAGACTTTTAGGAGCTTGACTTAAGTCTAAGTTAAAAGCGGAATATAGCTCTTTAATTTCATCTGAATTAAAAAAATATTCAACTTTTTGGAAGGGACATATCCATCCAAATAAAGTTCTTATCCACAATTATTTCTAGGTTTCCTGCTAAAGTTTCAGCAATATATTTACCAGAGTCTATTATTTTTTTAGTCTTCTTAAGGTAGAAAAAAACTGAAATTGTGGCATGACCACATAGTTCAACTTCATCTGTTGGAGTGAAGTATCTAATTTTAAATATTTTATTATCTATTTTTTACAAAAAGCAGTTTCAGAATGCTTTAGTTCAGCTGCAATATTTTTTTCATAAAGTTTTTCATCAGGGATAGTTTTTCTTTCTCATCTAGTATTACAACCCCTGCTTGATTACCTTTTAAAAAAATTTCAGAACTAAAAGCATCACATACAAAAAAATTCTCATAATATCATCTCCTTGTTTTTTTATTATAACATTTTTAAAAAAATTTTGACAGATATTAGAAAAAGTTAAATAAAAAAAATTGAGGAGAAAAGGAATTTGTGATAAAATGTAAGACAACATAATGGGGGAGTTTTTTTACATAAGTTTATATAAGATGAGGGAGGTTAAAAAAATGAAAAAAAGAAATTTTTAAAAAGTAAAATGATGTTAATTGCTTTTAGCTTCTATCTTGTTCGTTAGCTGTGGTGGCGGTGGAGGTGGTGGAGCTAGTAATCTACCAGTAAAAAAACTGGAACTAGTCCAAGTGTAACTCCTGGAAGTAGTCCAAGTATACCAAGTGTAACTCCTGAAACTACACCAAGTACTAGTACGACTATAACTTCAGAAAATCCTTTAGATAGTAAAAAAATCTAATATGACTCAATTAAAATCTGAACTAAATATTAATAGAGTAAATAGTTCAGTAACTATACCAACAGACACAGAAGCATATAATGATAACTCAGTAAAAGTTGGTCTTTTAGACAGTGATTTTACTGATTCAATACGTCAAAGTCAGCTATCTGTAAGATATCCAGGTATAGAGTTTGTACCAAGAGTAAATAGTGATACAAGTACAAGTGAACATGGAGTTGAAGTATTTGAAGTTTTAACAGATACAAATAAAGATCGTACAGAAGGAAAAGCAAAATTTTCTGTTATAGCAGCAAGCATTGGAAATGGTGGTTCTGATTCTTCTGATAAAAGAGTAAATCCGAATTTAGCAACTTATGAAAAAGTATTTGAAAGATTTAACTCAAGTCAAAAAGTAAAAGTTATAAATCAATCATTTGGAGGAGATACTCCTATAGAAGAAAGTACTTATACTCCTACTAATATAAGAAATGTTGTTTTTTTCAAGTGATTCAAAACCATTTGTTCCATATTTTTGAAAAATAAAGTAAATAATGATGGAGCACTTTTTGTTTGGTCTGCTGGAAATAGAAGAGGAGAAACTAGTACAAATCCAGGTCAAGATATGGACTCTGTTTCTGTAGAAGCAGGTTTACCATATCTTGCAAAATGATTTAGAAAAAAAGGTTGGATAGCTGTTGTAGGAATACAAGCTGTTGAAACAGAAAAATATGTGAATACAGATGATGGACAAACATACACAAGAGAAAAAACTAATGGGAAATTAAATATACATAGAGAGGGAACAGATCGTTTAGCTTATGCTGGAGATAACGCAAAGTATTGGGCTATTTCTGCTGATGATAGATCAGTTGCAACTTCAACAGGTTATGGAGTAGGGTCATCTTTTGCAACTCCAAAAGTATCAAGAGCAGCAGCTTTAGTTGCAGAAAAATTTAACTGGATGACAGCTGACCAAGTTCGTCAAACTTTATTTACTACAACTGATGACACAGAAATAGAGAAAACTGTGACAGGTGAAAGTAGAAGAAGAGTAAAATTTTCGCCTGATAATAAATATGGTTGGGGAATGCTTAATCAAGATAGAGCTTTAAAAGGACCTGGAGCTTTTATGAATGTAACAAAATATGGAGATACAAGTACATTTAATGCAAATATACCTGCTGGAAAGACTTCATATTTTTGAAAATAAGATATTTGGTACAGGAAGTCTAGTTAAATCAGGAGATGGAACTTTACACTTAACTAATAATAACTCTTATTCAGGAGGAACAGTAGTAAATGCAGGAACACTTGAAATTCATCAAATACATTCTTCAGAAGTAACAGTAAATTCAGGAGGAAAAAGTAGTTCTAAATCCTAAAGCATTAATAGGTTATAATGTATCACCAATGAGTGTAATAGAAAGTGTTGATGCTCAAAATATAACAACTAACACTGATTTATCAAATCGTGGAACAGTTGAAGTTAATGGGACAACTGCTATTATAGGTGGAGATTATATAGCATATCAAGGTTCAACAACAAAAATTTAATAATGGTGCAAAAATTTAACGTTCTAGGAGATATAAAAAAATAGAAAATGCAACTGTTAAATTACAATCAGATAAATATGTTACAGCTCAAGGAGAAAATGAAGTTGTGATGGAAGGAAAATCTGTAGATGCTAACATATCAAAATGTTGAAGTCAATGGTATGAAAGTAGCTAGTGCAGAAGTGGATAATAATAAAATAAGTGTAAATGTATCAAGACAAAATGTAGTTGATTATGTAGGTGAAGATGCAAGTGCATCAACTAAAAAAATGTAGCTGGAAAATGTTGAGAAAGTTTTTTTGAAGATTTAGATAATAAAATTGAAAAAAAGGTATAGCTACTGAAAAAGAAGTGTTAGCAGCTAGAACTTTACAAACTATGGCTACTTCGACATTTACAAGTGCAACTGAAGTGATGTCTGGAGAAATTTATGCTTCAGCTCAAGCATTAACATTATCTCAAGCACAAGATGTTAATAGAGATCTTTCTAATAGATTTTCAAGAATTGACAATTTAAAAAATTCTAAAGACGATACAGAAGTATGGTTCTCAGCTTTAGGAGGAGCTGGAAAATTAAGAAGAGACGGTTATGCTTCAGCAGATACAAGAATTGTAGGAGGTCAAGCAGGAATAGATAAAAGATTTTCTCCTACAACAACTCTAGGACTAGCATTAAATTATTCTTATGCTAAGGCAAATTTTTGATAAATATGCTGGAGAATCAAAGAGTGATATGGTAGGTTTATCTCTATATGGTAAACAAGATCTAGGAAATGATTTTTACCTTGCTGGTAGATTAGGGGTAGCTAATGTTTCTTCAAAAGTTGAAAGAGAACTTTTAACTGCAACAGGTGATAGAATTGAAGGAAAAATAAATCATCATGATAAAATGTTATCGACTTACTTAGAATTTGGAAAGAAATTTAATTGGTTTACACCTTTCGTAGGAATTTCTCAAGATTATTTAAGAAGAGGAAGCTTTGATGAATCAACTGCAACTTGGGGAATAAAAGCTGATAAAAAGACATATAGAGCAACAAATTTCTTAGTTGGAGCAAGAGCAGAATATGTAGCTGACAAATATAAATTATATGCATCTGTAAGTCATTCTATAAATACAGATAAGAGAGATCTTGCTTATGAAGGAAGATTTACAGGAAGTTCTGTGGCTCAAAAAAATATTATGGAGTAAAACAAGCAAAAAATACTACATGGATAGGTTTTTGGAGCATTTAGAGAAATAACACCAGCATTTGGAGTTTATGGAAACATTGATTTCAGAATAGAAAGTAATAAAGGAAGAGACTCTGTTTTTCTCAACTGGAATACAATATAGATTCTAAAAAAATTTAAAGAAGAAGCTATTAAAATTTGTTATAATAGCTTCTTTTTTTCTGATAAACGAAAGATTTTCTAAAAAAATTATTTATACTTGCATTTTTATAAAATTTAATGTTAAAATACAATGTATTGTATAAAAAAAGTAATCAAGGAGGTGTCAAGATGCAAAGATGTGAAATTACAGGAACTGGGTTAATCAGTGGAAACCAAATATCTCACTCTCATAGATTGACTAGAAGAGTATGGAAACCAAATTTACAAGTAACAACTTTAAATGTTAATGGTAGTCCAATAAAAGTTAAAGTTTGTGCTAGAACTTTAAAAAAACTTTAAAAGGAGCTTCTGAAGTGGAAGTTATGAGAATCTTAAAGGCAAACATAGCAACTTTAAGTGAAAGATTATTAAAACATTTAAACAAATAATTTTTTTAAAAAAATTAGTGCACTTATTTTTTTAAAAAAATTCAAGTTGAGAACTTGATAAAAAGAAATTAGAGAATAATTTTAAGAATAAAAATCTTAAAATCATTCTCTTTTTTTATAAAAACTTTAAAGGTTCAAAAAAATATCTTGGTTTTTTTGAACCTTTAAAAGTATAATAGATATATAAGGAGGTGAGGAAATGTCAACTTTGAAGGAGGTATTGGAGATAATCTTTTTACATCTTATCTATCATTATTCTTATCAAGCAATTGAGAAAAATAATGAGAAACAAGATGGAATGAGAGAAAGGAGGTTTGAGAGTGATTTCACTCCTCCAATCTCCCTTACCTTCCTTTAAAAAAAATTAAAAACTAGGAGGGATATAATGGAAGTATTAAGAATTATAAATAATATATTACAACCTATAACATTAATACTTGTGATAATAGTATTAATCAAATTAAATAAAGAAATAAGCCCTTTTAGTTATATAACTAAAAAAAGGCTTGAAAATGTCAACTTTGAATTTATGATTCATTATAACATTTATATCAATTAAAAATCAAGGAGAAAAAAATGAACGGTATAAAAAAAGATGGGAAGACCTCCTGCAAAAAGACCCTATTAGCTATAGTATAAAAAAATAGGATTGAATAAAGAACTTTATGAAAAAGTTCTTGAATACAATGAAAAAGACAGGAAATTCAATAGCTGAAACAGTAAGAGAAGCATTAAAAAAATATTATTAAAAAAATAAAAAAATTATCAAAAAGTATTATAAAACTTCATAAAAAAAATAAATAAATATATAATATAATGCAGTTCAAATCCCTCTTTCATCGCCATAAATATTTGATTTATTGTGTATTAGCGGTACTCAAAAAAAATTATTTTTGGCAGGTTTTGACAGGGCAAAAAAATCAACAAAAAAATGTATAAATATCAAGGTTACCATTAATTTTTAATGGTAATTTTTTGTTTTAAATCACTAAAAAAATACTTAGTTGAGAGCTATTTTTTAAAAAAATAAAAAAATTTGTATTTATAGCTTACATGTACATTATTTATAAAAAAATTTGACATTAGAGCATATAAATAATATAATCAGTATATAAAGAGAACAAAAAAATAATTTGTGCAGAGAAAGTATTTTGAACAAAAAGTTAAACTTTTTTTAACAGTAGTATTTATAGAAATTCTATACAGTAAAGAACACATATAAATTTTTCTTATATTTTTTTCAAGGAACAATATATTTTTTTATGAAAAATTTGACAATAAATGATATAAATAATATAATGTACAAATGATATAATAAATATATAAACAATTTTTTTAAACTATAAAACTAATTAAATTATAAGGAGGCATCATGAAGAAAAAAAGTTTGGTTTATTAGTGACAATTATTTTAAGTATGTTATTTTTTTAGTAGCATGCGGAGGAAATGGTGACAAGAAAGAAGGAGCAGATGCTGGTGCAAGTACTGGAAAGGATACTTTAGTTATAGCACAAGGTGCAGATGCTAAATCACTAGATCCTCATGCATCGAATGACAACCCATCTTCAAGAATTAGAGTACAAATCTATGACAGATTAATGGATCTTGATGATAATGGAGTTCCTCAACCTATGTTAGCTGAATCTTGGGAAAGACCTGATGATAAGACTATCATTTTCCATTTAAGAAAGGGAGTTAAATTCCACAATGGTGATGAAATGAAAGCATCAGACGTTAAATTCTCTTTAGAAAGAGCTTTAGCATCACCTGAAGTTTCTCACATTTTAACAGGAATAAATGGAGTAGAAGTTTTAGATGACTACACAGTAAAAGTAACTACTGAAAAGCCTATGGCTGCTATTTTAAATAACCTAGCTCATACTACTATAGCTATTTTAAGTGAAAAAGCTACAAAAGAAGCTGGAGATAAATTTGGACAAAATCCAGTAGGATCAGGACCATATAAATTTGTTTCTTGGCAAAGTGGAGATAGAGTAACTCTAGAAGCTTTCCCTGAATATTGGCAAGGTGAAGCACCTGTTAAAAACGTAGTATTCAGAAATATAGTTGAAGAAACTAACAGAACTATAGGATTAGAAACTGGAGAATTAGATATAATCTATGATATTCAAGGTATGGATAAAAACAAATTAAAAAGATGACGATAGATTCGTTGTAATTGAAGAATCACAAGTTTCAATGACTTATCTTGGTTTCAATATGAAAAAAAGCTCCTTATGACAATCCAAAAAGTAAGAGAAGCTATATCTTATGCTATAGATCAAAAACCTATAATTGATACAGTATTCTTAGGAGCTGGAGAAGCAGCTAACTCTATAATAGGACCAAATGTATGGGGATATTATGATGTTGAAAAATATACTCAAGATATAGAAAAAGCTAAAGCATTATTAGCTGAAGCAGGATATCCAGATGGATTTAAAGCAAAGATTTGGGTAAATGACAACCCTGTAAGAAGAGATACTGCTGTTATATTACAAGACCAATTAAAACAAATTGGAATAGACTTAGCAATAGAAACAGTTGAATGGGGAGCATTCCTAGATGGTACAGCAAGAGGAGATCATGAAATGTTCTTACTAGGATGGGGAACTGTAACAAGAGACCCAGACTATGGTATGTATGAATTAATAAGTACAGCAACTATGGGAGCAGCAGGAAACAGATCTTTCTACTCTAATCCAACAGTAGATAAATTATTAGAAGAAGGAAGAACAGAACTTGACCCTGAAAAGAGAAAGGCTATCTATAAAGAAATACAAGAAATTATCAGAAAAAGATATTCCTATGTATATGATAATTTATCCTTTACAAAAATGTTGTAACTCAAAAAGAATATTAAAAAAACTTTAAATTAGATCCAGCAAACTCTCATAAAAATATATGGTGTAACAAAAAGAATAAATATAGAATGAAAAGAGCTAGGAATCTCTAGCTCTTTTTTTATAAAAATTATAGTTTTGGGACGGTGAAACAATGTATAAATATATATTAAAAAAAGATTAGTTCTTCTAATTCCTGTAATGTTAGGAGTAACATTATTAGTTTTTGCAATCATGTATTTAACTCCTGGTGACCCTGCTCAATTAATCTTAGGAGAAAGTGCTCCTAAAGAAGCAGTTGCAGCACTGAGAAAAAAATGGGATTAAACGATCCTTTCTTTATGCAGTACTTAAGATTTGTAAAAAATGCTTTAGTAGGAGACTTTGGAAGATCTTACACAACAGGTAGAGAAGTTTTTGAAGAAATATTTGCAAGATTCCCAAATACAGTTGTATTAGCTGTATTAGGAGTAATTATTTCTATAGTTATAGGAATACCTGTTGGAATAATATCAGCAACAAAACAATATTCTCTTACAGATAGTTTTAGTATGGTTTTAGCTCTTTTAGGAGTTTCTATGCCAGTATTCTGGTTAGGACTTATGCTAATTTTATTATTCTCTGTAAAATTAGGAATATTCCCATCAGGAGGTTTTGATGGATTTAGAAGTGTAATTCTACCATCAGTAGCTCTTGGAGTTGGTTCTGCAGCAATAGTAACAAGAATGACTAGATCTTCTATGCTTGAAGTTATAAGACAAGATTATATTAGAACTGCAAGAGCTAAAGGGGTTGCTGAAAAAGTCGTTATTAATAAACATGCTTTAAAAAATGCCTTAATTCCTATTATCACTGTTGTAGGACTACAATTTGGAGGATTACTTGGAGGAGCGGTTCTAACTGAATCAGTATTCTCATGGCCTGGTGTTGGAAGACTTATGGTTGATGCTATAAGACAAAAAGACACACCTACTGTTTTAGCATCTGTTGTATTTTTGGCAGTTGTATATAGTGTGGTTAATTTATTGGTTGACTTATTATATGCTTTCGTAGACCCAAGAATTAAATCACAATATAAGTAGGAGGGCGAAATGGAAAAAAGTAAAAATAAAAAACAAAGCCAATGGGCAGAAGTTTTTAGAATGTTGAAAAAAAATAAAATGGCTATGTTAGGATTAATTATCCTTGTAGTTTTAGTTTTATTAGCTCTATTTGCAGATGTGATTGCAAAATTATGACACTGTTGTAATAAAAACAAAAATCTAGCTGAAAGACTTATGCCACCTAATGGAAAACATTGGTTAGGTACAGATGAGTTTGGAAGAGATATATTTGCAAGACTTATACATGGAGCTAGAGTATCATTAAAAGTTGGTATTTTAGCAATATCTATATCTGTTGTTGTAGGTGGAATTTTAGGAGCTGTATCAGGGTACTTTGGTGGAGTTATAGATAATGTTATAATGAGAGTTGTTGATATTTTCTTAGCAGTTCCAAGTATATTACTTGCTATAGCTATAGTTTCTGCATTAGGACCTAGTATGTTGAACCTGATGATTTCAATCAGTGTTTCTTATGTACCAAACTTTGCTCGTATAGTTAGAGCCTCTGTACTTTCAATAAGAGATCAAGAATTTATAGAAGCTGCTAAGGCAATAGGGGCAAGTAATACAAGAATTATATTAAAACATATAATTCCTAACTCTTTGGCTCCAGTAATTGTACAAGGAACTTTAGGAGTTGCAGGAGCAATTCTATCAACAGCAGGATTAAGTTTCATCGGATTAGGTATACAACCTCCAGCACCAGAATGGGGTTCAATGTTATCAGGAGGAAGACAATATTTAAGATATGCTTGGTGGGTAACTACTTTCCCAGGTGTAGCAATAATGATAACAATTTTATCACTTAACTTATTAGGTGATGGATTAAGAGATGCTCTTGACCCTAGATTGAAACAATAATTATTAGGAGGCGAAACGATGGAAAATAGAAATCTTTTAGAAATTAGAGATTTAGTGATACAATATGTAAAAGATGACGAAACAGTCCATGCGGTTAATAGTATAAGTGTTGACATAGCAGAAGGGGAAACTCTAGGACTTGTTGGAGAAACTGGAGCTGGTAAGACTACGACTGCTCTAGGAATAATGAGACTGATTACAGGACCTACTGGAAAAATTAAAAGTGGTTCTATAAAATTCAATGATAAAAGTATATTAGAAATACCTGAAGAAGAAATAAGAAAAATTAGAGGTAATGATATTTCAATGATATTCCAAGATCCAATGACATCATTAAACCCAGTTATGACAGTTGGAGAACAAATAGCTGAAGTTATTGAAATACATGAACATATCTCTAAAGAAGAAGCAATGAATAAAGCAGCTGAAATGCTTGAACTAGTTGGAATTCCTGGAGCCAGAAAAAATGATTTCCCACATCAATTTTTCTGGAGGAATGAAACAAAGAGTTGTTATAGCTATAGCACTTGCTTGTAACCCAAAACTTTTAATAGCTGATGAACCAACAACAGCTCTTGACGTTACAATTCAAGCTCAAGTTTTGGACTTAATGACAGATTTAAAAAATAAGTTTAGAACATCAATGTTACTTATAACACATGATTTAGGAGTAGTTGCTCAAGTTTGTGATAAAGTAGCAATTATGTATGCTGGAGAAATTGTTGAATATGGAAGTCTTGAAGATGTTTTTGAAAATCCAAAACATCCATATACTTTAGGATTATTTGGATCTATTCCAAGTTTGGATGAAGAAAAAACAAGACTAGTGCCTATAAAAGGGCTTATGCCTGATCCTACAAACTTACCAACAGGATGTAAGTTTAATCCTAGATGTCCACATGCTACAGAATTATGTTCTCAAAGAGCTCCTATTGTTAGTGAAATTTCAAAAGGACATAAAGTACAATGTCTGATAGCAGAAGGTTTAGTAAAATTCAAGGAAAATTGGGAGGAAGAAAATGAGTAAAGTATTATTAGAAGTTAAAAAAATTTAAAGAAATATTTTTCAGACTCCAAAAGGACAATTACATGCAGTAGACAATGTAAATTTTTGCTATTGAAGAAGGTAAGACTTTAGGAGTTGTTGGAGAATCTGGTTGTGGAAAAATCTACAACAGGTAGAACTATTCTAAGACTTTTAGAAGCAACTGATGGTGAAATTATATTTGAAGGAAAAAAATATAAGAGACTATTCTAAAGCTGAAATGAAGAAATTAAGAGAAGAAATGCAAATAATATTCCAAGACCCATTCGCTTCTTTAAACCCAAGAATGACAGTTAGTGAAATTATTGCTGAACCTTTAATTATTCATAATAAATGTAAGACTAAAGAAGAACTTAATAATAGAGTAAAAGAACTAATGGATACAGTTGGTTTAAGCCAAAGACTTGTTAATACTTATCCTCATGAACTTGATGGAGGAAGAAGACAAAGAATAGGTATAGCTAGAGCTCTAGCTTTAAACCCTAAATTCATAGTTTGTGACGAACCAGTATCAGCTCTTGACGTGTCTATACAAGCACAAGTTTTAAACTTGATGAAAGATTTACAAGAAAAATTAGGTTTAACATATATGTTTATAACACATGACCTATCAGTTGTAAAATATTTCTCAAATGATATAGCAGTTATGTATTTGGGAGAACTTGTTGAAAAAGCTCCATCAAAGGACTTATTCAAAAATCCTATTCACCCTTATACTAAGGCTTTATTATCAGCAATACCTACAATTAATATCAGAAAGAAAATGGAAAGAATTAAACTTGAAGGAGAAATCACTTCACCTATCAATCCAGGAGTTGGTTGTAGATTTGCAAAAAGATGTGTTTATGCAACAGAAATCTGTTCAAAAGAATCTCCAAAATTAGAAAAAGTTGGAGAAGCTCACTTCTTTGCTTGTCATAGAGCAAAAGAACTAGGTTTTGTGGATGAAAAATAGTCTTTAAATAGGAGAGTTGTACATGATATAAAATGTACAACTCTTATTTTTAGATTGACATAAAAATAATATGGTATCCTTATAAGGTATTCGATATGCATCTGTGGCTCAATTGGATAGAGCATCTGACTACGGATCAGAGGGTTGTGGGTTCGACTCCTGCCAGGTGCGCCAGAAAATGCCTGAGTGGTGGAATTGGTAGACGCACCAGACTCAAAATCTGGAATTCTTCGGAGTGTGCGGGTTCAAGTCCCGCCTCAGGCACCATATTATAATAAGTTAAAGAGATTTAGTTGAGAATCTCTTTTTTTATTAAATAGTGCAAGAACACTTATGATATAAGGCTAACTCCTTAACTTGTTAAGAAAAGATAATGCCTAGTCGTGGGAAGTTTAGTAATTTATAATGGAGGGAAAATGTATAAGGATATAATAAAAAAATAGTAAGTGGAGATATAATAAAAAAATTCCAGAAGTAGAAGTAATAGTTAATGCAGCCAATAACCAATTAGAAATGGGTGGTGGAGTCTGTGGAGCAATTTTTTTAGAGCTGCTTCAGGAGATCTTGCTAAGGAATGTAAGGAGATAGGTGGCTGTGCTACAGGAGAAGCAGTAATAACTAAAGGATATAATCTTCCAAATAAATATATAATACATACAGTAGATCCAAGATACTCGACAGGAGAAAATGGAGAGGCTAAAAAAATTAGAGTCAGCCTATTATGAAAGTTTAAAAACTAGCAAAGAAAAAAATGGATTGAGAAAAAAATAGCTTTTTCCTTCTGTATCAACAGGAATATATCGTTTTCCAGTAAATGAAGGTGCAGAGATTGCTCTAAATACAGCAAAAAAATTTATAGATGAAAATCCCAATAGTTTTGAGTTAATTTTGTGGGTATTAGATGAAAAAACTTATGTTGTATATAAAGAGAAGTATGAAAAAAATTATAAAAAGAATAAAAAAACTTAAAGAATTCTCTTTTTTTAAATAAATATAGACTTTTTTTAGAAAAAAAGTATAAAATAATATGTGAACTACTCACGACTAACACCCTACGAGTGCTAGAGCCACGAGTGTTCTAACACATTTAATAAAAAGAAAGGAGTTGAAATCTTTATGTTGAATAAAGAAGTATATGTAAATAGAAGAAAGAAATTAAAGGAAAACTTTAGAGATGGTTTAATTTTAATAATGGGAAATAATTTTTTTCACCTCTAGATTGTGAAGATAATACTTATCCATTTATACAAGATGCAACTTTTAAATATTATTTTTGGTATGGATCACAATGGCTTTAATTGGAATTATCGACATAGATAATAATGAAGAAATAATTTTTTTGGTAATGACTATACAATGTCTGATATTATTTGGATGGGAAAACAAAAAAATTTTTTTAAAAAGAATTGGCTCTTGAAGTTGGAATAGAAAAGTTTATTGAAAAAGAAGAATTAAAGAAATATTTAGAAAATAGAAAAAAATATAAGATTTACTAATCAATATAAAAGCAGACAATATTATGTATTTGAGTTCAATCTTAAATATAAATCCTTTTGAATTTGATGAGTATGTGTCTTTCTATTTAATAAAAAAATATTATTAAACAAAGAAATATAAAAGATAAGGTAGAAATTGAAGAGATAGAAAAGGGAGTAAACATAACAAAAAGAAATGCATCTTGCTGCTATGAAAAATGTAAAAAGCAGGAATGAAAGAATATGAACTTGTTGCTGAAGTAGAAAAAGCAGCCAAGAAAAATATAATGCTTACTATTCTTTCCAAACTATACTTAGTAAGAATGGACAAATTTTACATAACCATAATCATTTGAATACTCTAAAAGATGGAGATTTAGTGTTGTTAGATTGTGGTGCTCTAACAGAAGAGGGTTATTGTGGAGATATGACAACAACTTTTTCCTGTAAGTGGAAAAATTTACTGAAAGACAAAAAAACTATACATAATATAGTAAGAGATATGTTTGACAGAGCCAAAGATTTAGCAAGAGCAGGAATTACATATAAGGAAGTTCATTTAGAAGCTTGTAAGGTTTTAGCAGAAAATATGAAAAAACTTGGACTGATGAAGGGTAAAGTTGAAGATATAGTTAGTTCAGGAGCACATGCACTATTCATGCCACATGGCTTAGGGCATATGATGGGAATGACAGTTCATGATATGGAAAACTTTGGAGAAATAAATGTAGGTTATGATGAAGGAGAAGAAAAATCAACTCAATTTGGTTTAGCTTCTTTAAGACTTGCTAAGAAATTGGAAGTTGGAAATGTCTTTACTATTGAGCCAGGAATATACTTTATCCCAGAACTTTTTTTGAAAAAAATGGAAGAATGAAAAAAACTTCATCAAGAATTTTTTTAAATTATGATGAAATAGAAAAAAATATGGATTTTTGGTGGAATTAGAATGGAAAGAGATATTTTTAATTCAAGAAGATGGAACAAGTAGAATTTTTAGGAGATAAATTTCCAAGAACTGCTGATGAAATAGAAGAATATATGGAGAATAAAAAAATAGATGATGGAAAAAGATGAAAAAAAATATGAAAGCAAAAATAACGCGTATATTTGACAAAAAAATGTAATTTTAGCTATTACAATTAGCATTCTTATAACTTATTTTTATGGGGGAGACATATCTTACATAATATTTGGAATAATTGAGTATTATTATTGTATATTCTAACTTTTTAAAAAAAGATAAGAATAGTTGTGAGAAACAATGAATTAGTCTATAACTATAAGAAAAAAATAATGAAATATTTAATTTTTGATAGATATAGATTTAAAGCTATTGTTAGAGGCGAAAGAAGACAATATAGATTAGAAGCTACAAATGAAAATGGGGAAGTAAAAATTAATTAATTGTGATTATTTAGGTTGGAAGAATTTTTAAAGAACTTATAAATGAGTTAAAAATAGATACAGAATACATTAACTAAATTGTTATAGATAATTATTCCTTTATTGAAAGTGAGATAGCAGATGTCTTTATAGTTCTTTTTATCAATATGTGATATTTTTAAATATAACTTTATTTAAAGCATTTTTTTAGATAAGGAAGAAGAAAATATTAAAAAGAATTTGGTCAGTGAGTGAACTACTCACGACTAACACCATACAAGTGGTAGAATCGAGAGCTTCATAAGATAACTGAAAAAGTAAGTTATCTTCTAAGAAGTTTGGTTTTAAAACCCTTATTCTTTTTGGCTAGTCCACAATAGCCACTACTGGATAAGACTTGCGTCTACACCGCTACTTTTATCTGTATATTATATTTAAAAAGAACAACTATACAGAACAGTGAATATTTTACAAGGCTACTGTTTACTAGCCTTAACTCCATATATTCAGTTGCTAATGTTCTAAATATATTATACATTAAAAATCAGTAAAATTGCAATTTTACTACAACATTTTCAATGTTGGTGTTATTCATACCCCTACGAGTACTTGTCTCACGGCTAACACCCTAACGAGTGCTAGAGCCACGAGTGTTCTGACACATTTAATAAATAATAATAAAAGAAACTACTATAAATTTTTTAAAAAAATTTATAGTAGTTTTTTTATTGAAAAATTAAAGAAAAAAATATAAAAATAGAAAAAAATTAAAAAAAATTTAAAAATTTTTTTGTTGACAAAGTTTATTTTTAAATGATATTATAACTGATGTCAATGAGACAAGGACATTAGCAACAGAATAGAGAAAAAGACAAAAAAAGCAACCATAAATTTGGTGTTAAATTAAAATAGCAAAATGAGCTATTAAAAAAAGATTGAACGAAGAGTTTGATCCTGGCTCAGGATGAACGCTGACAGAATGCTTAACACATGCAAGTCTACTTGAACTTCGGTTTGGGTGGCGGACGGGTGAGTAACGCGTAAAGAACTTGCCTCACAGTTAGGGACAACATTTGGAAACGAATGCTAATACCTGATATTATGATTTTAGGGCATCCTAAGATTATGAAAGCTATATGCGCTGTGAGAGAGCTTTGCGTCCCATTAGCTAGTTGGAGAGGTAACGGCTCACCAAGGCGATGATGGGTAGCCAGCCTGAGAGGGTGAACGGCCACAAGGGGACTGAGACACACCTTACTCCTACGGGAGGCAGCAGTGGGGAATATTGGACAATGCACCAAAAAGTCTGATCCAGCAATTCTGTGTGCACGATGACGTTTTTTTCGGAATGTAAAGTGCTTTCAGTTGGGAAGAAAAAAATGACGGTACCAACAGAAGAAGTGACGGCTAAATACGTGCCAGCAGCCGCGGTAATACGTATGTCACAAGCGTTATCCGGATTTATTGGGCGTAAAGCGCGTCTAGGTTGTTATGTAAGTCTGATGTGAAAATGCAGGGTTCAACTCTGTATTGCGTTGGAAACTGCATGACTAGAGTACTGGAGAGGTAAGCGGAACTACAAGTGTAGAGGTGAAATTCGTAGATATTTGTAGGAATGCCGATGGGGAAGCCAGCTTACTGGACAGATACTGACGCTAAAGCGCGAAAGCGTGGGTAGCAAACAGGATTAGATACCCTGGTAGTCCACGCCGTAAACGATGATTACTAGGTGTTGGGGGTCGAACCTCAGCGCCCAAGCTAACGCGATAAGTAATCCGCCTGGGGAGTACGTACGCAAGTATGAAACTCAAAGGAATTGACGTGGGACCCGCACAAGCGGTGGAGCATGTGGTTTAATTCGACGCAACGCGAGGAACCTTACCAGCGTTTGACATCTTAGGAATGAGACAGAGATGTTTCAGTGTCACTTCGGTGAAACCTAAAGACAGGTGGTGCATGGCTGTCGTCAGCTCGTGTCGTGAGATGTTGGGTTAAGTCCCGCAACGAGCGCAACCCCTTTCGTATGTTACCATCATTAAGTTGGGGACTCATGCGATACTGCCTGCGATGAGCAGGAGGAAGGTGGGGATGACGTCAAGTCATCATGCCCCTTATACGCTGGGCTACACACGTGCTACAATGGGTAGTACAGAGAGTCGCAAAGCCGTGAGGTGGAGCTAATCTCAGAAAACTATTCTTAGTTCGGATTGTACTCTGCAACTCGAGTACATGAAGTTGGAATCGCTAGTAATCGCGAATCAGCAATGTCGCGGTGAATACGTTCTCGGGTCTTGTACACACCGCCCGTCACACCACGAGAGTTGGTTGCACCTGAAGTAGCAGGCCTAACCGTAAGGAGGGATGCTCCGAGGGTGTGATTAGCGATTGGGGTGAAGTCGTAACAAGGTATCCGTACGGGAACGTGCGGATGGATCACCTCCTTTCTAAGGAGTATATGTCTTTCTCTATTCTATTGGTAATGTTCTTCAGCGCAATGCTGTTGGGATTACTTCTGAACATTGGAAACTATATAGTAGAACAAACAAGAAAAAAATTAACTCTAACAATTTCTTAGAGTTAGCTGTCAAAAAAATAGGTTAAAATAATTAAGGGCACACAAAGGATGCCTAGGTAGTAAGAGCCGATGAAGGACGTGGTAAGCTGCGATAAGCCCTAGATAAGTTGCAATCGAACGTAAGAGTCTAGGATTTCCGAATGGAGCAATCTATTAAGATGGAGTCTTAATACGAAAGAGGGAACCGCGTGAACTGGAAACATCTAAGTAACGCGAGGAAAAGAAAGTAAAAAAACGATACCCAAAGTAGCGGCGAGCGAAATGGGTCAAGCCTAAACCTTAAATATGTCAAGGATACAGCCGTTGTATTTAGGGGGTTGAGGGACAGAGTAGTGAAGAACTGTAAGATATTCAATATAGTGTATTGATGAATTGGAATTGTCTGGAAAGGTGAACCGTAGAAGGTGAAAGTCCTGTATAAGTAAATCCTTACACATATAACTTTGCTCCCAAGTAACATGGAACACGAGGAATTCTGTGTGAATCTGTGAGGATCATATCTCATAAGGCTAAATACTCTTACTAACCGATAGTGCATAGTACCGTGAGGGAAAGGTGAAAAAGAACCCCTGGAGGGGAGTGAAATAGAACCTGAAATTGTGTGCTTACAAGCGGTCAGAGCCAGTAATGGTGATGGCGTGCCTTTTGGAGAATGATCCTGCGAGTTACGTTAAACGGCGAGGTTAAGTATAACGGAGCCGAAGGGAAACCAAGTCTTAATAGGGCGATTTAGTCGTTTGGCGTAGACGCGAAACCTGGTGATCTAAACCTGTCCAGGATGAAGCTGTGGTAAGACACAGTGGAGGTCCCCAACCCACCGCCGTTGAAAAAGTTGGGGGATGAGGTAGGTTTAGGGGTGAAAAAGCCAATCGAACCAGGAGATAGCTCGTTCTCTCCGAAATGCATCTAGGTGCAGCCTTGAGTGTTCAATTATGGGGGTAGAGCACTGAATGATCTAGGGGGCGTATTGCTTACTGAAATCAATCAAACTCCGAATACCATAATTTAGAGCTCAGGAGTGAGACTATGGGAGTTAACTTCCATTGTCGAAAGGGAAACAACCCAGACCACCAGCTAAGGTCCCTAATTATAACTAAGTGGGAAAGGAGGTGGAGATTCACAAACAACTAGGGAGGTTGGCTTAGAAGCAGCCATACCTTTAAAGAGTGCGTAATAGCTCACTAGTCGAGAGTCTCTGCGCCGACAATGTAACGGGGCTAAGTTATAAACCGAAGCTGTGGAATCCGTAAGGATTGGTAGGAGAGCGTTCTGTAGGCCGTTGAAGGAGAAGGGTAACCGACTCTGGAGGTATCAGAAGTGAGAATGCAGGAATAAGTAGCGAGAAAGGGGGCGAGAATCCCCCTCGCCGGAAGACCAAGGTTTTCAGGGTAAAGCTTGTCTTCCCTGAGTAAGCCGGGACCTAAGCCCAGGCTATAATGCGTAGGCGAATGGAAAACAGATTAATATTTCTGTGCCAGTCATATATTGTGATGGAGGGACGCAGAAGGGTATGCGCGCGGACGAACGGAAGTGTCCGTAGAAGTATGTAGGATGACTTGATAGGAAAATCCATTGAGTTATATCTGAGGTATGATATACAGTCGTAAGATGAATGCGCAAATCCCACGCTGCCAAGAAAAGCTTCTAACGTTAATATTTGACTGCCCGTACTGCAAACCGACACAGGTGGTCAGGATGAGAAATCTAAGGCGGACAGGCTAACTCTCGTTAAGGAACTCTGCAAAATAACCTCGTAACTTCGGGAGAAGAGGGGCTCTTGAGGGTCAGTATCCACGCGATACAAAGCACTCGAGGGTCGCAGTGAAGAGGCTCAAGCAACTGTTTAACAAAAAAACACAGGTCTATGCTAAGCTGGAAGGCGATGTATATGGGCTGACACCTGCCCAGTGCTGGAAGGTTAAGAGGAGGAGTGAGAGCTCCGAATTGAAGCCCCAGTGAACGGCGGCCGTAACTATAACCATCCCTAAGGTAGCGAAATTCCTTGTCGGGTAAGTTCCGACCTGCACGAATGGTGTAATGATTTGAGCGCTGTCTTGACGGGAGGCCTGGTGAAATTGTATTACCGGTGAAGATACCGGTTACCTACAGTAGGACGGAAAGACCCCATGGAGCTTTACTGTAGCTTGGTATTGGGTTTTGGCATTGCATGTATAGGATAGTTGGGAGACTGTGATGATATGGCGCTAGCTGTATCGGAGTCATCGGTGGAATACCAACCATTCAATGCTGAAATTCTAATCTGTGGTTTGTAGCCACGGAGACAGTGCTAGGTGGGCAGTTTGACTGGGGCGGTCGCCTCCGAAAGAGTAACGGAGGCGTTCAAAGGTTCTCTCAGGTTGGATGGAAATCAACCATAGAGTGCAATGGCATAAGAGAGCTTGACTGCAAGACTGACGGGTCGAGCAGATGCGAAAGCAGGACATAGTGATCCGGCGATTCCGAATGGAAGGGTCGTCGCTCAACGGATAAAAGCTACCCTGGGGATAACAGGCTGATCCTACCCGAGAGTCCATATCGACGGTAGGGTTTGGCACCTCGATGTCGGCTCATCGCATCCTGGGGCTGGAGAAGGTCCCAAGGGTTGGGCTGTTCGCCCATTAAAGCGGTACGTGAGCTGGGTTCAGAACGTCGTGAGACAGTTCTATCCCTATCCACTGTAGGCGTTAGAATATTGAGAAGACCTGTCCTTAGTACGAGAGGATCGGGATGGACAAACCTCTGATGTACCAGTTGTCACGCCAGTGGCACAGCTGGGTAGTCACGTTTGGAATAGATAACCGCTGAAAGCATCTAAGCGGGAAACTAACTTCAAGATAAGTATTCTTTAAGATACCTTCGAGCCTAGGGAGGTTGATAGGTTGGGGTGTAAGTGCAGCAATGCATTTAGCTGACCAATACTAATTATCGAAGTTTTTAATCTAAGTTTGTTTTTACTATATAGTTTCAAGTGTTCAGACTTGCACATAACAAAATTTATGTGATACAATATATATGCTTGGTGAGTATAGCTATGGGGGTACACCTAGTTACATTCCGAACCTAGAAGTTAAGCCCATATACGCTGATGGTACTTGGCTGGAAGCGGCCTGGGAGAGTATGGATTTGCTAAGCTAACATTAAGAGAGAAGCAAACGTTTTCTCTCTTTTTTTATGCTATTCAAAAAGTAAGACTAAATGTAATAATATTTTTTTAAAAACTGAAGAAAGCTATAAAAAAAGACTATGTAAATATCAATAATATATAGTATAATAATTCGGAAATGAAAGATGTAAGGAGGGGGAAAAATGAAAGTTGTTATTGGTTTAGGAAATCCAGGTAAGAAGTATGAAAAAAACGCGACACAACATTGGCTTTTATTGTTGTAGACAGTTTGAGAAAAAAAATTTAACCTGACAGATGAAAGAGAAAAATTTCAAGCTCTTTATCAGTGAAAAATATAGACGGGGAGAAAGTTATATTTTTTTAAGCCCTCAGACTTTTATGAATTTGAGTGGAAATGCTCTTATAGAAATTGTAAATTTTTTTATAAGTTAGATCCCTAAAAAGGATATTATAGTTATCTATGATGATATGTCTTTAGATTTTTGGAGATATAAGAATCAGAGAAAAAGGTAGCTCAGGTGGGCATAATGGAATAAAATCTATAATATCTCATATAGGTGAAGAATTTATTAGAGTAAAATGTGGAATAGGAGCTAAAAAAAGAAGATGCTGTTGAACATGTTTTTAGGAGAGTTTCAGTCAGAGTGAACAAAAAAAGAGCTAGTTGAATTTTTTTAGAAAAAAACTTAATGAATGTGTTATAGAAATGCTAACTGTTCATAATTTAGATAGAACTATGCAAAAAGTACAATAAGAAAAAAAGAAAAAAATAAAATAAAAAAACTTGTTAATTTTGTATATATATGCTAAAAATCAATTTGTGGAAAAATAAACTATGTATGAAAGGAGTGTTTTTTTGATGAAATTTTTTTGGTTTCAGAGGCGGAGTACATCCCCTGAAAAATAAAATACAAACAGAACATTTACCAATTGAAAAGTTGGAATCACCAAATGAAATTTTTGTACCTCTTTTACAACATATAGGAGCACCTTTAAATCCTATTGTTAACGTAGGGGACAGAGTTTTAAAAGGACAAAAAATTGCGGATGCAGAAGGTTTGGCGGTACCTGTTCATGCTCCAGTAAGTGGAACTGTCACAAAGATAGAAAATCGTGTGTATCCTTTATCTGGAAAAGTTATGACGATTTTTTTATTGAAAATGACAAAAAAAGAAGAATGGGCAGAATTAACTAAAATTGCAAATTGGGAAACAGCTGATAAGAAAGAATTACTTGATATTATCAGAGAAAAAGGTATAGTTGGAATAGGAGGAGCTACTTTCCCTACTCACGTAAAATTAAATCCTCCACCTAATACTAAGTTAGATAGTTTGATTTTAAATGGTGCTGAATGTGAACCTTATTTAAACTCAGATAATAGACTTATGTTAGAAAATCCAAGTTCAATAATTGAAGGGATAAAAAAATTATTAAAAAGATTTTTAAATGTTCCAGATGTTTATGTCGGAATAGAAGATAATAAACCTGAAGCTATTGAATCTATGAGAAAAGCTGCAGAAGGAACAGGAATTAATATTGTTCCATTGAAAACAAAATACCCACAAGGTGGAGAAAAACAACTTATTAAATCTATTTTTAGATAGACAAGTTCCATCTGGACAACTTCCATCAGCAGTTGGTGTTGTTGTACAAAATACAGGAACAGCAGCAGCGATATATGAAGCAGTTGTAAATGGAAAACCTCTAATAGAAAAAGTTGTTACAGTAACAGGAAAGGCTATAAAGAATCCTAAAAACTTGAAGGTTGCTATAGGAACTCCTTTCTCATACATTTTAGATCACTGTGGAATTAACAGAGATGAAATGGAAAGATTAGTTATGGGTGGACCAATGATGGGATTGGCACAAATGACTGAAGAAGCTACTGTAGTAAAAGGAACATCAGGACTTTTAGCTTTAACAAATGAGGAAATGAGACCATACAAGACAAAAGCTTGTATAAGTTGTTCTAAGTGTGTATCAGCATGCCCTATGGGACTTGCACCACTTATGTTTGATAGATTAGCAGCAGCAAAAGAGTATGAAGCAATGGCAGGACACAATCTAATGGATTGTATTGAATGTGGTTCTTGTGCTTATATTTGTCCTGCTAATAGACCTTTAGCTGAGGCTATCAAAACAGGAAAAGCTAAATTAAGAGCTAAGAAAAAATAGATTAAACTTAATTAAGGAGGATAAAAGTGAGTACAATTTTGAAAACAGGGCCAGCTCCTCACATTAGAACAAAAGAAACTGTTGAGTCGGTAATGTATGATGTTGTTATAGCTTTAGTACCAGCATTTTTAATGGCTATATACTCATTTGGAGTGAGAGCTCTGATATTAACTTCAGTATCAGTTTTAACTTGTGTAGTTACTGAATATCTATGTCAAAAAAAGCATTAAAAAAAGAGATATAGAAGCATTCGATGGAAGTGCTATATTAACAGGGATTTTATTTTCATTTGTAGTTCCTGCAATTATGCCTTTACAATATGTAGTAATAGGAAATATAGTTGCAATAACATTAGGAAAAATGGTTTATGGTGGATTAGGACATAATATATTTAACCCAGCATTAATAGGAAGAGCATTTGTTCAAGCATCTTGGCCAGTTGCAATAACTACTTTTGCTTATGATGGAAAAGCAGGGGCAACAGTTTTGGATGCTATGAAAAGAGGATTACCTTTAGCAGATTCTCTATTACAAAATGGAGATCAATATGTTAATGCATTTTTAGGAAATATGGGAGGATGTTTAGGAGAAACTTCTTCTTTAGCACTATTAATTGGTGGAGCATATTTAATATATAAGAAACAAATAGATTGGAAAGTACCTGCTACAATGATAGGTACAGTATTTATTTTAACATGGGCATTTGGAGCAGATCCTATAATGCAAATATTCTCAGGAGGATTGTTCCTAGGAGCATTCTTTATGGCAACAGATATGGTTACTAGTCCAACAACTTCAAAGGGAAGAGTAGTTTTTGCTTTTGGAATAGGATTATTAGTATCTTTAATAAGAATGAAAGGTGGATATCCTGAAGGTACAGCTTATGCTATCTTAATAATGAATGGAGTTGTTCCATTGATAGATAGATATATAAGACCTAAAAAATTTGGTGGGGTGAGCACAAATGGAAAATAGATATATACATTTTGGAATCGTCCTAGGACTAATAGCTGCTATATCAGCAGGTTTACTTGGTGGAGTTAATGGTTTTACAAGTAAAGTTATAGCTGAAAATACTTTAAAGATAGTAAATGAAGCTAGAAAACAAGTTTTACCAGAAGCAGCAAGTTTCAAAGAAGAAGAAGCAAAAGAAGCAGAAGGAATTCAATATATTCCAGGTTTCAATGAAGCTGGAGAAGTTGTTGGATATGTTGCTTCAGTTGCAGAACCAGGTTATGGTGGAGACATAAACTTTGTTGTAGGAATAAATAATGATGCTAAAGTAACAGGTTTAAATGTAGTTACAAGTTCAGAAACTCCTGGTTTAGGAGCAAAAATAAATGAAAAAGAATGGCAAGATCATTGGATAGGTAAGGATGCTACTTATGAATTTAATAAGTCAACAGATGCTTTTGCTGGTGCTACAATATCACCCTAAAGCTGTTTATACAGGAGTTATAAAAAGCATTAAATACTTATCAAAAATGAGGTGAGTAAATAATGAAAAAAATTAGGAATACTTACAGCTGGAATATTTAAAGAAAAACCCAGTATTCGTTTTTAATGTTAGGACTTTGTCCAACACTTGGAGTTACAAGTAGTGCTATAAATGGGTTCTCAATGGGACTTGCGGTTATAGCCGTTCTTGCTTGTTCAAATGGATTAATATCGCTTTTTAAGAAATTTATACCTGATGAAGTAAGAATACCAGCATTTATAATGATAATAGCAACACTAGTTACTGTTGTTGATATGGTTATGAATGCTTATACACCTGATTTATACAAAGTATTAGGATTATTCATACCTCTTATAGTTGTTAACTGTATAGTTCTTGGAAGAGCAGAAAGCTTTGCTTCTAAAAACGGAGTTATTGATTCTATACTTGATGGTATTGGATCTGGAATAGGATTTACTTTATCTTTAACTTTCTTAGGATCTATAAGAGAAATTTTTAGGTAATGGATCTATATTTGGAATCTCATTAGTTCCTGCTAACTTTACACCAGCTTTAATATTTATATTAGCTCCTGGTGGATTTATCACTATAGGTATGATCATGGCTTGTATAAATATTAAGAAAGAAAGAGATGCAAAGAAAAAGAAGGTGACTAAAAAAATGAGTATAGGTGGATTATTTAGTATAATTGTTACTTCGATATTTATAAATAACATAATATTTGCTAAGTTCTTAGGTTGTTGTCCATTTATGGGAGTTTCTAAAAAAAGTTGACTCATCATTAGGTATGGGTATGGCTGTTACTTTCGTTATAACAATAGCTTCAGGAGTAACTTGGTTAGCTTACAGAATGATATTAGAACCTCTTCATTTAGGATATCTACAAACAATAGCTTTTTATATTAATAATAGCTTCTCTTGTACAATTCGTTGAAATGGCAATTAAAAAAAGACATCACCAAGCTTATATAAAGCACTTGGAGTGTTCTTACCATTAATCACAACAAACTGTGCTGTTCTAGGAGTTGCTATAATCAATATCCAAGTAGGATATAATTTTATAGAAACAATAGTAAATGGTTTTGGAGTTGCAGTAGGATTCTCTTTAGCACTATTACTTTTAGCTGGTATAAGAGAAAGACTTGAATTTGCAAACATTCCTAAGAATTTTAAAGGAGTTCCAATAGCATTTATAACAGCTGGACTTTTAGCTATGGCATTTATGGGATTTAGTGGAATGCAAATTTAATAATTATACAAATGGAGGTATATAATGGAAGCGATTATGATGCCAGTTGTTGTATTAGGAATAACTGGAATATTGATGGGACTATTCCTAGCTTATGCTTCAAAGAAGTTTGAAGTAGAAGTAGACCCAAAAGTAGAAGCAATATTAGCTATCCTACCTGGTGCAAACTGTGGAGCTTGTGGATTCCCTGGTTGTGCTGGATATGCATCAGGAGTAGCTTTAGAAGGTGCAAAGATGACTTTATGTGCACCTGGAGGACCTAAAGTTATTGAAAAAATAGGAGAGATAATGGGTGTAGCAGTAGAAATACCTGTTAAGAAAAAACCTGTTAAGAAAACAGTAGAAAAGAAAGTAGTTGCTCAAACTGGAGACCCAATTTCTGCAAGTGCTGAATTTATAGAAAAGAATAAGAGAATGCTAAATAAATTTAAAGATGCTTTTGATGCAGGAGATAAAGAAGCATATGAAAAATTAGAAAATTTAGCAAAAGACAGCAGGAAAAAGATGAATTATTAAAAATACTATGAAGAAATTAAAACTGGAAAAAAATTATTCCTGATGGAAGTGCTCCAGCAGCACCTACTGGAGATCCAATCTCTGCAAGTGCTGAATTCATAGAAAAGAATAAGAGAATGCTAAACAAATTTAAAAGATGCTTTTGATGCAAAAAGATAAAGAAGCATATGAAAAAAATTAGAAAATTTAGCAAAAACAGCAGGAAAAAGATGAATTATTAAAATGCTTCGAAGAAATCAAAGCAGGAAAAAAATAATTGCTAGCGGAACTGCTCCAGCAGCAGCTGCAGTTAAATTAGAACCAATAACAGCTACAAAAGAATTTGTAGAAAAGAATAAAAGAATGCTAAATAAATTTAAAGATGCTTTTTGATGCAAAAAGATAAAGAAGCATATGAAAAAAATTAGAAGGTTTAGCAAAAATCAACTGGAAAAAGATGACTTATTAAAATGTTTTTGAAGAAATTAAAGCAGGAAAAAGTAGTACCAGATCCAGCAACAATGACTGATGCTCCTGCTCCAAAAAGCTGAAGATTCTAAAAAAACAAGAAGCTTCTTACTGCAGTGTTTTTAGGTGATGGTTTGTGTGTTCCTGAACAAAATGAAAAAAAGCAAAAAGAAGAAATAGTGAAACAAGCAGAGCCTCCTAAAACAGCTGAAGAGTTAGAAAAAAAGATAAACAAGCTGCAAGCTATTGTTCTATCTTAGGAGACGGACTATGTGTTCCAGAAGAAAATGAACAAATGGTTAAACAAAATTTAACTCAAGAGCTTGATAAGGAAGTTAAATAAGCTTAAATAAAAATGAGAAAAGCACTAGAAATGTATTTATACAAATCTAGTGCTTTTTTTAATTTGATAGCTTCTAGTACTGAACCAATATCTCCATCTATACAAATACTTCTATTTTTCTATTTCTTGTGGACAAAAATACTTCTCCATAATTAATACATGCATATATAGCCTTTTTCATTTTCCATTGTCATCTGCCAGAAGGGATATTTTTATAATCATTGGAGTATTTGCTCCAACTCCAAGTTCTAAAAAAATAAAATATGTTTATTTTTTTATTCTTTTCAAGAAAAATTATAATATGTTTCAGAGGCTTTTATGCCAAATTTCATCTTCTACAAAGTAATTATCTACTCTAAGATTTGTTGTCATATCTGAATTATCATCAGGACATTTAGGGATGAGCTCAATTGAATTTGCATAGATATTTTTTTGTTATCAGGAACAATAAATACTCCATTTTTTTGTCTTTAATAAATCCTTGAGCTTCCATTGATTTCATAACCCATTCTTCATTATTATAGGTTTTTTGAATATTAGGATCAACACTTTGGAACAAGCCATAATCTCCTTGAGTATAGAATAACTTCCTTTCATCAAAAGGCTGCTCTTTGGAATTGATGATCAACATTTGTTGTGATAACAAAATAATTTTTTTATCTTTCAAAAGGGAAAGAAGATTATTATAAACAGATTTTTGGAGGATTTACATATCTATTGAAATAAATATGTCTTGCCCACCAAGCCCATTTAGTTTCGTTATTAGGAAAGGGATAAAAACCACCAGAATAAATATCTTTTATTCCATATTTTTTTCAGCAAAATCAAAAGAAATATTTTTTTCAAATCTATCTCCACTATATGTTAAACCAGCAGATGTTGAGAGACCAGCACCAGCACCTATTACAATAGCATCAGCATTTTTGAATCTCATTTTTTTCAATTTCTTAAGTTGCTCTTCCCTTAAAAACTTTTTTTAGTAGAGATATTTCCACTCAAACTTCTAATAGCATTTAAGCCTTTTTGAATAGTCTCTATATCCATTTTTTTATTATAACAATTCTTCATAATATCTCCTGTCCTTGTCTTTGAATACATTAAAGATGATTCTTTCCATTGAATTAGGATGTCTTAAAGACCATTCTGAAACTGCTTTTTATAGCAATTTCTGCAGCTCTCTTATTTGGAAAATGGAATTCACCTGTTGATATACAACAAAATGCTAGACTTTTTATATCATTTTTCCAAACAGATATTTAATGTATTTATATAGCAATCTTCAAGATTTTTTTCTCTAATTCAGAATTAAGTCTGTTAGCTACTATAGGACCAACAATATGTATTACTTTCTTTGCAGGAAGATTATATGCATCTGTAATCATAGGAATAGCTGTAGCTTGTACATACTCACTTCCATATTTTTTTCTCTTAATTTGTTCATCTGATTATAACATTCTTCTCTAAGTTGTACACCTGCAAAAAGTATGAATTTGATTATCTATACAAGTATGCATAGGAAGGAAGCAACCTAACATTTGTGAGTTTGCTGCATTAACAATAGCATTTACTTCAAGTCTAGTTATATCTCCTTGCCAAATAGATAAATTATCTTTAATAATAGGAATATCAGCTAGCTTTTACTATACCTTTTTTTCCTTAGCACAAGTAGACAGGTATTCATCTTGTACTTTTTAGAACTTCTTCTGACAGTTTTTTTGGCATACGAATATTCATAAGAGAGCGTAAAATACGTTTTTTTATCTGTTATATTATTTGGTATTTCTATATTTTTTTATAATTATCTGAATCAGCTATGAATTTTTTTAAGAGATAATCTAATTTATCTTCTTGACTTCTATTCATAATTTACCTTCTTTCTACTGCTCCAACAGGACAGACTGTAAAACAATTTCCACAGTGCAGGCAATGATTTTTGTTCAATTACATAAGGAACACTATCAGTGATGATACAGTTTTGAGGGCAAACCTCAACACATTTATTACAGCCAATGCACTTATCTGTAATAAAATATCCACTTATTTCTTGAATGGTATTTCCAAAAACAAAATTTGCTCTTTCTATAGGTTTCTTAGATAAATCAAACCATTCTCCACTTCCTTCATAGATTTGAAATACTGTTAAAGCCTGTCTTGATTCAGTGGTTGGATATATCTCATACATATACTTATTTTTTTCAAATAATTTAGGAATTTTTTTCATTTCCAAGTTCTCTAACTTTTCCCCTGATAGATACTGCCACTCTAGACATTGTATCCTCACCTTTCATAGCTGTAAATGCAAGAAAAATTTTTTTGTCTTTTTAATCTATCATAAAAAAACTTTTTCCCTTTCGCTGTTAAAAAAAATACAGACTATTATCATCTGAATCCATCATATCTATAGCTGCGGTAACAGGAAGTCCATCTTTATCTAAAGTAGCAACTATAGTTGTATGAATTTCATTTACTATATAACTTAAATAATCTCTCGTTTCCATTATATTCACTCCTAAAATTATAGCTTATTTCTTCAAAAAGTTCTTGCATTCCAATTCTTAGATCATCTAGGGTATATTTTTTTCATTTCATTTTTCCATTGCAAGTTGAATAGTTTTTTTAGCTTATCATCAAGTAATGCATGTATATTTTTTTCCAACAGGACACTGAGGATTAGGACTATTATGAAAAATTAAATAAATCTCCATTTTCTACAGGTTCTATTGCTTGATAAACATCATAAAAAAACTTATTTCTTTTTAAAGGTCTCGTAGGAGATATGCCTCCTGTACCTCTTGCTACTGTGATCAATCCTGCATTTTTTTAGTTGTGTAAGAATTTTTCCGAATGATAACGGGATTAGTATTTATACTCCCTGCAAGAAAGTCACTTGTAATTTTTATAATCGTTCTTGAATGTCTCAACACAGGTAAAAAAATATGTAAGGCTATAGTAAATCTACTTGAAATTTGCATAGTATTATCCTCCAGTTATTAAAAAAATTAAATTAGAATTTTTCCGTTTTGGTTTTGCCAAGTTGCTTTATCCGCTAGTGTTTCCATAACATCCCAGTGTTCAGCAATTTTTCCATTTTCAACACGGAATAAGTCATAGAATGTTGTAGCTGCTCCAGCAAAGCTTCCTTCACTAACTGCAAGTGCATAATCTCCATCAGCAAGAACAAAATGAGTCTTATTATATATCATTTGTATTCCTTGTTTTGCCATTGCTTCTAAAGCAGCTCCAAGTCCTGAAACACCATCTGCAATTGCTGTATTATGTTGAATATAATTATCTCCATCAAAGTATGAAGCAAACTTATCAAGATTTTCACCACGAAGAACATCTCCTACAAATTCTGAAACAACTTTTCTTGTTTCTTCTCTATCAACATTTTTTTCTTTTCAAGAGTTCCATCAATTTGAGTGTGTCCTGAAGGATTTACTTCAGCTTTTGCAGCTAAGTTATCCCAGTGCTCAGCAATTTTTCCATCTGCATCAAATCTAAAAATATCAAATGCTACTTGTTCTCCTGTACCTGCAAAATTGTATACAGTATGTAAGAATACTTTATCTCCATCTTCAAATGCACGAATATTGTTAACAGTTGTTTTTACAGGTGCTGATGCAAGGTATTCAACAGCCCCTATAAATGCATCTGCTCCTGTTCCGTAAGCAAGATTATGTTGAATATAATCTTTAGCAAGAAGTTTTTTTGCCTTTACTGAATCTCCTGATGCGAATGTTCCTATAAGTTCTAATGCTTTTTTTCTTTGTTTGTCATGATAATTTCCTCCCTAAATATTTAATTATTTTTTTATTGTTGTAATAATTAAAGTTACATCTTATAAAATTATATTATCATGATTTAGTTGTAATGTCAATAGTTACATCAAAAAAATTTTTTTAAATTTTTTTAGAATTTTTATAATTTATATTGAAATATATAAGAAAAAAAGAGTTGATCCACTTAATTTGGAACAACTCTTTCAAAGTTTTATAATACTCTTTTTTTAGAGATAACTTCAACAACTCTTCCATTGATTTTAAAGTATTCTTGCATTTCTTCAGAAATATCAATATCATCATAATCTGGATTATCACTCTTTAAAGTTATAACTTTTTTTCTTATCCTTTACTTCAACTCTTTTTATATATCCTTCATCATTGTAAGTAACAACATATATTTTATTTTTTTAACATAAGCAGTATTATTAGGATCAACTAAAGCATATTCACCATCTTCTAAAGTTGGTTCCATACTATTTCCTGTAATTTCAACAAAGAAACTATTTAAAGAAAAAGTCTCCTTTTGTTATAGGCATATAGTAATCAGGTTTATCCATATTTAAATAACCTCTACCAGCACTAGCTTTTTCCATAAACAGGAAGATTTAAAACTTCACTATCTTCTAAAATTTTAATACTTTCGTCTTTGCTAAATACTTTAGGTAAATTTTTCCTTCAAGTATTCTTTCTTTAGAATTTTTTTCTTCATCAGGATATACTTCAACAATTCTTTTCAATAAAGTTATTTGAAATAGGAGCAGTACCTTTTTTTCTACTTTATCTACAAAAAGTAAAGTGTAAATTAATTTTTTTGCAAGACCTCTTAAACTATCTTTATGTTTCAATCTTATTTTTTTAAAGTAGTTCCAAAACTCATATAATTCCCTCCTTTTTAAATGTACTACTATATATATACAGTATAACATAATTATACTAAAGTGTCTAGAATATTTTATTTACCTAAGAATGTACAAAAAAAATAGTACAAGAAAAACTATCATAAAATCTATAGTTAAAAAGAAATATAAAAAAATATTTTTAAAAAAACCTGTTGACAAAGTATTTATAGTATGATACATTATGACTATAGAAAGAGTATATATAAATACATACAAAAAAAGGAGATGTTATTATGCATTTTTTTAGAATTTAAAAAGAAGATTCAGTTTATTAAATGAGGAAGAAAAAAAGAGTTTATTTACAAGCTAAAAACTTAAAGATGCTATTGATTTTTTTAAGAACAATTTATTAAAAGCAAATTTTACCTAAAATTATACAATAAATAATACACATAAATTTGGATAGAAAAAGAGGTAAAAAAATTTTTGTTTAGTAGCAAAAAAATTATAATAGAAAAAAAGAAGGTGCGGACGTAATTTTTCTAAAGATTTTTAAGATTAAGATTACATCCACACCTTTTTAAATTTTTATTCTAGATAATTTTTGAAAATAGTAGTAAGTAAAATTGGAATTATAAATGAAGTTGAAATTGCAGCTAAGCTAAGAGCTAAACCACTCATTGCTCCCTCTACTTCTCCCATTTCTATTGCTTTTAGATGTTCCAACAGCATGGCTAGATGTTCCTATTGCAAGTCCTTTAGCTACTGGAGATTTTTATAAATTTAGCAACTAATGGAGCAATAACAGCACCTATAATTCCAGTTGATACTGTCATCATAGGAATTAAAGCTTCATTCCAACCAAATTTTTGTAGCAATATCAAGAGCAATAGCTGTTGTTACTGATTTTGGTAAGGTTGCATAGAATATATCGTCAGGAAGTGCGAAAACTTTTTCCTAATATATATAAAATGATAATTGAAAAAAAGTACTTCCTAAGACAGTTGAAAGTAAAAATAGGGAACCAGTTTCTTTTTTTAAAATTTGGAATTGTTCATATAAAGCAACTCCTATTATAACACTTTCAACAGGACTTATAAATAATTTAATAATACTTCCACCTTTGTTATAAGCTTCAAACGGAATATCAAAACATAGTAAAAAGAGTATTGATAAAAAGAATTCCTATTAAAAGAGGGTTACAAAAATATAGACTTTGTTTTTTTCCAAATAAGTACTTTCCTATTTCATAAGTTACTAAAGATAGTATTATCCCAAAGAATGGGCTAAAAAAATAATATTATGTATTATATCACTCATTTTTTTACCCTCCTTTTTCGTCCTTATTACCTAATATTTTTTTCTTGTACCTTTATAATAAAGTCAGCTATTAATCCTGTAACTAGCATTATTAAAATTGTACTAATTATCATAATAAGTAATACTTTTTACATAAACCATAGCTGGTGCAGAATTTAATTGTGTCATAATTCCAACACCAACAGGAAGGAAAAAGGAAAGCTAAATATTTTTTTACAACCTGCTAAAACTCCTTTAAAAATATTCAACCTTTTAAAACTTTAAATTCCAAAAAGCAAGAATAATATTATAGATGCAATAATTGTTTTTCGGAATTGGAAAAGAAATAAGGTCACTAACAAATTGCCCTATAAGAGCAAGTGCTAAAATTATAATCCATTGTCCCATACAAATTGCTCTCCTATTTATAAGTAAGAACTATTATATTAATAATAGTTCTTACTATAAATTAAATTTTAAGCTTTTTACTTTTTTTGATTTCTTCTATCATAAGTGGAATTATATCCATAACATTTCCTACAATTCCGATATCGGCAACATCGAAAAATAGGTGCATCTTCATCTTTATTTATTGCTACAATATAGTCTGAACCCATTATACCAGAAATATGTTGAGTTGCTCCTGATATACCACAAGCTATATATAGTTTTTGGTGCAACAATTTTACCAGATTGTCCAACTTGGTGAGAACGAGGAATCCATTCATCTTCTGTTGCAGGTCTTGTTGCTCCAACAACTCCACCACATACATCAGCTAATTGTTTTACAAGTTCAAAGTTTTCTTTACTTCCCATACCTCTACCACCAGAAACTATAATTTCAGCTTCCTCTAAATTAACTGATTCAGATATTTCTTGAACTATTTCAGCTATTTTTGTAAATAAATTTTTTTCAACTACTTTTTCTTTTATAACTTCTCCTGAAGCTCCTTCAAATACTTCTTTCTTGCAAGCTCCTGAACGAACTGCAACAACTAATGTTTTATCTCCTTCAAAAGTTACTTCTTTTAGAATATTTCCACCATACATTGGAAGTGTCATAAAATATTTGTCATTTTCATATTTTTACTGCTACTACATCAACAGATGTAGGAACTTTTTAGTTCACTTGCCACCATATTAGCTAAGTCTTTTCCATTTAAAGTAGAACCTAAGAAGATGATAGAAGGATTATATTTTTTTCTTTCGCAACTATTAAAAGCATTTCCAATAGCTTCTAGTTCTTTTTTTATTTTTCTTCTAAGTATAAAACTTCATCAGCACCATACTCAAAACATTTTTTTGCAACATCATCTAAATTTTTCTCCAACTAAAACAGCAATAACTTTTTTTATTATTTTTCTTTTGAAAGTTTTTTTAGCTAGGGCTATAGCTTCTAAAGATACAACAACAGGAGAGTTATCAACTGTTTCTATATATACCATTATATTTCTTTCCATCTTATAACCTCCTAAAATACTTTTTGCTTCCAACATTTTTTTGCATAGCTTGTGCAACCATTTCTTCAGCAGTTCCAGTTTTTTTATTTTCACTCCTGCTTGTCTTTTTTTGGAGGTGAAAAATAGTTTAACTTCTTTCATTGCACTTTCACTAGCTACTTCAACTGAAATTTCAGTGATTTCTTTTTTTCTAGCTGCCATTTTACTTTTTTTATTGTTGGATAACGAGGTTCATAATTAGGTTTATTTACAGTTACTATACAAGGAGAAGCTAGTTCAACTTTTTTTCATAGCCTGTTTCTGTTTCCTTTTTGGCAATAACTTTTGTATCATCTGTATCTATATCAACTAAATTAGTTACTATTCCATAATTTAATTCATTTGCTAACATAATTCCAACTTGTCCAGTTGCAAAAATCAGTAGTCTCTTTTTCCACAGAAGATAATATCAAACTTTTTACCTCTTTTTTTCTTCAATATTTTTTTAATAGCTTTATTTAAGGCTTGAGCTACTATAACAGCATCTTTTTCTTGATAAGCTTCATCTTTAATATAGAAAGCTTCATCTGCACCAACAGCTAAACAATTTTTTAAGCTATTTGTTACATCTTCTCCACCTAGAGAAAGAACTGATATAGTAGTATCTCCTTTAGATTCTTTTAATCTAGTTGCCATTTCTAAAGCATAAGTATCAAAAGCATTTACTACTTTTTTTCAACACCTTCTAAGGCAGGTTTCCCAGTTTTTTTCATTCATAAATATTTCAACAGAGTCATCTGCAACTTGTTTTTACACAAACTAATATTTCCATTACTTCCTCCTAACGTCCAATTACATTATTAGCAATTACAATTCTTTTGAATTTCATTAGTACCTTCAAAGATTTGGAAAATTTTAGCATCTCTTAACAATTTTTCAACTGGGTATTCTCTACTGTATCCATATCCACCGAAAATTTGTATAGCTTCAGATGAAACTTCCATTGCAATATCTCCAGCATAACATTTAGCAATAGCTGATTCTTTTCCATAAGGTAGTCCTAAATCCATTTTTGTTAGAGCATGAGCAACCATTTGTCTTGCAGTTTCAGTCTTTATTTCCATATCTGCAATTTTTAAATTGTAATGCTTGATTTTTTTGATTATAGGTTTTTCCAAATTGAATTCTTTCTTTACCATATGCTATAGCTTCTGTATTCCTCTTTGGGCAATTCCAACAGCGATACAAGCTATCCAAGATCTAGCTTGGTCTAGAGTTTTCATTGCAATAGCAAACCCTTCTCCTTCTTTTCCAAGTAAAGCACTGGCAGGGACTCTACAATCTTCTAAGACTACATCACAAGTATTAGAAGTTCTGATACCCATTTTATCTTCATGTTTTCCAGTACTTAATCCCTTAGTTCCTTTTTCTACAAAGAACATAGAGATTCCTTTTAAACCTTTTTCTTTATCTGTTATAGCAGTAATACAATAGAAAGATGCCATTTCACCATTTGTAATGAAGCATTTTCTACCATTTAAAAACATATTCATCTCCATCTTTAACAGCAGTTGTTCTTCCAGCACTAGCATCAGATCCTGCACCTGGTTCTGTTAAACAGAATGCTCCTAGTCCACCTTCTAAAACTAAATCACACATTTTTTGTTTTTGATCGTGGCTTCCAGCAATTAAAACAGGTTTCATAGCAAGTCCACTAGCTGAAATAGTAGTTGCAAAACCAGCATCAGCTATTGCCATTTCTTCAATTAAAGCAGCAACATCAACTCTACTTAGACCTGGACCACCAAACTCTTCTGGAACTTCTAAAGCTTGATAACCTTGTTCAATAGCCTTATCATAAATTTCTTTTGGCCATTCACCAGATTTATCATATTCTTTACATTGTTCTCTTACTTCATTATCACAAAATTTTTTTACATCTTTCAATAGATCTTGAGCTTCTTCAGAAATTAAATATGCCATAATATTACCTCCTATAATTATATTTATACTTATTATCTACTATGCCTTATAACAAACTTTATTAGGATTTAAAATCATCTTAGGGTCAAAGACTTCTTTTATTCCTTTCATAAGTCTCATATTAACTTCACCAGAGAAATTAGCTAAGTAATCCATCTTTCCATAACCAATTCCATGTTCTCCTGAAATTAATCCACCAAGTTCAGAAGCTTTATTGTATATATCTGTTAAAAATTCTTCAACTTGACGCTTAAATTCAGTCATTTCCATATCGTTACTACAAGCATAAATATGTAAGTTTCCATCTCCAGCATGTCCAAAACTCTTAACAGTAAAGTCATATTTTTTACCTGTTTCATTTACATAATGTAGATAAGGTGCTATTTGGTTAACAGGAACAACAACATCACATTCATCTAGTAACTTAGTTTCCGCTTCAATAGCTTCTAAGAAACTACTTCTAGCAGCCCAAGCATCTTTTTTCTTAGCAGGTGTATCAGCAACTAGAACATCTAATGCTCCTGCTTCTAAAACTATTTCAGAAGCTTTTTCAGTTATTTCTTCTAAAGCTTCCATATTATCTCCATCGAAAGTTACTAATAGATAGGCACCAATGTCTACTCCTTCTAATTTTTTAGGGAATACACTCTTACCTATGTATCTTTCAGAAGCTAAGACAATTTCTCTTTCCATAAATTCCAATGCTTGAGGTTGTAAATGGTTCATAAAAAAATTTAGGAACAGTTGCTATACATTCATCAAGATTTTTCATAAGGAATGATTAGACTTATAGTTTCTTTTTGGAGCAGGAATTAATTTTAAAGTTAATTCTGTTATAACTCCTAATGTTCCTTCTGAACCTATCATTAAATTAAGTAAGCTATATCCTGTACTTGTTTTTAGATACAGTTGCCCCTAATTTTTATAATTTCACCAGTTGGAAGAACCACTGTCATGGCTCTAACATAATCTCTAGTAGTTCCATATTTTACTGCTCTCATTCCACCAGCATTTGTAGAAACATTTCCACCAAGAGTTGCAAATTTTTCACCTGGATCAGGTGGATATAATAAGCCTTGTTTTAAAGCATCCTCTGCTAGGTCATTTAGTAAAACTCCTGGTTCAACTTTAACTACAAAATTTTCAAGGTCATAACCTAAAAATTTTTATTCATTTTAGTCATGTTTAACATAACCCCACCAGTAACTGCTACAGATGCTCCTGTTAAACCAGTTCCAGCTCCTCTTGGGATAACAGGAATATTATTTTCATAGCATAATTTCATAATTTCCGAAATTGCTTCAGTAGTAGTAACATCAATAACAACTTCAGGTTCACCTTCACCATAAATAGGCATTTCATCATGAAAAAAATCCTTATTTATTTCATCTTTTGTATAAACCTTACCTGGAACAATTTTTTTAAATTTTTCCACCAATTCTTCACTTACTTTGTTGTACATATGATTTCCCATATTTTTTTCCTCCTTTAGCAAGGTTAATTTAGATAAACTAATTAAAAAAACTATAAGATATTTATACTATCTTCTTAATATAAATTTACCACATTTTTTTAATAAATTCAATTTTTAAATATTTTTATTATATATTTATCTAATTCAGTTTATTCTGTTTTTATTTTTATGTTTTTGTTATTTATATTTCAATATATTTTTATAGGAAAAAGATAGTTATAGAAAAAAAAGAGTTAGTGATTTAATCATAGTCCATAAAAAAATTTTTTTAGCTCACTATTTTCATAGGAATAGCTACTAATTTTTTTCTTGTTTTTTTAGCTTATCTGGCAAATGAAAAACGTCTTGTTTCATTTAATAAGGAAATTATAATATCATATTTTTTTCTTTTTTTATTGATATATTCTCTGTTTTTACAAAAAGGTAATTTAATATTAAGTACTCTAGTTCCGTTTATATCTTCTATTTTTAAAAGCTTCTGTTTGGCAAAAAAATATCCATAGGATTGATATTTTGATAAAGAATTTTTAGCTATTTTTTTCAAGTGATTCTTTTTCCATTAATTTCATTGCTTTTGCATTTCTAATTTAAAAAAACTTTTTTTGTTCAGGAAAACTTTCTTCTACAAGTTGAATATTTTGTTTTTTTGTATATCTTCCCAATCTTTAAAAATATCCTTCCATAGCTTTTTGAGGGATATAGTTTATTTATATAGATAGCATCTACATTAAAAATTATATAGTTGTAGCCAAGTATAATTTCGACGTGCTTCTTCTAAAACTATCTGCTCAGGAGTGGTAACTATTCTAATACTGGTACTATCATGTTTATGAAAAAAATATCATAGAGTTTTTTTCTAATCTTTTTGCTAGGTTTTTTTAATTCTTCAAAAACTATATCTCTTGGCTTTGGAACAGATGTTTTTTTGAAATAAAAGAACCAAAAAAATAGAATTTATACTCTGTACCATTGGTAAAATACTATCTATTAAAAATATTTAATTTTTTTCGGAATATGTTAACAGTGAGAGACTTTGGCCAGTTGGAGCACAGTCTACAACAATAACATCATATTTAGCCTCTTCATAAATGTCTAAAAATTTTAAGTAAAGAAAAATACTTCGTCTAATCCTGGAAACAATAAAGTTTCTTCTATTTCTATTCCATCATTTGCCTTTTGCAGAAATGATTTGTTTTTAAATAATCATGTAAATTTTTTTCCATATTTTCTTACTTTCTTCTGTGGTATCTATTTCTATTACATCTAAATTTTTGGGATATTTGAGAAGTTTCATTATTGATTTTTTTATTAAAAATATCTCCTAAACTATGAGCTTGATCTGTACTTATAAGCATAACTTTTTTTCTGAGTTGGCTAAAAAAATAGTGCTGTTGCAGCTGCTATGCTTGTTTTTTTCCAACTCCACCTTTCCCTGTATAAATTAAAAATTCTCAAAATGTGTCCTCCTTTTTTTCTTTTTCTACTTGAAAAATAAATGAATAAAATATTATTTTCTATTTTTTTGTATCAGTGATATGACTTTTTTTCTTAAAAATATTTGGAAGAGGAATACAACGCTTCATATTATTTATTTTTAATATTAAGGTCGGTTTCATGATGATTAATTTTTTTAAATCTTCTTGTTTTATAAAAAGGAAGTTCTATTTTTTTAATATATAACCATCTTTGTAAGTTAGATATTCTTCATTTTGAGTGATTTTTTACTGAAAATAGGTCAGGAAGACTTTCTATATTATCACAAAGAGATTCTAAAAGCCTTTTTCTCCAATAATTTCTTTAGGGTACCAAGGAATTTTTTTACAATTGGAATATTAATAAAAACTTCTTCTAATTCTTGTATATATTTTTGATTGGATGTTCTTCCAATTTTTTTCATAAAAGGATTCTCTATTTTTATCTGCTATAACACGATTGATAAAAAAACAGTATCAACCTGATATTTATATAGGTTAAGGTACATAAAATTTCTTTTTGTTTCTTCTACTATCATTTTTTTCAGGGATGCAAACCAATCTGACACTACAAATCTCATTATTTTTTTCAAAAAGCTCTTGAAGCTCTAAAAGTTTTTTTGATGAATGATTTCAACTGTGTCTATAGTTTGAGTACTTGGAAGAACAACTTTATATGCTAGTTTTGAGATAGGAGAAAGAATACGAATAATTTTTCCGATCGGGAAAAAAACTTTTCCATATACCATGCAAGAAGTTCAGGAAGTTTTTAAAAGTGCAAGAGTTTCTCCAGTTGAGCACAATCAATAAAAAAATGTTTTTCGTATATATTAGTATCATAAATTTCTTTTAATCTTTAAAAAGAGAAAAAAAGATTTTTCAAAAACCTGGTAAAGAAAAATTTTTCATTTAAATTAGTTATTCCAAGTCCGTTTTTTCCCATTAAATCTATCATAGTATTTTTTTAACTTTTTGGGAAGAATTCGTTTTTTTATAGCATCTGAGTCTAATTCTAAAACATCTAAATATTCAGAAAAGTTTTTTTAATTTTTTTGAGCCAATTTCTATTTGAAAAAAATATCCCCTAAGTTATGTGCTGTATCAGCACTAACTAATAAAGTTTTTTTAGAACTTTTTAGAGGAAGCTAATGCATGAGCAGCTGCGACACTTGATTTTTCCAACTCCACCTTTTTCCTGTAAATATAATTATTCTATTCATAAAAAAATTCTCCCTTTTAATAATATTAATAAAATTGTAACATATTTTTAACATAATAATCAATATTAAGAATTTTTTTAAAAAAATTTCGATAGATAATATAACATATATGTTTTTTTGATTGACAGTAAAAAAATTATTATTTTTATAATTGAATTAGAAAGGAATTAAACATTTAAATTGATTTTTTTAAACTTTAATTATCAAAGGAGATGATAAAATGAAGAGTATTACAGGTGATTTGTATGAGAGTTTCAAAAAAACTTGGAAAGTGTAAACGGACACTGTATACATGCCTCAAAAGAAGACTTAGGGAAGGTAATTACAGAATTATTTAAAGAACATGGAATAGATTCAATTTCATTATTTGAATCTCCTATGTTAAAGGAAGCAGGAGTTATTCCTACTCTTCAACAAAATGGAATTACTGTCCACACAGATCATATTCGTCTTCATGCCGAAACTGATAAAGGAGGACTATCAGAAGCACAACATGGAATTGCTGAACTTGGAACAATAATACAAGAACAAGATAATGTAGATGGAAGAATAGTAGCTACAATGCCTGAATATTATATAGGAATAGTAAAAGGTTCTACCATTGTTCCCACTTATGATGACATGTTTGATATTTTAAGTGAAATGCAAAAACTTCCAAACTATGTTGGCTTTATAACTGGTCCGAGCCGTACAGCTGACATTGAATGTGTTGGAACTGTTGGTGTTCATGGACCGATTGAAGTATCTATTGTAGTTGTAGATGATGAATAGTATAATAAAAAAGTTAGAAATTAAGGATAATAGGAGGAACGATGGCTAGTGAAGATTTAAAAAAAGAGATACACTGTGCATTAGAAAATGCTACACTTGGAAGAACACTTGGAAACTTTTTGTAAAAACATATCCTGCTAGAAGAGAAAAAAATCTTATGCTGGAGTTGACTTCGAAAAAACTAGAGAAAGAATTGCAGAAGTTAAGTCTTATGCAGCAGAACATATAGATGAAATGATAGAAGAATTCACAACAAATTGTGAAGCAAGAGGAGGGCATGTTTATCATGCTAAAAGTACTGAAGATGCAATGGAATGGATTCGTAAACTTGTAAAAGACAAGGGAGTTAAGACAATTGTTAAATCAAAGTCTATGGCTTCCGAAGAAATTAAAATGAACCATGTTCTTGCAGAAGATGGAGTCTTGGTTCAAGAAACAGACCTTGGAGAATTCATAATTGCCTTGGAAGGAAATACACCTGTACATATGGTTATGCCAGCACTACATTTAAATAAAGAACAGGTAGCAGATCTTTTTACAGACTATACAAAAAGTAAAAAAATAACCCAATTATATCAGAAGAAGTAAAGACAGCTAGAAGAGTCATGAGAGATAAATTTACTCATGCTGATATGGGAGTTTCTGGAGCAAATGTGGCAGTTGCAGAAACAGGAACTGTATTCACAATGACAAATGAAGGAAATGGACGTATGGTAGGAACTTTACCTCCAATACATCTATACATTTTTTTGGAATAGAAAAAAATTTGTAAAATCTTTATCTGATGCTCGTTATATTTTTTTAAGGCTCTACCTAGAAATGGAACAGCTCAAAGAATCACATCATATATTTCAATGTATACAGGAGCTTGTGAAGTAACAAAAGATAAAGAAACTGATGAAAAATGTAAAAAAGATTTTTATTGTGTCATACTAGATGATCCTGGTCGTAGAGAAATCTTATCAGAACCTGATTTTCGTGAAATATTCAATTGTATAAGATGTGGAGCTTGTCTAGATGTTTGTCCTGCGTTTGCTTTAGTAGGAGGACATGTTTATGGTTCTAATGTCTATACAGGTGGAATAGGTACAATGTTAACTCACTTTTTAGTATCTGAAGAAAGAGCAGCTAAAATTCAAAATATCTGTCTACAATGTGGAAGATGTAATGATGTTTGTGGAGGAGGCTTACATATTTCTGATATGATTATGAGATTACGTGAAAAGAATATGCAAGAAAAACCTGATGCCCTAAAGAAATTTGCATTAGATGCTGTATCAGATCGTAAATTATTCCATTCAATGCTTCGTATAGCTTCTGTAGCACAAGGAATATTTACTAAGGGAGAACCTATGATTCGTCATCTACCTATGTTCTTATCAGGAATGACAAAGGGAAGAAGTTTCCCAGCAATTGCACAAGTACCTTTAAGAGATTTCTTCCACACTATAAAACAAGATGTGAAAGATCCAAAAGGGACAGTAGCTATTTTTGCAGGTTGTCTATTAGATTTTGTCTACACAGATCTTGCCAGAGCAGTGGTAGCAGATATGAATTCCATTGGATATAAAGTAGAAATGCCATTGGGACAAGCTTGTTGTGGATGCCCAGCTACAAATATGGGAGACACAGAAAACGCTAAAAAAGAAGCAGAAATTAATATCAATGGAATGGAAGCTGAAAAATATGACTATATTGTAAGTGCTTGCCCATCTTGTACACATCAATTACATCTGTATCCAACTTTCTTTGAAGAAGGAACAGAAATGCATAAAAGAGCAAAAGAATTAGCAGATAAAGCCACTGATTTCTGTAAATTGTTCTATGAACTTGGAGGAATGTCAGAAGAAGGAGATGGAAAACCTCTAAAAGTTACTTACCATGACTCATGTCACTTAAAGAGAAGTTTGAAAGTATCTAAAGAACAAAGAGAATTATTGAAAAAAATATTAAGGGTGTAGAATTTGTAGAAATGAATGATTGTGATAACTGTTGTGGTTTTTGGAGGATCATATAGCTTGTTATATCCTGAAATTTCTGCTCCTATTTTGGAAAAGAAGATAGAAAATATTAAAGAATCAGGTGCAGATGTTGTAGCTTTAGACTGTCCTGGATGTTTAATGCAAATTAAAGGTGGGCTAGATGCCCGTGGAATTGATGATATAAAAGTAAAAACATACAGCAGAAATTATTGCAGAGAAAAAGGGGATTAATTTAATTGTTAGAAATATTACTGAAAGAATGGACAGAAGAAGTAAAACGTTATATTTATTTAATTGCTAATTTTTTTCCATAAAAAGAAAGTCAAGTTGGAGCTGTTTTTAGATGATGTTCTTAACATATCAGGAAAGATGATACGGGCAAAAAAATCTTGTTACTATCTGCATTTTTCAGGAACAAACTGGAAAAAAATAACAAAGAAAGAATCTGTAAATTAGCAGCTATGGTAGAGCTAACTCATCTTGCTTCACTGATACATGACGATATCGTAGATGATTCTCCTTATAGAAGAGGAAAGCAATCTATACAAGGAAAGTATGGGAAAGATGCAGCAGTATTTGCAGGAGATTTTTCTGATAGCTAGAGTTTTTTTACTATGGAGTTGTTGAAAAACTTGAATGAGGCAGTTTCTATTTTAGCAAAGACAATTGAAAATATGTGTATAGGTGAAATAGAACAGGAGCTTTATCATTATCAAGAAGATATAAGTGAAGAAAAAAATATTTTGAAATTATTGAAAGAAAAAAACAGCTGCACTTTTTCCAGGCTGCATGTAGTATTGGTGCTAGAGAATCTGTTTGTTCAAAAAGAGCTTACTCAAAAAAATTAGAGTTATTTGTAAGAAATTTAGGACTGATGTTTCAAATAAAGGATGATATTTTTAGATTTTACTTCTAATTCCAAAGATTTAGGAAAGGAAACACATAAAGATTTTTCAAAATGGAATATATACTTTTTCCTGTAATTATGACACTGAAAAAAACTCTAAATTAAGAGAAGTCTTAGAACCTATTATGAAAAAATAAAAAAAGAGAAATTATCAGCTGAAGAAATTCTTCAATTAGAAAAAGTATATTACTTCTTTTTGGTGGAATAGAAGCAAGTTATGAAAAAAAATAAAATCGCTTTCTAATATTAACAGACAATTGATAAAAAGAATTAGGAAAGAATTTAGAGATAACTTTTTACCTAGAAAAAAATGTTAGGAGAATTGGAAGAAAAAAATGAAAAAAATAATAATCTTACATTAAAATTAGCACTCCAATTAGCAGCTCCTCATACTTGGATTGCTTCAATTGACCTGTTATTTTTTTGGAATATTATTTTGTAAATTAGAAAAAAATATCCTTTAAGTTTTTTTGGAAGAGTATTTTACTGATTTTAGCTTGTATTCTGATGCAATCCTCTGTCAATACTCTTAATGATTATGTAGATTTTTATTAAAGGTAATGATAGCGAAAAGGATTATGTAGAAGAAAGTGATGCAGTTCTAATCTATAATTCAGTTCCTCCTAAGCAAGTTCTTATTCTTGGGATTATATATTTAGTCTTAGGGGCTATGTTAGGAATAGTTGCTTGTAGAGAAAGCGGATTTTTTTACCATTAGTTATTGGGAGTATTGGTGGAATCATTATCTTTCTCTATTCAGGTGACCTTTATCCAATTTCTTATCTTCCAATAGGAGAACTTGTTTCAGGTTTTTGTCATGGGAATTTTAATTCCTCTAGGAGTAGTAGCTGTATCTGATGGAAAAATTACATAAGGAAATTTTTTTCTACATGCTCTTCCACTGATGATAGGAATTGGATTAATTATGATGACTAATAATGGCTGTGATATTGAAAAAGATTTAGAAGCTAAAAAGATGGACATTAGCAGTACTTCTTGGAAGAAAAAAATATAAAAAAATCTTTATCATATCTTAATTGTGATTTGGTTATTAATGATAAGTTTTTTTAGCTATTTGGTTATTAGGAATAGTAGGACTTATCACTCCTGTACTCATTTTTATTTGAATATAGATGTTTCAAATTTCTTATAACATCTGAGTTATTAGCTTATAAAAGAGTAGAACAAATGAAAAAAATATTGTAAAAGCAAATATAATTGTAAATATGGCCTATTTTACTGCTATTTTTAATGAAAAATAATTATAGAGATGAGATAATATGAATAATGAAGAAAAAAATCAAAAATATGTACATGATGTCTTTTGAAAAATATACATAATCAATATGATAAAGCAAATAATAGGATTAGCTTTGGTTTACAAAAAAATGGAAAGAGGATCTAGTTAATAAAATACTTGAAGATACTCCTAAAAATGGAAAAGTTTTAGATGTATGTTGTGGAACTGGTGATATCTCAATTAGTTTGGCTGAAAAAAGAGGAGACCTAAGTATCACAGGAGTAGATTTTTCTTCTGCAATGTTAAATGAGGCAGTAAAGAAAAAGTGAAAAATTTAAATATTGTATGGCAGAAAGCAGATGCACTATCTTTACCTTTTGAAGATTCTAGTTTTTCGGTTGCTACTATTTCTTTTGGCTTAAGAAATACAGTAGATTATGAAAAAGTCTTAAAAGAAATGATAAGAGTAGTGAAAAAAAGATGGCTATATATATTGCTTAGATTCTTTTTGTTCCTGACAATATGTGGATACAACCTTTTTATAAAAATGTATTTTTAAATATATTATGCCATTATTTGGTGGAGGGAAAAAAATATTACAAGGAATATGTTTGGTTATATGAATCAACAGAGCAATTTCTTAAAAAAAGAAAGAATTGATTTCTTTGTATGAAAAAAACTTGCTTTTAAAAAGAGATAAAAATATTGCAGTAAAATGTGTGGAGCTTGTTTAATTATTCAAGGAAAAAAGTAAAAATTATAGGAGGAAATGATATGAGCGAAGAAAAATTTGATGCCATAATCGTAGGTGGCGGTTTGGCAGGATGCTCTGCAGCTATTGTTCTTGCAAATGCAGGGCTTGCTGTTCTTGTAGTGGAACGGGGAGATTTTTGTGGAGCAAAAAAATATGACAGGTGGTCGTCTTTACGGACATAGTCTTGAAAAAATTATTCCAAACTTTGCAGAAGAAGCCCCAATTGAAAGGAAGATTACAAGAGAAAAGATTTCTTTAATGACAGAAGATGGTTCTTTTGATATAGGTTTTGGTTCAAAAAAATTAAGCTCAAACAATGAAAATGCTTCTTATACAGTGCTTCGTTCTACATTTGATAGATGGCTGGCTTCAAAAAGCAGAAGAAGCAGGAGCAGAAATTATTCCTGGAATTTTTAGTTGATGAATTAATTGTTGAAGATGGAAAAGTGGTAGGAGTTTCTGCAACAGGAGAAGAACTATATGCAGATGTGGTTATTCTTGCCGATGGAGTAAATTCTCTTCTAGCACAAAAATATAGGTATGAAAAAAAGAATTAGAACCTCATCAAGTTGCTGTTGGAGCAAAAGAAGTTATACAATTAGGAGAAGATGTTATTAATCAACGTTTTGCTATAAATAATGGGGAAGGAGTAGCATGGCTTTCATGTGGAGATCCTACTTTGGGAGGCTTTTTGGTGGAGGATTGTTATACACTAATAAAGACAGTGTTTCTGTTGGAGTTGTAGCAACTTTTAAGTGATATTGGTCATAGTGATTTATCAATTAATCAATTATTAGATAGATTTAAAGAACATCCTGCAATTGCTCCTTATTTAGAAGGAGGAACTTCTATAGAATATTCAGGGCATTTAGTTCCTGAAGAAGGGATACATATGCTTCCTGAACTATACAGAGATGGAGTTTTAATAACAGGAGATGCAGCAGGTTTTTGTGTAAATTTAGGTTTTTACAGTACGTGGAATGGATTTTTGCAATTGAATCAGGAAGATTGGCGGCTGAAACAGTTATCAAAGCACATGAAATTGGAGATTTTAGTGCTACTACACTATCTAATTATAGGAGGACTCTAGATTATAGTTTCATTATGAAAGATTTAAATCGATATAAAGGTTTCCCTACTGTACTTGGAAGAAGAGAAGTTTTTTTGAAGGACTTCCAGCAATGGTTGATGATATCGCTACAAAAAGCATTTACAGTAGATGGAAAAGAAGGAAAAAGGTTTGATGATGCAGGTTATTCACTCTGTGGCAGAACATACCACAGCTGCAAAACTTGTAGAATTTGTTACTACCGTATTGGAGGCGTTTTTAATAATGAAAAAGATGAAAAATAGAAGATAAACTTGCATTAAATGTTTTTTTCATGTAGATGAAGAAAATTCTCATATAGAGGTGGATAAAACTTTTACAGATGAAACAGAGATTAAAAAAATTACTTTTTAGCCTGTCCCGCAGAATGCTATAAATTTATTGATGGGAAATTAAGTTTTTAGTCACTTAGGTTGTTTAGAATGTGGAACTTGTAGAGTGTTATCACATGGAAAAATTGTAAAATCTTGGAAGTACCCAATAGGAGAAGTTGGAGTTACTTTTTAGACAAGGTTAAGATACTAATTAAAAAAAATAGTGTTGATGGAAGTTTTCTGTCAACACTACTTTTTATTTTTAAACTATTTTTTTAAATTTTTAGTTCTCGCTAATGATTGTTAAGTATTTAGATAAAAATCTCTCTCGAAATTTTTTTGTGATTTTTAGTTTTTTTATTCTCTAAACTACTAACAGGCATAATACCAAATAATGAATTTGTTAAGAAAATTTCATCAGCCTTATTTAAAAAAATTCTAGATCTATATCTGTTTCAATGACAGGATAATTTAAAAATTATATACTGCCTAATAATTCCATTTAAAAAGCCCTGAAGATAATTTTTGGAGTATATATCTCATTATTGACAATTATAAATATATTGCTTGTGGCTCCCTCAGTAACTAAGCTTCTAGAATTTAGAAATATAGGCTCATCATAGCCAAGTTTTTTTACTTTTTTTCTTTTCAAAAAAATATTATCAGCATAGTTTAAAGTTTTATGGAAAGTGAAAAATAGAGCTTTCATTTCTTTGGACTTTAGAAATATTTAGGCTAAAAAGCCCTTTTATAATCTTCATCTGTATACGTATATGCTCTTTTTATGAAAAAGTCTATTTTTTTCAGTTAAAACTATTTTCAAAACTTCATATTCAAGCTCAGATTTATTAGTTTCTAAGTACCTATAAACCTCATCTTTTTCAAGTTTATCTATATTTAATCCCAAGTCTATTATAGATTGATTTATTCTGGCTAAATGCTCATCTAAAAAAATACAGCTTTTTCCTTTATATAATAGGATAGTTTCAAAGAGTCCCAAACCAAAAACTAAAACCATCATCTAATTCTATTAACATAGAGCCTCCAATATAGCTTTTAGCTTTTTGTAGAGTTTCTTCATATTCAAAAATCTAATTCTGATTCACAAGTGATTCCACCACCTACTCCAAGATAGTATTTATTATCCTTATGAATAGCTGTTCTGATAACAATATTTAAGTCACAATCACCATTGAATGAAATATAACCTATAGAACCTGTATAAGCATCTCTTCTTGAGTTTTCTAATTCATCTATTATTTCCATTGCTCTTATCTTAGGAGCACCTGTTATTGATCCTCCTGGGAAAGTTGCTCTAATCAAATCTACAAAATCATAGTCTTTTTCTAAGTTTTTCCTCTTATAGTTGAAACTAGATGAAAAAAACAGTTGAATATGTTTCCACTTCAAAAAAAGCTCATCAACAACAACAGATTTTTAACTCACAGATACGGTTTAAATCGTTTCTTTCCAAGTCCACTATCATAAGAAGTTCACTCTTATCCTTTTCAGAATTAGCCAACTCATTTTTTAAAGCTAAATCTTCTTCTTCAGTAGCACCTCTTTTTCTAGTTCCTTTTATGGGTCTTGTTTCTATTAGTCTATCTTTCATTTTTTTATAAATCTTTCAGGCGAAGCAGAAACAAGTTGAAAATCTTGAAAATCTAAATATGCAGAAAAAAAGGAGCAGGATTAAATTTTTCTTAGATATGAAAAAGACTTCTAAAGGAGATTTTTTTGACTTTCTATCATAAGTCTTTGAGTCAAGTTCATTATATAGATATCCCCTTCAATTATATAGTCTATAGTGCTTTTTAATAGCCTTTTAAATATTCTTCTTTTTTTCAAAAATTAGATTTGAAATTTGCAAGACTATCTTTCTTTACTAGATTTTTCTTTTTTTCTAGATTAGTTTTTTTCTAAAAGATTTACTAAATTATCATAATCTTTTTTTATCTTGGTAAGATATGTATATCTCTTGTTTTTTTCTATATCTTCAACTATATAAGTCTTGTAGAATGTAACTATAGCCTCAGGAATATCCAAATCTTTTTTTATGTCTTGTGGCTATATTTTTCAAATTTTTCTACCATAATCATAAGAGAAATATACTATTCCTCCTGAAATTAAAGGAAGTATAGAATTATTTTTCTTGTTTATTTTCTTTTTAAAAAAATTTAGCTAAATATTCTTCAAAGTTTTTCTTCACTTAATACATCATTTATATAGAATTTCTTGTTATTTTCTTTTTAATTCTAAATAAGGATCTATAGCAATTATTGAATAACGCCCATATTTATTTTTTTAATGAAGAATCTAAGAAAGCAATTTTTGTTATTATTTTCTTTCTTTAATATTCTAAAAAAATATCATAAATATCAATATATTTCTCTAACTTTTTTTAAGCTCTATTTGCATTTTTTTAAGCCTCCATTCTCTAGCTAACTCTAAAAAAATTTCTAAGCATTTCATGACCATATTCAGTCAAAACTGCCTCTGGGTGAAATTGTACAGAGTATAGAGGATATTTTTTTATGGGAAAGAGCCATAAGAACTCCATCTTCAGTTTCAGCATCAACATTAAATTCTTCAAGTAGATGTTCTTTTTTTCAACCACTAAAGAATGATATCTTGTTACATTTAATTCCTTAGGAAGACCCTTAAAAAAATATTTGAAGAACTAGTCTTAATTTTTATGTACCTTACCATGAACAGGGCTTTTTACCTTTTTTTCACTTCTGCACCAAAGGTATAACCTATTATTTGATGTCCTAGACAAACTCCAAATATAGGAACTTGTTTATAGAAATTCTTAACTATTTCATTACAAAGTCCGCAGTCTTTTTGGGCTTTTTAGGGATCTGGAGAAATTATTATTCCTTCCAATTTATCTTGTTTAATTAAATCTTCAATATGCTTTTAAATCTACTAAATCATTACGAATAATTTCCATCTCTATATTCTCTTCTAAGAAATAACTCACAAGATTATATACAAAGGAATCATAATTATCAATCATAAGAAACATTTTTAACCTCTTTCCTTTTCTATATACACTTTTACCTTCTGCCACAATTTCAACAGAACCATCTATGTATATCTCATCATTTTTCAATAATATATTCTAGCCAACCATTAGGTTGAACAATCTTAGCTCTATCTAAGTTTTTTTATACTTCTTTAAATAATATCCTAATGCTGTAGTTCCAGAAGCACAACTATTTTTCAAATATTCCACTTTCAACTTCTTTTGACATAGACATAGGGTTTCATAGAAAGATTTTTTCTCTATCAAAGAACATTATACCAAAAGCAGAAAAAGTCTTTGTCTGATAGGTAATTTTTTTAACTGAATCTATGACTTTTTCAAAAATTATCTTCCTTATTTTTCAGCTATATCAAAAAAATAAAGTGGTCTATACCAGAAAAATTTTTACAAGGCCTAATTTATAGTTATCTATTTTTAATTTCTTCTAAACTTTTTAAATTTAGGCATTTTTAATTTTTAGCTAAAAAAAGAGTTTTTCAGCCTGACCTTCTCTAACATCGACAGCTAGAATTTCATCTTCACCAGAACAAGTTATCCTATAGATTTTTTTGCTTTTGAAAAAGTTTTTATCCCTAAAGGCCAAAAAGAGAAGCAAAAGCTCTACTTGCATTACCACAAAATTCTCCGCCCATCATTTGAAGATGATTGTCTTTAATAAAACCAACTTGCTCCGCATGGAGATTATCTTCTCTCATAAGTTCCTCAGATATCTTAGCTATATCCTTATCATAGATATTAAAATTATCTATAAGTATAGTAATATTTCCAGCAGGATTAATTTTGATAAAATCAAGTTTCATTTAAAATTCACCTCTTTCTAATATATTTTCATTAATATTATAACATTTATAACCAAATAAAAAAAGAGATTTTTTTGATTTTTTATTTCAAAAAAATCTCTTAAAGTTTTTTTAGTATTTTTTTCTATATTAACTATCTCTAAGTAAGGAGAGTTAATAAAATCATAAGGGAAAACAAAGTTTCCACCATTGGAATCTAAGTCTAATTCAAAAGCCCATTTCCTTAGCAGTTATATAGTAGACATACCAGATATATTGTGAGCAATAGAAAGCATCAGTATTTTTCTCTATTAGAACTTATACTGTATGACTTACCAAAAATATTTCTTCATATTTTTTTATAAGTTTTTCTCTAAATTCATCTGTCATATCCTTATATCTAAGAACTAAGATATCTCTCCCATCTTCAAGCCAAAAAAATTTATATCTATATAATAAGACTTATAACCAAATTTAGGATAATCGAAAAGAGTTCTTTCATTGATCATTATTGCAACATGTCCAAACATACCTATAGGATTGACTTCTTTTTCTTTTTATTACAATATCACCAGGTTGTAAATTAGTAATAAAAAGTTTCCTCGTTTACTTTTTCTCCAAGTAAAATCTGACTTCTTCTCATAAGACTACCTGGAATATTAGAACAAGCTGTAAAAAGAATTAAACTTAAAAAGCATAGCTATTTTTTTATTTTTAAAATTTTTTTCATTTGACACCTTCATCTTCCAATAGAAAATCTATGATATTTTTTTATGAATTATTCCATCTTGACTAAAATTAGAATGATCCATGGATAAAAACATATTTAGGGAAATTATCTGTTACAGAATTATAAGTTTCATAAATTCTTTCCCTTGTTTTTTTCATCTCTTATTTTTATACGAAATTTGATAATAAGATAAGCCTTTTTTTCTTTTTTTAGCTATAAAATTAATTTCTTTATCTTTTACTTTACCAACTTTAACTTCATGTCCCCTTGAAAGAAGCTCAATATATACTATATTTTTCTAGTATTCTTTCAATATCTTGTGTAATAGGAAAGCCTGTTGCTTGCCTGAAACCATGGTCAGTCAGATAATATTTTTTTCATCTATTTTTAAAGTTTTTTTACTTAGGACATCATATCTAGGAACTTTTTTTAATTAGAAAAGCTATATTACAATATTCTAAATAATTTAGAATAGTATCTACAGAAATATTTTTTTGTTTTTTTATTTTTTTAAATATGTTTTTTTATACTGCTAGCTGAAAAAGCTTTGTCCCACATTTGCAATGACATAAGAAAAAAATATGGTTGAATAAGTCAACATCACGAATATTATTGTATTGTAAGACATCTTTTACTAATACTGTGTTATAGATATCATTAAGATATTCAAAACTAGGTGTTTCATCTAAGTCAAAAATACTTTTAAGAATGGTAGTCCACCTAATTGTATAAATTTATAGAATAAGTTTTTCTTTTTGATAGCTCCATGTTTTTCAAAAAGTCTTTTTAAATTCACTAAAAAGTAAATGGCTGAATTTCAAACTCAACATATTCTTCAGATAGAGAAGTATTTGAAATTAACTTTGCATTTGAACTTGCTAGATAGAAATCACAATCTCTATTAAGTTTTTAAATCACTAATAACTTGCTCCCAGCCATCAACAATTTGAATCTCATCAAAGAAAAAAAATAGACTTTACCTTCAATATCTTCTAACAAAGATTTTTAAATATTCCAATAAAGAATTAGCATTACTGACATCTAGAAAATTTATAGCTTCAAAATTGATATATATTTTATTCTCATCAGCTACATCTTTTTAAAAATTTCATCTTTTTATTATATTAAGAAGACTTGATTTTTCCAACTCTTCTCATTCCAGTTAATATTTTTTTATAATAGGTTTATTTATAAGTGCTTTAATTTTATTAATATATTTCTCTCTACTAGTATAATCCATATTTTCACCCTCATTTCTATTATAATCGAAATTAAAAAAATAAAATCAAGATTAGTTTCGAGTATAGTCGAAATTGATTTTGGTTAGAGAAAATGATAATATATTAAATTATTTTTATTCTTTACTTTAGAGAATATGAGACAACATGGTGCATATTTTTCTGGTATAGAAAAATTTGATGTCTTGTATTTCAAATTCTCCATCTAAGCCTTCACTCATAGCTGTTTGATGAAAATGTGCTAAGCCTATTCCAAGATCTAAATGTTTTTATTTTTTTCATATCATCACTTATACTATTCTTGTAATTGCAAAGGGAATGAATATTATCCCTTCTTTAACTGCTATCCAAGGTTGAGCATTTGTAGAACTAGGTGCTAATCTAAGCATTTCAAGAGCGGTTTCATATTTTCCAGCATCTGTCTGTGATAGAGTTTGATTAAAATCATTTAAATAAAATAATTTATTCCAAGCTTTTTCTATTTTTTTAGAACCAAGACTTGCTCTCATAATTTTTTCAACAAATGAACGTTTTTCAGCTGGATATCCAATAGATGAAATACAAGGAAATAGGTCATCATCACTTAGCTCCATAATATTTTCAAAGTCTTTCCTGCTAAATGTTGTAGCAAGCCATACTGTACCTAGACCCATATCAATAGCATATAACACTAAATTTTTCAAATTGATAACCTACAGCTTCCATAGCAAAAAGCTTCATCTTTCACAGTAATAGCTAGGAAATCTTTTGCCCCTTTTATAGTTCCATATGTTCCCAATTGAATATTTTCTGCACCTTTATCCTTACTGATATATTGTACTCTAACATCTACACCAAAAAGGATTAGTCAAAGTTTTATAAAAAAATCCATTAACTTATTTTTTTATCATCATCAGTTAGAGATTTTTTTCTAAAAAAACTTCTAGTACTAATACGTTTTTTTAATAGTTTCTTTTTACATCTATTGGTAGTTTATTAACTTCTTTAAAATTCATTTTTGTCCTTTCCTTTCTTATTGTATATTTTATACATATCCTCAATTAATGATTTTTAGTGTTTTTAGACTTCAAGCTTAAAATTAATTGTCTTTCTGATTCTTCAAATATTGGAAGTAAAGCTTCCTTAATAGTTGCACCTACTGGACAATCTGGATTTGCTGTATCATGTACATGAAGAAGCTCTTTTTCTGGATATACTCCAAAGTAAATTTTATCCAAGCTTAATTCATTCGCTTTTTATCTTCAAAACAATTCCTTTTTTTACCTTGTTGACTTTCAATGATGTCTGCATCTTTTTAATAAGGCAAGAATTTTTTTCTAATATGACTAGCATTTGTTCCTACACTTTTTAGCTAAAAAGTTCAGATGTAACTGTGTTATTAGTTTCTTCTATATAAGCTAAAATATGAAGTGCAATTGAAAATTTTTGTATTCATTCTTACTTCCTTTCTTAAAATTTATATCTTATTATATCATATACTTGTATCTAATACAAATACAAGTTAAAAAAATATTAAATTTTTTTATTGTATAAATTTGTTGAGAAGAAAAAAATGTCTATCATTTTTTTATAAGGATTGAAAAAAACAAGATAATAGAATTTACTATTATCTTGTAATGATAAACAATAATAAGTTTGTTAGTTTTTTTATTTATTATTTTTTTAAAAAAACTTGTAAATAACAGTAGTAACAATAGCAAGCCCATCCAAAGCTATTACTATATTTCTTTTTATTTTTCAATATCTTTATTTCGGCAACTATCACAAGTATCATAATCACTTTTTTTATATCTATACTTTTTTTCCACAAGCTTTTACATTTTTTTAGTTTCCATTTTTTTATTTGTCCTCCAGTAAATTTATTCTTTGACAACACAATTCTTTTTTTGTTTTTTTATTTTTACTTTGTATATTAGGAACATTATTAATCCAATAATCATCAGAGTGAGAGTCATTAGAATTAAGTTTCAGCAAGAAATCAGAATCTTCTAAGTATGTATTTTTTTATAAAAATCATTATAGTGTATAAGACTTTGATATTCTGATTTATGTTCTCCTAACATACTGTATATTGAAGCTTCTATAAAAGAAACCATAGTAATAGCAGAAAAAAACTTTCTCTAAGTTCATTCATTCTTGAAGCTATTTTTAGAAGATGAAGTAAAAGAAAACAATTTCCTTAAATTACTTTCAGGTAAATTTTTTTAATAAATTCAATACTATCTTTCTGACTTAACATTAAACGGTTTCTACTATCTTCAGCATCAAATGCAATTTTTCAATAGAGCTTCTTTTTTTAATTCAGTATCTTTTTATAAGAATTGCTTGTAAAAAATTTTTTTGTTGACAACTATAAGATGTAGCTAATCTATCAGACTCTAGACCTTTTCTAACTTCTTCTACTGCTTTTTTTGTATTAATTTAATTTCAGCTGAAACTTGTAGTAGTTGAAGTTGTAAAGTACAATCTGTTATAACTTTATAAAAAGTCAGATCCTAAGTTTACTTCCTGTAGTGGAATATTTGCAACTATTTTTGTTTTAGGATCTCTTAGAGCTGCAACTAAATTTTTCACCATTTTTTTAGATGACATTATTTCAAGAATACCATTAGCTATTTTTTTGTTTTTTTGATCATTTGTGAGAACAGCCTCTAAAGTCCTATTAGGGAAATATGTATTTATTATTTTTAATAAATTGTGAAGCATCAAGAAGTTTATCTTTTATATTTGATAATAGTAAATTCATATTATCTTTTTATTGGTTTAGCAAATTCTAAAATATCAATATTATTTATCTCAATAAGATCATTATTCATATTAAATTTCTCCCCTCTTTTTGAAATTTCCACAGACAATTTTACATAATTCACGTAAATTTTGTCTGAGTATAAGATAACATAAATTTTTTAAAAAAATTCAATTTTTTTAGTTGTATTCTAATAAAAAAAGCAATAGATTTCTCCATTGCTTTTATCAATAAAAAAATTATTACCTAAATATTATAACTTGTATTTTTTTGGCTCTAAAAAAACAACTTCTTTGAATTGTGATAGTGACATCATAAATATATGATTACTATCTTTTAAATCTTCTTCATTCAGATTATAGTTACCATATTTATAAATTACAGTTAAATCATCTTGAAAAAAATTAGATTAGCATTTGTTCCTATTCCTCTACTCATAAAAAAAACTCTTTCTATCAATCTCACACATTCAATATGGCCAACCATTTACTAAGATATCGTCTTCAGATATCAAAACTTCCATTTGCCGTTCCTGTTTCTCATACTCAATACCTGTTTCATAAGCCTTACTCAAAAAATGAACTTTTTGATTTTTTGAACCAATCCAATCTCGTTCTGTGTCGTATTCTTCTTGAATAAATATGCCATCAACAAGTAAATCAGTATGAGCGAGCAAGTTATTGACACTTTTGTTGTTCATTGCTTGTAATTCATCATATAAATAACCAGAAAATAAAAGTACTGTGAGTCCAACAGAATGAGCTCACATTGCAATTTCACTAAGTCCTTCAGCTTGTAGGATAGGTTCACCACCTATAAAAGACAATCCTTCAATTTCACTTATTGACATAGACTCTTGAATAAGTTCAATTAAATCAGCTGTATCTACTATTATATTTTTTATTTCTTGCATATCTGGATTACAACAGCCTGTACATCTTTTCTTACATCCCTGAACCCAGATAGCAAATCTTTTTCCTGATCCTTCAGACTCAGTACACACTCTAATAGAGGCAAGATTTAGATAAGACATAAATTCACCTACTTTAATTCAAAATCAAAAAGACACAATTCTAGTTTATCTGGAAGTAAATGTTTAATTATGATTTCTTTACTTCTTAAGATATCAGAATGTTCAAATATAAATTCTGATAATGGATTTATAATAACAGTTTCCATAACATTCAAAAAGTCCTCTTCCACCATTTTGTTTTTCCTGCTTTTTTCCAATAGCAACAAATATTTCATCTTCATTTTCAAAAAGCAATTTTTTTGCTCCATATCTTTCTTCTACAAAGTTTTTCTATTGTTTTTAAATTTAAGTTTTTGCAATTTTTGTAAATACATCTGGATCATCAATAAAGTTGAATGCAACAATATTATCTCCAATACGATTTAGTAATTCAGGTCTTCCAAGTACTTCAATAAAATGCTTTTTGGACTTTTTTTAACAAATTCCTTTTTAACTTCTTTAGGCTCTATATTTGAATCAACTTCTGCAGCACCTATATTAGAAGTAAAAAAATAATAATTGTTTCAGAGAAATAGACAGTTTCACCTTTACCATCAGTGAGTCTACCATCTTCTAATATTTGTAAGAACTTATCTAGAATTCTACCATGTGCTTTTTCTATTTCATCAAACAACAAAACACAAAAAGGTTTTTTTCTTTTTACAGCATTTGTTAATTGACCACCTGCTTCATATCCAACATATCCAGGAGGAGTACTAACTAATCTTTTGATCGCTATGCTCATGGTTATACTCAGACATGTCAAAACGAATACATGCATTTTCATCACCAAATACAAAGCTAGCTAAAGATTTTTGCAAGTTCTGTCTTACCAACTCCTGTTGAGTCAACAAAAAAATAAAGTTCCCTTTGGTTTTTGTTTAGAAGAATGTTGCAAACCTGAAAAATCCAGTATATGCTCTTATGATTACATCTTTAACTTTAGAGATTGCAGTATTTTTGTCCTTTTACTCTTTTTTTCAAGTTCTTCCTCTATACGTTCTATTTTTATCTTTTGATAATTCTTCCCAAGGGCTTACTTTTTTTCACCATATTTAAATAAGTTTATAAGTTTCTCAAATGACATTCTTTCACTCATTTGACGTGATAATTTCATCATTTGTGCAATATCTTTTAATGAAAAAAACCATCTAACGCATCAATAAGATCATCTTTTTGCTGTTTTTATCTGAAATAATATCTTGAGTAATATTTAGGCAGGCTCTATTTGTATTAATAAAATGTTCTCTTTCATTGTGCTTAGAGCATTGGGATACTTAGAGAACTAACCATAGAATTATTCAAATAGTATGCTGGCGGAATCATTGCATTATTGTGTGCAACGATAACTACTATATTTCCTATATGAGCAAAAATCAGGGTCTAGCATATTATATGATTGACTTACTTCAAGAGTTTTTTTCCTAAAAGTTGCTAGATAATCTCTTTCTTTTTCAGATAATGAATTTGCATTTCCAAATATATAATCTGAATAATCTAGAACGAAGGCAGTTTTTCTGATGACTATTTTTTTCATAACATTTAACATATATGGAAAAAAATTATCAGGCGATTTATAGCAATTTCCACTTTGAGTTGTATTCTCACTCATATCAAAAATCATCTAAATCATAAGCATCTGTTGAAGTTTCTTGAGTGTTTATATTATCAATATCTGTAATTTCATCTGAAACAGTATAATCTATTCCATCAATTCTATCCCATTTAATAACTTGCTTAAAAACCTTTATCCCGTATATAAGAAATAAGCGTATTAATTATAGAGTCATATTTTTCCAGAATTTTTTTAGGATTAAGCATTATATCAGTTGTATTTCCAAAAAAACAATAATAGAAGATTTATAACCTATATCTCTACTAAAACGTTCAATCCAAAGATTTAATTCTCTATCTGCCATTATGCTTTTTCTCCCTTCATTAGTTGGTAAAGTGTTTGCATCCATCGAAAGTTTATCAGGATTTTTCCCATAAAACTCTTTCATCAGATAGTTTTTATAGAATATACTTTTTTTCAAGATCAACATTAAATTTTTTTCAATATCTTTTTAAACATGTCATTCCCTCATAATTGTCAAATTTATATGCAATTTTTTTCCACATAAATCTACATTACATATTGCACGTTTCCCAGACGGTTGCTTAGCAACAATCTTTACATAATTTTTTTCCATCTGTTTGTACTAGTTGAGGTTTTTTTCAACTGTAAATTCTTGTTTTTTTAAGTTGTTTTTATAATAGATATTACAATTTCTCTACGGGTTTCTTCAGAAATTAGAGTTTCATCTACTTCATTTTCAAGTTCAATTACTTTTTTTCAACAGTATTTGAGTCTATTGTCCCACTTTCAAGAGCCGATCTAAGTTTATTTATTTTTATTTAAGAATTCCTGTGTTTTTTTCTTGGTTTTCAATTTTTTTCTGATTTTTAAACGACTTTCAGCTTCATTAATAGCTTGAGCCACATTCTTTTTGATGAAGTTTCTTGACTGTATTTTCCTTCCAGTCAGAAGCTTTTTTTCAGCTTCAGAAATAATGGCAACTGAGATTTCTTTAAGTTCTGTAGAAGAAGATAGTTTTCCACTTTCAATATCTTTTCTAAGTTCTTGCATTTTTTTGGTATAGAATAGTTAACAACGATTGGATTTTTAATTGTCTGAATTACTTTGAAATATTCATTCATTAACTCACTTTGTTGCTGCTCTCTTTCAGCATGTAGAGTAGCGACTCTCATACGTTCAGAACGATCAAATTCTTCACGGGCTTCAGTTGCTAATGATGACATAGTTCTAATATATGATCCAATCTCAAAGCTTATATCTCTAGCACTTTCAGGATCAGACACTAATAAATCTCTAATTCTAGCAAGATCTGATTCTAGCCTACTCATTTCAGATGGGATATAGGCTGCAAGTCCACAACTTAGTATTTCTCTGTATTGTTGCTCATAACGACGATAAAATTCTTCTGTTGTTGCAGCAATTCTATTTAAATAAATTTGTCTTCTACGTTCAGCTTCTAACTGATAAGAATATTCATATGAACTACTCATAGCTCCTCCTTATTTCTTTTTCTTATTTTTTTCTTTTTTTACCATCTTTATTTGTTGCTTTTTTTCATCTTGTTTTTATACTTAAATATGACTTAAGATTCATAGTTTCAATATCATTGGCAAGAGCATTTCTTAAAAGCATCTATATTCTTTTTTTAACATTCATAAATGGATTGTCTGTTTTAAGAAATTCATCTAAATTAAATACTTTATTTATAAATTCTTCTTCATCTTTTTTTCCATTGTCTAACTTTTTTTCATAGAGGTCTTTTTAAAAATATCCTTATGTGCAAGTACTATCTCATTATATTTTTTTCATTACTTACTGTTTGGTATAAATTTAATTCAGGAATTAATTTTTTTCAATTTGAAGAGATATTCTTTTCAAATTGAGAATAGTCTTCTCTACAATTGTGTATTCATCTATTTCAGAAAGATTCTCATCTTTAAATCTATTAAAGAAATTAAGAATACTTTTTTTCAGAGTACAAATATTTATGTAATTCCATTTTTTTGAAATCCAATTTATATGAGCCTTTTTAGCAGATGCAATTACTTTCCAGAAACTCCAAATATCTTCCAATGAATCCTGTACTCCAACATGTTCAATAATAATTTGTAACATTTTTTTGGAATAAAGTATCATCTTGTTTAAAAAAATATTAATTTCAGCATAGTCATTTATTATTTTTTTGCAGTTTCTATATTTTTTTGCTGTGTTCAATAATATAATCTTCATCTATAAGAAATTTTTTTCTTTATCTGTAGATAAAATTGCATTTTTTTCCATAAAAAAATCTTTACTTTTTTTCATTAAATGATTCAATAATTTTAGCTTTATCATCAAGTTTTTTTATTTTTCAGAGACTATGTTAGTGACATATTCTAAAAAAATAAATCTTTTAACCCCAGTTCATAGAGTGCAAATAATATAATATTATCTTGAGTATAATATTTATCTACTGTAGTTACTATAGTATTGGGTAAATTATTTTTTTATATTCTTTTTGGAATATATGCAATTGGAATATTCTTAGATACTTCTCCAGCTGATACAGTTGTTATACAAGCATTTACACAATTAGTAGTATTAAAAAAATAAGCCTTGAGTATTTAAGTCATAATCTGGAATATGAATAATTAATTGCATTTTTTTGATTTTTTTAACTTCAAATTTATCAGCACCGAATACTATCCCTATTCTAATACTTTTTTTCTATTTGGTTGCTTAACTTTTTATATCTTTATAATATTTTTGCTTTAACACAGAATAAATCCTCTTTTTTCTAGAAGATCTTCTACAAGTTCGCTTATTTCATTAAATGATAAAAAAATTTTTTTAATTTCTTCATCTGGATTTTTTTATATCAAGATATGGTAAATTCTTCAACTCGTCTAGATTGAGAACATTAAATTTTTTTAGGCTTACTTCATCTATATTTAGATCTTCTATATCAGAAACTTTCCATCTCATTCCATCAACAAGTTCAACTTTTTCTAGTAATATTCTTCCAATATAATTCAGAATCCAAAGGATAAATAGTTTCTATTTTTTTGTAGTAGGTGTAAGCCAATTAAATTTATTTTGTTTTTCGATTATTTTTGAATTTTTTTGAAAACCATTCTCTTATTGTCCCTTCTGGAAATTTATACTCATTTGGATTATCAATGATAGAAATACCTGTAGATTTTTTTCTTATAAAGGTTTATTTCTTCCTTTAAGACTCCTTCTACAAGATCATAGTAAATAGAAAAAAATTTCTTGAGAAGAAACTCCAGGTAATAATCCTAGGGATTGCATTTTACGTCCCGTTGGAGTTAATCTTAAATTATTCATAGCAACTGTATTAAGTTCAGTTTCATCATCAATTTCAGAAATAATGATTGCTCCAATATCTTGAAGTGAAATTAATACTGGACGAATTAACAAATCAGCATCAGAAATTGTAAATAGTTTTTTTCAAAAAAATTAGCAATAGAAATTCCAGAATAATCTGGTAATTTTTTTCACACTTATTAATAGCTTCTAAAAAGAACCCATTCAATAGCAGTAGATTTTTCTAGAAGTAAAATGAGAAACCTCAGCTCTATATTTTTATACAGGGATATGATAGGATTATTTCTGTAAAATTCATAATTTTCCTCCCATGCTTTTTTATATTCATTAATAATTTTTTTCTTCAAGTTCAGGACTAATAATTTTTATTACAGTCCTTAAAAGCCCCCCTTTCTATGTAAAGCATCCATAATATTTTTTTATACTGGTGCAGTTTTAAATCCAGGCATATCCATATTAGGGAGTTGTACAGCTTGATTCTCATACATATGTTTTGCTCCTACAATAAAAAGAAGTTCTTGAGTCCCGTGAAAATGCCACATTAATACGTTCAAATGCAACCACATGCTTACTAGCTCTTCCTTTTTCGTTATTTCTTACTAAAGCTTGTAATGATAATATTTTTTTCTTTACCTTGAAATCTATCAACAGTGTTTATATCTACATTAATAGCTGAGAAATCATAAGTTTTTTTAGCATTACGAAAGGTCTCTCTAATTTCATTAACCTGCATTTGATAAAAAAACTAATAACTCCAACTGTTTTTTTGATTATTCTTATTATACCCTTGTTCTTTATAGGCATCAGCTATTTTTCTTTAATAGCTCTATTACAATATTTTTTTCTAAAAATATTATAATTAGAAGTGCTGTTATTAGGTCTTATTTCATAAATAGGTTTATTATTTGGAGTAGAAGAAGAATCAATCCAATAGGCATGTATCTCTGGTTTTTATAAATGTACTTCCATCTATGCCTTTGATGGTTAAATTATGATTTTTTTCTAATTTTTTTCTATTGCTTCTGAATTTCCACATGATAGACGTTGTTCATAGAATCTATTAATTATATCCATAATATCTGTGTGCATACGATATTGCACAAGTAGTGAGTGTTTTATGCCTTCATCTGCTTGTTCAAAAATAGTCCTTAAACAAAGATGAAGTAACCATTTTTTTAAATCTTCTAAAAATTTTTCTTGAGTAAGTAAGTCTCTTATTTCTTCAGGTATACTATCTTGATTTATAGTTATTTCTTTATATGATTCCTCATGCTCTTTAAACATTGGTGGTAACTGTCTATGATCTCCTACTAATATGGCTTTACGTGCCTTCATTAATGGAATAAGTAATTCTGGTGGAGTAGCTTTACTAACTTCATCAATAATTACAACATCAAAATCATTATACCCATTGTCAGAAAGATTTTTTTCATATTATCAGTGCAAGAAATACCCTACAACATTACATGCATTTATATAAATTTGTTGATAATGTTCTTGATCGTATTTGAAAAGAATCAACATCATCTAAACGTTCTTTAAAAACTTCTAATTGTTTTTTTCCCAATCATTTCTAATAACACTTTTTTTCTCTAAGTAGCTCTATATTTTTTTCTTTTTTTGTAACTCAATATGTTCTATAATATCATTAGCTGATGTTGCTTCTATTCTATATTTTTTTTACGTAATTTCAGTAAAGTCTCTTTTTTTGAACGAAGTTGATTTCTAGTTTCTTCTATATCACTTTTTTTATTTTATTTATATCATTTTGAGAAATCTCTCTTTTTTTATGATACCAGAAACATCAACCTTATCTAAAGAATCTATAGCTTTCTTTGCAGAAATCAAAGTAATATCTAATGCTTGTTCCCAGTTTTTTTATTATTTCTTCAAATATTTTTAAACCATTTATCTGTATTACCAAATTCAATTTCACTAATGACATCTTTGTGTAAAATAGCACGTTCTATGGTAGAGATGGCAATTATAGAAGAAGAAGAGTTAAGTTCTTTAATTTTTTTCCTGAAGAGTTTTTCATTTTTTTCTATACTCTGCAACAGCATCTATATCATCATTTTGTATGCTATCAACTAATTTCTCCGTTACTTCAGCTAGTTGAGACTCAAGAATTATTACTTCTCCATTATTACTACTATCTTTTCCTTTGGCATTTTTTTAATTTTTTTACATAATCCCTTAATAGTTTTTTTAGCTTTTTTTGATATCATATATATGTAAGCTTGCTCTGTACCAAGCCCCATTATATCAAGATCAAGTTTATCTGGAGTCAAGAAAAATTCCTTTTTTTATTGTATCATCAATAAGTTCATTTAAATTTTCTTCAAAAAAATTTTAAGTACATAGTCTGATAGATAAAACTGAGAGTCAGATTTGCCTTTTTAAGCAGTCTACTGCTAAAGAATACTGATGTTTATCTTCTTCAATTTTTAGTATTTCTATCATTTGCATTTTTCTAATTTTTTTCAGTTAAAAGGTTAAATTTTTTTATTTTTCTTCATAAAGTTTTTTTGATATAATTTTGATAAATCATCATTTAAATTTGCAATATCCTCATAAAATAGACTTGCATCACGAATATCTGTATCGTATTGAACAGCATTACTTTCAAGAGAATCCCATAAGTCAAGCAAATTTTTTTGATACCTGAGTTGATAAAAGCATGATAATAGTACTTAAGTGCTTCATCTTCAGCGAATTTACTTGTATTTAAATCTTCAGATTTTTCTTCTTCTTCTGCCTTTTTGCCCCAATCTAATAGCTCTAATTTCTGGAGAATCAATAAGTCTTTCCAAGGGCGTTATCTACAGCATCATTTGATTGAGAGGCAATTAGTACTCTATTCCCTTTACAAACAAATTGATAAATAGCTTCTGCTATAACAGTTGTTTTCCCAGTTCCAGGAGGGCCCTTGAATTAAGCAAAGATCAGGTGCTTTTAGCATCTTATAAACAGCTTCTTTTTTTGATTTTTCATTTTTTTCAATTTTAGGATTAAGCCACTTATTTATAGCTACATCATAATTCTCAGGAGTTCTTGCACATCTAACATTAAATAGCCACATTGCAAGATTAGGAGAATAACATTGATCTCTTTCTAGTTGTTCAATTGCTTGTTGAAATCTTCTAATAAGAACAAAATCTCCAATAGCAGATAAAGCTAAAAAAATCCATCTTTATAATAATTGTCTAAAAACATTGTCATATACATACTGAGTTATTTCTTCATCATCTAAATTACGTTGATTTATTTCATCAAGGTCACGAGAATTAAGATCATATGCTACTTGTACTATATAAGGAGTTTTCAAAAAAATATTGTAAATCTTTCTTTCAATACTATTTTTCCTCATAATTATCTTCATTATAATCTTCACTCATAAGATCATCTTCCTTAACAAGATATTCATCTTCAAAATATTCAGTATTATCTTTTAAGGTAATATTCTTTAATCACTCCTCTATAACGACCAACATCTATACTATTAAATCTTTTTATTTTTTTATTATTTACATCACCTATAAAATCAAAATACCATTTATTTTTTTGGAATAATTATTATCAAAAACTTGAATATCTCTATTTAGATACTTTTTTTGAAACTTTTAAATTCATCTTGATTTTTTTAAATATAAGCCAAAAAAACAAGTTTTTTTCTTTTTCTCTATCAAATCCAACTTTAAAAATACTTACAACCATAAATTTGACGACTAGCTAATTCTTTTTTTCCAAGCAAGATACTTTTTCCATTCCTCTAGTTTTTTTCGCCTGTATATTCTGTAAGAGAATCAGCATCATCTAAAATATCATAAAGAAAATTAGCATAAATTCTTTTCTGGTGTACGATATGGAGTAGCAATAGCACCTACTTCAAAAACTTAGCAGTTCAGTATCCATAATTTCAAATACAGAATCAACTATAAATTCTTTAGCAACAACACGTCCTTTAAATAATAAAGATACTTTATCAGGTAAATAATCTTCCATAAAATCTCCAGGAGTTCTTTTTGGTCGAATTCCTAGCAACTTTTTATTCTCTCCATTTTCATTAGTAAAAAGTTAAGTTTCTAATATACATCTGTTTTTTTCAAAACCTTCTGGAAACATTCCTTCCAAGATTAGTTGCATTCTATTGTCTGTAGGTAATTTTTTTAATTTAGGAAATTTTTTTAGTAGGATTTCTTCACTTTTTTTCAATCTTTCATTTTTTTCCAATATTATTATTTAATCTAATACAGATATCTTCATTATAAAAAAATGTAGATTAGAGTTATCAATTACATCTGTGTTATCATATTCGTCAATTTCATCATAGTATTCTTCCTCATACAAACTATCAAACTTTTGCTGCATCCATATAAATATTCTCCCCTTTTTTTAAAATAAAATAAATAACCAAATATCAATATACTCCTCAATTATGATATTTGGTATTTTTTTAACCCCTATTTTTTTCAAAAATAACATTTTTTTAAAGACTGTGTCTAATGAGCAATATTATAATGAGTAATATTCTACAATCTTATAATTTTATATATAATTTTTAAATGCCTTACTTTTGATATTTAATTTATGAACATTATAAAATTTTATTGATATAATGTCAATAATAAATATACATAGTTTGTGAAGTTAAATATGTTGTTTTTTTAATTTTTATAATATAATTTAGTTATAATAAAAAAAGAGAATTTTTAAGTTTTTTTATTCTCAAAAAAATTCTCTTAATTATGTCAAGTCATAGTCTAAACTTTTTTTATCAACTTTATTTGACAATTAACCTAATTTTTCTAATTTTTTTATATACTCTTCAAAGTCTTCTTGACAATATGTATGAACTTCATTGAAATATTTTTTTCAAATTTTTTTCTAAACCATAACGAATAAATTCTTTACCACCAATCTTTAATGAATATTTTTATTAAAGAATCCCTTGAAGGTGATTCTTGTATTCCTTTTTGTTTAATTTCTTGAGTTGTTATCGGATTCTTATCTTTATTATAGACTAAAAATAAATATTCCTTTGTTTTTTTAATTTTAGCTATTTCATTTGGTGTTATTATAGCAGTAAGAAGCAACAAACTTTCTTTTATTTTAATTGCTATTTCAGGAGGTTTAATATTTTTTTACCATTTTTTTAAATTCAATAAAAAAATGTCTTTATCATTAAAAGCAAAAGTAAACCATCACAAGATTTAGCTAATTCATCTGATAAGTGAAAAGATTTTTAAATATTCAGTTTTTTTACTCCATCAAAATTTATAGCAGATAAAAGTACTTTTTAGTCATATATTCAACAACAGCTTCTGAGTCATCTTTAGATATTTCTTTTAAAAGTACTCAGATTATTTTTTTAAAAATCTCATAATTATCAATATTAGTCATCAGAATACCTCTCATTTTCTAAATCTTGAAAAGGTCTTGCTAATTTATAATAAATTTTTTTCTATATTATCTGTAACATCTTTAAATTCAGAAAAATTGTCCTGATAGATAAGCAGAATAAAAAAATTACATCTTTCTTTAATATTATGTTTCTCAGCATAGATTTCTATAGCATTTAAAAAAAATAAGGACTATGAGTATTTAATAATATATGCATATTAAATTCTTTTTTTGTATAAGGACAATTAGTTCAGCAAAAAAATAATTTGCCAAGCAGGGTGCAAATGAATTTCAGGTTCATCTAAAATGATAACTCCATTTTCTTCTAAAAATACCTTTTTTTCTAGTAAAGTTTTTTTAAGATTACAAATGTTTTTTTAATCCAGCAGATAAATTTTTTTAATATCTAGTTCTTTATTATTAAATCTATAAGAAAAAAATCATTAGTATTTTTTTATTAGATTCAATCATATATCCAGAACATATACTATTTAATTTTTTTGTAAATATTTTTCTAATTTTTTTGTTATAATAATTTTTTTCCAATATTATTAGTTTTTATCTTCTATTTCAGAAAATAGCCTATATCTTAAAAAAATTCTTTATGATTAGATAGATTATTATAAAAATTACTATCAATAATAAAAAGGGTCATCTAAATATAAAAGCTTCTGTATTAATACTAATTTCACAAGTTTTTTTCAATATTTTTTTATTTCATTCTCAAATATTTCAATTTTTAATTTTTCTTATCTTTTTATCTTAATTTCAATTATTCCTTCTTCATCAGAAAATATATTATTAATTTGCTTTATTGAATTCAACATTCAAATTTTTTTATTTAATATTGATTTTTTTCAGTTTCAGCATTAGGAATATTTAATATTTCTTTAATTTTTTTCAGTTATTTCATTAATATCCTCATCTTTTTGTAAAATTTAAATTGTATTTTTGGGAATATTCAACTACTTTATTTTTTTAAGTTTACTTCATTATATTTATATATTTCAGAGTTTTCAATAATCTCATTTACAAGTTGATTAATATTAAAAGTATCTTCAAAATTATTTTTTTAAAAAAACAATACTTTTTTTATAAATTCTAAATTATCAGAAAAAAATTTTTTTGGCTATTGTAAATTTTATAATGTCTTTTTGTTGTTCACTTATTTTTCTTGTCAATATTATAAAACGAATTAAATACTGTGAATAAAGATTTACTTATAGTACTTTTTTTCCAGTATCATTTTTCTCCAGCTATCACAGTTATCCCAGCAATTTTAATATTAGCTTCTTTAACTTTTTCCAATATTTTTTTATAAAAAAATTTCCATATTATCACCTTCTTTCTATCAATTAAATCACATTTTTTTCTATCAATCCCACACATTCAATATGACTAGTTTGAGGGAACATATCCACAGCTTGTAGTTTCTTTTAAAAGTGTAGCCCTTTTCAGAAAAATAGTTTCACATCTCTTGCAAATGTTGAGGGATTACAAGAGATATATACAACTTCCTTTAGATTAAGTTCAGCAACCTTATCTATGATAGAAGCCTCTAATCCCTTTCTTGGAGGGTCAAATATAATAGTATCTATTCTTTTTGTTAGCATTTATAAGATTGACTAATTCTTTTTCAACAGACCCATTAATAAACTCAATATTTTTCTATTCCATTTTTCTTTAGCAGTTTTCTCTCCATCTTCACTAGCAGATTTCACTATTTCAATAGCATAGACTTTTTTTAGCCTTCTTTGCCATTATCATTCCAATAGTACCTGTGCCTGAATAGGCATCAACAATGTACTTATCATCTATATTGTCAAAGAAATTTATTGCTATATCATATAATCTTTTTAGCTTGTTTTACATTTATTTGGAAAAAAATGAAGTAGGTGATATATGAAATTCTATCCCATTTAGATTTTTCTTTTATAGACTCCTCACCATAGATAAAAAAATATTCTTTTCTCCAATAACAGTATTAGTTTTTTTAGAGTTTAAAGAAATATAGATAGATTTAATTTCTTCTATTTTTTTCTCTAAGTCTAAATAAAAGATTTTTTTAATATTTTTCAGTAATCTTGTTAGAATTGATAATAAGAACAAGCATAGCTTCATTATTAGAGTTTGTTCTTATCATTACATTTCTTAAAAAGTCCTTTATGAGTAATTTCATTGTAGACAGAGATTTTTATTCTTATTTAAAATTTCTTTTTAATTCTTTTTATAATTCTATTACCTAACTTAGAATTTAAAAATATTTTCATCAACTTCAAAAAAACTTCATGGCTTTTTTTCTTTTTAAAGAAACCTGTAATAATTTTATTCCCATAGACAGAGAAAGGCTCAATAATCTTATTTCTATAGTTATATACATCTTCACTTGCTAGGACATCGGAAATTTCTATATCAGGAAGTCCTGCAATTTTTTTCTCATAACTTCTTCAACCATAAGTTTTTTTGTATTTCAATTGACTTTCATACTTAAGCATAGCAAAAATCACAGCCATAGAAATCTTCAAAAAGTAAATTTATGACTGTCTATTCTTTCAGGAGAAGCCTTAATAATATTTTTTTAATTAGACCCCTAGCATAAGTTTTTTTACAGAAATTATTTCTATTTCAAGTTCATCTTCAGGTATGGACATAGGAACAAAAAAACAGCAAAACCATTGTAATATCCTAGCCCTTCTCCACCAAAGACTATTTTTATCAATCTTTATTTGTATAATATCAGCTACTTTTTAACATTTTATTCCTCAATTTCAAAAGTAAACTACTTCTTCAGTCACTTTCATTCCTTTGGCTTCCATATCTCTTTTAATTTTATCTAAGTCTAATTTACTGTCATAGTAGATAATTTTTTTATCTAAGTCTTTATCTAATTCTTCTAAAGTTTCATTTGCAGCTTTTTAATTGCTTTTTCAAGTTCTGTAACTTCTCTTAAAGTTTGTATATTGAAGAGCCAAATAAAGACAACAGCAATAAAAAGTAAGTAAAGCTAAGTATTTCATATTAATCTAAAATCCTTTTCTAAAAATTCTAAGTTTAGAAGAGTGAGCTCTGTTATTATTTTTTTAATTCATCTTCTACAGGTATTATAGGCTTTCTTGTTATAACTTCAAATTTCTTTACTCCACCACACATGCAAATAGGAATATCTTTAGGACATTTACAAGCTGTTGCTAAGTCTTTAAATTTATTTTTTTAACTATTCTATCTTCTAATGAGTGGAAAGTAATTATTCCTAATCTTCCTCCAACTTTTTAAAAGTTCAACAGCCTTAGACATTGCATTTTCTAAAACTTCTAATTCTCTGTTGACTTCAATTCTGATAGCCTGAAAAGTCTTTTTTTAGCAGGGTGCTTTGAAGCTCTTTCAGGATAGGCTCTTCTAATTAAAGCAACTAATTCAAAAGTTGTTATTATAGGCTTAATTTTCCTATTTTTCACAGATTAATTTTGCTATTTTTTTCTAGCAAATCTTTTCTTCGCCATATTCAAAAAAATTATTCTTGATAGTTCTTCTTCAGAATAAGTATTAACTACATCATAGGCAGATAATTTTTTTGCTCTGTGTTCATTCTCATATCTAATTTTTACATCATATCTGTATGAGAAACCTCTATCAGCTTCATCTAGTTGTTTAGAAGAAACTCCTATATCCATAAGTATTCCATCTACCTTATCAATTCCTGCCATATAGGCTAGAGTATCTATATTTTCAAAAATTCCCTTTTAGAACCTTCCATTTAGAAGCATATTTTTTTCTAATCTCTTTTTTTGAATATTCTATTGCATTACTATCTTGATCTATAGATAGAAGAAGACCTTTTATCGGATAATCTTTCTAATATTCCTTCAGAGTGACTTCCTCCTCCAAGAGTACAGTCTATATATACACCATCAGGATTTATAACAAGATTATCTAAGGTTTCATAATACAAGACAGGGATATGATAATCATTTCCAATTTTTTTCCATAAAATCTCCATTTTTCTAATTATTAAATTATTAAAATTGGGGCTGTTGCAAATTCATAAAAAGTAAAAAAATAGTTCATTACTGAGTAAATTTCTTAACGATAAAAAAATCAAGAATTCACTGCAAATCAGGAAACTCGTTACACTCAAACACTCCTGAATTTGCTCGGCTCATTCTATTTGATTTTTTTATCTAAAAATTTCCATTCGTAACTCACTTATTTTTTTACTTTAAGATTGAAATTTTAATTTTGCAACAGCCCCTCTTATGATATTACCAAGTTAAAGCAATAATTATTTTGACTAAAATCTTTTGTAAAGCTTCTAAAGTTAAAACTAGAAGCATTGGTGAAAAAGTCTATAGGTAAATCTATAAATTTATCTAAAAAAAGTCTTTAAATGGTTTCAATATAGGGTCAGTTAAATTATATATAAGGTCAGTAAAGTTATTATCCATTGGTATCCAAGATAAAAAAAACTCTAATCATTATTAGTATGTAAACACACCAAATCATTCTATCTAATATTGTTATAAGTGAATATGTTAAAAGTGGCATAATCCCTCTTTTCTATTGTTCTAAAAAAATAATGTTTTAGCCTTAAACGTATATTCCCAACCTGACCATATTGTTAAGATAACTGGAATCAACATCAAGACTTCAGCTATTGTAAAGAAATAACCAGCTAGATTAAAACCTATAGTACTCTATGGCTAAAAGCAATTACAATAACAAGCATTTGGCTAGTTGTCTTGTATTTTCCTAGATTACCAGCTGCTATGATTTCTCCCTTGGCTGCCGCTAGTATTCTTATTCCACTGATCAGAAATTCACGTGCTAAGACGATGATAGACATCCAACCTGGAATATATTCTAGTTGCACAAATATTACAAGTGCTGAGATTACAAGTATCTTATCTGCAAGAGGATCCATAATTTTTCCCGAAATCAGTTATAAGATTGTATTTTTCTTGCAATATAACCATCAAAGAAATCAGTCAATGAGGCAACAACAAATATCACAAGAGAAATCATTCTAAAGATAAAACCAAATTTACTTGAATCAGATGCTTGTAAAAACATTATAAAAAGGGATAGCCAATATAAATCTAATCATAGTTAATCTATTAGGTAAATTCATAAAACCCTCCGAAACTTAAAATTAAACTTTTTTTCTTACTTAAAGAGATTTTTTTCCACCTTCCATAGAAATAACTCTAACTTTGAAAACATCTCCAACTGAAAGTACATCTTCAACTTTTTTTCAACTCTTTCAGGAGAGATTTCAGATATATGTAGTAAACCTTCTTTACCAGGTAAAATTTCCATAAATGCACCAAATTTCATTATAGAAACAACACGACCTTCATAAACTTCGTTGTATTCAACTCTCTAACAAAAAGAATCTATAAGTTTTAAAGTCTTTTTCTAAAACTTCAGTATCTTGAGCGAAAACAGATACAAGTCCATCATCTGTTATATCAACAGTAGCACCTGTTTGATCTATGATACTCTTAATATTTTTTTCCACCTGATCTAATAAGAACAGCAATCTTGTCTTTTGGAATAGTGATTTGTTGAATTCTAGGTACATTAGATTTTTAATTCAGCAGGTTTAGAAATTGTATTGTTCATAAGTTCTAATATTTGTTGTCTAGCTTCATGAGCTTGATTTAAAGCAATTCTCATGATTTCTTCAGTTATACCTGTGATTTTTAATATCCATTTGTAGAGCTGTGATACCAGATTTAGTACCAGCAACTTTAAAGTCCATATCTCCTAAGTGGTCTTCAAGTCCCATTATATCTGTTAAAACAGTGAATTCTTCTCCTTCTTTGATAAGTCCCATAGCTATACCTGCAACATGTTCTTTTATAGGAACACCAGCTGACATAAGTGATAATGAACCTCCACAGATAGAAGCTTGTGAAGATGAACCATTAGATTCTGTTATTTCAGAAACAACTCTTATAGTATAAGGGAATTCTTCTTCACTAGGGATAACATATCTTAAAGCTCTTTCAGCAAGTGAACCATGTCCTAATTCTCTTCTTCCAGGTGAACCCATTCTTCCAACTTCTCCAACTGAGTATGGTGGGAAGTTATAGTGTAGATAGAATTTTTTATAATATTCTTTTTCTAAATCATCTATCAATTGTTCATCAGCTTTAGTTCCTAATGTAGTTATAGCAAGAGATTGAGTTTCTCCTCTTGTAAATAGAGCTGATCCATGTGGAATAGGTAAAACATTAATTTGAGCATCTAAAGGTCTAATTTCTGTAGTAGTTCTTCCATCAACTCTATGTTTATGATATAGTATAGCTTCTCTTACTAATTTTTTTCATTAAATCATGGTAGTAAGTTTTAAATTCAGTAATTACATCTTCTGGTAATTCTTCTTCAGGAACATCAGGATAATTTTCTTCTACAAATTTATTCAATAGTTCTTCTTCTAAAGAATCAACAGCTTCTTCTCTATTTTTTTCTTACCTGTAGTTAATACAGCTTCTTGTAATCTTTTGTGTCCATTTGTATCAATGAAGTCTTTAACAAGAGGTAAAACTTCTTCTTTTGTAAATTCTATATTTTCTTTTCCATATAATTTAGCAAAAACTTCTTGAAATTCACAGATTTTTTTGATGTTGTCATGTGCGAACATAATAGCTTTTTAACATAGTTTCTTCATCTAATTCTTTTTGCTCCTGCTTCAACCATGTTTACAGCATCTTTTGTTCCTGCAACAGAAAGATCAAGTTCACTTTCTTCTAATTCAGTAGGAGAAGGGTTTAAAATAAATTCTCCATTTTTATATCCAACTGTAACCCCTGCAACAGGTCCTAAGAATGGAATATCAGAAATCATAAGTGCAAGTGAAGAACCAATTATACCTAAGTAATCAGGTGTATTCACTTCATCATATGATAGAACTGTATTAACAATATGTACATCATAGTTGAAACCTTCAGGAAACATTGGTCTTATTGGTCTATCAATAAGTCTAGCTATCAAAGTAGCATTTGTTGAAGGTCTTCCTTCTCTTTTGTTAAAACCTCCAGGAAATTTACCAGTAGAATAGAATTTTTTTCTACATAGTCAACAGTTAAAGGGAAAAAGTCAGCTCCCTTTCTAGCTTCTTTACTACGGTTAGCAGTAGATAAAAACAACTGTATCACCGTATTGAATAACAATAGCTCCACTAGATTGTCTAGAGATTTTTACCAGTAGAAACTTTTAAAGTTCTTCCAGCAAGCTCTAGCTCCATAATTTTTTTCATCAAACATTAAATTTTTTTCACTCCTTAAATCTTAATCGATATTTTCTAGATAATTATATCACAGTAAACAAAAAAATACTATTCAATAATGTCAGCAACTTTTAAATTTAAATAGTCAATTAATTTTTTTGTGGAGAGATTTCTATTTGTAAACCTCTCAAACCTCCGCTTATTAAAAATAGTTTCATTGTCAGTAGCTGAATTGTGAATAAAGGCAGTATGTCTTTTTTTATAGCTATAGGAGAGCAACCTCCTCTTAAATAACCAGTCATAGAAAATAAATCTTTCATTGGTAACATTTCAACTTTTTTTACTTCCTGAAATTTTTTTGCTAATTTTTTTAAGTCTAATTTTTTTCTAAACCTGGAATACAAGCTACAATCATTTCTTTTCTTTTCGTTTAATAGAACCAAAGTTTTAAATATCCTTGTGATGTCCTCATTAGTTTTTATTGCTACTGACAAAGCATCTAAATGATCTTCGTCAACTTCATATTCTCTAACAATGTGTTCTATTTTTGTGTGTTTCTAATTCTCTTATTGCATTTGTTTTTCATAATTTTTTTCACTATCCTATTTCTATTCTATTTTTACTATAATCAAAATTAATGTTTTAATTTTTGTCAGAAGACTTTTTAAGCAACTTTATTTTTACCATATTTTTCAAAAATTTTTAAAAAGATTTAGATTGCTTTTACAAAACTATATATAAATAGTATAATAAAGGAAAAATTATACAGTATTTTGACAAATTTATTATTATTTTTTTATTATGAAGGAGAGTGTTCATGGCGAAAAAATTTTTAAAGAATTATTTGATCCGAAAGAATCAAAATGGGGTGGAATAAGCTTACCTATGTTCTTAGCAGCATTAGTAGTTGTCGCAATAATGGTATATGTACCTTTTGGATTAGATAAAGAAGGAAACCCAGGAAGTTTTTTTAAGACCTAACTTTTTAATTATGTTTTCAGCTTTAGCTGTATTTGGTCTTTTATTTGGAGAAATTGGTGATAGAATTCCTATTTGGGATGAATATGTAGGTGGGGGAACTATCTTAGTTTTTCTTTTGTTGCAGCTGTATTTGGAACTTATGGATTAGTTCCTGAAAAAAATTTATGTCTGCTGTTGATGTCTTTTATAATAAACAGCCTGTTAATTTCTTAGAAATGTTTATACCTGCATTGATAGTTGGATCAGTTTTAACAGTTGACAGAAAGACTCTTATTAAGTCAATAAGTGGATATATACCTCTAATTATAGTTGGTGTATTTGGAGCTTCTGTTTGTGGTATGGCTGTAGGATTTATCTTTGGAAAAAAACTCCTCAAGATGTAATGATGAATTATGTTTTTACCTATAATGGGTGGAGGAACTGGAGCAGGAGCTATACCTATGTCTGAAATGTGGTCTTCAAAAACTGGTAGACCTGCATCAGAATGGTTTGCTTTTTGCTATTTCTATTCTAAGTATAGCTAATGTTTTTTGCAATAATAACAGGAGCATTATTAAAGAAATTAGGAGAAGTTAAACCTAATTTAACAGGTAATGGAGAATTAATTATAGATAATTCAAAAGAAGCTATAAGAGATAAAGAAGTTGAAGTTAAACCTGAACTTACAGATACAACTGCTGCATTTATCTTAACAGGAATATTATTGATGACAGCTCATATTTTAGGAGAACTTTGGTCGGCATTTGCAAAAAGTCATAATATAGATTTTTGAATTACATCGTTTAGTATTCTTAATTCTTTTTAACTATGTTCTTAAATATTGCTAATGTAGTTCCTGATAGACTAAAAGCTGGAGCAAAAAGAATGCAAACTTTCTTCTCTAAACATACAATTTGGATACTAATGGCTGCTGTTGGATTTACAACAGATGTAAAAGAAATAGGTGCTGCACTGTTACCTTCTAATGTTTTAATTGCTTTAGCTATAGTATTTGGAGCAGTTGGATTTATTATGTTAGTTGCTAGAAAAATGAAATTCTATCCAATTGAAGCTGCTATCACTGCTGGACTTTGTATGGCAAACAGAGGAGGAGCAGGAGACGTTGCAGTTCTAGGAGCTGCTGATAGAATGGATCTTATGTCATTTGCTCAAATATCTTCTCGTATAGGAGGAGCTATGATGCTAGTATTTGGTTCTGTACTATTTAGTATCTTTGCATCATAATTATAATTATTACAGTTAGCCAAAAATTTAGCTATAATTCATTTAAGAAAATAACTTAATTTAGATTAGGAGGACAGGAATGAACAAGATTAAAATTATGGAAACATGCCTAAGAGATGGACATCAATCACTTATGGCAACACGTATGACAACAGCTGAAATGTTACCAATAATTGAAAAAAATTAGATAGTGTTGGTTATCATTCATTAGAAATGTGGGGAGGAGCAACTTTTGATGCTGCCCTAAGATTTTTTTAAATGAAGATCCTTGGGAAAGACTGAGAGAGATCAAAAAGAGAGCTAAAAACACTAAACTTCAAATGTTATTAAGAGGTCAAAACCTATTAGGTTACCGTAACTATCCTGATGACATTGTTGAAAGATTTGTTAAAAAAATCTATACAAAATGGTATTGATATAGTTCGTATATTTGATGCTTTAAAATGATGTACGTAACTTAAAGACAGCTTGTGAAGCTACAAAAAAATATGGTGGACATGCACAACTTGCTATGAGTTATACTATAAGTCCTGTTCATACTATAGAATATTATAAAAAAATCTAGCTTTAGAAATGCAAGAAATAGGTGCAGACTCTATAGCTATAAAAAGATATGTCTGGAATCTTATTACCAGAAGTTGCTTATGAATTAGTTAAAACTTTAAAATCTGTTTTAAGAGTACCTGTAGAAGTTCATACTCATGCAACAGCAGGACTTGCAAGCATGACTTACCTTAGAGCTATTGAAGCAGGAGCAGACATAGTAGACACTGCTATATCTCCACTATCAGGAGGAACTTCTCAACCAGCTACAGAAAGCCTTGTTAGAACTTTACAAGGAACTGAAAGAGAAACAGGATTTGATTTAAATCTATTAAAAAGAAATAGCAGAATATTTCAAACCTATAAGAGCTAAATACTTACAAGAAGGAATCTTAAATCCTCAAGCTCTTATGACTGAACCAAGCATAGTTGAGTATCAATTACCAGGAGGAATGTTATCTAACTTCCTATCTCAACTAAAAATGCAAAAAGCAGAACACAAATATGAAGACGTTTTAAGAGAAATCCCAAGAGTAAGAGCAGATTTAGGATATCCACCTCTAGTTACTCCTTTAAGCCAAATGGTTGGGACTCAAGCTATATTCAACATCTTAACTGGACAAAGATATAAATTAATACCTAATGAAATAAAGAACTATGTAAGAGGTCTTTACGGTAAGAGTCCAGTGCCTATAACAGATGAAATAAAGAAAACTATTATAGGAACAGAAGAAGTATTTACAGGAAGACCAGCTGATAAATTAGCACCTGAATATGATAAATTAGTTGAAGAAAGCAGAGAATTTGCAAGAAGCGAAGAAGATGTATTATCTTATGCTCTTTTTCCCTCAAGTTGCAAAAGGATTTCTTAATAAAAAAATATGAAAATGAATAATAAAAATATTGCTACTTTGGCAACAAAAGCTCTATTATATGAGGTTAGTATAAGCCCAAAAGCAGGACTTGTTAGTCGTCTTAGTAATGGTTCACATAAGGATATGAATTTCTATACATTTATTGATTCAAGTTTGGCACTACATAACTATTTCTTGAATTGCTTTGATTACGGACAAGAGAATCTTTTTTCTTGTCCTAATTTTTTTAAAGACTTAAGAGAAGTTGGAAAAGTAGCAGAAAAAAAGAGATGTATGAAGCTACAAAGGGTATCAACACTCATAAGGGAACTATTTTTTTCTATGGGGATTTTTACTTGCTGTTTTAGGTGTGCATTTAAAAGAAAAATAAAGAAATTGACCTAAAAAAATTTTTAAGTGAAAAGATAAAAAGAAATGTGTAAGCCACTTTTTAAATGAGTTGGAAGCTACCAAAAAAATATTTCTACCTATGGAGAAAAAGGCATACAAGGAATATCATTTTACAGGTGCAAGAGGACTTGCTATTTCCGGCTATGAAATAGTTTTTGCTAGATGGTATCAATAAGTTAAAAAGATTTTTTTGTAAGACTTTTAGATTTTTGAAACAGCTTGTATACTTTTTGTTATTTTTACTATATGTCTGTTTTAGATGACACAAATATAGTAAATAGAGCAAGTATTACAACACTTAAAGAAGTTCAAATCCTATCTAAGGAGCTTTTTGAACAACATAGAAAAAAACATTAGTAAAAGAAAATATTAAAAAAACTCTATGTCAAAAATTAAATGATATTTTCATAGAAAAAAATATAAGTGCTGGTGGTAGTGCAGATTTACTAATTTTGACAATTTTTTTATACATTTTTTTAACATGCGAAAATTAAGGAGGTAACTATGGTTTTTAAAAACTGTTGGTATTGCTGGAACATTAGAATCAAGTGATGCTATGATAACTGTTGAACCTGCCAATGAAGGTGGGATTGTTATTGATGTTTCAAGCTCAGTAAAAAGACAATTTGGTAGACAAATTACAGAAACTGTGCTTAACACTATAAAGGAATTAGGAGTTGAAAATGCTTCTGTTAAAGTTGTGGATAAGGGTGCATTAAATTATGCTCTTATAGCAAGAACTAAGGCTGCAGTATACAGAGCTGCTGAATCTAAAGAATATAAATTTTAGGAGGAATTATGGCAATTAGAGATAGATTAAGAAGAACAATGATGTTTCTACCTGGAAACAATCCGTCAATGATTACAGATGCTCATATCTATAAACCAGACTCTATAATGATTGACTTAGAAGATGCAGTAAGTGTAAACCAAAAAGATGCTGCTAGATTTTTAGTTTCTGAAGCATTAAAAGCTATAGATTACAAAACAACTGAAAGAGTTGTAAGAGTAAATGGATTGGATACTCCATTTGGAGCAGATGACATAAGAGCAATTGTAAAAAGCTGGAGTAGATGTAATAAGACTTCCTAAGACTGATAATCCAGATGAAATAGTTGCTGTGGATAAACTTATCACAGAAGTTGAAAGAGAAATTGGTAGAGAAGGAGAAACTTTACTAATGGCAGCTATTGAAAGTGCTGCAGGAATTATGAATGTTAAAGAAATAGCTCTTGCAAGTAAAAAGACTTATGGGAATAGCTCTAGGAGCAGAAGACTATGTTACTAACTTAAAGACTTCTAGAAGTAAACATGGTTGGGAACTATACTATGCAAGAGAAGCGATAGTTCTTGCTGCAAGAAATGCAGGAATCTATTGCTTTGATACTGTTTATTCAGATGTTAATAACATAGAAGGTTTTAGAGATGAAGTACAATTCATTAAAGATTTAGGATTTGATGGAAAATCTTGCATACATCCTAAGCAAGTTAGAATAGTACATGAAATTTATACACCTAGCCAAAAAAAGAAATTGAAAAAAATCAATCAGAATTATAAATGGAGCAAAAAGAAGCTGAAGCTAAGGGTTCAGGAGTTATATCTGTTGATGGTAAAATGGTTGATAATCCAATTATTATGAGAGCTCAAAGAGTGCTAGACTTAGCAAAAAGCTAGTGGGATTTATAAGGAGGACTAATCATGAAATTTAATAAAAAAATGCAGTTGGTAGAGAAATTCCTGAATACTTAGAAGGAATTGGAGAATTAGTTCCTTTTAAAGGTGTTGACGCAATAAAACCAACTAAAAAGTAAAGCTGGAGCAAAATTAAGAATGAGAATTCAAGATGAAAAAGAAACTTGTTGCCAGCATAGAAGAAGCAATTAAAAAAAATCAGGATTAAAAAGATGGAATGACTATATCTTTCCACCACCATATGAGAAATGGAGACACAGTAGTTAATAGAGTTCTAGATATAATCTCTAAAATGGGAATTAAAGATTTAACTTTAGCTCCAAGTTCATTATCACCTTGTCATGCTCCTGTTGTTGACCACATAAAGAGTGGAGTTGTTACAGGAATCCAATCAAGTGGACTTCGTGAACCTTTAGGAGATGAAATTTCAAAAAGGTATACTTAAGAAACCTGTTATCATAAGAAGCCATGGTGGAAGAGCAAGAGCTATTGAAGATGGAGAATTACATATAGATGTAGCTTTTATTGCAGCACCTAGTTGTGATGAAATGGGAAATATGAATGGTAGAACTGGTAAAAGTGCTTGTGGATCTATGGGATATGCAATAGTTGACGCTCAATATGCTGATTATGTTATAGCTATCACAGATAATTTAGTTCCTTTCCCTAATTCGCCAGCAAGTATAGACCAAACTTTAGTAGATGCTGTGGTTGTTGTTGATGAAATTGGAGATCCTAAAAAAATAGTTTCAGGAGCCATAAGATTTTCTGATAACCCAAGAGATTTATTAATAGCTCAAAATGCAGTTAAAGTTATTATAAACTCTGGATACTTTAAAGATGGATTTGTTTATCAAACAGGAGCTGCAGGAGCAAGTTTAGCAGTTACAAGTCTTTTAAGAGAAGAAATGATAAAGCAAAACATAAAGGCTTCTTTAGGACTAGGAGGAATAACTTCTCAATTAGTTGGACTTCTTGAAGAAGGACTTATGAGTGCACTATATGATACTCAATGTTTCGACTTAGATGCAGTAAGATCTATAAAAGAAAAATGAAAGACATATTGAAATTACAGCTTCTCAATATGCTAATCCTAATACTTCAGGACTCTGCTGTAAATGATTTAACTTTTTGTAATGTTAGGAGCATTAGAAATAGATAAAGACTTCAATGTAAACGTTATGACTAAGTCAGACGGTACTATAAACCAAGCAGTTGGAGGACACCAAGATACAGCTGCAGGAGCAAAAAAATTAGTGTAATATTAGCACCTCTTATGAGAGCAAGAATCCCTATAATAGTAGATAAGGTTACAACTGTATGTACTCCAGGAGAAGCAGTAGATGTTATTTGTACTGACTATGGAATAGTAGTAAATCCTAGAAGAAAAAGATTTGATAGAAACTTTAACAAAAGCTGGGGTTGAATTAAAAAAACTATTGAAGAAATGAAAGAAATGGCAGAACAATTAACTGGTAAACCTGATCCTGTTGAATTCACTGATGAAATTGTTGGTGTAGTTGAATATAGAGATGGTTCTATCATAGATGTTATCAAAAAAAGTAAAAAGAATAAAACTAAATAGTAATAATAAAAAAAGAATGACACTGAAAATAATTTTGTTTTTTTGGTGTCATTTTTTTATTGAAAAAAACTAGAAAAAGCTTGTAAAATTGTACAAAAAAATAGTAAAATTAAATAAGAACTAAAAAAACGTTCGATATAAAGAAATTAAATATGATTAAAATAAAAGAGGGATATATTACTACAAAAGTTGGACTTAATATAGATGGGTCTAATTTTAGACTTGTAAAATATCCTTTTTTAATTAAAAAAATTATTTAAGGGCAGGGTAAAATCTTATGGATATCAAAAATAGAAGAAACAGAGGATAGTTTAAAAAAATTATAAAAATACATTTCTATTTTTAGAAATGAAACTGAAGAATATTATGGTTGGGGATATGAAATACCTATGGAGGAAGCAGAAGAAGTTGAAAAGAAGATAAAGGAATTTTTGAAGAAACATAATGATATTGATTTGAGTAGTTAATCATCAATATAGAAGTAGATTTAAAAAGAAAAAAATTAAATGCTGTGGGTGGATTATGATGTTAAATAGTAAAGAAAAAAATTGATAGAGTTAATAGAATTGATAGAACTTGGAGATGAAATAAAAGAAATTATAAATTTATAATGAGTTATATGAAATAGAAAAAAATGAAAAAAATTAAAAATAGCTATAAAAAAATTCTTAAAGTATACAAAATAGAAGAAGGAAGAGATATATGATAACTTTAGAAGATTTTTAAAAATAATAATTTAAAAAAATTAACTGGAAAGTAATTGATATTGGATGTTTAGGAAGTGAAATATTTAAAAAAACGAATTAAGCTATGATGATATACTGAATTTTTCATTAGAAAAAAATTTGATGAAAAAAATAAATTAATTTTAAGAATAGTAGGAAGTGATAGAGATGAATACCAAGAAATAGGGTATCTAGTCCAAGAACTTGCTAATATGGAAAAAAATCTGAATATAAATTAGCATTTGAAAAAAATGGAAATTAGTATATATAAAGAAAAAAATTTTTCCAAAATTAAATAAAAAAATGTCATACAAGGGCTTATAGAATTAAATGATCTTTGGGTTAAATTGGATTTTCCAGAAGATAGTCCCTATATTCTTCAAGGAGTAAAAAAATAATATTTCTCCACAAGAATATTATACTGAAGAAAATTATATATATTTGTATAACAGACATTTTAGATTGGATTAGAGATAAAAAGTGATTATCTAAATGGAAAGTAAATATGGAATAAAAGTAGGTGAGATTGAAGATAAGTTTTATACTTTTTGGAGTCTGTTTAGATGGAAAAATAAAGAAAAAAAGTAAGAAAAAAATATTAAAATATAGTGAAACAAAGGCCTATTTACAAAACTTAATTAATATCACTAATTTTTTTAGTGAAGTCAGTGAAAAATAAAGATTATGACTAGGAGGTTTTTCAATGAAAACTGTAACTAAAAAGAGAAGATTTTTACTTACATTGTTTATGATGAAGAATTATTTAGAAAAACATCATACAATTTTTGAATTTTCACCTACTTCTATTGTTTTTTTAATTACCCTATACATTCTTTTTATTTAAAACTGCTGAAATTTACAATTATTTATGGATTATTTTTTTATGTGCTATTTATTATTTCTTATAGATTAGAACCTTATTTATCTAAAATAAAAAAATTATTTTATATGAAGATAAAATAGAGATAAAAAAAGGAAAAAAACAAGATTATTTCTATATTCAGAAATTAAGGAAATTAAATATAATAAAAAAATGGGTAAATAGGGAAGGAGAGATATCTTTTATTAAAATAATAAAAAAATGATGGAAAGATTTACGAGGCTATGAAAGGGAAATTTGAAAAAGAAATAATAGAAATTTTTTTACTACTATCAAGAATTCTTATGAAGAATGGAGAATAAAAAAATGTTGAAAGTTCTAACAAAGAAAAATTAATAATACAGATGAATATTCCATAACAAGATACTCAATATCTGGAATAATTCTAAAAAAACTATAATATTTCTTATTTTTATATATCATATGTGCCTATTTGGGAATGTATAACTTCAGAGAAATTTCATTAAGTAAAATAATAAAAATTTATTATTGGAAGTCTTCCATTTTTTTATGTTTCTTTATTTAGAAGCAATTTCAGGTTCTTCTAAAGAAGTTTTTATGTATAAAAAGAAAAATAATTTAATTTTTAAAAAAATATATTATTTTTTTGTTATTATTCAAAAAGTAATAAAATTAGAAGATATAAGAAAAAAATTTATTATGAAAAAGTAGTATTCAAAGGTTTTTCCAATTTTATTCTTTTCCCACAGATTTATTAAAAAAAATATAAAATTTAGAGTAAAAAGAAAATGAATTTGAAGATAAAATATATGCTTTTTGGATATAAACTAAGTGAACATGAAAGTGCTGAAATTACAAATGAAATTGAAGAACACATAAAAAGTAGAAAATGTGAAAAAAAGAATATGAAAACAAAAAAAGTCTTAGTAGGATACAATGGTGTTGACGGAAAAGAAGTAACAATGTCAAAATTTAAGGAAGATATAAATGAGATTAGAGATAGTAGAAGCATATATGGGAGGGAAGTTGAAAAAAATAAATGAAAAAAAGTAAAAAAATGATAGTCAACCTTTTATTTCATATATAGTACCTATATTTATTCTTCCCTTTGTAGGCTTTTTGTAGGATTATACTTTTATGCTATCTTATCATCATTTGATAAAATTAATTTTGGCTCAATATATGGAATATTACTTTCAGTTATTTTTTTCTATGTAATAGTAAGAGGGCTAAAAAAATGGAATATTATATTTTATCCCAAGAGAAGAATGTTATATTGAAGATGATAATCTGATTTATAGAAGGATTTTTTTCTATGTAAATTCATTTTTTAAGGAATTAAGAATACGAATATTAGATATTGAAAACATTATAGATAAAGGCTGTAAAATTCCTAAAGTATCTACTCGTAGTTTAGTACTGGCAACCTTTTTTTAAAACCTTATGAAAGAATATTGATAAAAAAACGAAGTCAGGGAAAGAATATAAAATATTTGTTGATGCTGATCCATATACATTTAGAAATGATGATGATAATAAATTTATAAGGACTTATAACGAATTAAAAGAAATGGTTATAGAAGAACAGAGTAAATTATCCTTTAACAAAAAAATTTAACTCAAAAAAATAGTTGTGAAGGAGTTGACTTTATGATAAGTATAACAGAAAAAAATAATAAAAATATATAATTCAAGATAGTGGAGAAAATGAAAAAGTTCAGGGAGTGGAATGCTTTTATATTTGTTTTTAACTTTAATAGGGAGATTAGTACTTTTAGAGAATCCTGATAGTATTTTTCTTTATTTATTGTTTTATATTTTTTTGTTTCTTATACATTTAATCTTAGTAAACTCTATCTTAAGAAAAAACTCAAATTATATTAGATTTAGATGAAAGAAATATAATAACAAAAAAAGAAACATTTAACTTTAAAAAAATATAATAAAAAAATAGATATAAAAAGAAAAATTACTTTAAAGAGTCTGTTATAAGTTATGGAGTAGAAATTTATTATAACAAAAAGCAAAAAAATTACTTTTTTTAACACTTGTTTAAAAAAATGAAGCAATAGAAATAATTAAAACTTTAAAAAAATATTTATAAAAGGTGAAAAAGATGAAAAAAATATAGTAAATACTTCAGAGGATAATAATAAAACTAAGGAGTAGATTTTATGATAAGTATAACAGAAAAAAATAATAAAATATATATAATTCAAGATAGTGGAGAAAATGAAAAAAAGTTCAGGGAGTGGAATGCTTTTTATATTTGTTTTTAACTTTAATAGGGAGATTAGTACTTTTAGAGAATCCTGATAGTATTTTTCTTTATTTATTGTTTTTATATTTTTTTGTTTCTTATACATTTAATCTTAGTAAACTCTATCTTGAGAAAAAAACTGAGATTATATTAGATTTAAAATGAAAGAAATGTAATAATGAAAAAGAAACATTTAACTTTTAAAAAAATATAATTAAAGTAGATGTAAAAAGGGATTTCTTATAGGACTTCTGTTGCAAGTTATGGAGTAGAAATTTATTATAACAAAAAAAGCAAAAAAATTACTTTTTTTAACACTTGTTTAGAAAAATGAAGCAATAGAAATAATTAAAACTTTAAAAAAATGTTTGTAAAAAGGTGAAGAAGATGAAAAAAATATAGTAAGTATTTCAGAGGATAATAATAAAACTATAGTTACTAGATATCTAAAAGAGAATTTTCTAATGAAAAAGTAAATTTTTTTATTCTTCTATATTCTATTTATTTAATCTATGTAAGAGTGTATATCTATAAATTTAATCTAGATATTTCTTTGATGAAGAAGGTTTCACTAGAAACATCTTTTTCATTTTTTTAGTGTTGTATTTTTATCATTTTTACTTGTTAAATCTAAGGAAATAATGATATTAGAGAAAGAAGAAATTACAATAAAAAATTTTTTTACTTTTTATTTGTTATCAAACAAACAAAAATAAAAGTAAGTGATATAAAGAGTATTTATTATGAAGTGAATAACTTAACAGGAAAAATTTAATATATTTGTAGATATGACAAAAAAATTTAAAGATAAGGATAAAATTTAAAGAGTTTGAAGATAAGATTTATTATTTTGGAATTAATTTAAGTGAAGAAGAATATAAAGAAATTGTAGGAAAAAAATTTTTAAGTTGTACTGATAAAATAAATATTCTCTTTATAGAATGAAGAAAAAAATACTATAGGTGGATTATGATGTTAAATAATAAAGAAAAAAACTGATAGAGTTAATAGAATTGATAGAATTTGGAGATGAAATAAAAAGAAATTATAAATTTATGGGATCCAATGGGGCTAATGGACTTTTTGTCCAGAAGATGAATATGAAACAGAAGTAAAAGGAATAAGAAATTTAGTAGTAAATAATAGAAATATAGATAAAAAAAACATTAGCTCAAGAGATAAAAAAAATATTTGAATATTATTTCTCAAATGAATATAAGTCAAAAACAAGAGATTGAAGAGGATATAGCGAGTAAGATTATAGAGAAAAAGTAAAGAGTATAAATTAAATTTTTATTCTACCTAATTATTATGATACTAAAAAAATTATTTTTCAAAAAAATCAAAAAGAAGTAGATATTTATATTAATTTATGTATAAAAAAATTAATAAAATTATAAATCTATGGGATCCTTTTAAAAAAATAATGGATATTTCTTTTAGCAATGAATATTCTTATGAAACAAATAGAATTATAGAGGAATTATCAAAAAAATATCTTCTCAAGATTTAGCTAAAAAAATAAATAAAATTTTTTTAAAAAAACACATATAATGAGTTATATGAAATAGAAAAAAATGAAGAAATTAAAATAGCTAGAAAAAAATTCTTAAAGCATACAACATAGAAGAAAGAAGAGGTATATGATAACTTTAGAGGATTTTTAAAAATAATATTTCTCCACAAGAATATTATACTGAAGAAAAATTATATATATTTGTATAACAGACATTTAGATTGGATTAGAGATAAAAGCAATTATCTAAATGGGAAATAAATTTAGAACAAAAATAGGTGAGAAAATGCAAACTATAACAAGAATTGAAGAAGATACGTATATTATGAAAAAAATTATGAATTTTTTTATTTAGAGCAGGTTATTTTTGCTGTATATTTTTATGATTAATTTATTGAATACGTTTTTCTATGATATTTTCAAATACAAGTTATAAATATGGATATGTGATTTTAATACTTTCTTCCCTATTACTTTTTTTGTATTTAATAAATATGTTTTTTTAAAAAAACTTTTATTTATTTTTTTAAAAAAAGATAAGCTAGAAATCCAAGAAATATGGTCAACTGAACCTCTCACGACTGAAGTCGCGAGGTTCCTAAGTACTATTTAGTTTCTTTTGAATATCTAGTATTCAAATACTAGCTAATTTCCTTAAGACTTTAATGGACAAACTCTCCGTTGAGAATATTTACGTCCTATTGGCTCGGTTCAAAACCATTTAATTTTTGGCAGTGAATATTTTACGAGGTTACTGCATTTTCTAACCTCAACCTTATATATTCAGTTTCCAAAGTTCTTAAATGTATTATACTCTAAAATTAGTAAAATTACAAATTTTAGAGCAACATTTTTCAATGTTGGTGTTATTCATCTCACGGCTAAAGCCACGAGTGTTCTAACACACTTAATAAAAATTGTGTAAGAAACTTTATAATGAAGTAAAAATTGAAATAATATTATTACCTAAATTAAGTTATCTAATTCCAGGGATATACAGAATACACATGTATATATTAGGAATATTTATATTAATAATTTTTAAAAAAATAAAATATAAAAAAATATTAAAGAAGTTTTTTTCTTTTTTTGATATATTATGAAACTTTATTAGTGAATGCTGTAGTTGTATTAATTGAGTTAATATATTATCTGTTCAATCAAGAACTTTTCATTGATACAATTAATGAAAAATTTTTGAGTTATAAAAAAATATGCTATTAGAATTTTTATTTTTTTAAAAAAATAAAAAAAGAATAAATTATTAAATGATACTCTAAGAGTGTAATCTTTGTGTGGGAGAACGAGATGAAGATAAAGATAATAAAAAAAGAGAAAAATATTTAAGAATAGAAAAAAATATTAAAAAAAGAATTTATCATAAGAACACTAATATTTTTTTAATAGTTTTGTATTTTTTTATAAATTCATTTATAAAATATGGAATATTAACAGTGGTAATGTCGATATTTTTGTTTTTCCAGTTATATTTTTTTATTTTTATTTAAGATTTATATTAAAATGTAGCTATGAAATTTTTAATAATAAAAAAAGATATGATAAGCTCTTATATTTCTAAAAAAATTATTGTATAAATAAATCTAAATTTAAAAATCTAAATAAAAAAATTTGAAATTTCTAATTTAGAAAAAAATATTTTTAAAGAATATCCTATATGGGCTATAGTGAGGGGAGTTAAATATGAAGAAAAATCCATATTTTTAAACTTCATTTTAAATTAAAAAGATGGAGAGCAATTTGATTTTTGGTTTAATTCTAAATAATAATGAAGCAAAAGAAATATTAAGAGAAGTGAAAGAATTTTTTTAAATATAAATAAGCTCACATAGGAAGTGATAGAACAGTATGGAAATACGAATAACTAAAACAGAAAAATTATTTAAAAATTGAAAAAAATAGCTAAAAAAAGAACTATTAATAAGGATAATAATATTTCTTTTTAATAGTATTTTTATTTCTTTATTACTACATACAAAAAAATATGGGAGAATAACAATATTTTTTTGGCTTTTATTGATTTTTTTCCAGTAGGAGCATCTTTTTATTTGGCTTTTTATATCAAATTATCCTTATGAAGTGCTTATTATTAAAAAAATGGGAAAATGATCAGATATGTATCACTCTTCTATAGACATTTAAAATTTTGTAAATTATTTAATTTTTTTACAAGTTTATGATATTGATAATTTAAAAATATATTTATTTTTAAAAAAATACTACAGAAATTTTGGTAATTAAAGCTATAAAAAAAGAACAGAAAGTCCATATCATAAAATTCACTTAACTTTTAAAGATAAAAGTTATACTGCATTTGGAATGAAACTAAAAAGATGAAGTGGCAAAGGATATAGTATTGACAATTAATAAGTTTTTTTAGAAAAATATATAAAAGAAAACAAAATAAAAAAAGATTGACATTAACAGAAAAAGAAAATTTAAGTGAGAAATATAATTATCCATTAGATGAAAGATATAATTATATTTTTAAATAAAAATACTTGATGAGGAAAAAAATTATTTATATCTGAAAAAGACAATAATTTCATAATTAATGGAGATAGTGAAGCGATAAAAAGATTTAGAAATATTCAAAGATATGAATTTTTGAAGAAATAGATTTCTATATTTTCTATGTAAATTATCTATCTAAAAAGAATATGAAAATAAGAAAGTCTTAGTAGGATACAATGGTGTTAATGGAAAAGAAGTAACTATGTCAAAGTTTAAGGAAGATATAAATGAGATTAGAGATAATAGAAGTACATTTTAAAAAAATTAATAATATTTAAGGAATAAGATTATAGAGATAAAAAAAATATTTTTGGAAAGGAATAGAAAAAAATATGGAAATAGAAAAATACAAAAAGAAGCTACAGTTATCGAATTAAAAAAACAATAGAGTATTTATAGGTGTGTATATAGTTCCATTATTTATAATAGTACCATTAATTATTTCAAAGATAACAGTTCAATCTATTATAATGTCTTTAATTGTTTTTTTACTTATCTAAATATTGGAAATTATATAGCTATGAGAAATATAGGTAGTATAGAAACTATAACCCTAAAAAAATGAAAGTCTTATAATAAGAAGATTAAAGAGAAATAAAAAAATCACTTATGAAAAAGAAATATTTTTTTGATAAGATTTTTAAAAATATATTATCAAGAAATTTTTTTCTAGGGTTTCATAAAAAGAAACTTTAATTTTTGATGTGAAGAGAACATTAAAAAAATAAAAAAACATATTTTTTGTATATACTCATTTGGATATAAGATGTCCTATGAAGATTTTTAAAAAAATAAATAGTATTATTGAAGAAAAAAATAAAGGAACATAAAAAAATTATATAAAAAAAGAAAACCAAGATAAAAAAAAGTCTTAGTAGGATATAATGGGGTTGATGGAAAAAGAAGTAACTATGTCAAAGTTAAATGAAGATATAAATGAGATAAGAGATAGTAGAAGTACATTAAAGAAAAGTTAAAGAGAGAAATAGACTTAAATCTGGCTTTTACAAAATGAATTGGTAAAAAAATTGCTAATATTAAAAAAAGTAGAAAATAGACAACCCTTTACTTTATATACTTATGCTTTTAATAAGTCTTATAGTTACAGATATATTTGTAATAATATTTTTTTAGTTGTACGTATTCTTTCAAAAGCAAAAAAATCTATGTAATAATAGCTATTTTTATTAATTATGGTTTATTTTATTACAAGGGCTATAGTAAATTGTCTAAAAATATTATATATCAAAAAGAAGAATGTTATTGTGAAAATGGAACATTAATGTATAAAAGAATTTTTGTTTAAAAAAATTTATACTAAAAAGAAATGGAAATCCCATTATTGAATATTCAAAAGGTTATAGATAAAGGACATATACCTTCGCACAATGCAAGACGAGATGTTTTAAATCCTTTACATTATGTCGTTCTTTTTCTTCAATTATTATGAAAGAATACTATTAGAAATGAAAAACAGGAGATAAATATGAGATATTCATATATGCTTTTTCCCTATGGAACAAGAGCAGAAGAACTTGAAAAAGATTTACAATGATAATGATTTTTTTAAAAAGTTTTGATGAGTTAAAAAGAAATGATAGAAGAAGAACAAAAAAAAGATATTATTTAATCAAAAAGTTGAAAATCTAATGGAGAAATACAATTTTTCCATTAGATGAAAGATACAGTTATATTTTTAAATAAAAATACTTGATGAAGAAAAAAACTATATATATCTGAAAAAGATAATAATTTCATAATTAATGGAGATAGTGAAGCGATAAAAGATTTGGAAATATTCAAAGATATAAATTTTTGAAGAAATAGATTTCTATGTTTTCTATGTAAATTATCTATCAAAAAGAATATGAAAATAAGAAAGTCTTAGTAGGATATAATGGGATTGATGGAAAAGAAGTAACTATGTTAAAGTTTAAGGAAGATATAAATGAGATAAGAGATGGTAGAAGTACATTAAAGAAAAGTTAAAGAGAGAAATAGACTTAAATCTGGCTTTTACAAAAATAAATTGGTAAAAAAAATTACTAATATTAAAAAAAGTAAAAAAATACCAAAAGTTGATGGAGATATTTATGATTAGGAGTAAAAATGGAAGTAAAATATAACATTAGGTATTTAATGGAAGATGATGAATTTGATTTTATTGAACTTAAATTATCTTCAAACTCTCTCAATAAAAAAAGAAATTCAAGTATTAAAAAGAAAATGGAATTGAGCATAAATATTTAGAAAATAATGAAATAATATTAATAATAAAATCATTTTATTCTTACTTTGTTGAAATAGATGGAGAGGATAGAGGAATATTTTTTTGAAAAAAACAGAACATTATTTTTAAATATTTAAAAGACATTTCTTCATTAAGAACAGAGGCGGAAGTAAATAAAATCAGTAATTTAGTAATATCGAAAGAAGGAGTAAGGGTTGAAATAGAGGTATGAATATGAAATTAGATAATATAGTAATAGATAGTTTAGAATATAAAAAAATTCATTGTTATATTTTTTTATAAAAAAATTATTATGGATATGAAAAAAATATTTTAATAAAGTATTAATTCTAAAAAGATGTCAAAAATTTTACTTATACAATAGAAGAGTTAGCTTATCATACTGAGATGTATGAATTTCTTAATGAATTAGAACTAGAAGCCTTTACTAGAGTATTTTTATAGAAATAAAAAAATTGAACAAGTTATACATTTTTGATGCTAATTATAGTGTGACAATTATAGAATTTTCTAAAAAAATGAGTTGGAGAAATCAAAAAAAGGTGATGAGATGGAATACAGATATAAAGAAATTTATGAATCATGCCAAAACACTCGCAACTCTAGCACTTGTAGGGTGTCAGTCGTAGAGGTTCAGAATGAGAATTCTAAGGAATTAACATATGTTAAATCTACAGATATTGGAATAGGTCTGGGAATTATAGGAGTTGGAGGAGCTGGAAGAACATTAAAAAGCAGTACCTCAGCAGCACCTCCATTAGATGGGTATTTTTAGTGTGGACAGTACAATTATAACTCATAATGAAGACATGACAAAAATTTAGAAAAGAAATAGAAAAAAATATAGAATATAATTTAGATGAAATATCTAAATTAGCAAAAAGATCCAGAAACTGCTATAAAAAAAATAGTTATAAATTAAATAAGATTTCAAAAAAATTAATAGATGATGTAAATAGGTTAAGAAAAATGATAGAGATGAAAAACTTCAAATAACAAAGAAATAGAAATAATAATTAGTCATCATAAATATATAAGAAAAGTCCAATTTTTCCCTTATTATATGGCTAATCATTCCTAGTATTGTAATAGTTTTTAATTGTTACTCTTTTTTTACTAATGTTTATAGCTGAAATATTTATTCTATTAACTTCTATTATAAATTATTATTATTTTTAGAAAATCTATTGTTGCATTAGAAAAAAATTAATTATAAAGGAGGATACATTAATTATTCAAGATATAAACAATTATGGAGTTATAATATTTAATAAAGAAATTAATTTTTAATAATATAAAAAGAAATATTTTTTTAAAGATTCTTTAAGTGCATATTTTTTTCATCAGGAGGAGGAATGAGAGAAAATAGAAAAATTTTTTTGAAAAATAAGAACTTTCAATGAACTATTTTCATTTGGGATTTTTAATAGATAGAAATGAATATAATCAAATAAAAGCAATTATTCAAAAAAAGAAATTTTTAAAAAAATACTAAATTTAACAATATCTAGTAAGAAGTCCCCTACTTCTATAAGTAGGGAATAAATTGCTTTTTTTACATCATCAGAGTTAGCTGGAGAAGATTATACTTGTTTAGAAGATAAAGAACAATTAAAAAAATACAGAGATAGAATTTACTATAATGGCTACAGGGTAGTTAGTATATCAGAAGATGGATGGGCTAAATTAGATTTTTAATGATTTATTACCTGATGAAAAACGAAGTAGCATTAATAGCAGGAATTTCAAGAGTAGAGCAGTGAAAATAGAAGAACCTATAAAAGTTCCTAATAAAGAAGTAAAAAAATGGAGAAATGAAATTTATAGAAGGAGCAAAAATGGAAGTAAAAAAAGTAAATTACTTTTTTTGGCTTAGATGAATATCAAAATGAAGATAGTTTAGCCATTATAGAATTTTTCATTTTTTTAAATATAACAGAGAATGAGAAAAAAATATTAGAAAAAAATTTGATAATCATTATGTGAGTTTAAGAAATGATGAAAACAAAATTATTATAAAAAAATTACACATTTTACTTTGTAGAAATAGATGGAAAAAAACAATGGAATTTTTTTAGAAAAAAACTAAGAATTATTATGAATTTTTTTAAAAAGAGATTTAGTCTATAAAGAGACTAAAAAAACTAAAAAAATTTAGTTATTTCTAAAGATGGAATAAGGGCAGAATTTATATTTTTTTATGGAATAGAGAGGCTTAAAATGAAATTTCAAAATATTTTTAACAACTAATCTTGTATAAAAAAATGAAATTTTATATGTTTATTTTAGACATTATTACATAAAGGATAAATATTATAATAAAATATTAAAATTAAAAAAACGTAAAAAAATTCACTCATTTTTTTGTCAGAATTTTTATATAACTTTTTTTACCAGAATTTTCTGAAATTGAAGAAGAATTAAAAAAATTCATTTTTTTCAAAACCATTTTACAAAAAAATAAAAAAAGAAAACAATTATATATATTTGATAGAACTGAAACATTTGTGATGATAGAGTTCAAAGATTAAGAGTAAAAAAATAGGTAATATAGGAACTACTTTTAACAAGTAAAGATGAAACAAAAGGAGATTTACTAGAAAGATATAAGCAAGCTTCAATGATGAGAGCAATAGGCGACCAAGTAGAAAAGAATCCAGAATACCTATCAATATTAGATAAAAAAAGCAATAAAGAATGGAAAAATAGATGATGATGTTCAAAAAAAGAACAAGTATCAGTAATGAATAAGTTATTAAATGATGCCCTAAGAGCAAAAAGGCTATGTATGGGATCAGATATAAAAATGGTACTGACAGATGTAACAGATCCAAATGGACTATATTATACAGATACATTAACAAATGTAGTAGTATTTGATAGAAAGAAATTAGCTAACTCAAATAGAGATGAAATACTAAATGCATTAGGACATGAATTTGGACATTACAGCAAAAGAAGATGATATTGATAAATCTCAGGATATAGCAAACCATACAGGAGAATTACTAGAAAAATAGAACAAAAGATATGGTAGCTAAAGAAGCAACAGAAGATACACTAGCAGCAATAAGAAATAATCCAAATGTAATAACAGGAGAAGAAGGAAGATTATTAGCTGAAAGTGTTCCTATGGATAGAAGGAAGATGTAAAATGGAAAAGAGTATTTAAAGGAGTAGGAGTAGGAGCATTTGGTCTTCTTAGAATGGGCTTTGCTTATGTAGAAATAAATGCAGGAAGACCAATTGGTTGGGGTCATGGAACTGCACAGGGATTTTTTTGGATTTAGTGAAACCATAGAAGGATTAGATCATATTAGATTAGGAGTTTTTTTGATATAGATGAAGATGAAAAGCCAGCATTTAGTTTATCTAGAACAATATTGGGTGACAATGAAGAAGCTATAAATTTTTGGTGTAGCAATGACAACTGAACATGCTATAGTATATGCAAAAAGCATTCAGTAGTGTACCAAGTGTGTTAAAAAAATGTTGGGAAATAAATCTTTAAGTTATGTTAAATTAGAACAAGGTGTTAGTAAGATTAGTAAAAAAATGGAATAGAGGTAGTTGCAGAAGACTTAACTGTAGTAAAAAGTAGGAAGTTCTAATAATAAAAAAATACAGTAACCCAAACAGGGAAGAATTCCAAAGAAGTAGTTTTATATGAAGATAAAAAAATTCCAAGATAACAGTTGATGTAAAAGATGTTTCCATTGAAAATAATGAAACAATAGGAAGTACAAATAATGTTCAAAAAAACAAGAACAAGATACTAATGTAATTAGCCCTAATCAGACTAAAAACTGATTCTGAAAACAACAAGGAACTTCAACTAAAGTTGCTGATACTACACAAAAAAAGTATCTCAAAATTCTAATACTAGTAATACCATAAATGAAATTAAGGCAAAAGGTTGGACACCTTCATTTGAGAAAAAAAGCAATACAAGTTTATGAAGATTTTTAAAAAAAGAAGGATTAGAAGTTTCATCACATTTTGTTGCAAGATTTTTTTGAATAGGAAAAAAATCAAAAATTTAACTCAAGAAAAGATAATAGAAATGTATAATAAAGAGACAATAAATTATGAAGAATTAGTTCCTGATAAAAATGCACCAAATGGTTATAAAATAAATAATGTAAGATACTATAACAATATAAGAGTCATAACAAATGAAAATGATACAGAGTTGATAACAGTAATTGAAGATAAAAAAATAATCAAGCATTACAAAAAAAGTTAATGAGAATAAATGGAGGGCAAAAAAATGACATTTGAAAAAAATATTTAAGAATGATAAAAGCAATATCTAAAAAAATACCAATAGAACTTGGGAAAAAAATGTGATGAATTTTATGGTAATTTAAGATATGAAATGCCAATTATAAACTATAAAAAAAATATAGGAAAAAAAGTCGTTTTTTTACTGGAAATTGATATTATTGAAGAACAATCGGAACCTTGGACAGATGTAAAGGCATATGAATTTTTTTAGATAAGCAATTAGAAAAAAATTAATGAAAGAATATGAATATATGTAAAATTCAGCAGAATTAAGAGGAAAAAAATAAACTATCTGAGCTACTTGATAGATAAAATGCATAAATCAAAAAAAGGTGATGAAATGGAATATAGATATAAAAAAACATTTATTTAGGAGAAACTATAGAAGAAATTTTTCCTGAATTAAATAATAGTAATACAGAATATAAATGCTCAACTTTTTGTATTATTATATAGACCTTATGAGAATATAGAAGTGTATATTTATTTAGAATTTGGTAAAAGTAAGATTAATAAAAAAATATTTGATGAAAATTTTCAAATAGATAATACTTTAAAAAGTAGGAATAGCACTAACTGATGAAATAATAAATAGATATGATTTATATTATGATGATTTTGAAGAAGTTTATTTATCAAAAAAATATAAAGAATTAGCTGTTATAGTAGACTTAGCAGATAATATAATAGGTTTTTTTCATTTTATAAAGAATTAGAAGGAGAAGAACAATTTCAAAAGATAAAATTAAAAAAATTATTTAGAATGTAAAAAAATTTACTAGATATCTATGGTTCTTTATATAATAATGATACATTGGATGCCAATATAGAAAAAAAGAGAAATCTATGGACAACTAGATAACTGTAAATTTACTTTTGATATAATAACAAGAGATATAAAAAAAGTATTCAAAATTTAGAAACAGGAGAGTTTATAAAAACCTCTTTAAATAAATAAAAAAAGGTGATAAGATGGAATACAGATATAAAAAAATATTTATTTGGGAGAAACTATAGAGGAAATTTTCTCTGAATTAAATAATAGTAATACAGAATATAAACGCTCAACTTTTGTATTATTATATAGACCTTATGAGAATATAGAAGTGTATATTTATTTAGAATTTGGTAAAGTAAGATTAATAAAAAAATATTTGATGAAAATTTTCAAATAGATAATACTTTAAAAAGTAGGAATAGCACTAACTGATGAAATAATAAATAGATATGACTTATATTATGATGATTTTTGAAGAAGTTTATTTATCAAAAAAACATAAGGAATTGGTTGTTATAGTAGATTTAGCAGATAATATAATAGGTTTTTTTCGTTTCATCTAGAATTAGTAGGAGATGAAGCATTTGCAACAGACAGAATTAAAAAAATTATTTAGAATGTAAAAATTTACTAGATATCTATGGTTCTTTATATAATAATGATACATTGGATGCTGATATAGAAAAAAAAGGGAAATCTATGGGCAGCTAGATAACTATAAATTTACTTTTTGATATAATAACAAGAGATATAAAAAAAGTATTCAAAAACTTAGAAACAGGAGAGTTTGTAAAAAAATTTCTCTTGAATAGATAGAAATTTTTTTAGATTTTTTTAAATATGAAATGAGATTAGAAAGTAGATAGTTTATAAAAAAAATAGACTGTCTACTTTTTTTAGACCAGATTCTTCATATAAAAAAATGGTACTAACAAAAAGACAATAATTTTTGTAATCAATGGAGATAGTGAAGCAATAAAAAAAATTTAGAAATATTTAAAGATATGAATTTTTGAAGAAATAGATTTTTTATATTTTTCTATGTGAATTATCTATCAAAAAGAATATGAAAAATAAGGAAGTCTTAGTAGGATATAATGGGATTGATGGAAAAAGAAGTAACAATGTCAAAGTTTAAGGAAGATATAAATGAGATTAGAGATAATAGAAGTACATTTAAAAAAATTAAAAATAAAATAAATGATTTATCTAGGTTGCTGATTTTTTTGTTAGCAACCTATGTTTTTTTATAAAAAAATATGATATAATTATATAATTAAGGATATAATATTCAAGGAGACTAATATGGGAAAAAAATTATATTTTTTTACTGGTGGAAGTAGAAGTGGAAAAAGTAAATTTGCTGAAGAATATATTTATGAACAAAAAAATATAAAAAAATAAAATTTATTTTGCTACAGCTATAGCTTTTTGATGATGAAATGCAAGATAGAATTGAAAGACATATTAAAAGAAGAGGTAACACTTGGAAAACGATAGAAGGTTTTTAAAAATCTTATCTCTCTTGTAAAAAAATGATGTAGACAGTACTGATGTAATTTTGTTTGACTGTATTACAAATTTTTGTTTCTAATTTCATGATAATGGATAGAGATATAGATTGGGATAAAAGTAGATCTATCTGTAGTTCAAGAAATAGAAGATCAAATTGAAGAAGAAATGTCTAATTTTTTTAGAATTTATTAGATCAAAAAGACTGACTGTGTTTTTTTGTAACAAATGAAATTGGTTCAGGTCTTGTGCCTGATTATCCTTTAGGTAGACACTTTAGAGATATTTGTGGAAGAATCAATCAGCTTGTTGCAAAGAATTCTGATGAAGCTTATTTAGCTGTTTCAGGAATAAAAGTAAAAATTAAATAATGGGAGGAAATATGAAAGGTTTTTTTATTACTTTTTATCGTTTATGACAAGAATACCAATGCCAAAAAAATAGATTATGATGAGGAAAAAGCTTGGAAAGTCAATGAAACTTTTTTTCCACTTGTAGGAATAGTAATAGGTTTTTATTCTATTATTCTTTTCTATAGTGTTTTCTTATGTCTTGAGCAATTTATCTTTTTTTCGGCTTTTTTTACCAATAATCATATTGGTAGTAATTTTAACAGATTTAATCTCAACAGGAGCTTTACATCTTGATGGTTTAGCAGATACTTTTGATGGAATTTTTTTAGTTATAGAAGTAAACATAAAATGCTTGAAATAATGAAAGATTCAAGATTAGGTAGTAATGGTGCTTTTAGCATTAATCCTATATTTCTTAATAAAGTTTGTATTACTATATTCTTTATTGATGGAAGATCAAGGAGAAACAGTTTTTGCTGTATTAACTTATCCAGTTGTAGCAAGACTTTGTAGTGTTATCAGTTGTGCTTCAGCTCCTTATGCTAGAGGAAGTGGAATGGGTAAAACTTTTGTTGATAATACAAAAAGCTAAAGAAGTTGTTATTGCATCATTGATAACTGTAGTATATAGTAGTGCTATGTTATTCTATATGATAAATAGTAGTTTATCACTTGAATTACCTTTTAGATTTTTGTTATGATGAGATTAGGAATTAATTTACTTATAATTGCAATACTAGGACTATTTGCTTTTTTTCTTTCTCTAAATTGATAGAAAGAAAAAAATAGGTGGAATAACAGGAGATACTTTAGGTGCTTTACTTGAAATATCAAGCCTTGTATATCTATTCTTAATTATAGTTGTACCTACTTTCTTCTTATAAGGAAATAATATGGGGAAATTAATTTTAATAAGACATGGGCAGACAGAAATGAATGCTCAAAAACCTATATTTTGGAAAGTTAAATCCACCTTTAAATGAATTAGGTATAGAACAAGCCTATATGGCAAAGGAAAAAAACTTTCAAATATAGCTTATGATTGTATCTATTCTAGTCCTTTAGAAAGAACAAGAGAAACAGCAGAAATCTGTAATTATTTGGATAAAGAGATAATCTATGATAGTAGGTTAGAAGAAATAAATTTTGGAATTTTTTTGAAGGTTTAACATTTAAAGAAATTTCTGAACAATATCCAAATGAAGTAAAAAGAAATGGAAAAAGAATTGGAAAAGTTTTAATTATATAACAGGAGAAAGTCTCGAAGAACTATATCAAAGGGCTGTTTCGTTTTTTTAGAAACTTTAGATTATACAAAAGACAACCTTATTATTTCTCATTGGGGGATAATAAACTGTATAATCAGTTATTTTTGTTTCAGGGACTTTAGATACCTATTGGAAATTTAAAGTAGATAATTGCTCTATTGTAATCTTTGAAGGAGATTTTAATTTCAGTTATCTTACTAAATTATATTAGAGAGTTGGTAAAAAAATGAAAGATATAAATTTTTTTATTTGATTTAATTAATAAAATAGAGCCTGTAGATAGTTCAGCAATTAAAGCAGCTCAAACTGAGCTTGATAGAAAAAAATGAAACCTAAGGATTGCTTAGGAGTTTTAGAAGAAATTTGTAAAAAAATTGCCTCTATCTATGGTTATCCTATAAAGAAATTAGATAGAAAAATGTCATATACTTGTTTCAGCAGACAATGGAGTTATAGAAGAAGGAGTATCATCTTGTCCTATTGAATATACTCCAATAGTTTCTGAGGCAATGTTAAATAATATAGCTTGTATAGGTATATTTACAAAGACTTTAGGTGTAGACTTAAATGTTGTTGATATAGGAATGAAGAACGACATAAAAAAAGAGAATATCCTAATTTAATTCATAGAAAAGTTAAAAAGAGGAACAAATAATTTTTTTACAAAGAAAAAAAGCTATGTCTATGGAAGAATGTCTACAAGCTATTTTTTTACAGGTATAGATTTAATAAATGAAAGAGCTCAAGACTATGATATATTCTCAAATGGAGAAATGGGTATAGCTAATACTACTACAAGTTCAGCACTTCTATACTCTGTAACAAGAGAAAATATAGATATAGTTGTAGGAAGAGGTGGAGGCCTATCAGATGAAGGCTTAAGCAAAAAGAAAAAAATAATAGTGGAAGCTTGTGAAAGATATGGAACTTTTGATATGAATCCTATTGAAATGATGGCTGCAGTTGGAGGTTTTTGACTTAGCTTGTATGCTTGGAATGTATATAGGGGCAGCTCTTAATAAAAAGCTTATGCTTGTTGATGGCTTTATATCATCTGTTGCAGCACTATTAGCTTGTAAGTTAAATAAAAATATTCAAGATTACTTATTATTTACTCATAAGAGTGAAGAACCAGGGGTAAATATTATTTTAGACTATTTAAAAGAAAAAAACTTTTTTTAAATATGAATATGAGACTAGGTGAAGGAACAGGAGCTGTTCTTGCCTATCCTATAATTGCTTGTGCAATAGAAATGATTAATACTATGAAGAGTCCAGAAGAAGTGTATAAATTATTTTTTTAATAGGAGCTAATTATGGATAAAAAGTGACAATAAAAAAATGTTAAAAAAAATAAGGAAGAATTAAAGAAAGCTGAATATAAGGGACATAGGGAAAGAATTAGAAAAAGATTTTTGGATAAAGGTATTCATTCTTTTTTTCTGATTATGAAATTTTAGAATTTTTTTACTTTTTTTATTGCAATGCTCAAGAAGATACAAAACCAATAGCTAAGGCTATATTAAAAAGAATTTAAAAAGTTTGAATAGAGTCTTTAAAGCTGATATAAAAGAACTAGAAAAAAATTAAAGGAATTGAATCTATTTCTGCAATTTTAATAAAATTTGTTGGAGAATTATTAACAGAATTATATGGTGAAAACCTTAAAATAGAAACTAAAAGCTGATAAAATAACTGATAAAGAGGCTTTTATTAAAAATTTTTTTAAGAAATAAAAATAGGATATGAAGATGTAGAAAAATTCTATGTTATCTATCTTTCAAGCTCAAATGAAGTAATAGCTTTTTGAAGAAAGTTCATCAGGAACTTTAGATAGAAGCTCAATTTATCCAAGAGAAATATACAAAAAGGGTAATAATGGAAAATGCTAAGTCAATAATTATAGCTCATAATCACCCTTCAGGAAATACTTGTCCTTCAAAGTGTGATATAGACATAACAAATGAGATAGCAAAAAGGACTTAAAAAAATTTTTGGGGGCTTTGTTGTTAGAGCATATAATAATAACAAGAGATTCCTACTTTAGTTTTTTTAGAAGAAGGATTGATATAGATTAGGAGAGAATATGGAAAATAATATTATAGATGAAAATACACAGATAGTAAGCACGGATCCAGAGAGAATCCACAAGGTTTTTAATAGTAACTTTTGAAACTACAAAAAAAAGAGATACTATTTTGAAGTCTTAGGTGATGAAACATACAAAAATGACAAGGTTATTGTTGAAACTATAAGAGGAACTGAGTTAGGTATAGCTTCTAACAGTCCCTTACCAATGAAGGAAAAAAAGACTTAGTTTTACCTATAAAGCCAGTTTTAAAATTAGCAAGTGAAAAAGAAATTGAAATCTATAACAAGCAAAGAAAAAGAAGCAGATGAAGCCTTTATAGCTTGTAAGGAAAAAGATTAGAAAAACATCAACTTGAAATGAAGTTAATCACTTGTGAATATACTTTCGATAAATCAAAATTGATATTCTATTTTACAGCTAATGGAAGAATAGATTTTTAGAGAACTTGTAAAAAGACTTAGCAGTGATGTTTAAAAACAAGAATAGAATTGAGACAAATAGGTGTAAGAGATGAGGCTAGAATTTTAGGAAATATTGATCCTGTGGAAAAGAATTATGTTGTAAAAACTTTTATTAATAAGTTTGACTCTGTTTCAGTTAAAATGGCAAGAGACCAAGGGCTTGTAATAAATCCTACTAAAAATATCAGGTGTATGTGGAAGATTACTATGTTGTATAAACTACGAATACAGCCAGTATGAAGAAGCACTTAAAAACTTCCCTGCAGTAAACCAATCAGTAAAAAAACTGAAGTAGGTGAAGGTAAGGTTGTTAGTATAAGTCCACTAAATAATTTCCTATATGTAGATGTTAAAAGATAAGGGAATATCAAGATTTTTCTATAGATGATATAAAAATTCAATAGAAAAGAAGCTAGTATCTTAAAGAATATGAAAACAAAAGAGGAAATTGAAAAATAAAAATTTTTAGAGAATGAATAATATGTTAAAAAGATGATGAAATTATAGAAGAATTGGATAAGAAATATAAAATTATTCAAAAAAAGGTGGATATAAATACGCTGAAGATACTATATTGCTTTTTTTAACTATTTAAAAAAAGTCTTTATCTAAAAAGAAATATAAAGCTATTGGATATAGGTACAGGGAATGGGATACTTCCTATACTTCTATCTGATAATGATATGATAGAAGAAATTGTTGGAATTGATATACAAGAAGAAAAATATTGAAAGAGCTAATAAGACTTTAGAACTAAATGAGATAGAAAAAAATATTAATTTTACTTGTTTAGATATTAAGGAATACAAGAATGCCAATTATTTCGATGTTGTAATTTCTAATCCACCATATATGGAGGATAATGGAAAAAGATAAATGAGAATGAGCATAGAGCATTGTCAAGGCATGAGATAAAATTGAATTTAGATGAATTCATTCAAAAATGCTAAAAGACTTTTTAAAGCCTATAGGGACTTTGTATTTCATACATAGAACTCATAGATTAATTGAGATAATAAAGACCTTGGACAAAAAAATAAATTTTCTGTAAAAAAAGATAATTTTTTTGTTTTTTTCAAAGAATAATACATCAAGTATGATGATAATTGAGGCATTAAAAGGCAAAAAAATAAAATTAGAAATTGAAAAATTATTATGTATAACAGAGAGGTGTTGAAATGGCAAAGATATCAGTTATTGGTTCAGGTGGATGGGGAATAGCCCTGACTATTCTATTACACAAAAAAATGGACACGAGTTGACAGTTTGGTCTTTTGATTAAAAATATGGTCGCACACTTGTGACTCTAGCACTCGTAGGGTGTCAATCATGAGTTAGACCATTAAGTATAGTCAGCATATATAGAAATATGTATGTAGAGGTAGCAACTTTAAAAAGCTATCCAATACTACTCGAATTGCTGGAAACCCCTAAAAACTAGTATAACTACAACATAGTACCTAAATAAAAATATGGTACAAGTGTGAAAGTGGCGAAAGCAGAAAAAATATACTAGATGACATAAGGTTAAATCCTAAGTGTTAAGATAATGGGCAATCAGCAGCCAAGACCGAAAGGTAAGGTTCAACGACTATTCCTCCTGAGGGAAGTACACTAAAGCTAGTGGAAGTGGGTAGACCCAAACAGATAGAGCTGTGGGATAAGATATAGTCTGTGCTTAATAGAAATATTAAGAAGTTCGAGGCTAATCTTCTTAATTTATTAAGGAGTGTATATGCCAAGAGAACTGCATAAGTGGTAGCGTACTTATGTGAACGACAACCTCTAAAACGACTGAGTCAGTTTTAGGTTCATATATTTAGAAAAATTTTACTTTTTCATTTACTTATAGTATAAAAAGTGGTATACTATATATAGGTAAATGGAGGTGAAATCACATGGAAAAAAAGCATATAAGTTTAGATTTTATCCAACTAAAACTCAAATAACAATATTAAATTGTACTTTTGGTTGTGTAAGATATGTCTATAATCATTTTTTTAGGTTTAAAAACAAGAGCTATATAACAAAGAGAAAAAAATCTATTTCATATAGTGAGTGTAGTAAAAGAATTAACAGTTTTAAAACAAGAGAAAGAATGGTTAAAAGATGTAGATAAATTTTTCTTTACAAAATTCTTTAAAAGATTTAGATAAAAGCCTATAAAAAAACTTTTTTTAGTGGAAGTGGCTATCCAAAGTTTAAATCTAAGAAAGATAATAGAAAATCATACAGAACCAATTATACAAATAATAATATAGAGTTTTTTTAGATAAATGGATAAAAGTACCTAAGTTAGGAAGACTAAAAAAATAAGAGATAAAATGAAACCACAAGGAAGAATAATAAATGCAACAATAACACAAGTACCTAGTGGAAAATATTATATATCTTTATGTTGTACTGATGTGGAAGTAGAAAAAAATTAGAAAGTACAAATAAGAATGTTGGAATAGATTTAGGTATAAAGGACTTTGTGATTACCAGTGATGAAATCTCAATAGAAAAATCCAAAAATATTTACAAAAAAATCTTTGAATAAACTAGCTATATTACAAAGAAAAACTATCACGAAAACCAAAGGGTAGTTCAAATAGAAATAAAGCTAGAATAAAAAGTAGCAAGATTATTTGAGAAAATATCAAATCAAAGAGAAGATTTTTTTGCAAAAATTATCAACAATGCTAATAAAAAGAATATGATATTATTTGTATGGAAGATTTACAAGTAAAAAAATATGGTAAAAAAATCATAAATTAGCAAGAAATATTGTAGATGTATCATGGAGTGAATTTAATAGAATACTAAGTTATAAAGCGAAATGGCATGGAAAAAAACAATAGTAAGAGTAGATAAATTTTTTTGCAAGTAGTCAAATATGTAATTGTTGTGGATATAGAAATGAAGAAGTAAAAGATTTAAGCATAAGAGAATGGACTTGTCCAGTATGTGGAGCTGTACATAATAGAGATATAAATGCAGCCAAAAAAACATATTAAAAAGAAGGACTAAGGATATTAGGTATAAGTGCTTAAATATATAAATATATGAACCGTAGGAACTATGGGGATAGCTTGGTAAATTTAGTTGGCTAACAGAAGCAACTACTACCCAAGAACCCCTGCGACTCTAGCACTCGTAGGGTGTCAGTCGTGGGAGGTTCAGAAAAAAAGAAGCTGAAGAGTTAAAAAAATAACTAGAGAAAATAAAGCTAAATTAGCTAATATATTACTTCCTGCGGATATAGTGGTGACTGATGATTTAAAAGAAGCTGTAACAGATAAAGATATTTTTAGTCCTAGCTGTTCCTTCAAAGGCAGTAAGATCTGTTTCAAAAATCTTTAAAAGATATTGTTAAAGAGAAACAAATTATAGTCAATGTTGCAAAAAGGACTAGAAGAAGATACTTTAGCAACTATGACAGATATTATAGAAGAAGAATTAAAAGATAAAAAAATCCACAAGTTGCAGTGTTATCAGATTCAAGCCATGCTGAAGAAGTAGGTAAGGGTATACCAACTACTTGTGTTGTATCAGCTCATAATAAGGAACTTACATTATATTTACAAAATATCTTTATGAATCCTGCTTTCAGAGTATATACAAGTCCTGATATGCTTGGAGTAGAAGTAGGAGGAGCTTTAAAAAATGTTATTGCTCTAGCTGCTGGAATAGCTGATGGACTGAACTATGGAGATAATACAAAGGCTGCCCTTATAACTCGTGGAATAAAGGAAATTGCTTCTTTAGGAGTTGCAATGGGTGGAGAACAATCTACTTTCTATGGTTTAACAGGTTTAGGAGACTTAATAGTAACTTGTGCTAGTATGCACAGTAGAAATAGAAGAGCAGGTATTTTACTAGGACAGGGAAAAACTTTAGATGAAGCTATAAAAGAAGTTAATATGGTTGTTGAAGGTGTATACAGTGCTAAGTCCGCTTTAATGGCTGCTAGAAAATATAATGTAGAAATCCCTATAATAGAGCAAGTGAATGCTGTTTTATTTGAAAATAAAAAAATGCTGCTGAAGCAGTTAATGAACTTATGATAAGAGATAAAAAAATTAGAAATTCAATCTTGGTAATGAAAAAGGAAAAAGAGGATGTAATAATGAAAAAGATATTTTTTTAATGTTTATTGCAATTTTATTAATAAATGCCTGTACTAATACAAGTGTACCATTTAATGAAGTGGAATCAAGTTTAAATCAAAAATATATTAGCCTAAGTAATGAATATTACAGAATGCTAGAAAAATCCAATAGTGGAAAAAAAGATAGAAGAGCTGTGTTAAATAAGTTTGAAAGCTTTTAGAACAGAAGTTAGAGACATAAAGAAAAACTAGAAAAAAAGCTACTTCTAATGAATTAAGAGTATTAAATTCATTTATTGATAAAAGCAAGTATAAATATACAATATTTAAATGATTTAGCAGAATAAAGGAATAAAAAAAGCTATTGCATATTATTTTGCAATAGCTTTTTTTATTATTGTGGTTCAAATACAAATGTTTTTTTGTAAAATAAACCTTTATATTTTTTTCCCTTATGGAATATAGGCTTAAATTTCCATTTCTTAATAGCTTTCATAACTTCTGCATCAAAAGCCTAAATCTTTATGAGATTTTTATTATTTCAGCCTTTTTCAACATTACCTTTTAATCCTACTAAGAATTTTTACAGTTACTTGTACCTTCTTTGAATATCCTATAGATTCAGCTTGAGAAGGATAATCAGGTTCTACCTCATTAATTATTTGATAGTTTATTCCTTCAGAAGTAAGAGCTATATAAGTTCCATCTCCATCGGCAATAAAGTTTGAACCTAAATCTTCTCCTGAAGAACTTCCATTAGGAGAGCCACCATCACTACTATGATTACTTGACTTATCAGAAGAACTAGTACTAGAACTTTCTGAACTAGATTTAGAAGAAGTATCTGAATGACTTGGTTCATTTTTACTTGGAATATTACTTTCTATTTTTCTTCTCTTCTGTCTTTTTCAGCCTTCTTTTTCAATAGGTTTTTCAACAGGCTTTTTTTCTCCTCAACTTTCTTTTTCTTCAATTTTTCTTTTTCTTCTACTTTTTTTCTCAATTTTAGGTTCACTCTTAGGCTTTTTCTTCTTTAGGTTTTTTCTCTTTCTTGGGTATCAAGAGTTTTTAGCACCAGGATTATCAGAAGTTTGTTTCGCAACAAAAGCAATGGGAACAACTTCATTTTTTTAACTAATTTTTTTCTTTTTCTGGTTCTTCGGTTTTCAATAGTAGCAAAAAAAGAAATAATATAGCTAAATGCACTATAAGGGATATAAGAACATATTTTTTTCATAGTACCCCTATTCATAGAAACTTAATCCTAAATTATCCACACCATTTTCTTTTTATCTTAGTTATAACGTCCATAATTACTTGATATTTTTAAATTTTTTTATCTGCTGAAACAGTAGCTTCTTTAGCAGTTTTTAGGTAACTATCTATTTCTGAAAAACTGAATTTGAGTGATTTTTTTCCATCTTCAGAGATATGATAATTTCCATCTTTATCTATTATAATTTCAATACTTTTTAGTTTTGTCAGTTTGTTGTATAGTAGAGCTAGGTAAATCTATTTGTACTGAACCAAAGTTATTAAATGTTGTTGTTACCATGAAGAATATAATTAAAAGAAATACAACATCTATAAGAGGAGTCAAATCTAATTTAGCCGATTCTCTACTTTTTTTGTACTTGCTCATTTTTTATCTCCTAAATATATTTATTATGTTTGTGACGATATCGTCTATTTCATTTTCCATCTTTTTCTAATCTTCTATTTAAATAGTTATAGACAACAATAACTGGAATAGCTATCATAAGTCCTGCAGCAGTTGTTAAAAAGAGCTTCAGCGATACCATCAGCAACTATAGCAGCATCTCCTGCACCGTACTTAGAAATGTTTGTAAAGGCTTTAATCATACCTGTAACTGTTCCTAGTAGACCTAACATAGGTGAAATACTGATAATACTTGATAAAAGATTTAATCTGCTTTCATAAGGAGAAGTTTCTTGAATAGTGATTTCCTTTAAAAATAAATTCATAATCTTGAACTTCCATTCCTTTTTTTCAGCTTTTTTTCTAAAAAAATTTCTTTACAGCAGAAGCCACACAGCTCTTTTTAGAAGCACAAAGATTTCTAGCTTCATCAATTTTTTTGTTGGCTACTAAAGAAAGGATTTCCTCTTTAAAAGTATTTCCTACAGCCTTCTCATTCCTAGAAAAATGCTATTCTTTCCAATATAACAGCAAAAAGCAGCTATGGAAATAATAGTTAATACCCATAGTATTGATCTCCCCAACTTGTAAATAATGCAACATAACACTGTCCTCCTACAAAATTTTAATTCTAAATACTTTTTATAATATATTATTTTTTTAAAAGTCAAGATATTTTTTTCTTTGTTTTTAAAGTTTATCAAAATAAAAAAACAAAAAAATTCTAAAAAAATGAAAAAAATAAAAAAATAAAAGGTTGAAATTATTTCATAAAAAAATAGTATCCTATAAAAAAAGGAATAAATAATAACAAGGAGAGTGTAATCATATGGCAGATAATAGTAATGTAGATATAGTTTTTCTAAAAGCCTTCTAAATTTGAAGATTGCGTAGTTTGTGCAAAAATATATAAAGGAAGATAAGATAGTTAATATGAATTTAAGTCAACTAGATGATAAAGACTCAAGAAGAGTTTTTAGACTATGTTGCCGGAGCAATTTTTTATTACTAAGGCAGATATTGTTAATGTAGGTAATAGAATTTTCTGTTCAGTCCCTGTTAGTAAAAAGCTTTTTTAAATGAAACTGATAGAGAAAGTGTTCGTGACTATGAAACTGAAGAAGAAATAATCAGAAGATAATTGATATTAAATAAGAAGTCTAAGTTTATTGGACTTCTTTTTTTGTAAGGAGATATTATGAAAAAAATTTTATTAATTTTTATTTATACTTTTTTTCTGTAACAGTTTTATCAAAAGAAAAAAATATTGTGTGCTTAGACCCTGGACATCAGACAAAAGGAAACCCTGCTCTTGAAGAAATTGCACCTAATAGTGATAAGAAAAAAAGCAAAGGTTACAACAGGAACTAGGGGAGTTGTTACAAAGAAATATGAATCTGAGCTTATGTTAGAAATAGCTTTAAAATTGAAAACTAGCTTAGAAAGTAAAGGTTACAAAGTTATAATGACTAGAACAAAAAAATGATGTGGATATAAGTAACAAAGAAAGAGCTATATTTGCCAATGACAACAAGGCTGATGTTTATATAAGATTACATGCTGATGGTAGTGAAAATAAAAATGCTGCTGGAGCTAGCGTTTTAACTTCTTCACCTAAAAAAATAAATATACAACAAAAGTTCAAAAAGAAAGTGAAAAATTTTTCAAAAAAATATTGTTAGAAGAATATGTTAAGGCAACAGGAGCTAAAAAAATAGAGGTCTTATATATAGAGATGACTTAACAGGAACAAATTGGGCTACTGTACCTAATACTTTAATAGAATTAGGTTTTTATGTCAAATGCTGAAGAAGATAAGAAATTATCTGAAAAAGATTATCAAGATAAAATAGTTAAAGGCCTAGTGAATGGTATAGATAGATACTTAGGGGGTAAATAATGAGTGTACATATAGCAGCAAAAAATGATGAAATAGCAGATACTGTATTATTGCCAGGAGATCCTAAAAGAGCAAAATGGATAGCAGAAAACTTTCTAGAAAATGCAGTTTGCTATACAGATATTAGAGGAATGTTAGGATTTACAGGAACTTATAAGGGAAAAAGAATCTCTGTTCAAGGAACAGGTATGGGTATCCCTTCTATATCTATTTATATAACTGAACTTATGAAAGATTATGGAGTTAAAAACCCTAATAAGAGTTGGTTCAGCAGGTTCTTATCAAGAAGATATTAAAAATTCGTGATATAGTTGTGGCACTGTCTACTTCAACAGATTCAAATATAAATAATAGAAGATTTAAAGGGGCTTCTTTTTGCTCCTACAGTAAATTTCGATTTATTATCTAAAGTTTTAAAAAAACAGCTGAAGAGAAAAATATAAAAAAATAAAGGCTGGAAATATTTTTAACAAGTGATGAATTCTATAATGACGACCCTAGTTATTTCAAGAAGTGGGCTGAGTTTGGAGTTCTTGCTGTTGAAATGGAAACAGCAGCACTATATACTTTAGCAAGCAAGTATAAGGCAAAAGCTCTTTCAATCTTAACTATTTCAGATTCTTTGGTTAGTCCTGAAATAACAAGCTCTGAAGAAAGAGAAAAAAACATTCAATGAAATGATTGAACTTGCTCTTGAAACAGCAATAAAATAAAAAAAAGTAAAAAGAGGCTGTTGCAAAATAATAAAAAAATAAAAAAATAGTTCGTTACTGAGTAAATTTCTTAACGATAAAAAAATCAAGAATCTGCATCATAAGAAGCTCTAAGCAATAAATTGCTAAGTGCTTCTAAGAAATCAGGAAACTCGTTACACTCAAACACTCCTGAATTTGCTCGGCTCATTCTATTTGATTTTTTTATCTAAAAATTTCCATTCGTAACTCACTTATTTTTTTACTTTAAGATTGAAACTTTAATTTTTGCAACAGCACCTTTTTTTATAAAGTTTATAATAGCCTAATTTTTTTAATATTCAAAGAATACTTCTATTGTTTTTTTCATCAGATTTTTTTACCTATAAGTGAGAATATTACAAAAAGCTGTAAGGGCAACAACAAGACTTGGAACTATATTATGTAAAGAAAAAAATCTTAGTTTTTTGTTATTTCAAAATATAAGTAAGCTACGATTCCAAAGAATATTGAAGCTATAGCTCCTGTTGCATTCGCTCTCTTCCAATAAAGTCCTAAAATCAAAGGACAGAAGAATACGATTTCTTGTCCACCTAGAGCAAATAAATTTATCCAAGTAATTAAACTTATTGGTTTTTACTGAAAGTATGAAAACTAAAAGTCCTATTAAAAAAATGAAGTCCACATAGAGATTTTTCTTTATCTTATTTTTCACTTGCATTTTTTTATCTAAGTAAGTGACATATAAATCCTTTATTAAAGTAGAAGAGGAAATTATTAATAGAGAATCTACAGTTGACATTACTGCTGCAAGAGATCCACCTATAAAGACTCCTGCAAGTATAGGATATAGATTTTTAAGAGCCAAGATAGGAATAATTTTATCCACTTCTTGTAAATCAGGAATAATAGCTCTCCCCATCACTCCAACTAAGTGCATTCCTAAAACTAAAACTCCAACTAAAGATGTTCCTATTATCATAGCATTGTGCATAGCTTTTTGCATCTTTAAAAAGCCATACATCTTATTGTTGTTGCGGGTAGTCCTAAGATACCTATACCAACTAGAATCCAGAAAGACATAATGAATGGCTTAGCAATATCTCCACCAGAGTCAGGTTTTAAAAGATTAGGATCAATCTCTTTAATCTTCATCATAATATTTTCCATACCATTTCCATGTCTTAGTATAACAAAGAAAAGAACTATAGTTGCAGCAAACATAACAACTGCTTGAATAGCATCTGTCAAAGTTACAGCTCTAAATCCACCAAAAGTTGTATATATTATTACAACTGATGAGAATATTATAAGTCCTGTTGTATATGAAAGTCCTGTCACTGCTTCAAATAGCCTAGCTCCACCAATAAATTGAGCCACAATAGCACTTATGAAGAAAAATTATTAACATGATAGATGATAATATATTTAAGAAATTATTGTTATATCTAGCTTTTCAATACATCAAAAATTGTTATTGCATCTAATTTTTCTTGAAATGATAGAAAGTTTCTTACCAAGAACTCCTAAGGTAAAAAAATGCTGTAGGTACTTGAATACAAGCAAGTAAAACCCAACCTAAACCAAGCTTATATGCAATACCAGGTCCCCACTAATAAAAAGAACTTGCTCCCAACATAAGTTGCAACTATTGTCATTGCAAGGACGAAACCACCCATAGATCTTCCACCAATATAGTATTCATTAGTGAAACTTTCAGAACTATTTTTTTATTTTATTGACTCTATAAGCAATAAATAACATTGCAGATAAATATAGTAAAATTGGTACAATTATTAGTATTTTTATCCATTTTTCACCCCTTACTACTTATCTAACTTCTTGTCTTTATTATCATATTCTTCAAAAATCGACATCCTTTGAAGAAAAGTTTTATACAAACATAGACCAAAAACATTTATAAGCACTAATCCGACAACACAAGAATAGAAAAACCATTCAGGTAAACCTAAGATATATTTGTATTCTTCTACATTATCAGAACCATATTCATAAGCAAAATAATACCACCAAACAAAAATATATTAAATAAAGAGCAATAGTTATTAAAACTTCTTTATTTATTTGTTTTGAAATTTTCATTGATCCTCCCTAAAAAAAGAATAATTTTTTTAATTACTTGTTAAGATTAACAATTTTTTTACTAAAAAAATCAATCTTTTTACATTTATGTCCTTTTATGTCCTATTTATAAGATGCCAAGCTTTAACTCATAATGCTTGTAAATATTATAAAAAAAATAGTAAAATTATATAGGAAATATTGATTTTTAAAACAATATAGTGCTTACTGATATGGAGGTATAAAATGATAGAGATTACAAAAAGAAAATGATGAGATAAAAAAATAGTGATAAGCTATAAGAAACTTATAAAAGTTTATCAAGTTTGCTTCTTATTTTTTTCTTATTTTTAATATTTATTCTTTTTGATTTTGAATTTCCAGCAATGATTTTAAATCCTCTTTCAGCTATGTTTTTTTATATTTAATTCTCATTTCTTTTTGGAATTTCCTATGAAAAGATAACAATAAAAGAAAATTATATATTACTAGAAGTGATAAGAAATAATAAGAGAATTTGTTATTCTCAAAAAAATATCCCTAGATGAAATTAACAAAACTTACTTTTAAATCATCATTTTTTTAAGAGGACGCTCAAGAGATTTATTAACTTATATATTTCCATTCGATAGATACTTAAAAAAATAGAAACAAATAAAAAAAGACTTATTCATTTGGAAAAGAAATAGATTATGAGGATTATTTGAAAAATAAACAAAATTCTTATAGAAAAAGTAAGAGAATATAAAGCTGAAAAAAATAATATTAGATAAAGAAAGAAATAGAGAAGAAGAATTAGAGGCAATGTATAAACTAGGAGTTGAAGAAAGATATATAGAGATACTGAATGCTATTATAGATGAAGAAAAATTATTTATTTCAAAGAAAGAAGAAAATTTCTTAATAGAAGCTATTAATAAGTCGAAAAGATTCACAAGAAATAGATTTCTATGTTTTCTATGTAAATTACCTATCAAAAAAAGAATATGCAAAATCAAAAAAAGTCTTGGTAGGATATGATGGGGTTGATGGAAAAAGAAGTGACTATGTCAAAGTTAAAGGAAGATATAAATAAGCTAAGAGATGATAGAAGTACATTTAAATAATTTTTAAACTGCACAATAATCTTGAGTACAAGAAAAAGTGCAGTTTTTTTAATAAATAGGACATAAAAAGGACAAATATATTGAAATTTGATTTTTTTGCAGAAAAAAATTGCTATTCTAAAAAAAGGTTAAAAATATTAAGAAAGGAAGCAAAAATACTATGAAAAAGAAAATTATTTTTTTGGAAAAAAATATTATTATCAATTTTATTAACTTTTTGTTTTTGTTGCTTGTCAGAAAAGAAGAAAATAAAGAAGAAAGTATTAGAACAGTATCAACTGTGGATATAGATAGTTTAAATCCTTATCAAGTTGTTTCTAGTAATTCTGATCAAATTCTTTTAAATGTATTTGAAGGATTAGTTATGCCAGGAACAGATGGAACAGTTATTCCTGCCTTGGCAGAATCTTATGAAGTTTCAGAAGACGGTAAGACATATACATTTACAATTAGAAAGGGAGTAAAATTTCATAATGGAAATGATATGGATATTAAGGACGTAGAATTTTTCACTAAATTATATGTCAGGAAAATTAGGAAATGCTCCAACAGAAGCTCTATTTGAAAAATATTGAAAAAAATAGAAGTATTAGATGATTCACATATTGCAATTCATCTATCTGAACCTGACTCAAGTTTTATTTACTATATGAAAGAAGCAATAGTCCCTGATGAAAAATAAAGATCATTTAAATGATACTGCAATAGGAACAGATCCATATAAAAATTAGTGAATATCAAAGAGACCAAAAAAATTAGTTCTTAGTAAAAAAATGAAGAATACTGGGGAGAAAAAAAGCAAAAATCCCAACAGTTTCAATCTTAATAAGTCCAAATTCAGAAACAAATTTTCTTAAATTCTTATCTGGTGAAATAAATTTCTTATCAGGTATTGATTCTAAAAAGAATTCCTGAATTAGATAAATATCAAATTCTTAATTCACCTTCAAATCTATGTTTAATTTTAGCATTAAACCCTAAGGAAAAAAACCTTTTGATGATATTGAAGTGCGTAAAAGCGATCAATCTTGCAATAGATAAAAAAACAAGATAATTCAATTAGCAATGAATGGAAAAAGGAACTCCTATTTATACAAATATGAGTCCTGTTATGTCAAAAATTTTTTTATGGGCTGCTCCTGAAGAAAAAAAGCAGATCCTCAAAAAAAGCAAAAACAAATTTTTAGAAGAAAAGAAACTATTACCTATAAAATTCACTTTTAAAAAGTTCCAAATAGTTCTAAGATTTATTTAGATACTGCTCAATCTATTAAAGAACAATTAAAAGAGGTAGGAATTACAGTTGATTTAGAAATAATTGAATGGGCAACTTGGCTTTCTGATGTATATACTAATAGAAAATATGAAGCAAGTTTAGCTGGTTTAGCTGGAAAAAAATGGAACCTGATGCTATTTTTAAGAAGATATACTTCTACTTATGCAAAAAAACTTTACAAATTTTAATAATGCAAGATACAATATGTTAATAGAAGAAGCTAAAAGAACTTCAAATGAAGCAAAAACAAATAGAAAATTATAAGGAAGCTCAGAAAATTTTTAGCTGAAGAACAAGCAGCTATTTTTCCTTATGGATCCAAATACTATAATTGCAACAGAAAAAAAGGATTAGAAGGATTTGAATTCTATCCATTACCATATTTTTAATTTTTGCAAAAACTATACTTTTAAAAAAATAAGGAAAAAAATTATGTATTATATAAAAAATTTTTTTAGAATGCTTTTTAAGTGTTTTTTTCCATTGGAACCTTTTTCTTTTTTTACTTTTTAGAATTGATTCCTGGAGATCCAGAAACTACTATTTTAGGACTAGAAGCAAGTGCTAAAGATCTTGAAAATTTAAGAGAACAATTAGGATTAAATTTAAGCTTTGGAACAAGGTATTGGAATTGGCTTTTGTGGAGTTTTTTTCAAGGTGATTTAGGGATTTCTTTCAAATACAAAAGAGCCTGTGTTTAAATTAATTTTAGAAAGACTTCCCTTGACACTTAAAATTGCTTTTTATTTCCATATTCATTATTTTCTTGGTATCTATACCTTTATCGTTTTTTTACACAATACTAAGAGTAAAAAGAATTAAAAAGATAGGAGAATCTATTTTTTTAGTTTATTTATTTCTATACCTTCTTTTTGGTTAGGAATTATATTTATGTACCTATTTGGAATCATCTTAAAATGGACATCAACAGGATACAATAACTCTTGGCAGTCATTAATACTTCCATGTATAGTTATTTCAATTCCTAAAATAGGTTGGATAAGTATGCACTTATATTCAAATTTATATAAAGAGTTAAGAGAAGATTATATTAAGTATCTTTACTCTAATGGAATGAAAAAAATTTATTTAAATTTTTTTACATATTAAAAAAATGCTTTTTTTACCAATTATTCCTTTAACAGGAATGCTACTATTAGAATTAATTACTGGAGTTGTTATCATAGAACAAATTTTTTTCTATCCCTGGAATTGGAAGACTTCTAGTGCAATCTGTTTTAATGAGAGATATTCCTTTAATACAAGGTTTGATTTTTTTATACATCAACTTTTGTGGTTCTTTTTAAATTTTGTAATAGATATACTATATTCTTTATTAGACCCAAGAATCCAAGTAGGTGATCAATAATGAAAAAAATGGCAATATTTTTATATTAATTCTAGTAGGAATTATATTCTGTATTTCCTTTTATCAAAAATCCATATAAGATTTCAGAAAACTTTACTTTTATTAAAGCCTAGTTTTTCAACATATTTTAGGAACGGATAATTTAGGAAGAGATATTTTTAGTCGTCTATTACTAGGAACTTTCCATAGTATTTTTTTCTTGCCTTTAGTGCTATTTTTATTAGCAGCCATTGTTGGAAGTATACTAGGTGCAGTTGCAGGATATTTTTGGTGGCTATATTGATGAGTTTTTTTCTGTTTATTTCAGAAATATTTATGTCAATACCAGTAATTTTAATTACTTTAGGAATTATTGTACTTCTAAATAATGGTTTTCATTCTATTATTTTTGGCACTTTTTGTGCTATATATGCCAAGAACACTTTCTTATGTTAGAGGTTTAGTAAAAAGAGAAAAACATAAAAAAACTATATCAAGATAGCAAGAATCTATGGAGTTAGTAATTTCAGAATTATGAGGAGACATATTGCTCCTAATATTATACTTCCAATTCTAGTAAACTTCTCGACAAATTTTTGCAGGTGCTATTCTAACTGAAGCCAGTTTAGGATATTTAGGTTTTTGGAATTCAACCCCTTATCCTACTTTTAGGAAATATGTTAAATGAATCACAATCTTATTTCTTGTTAGCACCTTGGTTTACAATCTTACCAGGACTTATGATTTTTATTTTTTTAGTCTATAAGATAAATCAAATTTCAAGAAAAATATCAGGAGAAAAAGTAATGGAAATACTAAAAAAATAAAAAAATCTAAATCTTAAAAATTCGTGAAAAAGAAATCTTAAAAAAAATGTTTCTTTAGAAATAAAAAGAGGGAGAAGTCATAGGATTAATAGGAGAATCAGGAAGTGGAAAAAAACTATTTTTTTACAAAAATATATTTTTAGGTATACTTCCTTTAGCAGCTCAGTATACTCAAGAAACTTTTGAAGTTGTTCCAAAAAGTAGGAGCTATTTTTTTCAAAAATGCTTTTACTTCCTTAAACCCAACAATGAAAATAGGAAAACAATTAAAACATCTTTATGTTTCTCACTATGGGACACAAGAAAAATTGGAAAGAGAAAATAGAGAGCTTATTAGAAGATGTTGGTTTGGATAAAAAAATAGAAATTTTTTTAGATAAATATCCTTATGAATTAAGTGGTGGAGAACAACAGAGAATTGTTATTATGGGAGCTTTGATAGGTGAGCCTAGTTTTTTTAATTGCAGATGAAGTAACAACTGCTTTTAGATGTAGAAACAAAAAAATAGAAGTTGTTAAATTTTTTTAAAAGATTACGTGAAAAAAATTTAAAATATCAATTTTATTTATAACTCATGATTTATCTACTTTAAAAAAATTTTGCTGACAAAATCTATGTAATGTATCATGGGGAAATTGTTGGTGAAGATCATCCTTATAGAAAAACAATTATTTCAACTTTCTCAAGATGTTTGGAGGAGAAAAAAATAATGCTATTGACTGTGGAAAATTTAACTAAAGTATATGTAAAAAGAAAATATTAAATAATGTTTCATTTTTCATTAAAGAAAGGTGAAATTTTTAGGAGTGCTAGGGAAGTCTGGTGCTGGGAAATCAACTATAGGAAAAAAATATTACTTCAATTATCAAGACCAACAACAGGAACTATCTTGTTTTGAAGGAAAAGCCCTGTCAGAAGTTCCTAGAAGAGATATTCAGGCAATTTTTTTCAGGATCCTTATAGTGCATTGAATCCAAGTTTAAAAAAATAGGTGAAATTTTAGAAGAACCCCTTATAGCCAATGGAGTATTTCAAAAATAAGAAAGAAAGAAGAAAAAAAGTTGAAGAAACTTTAGTAAAAGTAGGACTTTTAGAGTCTGATTATGAGAAATATCCAGAAGAGTTATCAGGTGGGCAGCAACAAAGAGTTTGCATTGCAGGAGCAATTATCTTATCTCCAAAAATTAATTATTTGTGATGAACCTATTGCTTCTTTGGATTTAGCAATTCAAGTACAGATACTAGATTTAATTCAAAAAAATAAATCAAGAAGAAGGAATCAGTTTTATTTTTTTATCACACATAATCTACCAGCTGTCTATAGAATTGCTGATAGAATATTGCTTTTTGTATCGTGGAGAAGTACAGGAAATTCAAGAGGTGGAAGAATTTTTTTAGAAATCCTAAAAAGTGAGTATGGAAAAAAATTCTTACAGACTTTAAATTTAATTAAAGATTTTTTTAATTTTTTTAAAAAAAACTCTCATAAATTAATGATAGAAATCATCAATTTATGAGAGTCTCTTTATTTTTACTCAGCTGTTTCTAAAACTTGAGATCCTTTTATAATCTCCACATTCTAAAACAAACTCTATGTTGTCTTTTAGGAGCTCCACATTTTTTTCACAAGTTACTAAACCTATTGCAGTTAGTGCATGGTGAGATCTTCTCATATTCTTTTTTTAGCTTTAGAAGTCTTTTTTTCTTAGGGTACTGCCATTACTTTCCCTCCTCTTTATTGCGTTTATTTATACCCTACTATCATACAAGATTTTTTTATTTAATGTCAAGTAAGAATTTGAAAAAAATATTGGGGCTTTTTTTCATATATAAACAAATATATTCTATTTCAAAAATATTTTTTTAAGTTAATGACAAATAATTTACTTGAAAAAAATATTTAATAATTGAGTATGATATGAGATAGATATTTTTTTAAGTAAAGACTATTTTTTTAAAGTAAATATAGCCTTATAAAATTAAACACATAAAGGAGGGAAGTATGCTAAAAATTTTTATATAGATGTAATAAATTATCTAGCGATTTTTTTGCATTTCTTTTTAGGTATTATCACAGCACTATTAGTAAAATATAAGAAGCTATATTTAAATATAGTTGTAGGCTTAGTTTCATTAGTAGGGCTTGCTTGTTCTGTAACGATGACTGTATTTAAGCAGTTGTACCCACAGAAAAATGGTTAAAATATCATTACAATATAATCGGTGGGCGTTGGCAATAGGAATGTTATTTATGCTTGTAGCCTTAGTTCTACAAATCATAAAGACATTTAGAAAGTGTGAGAATGATAAACTTTGTATAGCCTCAGCTATAAGTATAATCTTCTCAACAATAGCAGTTTGGTTTTTAGGATTTACAATAATTCCTCAGGTCTATGCTATGACAAAAGAGTTTGTTGCCTTTTGGTGAAAAATTCTTTTGGAACACAATCTTTGCTTAGATTGGGAGGATTTCTATTAGGACTATTAACAATATTCTTAATTGCTCTATCAGTTCAAAAAGTGTATTTTTCGTTTAAAACCATGTTTGGCTAAAAGTATTTGCCTTTAGCAATTTTTCTTTGTGGGAAGTATGGACTTCTTTTTAAGAGGAGTGTCAGCTCTTGCAAGACTAAGACTTTTAAAGTCAAGTAATCCATTTGTTTTTTTAATGTTATGATACTTGAGGATAAAAAGTACTACCTATATAGCAATACTATTTGCAATAGTAGCTTGTATTTTTCTCTTTCCTATTATTTAAGGATAGTAGAAAGGTAGTTGGAACATTTAAAAAAATAATGCTCTATTAAGATTGGAAAAAGCAAGATTAAAAAAATAATAAACATTGGCTTTTCAAGCCTAGCTTTCTTCTCAATATTATCTGTGTTTGCAATAACAGTAATACATAGTCATATAACAAAGCCTGTTGCTTTAACTCCGCCTCAACCATATCAAGAGGAAGGAAATATGATAGTTATTCCTTTAACAGATGTTGAAGATGGACATCTACATAGATTCTCATATACAGCAACTGGTGGAAATAATGTAAGATTCATAGTTGTTAAAAAAACCAAAAGGTGGAAGCTATGGAATAGGACTTGATGCTTGTGATATTTGCGGACTTGCAGGATATTATGAAAGAAATGATGAAGTTGTTCGCAAACGTTGTGATGTTGTAATGAACAAATCAACAATCGGTTTCAAAAGGTGGATGTAATCCAGTACCATTTGAATATGAAATTAAAGATAAGAAAAATATATATAGATAAAGCGACTTTAGAAAAAGAAAAAGATCGTTTTCCAGTGGGTGATTAATATGTTTTGGAGAATGGTAAAAGGAACATTATTTAGACAGAGAAGTAAAATGCTTATGATAGCATTTACAGTTGCATTAGGAGTATCGCTTGCAACAGCTATGATGAATGTTATGCTGGGAGTTGGAGATAAAGTTAACAAGGAATTGAAAAACTTATGGTGCCAATATCACAGTAATGCATAAAGATGCTTCTATACTTGATGATTTATACGGTATAAGTGGAGAAACAGTTTCTAATAAATTTTTGTTAGAATCTGAAATTCCAAAAAAATAAAACAAATATTCTGGGGCTTTTGCAATAGTTGACTTTGCTCCATATTTAGAAAGAACAGGAGAAATAAAAAGGAGTATCCGATAAGGTTAAAATCTATGGAACTTGGTTTGAAAAAAACATTTAGTTATGCCAACAGGTGAAGAAACTGATGCAGGTATAAAGAACTTAAAAAAACTTGGTGGGAAGTAAAAGGTGAATGGCTAAATGATGATGACTTAGATGGAGTTATGGTAGGTAGCCTTATAGCTGGAAAAAATAATTTAAAAGTTGGAGATACAATAGAAGTAAAAAGGAACAAATGAAACTAAGAAACTTACTATAAGAGGAATAATAAATTCAGGTGGAAATGATGATGAGGCAATCTATACTGCTTTAAAGACTACTCAAGATTTATTTGGACTTGAAGGGAAAAATCACTATGATAGATGTTTCTGCTTTAACAACTCCTGATAACGACTTGGCAAGAAAGGCAGCTCAAGACCCAAATAGTTTAACAATTTCTGAATATGAAACTTGGTATTGTACTGCTTATGTAAGCTCAATCAGTTATCAATTGCAAGAAGTTTTAACTGACAGTGTGGCAAAACCTAATAGACAGGTTGCTGAGTCAGAAGGAACTATCTTGAATAAGACAGAGCTTCTAATGCTACTTATTTGTATCTTAAGTTCATTTGCTTCAGCTCTTGGAATTTCTAACTTGATAACAGCTTCTGTTATTGAAAGAAGCCAAGAAATTGGACTTATAAAAAGCAATAGGTGGAACAAATAGAAGAATAATTTTACTTATATTAACTGAGGTAGTTTTAACGGGAATTTTAGGTGGAATATTTGGATATCTTGCAGGTATAGGATTTACTCAAATAATAGGAAAAACAGTTTTTCTCATCATACATAGATCCAGCTGTTATAGTTGTACCAATAGATATTGCACTTGTGTTTGCTGTTACAATAATTGGAAGTATCCCTGCAATCAGATACTTACTAACTTTTAAAAACCAACAGAAGTATTACATGGAAGATAGGAGGATGAAATGACTAAGAAACAAATGTATATAAAATTGGTTGTAAGTTCTCTTATTAGAAGAAAAAGCAAGAATGATAGTTGCTTTACTTGCTGTGGCAATAGGGGCTACAATAATGTCAGGACTTGTAACTATATATTATGATATTCCAAGACAATTAGGAAAAAGAATTTAGATCTTATGGTGCAAACTTTGTTGTGTTACCATCAGGAAATGAGAAGATAACTGAGACAGAGTTCGATAAAATAAAAAAACAGAGATGTCAACACAAAAAGTTGTAGGAATGGCACCATATAGATATGAAACAACTAAAATCAATCAGCAACCATATATTTTAACAGGTACTGATATGATAGAAGTTAAAAAAAGAACAGTCCATTCTGGTATATTGAAGGTGAATGGGCTACAAATGATGATGAAAAATAATGTAATGATAGGTAAGGAAATTTCTAAGAAATTAAATCTGCAAATTGGAGAAACTTTTTATTATTGAATGATCAAAAGGCAGGAGCAAAAAGTTGTTGCTTCTAAGCAATCTGACAGTGCAGAAGAAAGTAAGAAAAAAAGACTTAAATTCTGATTTCTATTCTAAAAAAATTAAAAAGTTAAAGGAATAATCACAACAGGTGGAGCAGAAGAATCTTTTTATCTTTTTACCTATATCACTTTTTAAAATGAAATTTTTAGAAGATGACACTAAGATAGACAGTATTGAATGTTCAATAGAAGCTGACTCAAAACAATTAGAAAGTTTAGCAACTAAATTAAAAAGCAGCTGATGAGAATATTACAGCTAGACCTATAAAGAGAGTTACTCAATCTCAAGATATAGTTCTAGGTAAACTACAAGCTTTAGTTTTACTTGTTAATATAGTTGTTTTAATACTTACTATGATTTCAGTTAGTACAACTATGATGGCAGTTGTTGCTGAAAGAAGAAAAGAAATAGGACTTAAAAAAGCTCTTGGAGCCTACGACAGTGAAATTAAGAAGGAATTTTTAGGTGAAGGTTCAGCACTTGGTTTCATAGGAGGACTTTTAGGAGTTGGGTTAGGTTTTGTGTTTGCACAAGAAGTTAGTTTAAGCGTGTTTGGTAGGGCAATAGAATTTCAATGGTTATTTGCTCCTATAACTATTATTGTGTCTATGATTATAACAACATTGGCTTGTCTATATCCTGTTAAAAAAAGGCAATGGAAATTGAGCCAGCATTGGTATTAAAAAGGAGAGTAGAATATGGATAATCGTGAAGTTTTATTAGAAGTAAAAACGTTTCTAAAATATATGGTGATTTACATGCTTTAAAAGAAGTAAGTTTCCAAGTAAGAAAAGGTGAATGGGTTGCTATAATGGGTTCATCAGGTTCAGGTAAGTCAACTATGATGAATATTATAGGTTGTATGGATAAACCAAGCGTAGGAGAAGTTATCTTAGATGGACAAGATATAACAAAAAGAAAGTCAAAAATTCTTTGACAAAAAAATAAGAAGGGAAAAAAATTGGATTAATATTCCAACAATTCCACTTAATTCCATATTTAACTGCTCTTGAAAATGTAATGGTTGCTCAATACTATCATAGTATTCCTGATGAACAAGAAGCATTACAAGCACTTGAAAGAGTTGGATTAAAAAGATAGAGCAAAAACATTTACCTAGTCAACTTTCTGGAGGGGAACAACAAAGAGTTTGTATAGCGAGAGCCTTGATAAATAGCCCTGAAATAATTCTTGCTGATGAACCGACAGGAAACCTTGATGAAGTAAACGAAAAAAATTGTTATAGATATACTTACACAACTTCATGAAGAAGGGTCAACAATTATTGTTGTAACACATGATTTGGAAGTTGGAGATGTGGCAGAGAGAAAAATAATATTAGAATATGGAAAAATTGTAAATGATATAGATCAAAAACACATTTGGAAAGAAAAAAACAATCTTAACTATTTATAATGACTGTTGTCTCGCCATTATTATTTCAAGAGCTCCGCAAAGGCTCTTTTCAATAATAATGGACGTCGCAGCAGTCTTAATCTATATTTAATCTTATTTTTTTAGTAACAGTGGATAGGAGGGCAAAATGAAAAAAATATTTATTAGTTGGAATGGTAGTAGCGTTATCTTTATTAACAGCTTGTGGAAAAAAAGATTTCTCAAGATGTCTTTTTAATGATGGGGAATATCAAGGGCATTTTAATAATGATGACAAGGATCACCCAAGTACAGCTGATGTTGTTCTTACAATACAAGATGGTAAAAATAGTAGCTTGTACAGCTGAATTTAGAGATGGAAAAGGAAATATAAAAAGGTGATGACTATGGAAAAAGAAGCTGGAGATGAAAAAAATATAAGAAAGCTCAAATAGCTGTTGAAGGTTTTTTTCAACTTATGCTGATAAGTTAGTAGAAGTACAAGATCCAAATGAAGTTGATGCTGTATCAGGTGCAACTGTTTCTAACAAAGAATTTAAAGAAGCAGTATGGGATGCATTAGAAAAAGCTAAAAAAAATAATAAAAAAATAAATAATAAAAAAATAATTCGATACTGAGTAGATTTTAGAAAAATTTTTCTTTGAGAGATTCTAATAATTTCTAGTTATTCATAGCGATTATTGTTAGCCTATAATGTTTCAAGAGCCCACAAAGGCTCTTTCAACATTATAGGACGTCGCAGTAATCTTATTAAAAAAACTATTAGTTATTTACTCAAAGAAAATTTTTTTAATGATTAATTATAAGGTAACTTATTTATTTTTTTATTATTATAAAAAAATTAAAGTATAAGGTAGAGGAAATGATTAGAAATAATTTTAGATACAGGAAGGAAGATTTTTAAATGAAAAACATTTTAGAAAAAAATTAGCTCTAATTTTGTCAGTAATATTATTTTTTTAGTTCCTAAGTACATTGCACCAGTATGCGAACCCAAGGAAGATGGTTCTCACATGGCTTGTTATTTTTAGTGGAAATGCTGTAATGAAAAATAGCTGTGGCAATATTTATTATAACTTTAGTTATGATTTTTACTTTCAAGAGTGAAATTTGTAAAAAAATAATAGGAGCTATAGCAACTATAGTTTTATCAGCTTATGTATATTTAGTACCTCATGGAATGTCAGGACTTGAAAATGAAATGGGGAAACCATTTGGAGTTTGTAAAATGGATACAATGCAATGTCATATACACCACACTTTTTGAAATAGCAACAGGTATAGCAGTTGTAATAGGACTTTTAATGGTATTCAGTTTAATCTCTACTTTTTTAAAGAAGGAAGACTAGAAAATGAGTAAAAGAATAGATGCAAATAGTTTAGCCATGGAGAATATAAGGCAAAGAAAAACTAGAAGCACTTGTATGATATTATTGGTTGCATTATTCAGTATTATAGTATATATGGGTTCTATGTTCTCACTTAGTTTGAGTAAAGGTCTAGAAAGTTTATCTGACAGGCTAGGAGCAGATGTAATAGTTGTTCCAGCAGGATATAAGGCAGAAATTGAGAGTGTTCTTCTAAAAGGAGAACCCTCAACTTTTTTATCTACCAGCAGACACTATGGATAAATTAAAAAAATTTGACGAGATAGAAAAGATGACAGCACAAACTTATGTTGCAACTCTTTCTGCTTCTTGTTGCTCATATCCCGTTCAAATAATAGGAATAGATATAGATACAGATTTCTTAATCTATCCTTGGATAACTCATAATATTGATAAGGAATTAAAAAGATGGAGAAGCTATTGTTGGTAGCCATGTTATCGGAGAAAAGGGAGAAACAGTTCACTTTTTTTCAATGAAGAATTAAAAATTGTAGGAAGATTGAAACAAACAGGGATAGGTTTCGATGCCACTGTTTTTTTGTCAATCAAAAATACTGCAAAAAAACTAGCAAGAGCTTCTGAAAGAATAACAGCTAACAAGGTTGCTGAAGAAGATGTTATTTCTTCTGTTATGATAAAGGTAAAACCTGGAGTAGATTCTGTAAAATTAGCTTCAAAAATATCAAAAAGAATTATCAAAAGAAGGTATTTTTGCAATGTTTAGTAAGAAATTTGTAAATTCTATATCTTCTAATTTAAAAGTTCTAGCTACAAGTGTTTTTAATTTTTAGTAGTTGCAATTTGGCTACTATCAGTTATAATCTTAAGTATAAGTTTCACTGCAATATTTAATGAAAGAAAAAGAAATGGCTGTGTTAAGAGTGTTAGGTGCTTCAAAGAAGATGTTGAGAAACATTATTATAAAAAGAGGCTGTAATACTATCTCTTATAGGAGCAGGAATAGGAAGTTTCTTAGGATTTATTCTATCTATTATAGAATTACCTTTGATAGCTTCAAAGTTCTCAATGCCATTCTTATCTCCAAGTATAATGCAGTATATAGGAATATTTATTTTTAAGTTTTGTTTTAGCTGTTATTATATACCTCTTTCAACAGTTAGAGTTGTAAAAAAACTGACTGATAAAGATAGTTACTTGAGTTTAAGAGAAGAAATGTAGGGGAGCTATGTTAGAAATAAAAAAATATATCTAAGTCTTACAATAGACAGGGAAAAAGATTTTTTTGCAGTTAAAGATGTAAACTTAAATATTTCAGATGGAGATTTCATCCATATAATTGGAAGAAGTGGAAGTGGAAAATCAACTTTTTTTAAATATAGTTGCTGGACTTTTATCAGCAGATAAGGGAAGTCTTTCACTTGACGGAACAAACTATATGGAACTTCCTGATGAAGAAAAAAATCTGAATTTAGAAATAAGAATATTGGCTTTTATTCCACAATCACCAGCACTTTTTATCCTATCTAAATGTTCTAGAAAATATTAGATTACCTTATGATATGTATGAAAAAGAAGGAGATTCAGAAGGAAAAGCTAGATATTTCTTAAATGAGTTAGGTCTTGAGCATTTAGCAAAAATCTTATCCCAAAAGAATTATCTGGAGGAGAATTAAGAAGAATAATAATTGCTAGAGCTTTAATGACTGAACCTAAAATACTTATTGCAGATGAACCAACTTCTGATTTGGATATAGAAGCAACTAAGGAAGTTATGGATTTACTGAAAAAAATCAATGAAAAAAAGGGACAACAGTCCTAGTGGTAACACATGAATTAGATACTTTTAAAAATATGGTAAAAAGGTCTATACTATGTCAGAGGGGATATTAGAAGACGGGAAAAAAAAATTATAAAAATAAATAATTGGCTATTTGCCAGCCATTAGTGTTTCAGGAGCTCCACAAAGGCTCCTTCAACAATAATGGACGTCGCAGTAGCTATAAAAATGGAAATTAAATTTTAGGGAGGAAATGGATGTTAAAAAAATTGCTAATGGGATTGGCTATGCTAACATCAGTTAGTATGTATGCAGTGCCAACATTAAATGTGTACAATTTTGAGGTAAAAATGATAAGGAGGCTTCTTATAAAAGCATAACAGAAGATTATGTAAATAAGACAGCTATAGAGCAAGGAGTTTTAGGACTTTTTGCTACAACAGATGATAGAGATAAGTTAAACTCATATGTAATTGAGATATACAATGATTATTTAGCTTTTTTTCTAATCATACTAAAAAAATCAAACTAGTGCTGATTTTTAAAGCTATGATACCTCAAATTGCAGAAGGAAATTTAAATGCTACAGATGTAGAAGTCCAATTTGCAAAAGGATAAAAAAATTGAACAAAATGAAAATACTTTTTGCAGTATATACAGTAATTGAAGTAAAAGCCTGAAAAATAATACAGAATTTGCTGAATTTATTAAAAAAATAGGGCTGAGGCAAGTTTCAATGAAAATGGAACTTTACTTGTCTATATAGGAACTGATAGAAGAAGTCCTAATAAATGGTGTTTTTTTGAAGTATTTACTGATATGGATTCTTATTTAAATCAAAGAGCAGCAAGTTATTCTAAGAATTTTTATAACAGAAACAAAAAGATATGGTAATTTCACAAAAAAAGAGCTGAACTTCAAGCTTTAAAAATTAATAAATAAAGGTGGACTAGACTACAAAAAAATTATATTAAGATAGAAAGAGTCTGTTACAAATTAATAAAAAGTAAAAAAAATAGTTCGTTACTGAGTAAGATAGTAACTCACTTATTTTTTTACTTTAGGTTTGAAATTTTAATTTTGTAACAGTCTCTTTTTTGGAGGAAAAATGAGTATAGTTGAAAAAAATATCTTAAAGAATTAAAAGAGAACCTATTATAAAAAAATGGTGGAAAAGAAATGTGGGATAATTTTTGAAAAAGATTAAAGAAGGGGCAAGTGAAGAAGATATTAAAAAAAATTAAAGGAAGAATATCCAGAAGTACCTGATTCTTTAATTGAACTTTTTAAAAAAATGAGATGGCTACATTTTTTTCTGATTGTATTATAAAACTTTATAAAAAAATAAATAAAAAAATAAATATATATTGATATTTTTTTACGACATTATGATAAAAATAAGATAGGAGGTATAAATGGAAAAAAAGAATATATAAAAAGCCAGTGAATATGCTAAAAAAATGTCCTTGAATGTTAGAACTGTTTATCGTTATTATCATAATGGAAAAAAATAAAAAGGCTATCAAGATAAAGAAACAGGAACTATTTTTTTATTCTTAATCCTTTTAAAAAAATAAAAATAATGAAGATAAGCTCAAAAAAATAAAGTTGTTTTTATATGCAAGAGTTTCATCAAGTGAAAATAAAACTAACTTAGAAAGTCAATTAGAGAGATTAAGATTATTTGCTAGTGCCAAAGGTTATCAAATAGTAAAAGAAATAAAAAGATATTGGTAGTGGACTTAATGATAATCGTTCTAAACTAAACGAATTATTTGAAAAAGGAATTAAATAATTTTGAGATTTTATTAGTAGAACATAAAGATAGATTAACAAGATTTGGTTTTAATTATATTGATATTCTTTTAAAATCACATAACAAAAAAATAGAAGTTATCAACTTAGTAGATAACAATAAAGAGGAGTTAATACAAGATTTCGTATCTGTTATAACTTCATTTTGTGCTAGAATTTACAGTCAAAGAATAAGTAAAAGAAAAAGTAGAAAAAAATTAATAAAGGAGTTAGGAAATGAAAGTAAAGAGAATAGTTAAGTTCAATATAAAAAAATCTCATATAGATTATAAATATATTAAAAACTCAACTAATAGAAAGTAAAGAAATATACAACTTTGCTAATTATATTCTAAGACAACTTTATTTTTAAAAAAATTCTAACAATCATAAATATTCTTTGAATTTTATTGAGGAATATCCTACTTTAAAAGAATTATTTTTTTGGAATATATAGAAGAAAATAAACAGTTTTCAACTCTATTTTTATAAGATTATTTGTGAGTTTTTCTAAGTTAAAAACAATATTCTATCAATTTAAAAAAATAGTACAAAAATATAGTTGATAAACTAAAAAAATGATTGGACTTCTTATTGGAAGTTATTAAAGATGAAGAAAAAAATAAAACTTATGATAAGAAAAATTAATATACCTAGATATAAGAAGAAATATAACTTAGTAGAATATAATAATCAAGTAATATCTAAGAAAAAAACTTAAATTAGGATATATTGGTACTGATAAAATGGAACAAGGAATTAAAATTGCTAATAGACATAAGGAATTAGATTGTAAATGCTTTTAGGATATACAATAAGAACGATAAAATACTATGCGAATTAATATATGAAAAAGAAATAGAAGAAGTTAAAAAGAATGATAGAGTAGCAAGTATAGATATAGGGCTTGAAAACTTATTTACAATAGCTTTTTAATTACAATAAAAAAATGGAATATCTATTAAAGGAAGTAGATTAAAAAGCAATTAATCAATATTTTAATAAAATAAAATCTAAGTTACAATCTTTATTACCAAACAAACAATATGTATCTAAAGTTATAAATCAATTACTATATAAAAAGAACAGAACAACTTAGAAATTATATAGGATATTATACTAATAAATTAATAGATATATTAAAAGACGAAAAAAATCTCAAAAATTAGTAGTAGGATATAATAAAGAATGGAAACAAGAGATAAATATAGGAAGTAAGAATAATCAAAAACTTTGTAAGTATACCATTTAGAAAGATACTTAATATATTAAAATATAAATTAGAAGATAATGGAATAGAGTATAAAGAACAAGAAGAAAGTTATACTTCAAAAAGCAAGTTATCTTGATAATGATAATATACCAATATATAAGGAAGAAACAAAAAGAAATAAAAATTTAGTGGTAAGAGGATAAAAAGAGGAATTTATAAATCTAAACAAGGAAAAAAATAATAAATGCTGACTTAAATGGAGCGTTGAATATATTGAAGAAGTCAGGAGAGAAACTAATAGAAGAATTAGAATATCTCAAATACAACAATATATTTACAAGCAAGTTAGTATAGCCATAAGAACATACTAATATGGTGGTTGAGTAGTACAGCCGATATGAAATAACAATAGAAGTTTTTATTGCTATTCTCTATAAACTTAATCTATTTCGCATTTATACATAGATTTTTGATACTATGAATAATGGAGGGACATCACAATTATTTATAGATTTTTTTCGCCATCAGAAAAAGGGAGTAAAATGACAAATAGTTAGATTCATACATGATCCAGATGAAATAGCAGTTATAGCTGATAGCTTTTGATGAATATTTAGAAAAAAATTAATGGAATATGAATTAGATTTTTATAAATGAAGATACAGTTGACTAAAAAAATAAAAAGTGCTTTTACTTTTTTTGAAGAAATGAGTGTACAATAAATTACAAATTAGTTATTTGTAATTTTAATTCACTTTTGGGCAATTTTTTTAACATTTCACTTTTATATTTGTACTAAAAAGAAAAATTGCTCTTTTTTCAAAAAAATAAAAAGATACTAAGTATTTAATACAAAAAAATAGTAAAATACTAAAATTTCTCGATTTTTGGTTAAATGTTGCTACCCCTTAAAAAAAGTGAATCAAAAAGCCATAAAATCAATATTCTTATTCAAATCAAGGGTATTGAAGGTATTCCATTTATAACAAGGTTTAAAACATTCAACTTTATTTTTTTACCAAGTGTTTAACATACGGTATTGAAGGTATTCCATTTATAACAAGGTTTAAAAACTTTATCTCGATTCATAGATGAAAGAGATATTGCTTGGTATTGAAGGTATTCCATTTATAACAAGGTTTAAAACCTGAAATAAAACTATCACCAAGTACTACTCATGAAGAAGTATTGAAGGTATTCCATTTATAACAAGGTTTAAAACTACTTCGTTCCAAGAATTGGGGACTTCCAAAATGTTAGTATTGAAGGTATTCCATTTATAACAAGGTTTAAAACTTAGTCTTTTACTTTCCTTAATGTTTATTCCACTCTGTATTGAAGGTATTCCATTTATAACAAGGTTTAAAACTTCGTCTTCAGAGTATTCGCATAAATCAATTATCAGTATTGAAGGTATTCCATTTATAACAAGGTTTAAAACTAAGTTTGCGGGAGTAGTTCCAGATGCTGTTGCTAGAGTATTGAAGGTATTCCATTTATAACAAGGTTTAAAACACTGAAAATTCAACTCTATTTCTAACATTGTTCACAGTATTGAAGGTATTCCATTTATAACAAGGTTTAAAACTTTATCTACGTTCCAACCTTTTAAAAGGTTGTCTTTTTCGTATTGAAGGTATTCCATTTATAACAAGGTTTAAAAACATCTTATTACAGATATACTTCACTTTATCACACCAGGTATTGAAGGTATTCCATTTATAACAAGGTTTAAAACTTTCTTTTTATTATACCCATTTCTTATTTCTTCTTGGAATGGGTATTGAAGGTATTCCATTTATAACAAGGTTTAAAACTTAGGGAAATTATTAATACAGTCAATGTACATTTCCCTGTATTGAAGGTATTCCATTTATAACAAGGTTTAAAACGTTAGATATATAATCATATATCTATTTTTTTGAAACAGTATTGAAGGTATTCCATTTATAACAAGGTTTAAAAACTCTAAAAAAACTAAAGTTCAGGAACAGCATAGGCGGTATTGAAGGTATTCCATTTATAACAAGGTTTAAAAACTCTTTAATTTCTCTTTTAACTTTATTTAATTTTTAAGTATTGAAGGTATTCCATTTATAACAAGGTTTAAAACTCCCATTTGCACAGCGTTGTTCATAACCTTATTAAGTATTGAAGGTATTCCATTTATAACAAGGTTTAAAACCTAAAGTATTATCAAATTCTTTAACTACTTCCGTAAGTATTGAAGGTATTCCATTTATAACAAGGTTTAAAACTCATATCCCTTTTTTTCCAGCTTTTGTCCAAGTTTCTATGAAGTATTGAAGGTATTCCATTTATAACAAGGTTTAAAAACCAAAACTTTTTATCATTGTCTTCGTTATATCCAATCTTATGTATTGAAGGTATTCCATTTATAACAAGGTTTAAAACTACAACTGACCATTAGATAGCATTATTAATTTATTGTATTGAAGGTATTCCATTTATAACAAGGTTTAAAAACTTCAAAAAGCCTTTTTCTTTGGCTGTTTTTGTCTTCTAGGTATTGAAGGTATTCCATTTATAACAAGGTTTAAAAACGATATAATCTATCGTTGAAGTGTGTAGTGCCTATACAGTATTGAAGGTATTCCATTTATAACAAGGTTTAAAACCACAATTTATCATGAGCTGCTTTTACTATAGCTTCGTATTGAAGGTATTCCATTTATAACAAGGTTTAAAAACGTTTTTATTGTAGTACTGTAAATTCTTAAATCACCTGTATTGAAGGTATTCCATTTATAACAAGGTTTAAAACGCACTTCTTTTCTGAAACTAACTATAGCATAATTTAAGTATTGAAGGTATTCCATTTATAACAAGGTTTAAAAACTATTTCTACTCCCGCTTATTTACTAAATTCTCCATTAGTATTGAAGGTATTCCATTTATAACAAGGTTTAAAACTCTAGAGAAATTTACTTTTTGTATTTAGAATACTCAAAGTATTGAAGGTATTCCATTTATAACAAGGTTTAAAACCATATAAGAAGACAAAAAGCATCTTTAGAAAACGGTATTGAAGGTATTCCATTTATAACAAGGTTTAAAAACGAAAGAAAGAAAAGAGAGAATTGAAAAAGATTTTTAAGTATTGAAGGTATTCCATTTATAACAAGGTTTAAAACTTCCGCCGCTCCTGTTCTTAAATTTAATTTGTATATTGTATTGAAGGTATTCCATTTATAACAAGGTTTAAAAACATAAACTTATCAGCAAGTAACTCAACCCTAGCCAAGTATTGAAGGTATTCCATTTATAACAAGGTTTAAAAACATGCCCAGAACGCTATCGCTCCGAACACTCCTAATATAAAAGTATTGAAGGTATTCCATTTATAACAAGGTTTAAAAACAATAAAGATCTTTTAGAATCGCATCTACTTTTATTTATAGTATTGAAGGTATTCCATTTATAACAAGGTTTAAAAACTAATTTCAATTTCTTTCATATCAGCTAGGAAACCGAAGGTATTGAAGGTATTCCATTTATAACAAGGTTTAAAACTTGACTAACAACAGTTTTTAAGGCCATAACTAAACGGTATTGAAGGTATTCCATTTATAACAAGGTTTAAAACTTTCATACGCTTGATCTAATTGTTCAGAAAATATATGTATTGAAGGTATTCCATTTATAACAAGGTTTAAAACTATCCAGCAAGCAGCTCTATATTCAAGATCTTCGAAGTATTGAAGGTATTCCATTTATAACAAGGTTTAAAACTTGAGCTAACTAGTAATAACATGGGGCTTATATCTCTTATGTATTGAAGGTATTCCATTTATAACAAGGTTTAAAACTTCTAGATTTAATGTAATTTCTACTACACTTCTTTTTTTGGTATTGAAGGTATTCCATTTATAACAAGGTTTAAAAACACTTAGCTTATTTAAAGCTTTTTTTCAAATAGATAACATGTATTGAAGGTATTCCATTTATAACAAGGTTTAAAAACCATAGAAACAACTTTTTACACCAGAAGAGAAAGCTATCAGTATTGAAGGTATTCCATTTATAACAAGGTTTAAAACCATTAAACTTTCTTTAGTCACGATCATTATTCTTCATGTATTGAAGGTATTCCATTTATAACAAGGTTTAAAACTTAGAATGGAAAAAGGTTCTTGATATGACACAAAGATTGTATTGAAGGTATTCCATTTATAACAAGGTTTAAAAACGTAAGAATACCAGTACAAACATTTATTGATTTCATAGTATTGAAGGTATTCCATTTATAACAAGGTTTAAAACCATAAAAGCATATTTTTTTACTTGCTGTTCTATTATTGTATTGAAGGTATTCCATTTATAACAAGGTTTAAAAACTTAGAAAATTTAGAACTCTAAATCGAATTCAATCTTTTCGTATTGAAGGTATTCCATTTATAACAAGGTTTAAAACATAAGTTTTCACTTTCACATCTGTTTACATTATTAAGTATTGAAGGTATTCCATTTATAACAAGGTTTAAAACTCAATTATATTATTACATTCAACTCTATTTAAACCATACAGTATTGAAGGTATTCCATTTATAACAAGGTTTAAAAACCTTATACGAGATGAAAAAGTCATTAGTTTGATACTCAAAGTAGTATTGAAGGTATTCCATTTATAACAAGGTTTAAAACTGCTTGTACATTTCCTACTGCTACTGTATATCCTACTGCAGGTATTGAAGGTATTCCATTTATAACAAGGTTTAAAACTTACTACCTCCTAAATTTTTTTATTATAACTTATTATAGTATTGAAGGTATTCCATTTATAACAAGGTTTAAAAACTTATAAAAAAAGATATTTCAAACTCTCTAAAGCCTTTTAAGTATTGAAGGTATTCCATTTATAACAAGGTTTAAAACTAGATACAAATCTCTTTCTTCAGAAGAATATATTTTGGTATTGAAGGTATTCCATTTATAACAAGGTTTAAAAACTCTATTACCGCATTTTTTTACGATTTCTGTATTTTTTTAAGTATTGAAGGTATTCCATTTATAACAAGGTTTAAAACAGCCATAGGGTTTACCATTATCTATCATTTCATCAATAATTGTATTGAAGGTATTCCATTTATAACAAGGTTTAAAAACACAGCTACTGGAAGACTAACTGATGCTACACAATTAAGTATTGAAGGTATTCCATTTATAACAAGGTTTAAAAACACTAGAAGAAGAAGCTATAGAAGAAGACGAAGAAAGTATTGAAGGTATTCCATTTATAACAAGGTTTAAAACTTAACATTATTAAATACATATCCATTTTTTTCATTTTTTTGTATTGAAGGTATTCCATTTATAACAAGGTTTAAAACTTGTAGATTTTTCCATTAAATACTCATCTCTTGTTTCTGTATTGAAGGTATTCCATTTATAACAAGGTTTAAAACTGTCAAGTTTTTTTAAAAATTTTTTTATATTTTTATGTATTGAAGGTATTCCATTTATAACAAGGTTTAAAACACTCTAAATACAACTTGATAATATCCTACATTATCGTATTGAAGGTATTCCATTTATAACAAGGTTTAAAACTTTTTACATCTAGATCCTGGCCATCCGCCAGTATAAGTATTGAAGGTATTCCATTTATAACAAGGTTTAAAACTTATAAAACATTCTTTAAATCTTTACTTGTGAAATCTGTATTGAAGGTATTCCATTTATAACAAGGTTTAAAACTTTATCCCTGTTATTTTTTTAAAATACCATCTTTTAAAAGAGTATTGAAGGTATTCCATTTATAACAAGGTTTAAAAACTTAAATAATAACGTGTATTCTTTTTTTCACTAGGTATATTAAGTATTGAAGGTATTCCATTTATAACAAGGTTTAAAAACATCCGGCAAACTTGAAGACAGAAACTTTCACAACACTTGTATTGAAGGTATTCCATTTATAACAAGGTTTAAAACTTTAATTTTTTTGATAAGTTTATCTTTATCCTGTCCTAGTATTGAAGGTATTCCATTTATAACAAGGTTTAAAACTGCAGTAAGGACAAGAGTAATTACAATCTCCAAAAAGGTATTGAAGGTATTCCATTTATAACAAGGTTTAAAACTAAAACTCTACTTCCATTTTCATAAGATCTCTGTTGTGTATTGAAGGTATTCCATTTATAACAAGGTTTAAAACAATTCAGATTTATTAACTCGTGTAGTTATACCACTTGTGTATTGAAGGTATTCCATTTATAACAAGGTTTAAAACTAATTGCTTATGTATTTCTTTATAAGCAACCTTTGTTAAGTATTGAAGGTATTCCATTTATAACAAGGTTTAAAACAAAAAGCGTAAACTACTTCCTTCTCAGATTTTTTTCTACTATAGTATTGAAGGTATTCCATTTATAACAAGGTTTAAAACGTCAACAAATACGTGTTTTTAAAACAAATATTACTATTAAGTATTGAAGGTATTCCATTTATAACAAGGTTTAAAACACCGATGTTCTTCCTCTTATTGTATTTCTCATAGTGCTAGTGTATTGAAGGTATTCCATTTATAACAAGGTTTAAAACATCATCTAAAAACTTGGAAAAACTCCGATTCATCTTCTGTGGGTATTGAAGGCTATCCATTTATAATAAGGTTTTTAAAATATTTATTTAAAAAAATATAAACTGTCACAGTTAGTAATTTATGTTATTGACTCGTGGCAGTTTTTTTATTTTTACAAAAAAATATTGAAAAAAACTTAAATTTTTTTAAGTAATATAATTCTTAATATTGCTATTATGTTATAAAAAAACGAACAAAAAGTATAAAAAAAATAATATTGAAAAAAATGATATAAAGGGAGTATAATAAAAAAAGGAAAAGTTATATTTTTTTAAAGAGGTGTTTTTAAAATGACAAAGAATTTTTGCTCATAGGGGATTTAGTGGAAAAATATCCAGAAAATACTATGCTAGCTTTTCCAAAAAGGCAGTTGAAATTGGAGCTGATGGAGCAGAACTAGATGTCCAACTTACAAAAAGATGGAGAAGTAGTTATAATTCATGATGAAACAATAGATAGGACTACAGATGGAAAAAGGCTATGTTGTAGATTATACTTATGAAGAGTTATCAAAATTTAATGCTTCATATATTTATGCTGGAAAAATGGGATTTAATAAAATTCCAACATTAAAAAGAATATTTTTGAATTGGTAAAAGATTTAGATTTTTGTTACTAATATTGAATTAAAAAAACAGGAATAAATCAATATTTAGGAATAGAAGAAAAGGTGTATAAGCTGATTAAAGAATATAAACTGGAAAAAGAAGGTTATAATTTCAAGTTTTAACCATTTTTTTCTGTGTTAAGAATGAAGAAAATAGCTCCTGAATTAAAAATGTGGTTTCTTATCAGAAGATTGGATAATAGATGCTGGAGCATATACAGCTTCTCATGGGATTGAATGTTTCCATCCAAGATTTAATAATTTAATTCCTGAAGTTGTGGAAGAATTGAAAAAAATAATATTGAAATTAATACTTGGACAGTTAATAAAGAAGAAGATATAAAGGATTTAATTGCTAAAGGAATAGATATCTTAATTGGTAATTATCCTGATTTAGTGAAGAAAAATAATAAATGAAAATAAATAGGGGGTAGATATTATGGAAAGTTTGGAATTATTTTTTTGACAACCGTAAATAAATGGTTATGGGGAAGATGGCTTGTTTATGTACTTTTTAGCATTAGGTATTTTGTATACATTTACTAATGGGTTCATACAAGTTAGATACTTTTAAATTTATTATGAAAAAGACTTTAGTTGACTCATTTAAAAGCAAGAAATGATGAAAAAAAGGTTCAGGTTCAATCTCAACATTTAAAAGCAATGATGGTAACACTTGCTGGAAATGTAGGAGGAGGAAATGTTGTAGGAGTTGCAACTGCAGTTGCTGCTGGAGGAATGGGAGCTGTTTTTTTGGATGTGGGTAGCTGCATTTTTTTGGAATGGCTTTTAAAATATGGTGAAATAGTTCTATCTCAACTATATCGTGGAAAAAGATTCAGAAGGAAACTTGCTAAGTGACTCAATGTACTATATTAGAGATGGATTAAAAAGCTCCTTGGTTAGGAATTGTTATAGCAGTTTTGATGTGTACAAAGATGATGGGAGCAAATTTAGTACAATCTAATACTATATCAGGAGTTTTTGAAATCTAATTACAATGTTCCTACTTGGTTAACAGGAGTAATTTTAATTTGTTGTTTGATGGCAGTTGTATTAGGTGGATTAAAAAAAGACTTGCTAATATAGCTACTTCATTAGTTCCTATAATGTCAATATTCTATGTTGCAGTAGGATTATTAGTAATATTATTAAATATCCAAGAAGTTCCAGGAGTATTTAAAGAAATATTCACACAAGCCTTTTCTATGAAAGCAGCAGCAGGTGGAACAGGAGGATATATTATAGCAAGAGCTATGCAATATGGTATAACACGTGGTATGTATTCAAATGAAGCTGGGGAAGGAACAGCACCTTTTGCCCATGGTTCAGCAATAGTTGATCACCCTTGTGAAGAAGGAATAACAGGAGTAACAGAAGTATTCTTAGATACTATAATAATTTGTTCTATAACAGCAATAGTTATTGGAGTAACAGGAATCTATCAATCAGATTTAAGTCCAGCTGTAATGGCAATAGAATCTTTTGGAACAGTATGGGAACCACTAAAACATTTAGCAACATTTGCACTTTTACTTTTCTGTTTCACAACTTTGATGGGACAATGGTTCAATGCAGCTAAAAGTTTCACTTATGCTTTTGGTCCTAAAGTTACAGATAAAGTAAGATTTGTATTCCCATTCTTATGTATAATTGGAGCTATAACAAAAATAAGTTTAGTTTGGACAATACAAGACGTTGCAATGGGATTAGTTATAATACCCTAACTTAATTGCATTGATAATCTTATTCCCACAAGTTAGTAAACAAACAAAAAGATTATTTTTTTCTAAGCAAAAATAAAAAAATATAATAAAAAAAGCAGCCTATATAGGTTGCTTTTTTTCTTTTAGCAGTCAAATTAGGTTGCTAAATAAAAAAAGCCAACTGTAAATTTTATTATCTACAATTGACTTATTCTTTTATTAATCCACAAGTTCAGGATTAATGAAAGGTATAACTAATTCACAAACTTCATCTTTCTCATTAAGTCCATATAAACTCATATAGTAACCATCTCCAAAACCTGTTTCAAACATTGCAATTTTATGATTTGTTCCAGGAAGTTCCCAATGTATAAATTGTTTTTCCTTGAAGAAGTTTAATGAAGTAATCATTATTAGAGTAAAAATTTAGTATATTCTTCTGCAACAGTAACATCACAGAAACTAGCTAGTCCAGCATCAACACTGAAGCCATTTAATTTACTAGACTTATTTTTGAGTCTGTTCATAACGAATAATCTTGTCATTTTTTTAATTTTTTTAATCTTGCTCCTGCCACTCTTTTTAGAAATAGTTTTTTTGAGTTTAAAATTGCAAGTTCAACCTCATATTTCCCAATAGGAATAGTTCTATTCAAGATTTTTTTCTATTTTTCTTCACTATGTAAATAACATAAAGGGTCAGCAATAATTACCTGTCCTGTTGGAAAATCAACTTCTCCAATAGTATCTAGGCTTATTCTATCTGATTCTGTAAAAAGATTTTTCTATGAATTCTTTTGAATATTCATCTTTTCTTAAAAAGTCTAGATTCTTTTTCAAAAGCTATCGTAAAAGGTGATTTTACTTTTTTTCTCTTATTTGCTCATTAGTCTTTGCATTGATAAAATATTTCTCTCCATCTTCTTCTATAAAGATTAAATCAGTTCCTACTGGCATTTCATAGACATTTAAAATAGTAGGTTCTATATTAATTAAAGTGTTTAAATCAACGACACTAAGATTTTTTTAAGATCATTTACATATTCATCGTTATCACTATCACCAAAAAGCCATCCAACCTGTATCAATATTATCAAGAGGCTCTTCTCTAAATAGCCATCTAAATTTAGTTTCACCATTCAATATAGATTTTTGTTACAATACAAGAACCAGCATTCTCAACATATTTCTTCATTTTTATTTCTCCAATTTTCATTCTATTTGTTTTCATCTACTTTTTTTATGAAAGATTTAGCTTCCTTTAAAAATATCAAATAGCTCAGTTTCTGATAATTCTCTATCTGAACCAATTGAAACTATGACAGCTAATTCAGTTTTACTATCGTCAAAGTTATGTATGTTATAGGCAAGAGTACCATCTTGTTCTAACTTAATTATTATAGTTTCATCATCTTTATATACAATGTCACAATTCTTTTCAATATAGAAATTTTTCTAATATATCCATTCTATCAGGATTTTTTTAAAGTCTAGTTTGTTCATTTTTTTCAAAGATAAAAAAATTCTATACACTGCTTTTTTTCTTGGTCTCTATCTTGGAATTCAATATGTTCGTCATCTTCTTCTGTTATATCAAATTCAGAAACAATTTTATCTATATCAAGATATTCTGCTTTTGTCTCCATGGTCTAAAGAATCACTACTAGCTTCAGATTGACTTGTTGTATTATCTAAGCTTTTAATTTTATCAACAATTCCTCCCTCTCCTTTACCACAAGCTACAAAAAGTTAATGCCAAAACTGCTAAAAAAACATTGTAATTTTTTTCATAATCAATAATCTCCTTTTAAAAAAATATTTATTGTTAAAAAAATTTAATATCATGCACTATTTAATAAAAGATTTAGCTTCTTTTAGAATTTCAAATAAATCTTTTTTTCTGAAAGTTCATCTTATGAACCAATTGCTACTATAATTTCTAAGGTAGTTTTTGCTATTATCAAAATTATGTATATTGTAACCATAACCAACTTCAGGATCAAATATACCAATCATTATAGTATCTTTATCTTTGTATATGATATCACAACCTTGTTCAATATATCCTTCCTCTAAAGAATCAATCTTTTTTTAGGATTTTTTTGAAGTCTATACTTGATATCTTTTTCATACATAAAGATTCTGAATACATCTCTATTATCATCTTTATCTTTAAATTCAAAATATTTTTTTCACTCTCTTCTACTATATTAAATTCAGAACTAATTTTTTTCTTTATCAAGGATATCTCTTATATCCTTCTCCTTACCACAAGCAATAAAAAGCTAATGCTAAAATTGCTAAAAAAATACCAAAAAAATTTTTTTCATATTTTTTTATCCCCCTTAAAAAAATGTTAATAAAAAAAGTATATTACCATTAAAAAAAGTATAACATACTTTTCATAATAGTTTCAATAATTTTTAAGGAATATCTATATAATTTTATAGTTTTTTTATTTATAACTAATCTTAGTTTTTAATAATTGAAAAATACTTAGAAAATATACTATAATTATCTAACAAAGATAAAAAGAGAAGTGTATTATTTTTTTACAATAGAAATAATACTTAATTTGAAGGAGAAAAAAATGCCAATTCGTGTTGCAAATGATATACCGGCTAAAAATCAATTAACAGAAGAAGGAATTATTTTTTTATGGAGGAAACTCGTGCTAATACACAAGACATTCGTCCATTAAATATTTTTAATATTAAATCTAATGCCTAAAAAAAGAAGAAACTGAAACTCAATTACTTCGTCTTATAGGAAATTCACCTTTACAAATAAATGTTGAATTTCTTATGGTAAAAAAATCATGAATCTAAAAAAATACAAATTTGAGCCATATAGAAAAAGTTCTATCAATATTTTGATGATATAAAAGATAATTTCTATGATGCTTTAATAATTACAGGCGCTCCTGTTGAGCAGATGGAATATGAAGAAGTAGACTATTGGAAGGAATTACAAGAAATATTTGAATGGAGTAAAACTCATGTTTTTCTCATGTTTACATATATGTTGGGCAGCACAAGCTCGTCTATATAATGACTATAAGATTGCTAAAACAATACAACCTGCAAAAAGTTTTTTTGGAGTGTTTGAACATGAGATAACTGAATCATCTAATCCTTTAATTCGTGGATTTAGTGATGTATTCTTAGCACCTCATTCAAGACATACTCATATAGATGAAAAATAAACTAGCTTTCTACAAAAGAACTAGAAATTTTAGCAAAAATCAGAAGTAGGTTCTTTACTTATAAGTACTGAAAAATTTAAGAAAAAAATCTTTATTACAGGACATTTAGAATATGATAGAGAAACTTTATTAGGAGAATATAGAAGAGATAAGGATAAGGGACTAGAAATACAAGTACCTGTAAATTATTTTCCAAATGATGACGATACTAAAAAAACCTTTACAGACTTGGAAAAACAACAGCACATTTATTCTATCATAATTGGTTAAATGCTGTTTACCAATTAACACCTTATGATTTAAAAAGACTTAGCTAAATAATTTTACTTTTGGGGGATTTTTTTATGAAAAGATTTTTAACAATATCTAGTAAGAAGTCCCCCTACTTCTATAAGTAGGGGATGAATTGCTTTTTTTATTTTCTTGAAATTTTTATTAAAAAAATATGATACACTTAAATTAAGTAAAGATATTTAAAAAAAGGGATATTTTTTTGGAGTAGAAGTTTTTTTAATGTTGGTGGAGCAAGTATAGAAGTTATTAAAAAAAATATTCAAAGGCAAGGAGGAGAAAATGAAGATAATTAAAAAAAAGCATATAAATTCAGAATATATCCTACCTTAGAACAAATAATATTTTTTTCTCAAAAAAACTTTGGTTGTGTTAGAAAAGTTTATAACCTTATGTTAGATGATAGAAAGAAAAAGTTATGAAGAATATAAAGCAACAGGAGTTAAAACTGAATATCCTACTCCTGCTAAATATAAAGAAGAATATCCTTATTTAAAAAGAAGTTGATAGTTTAGCTCTTGCTAATGCACAACTAAATTTAGAAAAAGCTTTTTTAAAAATTTTCTTAAAAAAATAAAGATTTTTGGTTTTCCAAAAATATAAGTGTAAATCCAATCCAGCCCAAAGTTATACTACAAATAATCAGAACACAATATATATTAAAGATAGCTACATAAAACTTCCTAAATTAAAATCGCTAGTTAAAATCAAATTACATAGAAAAAAATAGAAGGTATAATTAAATCAGTAACAATAAGTAAAAAAATAGTCTTGATCATTATTTTGTTTCAATATTATGTGAAGAAGAAATAGAAGAATTACCAAAAACTAATAAAAAAATATTGGAATAGATTTAGGAATAAAAAGAATTTGCAACAATGAGTGATTGTACAAAAATTAGAAAAATTTAAAGTTATCAAAAGAATATGAGAAAAAAACTGAAAAAGAGAACAAAGAAAACTATCAAGGAGATGTAAACTTGCTAAAGATAGCGATAAAAAAACTATCAGATAGTAAGAATTATCAAAAAAACAAAAAGAAAAAAAGTAGCAAAAAAATACATAATAAAATTAGAAATAAAAAGAAAAGACTTTTGTAAATAAGTTGAGTACAAAAAAATTATCAATAACCACGATATAATCTGTATAGAAGACTTAAATATAAAGGGAATGTTAAAAAAATCACAAATTAGCAAAAAAAGTATATCAGATGTAAGTTGGAGTGAATTTGTAAGACAACTAGAATATAAAAGCAAACTGGTATGGAAGAAAGATTATAAAAGTACCTACATTTTATCCAAGTAGTAAGACTTGTTCTAGTTGTGGTAATATAAAAAGAAACACTAAAATTATCAGAAAGAATATATCATTGTGAATGTTGTGGACTAGAAATAGATAGAGATTACAATGCAAGTATAAATATATTAAGAAAAAGGTTTAGAAATATTAAGAGAAGAAAAAGTAAGTTAGAAAAAAATATATCAGGGTAGGGACTACCCTGAAGAGCTTGGTAAATATATGTGGCTAACAAAAGCACATACTTCCTGAAGAAGCTCCCACTTCTACAAGTGGGAGTAGTTCACTGCTATCTGTATTTTCTATTGCCAATGCTCATCCATTTAAGAGTGAGAAGGAGCTTTATGATTTTTTTATACTGAAATAGATAAAAAGATATTTGCTGAAAAAAATAAGCCTATTGTTAGAAAAAAATTTCCAAGAAAATTAACTAAGGTAAAAATAGAAGAAAGAGAAATAAAATAATAAAAACTAAAAAAAGCTAGAACATATAAGTAAAAAAATAATTCGTTACTGAGTAAATTTTCTTAACGATAAAAAAATCAAGAATTCTGCTGTAATTTTCGGAAACTCGCCAACAAGTTGGCTTCAGACACTCTGACAATTACTCGGCTCATTCTATTTGATTTTTTTATCTAAAAATTTCCATTCGTAACTCACTTATTTTTTTAACTTTTAAACTAAGTGTTTATAGTATGTTCTAGCTTTTTTTATTTTAGATTTTTTTCTTTTGAAGTAAATATAGATAAGAAAAAGCAAAAGGTATTTACTGACCAAGAAATTAAATAACTGTATAGTATCATAAAGAATGTAGGATTTAAAGGGAAGACAAAAAAAATATCCATAAAAAGTCTTACACCACAAATAGCCAATACATTTATTAACATAGGATAAAAAAAGTATCTCCAAGCCCTCTTATAGCACCAGCTAATACATCCCCAATCGTATAAATAAAGTAGAAAGGTGCTAGTATACTTAAAAATTTCTGAAGTCAATTCTATAACTTCTCTATCTTCTATAAGGAAAGGTGCTAAATCTTTACTCCAAATAAATAGAGTTATACTTATAACTAATATCATTGAAATGGACATAATTACAGAAGATATAATTCCTTTCTTAACTCTATGATGTTTCTTAGCTCCATAATTTTGTGCAACAAAAGTTGAAGAAGATATACAAAAAGGCATCTGAAACAGACCATATTAAGAAATCTAATTTTTCCTGAAATAGCCCAAGCAGCTATACTATTTACACCAAACATATTTATCTTACTTTGTATAGTGGTATTGGCAATAGGATAAATAACTGATTGTATAGCAATGGGCAAACCCTAATACAAAGATTTTTCTTTAAATATTTTTTTATAAAAAGTTAATTTTTTTATATAAATTCTACAATCTAAATTAGTTCTCATCAACACTACAAAGACTAAAATTGCACTCACAATTTGCGAAATTAATGTGGCAAGTCCCACTCCTACAACAGATAAATTAAAGTTAATTACAAAAATTAAATCTAAAACTATGTTTAAGATATTAGCAAATATTAAAAATATGAAAAGGTGTTTTTGAATTCCCTAAGGCTCTTAAGATACCTGAACCTATATTATATATCATAGAAAAAAACCATACCACTGAAACAAATAAAAAGTATAGATATAGGCTTCATGGAATATCTTTTGAGGAACTTTAATAAGACCTATGAAGTAAGGTGATAGAAGGCAACTTAATATGGATAAAATTAATCCTCCAACTATGGCAAAATAGCATGGCTGTATGACTAGCTTTAGAAACATCTTCTTTTTCTTTTGCACCAAAAATATTGAGAAATAATAATAGTCGCTCCAGATGAAAGACCAATAAAAAAACTTACAGGTAATCTTTTGAAAACTCATAACTGATTCAATGGCAGCAAAGGCATCTTTGCCTGCAAACTTTCCTACTATGATAGCATCTATAGTTGTGTAAAGAGATTGAAATAATGTTCCTAAAAATATAGGCAAAAGTAAAATTCAAAATAACCTTCCAAATTTTTACCTTGAGTTAAATCATTATTTTTTTAAACATAGTTTTCATAATATCATTCCTCAATTCACGATTTTTTTATTAAGTTCATTATATAACTTTTTTTAATTTTACTGTCAAATAATTTCTTTTTACTTTTTATTCTATAAACTATTTAAGTATAAAACTTTTTTTATTGACACTTTCAATAAAAAAAGTTTATAATTTTAGTAAACAATTAAAATTGAAAGAGAGTTGAAGTAATTATGGAAACAATGGCAAAAACATTTACCAGCACTTGATGAAGAAAAAGCTAAAATTTGTAATTGAATTAAAAGAGAAATATAATGCAGGAAAAAAATAAGTTTAGAGGAAGCAAGAAAGTTGCTTAAAGAAAGAGTAAAAAAACTTTAACACCTTATGAAATTGCTTATGCTGAACAAAAAAATTGTACCCTTTTGTTGAAGATGAATGTATAAAAGAAAATATCCAAAAATATGATGTTATTATTTAATGAAGTAATGGATACAAGCAGACCTACTAATCTTCCTTCAGATCATCCTATTATGTGTTACTATAGAGAAAAATGATGATATGAGGGAACTACTAAAAGAAGTTGAAAACTTAATTCAATTTCCTGTAATAAAAAAATCAATGGTATGAACTATATGACAAACTTGATCTATGGTGGAAACTTCATTTACCTAGAAAAACAAAAATCAACTTTATTCGCTTTTTAGAAAAGAAAGGTTTTACAAGACCAACAACTACAATGTGGGTTTTAGATGATTTTTGTTAGAGATGAATTAAAAGAAAAATAGAAAAAAATGCTGGATGATGGTAATGAAGAAGAATTCATCGCTTCTCAAACTAGTGTTGCAGCAGATATAATAGATTTAATTCAAAAGGAAGAAACTGTTTTATATCCTACATCTCTTGCTATGATAACAGAAGAAGAGTTTGAAGATATGAAATCAGGAGACAAAGAGATAGGTTTTACTTTTTGGTGAATTAGAAGAAGTTAGTCCTAAAAAAAGAAATAAATCAATCTGAAAGTTCTAATATTTCAGGACAAGGTAATTTAGCTAAGGACTTGGCTCAACTTTTTAGGGAAATATGGATTTAATTCAGGGAAAAATTCTTCTGAATTAGATGTAGCTATGGGAAAAAAATGACTTTAGAGCAAATAAACTTAGTATTTAAGCATTTACCTGTGGATATAACTTATGTTGATGAAAAATGAAATAGTAAAAATTCTATTCTGACACTGCTCATAGAATATTCCCTCGTAGTAAAAAAATGTAATAGGAAGAGATGTTAAAAAAACTGTCACCCCTAGAAAGAGCGTACATATAGTTGAAGAAATTATAGAAAAATTTAGAAATGGCGAACAAGATTTTTGTAGAATTCTGGATAAATAAACCAGGTCTATTTATCTATATCTGTTATTCAGCAGTTAAGGATAAAGATGGAAACTTCAGAGGTATTTTTAGAAATGATGCAAGATTGTACAAGAATTCGTTCACTTCAAGGATCACAAACTCTTTTAAATTGGGAAAAATGGTACTATGAATAGTGAAGAAGTGAAAGAAGAAAAAGTAGAAGAAACAACTGAAGAAAGTTCAAACTCTCAAATTCCTTTAGATAGTATAAATAAAGATACTTATTTAAAAGATTTAATAAAAAGCCTATCCAAATTTAAAAAAAGGATATGATAAAGATATCTGAAAGATTTAAAAATATTACAAGCACCACTTGCTGCTGTGATGTTGCCAAAAAGCTACTCTTGAAAAAGTGAGTGAAAAAGGTGATATTGATTTAAATACTCTAATTGAAAAAAATAAAAGAACTTATAAAAAAACATATTAATAAAAAAAGTTGATAAGTTTAACTTATCAACTTTTTAATTTAAGGCTTATTTCTTTTTGCTTTCTTCAAATTTAGCCCAAACTCCAGCTTTAACTAGGATAGATTTAACTGTTCTAGTTGGTTGAGCTCCATTTTGTAAGAATTTAATGATTTCTTCTTCTTTTTAAAAACTACTTTAGAATCTTCTAATGGGAAGTAGTTACCTAAGTAAGCAATAGCTCCTCCATCTCTTTTAGATAAAGCTTCCATAGCTACTAATCTATAAGAAGGTCTCTTTTTATCTCCTAATCTTGTAAGTCTTAATTTTAACATTATTTCACATCTCCTTTTGTTTTATATAAATTTTTTTATAAGCATTTTTTTAAAATGGGAATTTTTCCACCCTTGCCCATACCACCTAAATTAGGCATTTTTTTCCTGAGCTAAACATTTTCATCATTGATTTCATTTGTTCAAACTGTTTAAGTAGTTTATTTACATCTGAAACATCAGTTCCACTACCTTTTGCAATTCTTATTTTTTTCTACTAGCTTTTTAATATATCAGGTTTCTTTCTCTCTTCAATAGTCATAGATTGAATTATAGCTTCAACTTTTTTTCATTTCCTTTTCAGCTGGTGCTAAGTCATCAATTTTTGGCATACCAGGAATCAATTTTAATATTCCTCCAAGAGAACCTAATCTTTTAATTGTTTGTAATTGTTTTTAAGAAGTCATTTAAGTCAAATTTTTGAGATTTAATCTTTTCTTCCAAAGATTTAGCTTCATTTTCATCTATAACTTCTTGAGCTTTTTCAACAAGAGAAACAACGTCTCCCATTCCTAAGATTCTTGAAACTAATCTATCTGGGTGGAAAATTTCAATATCATTTAATTTTTTTCTCCAACTCCAATAAACTTTATTGGTTTACCAACAACAGCCTTTATTGATAAAAGCGGCTCCTCCACGAGTATCTCCATCTAATTTAGTTAAGATAACTCCATCAACACTCAAAAGCATTGTTGAAAGATTCAGCTAGGTTAACCGCATCTTGCCCTATCATAGCATCTACAACAAGTAAAATTTCTTGAGGCTTTATAGCCCTTTTAAGTTCTTTCAACTCATTCATAAGAGTTTCATCAACGTGTAATCTACCAGCAGTATCAACTATCATATATGTTGCATTTATTTCTTTAGCTTTTTTTCTATAGCTCTTGTTGCAATTCCCAACTACATCTTTGTTATCTTCTTCAGAATAAACATCTACCCCTATTTGTTGCCCTAAAACTTGTAATTGTTTTTATAGCAGCAGGTCTATAGACATCGACTCCAACAAGTAACAGTTTTTTTCATTTTGTTTTTTTAAAAAAATTTTTGCAAAGCTTAGCAGCGAAAGTAGTTTTTCCCTGCCCCTTGTAAACCTGCTAACATAATTATAGTAGGATTTCTAAGTCCTTTTGTTAATTTTTGAGCTAGTTCCTCCTAAAAAGTTCAACAAGTTCATCATTTACTAATTTAATAAATTGTTGAGCAGGATTAACTCCTCTTATAACTTCAGTTCCAATAGCCTTTTTCACTGATTCTATTTGTGAAGTCCTTAACAACCTTATAGTTTACGTCAGCTTCTAAAAAGAGACATTTTAACTTCTCTAAGTGCATCTTTTATATTAGAGTCACTAAGCTTTCCATGTCCTCTTATCTTTTTAAAAAAATATCCTGAAATCTATTTCCTAAATTTTCTAACATATCTACCTCATTAAACTAAGTCTTCTATTATATTTTCCAACTTTTCCTCTGTAAAATCTTCTTTTAAATCAATTAATTTTTTCTCTTATATCTTGTTTTTATTTGATGAAACTTTAACTTATTTTCATATTCATATAAGAGAGCGACACCTCTTTTTATATTATCGAATATCGCCTGTCTACTGACATTATTGTTTTTTTGCAATCTCTGAGATAGAAAGATCATTTTTCAAAATGGTCTTCTAAATATTCTTTTTGTTTCTCACTTAAAAGTGGAGAATATATCTCTAAAAGATTAGCAATTTCTATAAATTCATCTAAAATCATAATAATTCACCTACTAAGTATAAAATACTTTTTTAAAAATTGTCAAGTGTTTTATCTTTACATTTTTTTAAAACTTGTCTTTTCAAAAAAATAAAAGACAAAGTTAGATAAATATGTTAAAAATTATAAGGTAAATCTAAAATTTAATTGGAGGAAAAAAATGAGATTCAGTAAGGCGTATATAAAAACTTTAAAAAGAAACACCTAAAGAAGCAGAAATTGCAAGTCATAAATTAATGCTTAGAGCAGCTATGATAAAAAAATTAGCTAGTGGTATTTATGCTTATCTACCATTAGGATATAGAACTATTAGAAAAATAGAAAATATTGTTCGTGAAGAAATGGATAGAGCAGGAGCATTAGAACTTTTAATGCCAGTTGTTCAACCAGCTGAACTTTGGCAAGAAAGTGGAAGATGGGATGTAATGGGAGCAGAAATGCTAAGATTGAAAGATAGACATGAAAGAGATTTTCGTTCTATCTCCAACACAAGAAGAAATGATAACATCGATAGTTAGAAGTGATATTTCTTCATATAAGTCACTTCCTTTAAATCTATATCACATACAAAACAAAATTTAGAGATGAAAGAAGACCTAGATTTGGACTTATGAGAGGTAGAGAATTTACTATGAAAGATGGTTATTCTTTCCATACTTCTCAAGAATCATTAGATGAAGAATTCTTAAATATGAAAGATGCTTATACAAGAATTTTCACAAGATGTGGTTTAAAATTTAGACCTGTTGATGCAGACTCAGGAAACATTGGTGGAAGTGGATCACAAGAATTCCAAGTTCTAGCAGAATCAGGAGAAGATGAAATCATTTATTCTGATGGTTCAGAATATGCAGCAAACATAGAAAAGGCTGTAAGTGAACTTATCAATCCTCCAAAGGAAGAATTAAGAGAAGTTGAACTTGTTCACACTCCAGATTGTCCAACAATAGAAAGCTTAGCAAAATATTTAGATATTCCTCTAGAAAGAACTGTAAAAGCATTGACATATAAAGATATGGGAACAGATGAAATATACATGGTTCTAATAAGAGGAGATTTTTGAAGTAAACGAAGTTAAATTAAAAAAATATCTTAAAATGCAGTAGAAGTTGAAATGGCTACTGATGAAGAAATAGAAAAAAATCGGATTGACAAAAAGGATATATAGGATTATATAAATTGCCAACTGAAATTAAAATTGTAGCTGACTTATCTGTAATAGAAGTTACAAAACCATGTTGTAGGTTCTCACCAAAAAGATTACCACTATAAGAATGTAAACTATGGAAGAGATTACAAGGCTGATATAGTTGCTGATATAAGAAAAAGTTAGAGTTGGAGATAACTGTATAACAGGTGGAAAAATTACATTCAGCAAGAGGTATAGAATGTGGGCAAATCTTCAAACTTGGAGATAAATATTCTAAGGCTATGAATGCTACTTACCTTGATGAAAATGGTAAAACACAATATATGTTAATGGGTTGCTACGGTATAGGAGTTACAAGAACTATGGCAGCTGCAATAGAACAAAAATAATGATGAAAATGGAATTATTTGGCCAGTATCAATAGCACCTTATATTGTTGATGTAATTCCTGCAAATATAAAAAAATGAAGGGCAAGTAAGTTTAGCTGAAAAAAATCTATAATGAATTACAAGCAGAAGATATTGATGTAATGTTAGATGATAGAGATGAAAAACCTGGATTTAAATTCAAAGATGCTGACTTAATCGGATTCCCATTCAAAGTTGTTGTAGGAAAAAGAGCTGATGAAGGTATAGTTGAAGTAAAAAAATCAGAAAAAAACAGGTGAAACTTTTAGAAGTATCAGAATCTGAAGTTGTAGCTAAAATAAAAGAATTAATGAAACTTTATTAATTTGTACTTGCAAAAATATAAAGTACTATGATATAATTATTAAGCCCTGCTCAAAAAAACGACGTGTTTTTGGGCAAAAAAACCAAAAGGGAGGAGGTTAATGCTATGAAAAAAATATGAAATTATGTACATCATCAACCCTACTGTATTAGAAGAAGGTAGAGACGAGTTAATAAACCAAATAAACTCTTTATTAACTGCAAATGGAGCTACAATAGCTAAGACAGAAAAAAATGGGGAGAAAGAAAACTTGCTTATCCAATCGATAAGAAAAAAAATCAGGTTTTTATGTACTAACTACTTTTTGAGATGGACGGAACAAAATTAGCAGAAGTAGAAGCTAAAATAAACATTATGGAAGCTGTAATGAGACATATAGTTGTAAGACTTGACTAATTTTTTTGTTATTGATTAAAAAAATCGTTAATTCTCAAAAAGGAGGGAAATTAAATGGCAGAATTCAGAAGAAGAAGAGCAAAATTAAGAGTTAAAGCTGAAGAAATTGATTATAAAAAAATGTTGAACTTTTTAAAAAGATTCGTATCTGATAAAGGGAAAATCAATCCTTCAAGATTAACTGGAGCTAATGCTAAATTACAAAGAAAAAAATAGCAAAAAGCTGTTAAAAAGAGCAAGAAATATAGCTCTTATACCATATACAAGAATTGAAAAATAGTATATTGAAAATAAAATAATATGGGGTTGAATTTCAACTCCCTATTTTTTTATAAAAGAATATAAAAAAATAAATTCAATAAAATTGATTAAGATTATTGCGACGCCCTATAATGGTGAAAGAGCCTTTGTGAGCTCTAGAACCATTATAGGCTGGCAAGTAATCGTATAAGGAAGGAGTGTTTATGAAAAAAATCAAAAAAATATAATTTTAATGTTGTTTGTATCTTTAATTTTTAATATCTTGTTCAACTGCACCTTTAACAGGAAGAAGACAGTTGAAGATGGTAAGTGATGAGGCTGTAGCTCAATCTTCTATCTCACAATATAATCAAATGATAGCAGAATTAAGACAAAATAATTTGTTAGCAAATAATACTGCTGATGGACAAAGAATAAAATCAAATTGGAAGAAGAATTTCTAGAGCTGTTGAACAATATTTAACTGCAAATGGAATGCAAGATAAAATAAAAAAATCTACAATGGGAATTTAACTTAATAAAGAGTAAGGATATAAATGCTTTTTGCATTACCAGGAGGAAAAAAATTGCTTTCTACACAGGAATATTACCAGTATTAAAAAAACAGATGCAGCTATAGCTTTTGTAATGGGACATGAAATAGGTCACGTTATAGGTGGACACCATGCAGAAAGTGCAAGTAACCAAAAATTTAGCTGGATTCTTAATGATAGGTAAAAAAACTTATAGACGCTGTAACAGGAGTTCCTGTTATCAGTGATGATTTAGCTCAACAAGGACTATCATTAGGGCTTTTAAAGTTCAACAGAACTCAAGAATATGAAGCAGATAAATATGGAATGATATTTATGGCTATGGCAGGATATAATCCACAAGAAGCTATAGCTGCACAACAAAGAATGATGGACTTAGGTGGAAGTCAACAAGCAGAAATACTATCTTCTCACCCTTCTACTCAAAAATAGAATAGAAGAGTTAAAAAGATTTTTTTACCGGAAGCTATGAAATACTATAAAAAAATAATAAAATGAACTGTGCCTATTATCTTGAAATCAAGATTTAAGGTACAGTTTTTTTATTTTTAAATAATATTTAAAAAAATTCTTAAAAAAATTTGATGCAATTTCTTATTATATGAATGGTAATGAACCTCGGAGAAAGATATCAAATATATCAAAGATAGTAAGAAATAGAAAAAAATGGAAGTTTAAGGATGAAAAAAAGAGAAGTAAACTTTTTACATATCTTAAAAAGAATTAGATTTTTTTCCATATTTTTTTAAAAAAATTATAAAAGACATATCTTTTATATTATATATTGACATTCTTTATATTTTTTTGATAGACTTAGGAAAAAGAGTTAAGGAGGGATACTATGTTAGAATATAATAAAAAAATTTTTATGACATTATGTTTGGAAATGTTAGTAGTGAACTACAAAAATATAGCCGATACTTGTATGTCAAGTTGTAGAGGATGTATGTGTAATTGTAGATGTTCATGTTCAGGTGGATATGTTGAAGATTTTTGAATGGGAGGTATTTTTAATATGTCAGCAACTTTATATGATTATAATAAATTATTTGGAATAATAGGGGAAGAAGATATTTTTTTGCTATGGGAGGATGTAGATGTGCTTGCGTAAGTTGTAATAGTTGTACTTGTTCTTGTTCTTGTAGAGCTCCTGAATTTGGAGAAATAGAATGGTAAAATTATCACGTTTTGCTCATAGTTATGATTTAAAAAGATGCTGTAGCATTGTATCATTCATTGAGAATGAAACCTGTATATTTATCTAAAAGAAAAATATGAGAGCTTGCAAACTTGGTTAGCAAGCTCTCTTTCAGATAAATTGAATAACATTCCACAAGAAATAGAAAGAGAAGTAGCAGAACTTGTAAAATATAAAAATTATTACAAAAGTTGAAAATGAAGATGAAAAAAAGTATTAGAGTTTATTAAATCAAAAATTCCAAATCCCGCTATTAATGTATGCTATATGATTTTTAAGTGAACAATGTAATATTGCTTGTAAATATTGTTTTTTTAGGAAATAATAATGAAAAACGCGCTCATTTTTTTAACTGAGAATATGTCAAAAAGGACAGCTGATGAAGCATTAGATTTTTTTATAAGTCAGATTAAATTATCTGGGATAGATCCAGAAGAAAAATAAGCCAGTATTAATATTTTTATGGAGGAGAACCTTTAGTAAACTTTGAAGTTTTTGGAGTATATATCAAACAAAGTAAATAATTTAAGAGATATAGATCCTTATATAAAAAAATATGGAGTTATCACTTATTACAAATGGTTTACTTTTGACAAGAGAAAGTACTCTCACTTTTAAAAAAATTAGGAGTTTCAATTGGAATTTCTATTGATGGATTTACTGAGGAAACAAATGCAATGCGTGTAGATAAATCAGGAAATCCTGTTTATACAAAACTTATGGAAACTTTAAAAAAATGTGTAAGGAAGAGGAAGTTCCAGTTTCTTTTATCTGTTACATTAACAGAAGAAACAGTAAAAGATACTAAAAAAATGTACTTACATTAGTTAATGAATATGGTATTAAAGGCTTTGGATTTAATATAATGATGTCAAGTGATACTTTTATTTTTACCACAGAGTTATAATGAAGCAGCAGCTCAATTTATTATTGATGAATTTCTAGAGTTGAGAAAACTTGGAATTTATGAAGATAGAATAATGAGAAAAATTAAAAATCTTTTTCAAAAAGCACAAGTATATTTTTTTCTGATTGTGCCGCTACTGCTGGTGGACAGATTGTCATTGCACCTAATGGACAAGTAGGTATTTGTCATGGTTGTTTACATGATAAGAAGTATTTTTGTATCTAATATTAAAGAAAAAAAGATTTTTGATGCAAGAAAAAAATGAAACATTTATAGAATGGTCAAAAAGAACTCCTATAAATAATAGAGAGTGTGAACCTTGTCCAGCTCTAGGAATTTGTGGAGGAGGTTGTCCTATAAATGCTATGTATTTAAAAAGAAGGAAATACTATTCATTCTATTGATGAGAGATTTTGTGTACATGCTAAAAAGACATTAGAATTTTTTTAATTAATGATTTATATAGAGTTATTTTTAGAAAAATAAAGGAGAATAATGTCTAAAAAAATATTATAATTTCTGGAATTGAAACAAATAATTTAAAAAAAATATAGACATAGAACTTATTGAAAAAAAGGAATCAATTTAATTATATATCCTTCAGGAAGTGGAAAATCTTCTTTAGCTTACGATACTATTGCTCAAATTGGACAACATGAATTATTTTTTTAATGTATGATAATGAAAATTTTTGAAGTAAAGTATAAAGTAAAAAAATATGAAAATATGAAAGTAACAATTCCTATAAAAGCAATTAAATTTTAATACTAATATTCGTTCAACAATAGGTACTTATTTTTGGTATGAATAGAAAAAAATTGCTTTTACTTTATTCGTTAGTATTAGAAATGAATGAAGGAGATTTTTGTATTAAATAAAGAAGGAAATTTTTTTGTGAACATTGTCATGGACTTGGAATAACAAATGTTTTTAGATGAAAATAAAGTAATTGATTACAATATTCCTCTAAAAAAAGAATCCTGTAAAGTGTTGGAATAGATATAAAGACTTTTTATATGGAAATCATAGAAAAAAATTTTTGTTTAGAGAAAGAGATAGACTCTACTAAAACTTTTTAGAGAATTAAATTCTGATGAAAAAAAGAAGTTTTTTTATATGGAGAAAGTTTAGAAAAAAATATTCTATTCGTTATAAAAGAACAAATGGTTTTTTTCAAGAAGGACAAGTAAATTTTATGGAATTATGACAAATACTCCCATGATGTTAAAATTTACTCCAAGCAAAAAAATTTTATTCTGAAAAAAACTTGTGAATATTGTCAAGGAAAAAAATACTCAAAAAGAATATGATAAATATAAAGTTTTTTTGATATTTCTATTGGTGAATTTATGCTTTTTACCATTTGAAAAAAATTATATGAACACATAAAATATCTACAATCTCAAATAAAAAAAGAAACTGTTTCATTATTATTAGACAGTTTAAAAAAAAATTTTTTTAGAGACAGCGATAGAAAAACAGTTTAGGACATCTTTATTTTTAATAGAACAATTCCTAGTCTTTCAGGTGGTGAACTACAGAGATTAAAAAAATGGTTCAACTTTTTTTAATACACAGTTAGTAGACCTATTGATAGTTTTAGATGAACCTTTAGCAGGACTATCTGGAATTGAAAGAGAAAGTATTTATAAAAAAATATTTTTAAAAATATCAGAGAAGCATACTGTTGTGATTATAGACCATAGTGATATTTTTTTATAATGAAGCTAAAAAAAATTATTGCATTAGGAGAAAAAGGTGGAATATATGGTGGAAAGTTAATTGATGAAAAAAATATATGATTGAACAACAAATATCAAAAGAAATTTCCAATAGAAAAAAACCAGAAAAAAACTAATTTCAATAAAAAAATAAAAAAATACAATTTATAATTATCAAGGAGTAGATATAAAAAAATAGCAGTTAATAGATTAAATTTGATTACAGGAAGATCAGGAATAGGAAAATCAACTTTATTAAGAGAGTATCTCCCACAATTTTTTTGAGAGCTATCTTTATATACATCAAAAAAACCTTTACAAGGGAATAAAAAAATTCACTAGTAGTAACACTTTTTAGATTTTTTTCAACTGATATTATAGAAATTTTTTTCTAAGAAGTTTAATAAAAAAATAAGAAATTTTTTTCTCTAATTCTTCTGGAGATGATGGAGCATGTAAAAAAATTGTGGTGGAGCAGGTTATATTGAATACTCAACTGATTATGATAGCACAATAAAAAAATAGAATGTAAAGAATGTGAAGGAACTGGTTTTAATAAGGAATTAAAAAAAATATAAAATAAATGATAAGAATATTTTTTTGATATTTGGAAAATGACCATTGAAGAAGCTGAAATATTTTTTTCAGATGTAAATAAAAAAATAGCAGATACGCTAGAGCAAGCTTCATCAATAATGTTAGGTCATCTAAAAAAATAGGGCAATCATCTTCTAGTTTATCTGGTGGCGAAAAATATAAGAATAAAAAAACATTAAAAAAACATTAAAAAAACATCAGCAAAGATAATAGGAATTGATGAACCTTTCAAAGGGTTAAATCCAACTGAAATATATCAAGTTGTCCTTTTTTTAGAAAAAGCTGAGAAAGAAAGGAAAAAAACTATTGTTGTTGTAGATCATACAGAAGAAGCATTTCAGTATTTCTCATATAATATCAAATTAAAAAGTAGAAGATAACTATAAAAAAATTGATAGTTAAAAAAATACTGATATATTAAAAAGGAGTTATTAGTATGTCAAATATGGTTGAAAAAGACAATATAATAAGTGAAAGTGGGTATAGTAGTTTGTTGGAAACTTTGTATTTATTATCAGATCCTACAATGAAAGAAAAAAATTAGAAGCTGCTAAAAATGCCACTGATGATGATTATAAAATATTCAAATGGTAAAAAAATTAAATAGCTATTGCAAATAAAAAAAGTTTGTAGTAGCTATTTTTTTGTTCTAAAAAAATTCTTCCCAAGCCTCATCTGACCATTCTTTAATCATCTAATACCTCTGTAATTTCATGAACAGTTCCACCTTTATTTTCTAATTGTTCTATTGATTTTTTTAATCTTTCTAAATTTTTTGCACTATAAAATGGATCTGCATCAACTGTAAAAGGCAGTCTTCTTTTCTCTAACAAATTTTTTTAGCAAAAATTGTGAAAGCCGCTGTTACTGTAATGCCAATTTCATCACAAAGTATATCTAGTTCTTCTTTTAAATTTTTTTATCAAGTCTAAAAATTTATATTAGTTTTTTTCTTTATCTGTAGTTATAGCTTTCATCATAACCTCCTCAAATCTTTTTTTCTAACTAAATTATATTCTTTGTTCAATACAATGTCAATATATTTCATTACATTAATATTATTAAAAAAATAAAAAAATTTTTTTAAAATTTTCTTGACTTAGAGTTAACTCTAAGTGATAAAATAGATTTATCTTGAAAAAAATGAGTTATTATTAAAAAAATAAACTTAGACTTAAAGTTAAGTTTAACTAATTTAGGAGGCAGTATGACAATTAAAGAAGTGAGTGAAGAATTAGGATTGACACAAGATACACTTAGATATTATGAAAAAAATTGAATGATACCTCCTGTTACAAGAACAGAGGGAGTACAAAAAAACAGTAATCAAAAAAACATATTTAAACATATAAAAAAATATGGAAAGGTGGGTGGAAGATGTATAAAAGCAATAAAGATAGAAATAAAACTAACAGAAGAACAAAAAAATACAAGTAAATAAAACTATTGGAGTTGAAAGATTCATATACAATGAATATATTAAATATAATCAGGAACAATATAAATCAAATAATAAGTTTGTTAGTGCTTTTGATTTTTTTCTAAGTATATCAATAATGTATATCTTCCTAATAATCCTGATAAAAAAATGGATAAAAAGAGGTATCATCTAAATCAGTTAAACAAGCAATGCTTTTATGGGGAAAAAAAGCATTTAAAAAAACTTTTTTTAAGCGTTTAAGTGCTTTTTCCTGTTTTTTTAAGAAAAAAAGGTAAGAATGAGCTGAGGGGCATATTTTTGTTAAGAATAATAAAACTGATTTTTGAGTTTTATAGGCATAAAATAAAAAAATCCCCACATTGAAATTTGTAAGAGTAAAAGAATATGGATATATACCTAAAAATGCGATTATTAAAAAGTGGTACTATAACTAAAATAGCTGATAGATATTTTCTATCACTTATTATGGAAATTGAAGATACTGTAAAAGCAACTAATACTAGTAGTAAAGGATTAGGAGTAGATTTAGGTATAAAAAGACACAGCTATATGTTCTAATGGTAAGGTATTTAAAAAAATATAAATAAAACTAAAAAAAGTTAAAAAAAGTTGAAAAAAAGAAACTTAAGAGAGAACAAAGAAAGATGTCAAGAAGTGTAGAATATTCTAAATCTAAAAAAATAAAAATTAAAAAGAATGTAAGAATTTTTAATAAGAAAAAGTTGAAAGTACAAAAAAATTATTTTTATAGACTAAATTGTATTAGAGATGATTATAATAATAAAAATAGTAGATGAAATAACAAGAGCCAAGTTAAAAATACATTACTATTGAAGATTTAAAAGTATCTAATATGATGAAGAATAAACATCTTTCAAAAAGCTATACAAGAACAGAATTTCTATGCGATAAGAACTAAACTTATAAATAAAATGTAAGGAAAGAAATATAGAACTAAGGTTAGTAGATACATTCTATCCAAGTAGTAAAACTTGTTCTTGTTGTGGTAGTATAAAGAAAGATTTAAAAATTAAATAATAGGATTTATAAATGCAGTAATTGCGGTTTAGAAATAGATAGAGATTACAATGCAAGTATAAATCTTGAAAAAGCAAAAAAATATAAAGTAATAGCATAGATATTTTTAAAAATAAAAAAAGAAAAGGAGAAAGCTACGAATAGCAAGTTAAAATATCTATATGTACCGATGGCTAGTCGGGAATTTACGACTATGGAGAGTACAAGGAACTATGAGTAGATACTAAGTATTGAAAAATATACTCGTTGAAGTAGTAATATTCTAGTGTGTTAAATATGTTTTTAATACATTTTTTAGTAGCAGACTCAACTATTCAAGAAAGATGTAATCTCTTAAAAAGAACAAAGAACAAAAACTCTTAGAGCAAAAAAAGCAAATAGAAGAAACATTGGAAAAAAATTAAACTATAAGATTGCAAAAATATGAAATTGCAGTTGAAACAGGAAAGTTAACTTGGGATAAAGAATAGGAGGAAATGGTAATGTATTTAGAAAAAAATCAATTCACCAGAGGATGTAAAAAAATTAAATATTGAGGAAATGAAAGTCTTAGCTGAAGAAATAAGAGAAGCAGTAATAACAAGAGATGCTAAACATGGAGGACACTTTGGACCAAACTTAGGAATAGTTGAAGCAACAATAGCTTTACATTATGTTTTTTTGACTCACCAAAGGATAAGTTTGTATTTGATGTATCTCACCAAACATATCCACATAAAATGCTAACTGGAAGAAGAGAAGCTTTCACAGATGAAGCACACTATGATGATGTAACTGGATATAGTAATCAACATGAAAGTGAACATGATCACTTTATCTTAGGACATACATCAACTTCAATAAGTTTAGCCTTAGGACTTGCAAAAGCTAGAGATGTTAAAGGAGAAAAAGGAAATGTTATTGCTATCATTGGAGATGGTTCTCTAAGTGGTGGAGAAGCACTTGAAGGTTTAGATCTTGCAGGAGAATTAAAAACTAATTTCATTGTTATAGCCAATGATAATGATATGTCTATAGCAGAAAATCATGGAGGACTTTACAAAAATTTAAAATTATTAAGAGAAACAGAAGGTAAGGCAGAATGTAATCTATTCAAAGCTATGGGCTTAGAGTATATCTTTGTCAAAGATGGGAATAATATCGAAGAATTGATAGAAGCATTTAAAAAAAAGTAAAGGATATAGACTACCCTAATAACAGTTCATATCCATACTCAAAAAGGTAAAGGATACAAACTTGCTGAAGAAAAACAAGGAACCTTGGCACTATACAATGCCATTTAATATAGAAGATGGAAAACCTTTAAATAATGATGATAGCGAAGATTATACAGATGTTACAAAAAGAATATTTAATGAAGAAAATGAAAGAAGATAAAACTGTTGTTACAATAACAGCAGGAACACCAGGAAGTTTTTAGTTTTTTTCTAGAAAAGAAAGAGAAGAACTTGGAGAGCAATTCGTAGATGTGGGAATAGCAGAACAAACAGCTGTTGCCTTAGCTTCAGGAATGGCTTCTAAAGGAGCTAAACCAGTATTTACAGTTGTAAGTTCATTTATCCAAAGAACTTATGATCAATTGTCACAAGATTTATGTATAAATAATAATCCTGCAACAATAGTTGTTTCTTATGGTGGAGCTATAGGAATGACAGATGTTACTCACCTTGGTTGGTTTGACATTGCTATGATGAGTAATATTCCAAATTTAGTTTATTTAGCTCCAACAACAAAGGAAGAACATCTTGCTATGCTTGAATGGAGTATAGAACAACAAGAACATCCAGTTGCAATTCGTTTACCAGGTGGAAAGATGGTTTCAACTGGTGAAAAAAAGTAACAAAAAGATTTCTCAAAATTAAATACTTATGAAGTAAAAACAAAAAGGAGAAAAAGGTTGCAATTCTAGGATTGGGAACTTTCTATCAATTAGGAGAAAAAAAGCTGCAAAACTTTATGAAGAAAAAAACGGAAGTAAAGGCAACAGTTATAAATCCTATGTATATCACAGGTGTAGATGAAAAATTATTAGAAGAATTGAAAAAAAGACCATAGTGTAGTTATAACTCTTGAAGATGGAATTTTAAATGGTGGTTTTGGAGAAAAAAATAGCTAGATTCTATGGAAATTCTGATGTGAAAGTTTTTAAATTATGGACTTAAAAAAAGAATTTTTTTAGATAGATACAATATAGGAAAAGTACTTACAGAAAATAGATTGAAAGCTGACTTAATTGTTGAAGATTTATTGAAATTTTTAAGGAGGTAAAAATGAAATATGTTAAATTATTAAATGGAGTTGAAATGCCAATTTTAGGTTTTGGAGTATATCAAATACCTGATTTAGAAGAATGTGAAAGAGTTGTTTTAGAAGCAATAGAAGTTGGATACCGTTCAATAGATACAGCACAAGTCTATGGAAATGAAGAAGCAGTAGGAAATGCTATTAAAAAAAGTGGAGTGGATAGAAAAGAATTTTTTTATAACAACAAAAAGTTTGGATATCAAATTCAGGTTATGAAAAAAAGCAAAAAGCTTCTATTGAAGAGTCTCTAAAAAAATTACAAACAGATTATATAGACTTATTATTGATACATCAACCTTTTGGTGATTACTATGGAACATATAGAGCCATGGAAGAATATTATAAGGCAGGAAAAATTAAGAGCAATAGGAGTAAGTAATTTCTATCCTGATAGGTTTGTAGATATAGTTAATTTTGTTGAAATTAAACCTATGATAAATCAAGTTGAAACTCATGTCTTTAACCAACAAATAATTTCACAAGAAATAATGAAAGAATATGGAACTCAAATTGAATCTTAAAAGACTTTTTGCAGAAGGGAAAAAAATAATCTTTTTACTAATGAAACATTGGTAGAGATTGGAAAAAAATATGATAAGACAGCTGCACAAGTAGCTCTAAGATATCTAATTCAAAAGAGATATAGTTGTTATTCCTAAGACAGTGAAAAAAAGATAGAATGATACAAAAATTTTTTTCTGTATTTGATTTTTGAGTTAAGTGAAGATGATATGAAAGAAATTTTTAAAATTGGATAAAAAAAGAAAGTCTTTTTCTTATCACATGTTGCCCCTGAAACAGTAAAAATTTTTTTAATTAATACTAAATTATAGAGGAGATAAAAAAATGACAAAGGAAAGATTGGTAGCATTTTTTTGATGCAGTGTTAGCAATTATTATGACAATTCTTGTACTAGAATTAGAAAAACCCAGTGAAGTCTCATTAAAAGGATTTTTTTAGCACTTAAAGAAAAATTTTTTTAGCTTATATTTTATCGTTTTTTTGGCTAGGTACAATGTGGGTAAATCATCATAATGAATGGATGGGGATAGAAAAAAATATCTGTAAAAAAACAGTATGGACAACAATGTTGACATTATTCTTTTTCTTCACTTTTTTTCCATATTCAACTTCAATAGTTTCTAAAAAAATTTCTATAATACAACTGCACAATTGTTTTTATGGTGTAATAATAATAGCAATAACTATTACCGTTATAGTTACTACAAATACACTAATAGAAGTTAATAAGATGAACAAATATATTTTTAGAAAGACTAAAGAAGAGAAATTTATTATTAAAATATGATTTAATTATAAAAAAATTGTAGCTTTTTTTAATTTCGGCATTCTTCTATCCACCAGCAATTATGATAGGTTTATTTATAACTCTAATTTTTTTGTAGTTTTTAGTAATTCCTAAAAAAATATAAAATTGAGCCAGTAAATTCTTATCCAGTAAACTATGATGAAACGGTAAGAATAGCAAGAAATGAAAAAAATAAAGTAAAAAAATTTAAAAGATTATGATATAGTATTTGTAGGTTATCCTATTTGGCATGGTGATTTACCAATGGCAGTTTATACTTTTTTTGATGAAAAATAATCTTTCTGGAAAAAAAGATAATATTGTTTTCTACAAATGAAGGAAGTGGACTTGCTGATACTGTTAATACTATTGAAAAAAATATACAAAAAGGAAATGTTATAAAAAAATGCATTTTTCTATCAGAGGAAAAAGAGTCCAAGATTCTAAGGTAGAAAATGATGTTAAGAATTGGATAAAAAAACTTTAAGAGATAATAAGACTATTTAAGGAGGAGATATGAGCATTTTATTTATAAATGGAAGTCCTAATAAAAATGGAAATACAGTAGATATTGCCAAAATACTTTTTAAAAAGATAAAAAAATACGAAACTTTAAATTTAGTAGATTATAAAATTTATTCTTATGGACAAAAATTTTGAAGATGACCAATTTAAAAAAAGTTATTGAAAAAAATGTTGGATGTAGATATTATTGTAATAGGTTCTCCTATGTATTGGCACAGTATGTGTGGAGCAGTTAGAAACCTTTTTAGATCGTACTTATGGAGAACTTTCAGAAAATATATTTTTCAGATAAAAAAATTATATTTTTATTTTTTTCAAGGAGCAGCACCAACAAAAAGAACAATTAAATGCTGGAAATTATACAATGGAAAGATATGCTATTTTTGTATGGTTTTTAAATATCAGGGAATGATTACAGATAAATCAGAAGCCCAAAAAAATGAATAATAATCTTTAAATATAAAAAAAGGAGATATATTGAAAAAAATAATAACTATAATATTTCTAATTCTATTAATAGGATTAGAAATATATGCTAAAAAAATGTATTTGATATTAATAAAAAGAAAGGTAGAAATGAATAAAAACTATTTTTGTTAAAGATACGAAAGTATCAGAAGTAATAAATGATCCAGCTTTTTAAAGGATTTGGAAGATTAATTTTTTTCCTGTTAATACTGATTATTGGAGTGGAGAAACATTAAAAGATATAAGGTTAACTTGGTATAGTCATATAAATCCAGATAAAAACAGTAGAGATTGTAAATAATTTAAAAGAGAGAGTGTCAGTTGGAGAAACAGTATTTTTTTGACATATATACAGAAGCTGAAAAGAAAGTAGAACCAAGAAAAAAAGATACAGGTTTATTCTTTTTTTAAAGGAAAACCTAATGAGAAAATTTGCTATTTGTAATGCTGGTGGAGGGTTTTTCTTATGTAGGGGCTATACATGATAGTTTTTCCTCATGCCTTAGAACTTTCTAAAAAAAGGATATAATGCTTTTTATTCTAATATATCGTCCAGATCCTATACTTGCTTGCGAAGATCTTGCAAGAGCAACAGCATTTGTGTTTGAGCATGCAAAAGAATTAGAAATTGACACAAATGCTTATTCTCTTTGGGGTGGTTCAGCAGGAGCAAGAGTTGTGGCAATGCTTGGAGCTTATGGAACATCAAAAATTTGGAGAAAAAGATTATCCTAAGCCAAGTGCTGTTATTATACAATATACAGGATTAAGTGAATATTCTCCAAAAGATCCTCCTACTTTTGTCTGTGTAGGAGATAATGATTATATTTCAAACTGGAAAGTTATGAAATCAAGAGTAGATAATATATCAAAAATGGGGATAGATACAGAATTTCATGTATATCATAATTTAGGTCATGGTTTTTGGACTTGGTTTAGGAACAGAAGCAGAGGGTTGGATAGATAAAGCTATAAAATTTTGGGAGAAACAAATGTAAATGAATAATAGATGGTGGAACAACAGCATCATATTTCTATGGGAAGGTACAACCTAAAAAAATAATATAAAATTGGCTATTACAAAATAATAAAATAAAATTTGTAATAGCCATTTTACTATTCACAAGATTTGTAAAAAAATAAAAAGCCTTACCATAGTTATAAATTTATAATTTCTGTTTTTCATTCTATTTAAAGAAATTACATCTGCAGAAAAAAATAATAAATTGACAGATAAAGAAAAAAAATTTATCATTATTACCATATAGGAGGAATATTTAATATTTTTCTCTTATTGGTTTTTCTACAAATATGGATATTTTACCAGAAGTTTTTAGCAGATATATCTGTTTCTTTTTTTACCTACTGATTTTTAAACCTTTTTTTGTTTAAAAATAAATAATTAAATTTAGTAATATATTTATAAAATTGAAATAAGAGGAGTTTTAGAAGTTATGGAAAAAAATAAAAGAAGAAGTTCCTGAGAAATTAAGAATTGCAGTTCTTTTATCATTTATTAGTGGGTATATTAATGCCTTTACTTATAATAATGCAGGAGAACTTTTTGCAGGAGCACAAACTGGAAATGTAATTTTTTTATGGCACTACATTTTGCAAAAAGGAAATTTTGAAAAAGCAGTTGAATTTCTGATACCTATTATTTCTTTTTATGATAGGGCAAATTTTTTTATCTATTGTTTTAGAAATTTTTTTCAAAGAAGAGGACACAAAGGATATATACATTCTTCTCTTTTAACAATATCTAGTAAGAAGTCCCCTACTTCTATAAGTAGGGGATGAATTTCTTTTTATTTTTCTTGAAATTGTTTCAAAAAAATATGATATAATTAAATCAGTTAAAGGTAATAAAAAAAGGAGTATTTTTTTGTATTGAGCATTGGTGGAGCAAGTAAGGAGGAGGAAATGAAGATAATTAAAAAAAGCATATAAATTCAGAATATATCCTACCTTAGAACAAGTAATCTTTTTCTCAAAAACTTTGGTTGTGTTAGAAAAGGTTCACAATCTTATGTTAGATGATAGGAAAGAAAGGTTATGAAGAATATAAATCAACAGGAATTAAAACTAAATATCCTACTCCCTGCTAAATATAAAGAAGAATATCCTTATTTAAAAGAAGTTGATAGCTTAGCTCTTGCTAATGCACAATTAAATTTAGAAAAAGCTTTTAAGAATTTTTCTTAAAAAAATAAAAGATTTTGGTTTTTCCAAGATATAAATGTAAATCTAATCCAGTCCAAAGTTATACTACAAATAATCAAAACACAATATATATTAAAGATAGCTACATAAAACTTCCTAAATTAAAAATCGCTAGTTAAAAATTAGACTACATAGAGAAATAAAAAGGTATAATTAAATCAGTAACAATAAGTAAAAAAATAGTCTTGATCATTATTTTGTTTCAATATTATGTGAAGAAGAAATAGAAGAATTACAAAAAAACTAATAAAAAAATATTGGAATAGATTTAGGAATAAAAAGAATTTGCAATAATGAGTGATTGTACAAAAAGTAGAAAATTTAAAGCTAACAAAAAGAATATGAGAAAAAAACTGAAAAAGAGAACAAAGAAAACTATCAAAAAGATGTAAACTTGCTAAAGATAGCGATAAAAAAACTATCGGATAGTAAGAATTATCAAAAACAAAAAGAAAAAAAAGTAGCAAAAGATACATAATAAAATTAGAAATAAAAAGAAAAGACTTTATAAATAAGTTGAGTACAAAAAAATTATCAATAACCACGATATAATCTGTATAGAAGACTTAAATATAAAGGGAATGTTAAAAAAATCACAAATTAGCAAAAAGTATATCAGATGTAAGTTGGAGTGAATTTGTAAGACAACTAGAATATAAAAGCAAATTGGTATGGAAGAAAAATTATAAAAGGTACCTACATTTTTATCCAAGTAGTAAGACTTGTTCTAGTTGTGGTAATATAAAAGAAACTCTAACATTATCAGAAAGAATATATCATTGCGAATGTTGTGGACTAGAAATAGATAGAGATTACAATGCAAGTATAAATATATTAAGAAAAGGTTTAGAAATATTAAAAAGAAGAAAAAGTAAGTTAGAAAAATATATCAGGGTAGGGACTACCCTGAAGAGCTTGGTAAATATATGTGGCTAATAAAAGCACATACTTCCCAAGAAGCTCCCACTTCTACAAGTGGGAGTAGTTCACAGAGGAGCATAGTGTAATAGATGTTGTAAAAATCTAAAAATAAGAAAGATTAAATAAGTTATTATAGATTAAACTTGACACTTCCTTAAAAAAAGTTTATAATTTTAGTAAACAATTAAAAAGGAGTTGAAATTTATGTTAGGAAAAAGTAATAACAGAACACGGACAAGTAGTTAATAATCAAGATATAATGGTAGTTCACTTACATTTAAAAAGAAGGTGAAACAATACCTGCTCACAATCACCCTGGAAGACAAATATTCTTTACAGTTGTTGAAGGTGAAGTAGAAGTATATTTAGATGAAAAAAAGAAACTTATCCATTAGTACCCTAAAAAAAGTTTTTAGAGTTTGATGGAGAAGCAAGAATATCTGTAAAAAGCATTAAAAAGAAAGCGATATTTTTGTATATCTAGTTGTAAAAAGATAAAAATAAACTAAGACCTCCTAAAATGTTTAAAGAGCCAATTTAAACATCTAGGAGGTCTAATAGTTAACAATTATATATGATAGGAATTATTAAGGTTTTTATTTTTTTATTAAGTGTGTTAGAACACTCGTGGCTCTAGCACTCGTTAGGGTGTTAGCCGTGAGACATGTACTCGTAGGGTATGAATAACACCAACATTGAAAATGTTGTTCTAAAAATTTGTAATTTTACTAATTTTAGAGTATAATATATTTAAGAACTTTGGAAACTGAATATATAAGGTTGAGGTTAGAAAATGCAGTAACCTCGTAAAATATTCACTGCCAAAAATTAAATGGTTTTGAACCGTGCCAACAGGACGTAAATGTTCTCAATGGAGAGCTTGTCCATTAAAGTCTTAAGGAAATTAGCTAGTATTTGAATACTAGATATTCAAAAGAAACTAAATAGTACTTAAGAACCTTGCGACTTTAGTCGTGATAGGTTCAGACTCCTCTTTCAGCCATGATAATTTTTATTTCATTTTCATTGATTCCAACCATAGCTTCACCTAAGTCTTCTGAAACTCTAGCAATAATTTCAGGATTATCATAATTTTTTTACAGCTTCAACAATAGCTTTTTGCTCTTTTTCTAGGATCACCAGATTTAAAGATACCACTACCTACGAATACTCCATCTGCTCCTAATCTTCTCATAAGTGCAGCATCTGCTGGAGTAGCAACTCCACCTGCTGAGAAATTAGGTACAGGTAATCTACCATTATCATGAACATATTTTACTAAATCATAAGGAACTTGTAAGTCTTTTGCCATTACATATAGTTCATCATCACGTAGAGCTTTTAACTAAATTGATTTCTTTCATGATTTGTCTCATATGTGAAACAGCTTGAACAACGTCTCCTGTTCCAGCTTCTCCCTTAGTTCTAATCATTTAGCACCTTCACATATTCTTCTTAAAGCTTCACCTAAATTTCTAGCTCCACATACGAAAGGAGTAGTAAAATCTCTCTTATTTACATGATGTACTGAATCAGCTGGTGATAAAACTTCGATTCATCGATAAAATCAATACCAATTGCTTGTAATATTTCAGCTTCCACAAAATGTCCTATTCTTACTTTTAGCCATTACAGGGATCTTTACTGCTGACATGATTTCTTTTTATTAATTTAGGATCACTCATTCTAGAAACTCCACCTGCTGCTCTGATATCAGCTGGGATTCTTTCTAGTGCCATAACAGCAACTGCTCCTGCTTCTTCTGCAATAATTGCTTGTTCCTTAGATGTAACATCCATAATAACTCCACCATTAAATCTTGTATCCATTTTTTTGTACCTCCTCATGTAATATATCTTATATTGACTTTTTATAGTATAACTGTATACTGACATTATATAAAGTACCAGAATAAAACTTTTTTTATGGAGTCAGCTATGATTATTTTTAAATTTAGATAATAAATCAAAAATTCCTCTATATATACAAATATATACTGAGATAAAAAAATTTAATTCAAACTAAGATTTTTAAAGGCAAATGAAAAAAATTACCTTCAAAAGAAAGATTTTTATTGACTATTATAATATCAGTCAAAAATACTATTCAAAAATGCTCTTTATCTTTTTATTGAGGAGGGCTATATTTTTTTCTATTGAAAGAAAAGGTTACTTTGTTTCTGATATAGAAAATCTAATTATACAGAATGTTAAAGTTGAAAAATAAGGCAAAAATTTAAAGAAAAAAAGAGAAGATTCATTATGATTTTTTTCATATTCAGGAGTGGATAAGAAAAAGTTTAGCAAGAACAATTTTTTTAAAAAGAATTACTAAAGATGTATATGATGAAGAAAATGAAGATCTGCTTTTTTTCAAGGACATATACAAGGTGACTTATTATTGAGAAAAAGTATCTGTGAATATCTATCTCAATCTAGAGGCTTCAAAGTAGATGCTGAACAAGTAGTTATTAGCTCAGGGACAGAGTATTTATTCTATATAATTTTTTAAACTATTTAACAATAAAATTTATGGCTTAGAAAAATCCTTGCCATAAGATGTTTAAAGAATTATTTTTTTAACAAATAATATCAGTTTTTAAAAGCTATTTCATTAGATGAAAATGGAATTGTAATTGATGATTTAAAGAAATATGATGTCAATATAGCCTATGTTACTCCTTCACATCAATTTCCAACGGGAGCAATTATGAGTATCAGTAGAAGAACTGAACTTTTAAATTGGGCAAATGAAAATATTGACCGTTATATAGTGGAAGATGACTATGACAGTGAATTTAAGTATACTGGTAGACCTATTCCAGCATTGAAGGCAAATGATATTAATGATAAAGTTATTTACTTAGGAAGTTTTTTTCAAAATCAATTAGTCCTGCAATTCGTGTAAGTTACTTGGTTTTTACCTAAGGCACTTTTTAAATATCTATCAAAGAGAACTACCGTATTTTTATCTGTCCTGTACCAACTCTAAATCAAAAAAATTCTTTATAGATTTATAAAAAGATGGCTATTTTGTTAAACATATAAATAAGATGAGAACTCTTTACAAAAAAAGAAAAAGAGAATTTCTTGTAAATACCATTAAAACTTACTCTTCTAAGATATTGAATAAAGAGATTCAAATACAAGGAGCAGATGCAGGTTTACATATGGTAGTTAAATTAAATCAAAAAAATTAATGAGAAGTTATTTTTTTAGATGAATGCTTGGAAAATTCTTTTAAAATTATATAGTTTAGAAGAATACAATATAGAAGAAATATATAGAGAAAATTCATATTTTCTTTTTAGGTTATGCAAATTTAACAAATAAGGAAATAGAAGAAGGGATATTGCTATTATTAAAAAAATTTTAAAGAAATATTATATAAAAAAAATTGACCAAAAAAATAAAAAAATGATAAAATTGGGTATAAATATTGATATAAAAAAAGAAAATGGGGGGTAGATTATATGAATAACAATTTATATAATGTAGAAAAAAACTTACGATCAATAGCTAAAAAGATATGAAAAATGTAAAATATTCAGTTGGACTTGCTGTACTTTTTTTAATGAAGGGAACAAGTGCATTTTTCTGATGAGAACAAGATACAAGAATTAGAAAAAAACAAAAGGATATTTTTAACAGATGTAAAAAAAGAAAAAGTAGAAGTAAAAAGAAACTAAGAAAGTATCAAAGACTACACAAAAAAATTAAAAAGCTTCATGGACAAATATGCAATTTGGAGCCAATGATTTATATAGCAATTTTTTTGTTACACCAAAAAAATAAAGTAGAAAAAAACTTCAATAGTAAAAAAAGTGAAAAAGACTGTTTTAGTAGCTAGTGCAGATAATGGGACAAGTTTGCCTATGCTTGCTAAAAATTACATCAGATATAGAAGAAATATCAACACCTACAACAGAAGAAATAAAACACAAGCAAAGAAAATCTAAGAAATTCAGTTGGAAATTTACAAAATAAGATAGATACAGCAAGAAGAGAAAATAGTAAAGAAATACAAGGTCTAAAGTTAGAATTAATTCAACTTATGGAACAAGGAAATCAAGTTGTAAAAATCACCTTGGTCATCATGGCAATTTGGAGCTAACTATTTCTATGACAATTGAACTCTGCATATAAAGGTAGAGGAGATAAGTCTCAAAAAAATATCCATTTGAAGGAATTTACACAAGAAGTAATAATAGTTTTTGAGAGATATATCTCTCTTTGGTTCTAATTATTCAAAAATTCCTCTTACAACTAATCCAAGATCAGCTTCTACTACAGCAAGAAGTGGAGTTTCATCAAAATACGGATTATCAAATTTAAATATTATACATGAGCCAGTTACATCTGTAGAAAGAAAAGCAACTGTTACTCCAAGAATAATAGAAAAGAATGAAATTAACATTCCTTTAAAAAGAAATGAATACACCAGAACTACCTGACTTAATAAAATTTAGACCTATTGAGCCTGATATTGTCATTCCAGCAGAGCCAGCACTTCCTCCAGCACCTGGTTTTCAACTATTTTTAGGAGCAGATTCGAATGGAATAACTAGTCCATGGGCTGGTGCATCAGGAACTAAAATGGGATTTTTTTAATGAGAATGGAACTATAGATAATAGAAGTAAGCAAAAATATTCAAACACAATTACGTTATACATTGAATAGTACTTATACAAATCAGTTTGGATTTCTACTACATCTATAGGGGTTGCATTTAAGATGTGGGCAGATGAATACATGGCAATGGGTGGTTACAAATTGATACCGGCTAATGTTCCACGTGGATATAATGTTAGTGGGCTTGTTAGTCTAAATCCAACAACATGGATAAATCCTCTTGAGAATTTACCAGATAATATTTATTTCAATTCTTATAATTTCTCTTTTAATGGTGGTGAAAGTGAATACAGAATTCCAACAATTAATTCTACCACTTATGGAAATCCTAATGAAATTAACAATCAACGTTTTTTTGTAGGGAACTTTCGTTTTATTGAAATAGATAACCAAGGAAGAAATACTTTAATGTTTGGTGGAAATTATGTTCCTTCTATTCCTGTTTATATTCCTCAATCTAAAACAGTTCATTTAGCAGGACCACTTACTTTAGGATTAGTGTCTCAAGAAAATGGAATTATTTTTTTGAAAATAAAGGTAGAATAACTGATGAGGGAGAAAATGAAGAGCAATTTGTAAAAGATACTCCTGATGTATTAACATTAAGATATCCTTTAAATGATATTACTGTTAAGAAAAGTAAGGAAGGATTTCTAGGATATAAAGTTGGAATAGTACAGGTTGCTGAAAACTCTGCTCAAAATTTACCAAGTGCAGGAGCTCCATCAGAAATACAACCTATGACTAATAGTGGAATTATAGATTTTAGAGATCCCTAAATCCATTGGGATGTATGTTTACTTGTATAGAACTTCAGATGGAACAGGAACTTTTACTCCAAAAAGGAACAAGAGTCTCAGTTAACAAATAAAGGTTTAATTTTCTATCTGGAGAAGAAAGTTATGGAATGAAAGTGGCTGCTTACTCTGAAAGTGATGCTGCTATGCTTAATGATGCAGATGGAACTATTGAATTAAAAAAATAAATGGTCAAGATAAAAGCAAATAATTCTATCGGAATGGCAATTATGAAAGATGATACTATTCAAGATCCTGCTGGAGCAACTTTTTCCACTTGGGAAAGCTGTCAACAAAGGTACAATTTCTTTAACAGATATCCAAAAATTCTGTAGGAGCTTATGTCAATATTGCAAGTAATATTACAAATGATACTGACGGAAAAAAATATTAATAGATTCTCAAATAGAAAAAGTAAGTTCAGGAAAACAAGCTGTTAATATAGGAATGAGAGCCGATGGAGATACTCAAGCTGAAGTTATTAATAAAGGAAGTATTGGCTTATTAGGAAATTACGGAATAGGAATGTTAACTAAAAAATACGAATCTTACTAACACAGGAACAATTAATAGTACAAACATAAAAAAATGGAATTGAATTGTAGGGATTGACCATTCTGTGGTTAAAAAAACAGCGGAGCTATTAAACTTTTTAGGAACAGGTCAAACTAATAATATTGGAATTTTTATTAAAAGATGGCTCTAATGGTACTATTGGTGGAGCTTCTTCAGCAGGGGTAACACAGTCAGTAGAAGTATCTGGGGATAACTCAACAGGAATCCTAGTATCTGGAGAAAGTTCTTTACAAATGGCAGGAAATGTAGTAGCATCTGGAAATAGTGTAACTGGAATTGTTGCAGATCAATCCGATATTACCTTAAATGGAAACGCAGATATAACGGTAGATAATTCAGGCAATATCTCTGAGCCAATTGGAACAAAGGGAAGCTATGGAATTATTGTGAAAAAAAGGAACAAAGGGTAAATTCATAGGAACTGATACAAATGTTAATATTAAAATTAAAAATCCTGAATCTGTTGGTCTATACTCTGAAGGGGAGCTAAAAGTAAAGAATGCAAATATTATTGCTAATGACGGGGCTATCAATTTCTTTTCAAATAATGGAACAATTTCTGTTGGAGGTGGAAATACAGAGACAGGTCAAAAATCTTTATTATTTTTACACATCTGGAACTAATGCAAAGATATTAATAAATGATCCTATGACTTCAACAATTAAAGGGGAACTTCTCCAAGTACTAGAGGAACCGCTTTTTATTATATAGCAACTCCTAGCTCAAGTTATGGAAACTTTAATGCAGGAAGTATCCAAAATTATTTTTAATACAACTTTTGGAAATGGAACTAATAGCACTCTAACAAATTTAACACTAAGGATGGAAGAAGGTTCTAGATTGTTTGTAGCTTCTAATGTACAAAATGAACTTATCTGATACTGATACCTCAACTATTATGAATGGAATTACAGACGCTCCTACTATTCAAAGGTTAGGTAACTATAAGAATTTTTATGTTACATTTGAGTAAGTTAAAAAAATTAATCAAGCAGTGAATCTAGATGATACCTCAGATTTTTTTCAACCAATTAGAAATTGCAAACTCTTCTATTGAAAAATGAAAACCTTATGAGAGGTAGTCAAAATAGACAAGTAGCAATGGCACAAGAAAAACATAGAAAAATGATTACAATACTGAAAAAAATTTCTTTAATAAATAAAGTGGGGGAGAAATTTCTTAACTGGAGGAGAAAAGTACAGGAATTTATGCTAAAAGGGGAAAAAAATTATCAATGAGGGTAAAATTAGTGTTGGAAATAAATCAACTGCAATTTATTTAGTTGAAGATAATAAAAAGTCCGTTAGGGGCTACTACAGGAGCAACAGTACTTAATGCCTCTAGTGGAGAAATTAGTGTTGGAGAAAGTTCAACTGGAGTTTACTATAATGTAAGTAATTCAACTGGAAATACAGTAATTTCTGGTGGTATTCAAAAATGAGGGTAAAATAACTTCTTATGCAGATAATGTTCTTGGAATGGTTTTTGATAGTCCTTTATCAAATAAAGTATTCAAAAAAATAATATGACTGGAAGTATTGAATTAACTGGAGATAAATCAATAGGAATGTATGCGACAGGGACAGGAAGTTATATTGCATTGAATGAAGGAGCTATACTTTTAGGAAATTCTATAAATCAAAATAATCCAAATGTAGGAATGTATACAGATAAACTTTCAATAACACTAAGAAACAATGAGAAAATCAGTGTTGGAAAAAAATGCTATTGGAATGTATGGATATAATTCTATTTTAGGTGGAGCTTCTTCTTTGATAGTAGGAGATGGAGGTATTGGCATCTATTCTCGTGGAGGAGATGTTACATTAAATCTGGGTTCTAAGATAAAAATTGGTAAGAATAAAGCAACTGGTATTTATTATGCTCAAAAAGAATGGAAATATTTTTAAATGAAGCAAGTTCTTTTGAGATCGGAGAGAGTTCTTATGGAATAGTTGTAGAAAAAGAGTCAGACCCTTTGACTCCACCAGCAACTTTAATAAGTAGGACTCAAATGTTTCCTTATAATCAAAGTATATTTTTGTATTCTAAAAGACAAAAAAATAGAATAGTAACAAATGAAACAGTTTTTAACTTCTACTGGGGACGAAAAATTATGGAATTTATTCTGCTGGTAAAGTAGAAAAATAATGCAGATATTAACTTTGAAAATGGAGTAGGAAATATAGGAGTTATATCTATTGGAAATGGAACTGCTATAAATAAATCAGGAAAAAAATAATTACTGTTGGACAATCTAATGGAAATGATAGTAAGTATTCAATTGGTATGGTTGCAGGAATTGCTAGAGAAAAAAATTAGTAGGAAACAATCTTGTCAAAGAAATCATTGAAGAAGGAAATATTATAAATCAAGGAACTATTCGTGTAACAGGAAATGATACAGCAGGAATAGGTGGAAGTATTGGAATGTATGCTGTTGGGAAAAAAATTCTATTGCAAGAAACCAAGGAACAATAAAGCTTGCTGCGGATGGAGCAACGGGTATGTACTTAGATGAGAAAGCTATAGGCTATAATGATGGCTTAATAACAACAGAAGGAAGCCCAAAGAAAGTAATTGGAGTAGTTGTACAAAAATGGAGCAACTTTATGGAATAATGGAACTATTCATATAGATTCTCCAAATGGCTATGCAATTGTAAGATTAAATGGTGGAATTGTAAGAAACTATGGAACTATTGTTTTTAGGTAGTGGAGCAGATAAAGAGCAAACTTTTTAAACAACCATCTGGAAAAAGCAATAGGTGAAATAGCAATTAAGGAACCAGATAAAAGGAGCAACAGAAGCAAAAAAATTTATGCAAACGGGGTTTTAGTAACGCCAGAAACAATCTCTTCTCCTATAGGATACAATCCAAATTTACAATTTTCTTCTGAAATTGGAATGTATATAGATACTTTAAGAGGAACAAATCCTATAATGGGATTACAAAAATATTACTAACAAAGCAGATTTAATTATAGGAACAGAAGCAACTTCTATAACAAATAGTAAATATATTAAAGTAAGTGGAAAAAAATCTTAGAACCATATAATAATATGATACTAAGAACTCCTCAAGTTACAGATTGGAATATTTATTCAAGTTCTTTAACATGGATAGCAAATGTAACTTTAAATACAACAAATGGTACTATAAAAGATGTATATATGGCAAAAACGTCCATATACAGATTTTTGCAGGAAATGAAGCTTCACCAGTTGAAGTAACAGATACATATAACTTCTTAGATGGATTAGAACAAAGATATGGAGTTGAAGAAATTGGAACTAGGGAAAATCAATTATTCCAAAAAAATTAAATTCCATTGGAAACAATGAAGAAGTTCTATTATTCCAAGCAGTAGATGAAATGATGGGACATCAATATGCTAACACTCAACAAAGAGTAGAAGCGACTGGTAATATTTTTAGATAAAGAATTTAACTATTTAAGAAGTGAATGGAGCAATCCAAGTAAGGATTCTAATAAGATTAAAACTTTTGGAACAAAGGGCGAATATAAGACAAATACAGCAGGAGTAATTGATTATCAAAAATAATGCTTATGGAGTAGTTTATGTTCATGAAGATGAAACTGTAAGACTTGGTGAATCTGTGGGATGGTATGCAGGTATAGTTCATAATACATTTAAATTTAAAGATATAGGAAATTCTAAGGAAGAAATGTTACAAGGAAAACTTGGATTATTTAAGTCAGTACCATTTGATGAAAATAATAGCTTGAATTGGACAATATCTGGAGATATCTTTGCAGGATATAACAAGATGAACAGAAGATTCTTAGTAGTTGATGAAGTTTTTTTAATGCAAAAAGGAAGATACCATACTTATGGACTAGGTGTAAAGAATGAAATATCAAAAGAATTTAGATTGAGCGAAGGCTTCTCAGTAAGACCTTATGCAGCTCTAGGTTTAGAATATGGAAGAGTGTCTAAGATAAGAGAAAAATCTGGTGAAATGAAATTAGAAGTTAAAGCTAATGACTATTTTTTTCAGTAAAACCTGAAATAGGAACTGAACTTGCTTACAGACATCATTTTGGAACTAGTGCAATAAAAGTTGCTGTTGGAGTGGCTTATGAAAATGAATTAGGAAAAGTAGCTAATGGCAAAAATAAAGCTAAAGTAGCTGGAACAGATGCAGACTACTTCAATATCAGAGGTGAAAAAGAAGATAGAACAGGAAATGTTAAAACTGACCTTAATATTGGTTGGGATAACCAAAGAATAGGAGTAACAGCTAACATAGGTTATGATACTGAAGGACATAATGTCAGAGGTGGAGTAGGACTAAGAGTTATATTCTAATCTACCAATAAAATTTAACACTAACCCTAGTGTATATAGATTATTATTTCCCTAAGAAGAAGACTGAGAAATTGGTCTTCTTCTTTCTTTTTTTATTCAATTTTTTTCTACAATAAAAAAAGGTTAGTATGATAGAATAAAAAAATTCTATTATATTAACCTTTATTTTTTTATTAAATGTGTTAGAACACTCGTGGCTTTTAGCCGTGAGACATGTACTCGTAGGGGTATGAATAACACCAACATTGAAAAATGTTGCACTAAAATTTGCAATTTTACTAGTTTTAGTGTATAATATATTTAGAACATTAGCAACTGAATATATGGAGTTAAGGCTAGTAAACAGTAGCCTTGTAAAAATATTCACTGTTCTGTATAGTTGTTCTTTTTAAATATAATATACAGATAAAAAGTAGCGGTGTAGATGCAAGTCTTATCCAGTAGTGGCTATCGTGGACTAGCCAAAAAGAATAAGGGTTTTAAAACCAAAACTTCTTAGAAGATAACTTACTTTTTCAGTTATCTTATGAAGCTCTCGACTCTAGCACTCGTAGGGTGTTAGTTGTGAGTAGTTCACTTAGTTAAGCTTGTTTCTTTTTAAATATTCCATTTAAGATAAGTGCTAAAGCTCCATCACCTGTAATGTTACAAGCAGTACCAAAGCTATCTTGTAAAGCGAATATTGTTATCATTAGAGCAGTTCCTGTTTCATCAAAACCTAAAACAGAGATGATAAGTCCAAGTGAAGCTAAAACAGTTCCTCCTGGTACTCCTGGTGCTCCAACTGCAAATACTCCTAATAGTAAGATAAATAATACCATTGTTCCTACAGGAGGTACAGCTCCATATAATATTTTTGCAACTACCATGACGAAGAATGTTTCAGTTAAAACAGATCCACATAGGTGAGTAGTAGCCCCTAATGGAATAGCGAAGTTAGTTATTTCTTCATCTAATACACCAGATTTTCTTACACATTTTAAACTAACTGGTAAAGTTGCAGCTGATGACATTGTCCCAACAGCAGTCATATATGCAGGTCCATAGTGTTTTAATAAAGACCAAGGATTTTTTCCAGAAACAATACCACCAATAGTGTATAGAATAGCAATCCAGATATAGTGCCCAACTAAAACAATTAAGATAACTTTTAAGAATACTGGTAATTGTTTTGTAATACTTCCTTCATAAGCAAGAGTTGCAAATGTAGTAGCTATGAATATTGGTAATATAGGAATTATTATTTTGTTTACTATCATTAACATAATGTTATTGAATTCATTTAATAATTCTTCAGTTCTTTTTAGAGTTAGTCCATACAACAGCAAGTCCCATAAGTAAAGCTAAAACTAGAGCTCCCATTACTGAAATTGCAGGTGGAATTTGAACCTTAAATAGAATTGGAGGTAATTCCTTTAAACCTTCAACGCTAGAAACAATATTTAATTTAGGTATTAAAAGCATATCCAGCAGTTGCTGAGAAGAATGCAGCACCTATTGATGATATATAAGATAGACCTAACATAGTTAGTAACATCTTACTAGCGTTTGATTTTAATTGTGTTATTGCAGGTGCGATAAATCCAATTATAATGAATGGTACAACGAAGAATATTAATTCTCCTAAGAAGAATTTGATTGGTAAAAATCACAGAAATAACTTTTTTCATTTGCGACTAATCCTATGATTATTCCAGCTATTACTCCAAGAACTAACTTAATAATCAGAGTATCGCCTTTTTTTCTTTTTTTCCATACTATCACTCCCCTTAATTATAAAAATTTTATTACTTTTTTAATATTATATACTTTAGTCAAACAAAAAAAGCAATCAAAAAAATCAAAAATTATTAATATGAACATATTTTTTTAAAAAAAGAGGGTATACTTTTTTTATTTTTTTATTCTATAATATATAACGAATTAAAAATTAATAAGGGGATAAAATGGAAACTAAAATAGAAAAAAAGTTCTTAAAATTTTTAGAAGAAGAAATAGTTGCAGCAGAAGGTTGTACAGAGCCAATAGCCTTATCTTATGCAGCTGCCAAAGCAAGAAGAATTTTAGGTACTATTCCCAATAAAGTTGACGTCTTCCTATCTGGGAATATAATAAAGAATGTAAAAAGTGTTACTATTCCTAACAGCGATGGTATGGTTGGTATAGAAGCTGCTATTGCAATGGGATTAATAGCTGGAGATGACATAAAAAGAACTTATGGTTATAAGTGATGTTACATCTGAGCAATTGACAGAAGTAAAGGAATTTTTTAGATAAGGGTATCATAAAAACTCATGTTCATCCAGGAGATATAAAATTATATATAAGACTAGAAATTTCAAATGATAAAGACAATGTAGTTTTTAGAAATAAAACATACACATACTAATGTAACTCAAATTTTTAAAAAAATGGTAAAATTTTACTAAGTCAAGTTTGTAACGATGGAGACTTTAATTCATCTCTTACAGACAGAAAAAGTTCTAACTGTTAAATTTATCTATGACTTGGCTAAAACAATAGATATTGATTTAATAAGACCAATTTTTTTCAAAAAAAGTAGTTAACTATAACTCAGCCATAGCTGAAGAAGGACTAAAAAGGGAAATATGGAGTAAATATTGGTAAAAATGATACTTGATAATATAGAAAAAAAGGTATCTATGGTAACGATGTAAGAAACAAGGCAGCTAGCTATGCTAGTGCTGGTAGTGACGCTAGAATGAGTGGTTGTGCTTTTACCTGTTATGACAACAAGTGGAAGTGGAAACCAAGGTATGACAGCGTCTTTACCAATAATAAAGTTTGCTGCTGAAAAAAATCTATCAGAAGAAGAATTAATTAGAGGACTATTTGTATCACACCTTATAACTATACATGTTAAAACAAATGTAGGGAGACTTTCTGCATACTGTGGAGCTATTTGTGCTGCTGCTGGGGTTGCTGCATCTCTTACATATTTACATGGTGGAAGTTATGAAATGGTTTGTGCTGCAATAACTAATATACTAGGTAACCTATCAGGAGTTATCTGTGATGGAGCTAAGGCTTCATGTGCTATGAAAATATCTTCAGGAATCTACTCGGCTTTTTGATGCAACTATGCTTGCATTAAATAAGGATGTATTAAAATCTGGTGATGGAATAGTTGGAGTTGACATAGAAGAAACTATAAGAAATGTAGGGGAACTTGCTCAATCAGGAATGAAGGGGACAGACGAAACTATACTTGATATTATGACTAAATAACACTAAAAATAGGGACTGTTGCAAAATTAACTTTTTATTATTTTTGCAACAGTCCACTTATTTATTAATAAGTTAATTTTAGAAAAAGTTTTTTTAATTCTTTTTAATTCATCTAAAATACTTTCTATATCTGCTTTTTTTCATCATTTATTGCAACAGCTGCAATAAGTCCTTCAACCAATGGAGCATCTGCTATTTTTAATATTTTTCTATATCCACTCCTTCATCAGCTAAAAAAATCTATAGCAACTTGAGTATTTAAGACAGAACTTCCAATATCTACAAAAACTAAAGCTCCCTTTATCTGTTTTAGCATTTAAGATGGCTTCTTTAATTATAAGTGGATTACTTCCTAAAAATCTCCATCTGTTCCACTTCCATTTATTAGTGGGAAATCATATCTTTTTCATTTCATTAGCAAGATGAATAACAGCTTCTGCTAAATCTTTGCTATGTGATACAACTACAAAAACCTAACATTTTTACCTCCTACAGATTTTTCACAAACTACTTTTTATCATTAAATATGAAGACATAGCTCCAGGATCTATATGTCCCACACTTCTTTCACCTAAATAAGAAGCTCTACCTTTAGTAGCAACAATATCTTTTGTAGCTTCCATAGCATTTTTTTAGCAACTTCTATAACTTCAATTCTAATATCTTTTTAAAGATTTTTCCATCATCAAAAGATTTTTTTCTAAAAAAATTATAAGTAGGAATTATAGTATCAAGCATTGTTTTTTTCTCCTAAAACTGCTTTTACCTCTTTTTTGAATCCCTCTATCATAGCATTTAAAGTTCCTAACAGAATTTGATTATCAAAGTCTGTCTTTCCTTTTAAAAAAAGTTCCTGAACTCATAAAAAGCTGTTCCATATATTGCACCAGAAGCTCCACCAACTTTTTGTAAGTAAAATCATACCCATTTTTGTAAATACATCAGACACTGGTAAAGTCTTAAAAATTAGCTAGTTGATTTTTTTAATTTCAGTAAAAACCTCTTGCTAAGTTAACTCCGTGGTCTCCATCTCCAATTTCTCTATCTAATTCTGTAAGATAGTCTTCATTTTTTTATTATTTCATCAGATATTTTTTTCAATAATCTCTAAAAAAACATTTTATCTCTTCCCTTTCTTCTTTCTTTTTCCTTTTTTTGTCATATACATCCTAAAATTTTTTTAACGAAACTGGTGCGGTGTCCATTATTGTTGAGAGAGCCTTTGTGGAGCTCTTGAAACACTAATAGCTATCAGGCAGTTGAGATAATATTTTAGAATGCTATTGTATCTTCTTCAGCTTTTTAAAAGCTCTTCCATCTCATTATCAAGTTTTTAATAAAGTTATAGAGAAACCTCCCATATCAAGTGAAGTCATATAGTTACCTACTAAAGTTTTTTTGCAACTTCAACTCCTTTAGCTTTTCAATAAATCTTGAAGATGATTATTTATAATGAATAATTCAATTAGAGTTGTTTCACCAAGTCCATTTACTAGAACTGCAAATCTATCTCCTTTTTGTACATCAGATTCAGTATAGATTTTTTTCAAATAATTTTTTTCTGTAAATTCGTTAGCTGTTGCCATTTTTTTCACGATGAGTTCCAGGTTCTCCATGTATTCCTAAACCTATTTCAACTTCATCATCAGCTATTTCAAAGCTTTCTTTACCAGTTGTGAAAACTGTACAAGCTTTTTAAAGACATACCCATAGTTTTTTAAATTTTTTTAACAACTTTATTTCCAAGTTCTACTAATTTATCTAAGTCATAACCTTTTTTTCAGCAGCAGCTCCTAAAATTTTTATGAACAAAAAAATAGTTCCAGCTATTCCTCTTCTTCCAACTGTATAAGTACTATTTTTCAACAGCGATATCATCATCAACTACAACTTGCTTTTACATTTATTCCTTCAGCTTGTGCCATTTCTCCAGCCATTTCAAAGTTCATTATATCTCCGCTATAGTTTTTTTAATTATAAGAAGAACTCCTTTTCCTCCATCAACAGCCTTAATAGCATTGTAAACTTTGTCTGCACCAGGAGATGTAAATATTTCACCACAAACAGCAGCATCTAACATTCCATATCCAACAAAGCCAGCATGTGCAGGTTCATGTCCACTTCCGCCACCACTTATAAGAGCAACCTTATCCACTTTTTTATTTTTTCTGATGATTATAGGTTCATTTTCAACTCTTGAAAGTTTATCAGGAAATGCCTTTATCATTCCTTCCACTACTTCTTCAACAATATCATTTTTTTATCATTTATTAGCTTTTTTTCATTTTAAACCTCCTATTGATGTAAAAAAATTTAATAAAAAGGCGAAATTATACAAATATTAGTATAATCTCGCCCCCTTTCATTTTATATTATTCTTCCCAATTCTTACTTCTTTCAACAGCTTTTAGCCAACCAGCATATTTTTTTATTTCTATCTTCTTCAGACATATTAGGAGTAAATTCTTGATCAAGTACCCATTTTTTTGTTTGATTTCTTCTTTACTTTTCCCAGAATCCAACTGCAAGTCCAGCAAGATAAGCAGCTCCTAGTGCTGTTGTTTCTAGAACAGTAGGTCTTTTTACAACTTCACCTAGAATATCAGCTTGGAATTCCATTAAGAAGTTGTTAGCAGCAGCTCCTCCATCAACTTTAAGTCCATTTAATTTGATTCCAGAATCTTCTTCCATAGCTTTTAAAACATCTTTAGTTTGATAAGCTATAGATTCCAAAGTTGCTCTTATAATATGGTTTTTATTAGCTCCACGAGTTAGTCCTAAAATAGCTCCTCTTGCATACATATCCCAATAAGGTGCTCCTAGTCCAACGAAAGCAGGAACTACATAAACTCCACCATTATCTTTAACTTTTCTTGCAAAATATTCAGTATCTCTTGATTCAGAGATTAATTTTAGTTCATCTCTTAACCATTGAACACTAGCTCCACCTACAAAGACACTTCCTTCAAGTGCGTATTGTACTTTACCATTAAGACCTATTGCAATAGTTGTTATAAGTCCATTGTTACTCTTTACAAATTTTTCGCCAGTATTCATAAGTAAGAAGCAACCTGTTCCATAAGTATTTTTAGATTCTCCTTCTTCAAAACAAGCTTGTCCAAATAAAGCTGATTGTTGGTCTCCTGCAACTCCAGCTATAGGAACTCTATGTCCACCTTTACCACCTAAGTTAGCATATCCAAAAGTTCCACTTGAATCTTTTACTTCAGGTAACATTGATTTAGGAATATTCAATGTTTCAAGGATTTTTTCATCCCATTTTAATTCTTTTTATATTATAAAGCATAGTTCTTGAAGCATTAGTGTAATCTGTTGCATGTACTTTACCATTTGTTAATTTCCAAATTAACCAAGTATCAACAGTTCCAAATAATAATTCACCTTTTTTTCAGCTTTTTTTCTCTTGCACCTTCAACATTATCTAAAAATCCATTTAATTTTTAGTACCTGAGAAATAAGCATCAACTAGAAGTCCAGTATTATCTTTTATATAATCACTGAAACCTTCAATTTTCTTTTAATTCATCACAGATTTTTTTGCAGTTCTTCTACATTGCCAAACTATTGCATTGTAAATAGGTTTTCCTGTATTTTTTTATCCCAAACTATTGTAGTTTCTCTTTGGTTAGTGATTCCTAAAAGCTATGATGTCATGTTGACTTATTCCAGCTCTTGCAATAACTTCACTTAAAACTCCACTTTGGCTAGCCCAGATTTCCATAGGGTCATGTTCTACCCAACCCTCATTAGGATAAATTTGTGTAAATTCCTTTTGTGCAACTCCTACAATATTTTGACTTTCATCGAATAAAATTGCTCTTGAACTTGTTGTTCCTTGGTCTAATGCTACAATGTACTTCATATAGTTTCCTCCAATCTTATTGTATATTTATTAAAAAAAAGTGAATCACATACAAAATTATAAAACTGTTGCTAAGAATGTATCAAAAATTACAACACCTAAAATTGCACCAATAATTGGTCCTACAACTGGTATCCAAGAATATTTCCAGTTAGATCCTCCTTTACCTTTTATAGGAAGGATAGCATGAGCTATTCTTGGTCCTAAGTCTCTTGCAGGATTAAGTGCATACCCTGTTGCTCCACCTGTTGCCATACCTATTATAACGATTAGAAGTCCAACAAATAAAGCTCCATTACCTGGTTGAATTCCAACTTCTCCATATCCTATAGCTAATACACCTATTAATAAAAAGTGCAGTACCAATAATTTCAGTAACGATATTCCATAGAGGAGCATCAATAGAAGGTCCTGTTGAGAAAACACCAAGTTTTACTCCTGCTTCTGGTTCTGCATCCATTTGAACTTTATAAACAAGATAAGCCAAAGTTGCACCTGCAATTCCACCTAACATTTGAGCAACAATATAACCTGGGACTAAATTACCAGGAAATTTACCTGTTACTGCTAGAGCAATAGTTAAAGCAGGGTTCATATGTGCACTGATACCCAACCTGTTACATAGGCAGGGAATCATAACAGCAAATCCCTCAACCAAAGGTAGTTACTATCCAACCTGCACCTTTACCATAGCTGTGTTTCAAGCTACAAGTCATATTAACTCCATTTCCTAATAATAGCAATAAAAGTAGTTCCAACAAATTCTCCAATGTACATACTCATATTACTCATACGAGACCTCCTTATTTAAAAAAATATATTGTTTTAAATAAATATATATATTGTTATTATAACATAAAGTTTATGAATAAACACCTTTTTTTATTAAAAAAGATATAAAAATTTTTACATATCTTTAGTTACAACAACATTGACACCTGTATTGAATATATTTTTCTAGAACTATATCTCCTCTTTTTAACAGGAGCTGTTAATTCAACTTTCTTTAATTCTTCCATCAATTTAAAAATTTAATTCTTTAGGTATAGCTCTTTCAGTTTTCACAGGACATCTATGATCTAAAAGCATTTTTTTATTTTTTTACAGTTGAAGTTACAACTCTTTTTTTGGAGCTGTTAATTCTTCTTTTACCATAGACTGCACCTCTTGGACAAGCATTTCCTTTAACTTCATAAGTTTCTGTATTAACACTTATATGACAAACCAACAGGACAAACTATACATATCATTTCCTTTTTCCATTATTTATCCTCCTCAACAACTTCTACAACAATTTTCTTAGCATCTATTTTTTTTCCTAACACAGTTTTTAGATAGAGTAATTTTTTTCCATTTCTCCAGGAGCCATATGATTTTTTTCTTAACTGAATGTATTACAAAATCATTTGACTTAACCACTATCTTAACATTTTTTTATATTTGTCTAACTCTCATAGAAAGCTCTAAATTTTTTTCTATATTTTTCTATTCTAAATTTTTTTGAGGAACAGTGTATCCTATTCCATTTCCTGTTTCAATTTCAATATATTCTCCGTCTGCAACTTCACCTTTTATATACTTAGCTGCTGATTTTCCTGCCTTTCTTGATTCAATACTTACGAAGTCAACAAGGTCATGTACATGAACAACGTTTCCTGAAGCAAATATTCCTTCTATACTTGTTTCCATAAGTTCATTTACTACTGGTCCACTAGTTCTAGGATCAATTTTTATTCCTGTTGCTCTTGAGATATCATTTTCAGGGATAAGTCCAACTGATAGAAGTAAAGTATCACATTCATATTCTATTTCAGTTCCTGGTATAGCTTTCTTGTTTTCATCAACCTTAGCTATGATAACTTTTTCAACTCTATCTTTACCAATGATATCTACAACTGTATGGCTTAAGTATAGAGGTATGTCATAGTCTTCAAGGCATTGAACAATATTTCTCATAAGTCCACCAGAGAATGGCATAAGTTCAGCGACAGCTAAAACTTTTGCTCCTTCAAGAGTAAGTCTTCTTGCCATAATAAGCCCAATATCTCCTGAACCTAAGATAACAACTCTTTTACCAACCATATATCCTTCCATATTGATATATCTCTGAGCAGCTCCTGCTGTAAAAATTCCTGCAGGTCTATCTCCTGGTATAGCTATTGCTCCTCTTGTTCTTTCTCTACAACCCATAGTTAAAACTATGGACTTAGCTTCAATTATCATATATCCATCAACAGAGTTTATAGCTTGAACTATTTTATTTTTCAGAAACTTCTAAAACCATAGTATCTAGTTTGTATTCAATATTTAATTCAAATAATTGATCCATAAATCTTTGAGCATACTCAGGTCCCTGTCAATTCTTCTTTGAATTCATGAAGTCCAAAACCATTGTGAATACATTGTTGTAAAAATTCCACCAAGTTCTTTTTGCTCTTTCAATTACAAGTATGCTATCTATTCCATTTTTTTAGCTTCTACTGCTGCTGCAAGCCCTGCTGGATCTCCACCAACAACAACTAAATCATATTTCATATTCATATCGTTTTTCCCCTATTTAGTCTTTCCTGTTAAGATGTAAGAATCTTTTTTTGTTCCATAACTATTTCTTCTAAATCTTCACCAAGTTCTCTTGCCAAAATTTCTTGTACACGAGGTGCACAGAATCCACCTTGACATCTTCCAGCTCCTGGTCTAACTCTTCTTTTGATACCATTTAATGTTCTTCCACCACATTTTCTATGGATAGCATCAACGATTTCACCTTCTGTTATGTTCTCACATCTACAAATAATTCTTCCATATCTAGGGTCTTTCTTTATTACTTCTGCTTTTTTTCTTCAGGAGATAATGTAATAAAGTGTATCATTTTTTCTATTTTTTTAACAAAGTTTGTTTTTTTCTTTTACTCCGCCAAAACTTTCAACTATCATTTTTAGCTAAATCTATTGCCATTGCAGGTGCAGATGTAAGTCCTGGAGATTTAGTTCCAGCTATATTAAATAGTCCTTTGACATCTTCAGCTTCACCTAGAATAAAATCTCCTGTATCAGCTTCAGCTCTAAGTCCAGCAAAGTTTCTGATATTATCTCTGAAATTTATATCTTTTATACTCTTAGTAGCAAATTGTCTAACTGTATCAAGTCCTGCTTGAGTATTTCCAACATCATCTTTATTGTCAACATCAGAAGCAGTAGATCCAACTATTATATTTCCATGAGCAGTCTTTGAAACTAAGATACCTTTTTCCCATTTCAGTAGGACATTGGAAAATAACACTATCAGTTAAGTATCCTTGTATTTTATCTAATAAATAATATTCACCTATTCTTGGAGTTATCTTAAATTTTTTTGTTAGAAAGCATATTATTTATAAAGTCAGCATAGACACCAGCTGCATTTACAATTGCTTTAGCTTCAATAATTTCTCCATTTTTTTAATTCTATTTTAAATACATCATTTTTCTTTTTTTGATATTTGCAACTTCTGCATTTAATTTTTAGTTCAACACCATTTTCCATAGCATTTTTCTACTAATTTTTGTTGCTAATTCCCAAGATCAGTTATACCAGCTGTACCTGCATATAGAGCAGCAACTGCTTCTTTACTAACATGAGGTTCTCTTCTTTGAATTTCAGCTGCATCTATGATTTCCATTTCAGGAACACCATTATTAAGACCCTCTTTGATATAGCATTTCTAAGTGTTCTTTTTCCTTTTTCAGAAAAAGGCTAATACATAAGATCCTACTTTTTCTGAATGGAGCATCCACTTCTTCACATAATTTTTCCATACATTGCATTACCTAATACATTGTATTTTTGCCATAAGGCTTCCTTCTTTTTGCGTCGTATCCTGCATGGACTATTGCAGAATTTGCTTTTGTTGTACCACAAGAAACATCATTTTTCTTTATCTAGTAATAAAGTTTTTCAACTCATATCTAGACAATTCTCTTGAAACTGCTGCTCCCATTATTCCAGCACCAATAACAACTACATCAAACATATTTCGTTCCTCCTAATTAAATTAAAAAAAGGTCATGAAAAAGACAGAATCCCTTCTGCTTTTTTTACGACCCACCATTCACTAGTCTAATATTCTATTTATACTTCCTATATATTATACCAAAAATTAGAACAGTTGTCAACTGAAATATTTATTAAATACATAAATGAAAAAAATATAATTAAATTCAAGTTTTTTTATAAATAGATTCTATTATATTTGTAAAAAAATAAAAATATAATGTACTTACTTAAGGATAGTTAATTAGTTGTAAAAGTAAATAAAAATAAAAAGATAGGAGTATAAGAAATGTTAAATACAGAATTATTTATTGGAGCAGTTTATGTGGCAGGTCTACTGTCTTTCTTTTCACCTTGTATATTTCCATTACTTCCAGTCTATATTGGAATGTTAAGTACAAGTGGAAAGAAATCTATTATAAAAGACAGTGGTATTTGTAATTGGGCTTTCAACAAGTTTTTGTTTTTGCTTGGCTTTGGAGCTGGAAGTATAGGTTCATTTTTAATGAGTAAAACATTTAGAGTAATTAGTGGAGTGATAGTTATAATATTTGGAATTATTCAAATGGAAATTGTAAAAAAATACCATTTTTTTAGAAAGAACAAAACTTGTGGATATAAAAAGGAAAAAGAAAAATGATAGTATTTGGGGAGCATTTTTACTAGGTTTCACTTTTTAGTTTAGGATGGACACCTTGTGTTGAATCAATACTTGCTTCAATTCTTTTTTTATTTCAAGTGGCGGAGGAAATCCTTACTATGGAGTACTTATGATGTTTATTTATGTTTTTAGGTTTAGCTACACCTTTTTGTTATTCTATCTTTATCTTCAAAAATATGTGTTGGCAAAAGTTTCAGCAATAAAAAAAACATTTAGGTATTATGAAAAAAAATTGGTGGTTTATTAATAATTATTATGGGAATTTTTACTTCTTACTGATAAATTAAGTATATTTTTATAGAATTTTATAGTTATAAATGTAAAAAAAATAATTTGATACCATTCCAATTAGTAAATGTGATAAAAAAAATAAGTGAACTTGCATTCTAAATTTTTAGATGAAAAAAATTGAAGCAAAATGAGCCGAGCAAATCTTGACTTGTTTGAAGCTGACTTGTCAGTAAGTTTGTCAAATTGCAGCGAATGTCAATTTTCCATCGTTAAGAAATTTAGTTAGTAATGAACTATTTTTTTACTCACATTATAAAAATAAAATTTGGAATATAAATCATTTATTTTTTTATAAATTAATAAATTTTAAAAATTATTTAAGGAGGTTTTAGCAGATGAAAGGGCTAAAAAAATTGTTTTTGGAATTATGATGTTATTAATGGGAGCAGTAGCTTTTGGGGCAGAGATGGATTTGTCAAAGGTTACTTTAAAAGATGTGAATGGAATGAATTATTCTTTTTGGAAAAGATGGAAAAACCAACTTATGTTAAGTTTTTGGGCTTCTTGGTGTCCAATTTGTCTTTCTGGATTAGAAGATATAGATAATCTTAGCAAAGAAAAGAAAGATTTTTGAAGTTGTTACTGTAGTTTCTCCTGGGCTAGTTGGGGAAAAAGAAAACAGAAGATTTTTAAAAAAATGGTATAAATCTTTGGGTTATAAGAATATAAAAAGTTTTTATTAGATGAAAAAGGTGAATTAACAAAGATGTTAAATGTTCGTGTTTACCCAACTTCAGCTGTTTTAAATAAATCAGGAAAAGTTGAAAAAGTTCTTCCAGGTCATTTAGAAAAAAAGCAGAAATAAAAAAATTATTTTTCTTCTAAAATGATGATGAATGACAAAGGAATGAAAGATAACATGATGAAAGATGATAACATGATGAATGATAAAAAAATATGATGAATGATAAAAAAATATGATGAAAAAAATGATAAAATGAGTATGGAAAAACATCAATGTAAAACATGCTAATAAAAAAACATTCATGAAAATATATTTAGCGGGAGGTTGTTTTTTTGGGGTGTGGAAGCATATATGGAAAAAAATCTATGGTGTAATAGATGTAACTTCTGGATATGCAAATGGAAAAAAAACTAAAAAAATCCTAAATACCAAGACTTACATAGTTCAGGACATGCTGAAACAGTGCATGTTAAGTATGATGCAAGTAAAGTTAATCTTTCAACTTTGTTAAAATATTATTTTTAAAATTATTGATCCAACAAGTGTAAATAAACAAGGAAATGATAGAGGTTCACAATATAGAACAGGAATTTATTATGTAAATCAAAATGATAAATCTGTTATTCAAAAATGAAATAAAAAGAACAACAAAAATATTCTCAAAAAAATTGTAGTGGAAGTTTTACCTTTAAAAAGAATATTATTTAGCAGAAGAATATCATCAAGATTATTTGAAAAAAATCCTAATGGTTATTGTCATATTGATTTATCAAAAAGCAGATGATATAATAGTAGATGAAAAAATATCCAAAAATTATCTGAAAAAAAGAATTGTAGGGGGTAATTTAATATGATAATTATAAAAAAAGGATCTAAAAAAATTAAACTTAATTATAGATAAATAGCTAAGTTAAATAAGTATTTATGATGTGATTTTTTTAATAATATAATTTAATAATTGAGTGTGAAAAAAATGAGAATAAATGATAATACTTCACACCATTTATGAGAAAAAAATAAGAATTTTTCGAGAATCTTCAAAAAGCGTTCAATAGGGGTAAAACACCCTTATTTTTTTATTTAGAGAGCATTTTTGACGGTGTGAATGATGTGAAAAAAATGAGAATAAATGAGAATGGATTGCACAGCATTAAAAAAATACCATAAAATCGTGATCTAAAAAAATTTATAAATAAAAAAATAATGCTGTGCAAAAAGAATAAAAAAATAGTTAAAAAAATAGTAAAAATTTCACAAATAGAACATAGAAACTAATTATCAAAAAAATAGTTTGAAAGTTAAAAAAACTAATATTATCAACAAAAAAATCAACTAGTGACAATTTGTACACTAGTTGATTTAGAACACTTAAATAGTATAATCAAAAACTGCTACAACACGACCTATAATTCTAAATTCATCATCAGAAGTAACTTCTTTTTGGCTTATATTTTGGATTAATTGATTTTTAAAATAATTTCTTTTGTAAATTCATTATATTGAAATTTTTTTACAATATACTTCATCATTCAAAAAGAAAAATACCTATTTCACCACTATCAAGCATAGAAACTTCTTCTACTAATACTAGATCATCATCATGTATATTTGGCTCCATAGAGTCTCCATCAATAAAAAGTTGCAAAAGTAGCATTTTTTTAGCTATAGATTTTGAAACTTCAAGCCAATCTAAAAATTTCATCTCTTCCATAAACTCCTAATCCAGCAGAAACCTTTGATATTATAGGGATCTTAATAGTATTATTGTTTTTAATTTCTTCAAAATTATCATAATTATCTGAGAAAAAAAGCTTCAATAGGAATTTTTAAAAAAAGTTGCTATTTTGGAAAGAACATCTATTGGTATTTGTCTTTTTCAGTTTCATAGTTAAGGATACTTTGTTTAGAGATTTCTAAGGCATCAGCTAGTTCATCTTGAGTTATTTTTATTTTTCTTAAAAAAATAATTTTTCTCCTATATTATACATAAAATCACCTTTTTAAAAAAATATAACAAAAAAATAAAATAAAAAAACTTGACAAATGTAAAACATAGATATATAATCAAAATGTAAAACAAATGTAAATGTTTTTTTATAAAATAATTGTAAAAATTTTTAATAATAAAATTAATATATCTTATTTTTTTATTATACCATTTAAAGAATGGAGATACAATTCTATATTTTTACATTTCTATCACAGATTGAAAAAAATGAACTGTGATAAATTTTTTTAAAACTATTTAAGAAAAAAATATATATTAAAAAAATATAACAATTTACGAAAAGGGGGACAGAAGTACACAGGACATTGGCAATTGAAACACTATACTAAATTAAAGGGGAATGCTTATAGAAAATTTATAAGGCTTAATTGAATAGTAATTAAAAAAATTGATTGAATGGAGGAACTATGCAATTATTATTAATTGTGATTGTGATAATTTCCTATACCATACTTATCAATATACAAATAAGTATGGGTAAGGAATTAAAAAGAAATAAGGGAGATATTATGGAAAGTAGCTAAGAAAGAAAGTTTTGATGCTCTTTTTAGAAAGAGGAAAAGATGGAAAAATAAAGACCTTTTAAAAATATATAAAGTATTATCTATATTTTGGAACAGAAGAAAGTGCTAATTTAAAAATATTTCAATGGTAAAGAAAAAGGATCAAAAGAATTATCATTGCTAAAATAATTATTCTTTTTCTTGAGTCAGTTCTTGGATTATTTTTGTTTTGCATTTCTTCCGATTCTTTTGATAAGACTTCTAAACTCATGACAATAATAGATTTAATAATTGTAAGATATAAGCTAGTTGAAACGATAGCTTTAATTAAAAAAAATTTAAATAGCTAAGAATTGAAACATCTTTTTGAATCTGCAAGTAAAAAAATATCTTTTGGAATATACTTAAAGAATTTGTATTTTTGAGGAAAAAAATTTAAGAATATAACAAAATGCAATAGCTTTTTAAAGAATAATTTAACAATACTTTATTAACCTCTGTTTTAAAGAATAATAAAGTTGGTACAAAGATAAAAAAATAAAATAGCTTCATTATAAAAAGGAGGAGTTAGGAAAAAAAGATTAAAAAGAAATACCCCAGTGGACACGAAAAAAATGCAGAGAATAATACTTATTTTTTTAAGAAAAGAATTTTTATTTATTGGAATTTTTTTACTGCAAGATAAAAAAATATTTAACACCAATTATTATAGTATAGAAAACAAAATAAGCAAAAAAATTGAATCAGTAAAAGCGGGATAATCAAGAGAAAAGAAAAAAAGTTATTAAACATATAAAAAGTACCTCCCAAAGTTTTTAATTAAATTATAGCTTTTAAGAGGAAAAAAATCAATAAAGGGGAATGCTTATAGAAAACTTTAAGGCTTGAATGATAATAAAAAAACTAATTGAAAGGAGAAGCAATGGAAGAAAATAAAAGTTTAATAACCTACAATGGAATGAAACTAGGAGTAACAATAAAAAAATAATGAAATAGAAATTGAAATGGGAGAATTAGCAAAAGCTATTGGATACACAGATGTTAGAGGATTAAAAAAATTACTTGATACTAATCCAGAGCTAAAAAAATAAAGAATTTTTCTTACTTGAAGAAAGTAGACAGTATTGAAAATGGAGTTGTTAAGAAAAGAGAAAAAAAGACTTTTTACAGAAGATGGACTTTATGAAGTTACAATGTTAGCTAATACTGAAAAATGCTAAGAAGTTCAGAAGATTTGTAAGAGAATTAATGAAGAAATATAGAAAGAATGAGTTAATCCTAAGAACTCCTACTTTACTTCCAGCACAACAAGCTCAGCTTGATCAAATGGTTGGCATAATAAAAATCAAGAGATGGGGAAATAGGAGATCTACTTGATTCATTTGAAACATTTCAAGGATATTTAACAGATATAGAAGTTATTAAAGAAGATGTAAAACTATTGATTAGTCTACATGATAGGCTAGTAGAAGATGTAGAGATGTTAAAAAAAGAGGTGTTTGGAACTAATGAATAAGTATTTTTCTGGATTTATTGACATTAAAGACAGAAATGAATTATAGAGGATACAGTGAATCAACAAAAAAAGACTTATACACAAATAGTAGGAAACTTTTTAGAAGTAACAGACAAAGATATTATTGATATTACAAAAGAGGATGTGGTTAGATATTTAGATGAAAATATGAAACTTTTAAAAAAAGAATAGTAGGGCAGTTCATTTGAATGCTTTTAGAGTTCTTTTTGAAGAAGTGTTGGGATTAGATATAACAGTAAGTATAAAGAACTATAAGCGTGAATTTTTTTAGAAAAAGACATTTATGACATTGGAGCAATTTAACATTTTAAGTAATTCAGTTACTGAGAAAGAAAGGTTGATATATGAAATAATTAAGGAAACAGGCTTTTAAAATAAAAGATATAGTAAATTTAAAAAGTTGAAGATATAGTTTATGGAGATAAATCATATATAGGTATTCATAAGATATCTAAAAGAGCTTTCGAGAGATATTCAAAAAAATATTGTGATAAGGAGATGATAGATGGGAAAAATTTTTAATGTTTGTGAATATAGTATAAGAAGATGGAATAAGAAAGCAACAGAAAAAAATATTTAGGTGTTGAATATCAAATAAACGATATTAGACATGCTTTGGCATTAGAACTATATATTAAAAAGAGGTGATGAAGAGGGGGCAGTTAAATATTTAGGTTTAAAGACAGTGGAAGCATTAAGGCAATATTATAACAGAACAGGCAATAAATACTATAAAAAAATAGGGACACCTCTCCAACCAAAGTTTGATGTCCCAACAAAAACAAATATGCTTAATTATAGCATAAAAAGGAGATTGAATGGAAGAAAAAGAAAAAAATACTTAAAAGGAATGCTTGAATATTGTTATCAAAACAAAGAAAGTTTTAAGACAATGATAGCAAGAATAGAAAAAGGAGTTAGCAGAGTATGGAAGCAGTAGAAAAGAGAGTCACACAAATTAGAGATAATTTAGTAAGAATCCTTAATTTAAGGAAAGAAATGGTTGACTGTGAAATTTCTTGGCTACAAATGATTAAAAGCACTTAAACTTACTCAATACGAAGCATTAAAATTTAAAAAAATGGTGAACTTCCAGACTTAGAGCAAGAAGCTTTTGAAAATCTTAAAAAAAGACACCTGAAAAATATAAAAAAACAGAGATAAAAAAAGTTTAAATATTTTAATAAATTTTTTTGCTAGAAAAAAAGGAATAACAGCAACACAATTTTTCAAAAAAATGTGGGAGTTGATATAGACAAAAATACATAGAATATTGAGAGAAATACCAGTTAATAGAGATTTAGAAGCAGAAAAAAAAGAATAGAAGAAGCAATAGGGGAAAAAAATATTTTTAAAGGAGGCTTTTTTTATGGATAAATACTACACATTACAAGACATAGAAAGACTCTTTAAGAAGACAAGAACGACAGCTTTAAAAAAATGGCACAAAAACAAAGGCTGGGTAGTTGTAAAAAGAAAAAAAGTAGACAAAGTATAAAAAAATCTTTATTTGAAAGAAGAGGTAGATAGAGAGTTAGGAATAATAGTTGATGAGCAAAAAGCTAAGATATTGACTAGGACAGTAAAAAAAGAATGAAGCTAAAAAAATATAGATGAATTACCTAATTGGAATCAAAGGGTGGCTAATTCAAGATATATACTTTGTATAAAATTAGAGGAGGCTTATGAAGAAAAAAACTAGAAAATAAAGATGTAATTATAAAAAGAATTTGTAGCAAATGCGAGAGAAGAGTTTCCACAACAAATGGAGATTTTTAAAAAAATTATCAGTGCCAACTCTTAGAAGATGGTATGGAATTTATAAGAAAAAAATAGAGATAATCCCTTGGCACTTGCTTCTGGACATGGAGCTAATAAAGGTTTAAGAAGAGTTAATAAAGAAGTGCTAGAAATGACTAAGAAACTTTATTTTTAGCAAGAATAAACCTCAAATGACTGTTGTTTGGCAGAAAATAGTAGAAATGTTTGGGATAGATGCTATTAGTTATGGGACTCTTAGAAATTTCTTAAATAATGATGTGAATATAATTGAAAAAAAGACAGAGCTAGAATGGGGGCAAAAGAATTTAAAGATACTCACTCTACCTTTATAATAAGAGGTTTACAAGATGTTAAAGCTGGAGATGTATGGATGGCAGATGGACATACACTAGACTTCCAATGTTATAGAGGGAAAAAGAGAAAAGCAAACAAACAAAGAGATTTTGGAAGACCTACTTTGATAGCTTGGTTAGATTTAAAAAAAGTAGAATGGTTGTTGGCTATACTTTATCCTGGACTGAAAAATACAGAAGCAGTCGCAATAGCACTAAAAAGAGCTATCGAAAAGTATGGAGTACCTAAGAAAATATATACAGATAATGGTAAAGCTTTTTAAAAATAAGATCTTAAAAAGGTACAGAAGAACTTGAAGGGCTATATGCAAGTCTTGGAATAGAGGTAACACATGCAAAAGCCTTATAATGCTCAAGCTAAAGAAATAGAAAGATATTTCAGAGATTTAAAAGAAAAATTTTTTTCTAAAATGTTTGGAACTTATTTAGGTGGGAATATTCTTGAAAGACCTGAACATATGAAGACTTTTGCACAAATTAAAATGGCAAAGGGAGCATTATTAGAAGAAGAACATGTAGAAATGGAACTGGCAAAATATATAGATTATAAAAAAATCATTTATTCTATGAAATAAGAAGAGCAGGAGGAATGAAAGCACATAGAGGAAGAGGAATGGAAAATCATACTCCTTTGGAAGTCTTCAATGAAGAGTATCCAGTTGAAAATAGAGTAATGCTTAGTGATGAAAAAGTTGAGAAGATTATTCTTATATGAAGAGATGAAGACAGTACAACAAAAACGGAATTACTTTTTATGGGAAATACCTATGAACATGAAGCATTGTATTATCATCAAACTGAGCGTGTAAGAATTAAATATGATCCACATAATTTAAGTGAACTCTATGTTTACTTAGACACAGGAGAGTTTTTTTATGTAAAGCTAGAAAACTTGTACCTGTTGGATTTAACGATATTACTGGAATTAAAAATCAATAACTATAGAAAGAAAAAGATCAAAGAATATGGAGAAAAGATACTTGATTTAACAGTAGCAATGAGAGATGATAGCAATATTTTAACAATGAAAGATGTAGCAGAAGCTGAAGTTATAGAAGTAATTGAGGATAAGACAGGAAAGAAAAAAAGCAGTATATTGGTAATGGTTTAGATGTTGAAATAGATTAGTGAGGTATTAAATGAAGAAAATAATAGAAGATTTAGAAAAATTTGCTGAAGAAAATAACATAAGTTATACGAAGATAGCAAAAAGCTATGAATATAGGAAGTAGTACACTTTCAGAGTATAGAAAAGGGACATATACAGGAGATGTTAAAGCTTTAACTGAAAAAGTTGAAGCATTCCTAGAAAGGCATAAAAAGAAAATGAGAAGAATAGATTTCTCAGTTGATACAGAAGTAAAGAAAAGAATTTTTTTATGCACCCTAGGTTATAGAAAAATTATGTTGCTTCAAATGTAATGACTCAAACAATAGACTCAGCAAAAATAGCTTACATCTATGGACGTGCTGGGATAGGAAAAACTCATGCTTTAATGGAGTGGGCAAAGCAATATAAAGGAAGAGCTTTATTTATAACAGCAGAAACTGGAATAACAGTAGTAGGACTTATAAAAAAAATAGCCAGAGAGTTAAGAATAGATGCAAATGGGAATAATACTGAATCTATTAAACAAAGAATAAAGGATAGTGTAAAGTTTACTGAGACAATTATAGTTATTGATGAAGGTGAACACTTAAAAGCCAGCTATAATTGATATAGTTCGTAGTATTGCAGATCAGACTGGTGTTGGGATAATAATAGCTGGAACAGAAGCATTAAAGAGTAAAATTTATTCACAAAACAAAAGGCTATGAATACCTTTTATTCAAGAGCTGTAATAAATATGACTTTAAGAGAATTAAATATAGATGATGTGAGTAAAATAGTTAAAAAAATTCTTAAAGAATGAAATTGATTTATACAATGAAAAAAAGAGCTTCAAGAAATGATTAGCTATATTAATTTAACAGTTAGAGGATCAGCAAGACAACTAGCAAATCTACTTACATTAACTGGACATATTTCAACTAATAATGTATCTACTAATGGTAAATTGACACTGCACCAAAATAAAAGCAGCTGTAACAATGTTAGCAATTAACTATTAATATGGAGGGAAAAATGAGAGATATCAGATTAACAGAAATAGCAAAAACAAGAGCTTGTAAATGAATATGGAGAAAAAGCAACAATAGTAGATAATGAGCTTAACCAGTTAGCTAAATTACTGGTTAAGAGAAAGGATTATGTGAAAGCATTTAATAAGGGAAATTATAGTGCAAAAAGAAAGATACATGGAAACTACTAAAGAAATAAAAAAATTATAAAAAAACCATAAATAAAAAAATTTAATTAATATTAGTGTTATTGAACATAGTGTTAAATAACACAAGGGAGAGAATAATATGAGAAAAAAATACTAGCAATTGTTGTAGCTTCTATATTAATTGTTGCTAACAATCAAGGAGGTTCAAATGTGGAAGTTAGAAAAAAAGGTGATATTGTAAAGTGTATCATAGCAGAAGTTGGAGAGCTTACACAAGATAAGAAGTATAAAGTATTAAATGTAAATTCAAATATTAGTCAAATTGAAGTTATAAATGATCAAAAAAAGAAATCAAAAAGTTATTTATGGGCAAGATTTGATAAGGAGGGATTATGAGACATGGGCTTTAATAGGATTGTCGGTAGCTTTATTAGTAGCTGGGTTTTAACATAGGTTACGACTGTAGACATAAAAAAAATATTTTTTTAATAGAAATAAAAAAATATAGATACTGAGTTAGTTGCTTCTATTCTGTAAATGGAGTTGGAACTGTTGGAGGTTGGGCATTTGATTTTTGATTCAGAGATGAATAGCAGTCAATTAAAAAGTTTTTTTAAAGAAAAAAACAGATTAAAAAAACTTAAAAAAATCAATTTAAAACAACAGATGTAGAATTTGAAATTATTGACTTTAAAAAGATTAAAGGACTAAATATGGGATTTAAAGATTTATATATAATTGATGGAATAGTTTACTTATACAAATATAATAATGGAGTTTATGCAGTATTGGAAGATGTATTAACAGGCTATGAAGAGTTTGTAAGATTGGAGGAGTTAAAACAATATGAGTATAAAAATTTATTGTGAAAAATTGTGGACAATTTACATTTAATTTCTTTAAGGAAAGAAAAAAAGACTACTAGAAGAAAAAAACTACAAGAATTTAAATAGGAGGAGTTATGGATATTAAAAAAATCTAACAGCTGAAGAAAAAAAGAGGCACTAAGAAAGCAATTTTTAGAAGAAGAAAAAAATAAGGAAGCTAAAAAGAAAAGAAAAAAAATAAAAAGAGTATAAAGGAATTGTAGATGAAACAGTAAGAGAAAAACTTTAATAAAGTCGAAAAACTTGCTGAAATATTGAAAAATACTAAATTAGAAATTTTTTTAGAAGTTTTTGAAGCCATTTTAGAATTAAAAAGAAGAATTATATGGAATAAAAAGAGACACAGAGAAGCCATACTTTTTACAACAAGTGATGGTAATTTATCTATAATAATTGGACATAGAATAATAGATTCTTTTGATGACACTGTACATAGTGGAATAGCGAAGGTAAAAAGATTATATTTCTAAACTAACAACTAATGAACAACCAGAGTTGGAAAAAAATTAATAGACTTGTTGTTGAAAAAAAGACAAGAATGGTAATTTAAAGGCTTTCAAGAGTGTTGGAGTTAGAAGCTATTGCAAATGAAAATGGTAATGAAACATTACTTGAAGGAGTAAAAAAATAATAAAAAGAGTCATACAAACCAAGTAAATCAAGTACTTATGTTGAGGCTTATTATAAAAGATAAAACTGGGAAAAATGGTAAGTGTTCCACTATCTATTACGAGCGTAATTGAGGAGAGAAATGGAGAAGATAAAGAACGGGCAAATTAAATATATACATATTCTAAAAAAATAAATTAAATCTAAAAAGATGAAACTTATAGAACTCTTTTAAATAGTAAATTTAACAAGAATACATCTAAGGATCTCAGCTCTAAAACAAGCTGAGGTTCTTATCAAAAATTTTAGAAAGATTAATAAATAATTATGCAACTGATAAGCAAAAAAAGTAGATTTAACACTTTATACAATAAAGTTTATTATGAAAAAGACAAACAAGACTTTATTGAAGAGTACTTAGGAAAAAGGGAAAAACAGAGAATAACATGAATATTCAAGAGTGCAGTAAGTTAATTTATATTCTTGAAGAAATAGTAGAGTGGCAGGAGAAAAGAAAATTGAAAAAAACTTAATTTGGAGGGTGAAGATGTGGAAATGTAAGAAATGTGGAGAAGAAGTAGGACTAAGAAGGGGTATGTTATTCAAGTTAGATAAAAAAATAAAGATACTTCTGGAGATGATTTAAGTATACACGATACAGATTATTATGAATGTTCTAATTGTCATAATTATTCATATTCTGATGTGGAAGAAATAGCTGATTGGGAGGAAGAGTAAGGAACTGAATTGATAATGGAATGGAAGAATATGAAAAATAAATGTAAAATAGAAGCATTGGAATGTGTTAAAAGATTAGTTGAAAGGTATTTAATGAATAAAAAAAGAACACTAAAAAAATTTATAAGAAGAATGATAAATAATTATATAGTTATTTTAGATTCTATTATTATAACAATAACATATGACAGACTTGAAGAAATATCATGGACACAAGATAAAGCAGTTGGATTAGGAAAAAGAATAGAATTAAAAAAATAGAGAAGGGACTCAAACTATAATAGGTAAAGTTGCAAAAATTAAAAAGAGATGGTTGGAAAAAGTTGGGCAATGTTAGTTACTATTGAAAAAAATTACAGAAGATTGGGAGGAAGATAAATGAAAAAAATAAATATAACAAGACATGCTTTTGATGAGATATGCTTCAAGAGTGCATAAAAGCAAATATTGTAAGGGACAGAACTTGGGATATCTGGAAAAAAAGCAAAATGAAGATAAGATAGAAGGGTTAGAAACAAGTTTAAAAAGCAGAATTTCAAGGAACTGAGTATATCTGCACAGCAGCTTATGATGCTCATGAAAAAGCAGAATTTTACATAAATAAAGATAAAATGATGACTTATGTAGTAGTTGGAGATAACATGGTAACTTGTTATGCAATAAATTATGATCTTAATGATGAAAGAAATAGAGCTATTTTTAGAGGTATTATTGAATAATTTAAAAAGAGCTAGAATTGACGAAGATAACTTTGAAGATAAATATTTTTAAAGAAAGAGATGACTTAAATAGAGAACTTGGATTACTTAAAGCTGAAAGTGAATTATTAAATTCTAAATTAAAGACTTTAAAAAGAAAAAAACAAGCAAGAATTGAAGCAAGACAAAATGAAATAGCAGGAGAGCAGGTAGAACTAAGAAATATTATAAAAAGTTGCTGAAGAAAAAAATTGTTAGAAGTAAGTTAGCTTTTATAAGGAATAAAAATGGAAAGTCAAGAAGTTTTAGAACTTATAAGAGAAGCAAAAAAAGGCAATAATGAAGCTACTGAAAAGCTAATTGAAAGGTACTTGAATACTGTTAGAAAGATCAATCATAAATGGGGTAACACAGATGATGGATTTCAGGAAGGAATACTTGGAATCTATCAAGCTATAAAGACTTTTTGATGAAAGCTATAATACAAAGTTTATGACACATCTATATTTTTCATATTGAAGCAAAGATAAGGAAATATATAGATAAAGAAAGGTATAGAGTTCCACAGTATATTATTGAGTCAATCAAAAAAAGGTGAGAAAGAAAGATTATATTTTTTTCAAGTTTAGAAAATTTAGAAATAAAAAGATGAAAATGAGAGTAATGATAAATTAGAAAAGAAAGTTCTTATAGAAGAATTATTAACATGTTGTACTATTCAAGAAAAAAAGGTTATAAGATACTTGTTTTTTTGATGGGTATACTGGTGAAGAAGTAGCTAAAAAAACTTCAAATATCAAGACAAAGAGTACATATAATAAAAATCTAAAGCATTAGAAAAAAATAAGAAATAATATTAAAAGTCCTAGAAATTTCTAGGATTTTTTTATTTAATAAATAAAAAAATTTGAGTTATATTTTTTTAAATTAAGTGTATAATATACATAAATAATTTTTATTAGGAGGGATAAATGTTTTTTTATGATTTTATTTGTTGGAGCAGTACTATTCCTTTTTATATTTTTTTAAAAAAAGGAGTTGCGGGAAAAAGAAAATCAAAAAGAATACTTGTGATTTTTATTATTAAAACAGAAAAAGAAATTCCAAAATTTAGTTATGTGGGACAAACTGTCTTTTTAGATTGGGCAGATGGAAAGAGTATCAAAGAAAAAAAGAAGACTATCCTCAATATTTCTTTTTTTATAACTATGGAATTTTTAAATTGTAAAGAATTACATGAAAAATATGATTAGAGAAAAATTTTTTTACAAGAAGCAAATATAAAAAAATAATACTTTTTATCTAAAAGTGTAGATGAATTAAAAAAATTCTTGAAGAATATGGATTAAAAAAAGAGTGGGAAAAAAATAGAATTAGTAGAGAGAATAATAGAGAATAATGATTTTTTTCTAAAATAGATGTAAGCAATAGCATATATGAATTATCAGAAAAAGGAAAGGAATTCCTAAAAAAATATAATTATATTTTTAGTTCTAAGGGAAACATCAATTTCAGTAAGTGAATTTGAAAAAAAGAAAAAGAAAAAAAATTGAAAAAAACCTCTTTCTACTAATGATATCATTTGGAGTATTTATAACAAACACTCTTTAAAGTACTTTTTATGCAAAAAGATTTTTGGGTTATATAGAAATTGTATTTTTGAGATGGCTAATTTTTTTAAAAAAAGAAGGAAGAAATAAACAAGCATTATTATTTGAATTAAAAAGGGTTATATTGTGATTTAAGTGGGAAATCTAATAATAATTCTACTGAACCAAAAAGAAATGTTATTTATAGTAAATGCAAGTAATATTTTTTTAAATTAAAGGATTATTTTTTTCTAGTGAAATGTTAGATAGTTGTTGGCAAGTAGAATTTCCATTTCATTACTGTAACAAAAAAATATTTTCAGATATTGTTTTAGATATTTTTTTAATGGGCTTAGTGGTGATGAAATTTTAGAGAAATATAAGCCTAAAATGAAAGCAACTCCTAAAAAAAGCTATGTTAATAGATTTAGAAGATTAAAAGACTACATAATTTATAAAAATTCCTGCTAAAAATAACAGGAGGAGCAGTATATAAAAACTAAAAAGTGGAGTAGAATTTGATTTAGGGACTATAAAAATAGTTTTTTTAAGAGGTAAAAAGGGCAGTTTAACCTGTCCTTTTTCTATTTTTTTATAAAAATATTTCTTGACAATATTACAACAAATATTGTAATATTGTTTAGATGAAAGGAGAAATATATGAGTGAGAAAAACAATAAATTTTTAAAACAGAGGAAGAATTGTACAAAAAAATTAAAAATTAAAAATTGCAGAGGAAGGAATAACTTTAAAAAAATTATGTAACAAAAACTTATTGAAGAAGACCTGAAAGGAGGTGGTAAAAATGAAAGATAGAAATTATTTATCTAATGAATACTATGAAAATAGAGATTTATTTTTATCGTAATGGAAAAAAAGTTATACAAAAGAAGATGCTGAACTATGGAATAGCATTAAAAAAATTTAGAAAGAGTAGAAACAGATTCTAATTTGATAACTCAAGAAAGAGCTCAAGAACTTTTTTTGATGAATATAAAGATATTTTTTTGATGATAAAGATTAGAAACTAATATATTGAAAAAAAGGACTTTAATGTCCTTTTTTTATCTTTATGATACTTTTTTTATATTGTTAATTAAAATAAAATATGTTAATATAATTGAGAGAAATACTACTAGGAGGAGAGAAAAATGGCTAAGAAATATATAAGTGTAGCACAAGCATCTAACAGACTTAATGTTTCAATAAGTACAATATACAATTATTGTAAAACAGGCACATTGGGTTATAGATGCATAAAAAAACTTCAAAAAGATATACATGGCAGATTGATTTGGAAAGTTTAGAGCTATTAGAAAAAGAAAGCACATATAAAAGTTCTCTCCAAATAAAAAAAGATTTACAATATAGTCTATTCTAAAAGAGTTCAAATACTCTTTTTATTTTTCAAAGGGAGCAAAAAAACTTCAAAAAAAAATATATTTTTGAAAAAAACACTTGCAAAAAAATCAAAAAGATATGATATAATAAATACATAAGGAGGTGAAAAAGATGAGTAAAAAAAGCAGAAAAAGCCAAAGAAAGGAGGGAAAAAAATTAAATAAAAAAAGAGCTACTACAAATGATAATCTTAATACTCGAACTTCTGGTCGTTGTTATTGAGCTAATAAAGATAATCATAGAGTAATAGCTAAGCAGTTGAGGGATAACAACCCTCCCTGCTTATATATTATATCAATTTTTACTCATTGAATCAATGAAAAAAATATTTCAATTTTAACATTATCAATAATAGTATCAGCACTTATATTAGTAAATTTTTTTATTTTTAAAAAAATTTAGTATTGGCTATAATCATATTAGTATTATGTATTTATAATTTAATTAGATGGATTAAATTAAAAAAAATAAAAAGGAGAGAATTATGGCATCTGGTGGAGCAAGGGAAGGGGCTGGGAGAAAAAAAGTTAGATGTAAGTAAAAAGAAACTTAACAAAAACTTTTTAGAATTGATCCCAAGCTTTTCAAAGAGATAGAGTCAAAATATCCAAATGAGAAATTGACAAATATTATAGAAAAAGCATTAATTGAATATCTAAAGAAAAAAATTAAAAACCTTTTTAAAAAGGCACATCGTATGGTGTGTCTTTTTATTTCAATTTTTTTATAATCTTTGTAAATTTTACAACAATTACTCTTGAACTAAGTTAAAAAGAAATATAGAGAAAAAAATAAAAGGAGTAATTAAAATGGCAAGAATAAAAACCTCCATTTGCATATTTTTGGAAGCAAAGGGAGATTCTATCAGAAAAAGCAGAGTATTTTTTTGCTTAATAAAATAAAAAAATGTGGAGGTGTCTTTATGAAGTTAGAGCTCGTACAGGCTAAAAAGAATGTATGCAGATAATAAAAAGTATTGATGAAATAGCTAGTGCTTTAAATAAAAAGTAAAGGCACTGTTTACAGGTGGATAAAAAGAAAAATAAAGAAGAGTTTGAAGAAGCAAGAAAGTTAAAAAGAATTATCAGTTGATGATATGGGTGAAATCTTAGATGAAGCACATAAGAAAAATGCTTTTAAATATCATTGAAAACCCTCAAACATTAGTTGATCCAAAAAGTTGCTGATTCGCTGATTAAAATTGCAAATGTCTTGGAAAAAAATGGATAAAAAGAAGAGAAAAGGAAAAGAAGGAAAAAAACAACAGGCTGAGGAAGAAGAAAGAGGGTGTTAATAGTTGATGATATCAAAGAAGAAGAGAAAGCAACTTAAAATATCAGACTTATTAACTCCTAAATTTTTACCCACTTTATTCAGCCTGGAAAAAGTAATAAATACACTCGTTTAGTTTGCAAAGGTGGAAGAGGTTCAGCAAAATCAACTAATATTGCTTTTGATTTTTAGTTGTTGATTTAATGCAGTATCCAGTCAACACGATTTGCTTTTAGAAAAGTAGGAGAAAAATCTTAGAAAAATCAGTGTATGAACAAATTAAATGGACTATTAAATTTCTAGGAGTAGAGGAATATTTTGAATATAAACTTAGTCCACTCGAAATTATCTACAAAGAAAGAGGTAATAAATTTATATTTATGGGAGTAGATGACCCACAAAAAAAGTAAATCTATAAAAAGAGGCTCAATTTCCTATTGCTCGCTACTGGTTTGAAGAACTTGCAGAGTTTAAGAATGAAGATGAAGTTGAAACAGTTTTTAAATTCAATATTTAGAGGTAAGTTAGAAAAAAAGGGCTTACATATAAAGGCTTCTTTTTCATATAATCCACCTAAAATGAAGCATAACTGGGTAAACAAAAAGTATAACTATTCTTTTATAGAAAATAATATATTTGTACATCATTCAGTATACTTAGATAATCCTCATATATCTGAAGAGTTTATAAAAAGAAGCTGAAGCAGTTAAAGCAAAAAGATGAAACAAAGTATAAACTTGTGTATATGGGCGAACCGATAGGCAATGGACTTGTTCCATTTCCTAATTTAGAAATAAGAGAAATAGAAGCTTCAGAGATTGCAGGACTTGAAAAATTTAGAAATGGAGTTGATCCACTAGCTTTTTGTAAGATGGGGATATGATAAAAAGAAAGGTATTATTTATGCACTAGATGAGTATTATGGAGTAGGTTTAAAAAATAGAAATCTAGCAAACTATATTCTTTCAAAAGGTTATGATGAGTTGGTTATGTGTGATAGTGCTGAGCCTAAATCTATAGATGAATTGAAGGAATATGATATAAGTGCATGGGGTGCAAAAAAAGGTGCTGGAAGTGTTGAATATGGTGAAAAATGGCTTTCTGATTTGGAAGCTATAGTGATAGATCCAAAAAGAACTCCAAACATATCAAGAGAATTTGAAATGATTGATTACGACACTGACCGTGAAGGGAATCCTTTACCTCGTTTGTGTGATTCAAACAATCATACGATAGATGCAACAAGATACGCATTTTCTAATGATATGAAAAAAGGGAAGTGGGTATATGAGTATTAAAGAAATTTTTAGAAATTGGTTTTTCAAAGATTGTTCAGTAATGACTGGAGATGGGAAAAAAACTTTGAAGCAGCTGAATACATATCAACAATATGGGAACAACCTGGTTTCATGTTACCAATTAAGAAAAAAATAAAAAGCTTGCCAAAACATTGAAATGGGTATTTATACAGGAAAAAAAAGATGGGAAGAAAAAAAGTAGATAATCATATTTTTGAATAATTTATTTAAAATGATTAATCCTAATACATCATTCCAAGATTTCATAGATTATTTAATAGTTTGGTTAGAAGGTTCAAATAATGGAGTTTTATTAGAGCTTATAAAAAGGATTTCCCTCACTTGCTCCTGATTTATATATACACTCACCAAATAATTTTTACTGTATATTTTGAAGGTAGAAGAATAAGAGAAATAAGAATACATAATCCAGCTAAGACAATAACTGGAGATGAATTAAAGAACTATATGTGGCTTAGTTCTCCAAACTATAACAACATAATTGATGGAGTTAGTGGAAATGGAATAGGTCAAGGAAGAAGCAAACAGAACGCATTAGCAATATTTGGAGCTTATTTATTCAAGGCTTGGAAATGGAACTGGAGCTTGGCAAATAATTTAGGAAAGCCAGGAGGAATACTTCAGACAGAAGGTGCAGTAGATAAGGAAGATAGAGAAGAAATAAGAAGCAAATATTCAGCACATTATGCAGGAGCTGAGAATGCAGGTAGTCCTCTAGTACTTGGATCAGGGCTAAAATATCAGGACACTTCAAAAGCTCCTATAGATGCTGACTGGAGTACAGCTGAACAGAAAGCACATGAAAGAGCAGCTATAGCTACAGATGTTCCAATTGAATTAGTTGGTGGAGGAGATTCAACTTATCAAAATAGGAAACAAGCAAAAAAAGAACTATATAGAGAGGCAGTAATTCCATTTTTTTAACAATTTAAAGAATTGGCTTAATTACTTATTAAGTGATTATTTAAAAAAATGGAGAGTATATAGACTATGATCTTTCTGGTGCTGATGAGCTAAAAAGATGATATAGGGGATATTATTCAAAAAAATTAGAACCATTAAAAAAAATAGAGTAACAATAAATGAATATAGAAGAATTATATCATCACTTACTGATTTAAGTTTAGAACAATTAAAAAGGGGAGATGTTTTTGCTTATAAATGGTGGAGATATGACACTCGAAGAAATTACAGAACCAACAACAACAGAAGGTGAAAAAGGCTGAGGATGTATGAAAAAGGAAGTTCAAAAAAATAAAAGGCAATTAAGGCACTAGAAAGAAGAGTCAGTGCAAGGAATAAGAAAAATTATAGAAAAAAATATTCATTGAACTAAGAGATAAAGTAATTGCAGATAATTCAAAAATCTTATGATGTAAAAATGATAATAAATATTGATTATGAGTGGCTTTTTGAAAAAAAGTTTAAAAAGTGGGCTTGAAGTAATTTATCTATATACATTCGAGGAGTCTTTTAAGGGCTTTCAAAACATCTACAAAAAAAGTAATAAAACCTAAAACTATAAAAAGGTATTAGAGATTATTTTTTTAAAAAAATTGGAATACAAAAAAATGCTGGAAAAACAAGCAACTAAAAATGACAGCAACAACAAAAAAAATATTTTTAAATAAAAATAATTACTACTGGGCAAGAAGAAGGTTTGTCACATAATGATATGGTAAAAGAACTGGTAAAAAAATATTAATGGAATGACAGAACAAAGGGCTAGCACAATAGCAAGAACTGAGACAAGTAAGAGCATTAATACAACAAGTTATGAAACTGCCAAGAATGTGATGAAAGAAAAATGCTGGATACATGTTGGTGGGAAAAACATACAGACCACACCATAAAGCTATAAGTAATAAATGGGTGGATATAAATTATAAGTGGAAGTTAAAAGATGGTGTGGAAGCTGACTACCCACACCAAGATACTTTTACCTGTTTCTGAAATTGTGAGATGCAGTTGTTTAATTATTTTTTTAGATAAAAAGGAGTAGAAATGTCAAAGAAGAGAATAAAGAAGAAAGTTAATTTTTTTCTGATGAAACATTAAATTTTACTTGTGAAATTGAAAAAGTTTAAAGAAGAAGAAGAGACACCAGGAAGATTCACAGGAATACTTGTAAATATGCAAAATGATAGTCTTGCAAAGGGTGTTTACAGATTTAAAAAGGGAAGTATGCAAGGGAATAATGGGAAAACTTTACTTCTTTTGTACAATCATTACGGGGAACTTTTACCAGTTGGGAAATTAGTAGGAGAAGAAACAGAAAAAAAGGGTTTGAAGTTATGGGAGAATTTCATTTGTCAAAAGATGATAATGGTAATTATATAAATCCTGAAGCTGTAAAATTATATTCACTTATGAAAGAAATGAAACTACCTTTTGAAATGTCAGTGGGTGGGAACATTGTAGATTATAAAGAATATAGTGAAAATGGTAAGTATTACATAGATATAAATAAGTTTGAAGCTCATGAGGGAAGTTTAACACCCAAGGGAGCAGTAAAAAGGAAGTAAAGTAACAAGAGTATTTAATAGAGAAAATGGAGGAATAGAACAAATGGATAAGGAACAATTAAAATTATTAATGGCTGAATTATTAGCAAACTTTAAAACTGAGTTATTGGAAGCTGGAACACCAGAAGAAATCAAAAATTTACCTACTAAATTCAATGAAATTAATTCAAAGTTTGAAGAAATTAAAACTGAATTAAATGGAGAATTTAAAGCTGAAATTGAAAAAGCAAATGACTGAGTTTAATGAAGTTATTAAAGGATTAAAAGCAGACTTTAAAGCTACTCCAGCAGAAGTTACAGTTGCTGAACAATTTAGTGCAATGATACAAGAAGTTGAAAAAAATGGAAAAAGCAACAGAAACTGTTTTTTTTAATTCAACAACAGAATTAAATTTTTTCAGTAGATCCTGCTAATACAACTAATACATCAAAAAGCTATTAAAACACAGTATGTAAATACAATACTTGAAAGATTAGTTGAGCAAAAATTCAGCACTTGGAGATATAAAGTTTATTCCAATAACAGATGGAAGTTTAACAATTCCAAGAGAAGTTGCAGGTTTACCAGAAACTGGTTGGATAGGAGAGGAAGCAGACAGAGAAGAAACTTCTGTATCTCAAATTGACCATGTAGTTATAGCATTACATTCATTGTATGCAATGCCAAAAGTAACTAACAAATTACTTGCTACCAACTTTTGTAGGATATGCTAATTTCTTAATAAAAAAAGAGTTGAATATGCTTTTATCTTTTAAGATTAGCAGATGCATTATTTAATGGAACAGGGACAAATATGCCTACTGGAATTTTTAAAAGATAACAAAGTAACACAAGAAATTGAAATAGATACAACTGATGACACAACATTTGTTGATTCATTAATAAGTGCTTACTATGCACTAGATGAGGAAGTTGCAAGAAATGCAAAGTGGTACATGACTTCTGAAACTTGGGCAGGGATAGCTAAATTAAAAAATAAACAAAAAGATTTCTATATTACTGACTTAAACAATGGAAATGCAAGAACTTTAATGACTAGACCAGTTGTTTTAATTACTTCAAAAAAATGCAGGATTAAAAAGGAATTACTACAGCAACAGCCAATGAAATAGTTGGAGTATTTGCAGATTTAAGCACAGCAGTAATGGGAATTCAAAACAATGCTATGACAATGAGATTAGAAGATAAAGTAACCTCTAAAGGGTATACAAAATACTACATGGAAAAAAAGGTGTAGGTTTAGGAGTTCAATTACCTGAGAATATTTTTAAAATTGAAGAAAAAAAGCATAATTTAAGAGGATTATTCCCTCTTAAAGTTCTAGCAAGGAGAAAAAAATGAGTATTAAATATGATTTAGAAATTGCTAAAATGCTCACAAACATTGAAGATGAAAAGCTTCTAAATTTTTTTATATCAATGCAACAATAAAAAAATAGAAGTAATTTTAGGTTATGAGCTTGTAAAAGGGCAAATAACAAGTTTAGTTAGTGGACTTAATAAAAAGTATGTATTCTTACCTAGAAAAGAAAATTGAAAGGGTATTGAACGCTAAAAGTGGGTGTAAAAAGCTCCCTTTTAGTTTTGTAAATAGAAAAGTAATATTTGATGAAATTATAACAACAGATTCTTATGTAGAAATAGAATATATAGCTGGCTATGATGAATTACCTGAAAATCTATTAATGTTCATCTGCTCAACAATAAAGGAAGAACTTTCTAATGCTGAAGGATTAAAGAGCTATGGAATAAGAGGAATAAATTATACTTTTTTTAAATAAAAATAGAACAGTCAGACAATTTTGTAAGAGGAGTAAGAGATTTATTTGGAGTTATAGAAATATGACAATTGTAGAAATTTGCCAAGAAATGGGATATTTAAGTAAACATACTGTAGAAATTGGAATATTAGCTATTGATAAAAAGCTTAACAGGAGAAGATGGAAAAAAACAAGTATCCTTGAATATGCAATATATAATGAGTTTGGAACTTCTAGGATACCTGCTCGTCCATTCATGAGAAATGCTTTTGGATAGTAATAAAGAATATATAGGCAACTTAATAAAAAAACAGCTGTTGCTGATGTTGCAAAAAGGAAGTATAAAAGGTAAACCTGCACTTATGAGAGTAGGGGAAACTATAAGAGGTTTAGTAATTCAAAAGTATTGCTACAGCTCAGACTTGGGCAACTCCAAATAATCCAAAAAAACTTTAAAAAAATAAAAAAACTAAAAAAATGGACAGGCTAATAATACCAAACCACTTATAGATAACAGATTTTTAATAAAATCAATTCGGTATCAAATAGTAAATGAAAAATGGGACTATAGAATATTTATCAGATTTTTAAGGATGTATAAAATGGATAATGTTATTTTTATTAAGTAAGCACAAAACAAATATAAAAGTTATTTCAAGTGTTGAAGGAAGATGGGAAAAAAAGGGAAATATATAGCTAATGAAGAGAAAGAAAAGATTATAAAAGGGGTATATATACCTGTTTCATCTGATACTTTGAAATATTATCCTCAAGGTGAAATTACTTTTAAAAAGATATGGAATTGTTTACAAAAAGAGAAACTAAAAGAAGGGGATATTGCTATTTTTAAGAGATGAAAAAAATTTAAGATAATTGAAATAACTGACTTTGATTATCTAGCTGATATAAAAAGCTATATTTTAAAGAGGAGTACAAAAGATGATTAAAATTATAATTGAATTACTCAATAAAATGAGTAACATTCAAATTATACCAGCTTTTACTACTACAAAGGTTCCTAAAAAGCCTTATGCTACTTACCAAGTGTTAAATATAAATAGTGCTGATTTTTAGAGGATATACAGAGAGAATATATAAAAACAAGATGAAAAAAATATCTTGAAACAACTGAGTATAGAATAATGGCAAGACTTCAATTTGACATATATTCTGAAACTCAAGAAGAAACATTAGAAAATGCAATTGAACTGAGAGAATTAATCCTTTTTCAATGCAAGAAGAGAGATAAATAGATTAGATGCTGGAGTAGTAAAAAGTAGTGAAATAAAATCATTAAATGAATTAATTAATTCAGAGTATGAGTATCGTTGTACTTTTGATATAGTTTTTTTGAATATATGAAAGTAACAAAAGAAAAGAGAACTTGAATTAATAAAAGAAATAGAATTATTAGTAAATAATAAAAAAATAAAAAGTAGAATAGCGAGGAGGAAAGAATAATGGGAGTATATAGAGAACCGATAAAAAGTAGTATTAGAACAAGAATTGAATTTGACAATTGCTTCATTAAATAAAAACTCTTATAGTTACAAATGATAAGAATGCAGATTTTAAATATTATATGAACTCAAAAAGATGTTGCTAATGATTTTTGGGAATAATTCAAAAGTATATAAATTAGTAGAGAAGTTTCTAGGACAAAGAGATGGAGATGGTAATATTTTTAAAACCTGATTTCTTTTGGAGTTGTTGGAATTACTGTAAGTGGGCAAGAAAAAGATAGAAGATAAGTTGAAAGAAGTACTGAATGAAAACTTAGACAAAGAGTGGTATGCCCTTATAACAACATTTGATAGTGTTGAAACAATGAAAGCTGTAAGTTCTTTTTTTAACTGAAAATAGAAGAATCTATATAACAGAAGTCAAAGCTTATCCATTAGCTGATACATTAAAGTCTGATAGAATTGCACCTATTTGGAATTTAAAAATGGATGAAGCGGATAAGGAGTATAAGGCAGCTGCTTATGCAGGAGTAGTTATAACAAAAAGGAGCAGGATACAGAAGTTCAATGATAGAGTTACAAGGAGTAACAGCGGACACTGAATTAGCTAAGAAGCCTGAACTTACAAAAAATAATATTACATTTGTAGAGAAAAGAACATCAGAAGGTTATATAACAGCTAATGGTGGAAAATCAACAGATGGAACTTATTTAGATGAAACTACTGCAATAGACTGTATTATTGTAAATCTTAATGAGAATTTAGAAAAAAAGCAATGATTAAAAAAAGGATTCCCTGCAAGATGAAGAAGGTTATGCCTTTATAGAGGAAACATTGACTAATGTTATGGAAGAAATGGGAGCTAATAAGTTACTTGCAAAAGAAAAAAATAGGAAATATCAATATGTAGTTTATCCAGTTAATCAAACTGCAACAGAAAGAGGGCTTAGAATTATAAGACCAAGAGTGCTTTTTAAAATTAGAAACTGGGGATATTATATGGATTTAACATTGGTAAAAACTAATAAGGATATTGGAGGAATAAATAATGGTTGATTTAAGTAAAAAAACTTTTTATTTTTCAATGGCTATACTTTTTAAGGAATGGAGAAGTTTGAATGTTGGAGCACCTGAGGATCCATATAAACAATCTGATAAAAAGTATTTAGGGGAAAGAAGAATAATATATTCACCTGACTCAAATATAGAAATAACAATAACTGTCCCAACTGGAACAGAAGATGAAAAAAATACTTTTAGATGCTTCTGAAAATGGAATAACTGGGTCAGGGTATTTTAAAGACAGCTCTAACACAAAAATATAGCAGAGGAGTCAGCATAAAAAGAAATTGGGGTTAATAAAGGGGAATTACCTAATGATGGAGAATCTGATTCAAGAGAATTTAAACTTGTATGTGCAGGTATTAAGGAGGAAATGAATTAATGGAAAATAAAAATAAACAAAACAGAGCAACAAGAATTAAAAAAATAAAGAATTTCTAAAAAAATAGAGGATAAGAATATATCAAATATAACTTTTTAAAGCTGAAGGTTTAGGAGCTTTTAGAATTTAATTTGATGATGACAGGGAAAGATTTTTAAAACAATAGAGAGACCTTTTAGAATTGAGAGAGTCTCGACAGATACATTTTTTTAAGCTTTCATCAGAAAAAGATGAATTAGCAATAGGTAAAAAAATATTAAAAACTTTTATAGCTCAGCCAGCTGAAGCTAGAGACATAGAATTTTTTTAATATGGATCAAGAAGCTTTTAGAAACTATTACAGTGATTATAACTGAATTTCAACAAACACCCTTTTTATTCATTAAAAAAACTTTGGAGAAAAATAAGGAAGATTAAACAAGGAAGATTTGATGTTTGCTTTTGAATCTAAGATTCCATATTATAAAAAAAGCCTGTTGAAGATCTATGTTATGAAGAATATATGCTTTTACAATTAGCTTGGGCTGATTATGTAAAAAAAGAAAAAAATAAAAAAATTAGAAAGGAGGGTTAGTGATGTTAGAGCAGTTATCATTGGTTTTTAAAGTTGTAGGAAATGGACAAGCTTCTTTGAATCAAATTAGTTCTCAAATTGGAAATTTAAAGAATAATATGTCAAATTTAAAAAAATAGTGTTAGTTCAGCATTTGGAAGTCTAAAAAAACACTATTGGTTCAGTAAAGCAAAGTTTAGTTGCTTTTTAAAAAAATAAAATTAGTACAACTTTTTAATGCTATGAAAGCTAAAATAACCGCTAACTTTCCTGCTATTTCAAAATTAAGAAATGGATTTATATCACTTCGTAGGAGTTTAGGAAATTTTTGGCAATTATGCCCAGCAACAATTTCAAAATAGCAAAGAAAAAAAGCAAATTCATTTTTTTAGTATTTTTAAAAAAAGAATAGCTACAGCATTAGCAGCAGGCTTTTACAATAAAAACCGCTATTGATGGTGCTGGAAATATTGAACAGTATAGAAATACACTTGAAACTGTTTTGAAAGATTCAGACATGGCAAGAAAGAAACTAGCTTGGGCTAGTAGATTTGCTAATAAAACTCCATTTGAAACAGATGAAGTAGTTAGTGGGATGACGAAATTACAGTCTTATGGAATTGAAGGAGATAGAGTTTTAAAAACAACTAACAGAACTTACCTTGAAATGATTGGAGATATGGCTTCAGGAATGGGGAAAAGTTTTGATCAAGCGATTGAAGCTATTGCTGATGCAAGAACTGGAGAACTTGAAAGATTAAAAGAATTTGGAATTACTAAGAATATGATTGCTGAATTTGGTAAAAGTAAAGGCTTAGAAATTTTTTTAATAATAAGGGGCAAATTAATGACTTAGAGTTATTTAATAAGACTTTATTTGAAATGATGGACTCTCGTTTTGGTGGAGCAATGGAAAAGCAAGCTAAAACATTCAAGGGAGGATTATCAACTATATCAGGAGCAACTAAATCAGCACTTTCAACTCTTGCAGGAGTTAATGAATTTGGTGATATAGTTGAAAAACTCTCCATTTCAAATTCTTAGAGATAAAGTTATTATTCCATTTGCTAATACTTTAGTAAGGCTTCAAGAAGATGGGACATTTACTAAATGGGCAGAAAAATATATCTAATGTTTTTGGAGAAATAATAAATGTTGGTGGAAAAGTAATAGATTTTTATTGTCAAGTGGAAAGAAGTATTAATTCCCTTTAGCAAGTGCTTTCACTGGTATGTTAGTTATACATGAAGTCGTCAAAGGAATAGGTGCATTGAAAAAAATGCAATGAGTTTTTACAATGAATCCATATATGTTAGCGATAGGAGCTGCAATAACAATAGGAGTTTTATTATATAGAAACTGGGATTTAATAAAAGCAAAATTAGCTACACTGTGGGGAAGTATAAAAGCTTTTTGGAGTAAAAAAATAAAAGATTTTTTTATAAAAAAATATGGGAGAAAATAAAATCTTTTGGTAAGGCATTATGGGATGTTGGAAAAAAAGATGTTTATGCTGTTTACTCCTTTTTGGCTTAATTATTACAATTGGAAAAATTAGTAATAGAAAATTGGGATTTAATAAAAGTAAAAATTAGCTGCACTGTGGGGAAGTATAAAAGCTTTTTGGAGTAAAAAAATAAAAAGATTTTTTTATAAAAAAATATGGGAGAAAAATAAAATCTTTTTGGTAAGGCATTATGGGATGTTGGAAAAAAAGATGTTTATGCTGTTTACTCCTTTTGGCTTAATTATTACTGTTGGAAAAACTGATAATAGAAAACTGGGATCTTATAAAAGCAAAAATTTGCTGAATTAGGAAGTTATTTATATAACAAAAATAATTGATATAGGTAATTTTTTTATAGGACTAAAAGACAAAGTAGTTGATGTATTTTTTTAACTTAATAGATAAATTAAAAAGAAGTGTGGGAGACAATGAAGTCAACTGCAGCATCAGCTTTTTGATTTTTATATTAGATTATGTTGCTAAAATTTGGGAAAGCATCAAAGGTTTTTTTCTCGGGTTTAGGTGAAAAAAATAAAATCATTACCAGGAATATCTTGGTTTTTTTAGTGATAGTGAGAAAAAAATACAAATAGCCCTATGATAGATGGGACTCATAAAACAGGACTTGACTATGTCCCTTTTGATGGCTATATCGCTGAGCTTCACAGAGGTGAAAGAGTTCTAACGGCTGAAGAAAATAATGCATATTCAAGTGCTGAAAGTAATGAGTTTTTCTAATACAAGTAATTCAGTAAATACAAAAAAATTCTAATAAGTCTGATAAAAAAATCATATTAAATCTTACTGTAAATATGTCTGGAACAAAAAGAAATGGATTGGAATAGAATTGGAGAAATGATAGTAGAAAAAAATTAGAGGATTTGATGTTACAAAATGAAATAGCTAAAAGGGGAAATATAGATGTTTTCAATCACAAATATTATGAGTAAAGTAAGTAGTTTTTCTAAATAATGTAAATTCAATTTCTAACCGAATTGATAATTATCTAAGAAAAAAACTCCGCCAATTTTATTGGGAAATATAAAACTTCAATTAGTTTCTGGAATATCTGAAAGCTATTCTAATGATGTTCCAACAATTCCAATTGATGATGGAACTCAAATAGCTGATAACATAACACAAAAATCCGTTAGAGTTATCATTTAAAGTTCAAATTGTAGGTTCTAATCACAAAGAAATTTTTTTTGAAAAGGTTCTTGAGCTTAGAAATAAAAAGGGAACTTGTAGATTTGTACATGATTAAGTTGTATAAGAATATGGCTATAACAAATATAGAAAAATACTATAACTTCATTATATTATACAGAATTTACTATTTCATTGGTAGAAGTAAAGATTGCTCATGTTTCTATGATTCCTTCCCCTAGTCCAAAAAGCTAAAGCTAGTGTTAGAAATAAAACAAAGATAAAAACAGCAACAAAAGGTAAAAAGAATACAAAAGGTGCTGCTCAAGCTGTTACTAAAAAAATAAAAAGCTCAGGAGTAAAGGATTGGGAAGGAGATTTACAAAGTGAGCATATAAAACTACCATAAAATCTTAGGAGTATATAAATGAAAATAAATATAATGAAAGAATCAATTCCATATATAACTGATGTAACTATTGCAGGGGCAACCTTTCAATTTGAATTTACATATAATTCTTATGATAGAAGAGTAGATGTAACACTTTATGATATTGATGATAATTTAATATATCCAAATGAACCAATTCTATTTGGGATCCCACTTTGGTTTAATAAATTAGTTGATGAAAAAGGAAACTTTAATAAAAAAATATCCTCAGAAATATATCATTCCTAATACTTTAGATAGAAAAAGCTGTAAAAATTGATTATGAAAAATATTGATAAAATTGAACTTTTAGTGGAGGACTAATGGATTTTTATAGCAAATAGACCTATTTTTTTCCACGAAATTCTTATCTTATTATAAATGGTGTAAAACTAGATGATCATAATAATGATGGTTTAAAAATTTGATGTTGATGTAAAAAAACAGGAGAAGAAGGAAAAAGTAGGAGTAGGAACATTCAAAAATATATAATTTAAGTCAAGATATAGAAATAGGAAGTGAGATAGAACTTTGGTTTGGTTATGCTGAAGATATTGGCTATTATTCAAAAATACGAAGTTATAAAAAAAGAAAAGAATAAAAAGAAAGCTCTTCATTTATTCAAGAGTTGACTTGTTCAGAGAGAACTAAAAAAATAGTAGTAAGATAGTTTCAATTAGCTTGGATGGAAATACTAGGATATCTGAAGCAATAAAAGAAGTTACTAAAGAAATGGGAATAAATCTTATTTCTATGGAACTTAACAAAGATAAAATTTACACTAATGGCTTTACTTGTTACAGTCAAGGATTTCAGGAGTTAAGAGAATTAGTTCAAGACTCAGAGAGCAAAATGACTTTTAAAAGGTGATGATCTTTATATCTATACAGATAAACAAAAAGATCAAGCAATTTATTTAAGTTTTGAAAGTGGGTTGATTCATAATCCTGAAGCTGTTGAACAGCAAGAAAAAAAGAAGTGAAAGTAAATAAAAAAAGCAGACAATAAAAAAAGGAAAGAGCAAAAAAAGATGATAAATGGGAAAATGAACAAAAAAAGAAAAACTATAAAAGAAAGTAACAAATATGACTATACAATCGAATGTTTTTCCAATCCACTATAAAAAAAGGTGATGTTGTATACATTGAAAGTGATGAAGTGAGTGGATTTATGCAAGTGGAAGAGGTAAGTGTTAGTCTAAGTGATAGCTGGAATATGAAATTAGGAGTTAAAGTGATGAAGGATGATGGAAAAACATAAGGATAATTCTAGTAAAAAAATTCAAAAAAATAAGAAAAAGGTAGATTTGTAGATGCTGAGCCTTTGTTTAGTCCAAATGGTGTTGCTCTACCTGTACTTCGTAATGTTCCAGTTGCCTTGTTTGGAGATAGTAAAGACCACATTGATTGGAATATCAAAGAAGGGGATATAATGCCATACTTTGTATTAACTTTTGATATTTCCTCATATATAAGTCAAGGCTCTCATGATGTTATGGATTCAAACAGAAGAAATAACTTAAACAATGGTTTTATTTTACCTTTCACAATTCCAAATGCTACTGAAAGTCTTGAATTTCCTTCTGATATTAGAATTATTGGAGATAGATTAGAGGAAGGGAATATTGATTTAAAAGGAAATTCTAGTCAAAAAAAGGAAATGTTGAAATAACTGGAGATACTACTCAAAAAAAGGAAATACAATACAAACTGGGAATATATCCTCAACTGGAACTGTTTCAGCAACAGAAGATGTTAAGGCTGGAGATAAGAGCTTAAAAAAATCATAAGCATTCAGGAGTAGCAAAAAGGAAATGACACAAGTGGAGGAGTAGTTTAATGAAAGCTATAAAAAAATGAATGATGGAGATATTAACTTTTCAACTATTTCAGGAATAGAAGAATTTTTGGCAAAAGAGTAGTAAACTCTTTAAAAAAATATACTCAATAGAGTGTTTTTTTATGATGAAAAATTTAGGGCTTGATATAAGAATAATAAATGAACAGGATGTAGCTGAATACAAACTTGAACATATTTGTAGAAAGTTACAAGAATGGTATAGAACTGAAATAGAAACAGTTAGTTATCAAATAATTTCTGAAGCAGAAAGAACTTTAAAAGGCAAAAAAATATATAACACATAAGAAACATAACAATATAGAGAAAGAGGTGATAATCAGTGGATAAATTTGAAACAAAAAGGCTTTCAAGGACTTATGGAATTAGCACAAAAAAAGAAGCACAAAAAAAAGAAAAATTTTTGGAAGTGATTTCAATGTTGAACCAACTGGAGATTACTATAAATTAGTAGCACCTTTCATATATCTTTGTTCTTATTTGGAAGATAAAAGCAATTTCAATAGCAAGGGGTTTAAATATATACAATGCACAAAAATGAGGAATTAGACAATTTGTTATATTTTTTTCCTAGAAGATTTGGAACAAAAAGCTCAAGTACATTGTAAAGTTACAGCAACTAATTTTTGTAGATGTGTTACAAGGAGACATTATCATACAAGCTGAAAAATGGAGTGAAATATGAAAAATATAGAAAGATTTGAAGTGGACTCTTCAAGAACTAAAACAATACTATTTCAAAGCTTATTCGAGGGAGAGGAAGGAAACATCCAAATTAATAAAATTGAAAAAAAGTTATAAAAGCTCCAGCATCAATAGTTGATGTACAAAAATGTTGAAATTGGAGAAGGTGGGCTTTCTTCTGAAACTGATTATGAGTATTTAAAAAAAGATATTTAGCTGGTAATAGCAAAAGGTGAATGGAGTTTATTATCTATTTTTAAATGCTATAAGAAAAATTACCAGGAGTAAAAAAAGTGCTAATGGGATAAGAAACAATACAATGAATATAGACAGCTTTTGGACTTTCTCCAAAAAAAGCATTTGGATAGTAGTAGATGGAGGAATAAAGGAAGAAATAGCACATGCTATTTATATGCACATTCATACTCCAGATACTAAAGGAAATGTTGAGGTAAATGTTCCAACATCTGTACCAAATCATTATGAAGTTATAAGATTTGACAGACCAACTCAAACAGAAATTGAATATAAATTGGATATAAAAAAAGTGCTGATGAATTGAAAAATCAAAAAAATTTAATTGATGAGTATATTAATGAAGCTGGAATAGGTGCTTTACTATCAAATGGAACATTCTTATATGAGTATCTTTATAATAAAAAAACTATAAATATACAGATTTTTGACTTAAAGTTTAGAAAAAGTACTCTTATTTGGAGTAATTCAATTCAATTAAATTTTAATGAAATACCAAAGAGTGCTGGGAGAATATAATGATTGATGAAGTTATTATAGGGTTTACCTTTGCATTTTCAAAAAAAGAAAATACAATTAAATTATACAAAAACTTTGAAGCCTGTTGTTGAATATATAGATGACTTAATAGAAAAATTTAAAAAAATCAAACATCTTTATTAAAATGTTCAGGAATATTCTTAGATTTTATGGGTGAAAGATATGATGAAAAAGAGAAATGGTCGAGATGATGAGACTTATAGACAAGCATTAATTATAAAAAAAATGGCACTTGATGGATTACCTAATACAGAGTTTTTTTACTTACATTAACAAGAGAACTTACTAATAAAGAAGTTACAAAATTGAAGACAAGACTATTACAAGAAGTAGCTAGTCAGCTACTTAAAATAAATATGGTTGATGATTTAGAGGTTATTAACAAAAATGCCTGATTTAAACAAAGTTTGTGAAGTTGGAGCAAGAATGTATTGGGAGCTTGAAATTATCAACAATAAAAGTAATCAATACTATTCATCAATAGTTGAGAATATAAAAAAATAGAGATAAAAAGCTGAGTTTAAACTAGATCAAACAATGAGAATAAATTCAAAGTTAAATACTGCTCAAGGGATAGGATTTACTAAAATAATCAAGATAGGAGGAACTAAATAATGAGTTATTTTGAAGGCTTAAAGCTAACAAAAAAAGGTGAACAACTTCAAGCTAAGATAAATGGAAATTTATCCGAAACTCTAACTTTTACAAAAAGCAAAGTTAGGAAGTGGTTCAATAACTTCAAATGATGAGATTAGATTCTTAACAGATGTAAAAGAAGTATGGGGGACAGCTAATGTAACTAGTTGTAAGATACAGGAGATGAAAAAAATATAGTAGCTATAGAACTTCAATTTTCTAATGTTGAGCTAAGAGAAGATAAAAATCTTCAGAGAAATTGGACTTTATGCACAAGGAAATGAAGGTGAAGAAATTCTTTATGCTTATGCTAATGCTGGAGATAAATATGATTATATTCCATTAATGAAAGATAGTCCACATTCTTTTTATAATAGTAATTTATTTCAATATAACAAGTGGTTCAAAAAGTTGATGCCAAAATTGACTTACATAGTTACGTATCACTTCAAGAGTTTAATGAAGGAATGAATAAAAAAAGTAAATAAAAACAGACTATGCTTCAGCTGAACAGTATGGAATTGTTAAGTATGGAACTCAAGAAAATACAGCACTAGAAGGAAATAAATTTACTCAAATGATGGGAAAAAGATTATGGTGGAATATTAAATGAAATAGGATTAAAAAGAAGTCGGAAAGACCTACTTTGATAAAAAAATACAAAGAAATTATATTTATGCAAGAATAATAATTCAGATATTTCAGCAAATATTAATAATTATATAGCTATGGACAGTCATTCAATTCTTGAGAGATTGGAAAAATCTAATCAGTCATAAAATTGAAAGTGGAACATCAGGAATGACTAATGTAAATAGTTGTACATCATATATTACAAAAAAATAGCTGATTATTGTATATGTATGATGAGTTTGGGAGTAATTACAGACTATGTTAGAACTATTATAAAAATCTCCAATTAAATTTAAAGACGGAGTTTTTTATATCTTTGGAAGATAACAATGGAGATTTATATGCAACAAATAGACAACCTGTCGTTGGTTGGTATAATTCTGCGACACAAACATTTGAAGTTGCTAATGTAAATGCTGGTTTTTACTATACTTTTTAATTGGTAGAATTTAAATGTAAAAAAAACTGTATAAGCTACTTTTTATATCGTTCGCTCTATTTGCATCTACACAGTCTTTTACGAATGTAAAAACCAGTATTACTAAAAACCAGTTAGATATACATTTTCTAGAGTTGTTGCAGTTCCAATCTTATATACATTTATAGCAACTCCTAGAACTTGCTTATAAATTTTTAGAAAATGTAAAACTATAAGCTCCAACATTTGTATAATTTCCAGTAATTCCATTATCAACTTTTTATTAAATTTTTCCAATCTATTCAGTTTTTATATAATGTATCTAACAAATTTTAAGGAGGTACAAAGTATGGAACTAAAAAGGATGGGAAAAAGTTAAAAAAAGGAAAAATGTGGAGATTTATAAGCAGTATTTGAATAGCTGCAAAAAGTAGCAACTATGAAACATGGGAAACGACTTATTCCACTTACATCAGTAATTTCAAGTTATTCCTTATATGGTTTCAAGAAAATTATAAAAAAATAGGTATTTATTGAGTAAAGACACACTGATGGAAATGCCTCAAATTATGGAAGAGTACAGAAACCATTGCAGGAGTTTGGGGAATAGCAAAAAGGACTCTAATGAATAAAAACAACATCAGTTAGTAGTTTTTTTATTTATGGTGTGTTAGAAGAAATAAATGCAGGTTTCACCCGTTTGATAAAAAAACTAGACAGATTGAAATTTGCTGAAAAAGATAAGATTAGAAAGAACTATTTTTTTAAATACTGAACAAATTCTTACTGTTAGACTTTTTTTATGAAATTTCAAAATAAAAAAAGTATGATATTCAAGATCGAGTTTTATGGGAATTATTTTTAGACAGTGCTTGTAGAATTTCAGCAATTCAAAAATTTAAAGTTGGAGCAATTAAGACTAGAAGAGGGATACTTTGAAGGAGTTAAAGAAAAAAAGAAGGTTATATAGTGAATGCTTTTTTTCTTTTGAGAAATGTAAAAATTCTTTTAAAAAGAATGGATTAAATTCAGAGAAGAGTCAGGAATACATAGTGAATGGCTGTTTATAACAAAATATGGAGATGAATATAGAAAGATGAGTCAGGGGACTATAAGAAACAGAGTAAAAAAATGGGCTTAATTCTAGATATTCCAGACTTATACCCGCACTCTTTAAGAAAAACATCAATAAATCTTATAAAACAATCTAGCTGGGTTAGGTGTTGCTAGTAGCTATGCAAATCATACAAGTAGTAATGTAACAAGTAAACACTATTTACAAAAAAACTAATCCTATGGAAGTAAGAAATAATATTATTCAGCTTCGTAAAAAAATTAGGAATATTTTAGAAAGGAGTAATAAAATAAATGACTAGTATAATAAATTTTTTTATAAAGGTACGGAATTAAAGTACTCAGTCTATTCAAATAGCTTAGAAGATGTAAAAAAAGATCCTAGAAGTTATTACCCTGAATATACTGAAGATATGTATATAACAGATCATTTTTTTCCAACATCCTATAATAAAGAATAATGAATTAATAGAGATGACAAGAGAAGAAAAAAATAGAAAGAGGCTTAGAAACAAACTTAGAAAAATGGGGAATATTTAAAAAAATAAGAAACTTATAAAAGTTCAACAGCCTTCTGAATATCATTTCTGGAATAAAAGAAACAAATAAATGGGAATTAGATTTAGAAGGTTTAAAAACATATTACAAGAAGAAAAATTTAGACAAGTTCTATTAAATAAGATCTATGCTGATTTTTAATTATAATGGGAAAAATTTTTTTCAAATGGGGGAAGCTGATGAGAAAAAAACTTTTTAAGAGTAAAAATCAGCAATAGATATAGCTACAACAAGTAATGATCCAAAAGCAATAATTGATGCTGTTAAGTTCTTAAAAGGTGATGTTCCAGAAGGTTTTTGAAGAGAAAAATAAAAGCAATTATAAAAGATAAGGTAACATTATCAGAAGTAATTCAAAAATTTAAAAAAATAAATTGGAGGTTGAAGGACAATTCTGTTGATTCCTTTACTTTTTGGAGAGATTAATCATATTTATCTTTTATGGATACTGCGTGGAACAGCTGCACAAGAGGAATATACGGTAGTGGCAACCAAAAACAATGGAAGCTAAATCTTTAAAAAGAATTGGAATCTATCGAATGGGAATAAAAAGGAGTGGTGGAAATGTATAATTTATCACAAGCGAGCAAAAAAATATGATGAAAGGAGTACATCCTAATCTAGTCTCTTTTTATAGAAGAGCTAATAGGATTAAGTCCTCATGATTTTAAAGTAACCTGTGGTATGAGAACAGCTGAAGAGCAGAACAAATTATATCAGTATGGAAGAACTATCCCAGGTGCATGGAGAACAAATTGTGATGGCTATAAGATTCAATCAAATCATCAAGAAAAGATTGATGGACTTGGATATGCTGTTGATATAGGTGTTTTAGTAAAAGAAAAGGCAAAAAAAGAGATTGAAGTAAATGGGAAAAAAAGGTAATAAAAAGAATTTGAAAAAAACAGTGTACAAAGCTGATTCAAAAAGATCTTCATTATTATAAAGATATCTATGAGACTGCAAAAAAAACATGGACTGATAGAGAAATATAATATTGAGTGGGGTGGAGAATGGAAAAAAAGTAGATGCTGTACATTTTCAAATCAGAGGAGCAGGGAAAATACCTTATAAAAACAGTTTATAACAAATAGGAGGATTAGAAATGATAAACCAAGTAATTGCATATTTAAAAAGGATTTTAATCAAGAACAATGGCTATGGATAGCATTAGCAGGGGGAATTTTAGGATATATTATTTATAACAGAAAACAGTATATAAACTTATTTGATGCAGCTGTTATTGCTTCAGAGGAAAGCTTTTAAGTATGGAGAGAATAAAAAAAGAAACTTAAGGCAGCATTAAAAATTTGTTGAATATAGAACTGATAAACTACCCTATCCAGTTAGAATCTTATTAAGAAAAATTTTTTTCAGTAGAAAAACAATAGAAAAAGCAATAGAAAAAGCCTTGCAAAAATTTTTCTGATACATTTGGCACAGGAAGAAAAAAATAGATATTGAAGAAGCTGAGAATGATGAAGAATAAATTAAAATTAAAAAGTTAACAATATATTTAGTGTAGTCCTTGAGGACTATACTAAATATATCAAAAGACTTTCCAATAATAATTCCAGCAGGATTTAGAACAGATGGAGCTAGTATACCTCTTATATTAAGACCTTTTTTTGAGAGATATGGGAAAAAAATACTGAAGCAGCTGTGATACATGATTTTTTTATACTCTAAGTTCAATGACACAGGTATAAATAGGGAATTAGCTGATAAAAATATTTTTTTGTTCATCTTGAAAGAAAATGGAGTATCTTACAGAGTTAGAAAGGTAATGTATAAGGCTGTGAGGATGTTTGGAGAAGTCTTTTGGGAGAAAAAAACTTAGAAATGAAGGATATAAGAATCAAGCTATAATTGATAGAACAGAAGAGGCAAAAGCTATATTATAGTGAATGGGAGAAAAAAATTAGGAAAACTTTAGGAGATTAAAATGGGGAAGATGAATGGGTTATTTGAACACTGGTTTATAAGAGGTACAATTGGCTTTTATATTATATTTATTAGGTGGTTGGAGCAAATCACTTGAAATAATGATGACATTTATAATAGTTGATTATATAAGTGGATATTTAAAGAGTATCTATAAGAAAGAAATATCATCTAAAAAAAGCTTTTTAGAGGGATTATAAAAAAAGCCTCTTGTATTTTTGGCTGTTATAATAGGTGCTTCACTTGATAAATTAATAGAAGGGACTCCTATAAATATTCCAATTAGCTTATTCAATGTTCCTCTGTCTTTTAAAGAATTAATAATATTTTCAGTAATAGGGAATGAAGGAATAAGTATAATTGAAAATTTGGGAGAAATGAATTTCCCCTTTCCTTTATTTATTAAGAAGTTCTTCAAGCAGTTAAAACAGCAAGACGAGCAAGATAAAGATAAAAAAATTAAAAAGGAGTATTCAAACTCCTTTTTTTGTTTAGTTCAAAGATTTATTTTTTTATCATTTTATTTTTGACATGAAATTATCATTTCATTTTTGAAATTTTTTTATCATTTTGTTTTTGTGTCTTACAAGAATTAAGAATGAAATTAAACTCAAAAACAATATGAAGTAACACAAAAATGGAGATACAGAAAGAGCATTTCAAAATGATTATTGGGATTTTTTTGACAAAAGGGATTTATGTTGATATAACAACAGGAGAACCATTATTTTCTTCAACTGATAAATATGCTTCTCAATGTGGATGGCCTAGTTTTTGTAAAAACCTATTGTTCCAGAAGTTGTAACTTACCATAATGATACTAGTTTCAATATGATAAGAACAGAAGTAAGAAGCAGAAGTGGGAAAGCACATTTAGGACATGTATTTGATGATGGGCCAAGAGATAGAGGTGGAAAAAGATATTGTATCAATAGTGCAGCAATACAATTTATTCCTTATGCAGAAATGGAAGCAAAAGGTTATGGATATTTATTACCACTTGTAAAATAAAAAGTAAAAGAGAATTAAAAAGGAGAAAGAATGTGTATAAGTTAATGATTGCAGATGATGAGCCTTTAATTAGGAGGGGTATAAAAACAACTAATAGATTTATCTTCTTTACAAATTGGAGAAATTCATGAGGCTTCAACAGGAGAAGAGGCATTAAAAAGTATTTGAGGAGTTTAAACCAGAAATTGTTTTTAATGGATATTAATATGCCAAAAATTGACGGATTATCGGTTGCAAAAAGATAAAAATCAATAAATCCTGATACAAAAAAATAGCAATCATTACAGGATATAATTATTTTTGATTAAAAATATGGTCGCACACTTGTGACTCTAGCACTCGTAGGGTGTCAGTCATGAGTTAGACCATTAAGTATAGTCAGCATATATAGAAATATGTATGTAGAGGTAGCAACTTTAAAAAAAGCTATCCAATACTACTCGAATTGCTGGAAACCCCTAAAACTAGTATAACTACAACATAGTACCTAAATAAAAAAATATGGTACAAGTGTGAAAGTGGCGAAAGCAGAAAAAAATATACTAGATGACATAAGGTTAAATCCTAAGTGTTAAGATAATGGGCAATCAGCAGCCAAGACCGAAAGGTAAGGTTCAACGACTATTCCTCCTGAGGGAAGTACACTAAAAGCTAGTGGAAGTGGGTAGACCCAAACAGGTAGAGCTGTGGGATAAGATATAGTCTGTGCTTAATAGAAATATTAAGAAGTTCAAGGCTAATCTCCTTAATTTATTAAGGAGTGTATATGCCAAGAGAACTGCATAAGTGGTAGCGTACTTATGTGAACGATAACCTCTAAAAACGACTGAGTCAGTTTTAGGTTCATATATTTAGAAAAAAATTTTTACTTTTTTTCATTTACTTATAGTATAAAAAAAGTGATATACTATATATAGGTAAATGGAGGTGAAATCGTATGGAAAAAGCATATAAGTTTAGATTTTATCCAACTAAAACTCAAATAACAATATTAAATTGTACTCTTGGTTGTGTAAGATATGTCTATAATCATTTTTTTAGATTTAAAACAAGAGCTATATAATAAAGAGAAAAAAATCTATTTCATATAGTGAGTGTAGTAAAGAATTAACAGTTTTAAAACAAGAGAAAGAATGGTTAAAAGATGTAGATAAATTTTTCTTTACAAAAATTCTTTTAAAAGATTTAGATAAAGCCTATAAAAAAACTTTTTTTAGTGGAAGTGGCTATCCAAAGTTTAAATCTAAGAAAGATAATAGAAAATCATACAGAACCAATTATACAAATAATAATATAGAGTTTTTTTAGATAAATGGATAAAAAGTACCTAAGTTAGGAAAAACTAAAAAAATAAGAGATAAAAATGAAACCACAAGGAAGAATAATAAATGCAACAATAACACAAGTACCTAGTGGAAAAATATTATATATCTCTGTGTTGTACAGATGTAGAAGTAGAAAAAAATTAGAAAGTACAAATAAAAATGTTGGAATAGATTTAGGTATAAAGGACTTCGCGATTACCAGTGATGAAATCTCAATAGAAAATCCAAAATATTTACAAAAATCTTTGAATAAACTAGCTATATTACAAAGAAAAACTATCACGAAAAACCAAAGGGTAGTTCAAATAGAAATAAAGCTAGAATAAAAGTAGCAAGATTATTTGAAAAGATATCAAATCAAAGAGAAGATTTTTTTACAAAAAAATTATCAACAATGCTAATAAAAAGAATATGATATTATTTGTATGGAAGATTTACAAGTAAAAAAATATGGTAAGAAATCATAAATTAGCAAGAAATATTGTAGATGTATCATGGAGTGAATTTAATAGAATACTAAGTTATAAAGCGAAATGGCATGGAAAAAAACAATAGTAAGAGTAGATAAATTTTTTTGCAAGTAGTCAAATATGTAATTGTTGTGGATATAGGAATGAAGAAGTAAAAAGATTTAAGTGTGAGAGAATGGACTTGTCCAGTATGTGGAGCTGTACATAATAGAGATATAAATGCAGCAAAAAAATATACTAAAAGAAGGACTAAGGATATTAGGTATAAGTGCTTAAATATATAAATATATGAACCGTAGGAACTATGGGGATAGCTTGGTAAATTTAGTTGGCTAACAGAAGCAACTACTACCCAAGAACCCCTGCGACTTCAGTCGTGGGAGGTTCAGTATGCACAAACGGCTATTAAAAATAGGAGTAGAAGATTATATTTTTAAAAGCCAATTTCAAAGTCAGATGTTTCAGAGATTATTGTAAAATTAGTGAGTTCCTTGCAAAAGGAAAGAAAAGATAAGGAAATTGAAAAAGTATTAGAAAAAAATAACAACAGTAGATATACAAGATAACATTGCAAAAAAATAATTATAAAGAATTGATACAAAATATTATTGAAGAAAGCTATACTGATAGTCAATTTACCTTATCCGTTCTCTCTGAAAAAAATTAGATTTAAGTTCAGGGTATTTAAGTATTATGTTTAAGAAAAATTTTTGGAATTCCATTTCAAGATTATCTTTTACAAAAAGAGAATGGAAAAAGGCAAAATTATTACTTTTAACAACTGAATTAAAAAAATTATGAAATAGCTGAACAAATTGGTTTTTGAAGATGTAAATTACTTTATAACAAAAATTTAAAAAAATATTATCAAATTACTCCAAAACAATATAGAGAAATGGTGTTAAAAAAATGAAAATGAATAATAAAACCACTAAACATAAAGATAGGATTTTTATTTTTTTAATTACCAATTTAGTTCTAGTTTTACTTTTTAGGAAGTATATTTTATTTCAGTTCAAGTAGTCTTTTAATACAGAAAGAAATTTCAGCTAAGACTGAAGCTATTGAAAAAAAGTGGGAATTATATTGAGTTATATATGAGTAAATTGACAACATTAAGTCAAGTAATTTCACATGATAAAGGAGTATATGATTATTTAAAAAAATAAAGATGAAACTGAAAAAAATAGAATTTTAAATATAATAGATAATACACTTTCCACAGATCCTTATATAAAAATCTATTATTTTAATAAGAAAAGATGGTGCAGTTATTTCTAATGAAAAATGTAAATATGGAAGTTTCTAGTGATATGATGAAAGAGGAATGGTATGTAAATTCTTTAATGAACCCTATGCCTGTATTAAATCCACTTAGAAAACAAAAATTTTTTTCAGTTGATGGAATGGACGATTGGGTTATTTCTGTCAGTAGAGAAATTGCAGACACTAATGGAGAAAAATTTAGGTGTATTGTTGATAGATGTAAAATACCAAGCACTTCATGAGTATCTTCAAAATCAAGAAACAGGAAAGAATAGTGATATTGTTATTTTTAGATGAGGACAATAGAATAGTTTACTATAAAGAAATCCCTTATGATATCTCCCAAGAAAAAAATATCTAAAAAAATTTAAAAAAATATTGAAGAGGGATATAACAGAAAAAGAAAATACAGTTACAGTAAAATATCCTATTAAAAAAATACTCATTGGACATTGATTGAAATTTCCTATATGCAAGAAATTGAAAGTTTAAAAAAATCATTTTTTTGAAATGATAGTTATAAGTTGTTTAGCTTCTCTTTTAATTACAGTTTTAATAAGTATCAGTGTATTGAGAAGAATTACAAAACCAATTAAAGAGTTAGAGCAACATATGAATAATTTTTAATAATGATTTATCAAAAAAATAAATTTAAAAAGGTGATGTAAGTATTGAAATTTTTAAGTTTACAAAAACCATTTTTAATGAAATGATAGATAAGATTAAATATTTAAGAGAATATGAAATTAATGCACTTTTACAGTCAAATTAATCCACATTTTTTTATACAATACTTTGGATACAATAATTTGGATGGCAGAATTTCAGGATACTGAAAAAGTTATTTCTATTACAAAGGCTTTATCTAACTTTTTTTAGAATTTCTTTAAGTAATGGAAAAGAAAAAAATTCCTTTAAAGGAAGAAATAAATCATATTAAAGAATATTTATATATACAAAAGCAAAGATATGAAGATAAATTAGAATATAAAAATTTCAATACAAGAAGAATTAAAAAAACATAGAGGTACCTAAGATTATATTGCAACCTTTTTGTAGAAAAATGCAATTTATCATGGTATTAAAAAAATTTAGATACAACAGGAATAATTTCTATATATTCTCAAATAATAGAGAATAAGATAGAATTAATAATAGAGGATAATGGTATTGGATTTGAAGCAGCTAAAAAAACAAGCACTTATGAAAAATGGGTGGAGTTGGAATTAAAAAAATGTAAATAAGAGAATTCAGTATTATTATGGAAATGAATATGGAGCAAAAAAATAGATAGTTCCTTTAAAGCAGGAGCTAGAATCATAATAACCCTACCTTGTGAACTACTCACGACTAACACTAACGAGTGCTAGAGCCACGAGTGTTCTAACACATTTAATAAATAGAATTGACAAATAAAGAACTTAGTTTTAAACTGGGTTCTTTATTTTTTTAGTAAAATATGTATTATAATAGAGGGAGTATTTTTATTATAAAAATTTTTTTATAAAAAAAGGAGAAAAAAATGAATATAGAAGAATTTGAGAAAATTATGCAAAGAGATGATAAAGAAGAAAAAGGAAGAGGATTTAGAAAAAAACATGGGATAGTAAAAAGTGAATGGTTTTTTTAAAAGAACAGAGAAAAAAACAAGAAAAATTTTTTTCAGATAGACTTATTTTTTTAAAAATAGTAAAAGAAAAAAATTATTAAATGAAAAATTCAAAAGTTTTAGATATTGGCTGTGGCACAGGAAGACATCTTTTAGAATTTTCAAAATTTACTTTACGTAACAGGAACAGATATTTCTTCTAGGATGTTAGATTATGCTAAAGAAAAAAACTAAAAAAATGTAAATGAAACTAAATTTATTCATGGGAATTGGATGAAAAATTTTTACAAAAAGAAAAAGAGTTTGATTTAGTATTTGCTAGCATGACACCTGCGATTAGTAAGATTGAGCATATAAAAGAGAATGTGTTTAATCTCAAAAAAATTATTGTATGATGGAAAGGTTTGTATATTATAGAGATCCAATTAGAGAAGAAATAGAAAAAAATGCTAGGTAGGAAACTTAATAAACTTCATTCAAATCATAAAAGAGTATACTTATGGTTTATGGAATATTGTCTGGAATTTAGGTTATTTTTCCAGAAATTTATCTTGATAAATATATTTCTGAAACAGAAAAAAATGTGATAGATTATATGGAACAAATTATATGTACAGATGATGAAGAAAAATAAAATAATAGAATTTTTTTAAAAAGAAAAAGAAAAGAATGGAAAAAAATTATGTCAAAAGGAATATATTATAAAGGCAGTTATTCTTTGGGATGTAAATATATTTTTAAAAACAAAGAAAAAAAGAATACAAATTGTTACTTTGTAATATATAGACATTTTTAATAAAAAGGTCGTGAAAAAAAGACAGAATCCTTCTGCTTTTTACGACCCACCATTCACTAGTCTAATATTCTATTTGCTATATATTATATCAAAAATAGAACAGTTGTTAACTGAAATATTTATGAATAAAGTCTATAAAGATAAAAATTGCAGTTAAAAGTCCTAAAAAGATAAAAATTATAATAATATTATGTACCTCTCTTTTTCTTTTTCTTTTATATTCTTCAAAAATAACTGCATATCTTTCTATTTTTCTTTATCTAATAATTCTTCATTGGTATACTCTAAAATCTATTTCCCTTTAAAGAGCATTTGATACTCATCATCTACGGGTGGAAGATAGCCTTGTTTAATAATTTTGTGTACATCTTATTATATGAAAAAAGGTAAAATAAGTCTTGATAATGCTCTTAAAATTGCTGAGAAGAACTAGCACTGACAATAACATTTTCATTATCAAACTCTTTAATACATCAATAAACCAGAACAGCTGCTATTAAATAAGGTGAAATAAAAAATAAAGAAAACCAACAAAATCTAATCTAAACAAAGGAACAAAATTAAAGAAAAAAGCAGTCCAACAAACCTGATATTTTTCTTATGTCCATATTTTTCTAATTTCACTTCTATATAAAAATATACTATTTATAGTAGTGACTGTAGAAATTCAAGATAAGTTTCATTTCCCATTTGTATATATAAAGATATAAGCTGGAACTATAGATACAAAGAAAAATTATAACAATATATACTAAAAATATATAGGAGTTTCTTTTTTACAGTATCTACAATATTTTCTATTTAGAACAGTTGTTAACTGAAATATTTGAATAAACCATAAAATAAAAAATGCAATTAGAACCCTATAAGGCAAAAACTATAATGATAGTATGCATATCTTTTTCTTTCATTGTTGTATTCTTCGATAATTGCTATATCTTTCCAATTTTTCTTCATCTAGTAGATCTTCATTTGTACTCTAAATAACCAGTTCCTTTATTTTGAATAATTAATCTTTTGAGTGGAAGATAACCTTCTTTAATTAAACCTTTTGTATAAATTTATTATAGATAAATGGGAGAAAATAATTTAAATACAATTTGAAACAAAAATGAAACTATAAAATTATTATCAAAATCTAAATCGAGATTAGCCCCTAAGCTCAAAATAAAATATAAATATAAATACATTTAAATCAGCTCTAAATATAGGAACCCAAAATTAAGAAAAAAAGCAGTCAACTAAAACCTAAAAATCCTTTTTCTTATGTCCATATTTTCTAAATTTACTTCTATTGCCATAAAAAACCTCCTAAATTTATAGTAGTGATTGTAGAAATTCAGATAAGTTTCATTTCCTATTTGTATATATGAATAAGCTGGGACTATAGATACAAGAAAAATTATAACAATATATACTAAATATATAAATTTCTTTTTTTTCATCTTGTTTTTAGTATCTGTATTTTATGTTGCTCCATTTTCTCATTATCTTTTAATTCATCTTTTGTATTCTAAATGTCCGTATTCTTTTAATAATGCTAATGAATAACTATCATCTTCAGAAGGCATATAACCTTGATTCAATAGTTTATTAGTATAATTCTTATTATAGTTTTTTAGCTATAATCCATATCACAAAAGTGAGTACTAGAAGAGAATAAAAACAATAAAAAGCAAAAAGATATATTTATATTTGATATCAAACAAAAGTACAATCTCTGATTGGAAATTTATCAAAATCAATGGAATCATAAGGAAAATTTTCTAAAAAAATAAGTAGTCCAAGTTACCAACCATATTAAAAAAAATTTCAAAAACCTTTGTTATCTCCTCTAAAAATGAACAAGGTCTTTCAAAAATGTAGTAAAACTAAATCCACAAATCATTTTTAGTTTCATCATTCTTTTTTAAATTAATTTTTATTGCCATAAATACCCCAAAGAGTTGATTAAATTCAAATTTTCTATAGTTATCTATTTTTTACCCTAATAATACCCCATCTTTAAATTCATAATCAGCCTTGCAATAGCTCTTAAATGTTCTAAGTTAGCTAGAGCTTCACCTGTTGCAAAACCATTTTTTTGATTATTAGGAAACTCTTCAAAATTCTTTTGCTCTATAATCCCAGTGCATTTTTTTGCAGCCATTTGTGCAGCTGAGTTTTCTTCAACTTCTTTTTAGTAAGTTATAAACTTCAGCATTTCTATCTGCATAATGTTTTTTAAGTTCATCTATTCTAAGTTTTTGGATTATCTATTATTCCTCTATGAGCAGAATAGATAGTATTTACTTCCATATTGTAAACTTTATCTAAATTTTTTTAAGATAAGTTCCTAGGATATCTTCATACTTAAAATCCCAAAAAAACTTATATTAGGAGTAATCTTATTTAAAATATGATCTCCTGAGAATAATATTTTATGATTTTTTTATCATAAATTCCAACTTGTCCAGGTGTGTGACCACTCAAATCTATAACTTCAAAAATTATAGTATCCAAAGTCTATTTTTATCTCCATCTTTAACTATAGTAGTATCTAACTTTTACCTTTTCACACAGTAAACAAGTCCAGGGTGAGTTTCAAAGAATTTAAAAATCAGGCTCTATTCCCATAACTTTTTAGTGTAGGAACAAATCTATCTGCATATAGTTCATGTTTCATCTTGTTTATATATTCAGTGTCTATTTGACTACAATATACTTTACCTTGATATTTATTTTTTTAAATTTTAAAGCTAGCCCTGAGTGATCAGCATGTAAGTGAGTTAAAAAAACATATCTGTTTTTTTCCAACTTGTGCTCCTAATTCTTCAAGAGCTTCAAAAAAATACTTTTTTTCACTTTCTTCATGGTCAAAACCACTATCTACAACTAAAAATATTTTCTCCATTTTTTTAATAAAAATAGCAATTTAATGCTTTTTAGTGGGTTTTTAGGTAATGGAACTTCTATTAAATATATTTTTTTGCAATTTCGTTTAACATCACATTTCTCCTTTAATTTTTTTATTTCAACTATTTTTATATTATATAATAAAATTTTTGTTTTTAGAAAAATAAAAATAAAAAAAGCTGTTGTAAATACTTTTACAACAGCCTAGTTATTATATTAAAGTAAGAATTTTTACATTCCTGCTAAGTGAATAGCTCCTTCTATTCCTATTGGTAAACCAGTCATAAAACCAGATTACTAAGAATATTGTCCATCCAACTAAGAAACACATTGAGTAAGGAAGCATTACAGAAATCAAAGTTCCCATACCAGATTCTTTATCATATTTTTGCATGAAGGCAACTATCATAGCAAAGTATGTCATAAGTGGAGTTATAATATTTGTTGAAGAGTCTCCAATTCTGTATGCTAATTGAGTAAATTCTGGAGTATAACCAAGTCTCATTAACATAGGAACGAATATTGGAGCCATTATAGCCCATTTAGCTGATGCAGATCCCATAAATAGGTTTATAAATGCAGAAACTAAAACGAATAGAACGATTAAAGGTAATCCAGTTAATCCTATACTTTGTAGGAAATCAGCACCTTTAACAGCTACGAAAGTTCCTAAGTTTGTATAAGAGAAGTAAGCAACGAATTGAGATGCAGCAAACGCAAGTGCTAAGTATCCACCCATAGTTGCAAGAGAAGATCCCATCATTTTAGCAACATCTTTATCATTTTTAATAGTTCCAGCAACTTTACCATATACGATACCAGGTACTAAGAAGAACATCATTAAAGTAGGAACAAGTCCATCATGTGTCCATTGTTTTAAGTTTCCATCAACTCTTAAAATTGCGTTTTCTGGAAGAATTAAGAAAGCTATTATGGCACAGAATATTAAAACTGAAATTCCTGCCCATCTTAAAGCTTTTCTTTCTTTATCTGTTAATTCATTGTGGTCAACTACAACTTCACCTTTGTATTCACCAAGTCTTGGTTCAATAATTTTTTTCAGTTATAAAAAGTTCCTAAAATAGTAATTAAGAATGTTGATGCTGCCATAAAGTAGTAGTTAGAAGCTGGGTTTACAAAAATAATCAGGATTTAATAATTTTGCTGCTTCTGTTGTGATACCAGATAATAGTGGGTCTGTTGTAGAAAGTAAAAGGTTAGCTGAGAATCCTCCTGATACTCCAGCAAATGCTGCTGCAAGCCCTGCTATTGGGTGTCTACCAAATGATAAGAATATAACTGCTCCTAAAGGAATTAATACAACATATCCTGCATCAGAAGCTATATTTGACATAACTCCAGCTAGAACTACTATTGCAGTTAAAAAGTTTTTTTAGGTGTAGCAGTAACAACTTTTTTTCATAGTTGCACTCATAAGTCCACTACCTTCAGCAACTCCTATACCGATAAGAGCAACTAAAACTGTTCCTAGAGGTGCAAAAACCAGTGAAGTTTTTTTAACCATAGAAGAGAAAATATATCTAATACCTTCAGCATTTAATAAAGACTTGATAGTTAAAGTAGTTTCTTTAATTATATTTTTCTTTTCTGTCAAATGCTTCATAAGTAACAGATGCTCCTGAATTTGCAGCTATTGCAGATATAATTGCAATAATTACACAGAATATCCAGAATAATGTTAATGGGTGTGGTAACTTATTCCCTCCTCTTTCAACAAAAATCCAAAAAAACCTTTGAATCCCTTTTTTTCTTTTCTTTTCTCCATAAAACTCCTCCTTAAAAAAATATTTATATTATATATTTATTTATTGATATATTTTTTTGTAAAAATTCTCTCTATGTTCAATTTAAGATTAACGTGGAATGATTTGAAAAAAAAATGAAAAAAATTTTTATATAAACAATATATACTATAATAATATAAATTTAAATAAAAAAAGCAAGTTTTTTTATTAAATTAGTAAAAAAATTAGACAATTAATTTTCCATGAAATTCATCAGCAGGAATTAACTTTTGTAACTCACTAAGATTTTTCTTTTGTAACTTTTTCCTGCAACAACAATTTTTTTAATCTATTATTTGCTTTTTTTATCATTTGGTTTATTAGAACACTTCCTTCTAGAGCAGTTGCTTTTACCACCTGAAGTTAAAAATTCTTTTTTTACTCCTATATTTACTAACTCATCAATATAGTCTAAAGGATTAGAGATTTTATCTATAGCTTTTATGGAAAGTTACTTCCATAGGAGAAGCTAGCTCAACCAATTCTTTTTGTAAGTTCTAAGTCTATTTTATTGTCAGAAGTTAAAAAAACCAAAAACAACTCCCTTAACTCCTAATTCTTTAAATATTCTAATATCTTCTTTCATAATTTCTATTTCATCCTTAGAATAAACAAAATTTCCACCTCTAGCTCTAATCATAGGAAAAAAATAGGAATATTTAATTTTTTTCTAAAGCAAACTTTTAACTGTTCCATAAGATGGAGTAGTCCCACCAACAGCTAAATTTTTCACAAAGTTCTATTCTATTTGCACCATTATTTTGAGCTTCTAAAGATTTTTTTCAAAAGATTCAACACAAGCTTCTTTTATCATATTTATCACCATTCCTATACTAAAAGTTTTTAAAAAGTGGTGCCCATACTAAAGTTAGAATTCCAGCAAATACTATTGATAAGGCACTCATAGAACCTTCTACTTCACCAATTTCCATAGCTTTTTGAAGTTCCAACAGCATGACTTGAAACTCCAATTCCAATACCAACAGCTACAGAGTGTTTTACTCTAAAAATTTTACTAATAAGAGGAGCTGTTACATTTCCAGCTATACCTGTAAGCATAATACTTACCACTGTTATTGCAGGAATTCCTCCAAGCATAGAGCTAACTTCGATTCCAAAAAGGAGTAGTTATAGATTTAGGCATAAGAGAAAAAAAATTAATTTATCATCCATACCAAATAATTTTTCCTAAAAACGATAACAGATATTATACCAACAAAAGAACCTACAATTGCCCCAGTCATAACAGGAACAAAGAATTTTTTTGAATAGACCCCATTTTTTTATAGAGGGATAGCAAGGGCTACTGTAGCAGGACCCAATAGGAAAAGTATCATTCCTGCCCCCTTATAATAGTCATCAGTTGAAATATTAAAAAAACTTTCAATATGATAATAACTATAATAGTCCCTATTAAAAAAAGGATTACACAAAAGGAGTTTGAGTTTTTCTTAAACACCCATTTTCCAATTTCAAAGGGCAAAATAACTTAAAATTAAACCAAAAAAACAAATTACTAACAATTATCTCTTTCATTATTTTTTTCTCTTTCCTTTCTTTAAGATCTATCATTAATTGCACAACTTTTTCCTGTAATACCCATAGTTAAAAAAATGTTGAAACAAGTATAATTACTATAATTTTTAAAAAGATCTTTTTCTAATAATTCGTATGAATCAATGATTTTTAACTGTAGGTGGCATAAAAGAATATAGTCATATTCAATAGTAGGAAATTTCCAGCATTTTCAATCTTTTTCTAACTTTTAAAACTTTTAAATTGTAACATAAAGAATAGCAATAACAACGATACTATAGTTCCTGGTAAAGGAAGATGTAAAATCTTGGAAAGAAGCATTCCAACATAGTTGATTAAAAAAATTATCATAAACTCTCTAAGCATATAACCTCCAAAAAAAATAAAAAAATAAAATATATAAAATAGAAAGAGTGGAAACAAGTTCCACTCTAAAAAAATTGTTTATTAATCTCTTGGTTTCATTTGTGGGAAAAAGAATTACGTCTCTTATAGATGGAGCACCTGTAAGTAACATTACAAGTCTATCTATTCCAATTCCCATTCCACCTGTAGGTGGTAAACCATATTCAAGAGCTTCTACGAAACTTTCGTCTATTTCTGGTGTTGCTTCCTCATTACCACGTAATGCCTCTTCAACTTGAGCTTCAAATCTTCCTCTTTGGTCAGCAGGGTCATTTAATTCTGTGAAGGCATTAGCATATTCTCTTTTATTAATGAATAATTCAAATCTGTCTGTGAAATTTGGATTTTTTTCATTTCTCTTAGCAAGTGGAGATATTTCAACAGGGTGTCCATATACAAATGTTGGTTGAACTACTCTTTCTTCACATTTTTGTTCAAAGAATTCGTTTATAACGTGTCCAACACTATCCATATGGTCTGCCACTTCAACATGATGTTCTTTAGCTAATTTTTTAGCTTCTTCAAAAGTCATTTCTTGCCAGAAGTCAACTCCTGTAACATCTTTTATCATATCAACCATGTGTACTCTTTGGAAATTCTTTAGAGATAATTGAACACCATCATATTCAATATCAGTTGTTCCATTAACTTCTTGACATACTGATGAGATTATTCCTTCACATAGATCCATCATATCATGGAAGTTAGCATGAGATTGGTATAGTTCTATCATAGTAAATTCAGGATTGTGTCTTGTAGAAATTCCTTCATTTCTAAAGTTTCTTCCTAATTCATAAACTCTTTCAAATCCTCCAACTATTAATTTCTTTTAAGTATAGTTCAGGAGCTATTCTTAAGAATAGATCAAGATTTAAAAGCATTGTGGTGAGTTACGAAAAGGTTTAGCAGCAGCTCCTCCTAAGATTGGGTGCATTAAAGGAGTTTCAACTTCTAAGAATCCTCTGTCATCTAGATATTTTTTTAACAGCTTTTTATTATTTGAGTTCTTTTTAATAAAAGTATCTCTAACTTCTGGGTTCATTATTAAGTCAACGTATCTTTTTCTATATCTGATTTCAACGTCTGTTAATCCATGATATTTTTTTCAGGAAGAGATCTTACGTTTTTTTAGTAAGAAGACTGATAGATTTAACTCTTAAAAGTTAATTCCTCAGTATGAGTTACGAATAACTCTCCTTCAACACCTATAATATCTCCAACATTAAGCATTTTAACGATATGATCAAATTCATTTTCACCTAATTCATCTTTTTTTGATGTATATTTGAATTTTTTTCCAGATTGATCTTCTATGTGAGCAAAAGTAAACTTTTTCCTTTACCTCTTAAAGACATTATTCTTCCTGCAGTTTTAAATTTTAAATTTTTCTTCAGGATTATGTTTTAATATATCTCCTATCATTATTTGCTTATCGTATTTACTACCAAAAAGCTTTTAATTCCATAGCTTTCCAACTCTTCAATTTTTTTCCATCTTTCAGCAATTAGAGGTTCTTTTCTCTAATCTGTCAAAAATATTTTTTTCCATACCTTGTATCCTCCTAAAAAGTTATTTTTATTAAATTTGAAAGTGCTTTCACTTTTTCTTTACCCAAGAACTATTTGGAAATTCTTGTTTTTAAAAGTCTTATATATTTTTGTAACTTCAACTCTATTACCAAGTTTTGCATATGAACTTGCTATATTATAATAGATTTCTGGTTTTTTTGTCTTGTATTTTTTTCACTAGAAAGTGATTTTTTTAAATTATCTATAGCAACTTTAGGGTTAGAGTTTAGATTTTTTTCATACCTTTTTTTCATAATAAGATTCAGTTGTATTAGTAGTTTTAGACTTAACTGAACCTACTGTAGTTACAGTTGTAGTTGTACCAGAAATTCCACCAACAACAGATCTAACTTTTTTTCTCTTGCATAGTCTACTATAGAAGTTTCATTTTCTGTAGTTACAGTTCTATTATCTACTGGAGTAGATGGAGCTCTGTCTACAGGAGCTTTTACTACTATTATTGTATTCGTTTAAAGCATTTTTTTAAATCTGAGTTATTAGTGTTATAAACTTCAGAAGGTATAAAAATGCTCTTATTTGCTAATTTTGCGGCTCTTAATATAGTTGCTTTTTCACTGTCAGAGTAAGAAGAAAAAAATCATTTTTTTACTCCAGCTAAAGCTTCATTTATAAGAGAATTATTTCTTATGTCATAAGCATATTTTAAGAATAGATAATTAACTTCTTTTGAATATCTTCCAGCTGGATATAGCATTTTATATAGAGTAACAGCATTTTCTACATCTTTATCTCTTTTTTTCTGAATCTTGTAGTATTAACTTATAAAGATCTTTTTCATTAAAATCATACTTAGATATAGCAGATACTGTAATTTTTTTCTATTTACACTTCCATTAACATAAGTTGATAAAACATATTGTCCTTGATATACAGTTCTAAAAGTAACTTTTTCCATTTGTAAGGCTAATTTTTTTGGATTAGCATTTTTTTGGAGAAGTTGAAAGTTTTATAGCTTTTTTTCATTATCAACAGGGAAAACTAATGTTTCTCCTATAGGAACAATATATTGATTTTTTTATATTGTCATCTACTTTTTTTGCAGAAGTTCTTAAATTTGCTTTTTATAATAGTTAGATAGTCGTTGACATTTTTCATCATTAACATCTACAGATATAATTTTTTTCTTCTTGTTGTGGTTTAGTTTCAACTGTTCCAACATTTGTAGTATTAGGAGTAGGAGTAGCAGTTCCACCTGTTTTTTTGTTGAGAACCAGCTATTTCAATTTCTCTTATAGATCCTCCACTACTTTTTGCCACCAATATTATCTAAATTATAACAACCTACAAAAACGACTGCTACCAAAGTTATAGCTAATTTTTTTAACATTTTTTCTCCTCCATTAAACATGCCTTATAGCTATTTCAATCTTATTTATTTCATTGTTATTTTCATCAAATAAAATATATGAAAATTGAAAAAGTCTTATTCTTAACATTATAAGAGTATTTTTTTCTCCTAATACAAGAAAAATTTTGTTTAAAAATTCCCAACTTCATAAAAAAATTATTTTTTTCACCATTAAATTTTTAAGTGTATATTTAAATTAGTTCCTGAATTTCTAATTAAAAAAATATTTCCTTTTTCTATCAAGCTAATAAAGTATTCATATTCAGCATTCTCCAAAAGAAAATTTTATATTTTCTAAATCTTCTTTTAATTCACCTTCAATTTCTCCTACTAATTCTTCAACACATTCTTCATCATAGCTATCTTTTTGTTGTTAGAATAAAATTTCCTTTTTATGATTCCAACCTCCTATTTATGATATTTTTATATTATTAGATATTGCAAACCATCTATATATTTGTTCTAAAAGAATAAGTCTCATAAGTTGATGAGGAAAGGTAAAGTGTGAAAATTTTAATTTCATATCAACTGAGTTTTTTTAAGCTCTTTATTTACTCCATTAGAGCCACCAATAATGAAATTTATACTACTTGTACCCTTATTCTTTAAGTCCTCAATATATTCAGACATATCCTCTGAACTTAATTCTTTTCCATTTAAATCTAAAAAGAATATTGTATGAATTAGTCTTTGAAAGCTGTTTTAATATATCTTGGCTTTCTTTGTCTATTGAAATATTCATATTATCTTCTTTGTTATATTCTTTTTAATTCAATGATATTGAGATTTGCAAAACTTGTCATTCTCTTTGAAAATTCAGCAATACCTTCATTAATATATTTATCTTTAATTTTTTTCCTATACAAATAATATTTATATTCAAGTTACCACCTTATTTTTCTTTTTAAAAAGTTTCTCTAAATCTAGTAAAGACATCTTTACGATTATAGGTCTTCCATGAGGACAAGTATATTCTCCAACTTCATGAAGCTTTTGCTACCATAGAATACATTTCCTCTACAGTTAATTTATGGTTGGCTTTTTATAGCACCTTTGCAAGACATAGATACTATAATATTTTTCTCTGATATCCTTATCCTTATTTTTTTAGAAATATTATCTAAAAATTTCTTTTATTATATTTTCATAACTGTCTCTTAAATTCATAGTTGGAGTAGTTCTCAATAGAATTTCATTCTTTTTCAAAAATCATCTATATCGAAACCAAAAACTTGAAAAAGATTTCAGTATTTTTCAAGTGCTAGTTGCTTTTTCTCTTGGATCTAGCTCAAATCTTATAGGAACTAAAAAGATTTTTGTTTAGTCATAGATTGATTATAGTATTCTTGTTTCAACTTTTCATACAATATTCTTTTCATGTATTATATGTTGGTCATAGATTTCTAAAAAGATTATTTCTTTCAACCAAGATGAAACTATCAAATACCTGTCCTATAACTCTAAAATCTATGTTTTTTTAAACTTGAAAAAAATCATCAAATATTTTTACCTCTACTAGTATCCTTGGTGTCAAAAAAATATTTGTCCTTTGTTTTTTTCAGTCTCAACTTCTTTTTCTATTAAATCAAAGTCATTGTCTACTTTTTTCAAAGTCTCAATATTTTTCTTTTTACTTCATTTGAACAAGCCTTTTACGATACTATCAATATTAGTAATATTTGGCTTTTCAACTTTAATATCACTATAATCCTTTTTTTAAATAATCTTCTTTTTGAATAACAGATAATTGAGATAAACTTTCTTTTTCATCTTTAAAATCATTTATATCTAAAAAAATTATTGTTAGAATATTCTAATTTTTTTCTTCTTTTTTTCAAAAAGTTTCAACTTCTTCATCTTCAACTTCAATATGTGGTGAAATAAAATTCTCATCATCAGAGAAAAAAATTTTTCAATTTCACCTTTTGACTAAATCATATATTTCAGATTGATTAGCAAATTTTACAATTTTTTTGATGGATGAACATTGACATCGATTTCAGCTGGATCTATATCTAAGAAAAATTAAAGCACTTGGATACTTTCCCTTCATTAGTTTTGTATGATAGGCAGCAATTACAGCTTCTTCAACTATCTTTTGATTTTTACTGAACGTCCATTGATAAATACAAAGATAGAATCTTTATTGGCCTTTAAATAAGTTAGCATTACCTAAGTAACCTAGTGAAAATTTAGAGAAATTCTTTAAATAATTTTTTTCCAAAGATTTCTAAAAATAGCATTTTCTATACCATTTCCACTTGTTCTTATACTTTCCTTACCTTCAATATTTAAGATGAATTTAACATTAGAATTAGCTAGAGCCTCTCTTAAAAAGATATCCTTTATATTTAGATATTCAGTAGTATCCTTTCTCAAGAATTTTTTTCTTGCAGGAGTATTATAGAATAAATCTTTTATTTCTATCTGAGTACCTACATTTTTTTGTATATCTTTTTAGATTTGTTACCTTACCACCTAAAACATTCATTTGAGTACCATTAGGTGAATCTTCTGTTCTAGAAGATAGTATCATTTTAGAAACAGAGGCTATTGAAGATAGAGCTTCTCCTCTAAAACCATAAGTTCTTATATTAAATAAATCATCTTTTGTAGTAATCTTACTTGTTGCATGTCTTTCAATAGAAAGCAGTAAGTCCTCTTTTGACATTCCACAACCACTGTCACTTATGCAAAATATCAAGACCACCATTCCACACTTCTAATTTTATTTCCTTACTTCCAGCATCTAAAGAATTCTCAATTAATTCTTTAATCATACTAGTAGGGTTTTTCTACAACTTCACCAGCGGCTATTGCATTAGAAACGCTTTCATCTAAAAATTCTAATACGGTTCATTTCTACCTCCAGCATTAAATTTATTATTTTACAGTATAACATTGTGAATAAAGATTTACAAGGTAAAAATAAATAAAATGGCAAAATAAAAAATATGCTATAATGTTAAACTGAGGTGAAATTATGAAAAAAAATATTAGCATTATTGAGTTTATTAATTTTTTTATGGTGGCATGTTCCTCTTCTGATACACCAGTAAAAAGAGACAAAAGGAATAAGCACATCTAGAAGAACAAGTAGCTCTTCAATAGGAAGTATGGGGAAATTTAAGGTAGATTCTGACACTTATGTTTCGCTTGGAAGAAATGAAAGAATACAATTTGTTGTAGTTCATTATACAGCAACAAATAATGAATATTCTATTAAAGAATTAATTTCAAACAGAGTAAGTGCACACTTTTTTTAGTTCTTGATGAAGATGATAATATGATCTATAATCTAGTTCCTTTAGATCAAAGAGCGTGGCATGCTGGAGCAAGTTCATTTAGAGGAAGAACTAATCTAAATGATACATCTATCGGTATTGAAATTGTTAGTGATGGTATAGCAAGAGATCGTAGAAATGATCCTAATCGTTATCCACCTTATGATGCTTATCTAGAATATAAGCCAATACAAATAGAAAAAGTTGCTCAAATAATAAAATATGTTGCAGCTAGATATAATATTCCAGCAAGAAATATTGTTGCTCACTCTGATATTGCTCCAAGTAGAAAGAAAGATCCAGGAGCAAAATTCCCTTGGAAAGAATTATACGAAAAGTATGATATAGGAGCTTGGTACAATGAAAGTGATAAGCAAGCATTTATGAATGAAGAAAAATTCAATGCTACATCTATCAGTGATATCAAAGAAGAATTAAGAAAATATGGATATGAAATAAACAGAACTAATGAATGGGACAGAGATAGTAGAGATGTTGTTTATGCATTCCAACTACATTTCAATCCAAAAAATGCAACAGGAAATATGGACTTAGAAACTTTTGCAATTTTAAAGGCATTGAATAAAAAAATATCCTAACTAATGAGGTAGCTCTATGACTGAAAAAGAAATTGAATTATCTATGGATAAGGCTTTTAAAAAAACTTCCTTTTGAAATAAAGAAAATAAAGATTTTTTTATAGCTCTTCGGAAATTTTTTTAAAAGGAAATAAAAAAAGGAATAAAAATTAAGAGGGACTTATATAAGTCCCTCTATTTCTCTAAATTTATATAAAATTATAGCAGATGCAACTGCAACATTTAATGATTCTGTATTTGACAGTATAGGAATAATAGTTTTTGCAATCACTTATACTTACAAATTCATCACAAATTCCACGACCTTCATTTCCAAAAAAATTACAGCATTTTTTCTTTTTAATTTAATTTTATTGTATGGCAGTGCTTCTTTATCTAAATAAGTAGCTATTATAGAATAGTTATTTTCCTTTAAAAAGTTTTTATAATTTCTTGTTTTTTTCTAAATAGAAAAGATTGACATTTAGAATAGAACCCATAGTTGCTCTTATCACTTTTTTTCATTGTAGGCATCAACTGTTCCCTTTAGTTAAAAATTATATCTTTAAAGTTAGTAGCATCACAAAGTCTAATAATAGTTCCTAAATTACCTGGATCTGCTACATCATCTAAAAATTACTAAATTATTTGATAAAGAATTTAAGTTATTATTTTTTTAGAATACACAATGATTATCCCCTGTGAGTTTTTCTTGTGAACTCAATTCTTGAAAAATCTTTTCATTAACTAGAATTTTTTTACATTCAAATCTATTTAATTTTTTTCCATATACAAATCTTTAACATCTTCTCTAACAATTATTATCTCAGGTACAGTATCATAATCTAAAAAAATTTATGTCCTTCAGCTAAAAAAATTGTCCTTCAACATCTCTATACTTTTTTTGTTTTAATTTTTTTCAAAAAAATTTTATTAATTTATTTTTCTTTGTTTCTCTATAATTTCCATAATATCATTCCTTTTTTTCAAAGATAATATTATTTTTAACATTGAAAAATAGAAAAAGTACAACTAAGTCTGAATTTTTTTATGTCTAATAATTATTAAGTTAAAAAGATTTAAAAAGGAAGTAATTATTATGAAATTTAATAGAAGATTAACATTTTTCTGAAGAACTTGGAAATACAGTTACACATGGAGTGATGGCAGCAGCAACTTTAGTGCTTTTTACCTATAGGTAGCTTATGGGGGTATTTTCATGGTGGCTATGCTTCAGCAGTGGGAATAAGTATTTTCATAGCCTCATTGTTTTTTTAATGTTTTTTTGAGTTCAACTCTTTATCATTCTATGTATCACAATAGCAAGCATAAATCTATTTTTTTAGGATTTTTAGACCATATATTTATATATGTTGCTATTGCTGGAAGTTATACACCAGTTGCCTTAGTTATAATAGGTGGTTGGAAGGAATTTTTAATTGTAGTTATTCAGTGGACTATAGTATTGGTTGGAATACTATATAAGTCATTGGCAACAAGGGCTATGCCAAAATTGAGTTTGACTTTGTATTTAGTTATGGGTTGGATAGCAATTTTCTTTTTTTCCAACATTGCTTAGAAGAGCAAATACAGTATTTTTTTAGTTTTAGTTGTGTTGGGTGGAGTGATGTATTCAATAGGTGCATATTTCTTTGCTCATGACTATAAAAAAATACTATCATATGATATGGCATATATTTATAAATATTGCTGCTATTTTTACATATAATAGGAATAGGATTTTTTTCTTATATAGAAAGTGAACTACTCACGACTAACACCCTACGAGTGCTAGAGTCGAGAGCTTCATAAGATAACTGAAAAAGTAAGTTATCTTCTAAGAAGTTTGGTTTTAAAACCCTTATTCTTTTTGGCTAGTCCACGATAGCCACTACTGGATAAGACTTGTGTCTACACCGCTACTTTTTATCTGTATATTATATTTAAAAAGAATAACTATACAGAACAGTGAATATTTTACAAGGCTACTGTTTACTAGCCTTAACTCCATATATTCAGTTGCTAATGTTCTAAATATATTATACACTAAAACTAGTAAAAATTGCAAATTTTAGTGCAACATTTTTCAATGTTGGTGTTATTCATACTCTACGAGTACATGTCTCACGGCTAACACCCTAACGAGTGCTAGAGCCACGAGTGTTCTAACACATTTAATAAATTAAGTTAAAAAGGGTTATTGCAAATCAGATAATGAAATACATCTTAAATCTTATGTCTAAGATTACAGAAGCATTCTATTTGCAACAGCCCTTTTTGTAACCGTATTATTCGTCATAGTGACCTTTACATGAATAGATTTAAATATCATCTACTTCTATAAGCACATGAAATTCACCTTTACCAGATTTTTACATTTTCAATTCTTTTTATCTATTTCTTGCCAGTATCTTAGTCTTTTTAAGTTCCTCAAGTATTTCGTTATATTTTTTTGCTGTTATTAAAATTAAATCATCAGCTTTATTTTTCTCTTTTTATAATAATTTCATTTTCATTGCCTATCATTTTTATCGAAGATATCATTAACATTAATGGTTATCATTTTAAACACCTCCATAACCTCTTATTATAATTAATTATAGTTTATATAACTTTGAATGTCAATTTTATGTAGAAATATATAATAAATATGATATAATAATATATAGAAAAATTTTTAGAAAGGAATAGTGAATTTGAATAAATGATAGATAAAATTACTATAAAAAGGAGCAAGGCAACATAATTTAAAAAAATATAGATATTGAACTCCCTAAAAATGAATTCATTGTTATAACAGGAGTAAGTGGAAGTGGAAAATCTTCTCTTGCCTTTGACACAATCTATTCAGAGGGACAAAGAAGATATGTTGAAAGTCTTTCAGCCTATGCAAGACAATTCATAGGTCAGATGAATAAGCCAGAAGTAGACAGTATAGAAGGTTTATCTCCTGCAATCTCAATAGAGCAAAAAAACAACAAATAGAAACCCTCGTTCAACAGTTGGAACTATAACTGAAGTTTATGATTATTTAAGACTTTTATTTGCTCATATAGGAATAGCCCACTGTCCTATTTGTCATACAGCAGTTGAAAAACAAAGTGTAGATGAAATAGTTGAAAGTATTATGTCTAAAATTTGATGAAGGAAGCAAAAATTATTCTTCTTTCACCTGTTGTTAAAGATAAAAAAAGGGTACTCATAAAAAAATATCTTTTTAAATCTTTTTTTAAAAAAAAGGTTTTGTAAGAGCCAGAGTAAATGGTGAAATACTTTATTTAGAAGATGAAATTGAACTGGATAAAAACAAGAAAACATAACATAGAAGTTGTAGTAGACAGATTAGTTTTTAAAGAAAGATGACAAAGATTTTTGAAAGTAGATTAACTCAATCAATAGAGGCAGCAATAGAACTATCAAATGGAAAAGCTGATAGTAAATGATGGAAAAAAACAGATTATCTATACAGTGAAAACTATTCTTGTCCTAACCATGAAGATGTGAGTATACCTGAATTAAATCCAAGACTATTTTTCATTCAATGCTCCTTATGGTGCCTGTCCAGAGTGTAAAGGGATTAGGAAAAAAATTAGAAGTTGATGAAAATAAGTTGATAGAAAATCCTGAGTTATCTATTGAAGATGGGGGAATGTACATTCCAGGAGCTATGGCAAGAAAAGGATATAGTTGGGAAATATTCAGAGCTATGGCGAAGGCAGCAAAAATAGATTTAACTAAGCCTGTTAAAGATTTAACTAAAAAAAGAATTGGATATAATATTCTATGGTTATGATGAAAAAAATTCAAATTTGATTACACAGGTGGAGACTTTGATTTTCATGGCTATAAAGAATATGAAGGAGCAGTTAAAAAAACTTAGAAAGAAGATACTATGAATCTTTTTCAGAAGCTCAAAAAGAAGAGATTGAAAAATAGATATATGGTTGAAAAGAATCTGTAAAGTTTGTAAGGGAAAAAGATTGAAAGATGAAGTTTTAGCAGTAACTGTTAATGATAAAAAAATATCATGGAAATCTGTGATATGAGTATAAAAAAATTCTCTTGATTTCTTTATGAACTTAAGTTTGACAGAAAAGCAAGAAAAAAATTGCTAAGGAAATTTTAAAAGAGATAAGAGAAAGATTGACATTTATGACTAATGTTGGTTTAGATTATTTGACTCTTTCAAGAGAAACTAAAAACTTTATCAGGTGGAGAGTCTCAAAGAATAAGACTTGCAACTCAGATAGGTTCAGGACTTACAGGAGTTCTATATGTACTAGATGAACCAAGTATAGGACTACATCAAAAGGATAATGATAAATTACTTGCAACTTTAAATAGACTTAAAGAATTGGGAAATACTTTAATTGTGGTTGAACATGATGAAGATACTATGATGCAAGCAGATAAGATACTAGATATAGGTCCAGGTGCAGGAACTTTTGGTGGAGAAATTGTTGCTTTTCGGAAGTCCGAAAAGAAATAATGAAAAACAAGAATTCTATAACAGGAAAATTCTTAAGTGGTAAGGAAGAAATTGAAATACCTAAAAAGAGAAGAAAATGGAATAAAACTCTTAAATTATTTGGTGCAAAAAGGAAATAATCTAAAAAAACATAGATGTGGAATTTCCTTTAGGAGTTATGACTGTTGTAACAGGAGTGAGTGGAAGTGGAAAAATCTACTCTTGTTAATTCAACTCTATATCCCAATACTATTTAATCAATTGAATAAGGGAAAACTATATCCATTGGAATATGATAAAATTGAAGGTTTAGAGGAATTGGAAAAAGGTTATCAATATTGACCAAACTCCAATAGGAAGAACACCAAGATCTAACCCTGCTACTTATACAAAAACTTTTTGATGATATTAGAGATATTTTTTTGCAGAAACTCAAGATGCTAAACTTCATGGTTTTTAAAAAAAGGTAGATTTTTCTTTCAATGTTAAAGGTGGAAGATGTGAAGCCTGTCAAGGTGCAGGAATATTAAAGATTGAAATGAATTTTTTTACCTGATGTCTATGTTGAATGTGAAGTTTGTAAGGGAAAAAAAGATATAATAAAGAAACATTAGATGTATATTATAAAGGAAAAAAATATCTATGATGTCTTAGAAATGAGTGTATTAGAAGCTTATGACTTCTTTTAAAAAAATATCCCTACTTTAGAAAGAAAAATTAAAAGTTCTAATAGATGTTGGTTTGGACTATATAAAAGCTAGGACAACCTGCAACTACTCTATCAGGTGGAGAAGCACAGAGAATAAAACTTGCAACAGAACTTTCTAAAATGAGTAAAGGAAATACTGTATATATCTTAGATGAACCTACAACAGGATTACATTTTCAAGATATTAAAAAAAGCTATTGGAAGTTTTTAAATAGACTTTTAGAAAAAGGAAATACTGTTATAATAATTGAGCATAATCTTGATGTAATAAAGACTGCTGATCATATAATAGATATTGGAGTAGATGGTGGAGAAAATGGAGGAACTGTCGTTGCCACAGGAACACCTGAAGAAATTGCCAAATCTAAAAAAAGTTACACAGGAAAATATATTGCCAAAATTTTAAAAAAAGAAAAAAAATAGGCTGATGCAAAATTAAAATTCTCAATCTAAAGTAAAAAAATAAGTGAGTTACGAATGGAAATTTTAGATAAAAAAATCAAATAGAATGAGCCGAGCAAATGCAGGAGTGTCTGAACGAAGTGAGTTTTCCTGATTTGCAGCGAATTCTTGATTTTTTATCGTTAAGAAATTTACTCAGTAACGAACTATTTTTTACTTTTTGTGAATTTGCAACAGCCTATTTTATTATTTCTCCATTCTTTCAATAGCAGCTATTCTTTTTTTCTAAACTTGGGTGAGTAGCAAAAAGATTTGCAAAACCACCCATAGAAAAATTATTTGTAATCTTAAAAGCAGCAAATTCTCTATCATTAGGTTGAAGATTTACTCTTCCTTCACTAATTTCTTGTAGACGTAGTAAAGCACTTTTCATATATGAAGGGTCAGTAATTTGAGCAGCTAATCTATCAGCTCCAAATTCTCTTCTTCTTGAATACCAACTTGCAACAATTCTACCTAAAAAGTTAATACTGTTTTTAATCATATAGAAACTTGCCATACTAGCTGCAGCTCCACCTGATCTATTATTTCTTCTACTATTTAAAAATAATGTAACTGATTATTAATCCAAAAGCTGATACAAAACCTTCTAAAATAGAAGAAGTAAGCATATCACCATTAACAACATGTGACATTTCATGAGCTAATACTCCTATAATTTCTGTTTCATTCATATTATTTAAAAAGTCCTTGAGAAACAGCAACCATAGCAGAATTTTTTTGAAGCTCCTGTTGCAAAAAGCATTGATATCATTAGAAGGATAAACCCCTATTTCAGGAAGCTTTTTGAAGATTTAATTTTTTTCACTCAATAAAGTTATAGTATCAACAACTAACTGTTCTTTCTCTGTTCTAGCTCCACCATTATCAATCATTCTTATATTATATGCTCTTTTTACACTAGCCTTTGATGTCATTAAAGACACAAGAGGAGCTCCAAAAAGCAAAAACAATAAGAAGAGGATAGTACTTTTAACATTTCTTCTCCAGCAAATATATAGATTAATAAGTATGTTGCAAAAACTCCCATTGTTGCCCAAGTAGCTACTTTAAACATATTTACATGAGGAGCATTTACAACTTTATTTTTTTAATTCAGCCAAACCTTTCACAAAAATCATCTCCTTTTTTTATTAAATGTGTTAGAACACTCGTGGCTCAAGCACTCGTAGGGTGTTAGTCGTGAGTAGTTCACATTAATTCTAATAAACTTACATAAGATTTTTTTCTTCAATAGAAAAAGCTTTTTTTGATAAGAATTTTCAATTTTTTTCTCTGTATAATCTTAAAAAGATAAAAGTCAATGCCACTTTTTTTACAAGCCAAATCTAAAAACTTTTTAATTCTTGATTTGTAATTTTTTTCTTTGTTTTTGAATAATAATTTAAAAAAATCTCTTATAAAAATTATTTTCAGTGAAAAATCATACTTATTTATTTTTTTATCCAAAAATTTATAACTATAGCGATGTCAAAAAAATAAATGGTGCATAATAACTTTCATTAAAATCTAGAATAGCTTTTTATATTGTTATTCTCATCAAATAAGACATTGTCAGGAAAGATATCTCCATGTATAATTCCACATTCAAGCTGAGAAAAAAATCATAATCTTTTACTTCAGAAGCTAAGTTTAATAACTTTTTCTTTACCTTGAAAAATCAATATCCGATTGACATATTTTTATCATAAAAAAATAATTAAAGTCTAGTCTAGTTTTTTTCTATTATATTTTTTTCAAGACTAATATCCTTTGTAAAAAGCATGTAATTTTTCCTAAAGTAAGTTGCTATCTCTAATGATATGAGTATCTATTTTTTTAATAACTTTTCCCATCCACATAGTTAAAGAGTGCAAACTTTTTATTTTCAAAAACAGAAATATATTCATTATCTTTATTTTTTTAATAGCTTCACTCACAGGAATAAAACTTGCTATTTTATTTAACAAGATTAGCTCCTGTTCCTCTTCATTTAAAGTTCTATCAGCCTCAAAAAAATTCTTAATATGTATTTAATATCTTCACAGTCAATTTGAAAATTTGAATTTAAAATACCATTACTAATATTTTTTTATATCTAGAATTTTTTTATTTGATACTGTTCTTCAATGAATTCTCTTTCTTTATCTAAAAATTTTTTTGTAAAAACTCCCATATTACCCTCGTTTCTATAAAATTGGTGATAAAAAGTCTAAATACAGACTCTTTAATTTTTTTGTAAAAATACTTCTTTTTGCAAAATCGTTAAATGTTAATTTCTTAGATATAGCAATATCTTTATAATATTGTACTTTAAAAAGCATTAGCAACTCCCTTATTATAGACATTTAAATTTACTTCAAAATTTAAATAAAAAAACTTCTATAGTCTAAGTTACATGTTCCAACTGAAATAACTTCTTCATCTATCAGTAAAGTTTTTTTGAGTGAATAAAGCCATTTTCATATCTGTAAATATTTGCACCTAATCTTAAAAAGGTCAGCGATATAGTACTGATTAACCCAATAGATAAAAAGGTGATCTGCCTTGTTTGGTATCATAATTTTTTTACATCTATTCCAGATAAAATAGCAGTTTTTTAATGTATCTAGTAGTAGGTCATCTGGAACAAAGTATGGTGTTTGTATAAATACAGACTTCTTAGCCTCCTGTATAAGTTTGATATGATTATCTCTTATTACTGGAAACTCATAGTTAGGTCCCTGAGCTAATAAGTTGCATATATATGCTTTTTTTCTTCTTCGTATTTAAGAGTAGGCTCAACTGGCAACTTTTTCATCTTTTTAAAAATTTATTTTTTTAACTATGCTCAAGGCAAAAATAGAATTCTTTTTTTCAAAAGTTGCAACCACATCTCCAAAGACTTTTACAGAAGTATCACGCCAATATCCTATTTTTTTCCTTTACCCAAGTACTCATCTCCTATATTCATACCACCAACAAAAAGCTACTTTATTGTCAATTATAGTCAGTTTTCTATGGTCTCTATAGTTTAATCTAATATTAAATAAAGGTATATAAGTTTTAAAGAAGAAATGTAAGCTCACTCCAGTATCTTTTAAAAGTATCTTTTTCAGTTTAAAATTAGAAGTATTCACTCCATCTATGATTAGATTGACTTCTAAACCCTCTTTAGCTTTTTTTCTATTAAAAGATCAGCTATTTCTTTTTCCAATGTTATCAAACTTAAAAAAACGAAATATTCCATATTGATGACTTCTCTAGCATTTTTTAATTTCCTTCTTTAAGTTTTCAAAAAAAATCCTTCCCTGTAAAGTAAAGCTCAATATTATTATTGGCACTTATATGGTTATCTGTACTCATCTCAAGATAAGTAATAAGACCTTTCCATCTTCTTAGCTCTTTTTCTATCAGCATTAGTAACATTTTTTTATACTTCTTAATTTTTTTATTTTTATATTTTATTGGCCACCCTTTTTTTCTTGAAAGTGAGACCAAAAAAAATAGATAGATAAAAAAACCAACATAAGGTAAAAAGAGTTAAAAATAAAGATCCAAAGAATTGTATATAGTGGATTTTTTTCTCCACTATAATAATGACAATAATAAAAAAAATAAATTTGCCATCCAAACATATTGTAAAAAAAGAGATTTACAAAAAGTTATTATTAAATTTTGAATATCTTGCATATCTTTACCTCAAAAAAAATAATATTTGATATATAATAACATTTTTTTAATTTTTTCAAAAAAATAAAAAAAATTACTTTAAAAAAATATGGATAAATATTTATATATATGATAAAAATTATAAAGGAAAGTATAGTCATGTGGGAGGACATTTATATGTTAAGTAACAATACAAAAATTTAACCTTTTGTTAGGAGACAATTTTAATAAATTGGTTTCTTTGCCAACGAAACAGGTTATAATTAGAAGCATCTTATCAGTAATAGATAGAGATTTTATTGTTTCAAATAATAGCTTATCTCTAGCTGAATTGGTTCAAAAATTATTGGATAAGGTTTTAAATGAGAAACAAGAAATTGTTGAAATTATCAACAATGTTTTTTTCTATGGAAAATAAATGTGATTTAAGTTTTTTTATAAGGAAATATTTGAAGCAGATATATTTTTCTTCAATAATATCTACAAACTATGATTACACCCTAGAAGAAAAATTTTTTTAAGTACAATAAAAAAATAAATACTCCCTTTGATATAAATGATGATGAAAGTGGGAAAAATTGCTTTTTTTATAAAAATCTATGGAGATTATAAAGACAAAGATATAGATAAATTTGTTCTTTTCTTCACAAGACATAAAAAAAGAATAAAAGTTTTTAGGATTCTATGCTAAGTTTTTGGGGAAAAAAATTAAGAATGGAATTTAATAAGAGAGCGACAATAATTTTAGGTGCTAATTTGGAAGACAGAGAGTTCTTAGATATTTTAGATTTTATAATGTCTAAAAACTGATAGACTTCAAACAACTTATCTATATATTAATGATGAAATTGATAAGTATATGACTGATAAAAAAATATTACTAATTTTATAAATAAGTATTCAATAGAAATTATAAAAAGGAGAGGCTAAAGACTTTATTCCAAATCTAAAAGAAAGATTTTTTTTGATGAGAAAAAAAGTGGTGATGCCCTACAAAAATTTTTGCCTGATTGGTGAGGACGAAGCAAGTCCTCACCAAATAGAAGAACCTAAATTGGTTGAAAATTTTTGAACTCGTTGAAGAATCTAAAGTAATTGAAAAATATAAATTATTTGAGGAATTCAAAAGTACTTGAAACAAATGAACCTATTATAAATGAAGTAGTTGAGTTAAAACCTATAGAAAATAAAAAAATTAGAAATAGAGTTAAGAGATGATGATTTTTCTTGAAACAAGCTCTGAATTAAAAGTTTACAAGTATGGCTTTTAAAGAATTTCCCTATAAAAGTATAGAAATTTTTTTCAGATGAATTAGAGCCTTTTAAAAGCTAATTTTTTTAGGAATCACTGATGTAGATTTTTGGTTTTACTAGACTAGAAGGTGTTTCAGTTAAAAATTTTAGACTTTTTAGATTTTTAAAGCTTATAGAATTTAGAAAGAAAGATTTTTAGAATTGCTATAGATGAAAAAGATAGTTTATTTGAATATGAAATACATAAGGATATTAAAAATAAAAAGATTAGAAGAAATTTTTTTAATTTCTTTTGCTAAATTTTTTTAAAACAGCTACTATAAAAGTTCAAAAATTGCTAATGATAAATACGAATATTATTTCCATAATAATATAGAATATTTTAAATTTATTACCTTAGGACAATTTTTTTAACTCAATATACAAATTTAATTTCTAATTTAAGATTGTATAGATATAAAAATTTATCTTCAGCTAAAAAAATACTTTCTTTGAGTTAGATTTGCTTGATAAATCAAATTCTATAGAGGAGACTAATACTTGGATAAATGCAGAAATTAAATCAGTTATTGATGCGAATATAGGGGATAGTTTAACAATAAAAACGTCTTCATAAGATGAAGTTTTAATGATTTTTCCTTATGATGTAGAAGAAATAATCATCTTAGTCCACCCTCTTACTAAAGAAGAAGTAAAAGATAACATAATAAAATTAACAAGAAAAATCTGTTAAGATAAAATTAAGAAGAGTTCATAAATAGGAGGTTTATATTTCATGGATAAATTAATAAAAAGAAGAGTTCTTTAAAGAATTTTCCATTAATGAGGATTATTTTCTTTCCACTGGTTTAGATTGGACTGAATTAGAAAAAAATATATGAAGACTATGTAAGATTAGTTCCTCTTTTAGAAAAAAAGAAGCTGAATATGTAGTATCTAAATTGATAGATGTACCATCTGTACACTCAGTAAGAAGAAGGGTAAAAAAACCTAGCCATCTAATTGAAAAAAAATAATTAGAAAAGGAAAGAAGTACCAAGAAAGAAATATTAGTGTTGATAACTATAAAGAAATAGTTACAGACTTAATAGGGATAAGGGTCTTACATCTTTTTTAAAGATGATTGGCAAACTATACATCATGAAATTTTTAAATCTTTGGGATATAAAAAGAAACACCTCAAGTCAATATTAGAAGAGGTGACTACAATCTATCTCAGTTTAAAGAAACAATTAAAGATATAAACTGTGATGTAATTGTAAGAGAACATGGATATCGTTCAGTACATTATCTTGTTAGTATAGATATAACAAAAAGTTTTTAAATATATCTGTTGAAATACAAGTGAGAACAGTTTTTTTGAAGAAGCTTGGAGTGAAATAGATCACATTATGAGATATCCTTATGATGTTGATAATCCGATAATAACTGAGTATTTAGGAATTTTCAATCGTATAGTTGGTTCAGCTGATGAAATGGGAACTTTCTTAAAGAAAGTTAAAGAAAAATTTTGGAAATACAAAAAAATGCTGATGAAGTTCAAAGAGAATTAGATTTAAAATTTAAATAGAAAATAGGAGGCGTATGCCTCCTATTATTTTATTCTTGATTTTTTTAATATCTTCTATAGCTGCAGTGAAAAGCTTCTTTAAAAACCTTCTGATGTAAAAAGTTGCTCCTGCTACCATGTCAAAATTTTATCAAAGTCTTTGTCTAGCTCTTAATATCATCAACTAATTTTGTACAGCAAACACCACCAATGACATCAGTATCTTCATGTATAACTTGAATTTCAGTAACTCTAAGTGACTTATCTTTTTTTCTTGTAAGCTTTTAACTTTTAAAGTTATATCACCCGCATAACCGATACCAGTTCCTTCAGCTTCATAAATTTTTTTGGTTTAAATTTATCTTCAAATACAAAAAGCAAGTAAACCAATTGAAAATGAAAAAGCTATAACTAACCATTCTCTTATTCCTAAAATCTTTTATCGTCATTCATTCTCCTATTTTCATTAGGCTTGTTTTTTTCAATATCTTTAACAGCATTTCTAAGTGCTCTTCTAAAACCAGCTGAAGTAGAAGTTGCTCCAGAAACTCCATCTACTTTATTATAATTTTGTTTATCTTTTACTTGTTTGATTAATTGTTCTATTGCAACTCCACCAATTTTATCAGTTTCTTTATGTTGAGCAACAATATCTTTTTATAACCACTTTACCATCTTTTTTTAGTAGCTTTTACAGTTAAAACTATAGGTACACCATCTTCGTTGTATCCTCTTGCTTCAGCCTTAGCTTCATATATTTTATCCTCTGCAAAACTTCCTAAACTTAATACTGCAAAACAAATTGCTAAAAAACTTTTTTTCATAAATCTCCTCTCACTAATCTATTATCTAGATTATTTTTCTTTCTTTTTATTAAATGTGTTAGAACACTCGTGGCTCTAGCACTCGTTAGGGTGTTAGTCGTGAGTAGTTTCACTTATTATTTGTTTGATATAGCTTCAACACCTGGTAAAACTTTACCTTCTAAGAATTCTAAAGATGCTCCTCCACCAGTAGAAATATGTGTAAATTTATCTGCATATCCTAAACTGATAGCAGCTGCAGCAGAGTCTCCTCCACCTATTATAGTAACAGCATCAGCAAGATTTGCTATTGATTCACATACACCTATTGTACCTTTAGCGAAATTAGACATTTCAAAAACTCCCATAGGTCCATTCCATACAACAGTCTTAGCAGTTTTTTTATAACTATCAAATAGTTTAACAGTTTTTTCACCAATGTCAAGTCCCCATTTTATTATCAGGGATATTATCTACATCTACAGTAGAAAATTCAGCATCATTATTGAATTCAGCTGCAACAACAGTGTCTACAGGTAGAACTATTTTTTTCCATTTGATTTAGTTAAAAGATCTTTTGCTAAATCTAATTTATCATCTTCAACTAATGAAGTTCCAATGTTTTTTTCCTTCTGCTTTTTAAGAAAGTAAACATCATAGCTCCACCAATTAAGATTTTTATCAGCTTTAGTTAATAAGTTTTTCAATTACTCCTATTTTATCAGAAACCTTAGCTCCACCTAAAAATAGCAATTAGAGGTCTCTTTTGGATTATTTACAGCTTCACCTATAAATTTTAATTCTTTTTTTCAACTAGGAAACCAACAGCTGAATTTCCTGCACCGATATTTTTCTGCAATTCCTACATTAGAAGCATGTGCTCTGTGAGCAGTTCCAAAAAGCATCATTTACAAAAAAACATCTCCAAGTGATGCCCAGTATTTTTCCTAATTCAGGATCGTTTTTTTAGATTCTTTTTTTACCATCTAAATCTTCAAATCTTGTGTTTTCAAACATTAAAACTTCACCAGATTTTTAAGTTATTGATAGCAGTTTCTAATTTTTTTCTCCTCTAGTTTCAGGAATGAAAAGTAACATTCTTTCCTAAAAGTTCAGATAATTTTTTTCAGCTACGGCTTTTTAAACTCTTTTGAAGCCTTTATCTTCTTCAGTTTTTACTTTTTCCTAAGTGAGAGAATAGAAATAAGTTTAGCATTTTTGTTCTAAAGCATATTTAATTGTAGGTAATGCTTGAACTATTCTGTTTTTCATCAGTTATTTTTTTCCTTCTTTCATAGGAACATTGAAATCTACTCTCATAAGAACTTTTTTTATTATTTAAATCTAAATCAGTTATAATTTTTTTCATCTTTTGCTCTCCTTTTATTTTTAAAAAAAGTGGAACATAGATATGTTCCACTATTTGATTACTAAATATTGTATTTTTATATTCTGCTATTTAATTATTTAGAAATTTCAACAAATTTCTTTAATGTTCTTATAAGTTGAGAAGTGTAAGACATTTCATTGTCATACCAAGCAACAGTTTTTAACTAATTGTTTTTCCTCCAACTGATAGAACTTTTAGTTTGAGTTGCATCAAATAATGATCCAAAACTAATTCCAATGATATCACTTGATACTAATTCTTCTTCAGTATATCCAAATGATTCATTACTTGCAGCTTTCATAGCAGCATTGATTTCTTCAACAGTAGTTTCTTTTTCTAAAAACTGTTACAAGTTCAGTGATTGATCCAGTTATAACAGGTACTCTTTGAGCAGCTCCATCTAATTTTCCTTTTAATTCAGGAATTACAAGACCTATAGCTTTTTGCAGCTCCAGTTGTGTTAGGAACTATATTTTTCAGCAGCAGCTCTTGCTCTTCTTAAATCTCCTTTTTTTATGAGGAGCATCTAAAAGTATTTTGGTCATTAGTATAAGCATGGATAGTAGTCATTAATCCTTCAACTATTCCAAATTTATCATTTAATACTTTTTGCCATTGGAGCAAGACAGTTAGTTGTACAAGAAGCTCCTGATATTACTGTTTCACTTCCATCTAATACATTGTCATTTACATTATAAACAATAGTTTTTAAATCTCCTGTAGCTGGTGCAGAGATAACAACTTTTTTTAGCTCCTGCTTTGATGTGAGCTTCTGCTTTTTTTCTTTACTTGTAAAGAAACCAGTACATTCAAGAACTACATCTATTCCTAATTCTCCCCAAGGTAATTCTTCAGGATTAGCTTTAGCAAAAACTTTTTATGCTATCTCCATCTACTACAAAAACCATCATCAGTAACTTCGATTGTTCCATCGAATCTTCCTTGTGCTGAATCATATTTAAAAAGATGTGCTAATGTTTTTTTGCATCTGTTAAGTCATTTATAGCAACAACATCGAAATCTTTTATTTTTTTACTCATAACTCTTAATGCTAATCTTCCAATTCTTCCAAATCCATTAATTGCAACTTTTACTGCCATTTTAACCTCCTAAATTTTTAACTTTCTATAAATTTATAAAAAAACCAATAATTAACCAAAAATTAAATTAATTGTTTATATTTAAAATATATACTTTTTTTAAACAACTGTCAAATTTTTAGTTGACAATATTTTTTTAACTTAAAAATGGTTATTTTTTTACCGTAACTCAAAAAGTTAACCGTTATTATTTTTAAAAAGTTCTTTTCATATCAAGAGGAATTTCAATTTCAACTTTTAGATTTTTCTAAAGTTTTTTTGGATTTTTGAAATTCTAATTTATATGCATGGAGCATCTGTCTTTTTTTGCTAAATTCATATCTCCACCATAGAGTTCATCTCCCTACCAAAGGGTGACCAATAAGGGATAAGTGAGCTCTTATCTGATGAGTTCTACCTGTGTATAGTCTAGCTTCAAGAAAGGTAATATTTTTTTCTCACGATTTCTTTTCTAAAACTTTTTATATGAGTTTTTAGCTGACTTTCCACCATTTTTCTTCAGAAAGTTCTATTCTTCTTAAAGTCATCTCCAACTTTTTCCTATGGGGAAGTTTCTATAAAGAAATCATCTTCTTCTATTATTCCACCTGCACGATAACTTTATATGTCTTTTTAACTTCTGTTTTATCTTGTAAAAAAAGCTTGAGTATATGCATTTTTTTGCAATTATGATAAGTCCAGATGTATTCATATCTAAACGATTATAGAATCTAGGCACTAAAGTTTTTTTCCCTAAAGTTTTTTTCAAAAATAATTTACAATAGCATTTGCTAAAGTTTTTATCCACTTTTTTTGAGTAGGATGAACTATGATATATGGCTCTTTATTTCACTATAAGTAAATTTTTCATCTTCATAAGCTATGTCTATTGGTATATCCATAGCCTTTTATACCTGTACTTTTTTTCTTTTTTTCAATTATAACTATTCTATTTAATTTCTTAATCTTCTTGGCATTATTTTTTTAATTCTTTTTTTCCATTTAGATAGATCTCTAAATTTCTAAGACCTCTACTAGAATAGCCCTTTGTTTCTTTTTAAATAAGTTCCAATTTCATAACCATCGAAACTCATGTTCCACTATATATTTTTTTCATTCTATTCCTCAATCTACATTTAGATTTTTTTATTAATTCAACAAGTTTATCTACATCTTCTTCTTTAGTTGCCCAAGAAGTTACAAATCTTGATGATTGACTTTCTCCTATACCAAAAAAATTCAACAGAAAAAGATAACTTCTTTTTCTAATTCTTTTTATTTGTTTTTTTCACTTAAAGTCAACAAAAAAATTTGGTTAGTATATGAATCAGTAGCCAATTTAATTCCTTTTTTTCAACAAAGGCATTTTTTTAATTTTTTTAAAGCCATCTTATTAGAATGAACTCCTATTCTATAATATAGATCATTTTTAAATAGAGTAGCAAATTGAACTCCTAACAGTCTTCCCTTTGCAAAATAATCCACCTTTTTTGCTTGATAGAGAAATTAAATTCTTTCTTTATATCTTCATTTATAATAACTACAGCTTCACCAAATAATAGACCACATTTTTGTACCACCAATATAGAAAACATCACAATATTTAGGATAGTCTTCTAAGTTTATATCACATTTTTTTCTGAAGCAAGTGCAGAGGCAAGTCTAGCTCCATCTAAAAAAATAAATAAAGATTATTGTCTTTACATACTTTTGCTAATTGCTTCTAACTCATCTTTAGTGTAGACAGTTCCTATTTCAGTAGTATTTGAGATATAGACCATTTTTAGGTTTAACCATATGATGATCTTCGTGTTTTTCTCAATTCATTTAATATCAATTCAGGTGTCAACTTTTCCATCAACAGGGTTCAACTTCAATTATTTTTATGACCTGTTGCTTCTATAGCTCCAGTTTCATGTATAGAAATATGACCTGTTTTTTTGAAGCGATAACAGCTTCATAAGGTTTTCAAAGCAATGAGAAATAACAGTTGTATTTACTTGAGTTCCACCAACTAAAAAGTAAATATCAGCATTAGGGACAGTTAATATTTTCTTTAATTAAATCTTTTAGCTTCCTCACAATATTGATCTTCACCATAACCTATTGTTTGTTCATAATTTGTCTTAACCAGTGCTTCTAAAACTTCAGGACAAGCTCCTTCACTATAATCATTTTTTAAAACTTATCATACTTCTCTACCTCCTAAAAAAATTAAAACCTAATTGTCTATATGCCTCATACAAAATTATAACAGCTGAGTTAGAAAGATTTAAAGATCTTCCCATTGGTATCATTGGAATTGTTATACATCTTTCAGGATTTGCATTTAAAAATTTCTTCAGGTATTCCTCTTGATTCTAGGTCAAAACATGATGAAATCATTTTTCTTCGTATTTGACATCAGAATATTTTTTTGCCTAGTCTTTGTTGTAGCGTAAAACAAACGTATATTTCTGTTAGCTTCTAAGAAATCTTCAAAAGATTCCCATATTTTTCAAATCTACTAAGTGCCAATAATCCATTCCAGCTCTTCTTACTTGTTTTTTTCATCAAGAGAAAAAGCCTAATGGTTTTATTAAATGTAAAGTTGTATTTGTTAATACACAACTTCTTCCAATATTTCCTGTATTATAAGGAATTTCTGGTTGATACAATACTATATTCATAATTTTCCCTTTCAAATTTATTTTTATTTCATCTAAATGACTTGTGTTAGAAAAAAATCTGTAATTTCAAATTTTTCCATCTTTGTATTTCTACTATAGTGTAGCTAGTATTTTTTTAGGTATTGCTTCATCACTTAAAGTAGAAATATCTTTTCCACTTATATAGTGTAGTAAAGTTTTTAAAGTTGCTCCATGGCTCACAACTAAAACTCTTTCATAATTTTTTTATTCAATTCAACAAACTTATTTAAACCTTTGATAACTCTTTCTCTAACTTCAAGAAAACTTTCACCATTATATTCTCTTGGATCATATTCAATTTGATTGAAAAAAAGAAGTTTTTTTAATTGGGACAGGATAAAGTTCTTTAAATTTCTCATGTCCCATACCTTCCATATCTCCCATTGAAATTTCAATAAAATCATCAAAAATTTCAACTTCTTGGTCTCTATCACCTTTTATATAGTTTGCAGTATCATTTGCTCTCTTTTAAAGATGTTGAATAAAAATTTATCGAACTTTAATATCTTTTTAATTTTTTTACCCAATAATTTTGCTTGAGTAATTCCTAACTCAGTAAGAGGGAGAATCAGAAAGTCCCTTGGAATCTTTTTCTCGACATTCCAAATCGTTTGTCCCATGTCTTACAAAAATATATCTCCATTGTTGAACACCTCCATATAATTTGTTATAATATATATTAGATTATACAAAAATTTTTACAATATATGTAAAACTAAGTTTATTTTTAAAATTCTGGTGGAGTTACTGAAAAAAATAATCACACTTTTTTGTATCGTTTAAATTAGTCCATTTATGTGGAGCCATTGCTGGGATATGGATAGAGTCACCAGAAGAAAGAACAACAGAGAATTTTTCCAATAGTTAATTTTTACTTTTTCCATCTAACAATACAGCAATCTCTTCACCTTTTATGTGACATTGGTTTAACTGATGTTTCAGCATTTTTTTCCTATTAAAGTCATTTGCATACATTCAATATTTGTTTCAATATCTGGAGATAATAATTCATAAATTACATATTCAGTTGAGATAATTTTTTTCTTTAAAAAGATGAAATTCATATTTTTTCTTTATCTGAATCTTTGAACCTCTCACGACTGACACCCTACGAGTGCTAGAGTCGCGAGGTTCTTAAGTACTATTTAGTTTCTTTTGAATATCTAGTATTCAAATACTAGCTAATTTCCTTAAGACTTTAATGGACAAGCTCTCTGTTGAGAACATTTACGTCCTGTTGGCTCGGTTCAAAAACCAGTTTTTTTATTTTAAAATCCCATACACTTTTAATGTTTTTTTACATTTCCTTTTTTTATTCTTTCAATTTCTTCATTATGCAATTTAACAAAATTTTTTTAAATTCTTTTTGTGCTTTTTTTCTATATTTACTTCTTCTAAATTTTCTTTTACATTCTTTATTAAAAATGCAGAATACAAATCTCTTTGTATTTTTATTTCCTAATATTTCTACCCATCTTTTTGATAGACTTTTTCTTTTTCATATTCATTTGTACTATGATTTAGTTGACTAGCTTTTTACTTTTAAAAAGTATCAATTTTTTTATTATATTTTTTTCCAATATATTCTAATTTTTCTATTTATTATTTCAATTAATAATGCTGGTGCTCTATTTGATAATGATTTTTCCAAATCTCTTTTTCTTTTTTTAAATTTTTCCAGTTTTTTTCAGATATTTGAGTTTTTCTTGCTTCTTCTTTGTAAAGCTTTTAAAATTCATATTTTCAACTTTTACTATTGTTCCAATTTCTAGTATACTATTCGCTAAAATATTATGAGATTGTTTTCTTTTATCTGCGATTTTTTTCTCTGTAAATTTGAAAGTTTTTAACTTTGTTTTTTTACATACGATTTGCTCTTTTTCCATTTTTTTCTTTATTTTCTATATTAGTAGTACCATCAGCATTGTATTTATTAGGATTGTTTGCTCTTCTCTGTCTATCTAATTTTTCTTTGTAGTCTTATTTTTTTCTTTTTCATTTATTTCTATATTTTCAGCTAAAATCTTTAATTCTACTTTATTATCACTAACGATTGCTATTGTTGAAGTTCCTATATCAATTCCAATTTCATTTTCTCCGCCAACTTTATGTTTTTTTAGGAGGTGTTCCCTCAAAAGTTATTTGAATATAGTATTTATTTTTTTCCATTTACAACTCTCTTAAGTAATCTACAATACAATAACTTATCTAAAAAAACAACTTTGTGCATATTTATCATTATTTTTTTATTATTACAGGAATCTTTAAGCCTAACCAAGATATGCAACAATCTTCTTTAAAAAAATCTAAGACCTGTAATATTTCCTTTTTTTCTCTAACAGAATAGAAATCTCCATAACTTTTTAAAAATATACTTTTTTTAGCTTTACCATACTTAAATTTTTTTCATAAGTTGCAAAAAGCTCTTTCAGCTAACTCTTGTCCCATTTGAGATCCTATATTCTTTTTTTAAATTTTTTTGTGTCATAGGTTTTACGTATTTATTTAATTCAAATTTAGATATTGAATATTTTTTTATCTAATTCTTTTATATCTTTTAGATTGCTCTTTTTTTCTCTAAATTACTAATTTCTTTATACTCAGAAGAATTTATCATTTTTCTATGTCTTTTTAAGAATTTCATAAAGGCAAGCATTATATATCATTCTAGCAATATTTAATCTTTTTTTCTAAAAATATGTTCTTGCCATAGTTCAGTTTCTAAAGCTAATGTCAATACATAATTTGCCATAATTCCTCCTTATTTTTTTCTTTTTTGAGTTTGGATATATCTTCTATATTTTAGACACCACACTATATGATATTGAATTGAATACACATATCCTCTTCCAAAATAAATATTCAATATTTTTTTATTATCATTTTTATTATACTATATATATTTAACTATTTCAAATTTTTTTGTAAACAAAAAAATATGCCATTCATCTCACGACTAACACCCTACGAGTGCTAGAGTCGCGAGTGTTCTGGCATAATTCATAAAAATTAATAAAATAGCAGAAGCTGAAAATGTAATTATTAGTTATACTATTATTGTAGATAGTGGTTTACATCGTTTTGGTTTATCTTTAAAAAAATTTATTGATTTTTGCAGAAGAACTAAAAAAAATGAAAAAAATTTAAAATTGAGAGGTATTTCTTCTCATCCAGGTCATGTCTATTCTTCAACATGTGAAGCAGATATTCATAAATATGTCTTAGATGAATGTGAAACTTTAAAGCAAGCAAAAAGAAATTCTTGAAAAAGAAGGATATTACTTTAGAGTATATTACAAGTGGATCTACTCCCTACTTTTTACAGAAGCAGTTAAAGATTTAAATATAAATGTGTATCATCCTGAAATTATGTTTTTTTAGATAGCATTCAGTTATCCATAAATAAGGCTAAAGTTAAAGATTGTGCATTAACTGTTTTAGCTACAATAATTTCTCATCCGAGTGAAAAATCTTTTTTTATTTGTGATGCAGGAGCTAAATGCTTAGGTTTAGATCAAGGAGCCCATGGAAATAGTTCTATTATTGGGTATGAAACTGTAATTGATCATCCAGAAGTTATAGTGAGTTCTTTTATCTGAAGAAGTTGGGAAACTAAAAAGCAGAAGGAGAAACAAGTTTAAAAAGTAGGTGACAAGATAGAAATTATTCCTAATCATTCTTGTTCTACAGCAAATCTATGTACTTATTATACTGTAGTTGATGGTGATGATGTAATTAAAAAGTATTAAAGTTGATGCAAGAGGAAATAGTATAAAGAGGATCTAAGAAAAATTAGATAGAACCTTTAACCTTAAGTTATATATAAAGTTAAAGGTTCTATTTTATTTTTATTTTTTTCCAGAATTGAAAAATAAGTCAAATGTTGCTTTCATATCCAAATTTGCTGAAGGCTCATCTAAAAATTAAAAATAAATTCACCTTTTTTTAATTTCAAGATTAATATTTTTTTAAAAGCAGTTCGTCCATCTTCCCATTCATAAGAAACATCTTTTAACAAAATCATGATTATACCTCGTACTGAGCTTTCCATAATTTTGTATAGTAACCATTTTTATCAAGAAGTTCCCCATGCTTTCCTTTTTCAAATAAATTGCCTTTTTGAAAAACGAGAATTTGGTCAGCTTTTTTTGAATTGTTTTTTAAATGATGAGCCACTACAAGTACAGTTCTATTCTTTGCAAGTTCTGTAATGGCATCTTGTATCAAAGATTCATTTACAGGATCAACATTACTTGTCATTTCATCAAGAATTAAAATAGGTGCATCCTTTAGAAAAGCTCTTGCAATAGATATTCTTTGTCTTTGTCCACCTGATAAAATCCCACCATTTTCTCCAATATCAGTTTCATAACCTTTTGGTAAACTCATAATGAAATCATGTATCTTTGCTTTCTTTTGCAGCTTCAATGATTTCTTCTTTTCGTTGCTCCTTTTTTTACCTACCCTGATGTTTTTCTTCGATCGTGTTATCAAACAGTTGAACATTTTTGCATGACAATACTGATACGTTCTAGAAGCTCATCATAAGGAATATCTCTTATATCAGTTCCTCCGAGTGTAATTTTTCCTTTATGCACATCATAAAATCTTAAAAGCAAGTTGGTTATAGTAGTCTTTCCACTACCTGATTCTCCAACTAAGGCTGTCATTGATTTTTTTCAGCAATAGAAAAGCTCAATTTTTTTCCATTTTAAATTCATCTTTTTTTATAGGAAAAAAATCTATGTTTTCAAAAAGCTATATCATTATATTTCGGAATAATTCCATTTACTTTATCTGAGATTACATCTGCATATAAAAATTCTTGAGAGTCTTTTCGTAACTATCTACCGCCGAAACATAGTACATATAGTGTTGTTCCATAGAAGCGAATGGTTTATAAAATTCTTTTTGAAATTACTGCAAAGATAATAAAATGAAGTACATCAAGACTTCCCTTTATAACAAGTATTGCTCCTGCAATTAAAAAGAACTAAATATCCAATATCCAGTAAAAAAACCAAATATAGATAACTGTTTTGCCTTGAATCTTGAAGCTGCTTTTACTTGTTTCTCCAAACTTTTTTTGTCTTATTCATAAGCTCATTATCCAAGCTCTTATTGTTTGAAAAAAACTCTTTAGTACAGGTATTCCTCTAACATATTCAACAAATAAGCTAACCATATCAAGAAGTGCTGAGTTGTTGTGATTTTCAATTCTTTCAGATTTCTTAATTGTTAGATATAGAAAGATAAGTGCAATCGGAACAGATACAGCCATCATAATGGCAAGTTTAAAATTAATACTTGCAAGACCAACAAATACGACTGCACCTATCAAAAAATCGCCAAACATTCTTGACCACATATGTCCCTACAACAAGGGACATATTATCAACATCTTTGTGTAAAATTGTATTGATTTCTCCCTAATCTTTCATTTGTATAAAAACCTAAACTAAATTTCTTTAATTTGATAATCATGCGTTCTCTGATTTGCTGAACAATATCAAAACCTGCACTATGCTTTTTCATATCTGCGACCATATTACAAATACCTTTGAAGACTACAAGTAATCCAATCGCAATAAAATATTTATATAGGCTTGCTAAGCTCGTTCCATCAAAGATTTGGAACAGTATAGAAAATACGATAACAATCATGGCTATGGAGCTTAGTCCATAAAGGGCAAAGAATACACTTGATATAATCAAATCTCTCTTGCCGGTTTTTGTAAGTAGTTTTAACATTTCTTTAAACATTTTCTGTTACCACCTCTTTCAAATTCCATCTATCTACCTTGTTCTGTGCTTCAACCATATCCTTATAGAACTCACATCTTTTCATTAGCTCTTCATGGCTTCCTGCATCAAGAACAACACCCTTATCCATAACTATAATTTGGTCTGAATCTCTAATCGTATTTAGATGATGAGCAATTGTAATGATAGTTTTATCCTTACTTAAATCGTCAATCGCTTCACCAATTAGTCTTTCATTTTCACTATCAACAGCTGCCATTGCCTCATCTAATATTAAAAATCGGTGCATTTTTTTGAGTATCATTCTTGCAATGGAAATTCTTTGTTTTTTCTCCACCGGATAACTTAACACCCATTTCACCTACTCGTGTTTCATATCCATTTGGCAATGCTGAAATAAAATCATGGCATCTTGCTTTTTTAGCTGCCTCTATAACTTCTTCTTTTGTTGCATTTCAGTTTTCCGATTGCTATATTTTCAAAAATGCTTAAATCAAAAAGGATAACTTCTTGTTGCACACTACCAATCAGCATTGAGATATTTTCTTGGCTATATTCTTTTATGTCTTTTCCATTTATCAGTATTTGTCCTTCATCTGCATCCCAAAATCCCATAAGCAAATTAGATACCGTACTTTTCCCACAACCGCTTGCACCCTACAAAGGCATTCACGCTATTTTTTTCTTAAAAAGTCAAATTGATATTTTTTTAGCTCAAAGCTATCTTTTCCGTATGCAAAATTCACATCTTTAAATTCTATGTTTCCAAATTCTAAACCTTGTTCTGTCTTTTTCTTTGGAAGTGGAACTGTTAAAACTTTTCCAATCGCCTTTAGAGCTTCCTTAAACACAATAGAAAAATGTTGCAATGTAGCTGTCTTACTTATAGATGCTGTAAAAGCAGACGATAAAATAATGGCAAGTATAAAATTAGGTGTTGTAATATTTCCATAGTAAAGAAATATACTTCCCAAAAATCATGACAATAACTACTCCAATTTCCATAAATATGTCAATGAATCCCATTGGAATTGTAATTGCTCCCATGCTCTTTTTTTAACCCAGTAAATATATTCTCTTGCGGTTTTTTTAATGTTCTTTCACTAATCTCCTCTTCTTTAGCAAAAGCCTTAATAACAGAAATATTTTTTTACATATTCCATTAGCTCTTCTCTCATCTTGTTTTTCATGGTCAAAGTAAATAGCAAAAGTTTTTTTATTCATTGTTTTCTGTGAAAGAACTTTTACTAAATACATGAGTGGAACTCCAGCAATCATCCCAAGAGCAAGACGCCAATCCACAAAAAAATCATAGCTACGAAAAAAATAATGGTAGGTAGAAGTGTAACTGACATTATTTCAGGAAGACCATGAGCAAGATATACTTCCACTTGTTCTACATCATGTTGAACAATGTTGGTAAGCTCTCCTGTATTATGTTCTTTAAAGAATCCCTAAACTTAGTTTTTTTCAAATGACTGATAATATCTAACCTAAGTTCTGTCAATTTTTTTCGTATGCTTTCTCATGAGCAACCTTTGTTGTAAAAATAATAAAACACTCCTTTTAATACAAACGATATAAAGATTCCCAAGAATATATACTTTAAATTACCTTTGTTAATATTGCTTTGTGATTAAAGAACTAATCAAATATACAAGTAAGATTTGTGGTATCAAATCAAATACTATTTTTTTAGAGTCAGAAGTGAATTGGATAAACCATTTTTTTCCCAATCACTTTTTTTATTAATTCTTTTTCTGGCATGAACAACTCTCCTTTCAAAAATTGAATAATATTGAATTTTAATTCAGTATTATAGTTTAAAGTAAGACTTTGCTGATTACGCAAAGTCTATTTTTTAGTGCTAATTATAGGGATTCCACTCCCTTGTAATAACACCTTGCAATAAGTTTTAGCATATCTTTTGCCCACTTTTCACTTTGATAGTGCCTTGCTATTTCAAGAAGCCCCTCTGTAAAGTTACTGGCTAAAATATGGGCAAGCATTGGATCATATTTCTGTTTTGATTGTCTTTTTAAACTTACTTCAATATGAACCTGCATTTGCGATATGAGTTTTTGTTTTGCTTCTGTATGCTTTGTACCTGAACTTTTATCCATTAAAATAATTAACTTCCTACGCTCTTTTAAAAGTTCATTAATATAATTTTCTCCAACCTCATCAAACCTTTTCAGAAGCAGAACCTTTTTTTCCAAAGATTCCTCCTCATTAAAAAGCTGACTCGAAGTTTATATAAACAGAACTTACTACTGCATCAAACAAAACTTCCTTATTCTTGAAATAGGTATAAATTAGTGCCACAGGAATATCTGCTTCTTTTGCAATTTCTGTTAATTTAGCACCTCTATAATCCTTTTTATAAAAATACTTTTTCTGCTGCTTCTAATATTCTATTTCTAACTTCTTCTTTTTAATACTTGTGCCATAGCACACCTCTCTTTATACCAATACTGAATTTATATTTAATAATAAATCAAAATTCAGTATTTGTCAAGTTACCTATAAAAAAATTATGTTATCCTTATGGTATAATTTGATTATAATTTAAAAACTTGCTTAATGTTTTCTATCTAATTCATCCTTATGTAGCAAACACAGTAAGTGTATGGACACTTACGAAAAAAATTGATGAAGCAGACCTTCAGGAGCTTCTTCTTTTTTTATTTATTTAAAAATGAAAATGTGTATATTTTTTTAGGTCTTCCTCTGTTTATTTTTATTAAATTTGAAATAGCCAAGCTATTTTTCTTCAAGTTTTTAACAACAATCTGTTAGCTGTTCTTTCTGAGATGTTTAAATAATCAGCTAAATTAGCACAACTTACTTTTTTTCTTGATTTTTTAAAAAGCTCTATAAGTTTTTTTCTGAATTTTTGTTTTTGTTATATTTAATTTTTTTAATTTTCTCAATTATTTCAATATTCTTCTTTTTTTAGCATTTATTTCAGATAAGATAGTTTCAGAATTAGTAGAAACTAAATATATAACTTCAGTATTGGTTTCTTTATTTTTTTATATATGACTTTTTCTGCATTATGCCTTGCTTCATTTATATTATTACCTTTTCCCCATCCAGAAAGAAAATTATTTCTAAATTTCTTTTTTTAAATTTAAAGCTATATTTGAATTTATAAAATCTTCATAGAGCATTAAAAATTTCTATATTTTTTTATCTAAAAATTTTTTTATTATGCAATTTTTAGAAATTGAATGAATTTCTTCTTCAATATCAATAGAAATTTTATCAAATAAAAAGTTTTCCAAAAAAATGATTTGTTTTTTCAGATTTTTAAAAATTTTTTTATGTCCTTTATAACTTCTAAAAACAGTGTTTTTTTAATATTTTTCTTCTGATGGAAATAGAAAATCAAATGAAATTTTTTTCAGATTTTTAAAAAGTTAACCATGTTACTTATTCTGGTTAAAACTATATCTATTTTTCTTTTCTTTTTTTAAATTAATATAATTATTTTTTTCAAAGTTTCATATAAATTTTTATTAGAAAAAAATTTATTTGATAAAAAAATAGGTTCCTCTTCTTTCTTAAAAAAATATCTTTAAACCAGTATTCCTTTTTTTCAGGAGAAATAAAATCAATATAAACCCTTGAAAAATCTATTTTTGGGATTTTCTTTTAAAATATTAAAAAGATATTTGTATAAATCTCCTTTTGAAATATCAAAATGGTATAAAGGTGTAAATAGATCAACGCTATTTTTTTATTATTTCATATCCGATATATCCACTTGTAATAATTCCATCATATTTTTTTGAGCATTTTTTTAAATATAACTCTTCTAAATCATAAAGATTATTATAAAATATATATTTTTATTTCACATGTAATTTCTTTTTAATGAATTTTTTTAATCTTTTCAGATGAATTTTTAGGGGTTAAAATTGCTAACTTTATCATATAATTTTTCCTTTCTAATAATTATACTTTTAATTATATCATATATTTATTTAAAGAAAAATTTTTAAAAATATTTTAAGACATATTTATTGACAATTAAAAATGTATAGAGATATAATATCATTAACAAATTTGTCGTTAAAAAGTGTCGTTTAATTTTGCTGTTTTTGTTTAAATATGGAGGTAGGTATGGATTTAAAAGAATTGGAGAAAGTAATTGATAAATATATTGATGAAATTATTGAATTCAGAAGAGATATACACTCGCATCCTGAATTAAGTGGAAATGAAAAAAAGAACATCTGAAAAAAAGTTATTGAAAAGTTAAAAAAACTTCCTATTGATTTAATATCTAATGTTAATGGTTATGGAATTATTGGGAATTTAAAAGGAAATAGTAATAAAAAAACTATTTTTATTAAGAGGTGATATGGATGCACTTCCTATAAATGAAGTAAATGATTTACCTTTTTATTTCAAAAAAAATAAAAAAATATTATGCATGCATGTGGTCACGATATGCATACTTCTATATTATTAGGAACAGCATATGTATTATCGTATTTCAAAGACAAATTAGATGGAAATGTAAAATTTATGTTTCAACCTAGTGAAGAAGCATCACCTATTGGTGGTTCAAAAGGAATGATAGCCGAAGGTGTACTTGAAAATCCAAAAGTTGATGAAGCTTACGCTTTACATGTTTTTGAAGTTCCAACAGGAAGTATTGCAATAAAACCAGGTGTTGCAACTTCAAGGTCAGATAGGATTGATATTGAAATTTTTGGGAAAAGTAGCCACGCATCTTTACCAGCTGAAGGAAGGGATGCGATAGTTGTAGCAGGAAATATTATTACAAGTATTCAAACTATAATAAGTAGAAATATGCCTCCTAATCAAAACAGCTGTTATTACAATTGGAAAAAAATAACTGGTGGAAGTAGATATAATGTATTAGCTGATTATGTAAAACTTGAAGGAACAGTTCGTACTTTTTTTCTACTGAGAATGCAGATATGATAAGAGAAAGACTTCAAAAAGATAGTTGAAGATATAGCTAGTGCATATGGATGTAGTGCTAAACTTAATTATCAAAATGGTTATGATTTTTGTGTATAATGATCCTGAATTATCTGAGTTAGCTATAAAATCTTTAAATGAAATTTTTAGGAAAAGAGAATGTACTTATTCAATCAAATCCTTTACCTGCAGGAGAAGATTTTTTTCTTTTGTTACCAAAAAAAGTTCCATCTGTTTTTTTATGTGGTTAGGGACAGAAAGTAATTTTAACAAAGGAAAAGTGTACCCTACATAGTCCAGAATTTATAGCAGATGAAGCATCATTAAGAGTAGGAATTAAGATTTTTTTGTAAATTAGTTTTTTTGACAGATTAACTTAAGTAAAAAAATTTTTTTAATTAAGGAGTGATATATATGACTAGTAAAATTTTTTTATGGATTTGTTGAATGCTTTAGGATTATTAGGTTTATTTCTGATTCTAGGAACGTTTTTTTAAGAGCAAAAAAATAAAATTTTTTTCAAACCACATTTATACCAGCATCAGTAATAGGAGGTTTTTTTACTTCTTCTGTTAGGACTCTATTTGTTTCAATTTAATAAAAAAATTCCAGAAGAATGGTTAAAAAAATATTCTCTTTAATACCAGGAGTTTTTAATAGTTCCAATAGTTGCATCTGTACCTCTTGGATTAAAAAGTTCATCAGAAAAAAATCTGTTAAAAAAATATTACCTCTAGCTTTTTATTGGGATTGCAATTGCTATGTTACAATTTGGATTTGGTTTTTTTCTGCTCAGTATATTTTTTTCCAAACTATGATTTCTATAAGACTTTTTGGTTGGGAATTAGGAATTGGATTTGTTGGTGGACATGGAACAGCGGGTTTATTAGGAAATATGTTGCAAAGTGCTAATTTAGATTTCTGGGAAATAGCTCAAGGAGTAGCAACTACTACTGCTACTTTTCGGTTTTAGTAGGTGGAATCTTAATTGGAATGCTTTTTGATTAATATTGCTTCAAGAAAAAAATTTTACAGCTATTCTTAAAAAAAGCCAGGGAGATATCCCTGAAAGTTTTTAAAATAGGATTTGTAAAGGATGTAGAAAAATCAACCCTAAACTTGGAAGAGAAACTACCTTTAACATCATCAGTTGATACTTTAGCATTTCATGCAGCAATTATTTTTTTGGTGTTTGTCTAATTTCTTCACAATTACAAGCTTTTTATAAAAAGCATATAAAAATACCTATACTTGATAAAATCTCTATCTGGGCTTATGGTATGATTATAATGTTTATAGTGTGGAAAATATTTGTGAGATTAAAAGTAGATTTTTTTAATTGATAGTAACACAAAATCAAGAATATCTGGAAGTCTTACAGAATTTGCAGTTACAGCAGCTATTGCTAGTTTACCTATAAAAGCTGTATTTACTTACTTAGTTCCAATTTTTATATAGTTATTATTGGTTTTTTTGTTACAACTTTATTCTTATTTTATATGTGTAAATTTTTTTATAAAAGATTATTGGTTTGAACATATGATTGCAACTTTTGGTATGGCTACTGGTGTATTTTTTTGACAGGAATACTTTTTATTAAGAGTATGCGATCCTGATTTTTAAAAAGTCCTGTTTTTAGCAAATTATTCACTTTCATATACTATAACAAGTGTAGTTTATTTTTGTGTTTTTTTAAATATAATTTTAACACTCTTATTAACTAGAGGACTTTTTCTTTTGGAATGAGTTTTACATTTATTGTAGGATTTTTTTATTCATGTTTGCAGCTATAATTTCAAGTAAGATCTTATTGAAAAAAATAAATAAATAGATAATAAAAATGGTATTGATAGAAAATTTATCAGTACCATTTTTTTATTTAAAAAAAGAATATAATAAAAAAATACAGTTATGTCCTTATTGCTTTCAGCTATGAGATAAAAAAATTATAATATAAAAAAAATTTATTTAAATCCTACTTAAAAATTTGAACACCTCCATATAATTTGTTATAATATATATTAGATTATACAAAAATTTTACAATATATGTAAAACTAAGTTTATAAGTTGAGGTGAAAAATGAAATTTTTTTAGGAATAATACCAGCAAGATATTCTTCAACTAGACTTGAAGGAAAACCTTTAAAAATTAATAGAAGGTCACACTATGATAGAGTGGGTATACAAGAGAGCAAAAAAATCAAATCTTGACTCATTAATCGTAGCAACAGATGATGAAAGAATATACAATGAAGTCTTAAATTTTTGGTGGACAAGCAATAATGACAAGTACAGAACATACTAACGGAACATCAAGAATAGCAGAAGTTTGTGAAAAAAATAAAAGGACTATGATGTTATCATAAATATTCAAGGTGATGAACCATTAATAGAATATGAAATGATAAATAGTTTAATAGAAACATTTAAAGAAAAATAAAGAATTTAAAAATGGCTACATTAAAACATAAATTAACTGAAAAAGAAGAAATAGAAAAATCCAAATAATGTAAAAAGTAATTTGTGATAAAAAAATGACTATGCAATATATTTTCTCAAGATCTGTAATTCCTTATCCAAGAAAGGCAGATAATATATCATATTTTAAAGCATATAGGAATCTATGGGTATAAAAGAGACTTTGTTATAGAATATTCAAAGATGCCAGCAACAGCTTTTAGAAAGTAGCTGAATCTTTTAGAACAACTTAGAGTTTTTAGAAAATGGCTATAAAATAAAAGTTTTAGAAACAACTCATAGTTTAATTGGGGTAGATACTCAAGAAAAACTTAGAGCAAGTAATTAATTTTGTTAAGAAAAAAATAATATAAGAATATAAGGAGGAGTTGAGATATAAAAATCTCACAAAGGACATGAATAAAAAAATATCTTTAATGATTGTATCAGCATTTTTTTACTATTAGCCTGTTCAAATAACTCAGGGAAAAAAAGGTTAAACCAGTAAAACCTAATGGAGACTACAAAAGTAGGTACTGTAGTTGAAGAAAAATACTAACAATACTAATATTGAAAGAGGAAATAGAGAAAAAAATAACTCTAGAAAATACTGTATTTAAAAAAATTAGGATTACCTTTACCATATAATACTTTTTGGAGCAGCTATACCTTATTTAGTTCCTGTAAATGATAACCATAAAGAAAGTTTCTCAGTTTTTTGGAGAATATGATGAAAAATAAAGCTCTAAAAATACTTTAAAAAAATTTATCTTCAAGAGGACATGGAGATAACTCACCTTATTGGAGATGGAAAAACAAGTATTAAAAAAATCAGATTTATATAATAAAGTAGAAAGTAGAATAGTTTCTATCTATAAAACAAATCCTAGAAATGTTTTTAACTCTTGTAAATGGTGAATGGCAACAAGCACCTATAAGAAGTGTTGGAAATGTTCAAGACATAATAGTTGCAGCAAGAGGAGAATCAGGAATAATAACTCATATGCTTATTATAACTAGCAATGGTAAGTATTTAGTGGCAAAAAGAATTTAATGTAAGAAAACTTTTAGCAACTAACAATGCACTTTATGGTTCAAAAAGGAGAAGAAGGTGCTTATGCATCTAAAACCAATTATGCCTAATGTAAGTTCACTACCATCAGCATATCTAGCTTTTAGAAGAAGATGGAGGATATATCCACATATATGGTGGAGGATATGGACATGGAGTTGGAATGTCTCAATTTGCAGCTGGAACTTTAGCTAAGAGTGGAGAAAGCTATAAGAATATTTTTAAAAAGATACTATACTAATGTAAAAAAATTTCAACTGTTGAATCAGTATTAGGAAATAATAAAGAAATTAAAGTTGGTATCACAACTAATGGAAGTTTAGAACATGGAAGACTAAATATTTTTCTCATCAGGAAAATAAAGTTCAAATATACAATGAAGACTTTGATGTAACTGTTGGAGCAAATGAAAGAATAGATGTAAGAAATTCTTCAGGATCAGTGACTGTAACTCTTGAAAATGGAAAAGAGTATAAGACTAGAAATCCTTTTAAATTTCTATGCTAAGGGAGAATATTTAACAATTAGTCCTGTAAAAAAAGCTCATACATCTTCTCCAAAAATATAGAGGAATCCTAACTATAATTCCAAGAGGTTCTAGTTTAAGAGTAATAAATACTATAGATATTGAAAAAAATATCTATTACAAGTTGTTGCAAGTGAAATGCCAAGAAGCTTTTGGTGTTGAAGCACTGAAAGTACAAGCTGTTGCAGCAAGAACTTATGCAGTTAGTGATATATTAAAAGGTAAGTATGCTAAAGATGGTTTCCATATAAAAGATACTGTTGAAAGCCAAGTATATAATAACCAAGTAGAAAAACGAAGATGCAACTCGTGCTATAAAAAGAAACAGCGGGTGAAATTATGACTTATGATGGTATGCCTATAGATGCCAAATACTTCTCAACATCTTCTGGATTTACAAGCCATGCTTCTAATGTATGGTAAAAATTTTAAAGTTAGAAAGGAAATGTATAAATGAGTACTGAAAACCTTACTCTTTGGAATAGTAATGAGAAAAAAATTTAAAAGTTGATAGAAAGAAAGTAAATTCAGAAGTAGAATTGAAAGCAATTGAATTATTTGCTGGGGCAGGAGGTTTAGCTCTTGGAGTTGAAAAAGCAGGTTTCAAAACTATAGGACTTATTGAAATAGATAAAAAAATGCTTGCAACACATTGAAATTAAACAGACCCAATTGGAATGTAATAAATGAGAATATAGCTAATATTTCCTCAAAAAAATTTAGAAGATTTTTTTCTCAATAAAAAAAGGAGAGTTAGATCTTTTAAGTGGAGGAGCACCATGTCAAGCTTTTTTTCATATGCTGGGAAAAAGATTAGGTTTAGAAGATACAAGGGAACATTATTTTATCATTATGCTTTGTTCTTAAAACAATTACAACCTAAGATGTTTCTTTTTTGAAAATGTAAAAAGGTTTACTTTCACATGATAAGGGAAAAAAACTCATGAAACAATTATAAATGTTTTTCAAAGAAGAAGGTTATACAATATATGAAAAAAAGTTTTTAAATGCTTGGGATTATGGAGTCGCTCAGAAAAAGAGAGATTAATAATTGTAGGGATAAGAAATGACTTGATTAATAAACTTAATTTTTTTATTTCCTACTCCACATAAATATAAGCCTGTTTTTAAGAGATATTTTTGCTAGATTGTCCTGAAAGTAAAGGGATAGCTTATTCTGAATATAAGAAAAAAATATTTGAAATAGTTCCACCTGGTGGATACTGGAAAGATATCCCAAAAAGAAATAGCAAAAGAATATATGAAATCTTGTTGGGATATGGAAGGTGGGAGAACAGGAATATTAAGAAGATTAAGTTTAGATGAGCCTCTTTGACTGTTTTAACTTCTCCTAGCCAAAAAAACAAACAGATAGATGTCATCCTACTGAAGCTAGACCATTTACTATAAGAGAAAATGCCAGATGTCAAAGTTTTTCCAGATGAATGGGAATTTTTCAGGTAGTGTTACAGATCAGTATAGACAAGTTGGAAATGCTGTTCCAGTTAATTTGGCATATGAAGTTGCATTAGAAATTAGAAAAGCATTGGAGAGATGTGAAAATTAAAATTTATTAAGTGTGTTAGAACACTCGTGGCTCTAGCACTCGTAGGGTGTCAGTCGTGAGAGGTTCAGAAAAATGCAAAAATCAGTTACTAAATGATGATGATTGTGCTTGTTTTTTTAGTTGAAGCTATTGCCCAACATTCTGCAAAAATATAAAATGGGAAACAACAGTAGATAAACAAAAAAAGTTAGTCACAAATTAATAAGAAGAGTTAGTATGGATCAGTTCTGGTCTCTGGTAACTGGAGAAGAAGATGCATTTTATAAAAATTTGTATGTTGTTACCAGAAGTTATAAAAAGAAGTTATACAAGATATTAAAGCATTTTCATTTCCTGACGATAATGTCTGTGAAGAAATAGAAGAAAAAAATCTAAATTATATCCTAAATTATCCAATGAGGAAGCAATAGCAATGGCATTCTATATGTTGGCTTTTTTTCTGAATATCTAGGCTTTTAAGAAATAATAGGAGTAGTTCGTTCTTTTTTTAACTCTCAAAAAGAAAAAGAGATGATATTATAAGGCTAATTAAATCGGGAATGACGGTAAGAATATCATTCACTCGTATGAAGGCTGGAATCATCCAGCCTTTTTACTTTTTTATGTTATAGGAGGAAAAATGGAAATTGAAAGTTTAAAATTTAAAACTGAAAAAGAATATAAAGAATTTTTTTAGACTATCTTTTTTTCAATAAGAGATATTGAATATAGAGACTTCAATACTAAAAATAATCGTACCTGTAGATTGTGAGATAATAGGAATAAGAACTCCGATTTTAAGAGATATAGCTAAAAAAAATTGCTAAAACTTCTTCTGAAAAACTTTTTTTAAATTTTTTTGAAAAAAATTATTTTTTTGAAAAAGAAGATTAAGTATTATGAAGAAAAAGGTTCTATATGGCTTTTTTTGATTGGCTATTCAAAAATGGGGTATCAAGATAGATTAAAAAAAGAATAGATTTCTTTTATAGATATTATAGATAACTGGGCAGTTTGTGATATAGTCGATTCAAGCTTTTAAGTTTATCAATAAAAAAATAAAGAAGATTTCTATAAATATTTAAATTCTAAATTATCTGCAACAAATCCATGGGAACAAAGATTTATTTTTTTGTTATGTTACTCGCTTATTATGTAGAAGATAAGTATTTAAAAAGATATTTTTTTAAAATCTGTGAAAAAAATAAAATCGGAAGAATACTATGTAAATATGGCTAAGGCATGGTTATTATCAGTTTGCTATGTAAAAATATAGAGAAGAAACTTATAAATTCCTAGAAAAAAACTAAACTAGATGCTTGGACAGTCAATAAGGCTATTCAAAAAAATTAGGGAATCTTTAAGAGTTACAAAAGAAGAAAAAAAGAAAAAAATATTGGTTTTAAGAAGAAAATAATTAAAAATAAAGACTCTATCATACGGGAAACTTAGTTGCAGTGAACCAGGATAGAGTCGTTTTTATTTTTTTCTTTAAATATCATTGACAAAATAGATAAAAGAGATAAAATTAGATGTGAACTACTCACGGCTAACACTCCTACGAGTACTAGAGCCACGAGTGTTCTAGCACATTTAATATTGACCAAAAAAATAAAAATGATAAAATTGAGTATAAATATTGATATAAAAAAAGAAAATGGGGGGTAGATTATATGAATAACAATTTATATAATGTAGAAAAAAATTTACGATCAATTGCTAAAAGATATGAAAATGTAAAATATTCAGTTGGACTTGCTGTACTTTTTTTAATGAAGGAACAAGTGCATTTTCTGATGACAATATGATACAAGAAACAGAAAAACAAAAAAAGATATTTTTAATAGATGTAAAAAAAGAAAAAAATCTCAACTTAAAGAAAAAAAGACAATAACACAAAAAAACGCAAAAATTTAAAAGCCTCTTGGACAAGTATGCAATTTGGAGCTAATGATTTATATAGCAATTTTTTTGTTACACCTAAAACTAAAGTAGAAGAAACTTCAATTGTAAAAAAATGAAAAGACTGTTTTTAGTTGCTAATTCTGACAATAGTGTAAATTTGCCTATTTTTTTGCCAAACTTTCATCTGATATAGAAGAAACATATGCACCTACAACAGAAGAAATAAATACAAGCAAAGAAAAATCTAAGAAACTCAGTTGGAAATTTACAAAAATAAGATAGATACAGCAAGAAAAAGAAAATAATAAAGAAATAAATGGATTAAGACTAGAATTAATTCAACTTATGGAACAAGGAAATCAAGTAGTTAAATCACCTTGGTCATCATGGCAATTTGGTGTAAACTATTTCTATGATAATTGGAATGGAGCATATAAAGGAAGAGGAGATAAAAAGCTGAAATTTATAATCTTCAAAGAGATAACACAATGAAAAAGATTTGTATATCCTGCAAGTGAGGCTCCAAGTTCAAGTGTAAAATATGGATTAACAGATTTATCAATAGAAGAAGAAGAAAAATCTAAAAATAATAATAAATGCAGCTATAAGACCTAAATTAATAGATAAAGAACCACCTAAGTTACAATTGCCAACAGTAACAGCACCTAATTCACGAGCATTGGGGCTAATAATGAGTTCACCAAAAAGCTATACAAATATCAAGTGTGAAAGCACCAGACATGGATATTAGTATAGTAAATCCAAATGCAAGTCCATTTTCAGATTTTTTTTGGGGATGGTTAGAGGGAGTATCAATAGCAGCAGCTCATATTAATGATGAAAGTAGACCTATATGGAAAGAAGCACGTCGTCCAATGATGCAGAATATCGATATTACTGGAGGAGTATTTTTGGTCGGGAGTAAAACCAGATGGTATACCATTTGAAGGTTCTGGATTTTCAGGAGCTTCACAGGATACAACAGTTTATAATGCTACAAATTTTTACTTCAAGTAAAGATTATGATAAAAAGACATCAAACTATAATTAACTCATACGATGGTAGGTGGTCAGGAAGACCTGGAAATAAGATAACAGGTGGAACATTCTATGTTAGAGGTAGAGATAACACACCAACTGCTCAGGGGGTTGGTTTTTGTAAGTGGAAAAGGAACTGGAACTGCAGCATTCCATTTAGTAGGAGATGTTTATATAAAAAATGTAACAGTTAACTTATATAATAGAGCTGCCTTTATTAATGCAGAAGCATTTAGAGGTGGAAGTGTAAAAATGGAAGATGTAACTGTAAATATATTAGAAGATAACAACACAGTTTTTAATATACAAGGTAAAGGTGATGGTGCATACCAAGATTCTAGATATTTTAGTGGTGGGAAATTTTCAACATCGCTTATAGGAAACACTAGCATCCATGTTGGAACAAAAGACAATACAGTTTATGCTATGAAGAATTATGCTGGAGGATTAAGAATTGAAAAATAAAGGAGAAATAGTTTTTGATGGAGCATCCAATATAGGTTTTTCTGTTTTAACTTGGGTTCCTGATAAATCAAAATATATTGCTGTGGAATATCCCAATTATGTAAATGGAGGAAACCAAGGAGAAGGAAGTTTAGATAAGTATATCCCTTTATATAAAAATTATCAGCAGATAAACCAATGAAATTTTATGGAGATGAAAATGTTGGAATATTCTTTAATACAAAAAAATGATAATATCGCACATAATAAAGGAATACACCAAGGATATTTTTGAGTTATATTTTGATATAGGAAGTAAATTAGCTTTTTGATTCAAGCACTGTGCAAAAAGAAGCAGGTAGACTAAATAAAGTTGGATATACATCTACAACAGTGGATGGAAGTGTTGGAGTATATGCTATTTCTGGACAAAGACAAGGAGTAGATTATGACAGTTTGGCAAAAAAAGTAGTGTAAGATATAATGTTATTGATGCAAGTACGACTAAACCTTATCTTAACTTCCTTGAAAAAAAGACCCTATTCATAATTTAAACTTTGATAAATTTAATATTACTTTTTGGAAAGTATGCAAAGAATGGATTTATGTTTTTTTAGCAAAAAAATGGAACAGTTATTGATATACAAGAGGGGACACAAAGTGATTTTACTGATGGAATAAATGGAATAAATACAGTGGAAGCAAATACAGGAACGAAAACTATTATAACCTATGCTGAAGGAAAATGGACTGCCAACGGGACAGGACTAACAGGAACTGGTTTAGAGAATAAAACCAACAGAAATTATAGTTGATAAAAATTACATATGGTTAGTAAAGAAGGAGTAGCTTTTTGCAAAAAGATGGTGGAAAAATAACTGTGAAAAAGATGCAGAAGCAAGAGGATATAAATCAGTTCTTGCTTATGCTGAAACAGGAACTGTGGATATAAGTTCTAATATTAAGGCACAAGATGAGAATGTAATAACACTTAGTGAAAAAAATATCAAAAATATAGGAGCCTATGCTAAAAAAATGGTGGAAAAAAATAATCTGGGTGGAAATGCAACTATCAACGGATTAGCTGCATTAGCAGATGGAGTAAATACAAAAGTTTCTTTGAATGGAAAAGATAATGTTATCAACACAGGTACAGGAGGAGGATTGTTTGCTACTAATGGAGGAATAGTAGAATTTAATGGAGGAACTATTGTAAATAAAGATAATAGTTTAGCGAGAGGATTATCCCAAAATGACCATGATGGTGTAACACCTTTCAATGTAGAAAATAGTGGAAAAAAATTATCTTTAAAAAAACGGAGCTGCTACCAATATAGAAATATATGATGGAGTTCTTGTTACTGGTGAAGATAGTGATTATACAACTGCAATTGGTGGAACTAATAAATATCAAGGAATGAGTAATGTAAAAGTTAAATTAATGAAAGATGGGGTAAATCTTGGAATATTTAAAAATCTAGATCTTACTTGGGCAGGGAATAGTGGTTTAACAACATTTACAAACGGACTTTTTAGCAATACCTAAATTTGGTACTTTAAATCCAAATGGAAAAACATTTAAGACTACATTAGTAGAAGGAAAATTGACTGTTAATAGTAATGTAAATTTAGCAGATAATTCTGATCAATTTAATGGTATTTTAATGGAAAGAGAATTAGTTACAATAAATTCTGGGAAAACTATTACAGGAAATGGTAAAGGACTTTCTATGGGTTCAAATTCTGGAGCAGCTTCTAATGCTGAATCTGGATATATAAATAAAGGAACTGTTAATATAACAGGTGGAACATCATCATCAGGTGTAGCAGGATTAAATGTTAGTTATGGACAAATTTTAAATGATACAACAGGTCTTATAAAAGTTGATAATGGTGCTGGACTTTATGGTACTAATGGAAGTAAAATTGTAAATAAAGGAACTGTTACAGTTACAGGAAGTGGAACAGGAATAGCAGGATTAGGAAAAGGAAATACTACACCAGCTATAACTTATGGAAATGGAAAAGTTGAAATTGTAAATGAAGGTGCAATAAATATTTCTGGTACTAATTCAACAGGAATTTATGTAGAAAATAATAATGGAGCAGCTCAGTCAGATGTAACAATAACTAACACTAAACCATTGAGTTTAGGGAACAATAGTATTGGAATTGCATTAAAGAGTGACTCAGGAGTTGGTGGAGAAATAAATATATCTGGTACAGGAAATTCAGATATAAAAGTTGGAACAAATGGTTTTGGAATCTATGCCGAGGACAGTAAAGTAACTTTAGGTACTGACTATGGTATAGAAACTGGCGACAATGGAGTAGGAATTTATACAAAAGGAAGTTCAACAGTAGGAAATGCGAAAACACTAAATTATAAATATTCAGGAAGTACGACTGGTAGTGGTATAGCAACTTTATATTCTGGCTCAAATGCAACTAATAACCTAAATATTAATTTAGATAACAGTACCAATACAACAACGGGTATGGTTGGAGTTTTTGCTAATGGTGGAGGAAACTTTACTAATACAGGAGACATTACAGGAAAATCTAATGCAGTAGAATTTGGAATAGTTGCAGACAATAATACTAATGTAATTAATAATGGAAATATAACATTAGGGAATGCGAGTACTTTTAGCTAAAGGAAATGTAGGAATATATGTAAAAACAGCAAATAATATTACTAATACAGGAAATATATCAGTTGGAGATAATTCAATAGCCCTATATGGTTATGGAGTAAATCATACAAATGGAAATATATCAGTTGGCAATAATGGTATGGGAATTTTTTTCACAAGGAGGAAATGTTTTACTGACAGCTGGAACATTAACAGTTGGTACAAACAAGGCAGTAGGAGTATTTACAACAGGAACGAATCAAAATATAACAAGTACAAATTCTATGGTAATAGGAGATGCTTCTTATGGGTTTGTAATAAAGGGAGCAGGACATAATTTAACAACTAATAATGGTACAGTTACATTAGGAAATGATTCAGTATTTGCTTATTCGGATAAATCTGGAACGATGACAAATCGTACACAATTAGTATCAACTGGAAGTAGAAACTACGGATTATATTCAGCAGGAAATATAAAAAAATTTAGCTGATATTAATTTTGGTTCAGGAGTAGGAAATGTAGGTATATATAGTACAGGTGGAACAGCAGTAAATGGAGATACAGGACTAGGAATAAGACCAAGAATAATCGTGAATGGAACTGACAGTACAAACAAACTTTATGGAATAGGAATGGCAGCTGGATATTACGATGAAGAGAATAAGATATTAAAAAATACAGGAAATATTGTGAATTATGGAACAATAGATGTATTAAAAAGTGAAAGTATAGGGATGTATGCCGTTGGTAATGGTTCTACTGCAAAAAATTATGGAACAATTAATCTAAGTGGGAAAAACACTGTTGGAATGTATTTAGATCAAGGTGCGATAGGTGAAAACCATGGAACAATAACAACTGTACCTAATTCAACTAATGATGGAATAAAGGGGGTAGTTGCACTAAATGGAGCAATATTTAAGAACTATGGTAATATAACTATTAACTCTCCAAATGGTATTGGATATTATTATGTAAATACACAAAATTATGACAATCAAGGTGGGACTATAACTGTATCTGGAGATAATTCAAAAGAAACAGATACAGCAAGTCAAAGTAACACAACAAAAAGAGCAAAAGGAATTGAAATAGAAGTGAAAATAGATCCTAGCGGTGGATCATCAACAGCAACTGTTATTAGAAATGGAACAGCAGTAAAACCTATAGCTATTGATACAAATATAGCTTCTCCAAGTGCAAAAAAACTAACAGTAGGAGATACAACTTTGGATTTAAGTAGCAGACTTTCAAGTATACCAAATATGTCGAGAGGTTCAGAAATAGGAATGTATGTGGATACATCAGGAATAAACTATACAAATCCTATTCAAGGTTTAGATAAATTAACAAACTTGAAAGCAGTAAATTTAATATTTGGAACTGAAGCATCTGAGTACACAACTGAAAAAGATATTGAGATATGACCAAATATATTAAATCCATATAATGATGTGATAAGAGATGTAAGTTCAGCAGGGGGTGGAAAAGTTGAATTTTTTTAATGAATTCAAGTAATTTGACTTGGATAGCAACGGCTACTCAAAAATGCTGATTTGACAATAGCAAAATTATATTTATCTAAAAAGACCTTATACAACATTTGCAAAAAGAAAAAAAGACACCTATAATTTTTATGGATGGGTTGGAACAAAGATATGGTGTTGAAAAAAAGAAGGAACAAGAGAAAGAGAATTGTTTTAAAAAGATAAATAAACTAGGACTTAACGAGATTGAACAAAAAGCTATTTGTACAGGCAGTAGATGAAATGAAAGGTCATCAATATGCTAATGTTCAACAAAGAGTGGAAGCAACAGGGAATATCTTAGATAAAGAATTTAACTACCTAAGAAATGAATGGTCTAACCCAACTAAAGATTCTAATAAGATTAAAACTTTTGGTGTAAAAGGTGAATACAACACTAATACTGCAGGAGTAATTGACTATACAAATAATGCTTATGGAGTAGCTTATGTCCATGAAGATGAAACTGTAAGACTTGGAGAATCTGTAGGTTGGTATGCAGGTATAGTTCATAATACATTTAAGTTTAAAGATTTTGGAAACTCTAAAGAAGAGCAATTACAAGCTAAGGTTGGACTATTTAAATCAGTTCCATTTGACGAAAATAATAGCTTAAATTGGACAATATCTGGAGATGTATTTGCAGGATATAACAAGATGAACAGAAAATTCTTGGTAGTTGATGAAGTATTTGGTGCAAAAGGTAGATATCATACTTATGGACTAGGTCTAAAGAATGAAATATCTAAAGAATTTAGATTGAGTGAATCATTCACATTCAAACCATATGCAGCTCTAGGTTTAGAATATGGAAGAGTATCAAAAATAAAAGAAAAAAATCAGGAGAAATTAAATTAGATGTTAAATCAAATGATTATTTCTCAGTAAAACCTGAAATAGGAACAGAACTTGCTTACAGACATCATTTTTGGAACTAGTGCAATAAAAAGTTGCTGTTGGAGTGGCTTATGAAAATGAATTAGGAAAAGTAGCTAATGGCAAAAATAAAGCTAAAGTAGCTGGAACAGATGCAGACTACTTCAATATCAGAGGTGAAAAGGATGACAGAACAGGAAATGTTAAGACAGATCTTAATATTGGAGTAGATAACCAAAGAGTAGGAGTAACAGCTAATGTAGGTTATGACACAAAAGGTAACAATGTAAGAGCAGGAGTAGGATTAATAGTAATATTCTAATCTTACAATTAATTCAACACTAACCCTAGTGTATATAGACTATTATTTCCCTAAAGAGCGTTGTGTTAGCGAGTTTTCATCTTTAATTTGCAGTAGTCTCTTTATTTGAATAAATTATATTTACATTAACAGCTTTTCTAGTATGTACTTAAATTAAAAAGGTATATAATAAGAATGTAGTAAAATATTAATTAAATTTGCAGTGGAATTGACAACAGTGCAAGAACACTCGTGACTTAGCACTCGTAGGGCGTTAACATGAGACTATGTACCGTAGGCATGAATTGCACGAAGATTTTGAAAAGCATAGGGAAACTTGTATGCAGACACGGCAAAACCGTGCAACAAAGAAACTGAATTGGTTGGGAACTCTTAGCCAGTATAACCACAACATAGTAAATCCCACCTCAACAGGCTAAGGAGATGGAGGCAGGTGATGGCATGGCGCTAAAAATATACTAGATGGTGTCAAATCCAACATTATGATAATAGACACCAGCAGCTAAGCCTGAAAAGAAAGCCAACGACTATCCTCGAGGAGTAACAAGGATTGTAATAATGGTTCTGCCTAAAAGTTGAGAGAGATACACTATGGATAAGATATAGTCTGTGCTTGTTAGAGATAACAGAAGTTCACAAGGCTAATCTTCTTAATTTATTAAGGAGTGTATATGCCAAGAGAATGGTACAAGTAGTAGTGCACTTATGTGAATGATGCTTCCCACTGTTGTGGGTTTTAAAAACTTTTAAAAAATATTTAAAAATAAATAAAAAATATTACTTTTTAATGATAAAATGCAGAATATATGGCATAATGTCTCTGATGAAAGGAGGTGATTATATGTATTTAACATTAAAAGCAACAAGTAAAACATCTTAGTAAAAAAAGAGTTTAGAAATTTAAAATATTTGTGCCATATAGTTGGCGAATTTAAAGAATCAAGCTATATATACTGTGTTAGACAACACTATTCTAAAAATAAAAGTATTTAAGCTATAATGAAAACTATAAATGCTTGTATCAGTGAGAACTACAAGAAGTCACTCTAATACGGCTCACCGTACTGAAAGAGTCGCATGACAGTAAATCATTCTCTTTGCACTTTGTGTACTGTCATAAGAATGGTCATTATAATGGTAAAATAAAATTACCCACTATCTTGATAAAAGATGGTTTTACAATCTTGCTATAGGTTTTGTTAGATTAAAAGATGATCTATGATAGTTCCTTTGATCCAAATTCCTTTTAAGAAAACTCATCAGGAAGCAAAGTTAAGCCTTCACCATCAGTATTAAAAGACAAGAAGATAAAAGAGATGAGGACAATACCACACACAATACTCTAGGTACTTTGAAATTGGGCAATACATTTAAGGGAGGTAGAAGAGATTCAAAGGGAATTAAATAAAGAAAATGTACTAGAATTGATTTAGGTATAGACAATCTGGCAATGTACTGTGTTACAAATACTGAGCTCATTCATACAGATGGTAGAAAATTAAAACCATAAATCAATACTATAATAAGATAAATGCACATTACAAGGCATAAAAAGATAAGCAAAAAGATTGAGCGCACAACATTTAAGACAAAAGAGAATAACTAGAAAGAGAAACAATCGTAGTAAATGATTATCTTTCAAAAGCAGCAAGAAACAATTGTAAATTATTGTCTTAATAATGAGATATAGGAAAATTAGTTCCAGGATATAATGAAGATTGCAGGAGAATCAAATATTGGAAGTATAAATAATCAGAAACTTTGTAAATATACTCTATGGAAAATTAAGAGAGAAATTAATATCATCGGCAAACTATATGAAATAGAACTTTAAACTACAAGAAGAGAGTTATACATCAAAAGCAAGTTTCTTTTGATGGAGATGAAATTCCAAGAGATGATAAAGAAAAACAAAATCTGCAAGAATATATATCAAGTGGAAAAGAATAAAAAGAGGACTATATCAAACAAGCGCAGGTAAACTCATAAATGCAGATTGTAATGGAGCATTAAATATTCTAAGAAAAAGCAAAGTTGTGGACTTGCTGTCCTATACAATAGAGGTGAGCTGAACACACCTAAAAGAATAAGGGTAGTAAAGCTATCAAAACTTCTTAGAAAAATTTTTAAAGATGAAAGATTTTGGAACCCCATGACACTTTGGCTAAGCTCCTTAACTTGTTATGGTGAGATAATGCCCCAGTCGGAGGTCTCAGGTTTACACAAGAAGTTGCATAGGCACACAGCGTATTTAGCAGGGATTGCTTCTTTTTTCACCATGTATATTTCCAATTATTCCAGTATACATTTCAATTCTAAGTAATGGTGAGAAAAAATCAGTAAGTAAGACTCTAGCATTTGTTTTTAGGACTTTCTGTTACCTATATAGTTTTAGGTTTTGGAGCAGGGTTTCATTGGAGAGTTATTTCTAATAGTAAGGTAAGAGTTATAGGAGGAATTTTTAGTTGTAATTTTAGGACTTTTCAAATGGATATTTTAAAATTAAAATTTTTGGAAAAACTAAAGTTATGAATTATGAGGAGAAGAACAAAGCTTATTCTCAACTTTCCTTTTTAGGTTTAACTTTTAGTCTTGGTTGGACTCTTGTGTTGGACCAATATTAGCTTCGATATTAATCTTAGCAGGTTCATCAGGAGATACAGGAAAATAGTGTAATGTTAATGGTTCTATATCTATTGGGAATGGCAACACCATTTGTAATATTCTCATTAGCTTCAAAAACACTATTTAAGAAAATGTCTTTTATTAAAAAAACATTTACCTCTTATTATAGGTGGTTTCTTAATTATAGTAATGGGATTTCTTTTAATTTTTGACAAACTTAATATTTTTTTAACTGTTTAACTAAATGTTGAAAGGAAGTTAAAATGAAAAATTTATTTTTACCTTTAATTTTTTATATTTTTTTAATTGGAACATTTGTTTTTTTGCTAAAATGCTTAGTCATAATGTAAGTAAGGAAACGGAGGCTGAGAAAGACTTGTTAGAAAGTATACAATTAGTAGATATGAATGGAAATGACTATACATTTTCAAGAGGAAAAATATCTATATTAAATTTTGGGCTTCATGGTGTCCAACTTGTTTAGCAGGTCTAGAAGAATTAGATAGGTTAGCAGGTGAAAATAATAGTAATTTTGAAGTAATAACTGTTGTTTTTTTCCAGGAATAAATGGAGAAAAATCCTGCTAAATTCAAAGAATGGTATGATAGTTTAGGTTACAAAAATATTAAAAGTACTATATGATACAGATGGAAAATTATTACAAATATTTAAAATAAGAGCTTTACCAACATCAGCAATTATATATAAAGATTTAAAAATAGATAATGTAATTGTTGGTCATATAAGTAATGGACAAATCAAGGACTATTATGAAGGGAAAGGAGAAAAATGAAGTTATGGAAGAAAGCAAAAATACTACTGTAAATAATGTTAATAAAGAAAATATAAAAAGAAATATATTTAGCTGGTGGTTGCTTCTGGGGAGTGGAAGAATATTTTGCTAGAATAGATGGAGTTATAGACTCAGTTTCTGGTTATGCAAATGGTTCTTTTGATAACCCAACATATGAAAAATGTTTGCAATAACTCAGGACATGCTGAGACAGTACATATAACTTATGATTCTTCAAAAGTATCTTTAGATACTCTATTAAAATATTATTTTAGAATAATAGATCCAACTTCTGTAAATAAAGCAAGGAAACGATAGAGGAATTCAATACAGAACAGGTATCTATTATCAAAATGATGAAGATAAACAAATCGCTATAAATGCTATAAAAGAAGAACAAAAGAAATATTCTAGACCTATTGTAATTGAAGTTGAAAAGTTAAAAAGATTTGATAAGGCAGAAGAGGAACATCAAGATTACTTAAAGAAAAATCCTAATGGATATTGCCATATTAATTTAAATAAGGCAAATGAGGCAATAATAGATGAAAAAGTATCAAAAAGCCAAGTGATGAAGTTTTTAAAAAGAGAAATTGACTGATTTAGAATATCAAGTTACACAAAATGCAGCAACAGAAAGAGCTTTTTACTCATGAATACGATAAGAATCAAGAAGATGGTATCTATGTGGATATAACAACAGGAGAGCCATTATTTAGTTCAAAGGATAAATATGATGCAGGTTGTGGTTGGCCAAGTTTCACTAAACCTATTGCAACAGAAGTAGTAAATTACAAACAAGATAATTCTTATGGTATGAGTAGAGTTGAAGTAAGAAGTAGAGCTGGAAAAGCACATTTAGGACATGTTTTTGAAGATGGACCAAGAGCTGAAGGTGGACTTAGATACTGTATCAATGGAGCTTCATTGAGATTCATCTCTTATGACAAAAATGGATGAAGAAGGCTATGGAGAATTTAAAAATATGTAAAATAAGTTTAGAAAACAGATAGATTATTAGATTAGTCTATCTGTTTTTAAATTTGACTTATTATCTTCAAATAATACAATGATATAAATAGAAAAATAAGAAGGTGAATAAAATGAAAGAAATATTAAAAAATATAAAATTAGGGACAAATAATAGGAATATATCATTTTGAAGACTCCTGCTTTTACAGTTGGAAAAATTTTAAAGATAGAGTTCAAAAACATTTATATTTACTTTTCTTATGATATAAATTTTAAAGAAGATGGAATAAAAAGTTTTTCTAATTGATTCAATAAAAAGAATAATATTGAAATCAGACTATATTGATCAAAAAGAAAATTATTAGATTTAATAGAGAAAATAAAGATATATTTCAAGAATTAATAGAAAAATAGGATGGAGATTTCTATTGAATTAGCAGATGGAAGCATTGAAGAGGCTACTTTAACTGAAAAAAAGGAGAGGATTATTTTAGCTTTCAAAATATTAAATGATAATGAAAATATCACATCAGAAGAAGTTATAACAAAAGATTATTTAAAAAGAATAAAAAAATATCTAATTATATTGAAAGAGAAGAATATAAAAATTTTAAAGTTATTACTACAAAAGATGATGAGGAATATATGGCATATGATTTATCTTATAATGAAGATTACCTAATTTTTTCAGAAAAGGAAGAATTTTATGATATTGCTCAAAATAAATATTATTCCTAAAAAAATATGATAGAAAAGTATTTCTGAAAATAGAAGTTAAAATTAGATGTTAAAAAGAGAAAATTTTCAATGACTTAATTGATTTTGAAAAAGATTTAGAAATTAGACAAATTTTAAGAAAAATGCTTTAGAAAATAAATTTCTTGTTTTTATAGATAATGCAGATTTTCTTTTGAAACAAAAGGTTGGAATTGTAACTGACTTAGAGGATAATAAAATAAAGATAAAAGAAATTGATAAATATGGGAATTTTTACAAAAATTCTGAAATATACTTTGATGAAATTCAATTGTTAGCAATAAAAAAATTATAAAATTATGGAGAAGATTATGAGAAAAAATTTAGATTTTGTATTTTATAATATTTTTGTTTAATACCCTAAAAGGCAGAGAGAAATTAAATATATTGATTCTGAGATAAGAAATGAATAATATATTCTAAAAATGAAAAATACCATATAATGGTTTGATAAAAAGATTATTACAAAAATGGAAATGTGAAAAATAGAATGGACTATTGTAAATGGAGCTCAAAATGGAGTAGCTAAATCATATTATGAAGATGGAACTTTAAAATCAGATTCAATTTTTAAAAAAATAATAAAAAGACTGGTATAGAGAAGATGTATTCTCTTGATGGAAAAGTTAGTGGCAGAGGTTCCATATAAAAGATGAAGTAAGAGATGGAATAGAAAAACAATATTCTAAGAATGGGAAAATAATTATTGAAATTAGTTTTAAAAATGGAATAGAAGATGGAGCTTTTTAAACAATATTATGAGAATGGAGTACTAGAGATAGAAACCTTTTATAAAAATGGTAAAACTAGAAGGGATTTGGAAAGATTATTCTAAAGATGGAAAAATAGAGAATGAAACTTCATTTAAGAATGGAATAGAAGATGGGACTAAAAACCTTTTATAAAAATGGTAATTTAAAATATAGTGTAGAAATAAAAATGGAATAAAAGATGGAGTTTTTTAAGCAATATTATGAAAATGGAGTATTAGAAATAGAAGCTTTTTATAAAAAATGATAAGTTGGAAGGAGTTAGAGAGATTACTATAAAAGTGGAAAAATAGAGAATGAAATTTCATTTAAGAATGGGATAGAAGATGGGACTAAGAAAAAGTTTTTACAAAAACGGTAATTTAAAGTATAGTTTAGAGCTAAAAATGGGATAGAGAATGGAGCTTTTTAAACAATATTATGAAAATGGAGTACTAGAAATAGAAGCTTTTTATAAAAATGGAAAGCTAGAAGGGATTAGAAAGATTATTACAAAAGTGGGAAAACTTGAAGTAGAGGGACTTCAGAAAAATGGAAAACCAGATGGTTGGACTTATGTTTATAATGAAGATGGGAGTTTAAAAAAAGAGATATTTTTTTCATTGAAGGAAAGGCTTATGAAAAAGATAATGATAAAAAGAAATAAGGGGAATTGATGAAGAAATTTTGAATTAAGACCTATTTACTATCCAAAAAGGCTCATATTTAAATTACATATTAGAAATTTGGGTAGATGGAGTTAATATAAGTCAATTTTTATGAAGATGATAAACTAAGAATAGATGTAGGATATATCTTTCATATTTATAATTTTTTTGATGACTATTTAGAAGATATTATGAAAAGAAGAAGTTTTTGCCTTATGAAGATGTAGAAGGAAAAACAATTTTTGAAACCATAGACAATATTAAAGGAGAAAATATTTTTTTATTGGTTAAAAGATGATTATGAAGATGATGAAAGTGATGAAGAAATAGAGCAAAATAATCAGTATATCTGAGCCTTTTTATGATTGGCAAAGAGCACATCGATGGCTTTCTATATGGACCATTCTTGTGTATACCAGATATTATTTTTTTAGAAGGATAGGAGATACAATAGAAATTTCTTGGGATACTACTTTGGGATATTACATATCAACAAAGAAAATATGAAAATGAAAATATCAAATTTATTTCAACAAAGGGAGTAAGTTATATTGATGCCAATGAGTTTTACTTAGAAATAAAAAAATTTTTTTAAAAAAAGATAGATGAGATATCAAAAAAATTCAAAATGAAAAAAATTTCATATTATTGAGAAAACTGGAAAATTAATATATGCAAAAAGATCCCTTATAATAATATGAAATTTAAAGAAGAAAAAAAAATTTTTTTACAAAGATTTAGAAAAAGATAGATTATAAATTTTTTTCACTATATATGAATTAGTGTTAATAACAGAAAAAGATAAAAAGGTAGTTTCCAATTATATTAAAATATCTTTCAAAAAAATAGAAGATGAAAATATAAAAAAACACATTTAGCTTATTTTTCTAGCAGTAAAAAAATTATAAAGAAGCTTCTGAAAAACTGATAAAAGAATTTTTATAAAGCTAAAACAGATGAATATAGAATAGCATTATCTAAGGCTTTATCAACTATTTATAATAAAGATATTTTTGAATGAATTATTAGAGATAGCTAAAAAAATAAAGAATATAAAGATGTAAATTTTTCCAATTATATTTACTTTAAATAAATATAAAGATAAAAGAGTAAAGATGTTTTTTTGAAAAAAGTAGAATGGAGTAATAATGAAAAACTTATGTTTTTAGATGTATTAGAAAATATCTTTAAATGAAGAACAAGCTAATCAATATTATTGTAAAGCCTTTTATTGAAATGAATAAAAGAGAAAAATTCCTATATAGTGAAATGAAAAATAGATACTTAAAATTTTTTTACTTAGATTATATAAAATGGACAAGAATGTAGTTTATAAATTTAGGTTCTTTGAAAAAAATGGTGTTTTGATTTTTTTAGTAATTCAGAAAAACTTCACTATAAAAAAATTCTATCAAAGAAAACTTAGAAGAAAGGCTTTTAGATAAAAAAAGAAATTTTTTAAACAAAGATAAAAGATATTTTAGAAATGATTTTTTAAAATGAGTTTTAGAGATGTTTTTTTGGTTTCCAAAAAAGTTATAAAATTTATTTTTTTCAAATCTTAAAATTTTTGATAACTTCTTTGACAGATTATTACTATTTTTATAACGTTTTTAGATAAAGATGAAGAAAAAGTTAAGAACTTTAGTGAAGAAATCAAAAACTATTTTTTTAAGATGAGGTGAAAATATGGAGTTAAAAGAGCAAGAAAAAAATTTTTTTGGAAATAAAAAAAGAAGTTATAAAAATGATTGAAAACAAAAAAAGAAAAAAACTTAAAGAAAAATAATATAAAAATAGATATAATATCAGATATAATGAATGATGAAGAAAAATTATTATATTTTTAGATTTTGAAAGTGATAAAGGGAGTCGCACGATTAGAAATAACAACACCTCATTTTTGCACCTTATTATTATGCTTGTTTCAATATATTATGGTTAAAATGATGATGAAGCTTATTGGTGGCTTGATGAAGAAAATAGCACTGTTACAGAGATATTAAAAAAATTTAGAAAAAAATCATTAACTTATTTTTATAAATTCTTAAAAATTGAAGTTGAGGTGAAAATATGGAAGTAAGATATGATGTTTATTTAGAAGATGAAAATGAGATGAAAATGAAGATGACTTTGATGCTCCCTATGAGAAAAGATTAGAACTTATTTTTTCTCATATAACAGAAGAAGAAAAAGAAATCTTTAGAAAAATATGATTTCAAATATGAATATACAGAAGATAATAAAAATAAAATTAATAGATGAGGATTGTGCTATCTATTATACTATTGAAATTGATGATGAAGATAAGGGAATATATTTAGAAGAAAACAAAAGACTTTACTACAATTATTTTTAAATATGATTTTTAGTTTCAAAGAGAAAATGAAAGAACTAAAAATTTAGTTATATCTAAAGAAGGAGTAAGAGTAGAAATTATTTTTTTAATGAAAGAAGATGATAGAATTATGGTAGATTATAGAAGTATCTTGGTAGAAAGAATGGAATATAAAGATTCAATATTATATTTATATTGTAGAACATTTCTATAAGGTAGTAGGAGATGGAGAATACAACAAATATGACTATAGACTTTATCATAGAAAAAGTTTTTAAAAATTTAAAAAAATGTAAAAAGGTTTGAATATTACTCATCAGATGAAGTATATTATCACTAAATGAATTAGAAGACTTTAAGAGCAGAACTAGGAAATACCATATTTTTCTAAAAATTTTTAATAGAAGCAAAAAAAGAGGAATAAACTTTTTTTATATGTGGAATGGGCTATTTTGACAATTTTATAGCAATAGAATTTAAAAGATGATAAAAAAAGGAAAAAAATAGTAATAGATGAAAAAGAAAAAAATATTTAGAAATAAAAAGAGCTTTTAAAAAAATACTTCAAAGTAAAAAGAAAAAAATTTGAAAAAAATAATATAAAAATGAAAGTGATAGAAGAGAAAGAAGATAGCTATATTATTAACTTAGAGAAAAGGAAAAAGAATAGCTACATTATCACTTAGAATGCCAGATTCTACAAGATATTATTATATTCATTATGAAGAAATAACAATAATTTTGCATCATTATGATTGGTATGATGAAGAATATCATACTGTTTCTGAGATAGCAGAACAGCTAAATATAATATTAGATAGATTTTAAAATAATAGTTAAGTTTTTTTAGCAGATAGATTATTGCAGTAGTCTATCTGTTTTTAATTTTCCTTGCAATTTACTATGGTATTTTAGTGTTCAAAAAAATCTAATAAATATATTATAATAAACATATTGAGTTTAAAAATAAAATAAGGGGGAAAAGTGCATATGGAATATGGAATATTAGATAATAAAACACAAGGAAAAGTAATAGATAAATTAAAAGAAGATTTAAAATCAGGAACAAAAGTGTCAATTATTTCAGCATATTTCACTATTTTTTTGCCTATCAAGAATTAAGAAAAGAGTTAAATAAAATAGACAGTTTAAGATTACTATTTTCTATGCCAACTTTTGTAAAAAGATAAAAAGATATAAATAGAGAATTTAAGTTGAGTGGAAGTTATGAAAGTGGACTTGCTGGTGATAGATATGAAATGAAACTAAAAATGAACTTAAACAATCTGAAATAGCAAAAGAATGTGCAGAATGGATAAGAAAAAGTAGAAGTTAGAGCCTATGATGAAGAACATACTCTACCACAAAAAATGTATATAATGGAGCAGAATGATGGAGAAGACTCATATATTTTTGGTAGTTCAGATTTTACATCTAGTGGTTTAGGGAGTGGTTTCATCTAATAAATCTGAAATGAATACTTATATGAAAGATACAACTTTCAACACAAGCAATGTTAAACCTATTTAATAAGGCGTGGAATGATAATGAAAAAGTAAAAAGATGTAAAAAAAGCACTATTAGAAAGTTTAGAAGTAGTTTATAGAGAAAAATACCTCTGAATTTATATATTTTTGTTACTCTATACAATATTTTTTTAAGGATTATTTAAGTGATTTAACAGAAGAAGAAATAGTTAAAAAGTAAAACAGGTTTTTAAAGACAGTGTAGTCTGGAATAAATTATATAATTTTCAAAAAGATGGTGTATTAGGAGCTATAGATAAATTAGAAAAAATATAATGGATGTATACTTGCTGATTCTGTTGGACTTGGGAAAACATTTGAAGCACTTTGCTATTATAAAATATTATGAGTTAAGAAATAATAGAGTATTGGTGTTATGTCCTAAAAATTAAGAGAGAACTGGTTAGTTTATAGAGGAAATAGAAGAGATAATATTTTTAGGAGAAGATAGATTAAATTATGATGTATTAAATCATACAGACCTTTCAAGATATACAGGACATAGTGGGAGATATTAATTTAGAAGAAGTATATTGGGAAAAACTATGATTTAATAGTGATAGATGAATCACATAATTTTAGAAATAATAATAATAGTAAAGAAAATAAAGAAACTAGATATTCAAGATTACTTAATCAAATTATAAAAAGGAGTAAAAACAAGAGTTCTAATGCTTTCAGCAACGCCTGTAAACAATAGAATGAATGATTTAAAAAAATCAAATTGCTTTTTGCAACAGAAGGAAATGATAAAGCTTTATCAGCTGATGGAATAAAAAGTATAGAGCAAACTTTTAAGAAAAAGCACAGATGGCTTTTTAATAAATGGAATGATTTAGAAGAAGAAGATAAGAGTGTTGAAAGCTTTATTAGAAATGCTAGAAGTAGATTATTTTAAACTTTTTAGATATGTTAACTATAGCTAGATCTAGAAAACATATTCAAAAAAATATTATGATACTACTAGTATTGGAAAAATTTCCTGAGAGATTGAAACCAATAAATGTAAAGGCTGATGTAGACACAAAAAAAACGATTTTTATTAAACTTACTGAATTAAACAAACTTATAAAAAGCCTAAATTTAGTAATCTATTCACCTATGAAATATGTATTACCAAGTAAAGTTGAACAGTATAGCAAAAAAATATGATACTAACATGGGAAAAAAACAGTATTCAAACAGACTGATAGAGAAGAAAGTTTAGTTCATTTAATGAGAATTAATATTTTAAAAAAAGAATGGAAAGTTCTATACATTCATTTGCTATAACTGTTTTAAAAAAATATTGAAAAATATAGAAGGAACTTTAGAAAAAAATAAATACTTTTTGAAGACTTTGTAGAAGATCTTTGATATTGAAGAATTAGATATAGAAGACAATAGATTAGATGGAGTTTTTAATTGGAAGTAAGAATGTTAAGATACATCTAAAAAGATATAGATAAAATAAGATGGGAATCTGAGTTAGAAGCTGATAAAGTAATACTTGAAAAAAATTTTAAAGGAAGCAAATAAAATTACAGTTGAAAGAGATAAAAAGTTAGTAGAATTACAAGAATTAATAAAACAAAAAAAGTAGAAAAATCCATTGAATAAAGAAAACAAAAAAATCATTATCTTTACAGCTTTTTGCTGATACAGCTAAATATTTGTATAATAATATATCAACATATATTTTTAGATGAATTAGGTTTGTACTCAGCACTAGTAACTGGAAGTGATAATCCTAAAACTAACTTTAAAAGGTGTTAAAACAGAGTTTAATAACATATTAACAAATTTCTCACCTAGATCTAAAGAAAGAAGAGATAAAGATAAACCAGAGATAGATATTCTAATAGCAACTGACTGTATATCAGAAGGACAAAATTTACAAGATTGTGATTATCTAATAAATTACGATATTCATTGGAATCCAGTTAGAATCATTCAAAGATTTGGAAGAATAGATAGAATAGGTTCTCAAAATGAAGTTATTCAACTTGTTAATTTTTGGCCAAATATGGAGCTAGATGAATATATAAATTTAGAATCAAGAGTAAGTGGAAGAATGGTAATGTTAGATATGTCAGCCACTGGAGAAGAAAAATATAATAGAAGAAAAAGACAACTATGAATGATTTGGAATACAGAAAAAAACAACTTAAACAGCTACAGGACCAAGTTCCTGATATTGAAGATATTAATGGAAATATTTCTATAACAGATTTATCGTTTAATGATTTTTAAAATGGATCTAGTGAACTATATGAAAAATCATAAGGAACTCTTAGAAAAAGCTCCTACAGGAATGTATGCAATAGCTAAAAAGTAATATTGATGAAGCTGTAAGAGGAGTTATATTTTGCTTGAAAAAAATAAATCAAAATATAAAACCAAGTGAATATAATACTTTAAATCCATATTTCTTCGTCTATATAAAAGATGATGGTGAAATCTTATTAAATTTCATTCAAAGCAAGAAAATACTGGATATATAAAAAAAGTATGTAGTGGACAAAATGAACTTTATACAGAGCTAATAAAAAGAATTTCAATCAAGAGACTAATAATGCTAAAGGATATGAAAAAAATTTACAGATTTTTTTAGAAAAGACTGTTGAAAATATAGTGGGTAAAGAAGAAGAAAAAAAGGAATAGAAAGTCTGTTTGGTTTTGATAAAACTACATTGAGTAAGTCAGTACAAAAATATGGATGATTTTGAACTTATATCGTTCTTGGTAATAAAGTAGGGTGAAATTATGGAAATATTTAATCTGCCTAATGAATGTAAAATTGATAAAAATATACCTAAAGAAATGATATATAAAAATGCTGAAGCCAATGAGAAATTAAAAAGAGTTTTTATAGATACTGTTGAAAAAAATAAGATTTATGTATCTCTTAAACTTTTTCTAATTCCAATATTCAAAAACTATGTAAGTGATAAAGAAAGATTTGAAGAGATTGATTTCATTAAAATTATTCTTAGGGAAAAAGGAAAAGGAAAATGTAATATCAAAATTATTTCATCAACTTATTCCTAAGAGTACTGTTATCATACTAGAATTTAAAACTGAAATTTTAATATCTACAAGTAATAAAAAAATTGAAAAAGAAAGAGTAATTGTAGAGGAAGTTTTTTTAATAGTAATTGGATAGAAATAGAAAATAAAAATATTGAAAGACTTTAGAGTATAAAAAAATTAAACTCAACAAATTTAAAAGGTATTTTATGAAGATATTATTGAAAAAAAGTAAGAATTATAAATTTAAGTAAAAAAATTAAATTCTGAAAGTAATATTGAAAGTGAAAAATTTAGAGTTATTAGAAAAAAATAAATAAAAGAAATAGAAGAGTTAAAAGTTTTAAGAAAAAAAGGAAACTCAATTAAATAGAATAACTGAAATTCAAACAAAAATAGTAAAAATAAAAGAGAGAGATAGTATATTGAAAAAAATAATAGGAGGAATATAAGTGGAGAAGTTAGATGGAACAAGCATGAATTTAGTTCAAGAAAATGCAAAGAAATTAAAAAGAAATTTTTTTCCTGAAATATTTGTAGAAGATAAAATTGACTTTGATTTGTTAGAGCAAATTTGTTGTGGGGGGTACAGAAACTAGAGGATTCTAATGAAAGATACTCTTTAACTTGGAATGGGAAAAGCAAGAGCAAGACAAATAGCACAAGAAGTAAGTACAGGGACACTAAGACCAGCTAAAGAAGAGTCAAAGAACTGGGATAATACAGAAAATATCTATATAGAAGGAGATAATTTAGAAGTATTAAAGTTACTACAAAAATCATATCATGGGTAAGATAAAAAAATGATATACATAGACCCGCCATATAATACGGGAAAAGACTTTGTATATAAAGATAATTTTTAAGGATAATATAGAGAAATTATAAAAAAAGTAACAGGACAAAGTAAAGTGAAAGAAGGAACTAAAGCTAACAACAAATACCGATACAGATGGAAGATATCATTCAAACTGGTTAAATATGATGTATCCAAGATTAAAATTAGCAAGGAAATTTACTAACAGATGATGGAGTAATATTTATATCAATAGATGATAATGAACAAGCTAACTTAAAGAAATTATGTGATGAAATATTTGGAGAAGAAAAACTTTGTATTGCAGATTTGTATCTGAAGAAAAACTGAGGTGGAGCGAAATGACTCAGAATAAAATAGTTTTTGAACACGAGTATATTATAAGCTATTCTAGAAGATCGAGATATTCAAAAATATATCTTGATAAAAATATGAGTTAGACAATAATATATCCTTTATAAAGATGATATTGGAGAGTATGGTTTGATAACGCTAGATAAATCTTCTTTAGACGCATATAGAAAGCTTTAGATTTTTTAGAAATATAAAAGATAGAGAAGGAAATGCATATTTTTCCAAGAAATATGAAAAAAGGAGAAAAAGAAAATTTCGTTGGAGATGAGGGAAAAATGAAAGAAGTTGAAAGAGGATTTGATGAAAGTAGTTTTTGAAAGAAATGGAAAAAGTATACACTATTATGATGGTGAGACTCATAGAAAGAGTATACTCCTAGGAGATAAGATCAAAATGTATATAGTGAAAAAGCTTGTTCGATATGTGCAAAATGCACAGAGACTAAAAGAGTTTATGATGAATTATTTGATAAAGTCAAAAAGATATTTTAGTTATCCCTAAACCAGTCGAAATTTAATAAAACTATATGATTAGTATTGAATGATAAAAATAGTACAATTTTTAGATTTCTTCTCAGGTTCAGCTACAACAGCTCATTCAGTAATGCAATTAAATGCAGAAGATGGAGGAGATAGAAAAGTATATAATGGTACAACTACCTGAATTGTGTGATGAGAGTTCAGAAGCCTATAAAGCAGGCTATAAAAATATATGTGAAATAGGAAAAGAAAGAATAAGAAGAGCAGGAGAGAAAATAAAATCAGATGAAAGCCTCCCATTAGAAAAATAGAGAAAAATTAGATGTAGGTTTTAAAGTATTTAAGTTAGATTCATCAAACATAAAAAGAATGGGATACAGATACAGAAAACTTACAACAAAGCCTATTAGATTCAATAGAAAATATAAAAAAAGATAGAAATACATTGGATGTCTTATATGAAATTCTATTAAAAATATGGATTAGACTTAAATATTCCAATAGAAGAAAATAAAGACTTCTACTCAATAGGTGGAGGAAGTCTATTAGTAAGTTTGAATAAGGAAATAAATAACGAAGTAATAAATTCAATATGCGAAGAATATAAAAAAATTACAAGAAATAGATAAAGAATTTAAAACGACAGTAATATTAAGAGATAACTCATTTTAAAGATGATGAAGTTAAGACAAATGCAATAAAGAAGTTGGAACAAGTTGGAATAAGTGAAATTAGAAGTATATAAGTTGTTTAAAATTCTAGACACTGTCTGAAAATTAGTTACACTATAATGCTATATTTTGTGATATCAGTAGAAAAATCTTTACTTAAAAAGTAATTTAGAAAAAAAGTAAAGTGCTGAAAAAAAGTCAACTAGTTGTTGACCAATTAGATCGTGTATTTTTCTATTTTGGTAAGATATCTATTTTATTAATTAATAAAGTATGAAAATAAAGAAAAAGATCCTTTTTTTCATATTGAAAAAAATATTACGAGAAACTGTGAGAGAACTTTTTCTTTAATTATCAATGAAAGATAGAAATAAAAATAATAATGCGAGAAACCGCGAGAGAACTTTTTAAGGAAATGTCAAAAGTTTTTACTTGAGCAAAATCATATATAGAATATATAATCTTGGTATGATAAAGACTCTATCACATACAGCAATTTTATTGCAGTAAATAGAGATAAGGGTTATTTTTATTTATAGGAGTTTTATATGAATGATATTGAAAAAAATAGCAATAAATATAAGAAGTAATGTTGTAAAAGAAACCAACAACAATAGAAGAGCAAATAGAACTTCTAAAAATAGGGAAGTTGCACATAGAAGATGAAAGTTTTGATAAAAGAATTTTTAAGAATTCATAATTATTATTCTGTTACAGGATATCTTCATCCTTACAAAACAATTGATGTAAATATAAAAATATAAGTTTTAATGAAATAGCAATTCAAATAAGATTTGATATGAGATTAAGAGAAATATGTATGTATGCCTAGATATTATTGAGAAAAGGATTAAAAACAATAATTGCTCTATGAATTTTTCTCATAATTATGAAAAATGGGAATATAGCCTATGCTTATTCTTTATATTTTTCCAAATAATGAAGATAAACATACTAGATTAATGGGACACTATAATGTCTCATTGAATAATAATAAGGAATTGCCATATGTAAAACATAATATGAAAAACTTAGCGAATTTTACCTCACGGGTTGCTATAGAATTATTTACCTTGAAATATATGAGAAATTTTTCTCTATATTAGATACTAATACTAAGAAAAATAGAGAGTATTATAGGTTTTCCCAAAAATAAAATTCAAAATTGGATAGAGAACTTAAGAATATTTAGAAATATGGTAGCTCATAATCAAAGATTGTATAATTTTTTTCTATTTTTATCAATGCCAAAAAGGCAAAAGAATATAATAAACAAACTGGAAAGATATTTGATTATGTTATTGTAATGAAATATTTATTTTTAGATGCTGAGGATTGGAATACTTATGTTTTACCAAGATTTGAGTATATTTTTGATGATTTTAAAGATAATATCGATTTAAAATGTATCGGTTTTTTCCAAATGATTGGAAAAATATTTTAACTAAATAAAAAAATACAAAAATACTAAGATAATAAAATTATAATTTTTGTTCTAATGAATATTTAAGAATTTCAGAAAGTGTCTAGAAATTAAGTTGAGTTATTTGTTAAAGTGTATCATATAAAAAATAAAAAGGGAGTGAAGAAAATGGAAAAAAACTAAATGGAACAAGTATGGATTTAATTCAAGAAAATGCAAAAAAGTTAAAAAGAAATTTTTCCAGAAATATTTACTGAAGACCAAGTAGATCTGGATTTGCTAGGGGAGCTTTTATCTAATGGGGGTATAGAAAATTAGATACTTCTAAGGAGAGATACTCTCTAACTTGGAATGGAAAATCAGAAGCAAGACAAATAGCGCAAGAAGTAAGTACAGGAACATTAAGACCAGCTAAAGAAGAGTCAAAGAACTGGGATAATACAGAAAATATCTATATAGAAGGAGATAATTTAGAAGTATTAAAGTTACTACAAAAATCATATCATGGAAAGATAAAAATGATATATATAGACCCGCCATATAATACGGGGAAAGACTTTGTATATAAAGATAATTTTAAAGATAATATAGAGAAATTATAAAAAGATAACAGGGCAAATAAATGAAAGAAGGAACTCAAAGCTAACAACTAAATACAGAAACTAGATGGAAGATATCATTCAAATTGGTTAAATATGATGTATCCAAGATTAAAGTTAGCAAGAAATCTATTGACAGATGATGGAGTAATATTTATCTCAATAGATGATAATGAACAAAGCCAACTTAAAAGAAAGACTATGTGATGAAATATTTGGGGAAGAAAAATTTTATTAATATAATCAATATAAAAGCAAAAAGCTAGTTCTGGAGCCAGTGGTGGTGGAGAAGATAAAAAAACTAAAAATATAGAATATCTATTAATATATTCTAAAAGTATAAAATTTGAAAACTTTAATTCAATTTTTAAATATACTCCATTAAATGAGTATATAGAAAAAGAAAAAGATGAAGTAAATTTTGCATATACAAGTGTAATGATAGAAGATGGAAAAGAAAGTTTATTTACAACAATAAAAAGCTGGAAATGGTGAAGAGATAATAATAAAAAGTTGAAGGGTATAAAATAAAAATCAGTACTAGCTGAAGAAGAAAAATATAGAAGAGTATGAAGTTTATAAAAATATATAAATAAAATATATACATTAGAAAAATGCTCAAACTTCTATAAGAGATAGAGTTCTTGAAGCGACAGGTGGGGAAGATGAATTATATAACTGTTATTACAAACCCATATCTGGAAGAAATAAAGGAGTTATACAAAAGTTAGTTTTATGGGAAAAACTAAAAGATTAGTTAGTTATTTATCTAATGTAGTTGAAAGTAGAAGATAATAAGATAATAAAAAGGATAAAATTGGGACTTTATGGGATGATTTATCTTGGAGTAGTATTCATTTAGAAGAGATAGAGTATAATAATGGAAAAAACCTACTGCTTTTAATAGAAAGACTATTAAAAATGATGAACTTAAAAGATGAGGATACTATACTAGATTTTTTTCAGGAAGTGCAACAACTATACATAGCATGTTTAAATACATTGCAGAGAATTCAGTTAAAATTAAAATGTATTTTTAGTTCAACTACCAGAATCTTTAGAAATAAATTTAAAAAAATGCAAGTGGGAAAATAAAAACAGATATAACGAAGCAAATAAATTTTTTAAAAAGTTTAGATAAACCATTGTTTATATCGGAAATAGGAAAAGAAAGAATAAGAAGAGCAGGGAGAAAAGATAAAATCAGATGAAAGCTTACCATTAGAAAAATAGAGAAAAATTAGATGTAGGTTTTTAAAAGTATTTAAGTTAGATTCATCAAATATAAAAAGAATGGGATACAGATACAGAAAGATTTACAACAAACATTATTAGATTCAATAGAAAATATAAAAAGAGATAGAAATACATTGGATGTTCTATATGAAATTTTATTAAAAATATGGATTAGACTTAAATATTCCAATAGAAGAAAATAAGGACTTCTACTCAATAGGTGGAGGAAGTTTACTAGTAAGTTTGAATAAAGAAATAAATAACGAAGTAATAAATTCAATATGTGAAGAATACAAGAAATTACAAGAAATAGATAAAAGAATTTTAAAACAACAGTAATATTAAGAGATAACTCATTTAAAAAGATGATGAAGTTAAGACAAATGCAATAAAGAAGTTGGAACAAGTTGGAATAAAGTGAAATTAGAAGTATATAGGAGGGGACTATGAAAATTAAATTTGAAGAGAATTTAGAGTATCAGTTAGAGGCTGTAAAATTCTATAACAGATATATTTTTCAGGACAAGAAATAGCTAAGACTGTATTCACAGTAGAAAAAGACAAATAATCCTCAATTAAGTATAACAATTAATGAAAATGAATTGGGAGCTGGAAATAAACTTTCATTACTTCAGAAGATGTTTTTAAAAAAACTTAAATAATATTCAAACTAGAAATGGTTTAGCTAAAACAGAGAAATTAGTTAAAAGTGACTATAATTTTTCTATTGAAATGGAAACAGGAACAGGAAAAACTTATGTATATTTAAGAACAATAATGGAATTAAATAAAAAAATATGGATTTACAAAAATTTCATTATAGTTGTTCCTTCATTAGCAATAAAAGGAAGGAGTATATAAAACACTTCAAATAACAGAAGAACATTTTAAGAGTCTATACGAAAATACTCCTTATGATTATTTCATATATGATTCTAAAAATAAATATGATAAGAAACTTTGCAGTAAATGATAATATTCAAATTTTGATTATTAATATAGATTCTTTTAATAAGGATACAAACATTATCAATCAAGAAAGAGATCAAGCTAATGGATATAGACCAATAGACTATATTAGTCAATGTGACCCAATAGTAATAGTGGATGAACCACAAAATATGGAAAGTGAAATAGCTAAAAAAAGCACATAAGTGAGCTAAATCCTTTATGTACACTAAGATATTCAGCTACACATAAAGAAAAAAATACAACCCAGTGTTTAAATTAGATTCAATAGCTGCTTATGAGAAGAAACTAGTAAAACAAATAGAAGTGGCAACAGTTGGAGTTACTAAAAATACAAATACTGAATATATAAAAAGTTGTCAATATAAAAAGCTAGTAAAAACTGGAGTTACAGCTAAAAATAGAGCTTGATATAAAAAAAATAAATCTGGAATTACTAGAAAAGAAATCAGTATAAAATATGGAGATATCCTAAGCGAGAAAGCTAAAAAGAGATATCTATGATGGCTATATCGTGAATGAAATTACATACAATGAAGCTGAGCCATCTAAATCTTTTATAGATTTTTGGAAAAAGTGAGATTAACGGTAGGACAAGTAAATGGTGGACAAGATCCAGATGTAATAAAAAGAGCACAAATTAGAAAAAAACAATTCAAGAGCATTTTGAAAAACAACTTGCTTTTGAAAGCTAAAGGAATAAAAGTTCTATCACTTTTTCTTCATAGACAGAGTTGCAAACTATAGAACATATGATCCAGAGACAGGTGAAGCTAAAAAAAGGTAAATATGCTCTAATGTTTGAAGAAGAGTATGATGCTCTTATAAAATCAGAAAAATATTTCAGGATTTGGAAATGCTTCTACAGCACACGATGGATATTTTTCAGCTGATAAGAAGAAAACAAAAAGCGGAGTAGAATACAATGAGTTTAAAGATACAAAAGGTAATACAAACGCTGATAATGATACATTTACTAAGATAATGAAAGACAAGGAAAGACTTTTAAGTTTTGATGAGCCTTTGGCCTTTATTTTCTCACACTCAGCTTTAAAAGAAGGATGGGATAATCCTAATGTATTCCAAATTTGTACTTTGAATGAAACAAGTTCTGAAATGAAAAAAAGACAAGAAATAGGAAGAGGACTTAGAATAGCTGTCAACCAAGAAGGTGAAAGAGTTAGAGGTTTTGATGTAAATACTCTTACAGTAATGGCAAATGAAGCCTATGAACAGTTTGTTGACTCTTTACAAAAAGAAATGGAGAAAAGAAGAAAAATATAAAATTTGGAGTCGTAGAAGACTTTGTTTTTACAAATATTGTAATAAAAATTGAAAATGGAAAAAGAAGTTTATCTTGGACATGAAAAAAATCAAAAGAAATATATGAAGATTTAATAAGAAGAGAATATATTGATGAAAATGGTAATGTCAAAGAAAAAAATTAAAAAGAGATTTAGATGAAGGTAAATTAGAATTAGCAGAAGAATTTAAAAGATATAAAAGAAAGTATTTTTTTAAGAAATTAAAATCTACTACTGGAAAACTAGTTATAAAAAAATGCTGATGAGAGAAAGAAAATAAACTTAAACAAAGAGGTATTTTTAAGTGAAGATTTTTAAAGAACTTTGGGATAGAGTAAAAATACAAAACTACATATCAGGTGAATTTTTAATAGTGAAAAAAATTAATAAATGAATGTATAAAGAATTTAGATGAAGGAATCTATATTCCAGCTGAAAAACTTATATATGATAAGAAAAAAATAGCTATTACAAAAGGTGGAATAGAAGAAACTGGAGCTTATGAGATAGAAGAAAATCTAGAGATTACTACTAAATATAAGTTACCTGATATAATTACTTATTTACAAAAATGAAACAAACCTTACAAGAAAAAGTATAGTAAATATTTTAACTAATTCTAAAACTCTAGATAGCTTTTAAGAAAAATCCGCAATCTTATCTAGAACAAGCTGCAAATATAATAAAAGGGAAGTATGAAAGCTTTCATAGTTGATGGTATCAAATATGAAAAAAATAGGAGATGTTGAGTATTACTCACAAGAATTATTTAAAAAAATAGTGAAATTTTTGGTTATCTTAAAGATGAAATGAGTAAACAAGGAAATATGGTAGAAACTGGAAAAAAACACCATATAGTAGTATTATTATAGATTCAGAGGTAGAAAGAGAATTTGCAGAAGGATTAGAAAAGAACGGAAATGTTAAAGTTTATACAAAACTTCCAGATTGGTTTAAGATACCAACTCCATTAGGATATTATAATCCAGATTGGGCAATACTAGTAAAAGACGAAAAATAAAGAAGAAGAAAAAAATTATACTTTGTTATAGAGACCAAAGGATCTACTGATAAAGATAAAAGAAGAGATGTAGAAAAATTTAAAAAAATTGATTGTGGAAAAAAACATTTTGAAGCATTACAAGTTGATTACGCAGATTGTGTAAATATAAATGATTTTTAAAAAAAGAGATTGATAAGGTAAAAGAAAAAAATCAAAATAATTAAAATAAGTAAGACTTCAGAAAAAGAGTTGGAAAAAAATTACTTCTAACTCTTTTTTTATTTTATTAATATTTCA